>Ga0180222_1000049_pt1 | contig 215162 bp, 216 predicted proteins | sample eDN5th37CKraftOP_FD_151336 | JGI IMG/M metagenome (GOLD analysis project Ga0180222, IMG submission 151336) | Enriched Organic Plus compost microbial communities from Emeryville, California, USA - eDNA 5th pass 37_C Kraft OP (version 2) (version 2) ... | reverse complement strand
CACTCCGCAAACCACACGGCGCACAGGATCTACCTCAATGTGCTTCGTTTCCAACGATGGCCTCCTTGCGAACGAGGGGGTCAGTTCCTCGTGTCGCTAGGGGGTCAATTTACGGTGTCGCCTGACACTAGGTGGATGGGCAGTTCTTCGGCAAGGGTGTAGCCGTGGGAAAGGCCGGTATTCAAATTCCAGGCGGAAAAACCCAGCCAGGCCAAGGTGAACAGCACAGCGACTACCGTTCGGAACGAAACCGGAGCAGCGCGCAATGCCGCCCACGCCAACACGAATCCGACGGCCGTAAGAATGAGGGTTCGCATCGCCAACTCCTGCCATGAAGTGAAGCGGTAGCCTTACGTCCTGGCTGGCGTACTTCTCAGCCGGGTTTCACTGTCGCCATCCAAACGTAGGCTGTATGAGTGAGTAATACGAATACGTTCGTCTCTTCTCGGTACGCTCGTCGATAGGAGAGCCTACCGCTTAACGCTCAGATTTTTCCTAGGAAAAAGGCTGCTCGTAAAGCAGCCTTTTCCAAAGCCAATGGGTACCAGATGAACTAGTCCCGCCCTGCACATCTCACACGTCGATATTCCCCGCCATCAACGCATGCGTTTCGATGAAAGCGCGCCGCGGTTCGACGTGGTCGCCCATGAGGGTGGTGAAGATTTCGTCCGCCGAGATGGCGTCTTCGATCTGGACGCGCAGCAGGCGACGCACGGAGGGGTCCATCGTCGTTTCCCACAACTGGCTGGGATTCATTTCGCCCAGGCCCTTGTAGCGCTGCTTGGAAATCGAGCGCTCCGCCTCCGAACGCAGCCACTGGATCGCTTCGCGGAAATTCGTGACGGCCAGCTCCTTGAGCTTGTCGCCTTCGCCACGCTCGACCTTCCCACCGCTGCCGATCAGGCCCTGGAAGGTCTTGGCGCCGTTGTGCAGCACGCGGTAATCCGGGCCGTTGAGGAAGGCTTGGTCGATGACGGTGACGCGAATGTTGCCGTGGTGGTTGCGGTGGATTTCCAGCTTGGGCTGCTGCGTTTCCTCGTCCACCACGACTTTGGTGTGGACGACGCCCGGCATGGCCGGGTCTTCCAATTCCGCCTGCAGGCGCTGGCGCGACAGCTCGGCCGCGTCCACGCTGGAAAGATCGATCTCCACACCCTGCACGATGGCCGACAACGTCGCCACGTCCATGATGCGCGAGAGCCGATCGATGACGGCGTCGACCAGGTTGTACTGGCGGGCAAGCTCCTTGAGTGCTTCCCCGGTGATGGGTTCGGCATCGGCCGTCGGGTAGAGCTTCGCGTCCTTGAGCGCGAGGTCCAGCATGAACGCGGCTTCTTCGGCTTCGTCCTTCAGGTAGCGCTCTTCGCGTCCCACCTTGACCTTGAACAGGGGCGGCTGGGCGATATAGATGTAGCCGCGTTCGATGAGCTGCGGCATCTGGCGATAGAACAGCGTCAGCAGCAGCGTGCGGATATGCGCGCCGTCCACGTCTGCATCGGTCATGATGATGATGCGGTGATAGCGCAGCTTGTCGATGTTGAAGTCGGGGCCGATGCTGGTTCCCAGCGCTGTGATCAGCGTGGTGATCTGTTCGCTGCTGATGAGCTTGTCGAAGCGGGCCTTCTCGACGTTCAGCACCTTGCCGCGCAGCGGCAGGATGGCCTGGAACTTGCGGTCGCGGCCTTGCTTGGCCGATCCGCCGGCGGAATCCCCCTCCACGATGTAGAGCTCGGACTTGGATGGATCCTTTTCCTGGCAGTCGGCAAGCTTGCCGGGCAGGCCGGCGCCTTCCAACACGCCTTTGCGACGAGTCATCTCGCGGGCCTTGCGCGCCGCTTCGCGGGCGCGGGCGGCTTCCACGATCTTGCCACACAAGGCCTTGGCATCCGCGGGGTTCTCGAGCAGCCAGGTTTCCAGGCTGCGCGCCACAGCATCTTCCACCGCGGGCCGCACTTCGCTGGAGACGAGCTTGTCTTTGGTCTGGCTGCTGAACTTGGGTTCGGGCACCTTGACCGACAGCACGCAGGTCAGGCCTTCGCGCATGTCGTCGCCGGTGGTTTCCACCTTGGCCTTCTTGGCCAGCTCGTTCTCGTCGATGTACTTGTTGATCACCCGTGTCATCGCCGCGCGCAGGCCGGTCAGGTGCGTGCCGCCGTCACGCTGCGGGATGTTGTTGGTGAAGCACAGCACGCTCTCGGTGTAGCTGTCGTTCCATTGCATTGCCACTTCGACGCCCACGGGCACGCCGCCGGCGGAAGACTCGGTAGAGACGGCGAACACGTTGGGATGCAGTACCGTCTTGGAGCGGTTGATGTATTCGACGAAGCCTTTGACGCCGCCGCTGAAGGCGAAGTCCTCTTCCTTGCCTTGGCGCTCGTCCACCAGCTTGATGCGCACGCCATTGTTCAGGAACGAAAGCTCGCGCAGCCGCTTGGACAACACCTCGTAGTGATACTCGATGTTGGAGAAGATTTCCGCATCGGCGAGGAACTGCACGCGGGTACCGCGCTTGTCGGTCTTGCCGACGATCTTCAAAGGCTCGACGCGCTGGCCGCGGCGGAATTCCATCTGGTAGAGATGGCCGTTGCGGCGGATGCTGAGCTTGAGCCACTCCGACAACGCGTTCACGCAAGACACGCCCACCCCGTGCAGTCCGCCCGAGACCTTGTACGAGTTCTGGTCGAACTTGCCGCCGGCGTGCAGCTCGGTCATGACGATTTCCGCCGCGCTGCGCTGGAATTCGTCGTCTTTGTGGATGTCGGTGGGAATGCCTCGGCCGTTGTCCGAGACCGAGATCGAGTTGTCGGTATGTATCGTGACGACGATCTCGTCGCAATAGCCCGCCAGCGCCTCGTCGATGGCGTTGTCGACCACTTCGAACACCATGTGGTGCAACCCCGTGCCATCGGAGGTGTCCCCGATGTACATCCCAGGCCGCTTGCGCACGGCCTCGAGCCCCTTCAGCATCTTGATGGAGTCGGCGCCGTACGAATCCTCGGAGCGGGAGGTATCGACCAGCGTATTGTTGGCAAGGCTAGTATCGATCTCGCCCGTATCAGGCGCGGTGTTCTGTTCGGTCATAGGAAAGCCCACCCCCGGATGGATTGCGGCGGCCCTTCCCGAAGGAAAGGACAGCTGGCAGGCGCGTACGACCGCGCTGCGTCATCCGAGGTCATAAAACAAACCAAGGCCCTTCCCGAATCAGCACCTCGACCCGGCAAGGGAAGATTAATCAAAGAACGAACCGCCACCGCCAATGGCCCACGCCGGCAATCCCACGATGAGCCGCCTCGGCGACCCATCGTTGCCAGCATGGCATGGCCCATGTGGAGGCTTAAATCCGCATCGGCATCACGACGTATTTGAAATCTGCGTTGTCTGGCAGGGTAATCAACGCCGATGAGTTGGCGTCGCCGACGCTCCACTGCACGGTTTCCGCCTTCAGGTTGCCCAGCACGTCGAGCAGGTAGCTGACGTTGAACCCGATGTCCAGCGGTTCGAAACCGTAGTCGATCTCGAGTTCTTCCTGGGCTTCTTCCTGTTCCGCGTTGCTGGCAGATATCTTGAGCACGTGGTCGGCCATCTGCATCCGGACGCCCTTGAACTTGTCGGTAGTCAGGATGGCGGCACGTTGCAGGCTGCGCTGGAGCGCTTCGCGGGCTATCGGGAACTGCTTGCTGTAGCCCTGCGGAATGACCCGCTGGTAGTCGGGGAACTTGCCTTCGACCAACTTGGAGATCAACTCCACGTCGCCGAATACGAATTTGATCTGATTGGCCGCGACGGAGATCTCGATGGGATCGTCGCTGTCCTCCAGCAGGCGAAGCAGCTCCAGCACGGTCTTGCGCGGAACGATGACTTCCTGCTTGGGAGCGTTGCCATCGATCGTGATGGCGCAATAGGCCAGCCGGTGCCCGTCCGTGGCCACGCAGCGCACGTTATTGCCGTCCAGCACGAGCAGCATTCCGTTCAGGTAGTAGCGGATGTCTTGCTGGGCCATCGCGAAGTGCACCATGTTCAGCAGATGGCGGAACGACTTCTGCGCCATCGTGAGCGAAGCATTCCACGACGCGGGCTGCGCCACGGTCGGAAACTCTTCGGCCGCCAGGGTCTGCAGCGCGAACCGGCTCTTGCCGGACTGGACCGACAGCTTCTTGTTGGCCAACGACAGGGCTACATCACCCGTTTCGGGAAGGGCGCGCAAGATGTCGAGCAGTTTGCGAGCTGCCACCGTAGTGGATTCAGACGCATCACCCACGCCGAAGTCGGCATGGGTGGTGATCTGAACCTCGATGTCCGTAGACACGAACGACACGCGACTGCCTTCCTTGCGCAACAGGATGTTGGCCAGGATAGGCAAGGTGTGCCGCCGCTCCACGATGCCTGAAACGGTGGCGAGCGGCTTAAGCAACGCGTCGCGTGAGGCTTTGACCAATTGCATATCCAATCCTTCTTTGGGTTGGTAGTTGATAGGACCCTGTGTACAACTGGAAATCCTTCAAAAAAACATTGTAAATCAAGAACTTGTCCAGCTTTTCCGGGTGGGGATAGACCGCTGGAGCATATCGCATAAGCCTGAACAACTTTCGTTCGAAAAAAGCGCGGCCAAGTTGTCCAGAAATGCCCCAGGGCTTATCCACACACCCATGCACAGAGGTTCCGGCTGAGAATCGTCGTCGTTTATCCCTTCAAAGTTTGTTCGAGTACATGCAGTGCATGGTTCAACTCAGCCTGCTTGGTACGTGATTCCGCGATCTTGCGCACCGCGTGCAGCACCGTGGTGTGATCCCGCCCGCCGAAGAGCTCCCCGATCTCCGGCAGGCTCTTCTGGGTCAGCTCCTTGGCCAAGTACATGGCGATCTGCCTCGGCAGCGCGATGTTGGCCGGCCGGCGCTTCGAATACATGTCGGCGACTTTGATCTTGTAGAAATCGGCGACCGTCTTCTGGATGTTCTCCACCGTGATCTGGCCGTTGGATACCGAAAGCAGATCCTTAAGCGCGTCCTTGCATACCTCCACGGTAATGGGCTTGCCGTGGAACTTGGCATAGGCCAAAACCTTGCGCAGCGCCCCTTCGAGTTCGCGCACGTTGCTGCGCAGGTGCTTGGCAATGAAGAAGGCCACTTCCTCGGGCAGGTGAACGCCTTCCGTTTCCGCCTTCTTCAGAAGAATCGCGACCCGCATCTCCAGCTCGGGCGGCTCGATGGCGCAGGTCAGGCCTGAGTCGAAGCGGGAGATGAGCCGGTCGTCGATGCCGGAGAGCTCCTTCGGATAGGTATCGCTGGTGATGATGATCTGCTTGCGCAGCGCCACCAGTGCCTCGAAAGCGTAGAAGAACTCTTCCTGCGTCCGGTTCTTGCCGGAAAAGAATTGGATGTCATCGATCAACAGCAGATCGAGCGAGTGGTAGTAACGCTTGAAGTCGTCGAAGGCCTTGCGCTGGTAGGACTTGACGACGTCCGAGACGAATTGCTCCGCGTGGATGTAGCGCACGCGGGCACCGGCGTTCTCCGCCACCATGGAATTCCCGATGGCGTGGATCAGGTGGGTCTTGCCCAAGCCCACGCCGCCATATAGGAACAACGGGTTGTAGGAGGTGCCGGGGTTCTCGGCCACCTGCAGGGCAGCCGCCCGGGCGAGCTGGTTGGCCTTGCCGGTGACGAAATTGTCGAACGTGAGCTCGGCGTTGAGCCGGGATCGCTCATAGATGCTCGTCGCCTCGGTCGTGTCCGGCTTGGTCACGCGCGGCACCGGGCGCGGCGCATCGGCGGCCCGCTGCGCGGCGCGCGCAGCGGCCGACTGGACCGTTGCGACGGGGTTGCCGGGGAATCCGGGCGGGATCTGCCCAGGCGAACGGGTGCCGTTCCCGTTGCCTCCGTTGGGGCCGGCTGCCGGAGAAGAGGGCGCGCGCAGCGGCATCGCCATGCGCGAGGAGTCTAGTTCGAACTTGACCTGCACCGGACGTTGGAACCACTGCGCCGCGAGAGATTCGATCCGACCGGAAAAATTGCTACGCACCCAGTCCAGCTTGAAGCGATTGGGCGCCGCAACCCGAAGCACCGACTCGGCTTCGTCGAAGGCAAGCGGTACAAGGGGGCGTATCCAGGCGCTGTATTGCTGAGGAGTGAGTTCCTGCTCCAGCGTCCGGGCGCAGTTTTGCCAAAAATCTTCCATGAATCTCGCTACAAAGGACCGGTGCATCCACACAGGACAGGGGATGCGGAGGTGGTTCTATAGGACGGCCCCGAAACCTGTCATTCTACTCCTCCGAAGGCGAGTTATCCACAGGCCCACCCGATCCGCCTCCGCCGCGGCAGCGCTAACTGATTGACAATATTGAATTTATTTGCCAGTATGGAGGGCTTTCCGAATTTCGGGATGAAATTCGGACTGATTCAAGACCCTGGGTTGGCAGTCTTTCCGCTCTGATACATGCCTGGCATGCGCGTGCAGTCCTTTCTTGAAGGACGGGTGCCGGCTGCGCCGGGCTTTCGGGCAGGCCGGGATTGCGCAAGATTCCGGGGCGGCTTTCACACCCATACCGGAACTCAGCAGGAATCGTCATGAAACGTACCTATCAACCTTCCGTCACCCGCCGCAAGCGCACCCACGGCTTTCGCGTGCGCATGAAGACCCGTGGCGGCCGCGCCGTCATCAACGCCCGCCGCGCCAAGGGCCGCAAGCGCCTGGCCATCTGACGGCCGCGCCGGCCGTCGTTGCCGGCTGGTTGCGCCGGCGGACAGCCGGCAACGTAGCGTTATACCGTTGAAGCTGCGCGCGTCGTTTCCCGGCACCGCGCGGTTGCGCAGTCCGGCCGAATTTGCCCCTGCGCTGAAAGGGCGCCGCCTTGCGAAAGGGGCGCTTTTTGTTTTGAGCGTGGCGCCTTCGAGCCAGCCCAGGCTGGGACTGGTCATCGGCAAACGCTTCGCGCCGCTGTCGGTCAGCCGGGCCGCGCTAAAGCGCGTGGCGCGCGAGGCTTTCCGGCTGCGGCGTGCGGAACTGCCGCCCGGCGACTATGTCTTGAGGTTGCATGCCCGCATTCCGCAATGCTCGCTGACGACGCTCAAGCGCCAGGCCCGACAAGAGATCGACGGCCACCTGGCCCGCGCGATCAAGACTTACGGTTCTCCTCCCGCCCCCGCGCACGGCAAGTCAGCCGGTTCGCCGTAGGGCGGGGCGGTCGCAGGCGGGACGAATTCCCGCATAGAGGCCCATCGTGACGGAAAACCCTGGCAATCCACCGCCTGTCGGCTCGACCCTGCCGCGCCGGCTGCTGATTTGGCCCATCCGTTTCTATCGGTTTTTCCTGAGTCCCTGGGTGGGGCAGTCCTGCCGTTTTACGCCGACTTGCTCGGCCTACACCATGGAAGCGATCGATCGCCACGGCCCCGTCTATGGAACCTACCTCGGCTTGCGCCGCATCTGCCGTTGCCATCCGTACGCCCAGGGCGGCCTCGACCCGGTGCCGTCAGTCCGGCAGCGCGGCCGAGCCCACCCACCTGCGCCGGGAGAGCTCGATCATGACCTGTAATCTTCCCTTCGCCCGGCCGCAGGCCCCCTCCGGAACGCGGCCGGCCCGGCTCCCCGAACCGGCGCGAATCGCTCCCCGCAAAACGCGCGCAAGGCAGCCTCGGCTACACTAGCGGACTTTGCCGCGACGACTGGAACTATCCGTCCATGGACATGCAACGCACCATCCTCTGGATGATCTTCTCGCTATCCCTGCTTTTCTTGTGGGATAGCTGGCAAAAGTACAACGGTCACCCCTCCATGTTCGGCTCGGCGCCGACCACGGCGGCGTCGACGCAAGACCCGCAGAACGCACCCGACCAGGCGGGCGTGCCCACCCCGGCGCCGGCAGGCGCGTCGGCCGCCAATGCCGAGACGGTGCCCGGCGGCGCTCCGCAGGCCCAACAAGCGGCGGCTGCGGAAAAGGTGGTGGTCACGACCGACGTGCTGCGCCTGACCTTCGACACCCTGGGCGCCCAGATCGTCAAGGCCGAACTGCTCAAGCACGCCGACAATGACGACGAGGGGCGTCCGATCGTCTTGCTCGACGACTCCGCGCAACGGGTCTACCTGGCCCAGACCGGCGTCGTCGGCGCCCCGGCCGGCGCCTCCTATCCCACCCATCGCACGCCGTTTCGCGTCACCACGCCGGCGCGCGAGCTGAACGGCGACAAGCTGGAAATTTCGTTCGAAGCGGAAAGCGCGGGCGTCAAGGTCATCAAGACCTTCACCCTGCACAAGGGGCAGTACGCCATCGACGTGCGCCACACCTTGGAGAACGTCAGCGCGGACCCGGTTTCGCCTTCGCTCTATTTCCAATTGACCCGGGACGGCAACAAGCCCCCCGGCGAAAGCAGTTTCTACAGCACCTTCACGGGCCCAGCCATCTATACGTCCGAGGGCAAATTCGAGAAGGTGAACTTCTCCGACATCGAAAAGGGCAAGGCTTCGTACGTCAAGTCGGCCAACGACGGCTGGCTCGGCATGATCCAGCACTATTTCGCGGTAGCCTGGGTTCCGCCGCAGGGCGTCGCGCGCACCTACGACATGTCCAAGGTAGGGGCAAACCTGTACGCCGTGCGCGCCATCGAGCCGGTCGGGACCCTCTCGCCCGGAACCGGCAGCACGGTGGACGCCAAGCTGTGGATCGGCCCGCAGGACCAGGATGCCATGGCCGCCGTGGCCGAAGGGCTGGACCTGGTGGTCGACTACGGCTGGCTGACCATCATCGCCAAGCCGCTTTTCCTGCTGATGACCTGGCTGCATAAGCTGCTCGGCAACTGGGGCTGGACCATCGTTGCGCTCACCGTCCTCATCAAGCTCGTGTTCTTCCCGCTTTCGGCCGCGGGTTACCGGTCGATGGCGCGGATGAAGAAGGTTGCCCCGCGCATGCAGGCGCTGAAAGAGAAGTACGGCGACGATCGCCAGAAGCTCAACATGGCGATGATGGAGCTGTACCGCTCCGAGAAAATCAATCCGCTCGGCGGCTGCCTGCCCATGCTCGTGCAGGTGCCCGTGTTCATCGCGCTGTACTGGGTGCTGCTCGCCAGCGTCGAAATGCGCAACGCGCCGTGGATCCTGTGGGTGCAGGACTTGGCTTCGCCCGATCCGTGGTTCATCCTGCCGGCGCTGATGATGGCCACCATGTTCCTGCAGATGAAGCTCAACCCGACCCCGCCGGATCCGGTCCAGGCCAAGGTCATGATGATCATGCCCCTGGTGTTCGGCGGAATGATGTTCTTCTTCCCCGCAGGCTTGGTGCTGTACTGGGTGGTGAACAACATCTTGTCGATCGCGCAGCAATGGGTCATTACCCGGCAAGCGAGCCAATGAGCCCGGCGCGTTGACGTCCCGGCGCCCGCGGACCTGGCTCCGGCCGTCCGCTGGACCCGGCCCTTGGGAAACGATCGATCATCGCGCGGGGGCCGGTTTCGAGGCCGTTTCGGAATACCGGAACGGCCTTTTGCTTTACAGTGCGGTGAGACGCCGCCCATCCGCGCTTTTTCCGATTCGCCCCATGATTTCCGACCAGGACCCCATCGCCGCCATCGCCACGGCCGCCGGACGCGGCGGCATCGGCGTCGTCCGCGTTTCTGCACCGGTGCCGCTGGATGCGCTCATGCAGGCCGTGCTCGGCCGCACGCTCGTGCCGCGCCATGCGCATTACCTGCCATTCCTCGACACGGACGGCAGCATCATCGACAAAGGCATCGCGCTGTCCTTCCCCGCTCCGCACTCCTACACCGGCGAACATGTGCTTGAGCTGCAGGGGCACGGCGGACCGGTCGTGCTGCGCCGGCTGCTCGCCCGCTGCTTGCAGGCGGGCGCCGAAATGGGAATGCGGCTGGCCGAACCGGGCGAGTTCACCAAACGGGCCTTCTTGAACGACCGGATGGACCTGGCCCAGGCCGAAGCGGTGGCCGACCTGATCGACGCCTCTTCCGAGGCCGCGGCCCGCAGCGCGGCCGCCTCGATGACGGGAGCGTTTTCCTCCGAAGTCAACGGGCTGGCCGACCGCATCGTGCACCTGCGCATGCTGGTCGAAGCGACGCTGGACTTCCCTGAAGAAGAGATCGAATTCCTGGAAAAGTACCAGGCGCGCGAAACCCTGGCCTCGATCCAGGCTGACCTTGCCCGGCTGCTCTCTCACGCGCGGCAGGGCGCCATTCTGCGCGAAGGGCTGCACGTAGTGCTCGCCGGCCAGCCCAACGTCGGCAAGTCCAGCCTGCTTAACGCGCTGGCGGGCTTCGAGGCCGCGATCGTCACCCCCATCGCAGGCACCACGCGGGACAAGGTGGTGCAGCAAATCGACATCGATGGCGTTCCCCTGCACATCGTCGACACCGCAGGCTTGCGCGAGACCGAAGACACGGTGGAGCGCATCGGCATCGAACGGACGTGGGACGAAATCGCCAAGGCCGACGTGATCGTGCACTTGATCGACGCGACGCGCCCGAGCCCGGAACTCGATGCGGCCATTACCGCCAAGCTGCCGCCGCGCACGCCGGTGCTTGAAGTCATCAACAAGATGGATCTCATCGAAGAGGGCCGCGCCCCTGCCGACCAGCCGCATGCCAAGGGAGCGAAGCGCCTCTACCTGTCTGCCAAGACCGGCAAGGGCCTGGACGCGCTCAAGCACGAACTGCTCGCCATCGCCGGCTGGAACCCCTCGGCCGAATCCCCATATCTTGCGCGCGAGCGGCACATCCAGGCGCTGCTGGCGACGGCGAACCACCTCGAGCTCGCAGCCGAACACGCTGCGCAAAGCGACCGCGTCCTGGACTTGTTCGCGGAAGAGCTGCGATTGGCGCACGAATCACTCATGTCAATCACCGGCCAATTCAGCAGCGATGACCTGCTCGGGGTGATTTTCTCGCGGTTCTGCATCGGAAAATGACGCAACGGCCGGCGTCTTCCCCGTCCTTGCGCATCTGGGTCGACGCCGATGCGTGTCCCGCCGTGGTCAAGGACATCTTGTTCCGGGCGGCCGAGCGCTGCGAAGTGCCCGTCACGCTGGTTGCCAACCAGATGCTGCGCACGCCTCCGTCACGTTGGGTGAATGCCGTGCAGGTGCCGCGCGGCTTCGACGTGGCCGACGCCCACATCGCCGCCCGGGCCCGGCCCGGCGACCTCGTCATTACCGGCGACATCCCGCTTGCCGCCGAGGTGCTCAAGAAAGGCGCGTCGGTCCTCAATCCGCGCGGCGAACGCTACACCGACGCGACCATCGGCGAGCGCCTCGCCATGCGCGACATGCTGGAAGAGCTGCGCTCCGGCGGTATCGTCACGGGCGGGCCGGCGGCATTCAGCCAGGCGGACCGCCGTGCCTTTGCCAACGCGTTGGACGCGTTCCTGCGAACGGCATTGCGGACGACACCGCGCAGCCCTGGCTGAACGCCCGGAAGCTGTCGCTCAATCAACCTTGATGTTCATTTTCCGCACCAACGGAGGCCATGCCTCGATCTCCCTCGCGACAAACCGCGTGACCTGCTCCACGGTCATGGGTTCAGGCTCCACATCCAATCGACCGAGGGCTTGCTTGAGCGAGGGACTCTCCAATACTGCGTTGATCGCGGCGTTGAGCTTGGAAACGATGGCAGGCGGCGTCCCGGCGGGGGCAAAGAATCCCCAAGTGGTGCCATATGACAGCTCGGGCAAATCGAATCCTTGCTCTGCGAAAGTGGGGATATCCGGGTAAATCGGCGAGCGCTTGTCCCCGGTGATCCCGATCGGCCTGACCTTTCCGGACTCGAGGAACGGCCGTGCCGATCCCGTACCCGTAGTCATCATGAAATCGAGTCTCCCCGCGGCCAGGTCGACGAGGGCGGGTCCCGTGCCTTTGTACGGAATGTGCGTGAACTGCGTCCCCGACTTCATCATCAGCAGTTCCGGGCCTATGTGGGTCGGAAGCTGTCCTGCACCGCCGGCCGATCCGAAGTCGAGCTTGCCGGGGTTCTGACGGGCTGCCTGGACCAGGTCCCCGATGTTCTTATACGGCCGGTCGGATGATACGAACAAGAAGATCGGGCCTTTTGCCGCAAAGGCAATCGGCAGGAAATCCTTCTTTACGTCGTACGACAAGGTCTTGAGCACCGCGGGCTGAATGCCGAAAGTCGCGCCTATCTCGTGAAATAGCAGGGTATAGCCGTCGGGCGCGGCCTTGGCCACGTGCGCGGGGGCGATCGTGCCGAAAGCGCCCAACTTGTTTTCGATAACGAAGGGTTTCTTGAGTTTTTCACCCAGTGCTTTACTGATCTCCCTCGCGATCATATCGGTCGGGCCGCCGGTGGCAAACGGGACAATGACCTGCACCGGTCTCGATGGATAGTCAGCTGCAGCACCGTCATCGGCCGCCGCAAATACGCCATTCCACCACGCGGCCACCACGAGCGCGGATAGCCATTTGCAAGTTTTCTTCATGCGCCGTCTCCTTACGAGTTTTTCTTCTGGGGAACCAAGGATACGGAAGCGCGAGACAACCCACCACGAGAAAAATTAATAGCGGTATGAACGAGAGAGCATGAAGAAATCGCACACCCTCATGAAAATTCGTCAGGCATACACCGCGCACGAGTTTGTTAGGCTGAAAAAAACAACCATGAACGACTATGCCAAGAAGTCCAGCAACGATTTCTGTGTCCGTCCTGACCATTTTGTTGGTCGCTGCGTTGCTCTCGACACCCAGCGCAACAATTGACGGCACATCTTCCCTGTATCGCCTGACGGCTGTCCTTATTTTCGCGCCGACGGCTGTCGGATACGCCGTTTATTTCCTGCGGGGCGCGCAGACGACTCAACTCGAATTTCGAGCTATAGGCCGATATTCCGCTTGGTTGGTGCTGGGCATCTCCGTCCTGATTATCTTGAATCAAATTGGGCTGGTGGGAGAAATTGACCCCGGGGCCCACCCACTCCATGAAAAGCTCATTGAATTATGTATTGCCTTGTTCGCCTGGGCATGCATCCTCGCCTTTAGCTTCAAGCGCGCGAAAGCGCTTGATTTCGGCGGAGACGGCGTCCTTGCGGCCATTTACTGCGTCGTGATCAGTATCCATAACGTCCCGGAAGGACTTGCCCTGGGATCGGTATTGGCCGCACATGACTCTCCCGGGGTCACGGGATCGCCACATATAGGGCTGCTCGCCGCCTTGACCCTGCAAAACGTGGTCGACGCCATTATTGCCGGCGCGGTGGTCTTGACCAAACGCATCTCCCTCTTGGTCAAGACCCTCTATCTGCTGGTCCTGCCTGTCGTCGAATGCATATGCGCGATGCTCGCGCTGGGCCGGCCGACGGGATTGGAGCCTATGTCCGGAGGTGCCCTGACGTTTGCTGCCGCGGGAATGTTCGTCGTTGCCGTTGCAGAAATCATTACACGCCACCGGGCGGATTGACCGAGTTATGAAACACCATGGCATTGAAAAGCCGCACCCCGGATGGATAGAAACGACTTGCCTCGACCAACCGGCGCGCACGGAGCGGATTGAGGAGAAACGGCACGACAGGATATTTACTGTTCGCAAAACCTAAATCTATTTATGCAGAACTGAGCGGTGCTTCAAAGCCCCGTTCAAACTTGAATAAGACCGTCTTGGAGATATGTATGGGACAACACTATATCTGCCGCAGCGATGAGCTGAGAGAGGGGGAACGGCGCATCGTCGAAGTAGGCGGAAGAACATATGGAATTTTTCGGATCGATGGCCAGCTTCGTGCATACCTGAACGAATGCCCTCACCAGGGCGGCCCGGTATGCGAAGGGCTGCTCATTCATAAAGTGGTCGAAGTATTGGATGACCAGCGCCGCCATATCGCCGATACCTTCGACACCAACTCCCTGAATATCGTTTGTGCTTACCACGGGTGGGAGTTCGACATCCGAACCGGTTTATCCTCGGATGACGGGCTGTTCCGGCTGCGCAGAATCAAAGCGTTTGAAGAGGACGGAAAAATCTATTTTTCTCCGCTGGAGAAATGACATGAACCCGACAAACATCAGCACTCATGACCAGCTGGACGCGCCGCCGCTCGAGCCCGTGTCAATAGATCGCCGGTTGGACGAAATTTCGACCGAACTGAGCGCGCTCATCCATGATTATTTCGCCATGGTCGAACGTTATGAGCGCATCGTTCCCATCCGCCTTCATGAAAACACGCCGCCCACGGAGGTCCTTGCTTTCGTATCGGGTTTATTACGTGGATCCAATATCGAATTGTTCGAGCTGGGAATGTGGCAAACGTGGTCTGGTTTAAAGCGTTAAAGGACTAAGCATGAAAATATTTTCGAGCGCTCCTGAGTTCGACCTGGAGAATCCAGATTTCAACACGTCGCGCCACCTCGCAAATGCCAGGATGCAGGCGGAAAGGCGTGGGCTAGACAAGGTGCTAGTGGTGGACGTCGACGCCCACCACTATGAAACCGACAATCTCCTGCCGATCATCGACTTCATCGAAGATCCCGTACTGCGGCAGAGCGCCCTCAACATGTACCAGTACAAGGGCGCCGCGTCGGTCATCTACGACCAGCCAGGCATGCAAGACGTCGGTGGCCGCATCCACCGCTACCAGCACCGGAAACACGAAAATGTCGATGGGCTCGTCGGTACCGAGCGAGACATCGGCCAGGCAATGCGGTGGATGGATGCTTTGGCCGTAGACTATGCCTGCCTGTTTCCCACGCCCATGCTCTTCCTTGGCCTCCATCCCCAGGTCGACATCGAGGTCAATATGGCAAAGGCCTACAACCGCTGGATGGTTGAGGAGGTCTTGCCCCGGACGGACCGGCTCAAGAGCATGCTTTACCTGCCTTTCAACGACCCGCAGGCGACCTACGAAATGGTTAAGAAATATGCGGGCAAGAAAGGGGTTATCGGCTTCATGGTAGTTTCCACCCGCTATAAGCCAATACACCACAACGACTACGTCAAGACGTATGCGTTGCTCGAAGAGGCCGGCCTCCCGATCGCGTTCCACGCGTCCTACCACTGGAACGACCAACTCATCAGCCAGGCCAACAAATTCATCACGGCGCATGCGCTTGGGTTTACGTTCTTCAATGCCTTACACTGTGCCAATTGGGTCACCAACGCAATGCCCGAAAAATTTCCCCGGCTCAAGGTGATTTGGGTCGAGTCGGGGCTTTCTTGGATTCCGTGGCTCATGCAGCGTTTGGACCACGATTATCGGATGCGATCCTCCGAGTGCCCAGGCTTAAAGCAGCTACCCAGCGATTACATGCGGCAAATGTATTACACCACCCAGCCAATGGAAGCCGTCAATAACCGCGAAGCACTCGAGCTCACTTTCAAGATGATCAATGCCGAAACGCAGTTGATGTATTCCTCGGATTACCCCCATTGGGACATGGACTTGCCCACGGTAATTTGGGACCTGCCGTTCCTGAGTGAGCAGGCGAAGCGCCGGATCCTGGGGCTCAACGCCGTAGAAGTTTTCAACCTTGACGTATCTGATCGCTATCCGGATTTGACAGCCCCAAGGTGATGTCATTATGGTGGCGCCGCTTTTGGGAGGAAGCATGGAGGGAAATCAAAACGTGGAGAGGATCCAGGCCCTTTCGGACGTGCTCGAAGCGTATGAACACGGCGAAAGCCTATTCCCCCCCACGCCCCCCGTGGCGGCGCTCAGGGCCTTCGAGGCAGTTGCAAGAAGGCGCAGCTTTACTCGAGCAGCCATCGAATTATCCCAGACCCAGACGGCCATTAGCCACCAAGTACGAAAACTCGAATCGCTTCTGGGCGTCAGTCTGTTCGTTCGCAGTCAGTCCGGAATAGAGCTCACGGAGGAAGGAGCCCAGCTCCTTCCCGCCGTTCAAGATAGCTTGGGAATGCTGACCCAAGCCATCAAGAGAATCAAGGATCGACAGCACAGCGAAGAGCTTTCCGTCGTCACCTTGGCGGCCTTTGGAATCAAGTGCCTGCTCCCACATTTGGCGGATTTCAGGGAACGCTTTCCTTACGTCCGCCTTCGAATCAAGACCGTCATCAGCTTTTCCGCCTCCCATAACTATTTACACGATATAGCCTTCCGGTATGGGACGGGTAACTGGAACAATGTGACGGCCGTCCGTGTGACGGAAGAAACGCTCACCCCAGTCTGCAGCCCAAAGTTTCTCACCGCATACCCCATAGAATCCGTACACGATTTCTTTGAGCAGGTTCCCCTGATACTTACCGAATCGTCGGCTTTTTCCAATGGGTGGGATGCGTGGTTTGCGGCCAACCAGATCCGCCCGCCGGCCACCGGCAATGTGATCATCTGCGACAACATGCTTTCTGCCATCCAGGCAGCGATCGATGGCTTGGGCGTGACCTTGGGCCGACGCCCGCTCATTACCGCAGATCTGGCGGCAAACAACCTCGTCGCACCTTTTGCCAATGAGATCCGGGGGGACTCTGCTTATTACATGACGATCGCCAAAGGTAGCGAAGACCGGCGATTGATCCGTGAATTCATGGATTGGTTTTGCAGCCTGGGTATCTGCTAGGAGGCATTTACGCCGCCCGTTTGCGCAAATGATGCGCAACTATGCGCGGGCCCATTGCCCGCGCGGCCTCGAAAAGGTCGGATACGTCCTTTCCGTTGGTTCCTGCCAGCAGCTCGGACGACACCACCGGCGCGCCGCAGTAGTCGAAAATGCCATGATCGATTTGGGTCTTCATCGCGCCGAAATAACCGTGCCTCGCATAAGTGCGCAGGTCTGCGCCCCCGATTGCCGCCAGGTGAACGGGAAGGTGCCGCAACTTTTTCTCCAACCTACCGCCAGCGCCCTCTTCGTAGGCCCAGCCACTGGTGAATACGCGATCTATCCACCCCTTGAGCAAACCCGGCATCGACCACCAGTAGACAGGGTATGCCAGTACCAGGGCGTCGGCGCGGCCTAGCCGCTCGTGCTCGACGACAACGTCAGGCGGAAGGGAGGCTTCGCGCCGGTATGCGGCGAGGTCGGCGGCCGTGAATCGCGGGTCGAAGCCCTCGGCCGCAAGATCTGCCATTTCGACGGAGGTTTCCGGACTTGCCTGGACAATGCCCGCGGCGATCTCCGCCGCGATGGCATGGGTGAGGGACTTGGGATCAGGATGGGAAACGACGATTAATACATGCATGGGATGCTCCTGCCGCACGCTGCATCACAGCGACCTACCTTTGGTAACTTACTAATAGTAGGTTACCGTTGGTATATTAGCGGTGTCAACCCAATTGGAGTTCGTGGCGATGACACAAACCCGCCGCCGTCTCTCCCGCGAAGAGCGCTATCGTCAGCTCGTGGAGACCGCTTGGCAGCTGATCGGCGAAGAAGGCACGGAGGCACTGACCTTAGGTCGATTGGCGGAACGGTCGGGCGTGACCAAGCCCGTCGTCTACGATCATTTCGAGACACGGCTGGGCTTGCTTGCGGCGCTATATAAGGATTACGACGCGAGGCAGAATGCGCTCATGGACCAGGCGCTCCGCACGTGCGCACCCACTTTGGCTGAGGTGAGCCGCGTGATAGCGTCGTCCTATGTAAGGTGCGTGATGCGCCAGGGCCGCGAAATTCCCGGCATCATCGCGGCGTTGGCGGGCTCCCCCCAGCTTGAGGAGATCAAGCGGGAATACGAATCCGCGTTCATCGAGAAATGCCGCTGCGTACTTTCACCCTATGCGCCGGGTCACAAGATCTCGACCGCGAGTTTGTGGGCGATGCTCGGAGCAGCCAACGGCCTGTCCTATGCCGCGGCCCAAGGAGAGATATCGACCGCCCAGGCAGAAGATGAATTACGCACACTCATCGTCGCGATGGTCGAGCGGGGGAGAAAACCCGCCTCCGGCAAGGACCGAGGCGAGAAAGGCGGCTGAGAGTCTGCCTGTCGCGCTCGCCATTCTGTGCTGTCCTGCTACGCCGGGCCAACCCCTGCCGCCTCAGGCCGGGACCCGCTATGCTTATCGCCCGGGGCGCGCCCAGTGCGTGGCAGCGCCGCTGTGCCCACGGAGCACCGCATGAAGCTCGAGTTCTCGCGCCTGTTCAACGTTCGCCGCGAGGAGATTCTTCCCGTCTCGCTCGCGGTGGGCTTTTTCTTCTGCGTGCTGACGGCCCTGATGATGCTGCGGCCGGCACGCGAGGCGCTCGGCATGCGAGGTGGCCTGGACGCCGTCCGGTGGTTGTTCGTTGGCACCGCGCTCGCGACGCTGGCCGTCAATCCTCTTTTCGGATGGTTGGTCAGCCGATTCCGGCGCACACAGTTCATCGCAGCGACGTATTGCTTCTTCGCCACCAGCCTCGGGGCTTTTTACCTCCTGCTCGTCGCAGCGCCCGAAGCAGTCGGAACGGCGAGCGGGCAGGTGTTCTACGTGTGGTTCAGCGTCTTCAACTTATTTTCGACCATGGTCTTTTGGGCGCTGATGGCGGACCGTTTCACGCTTGAACAGGGCAAGCGATGCTTCGGCCTCATTTCCGTGGGCGGCACGTTGGGCGCCATCTTTGGTCCGTGGCTAGCGTCCCTGCTGGCCAAGCCCTTGGGAACGCCGTCTTTGCTGCTGATATCGGCAGGGTTTTTGCTGCTGGCACTGGCCCTCGGACTCGGCATTGCGCGCCGCCGCCCGGAAAACGCAAAGCGGGAAACCCCAGGCGCTGCCCCCGAACGCATCGGCGGCAGCGCCTGGGAAGGCATCAAGGCCTTGTTCCGGTCGCGCTACCTAGCTGGCATTGCCCTATACGTGATCATCCTGGCAGTCATGGCGACGTTCCTGTATTTCACCCGGTTGCAGATGGTGGCAGCGGCGGGTAGCGAGCTGGACATGCGCACGGCGCTGTTTGCGCGCATCGACATGCTGACGCAGGTCGCCACGCTGGTAATCCAGCTCGCCGTCGCCGGCCATTTGATGAAACGCCTGGGCGTGGCACTCACGCTGGCGCTTCTTCCGTTGACCGCGGCGCTGGGTTTCGTGGGGTTGGCGATCGTCGGCTCATTGGCGGCGCTGGTTGCATTCGAGGCGAGCTTTCGCGCCGTACAACGCGCCATCATGCGCCCCGCGCGCGAAACGCTGTTCACGGTGCTCAACCGGGAAGACAAGTACAAAGCCAAGGCTTTCATCGATACTTTCATCTACCGGTTCGGCGACGTGGCCGGCGCCCAGGTGGAGGGCGTGCTCAGCAGGCTGGGCATGGGGCTCTACGCCGTGGCGGGGGCAGCCCTTCCGCTGGCCATCGTTTGGATGGGGCTGGCGCTTTGGCTGGGTCGCACGCAGCAACGTCTGGCCGGAGAACCTTCGGCGTCGACATCGACGTCGCCGCACGCCTTCAACATTTTGCAAGAGGGGAGCGAATCATGATTTCCCGCCGCGATACCTTGAAACTGGGCATGGCCGCGGGCGCGGCCGCGGCGCTCGCGCCCACCGCACTGTCCCGCGCTGCACCGGCACCCGAGCCGATCATCACGCGCCCCATCCCCAAGTCGGGAGAACGCTTGCCCGTGGTGGGGCTGGGCAGTTCAGCCACGTTCTCCGCGGTTGCCGGGAGCGAGGATTGGCAACGGCTGCGAAACGTTTTCATGTCGATGTTGGAGCATGGCGGCACCGTGTTCGATACGGCCCCGGCCTATGGCGCATCGGAAGAGGTAGCCGGACAAATCGTGCGCGAATCGGGGCTGGCCGACAAACTTTTCTGGGCGACCAAACTGAACGTCGCCCAAGGCGGCAGTGCCGACCCTGGGCGCGCCCGCGCCCAGGTGGAAACCTCTTTCCAGCGCGTGGGCAAGCAGGTGATCGACTTGATCCAGGTTCACAACATGGGCGACGTCGAGATGCAGTTCAGCATACTCAAGGAACTGCGCGAACAGCGGCGAATCCGCTATGCCGGCGTGACCACGACTTTTCCGCGCCAGTACGAATTGCTGGAGCAGACCATGCGCGCCGAGCCGCTCGACTTCATCGGCGTGGACTACGCCATCGACAACCGCGTGATGGAGGAGCGCATCCTGCCACTGGCGGCAGACCGGGGCATCGCCGTACTGGCCTACGCGCCGTTTGGCCGGACCCGATTGTGGGAGAAAGTGCGCGGCCGGGAGGTCCCGTCCTGGGCCGCCGAACTTGGCATTCGCACTTGGGCGCAGTATTTCCTGAAGTTCGTCATTTCCCATCCTGCCATCACCTGTGCCACGCCAGCCACCAGCCGCCCCGCCAACGTCGTCGATAACATGAGCGCCGCCCGGGAGCCGCTTCCGGACCGCGCGATGCGCGAACGCATGGCCAAGCACATCGAAACCCTGTAAGCAGCGGGGGCTGGGTGCCGGTTCAACCCCTCGCCCGACTGCGCAGTCGGCGGCCAGGAATGCAGCTTGCTGGAGCAGGCAGGATTGCCATCCATGCAGTACCGGCCTATGCTCGAACTCCCCCCGCATCTATGTGCTTGCCGCCGCGCCGGCACATCGCAAGGCCAAGGAGACGTCATGCGAGCGCAGGATTCTCCCCACCGTGCGTCGCCCCGAGCGCCCCTTCTCCAATGGTGGGCGAAACGGTTGCTGCTGGTGTTCGTACTGCTCTGGCCGGGAGCCATTGCCGTCGCCGCAGCCCCAGACACCACCGCGCCGGGAACCGTCGTCCTGCTGGACGTCCAAGGCGCCATCGGGCCCGCCACCACCGGCTACCTGCAGCACGGCTTCGAGAGGGCCCGGCAGGAAAACGCACGCGCCATCGTGCTGCGCATCGATACCCCGGGCGGACTGGCCACTTCGATGCGAGACATCATCCGTTTGATGCTGGCCTCGCCCATTCCGATCATTGCCTATGTGGCTCCCAGCGGGGCCCAGGCCGCCAGCGCAGGGACGTACCTGCTGTATGCCAGCCACCTGGCGGCCATGGCCCCCGGGACCAACACGGGTGCCGCCACGCCAGTCAACATGGGTGGCTCCGGAGAGGGCGCCCCGGCGGGCGACCCGAAAGCGCGCAGGGAGCGGAACAAACCCCAGGGCGACGCCAAAGAGCCGCCCGAGCAGGCGCCCGAGGCCAATGCCATGACCCGCAAGGCCGTCAATGACGCGGTGGCGTTCATACGCAGCCTCGCCGACATGCATGGCCGGAATGCCGATTGGGCCGAAGACGCGGTGCGCAACGCAGCAAGCATCCCGGACCGCGAGGCACTCGAACGCAAGGTCATCGAAGTCGTGGCGAGCGATCTGGACGATCTGCTGGCGCAGGCGGACGGGCGCAGCGTCAAGCTCCAAGGCAAAGACGTGCGATTGGAAACCCGCGGTGCGACGATCGTATCGGTCGAAGCAGATTGGCGCACGCGCTTCCTCGCCATCATCACCAATCCCAACATCGCCTATATCCTGATGCTGCTTGGCATCTACGGCATCATCTTTGAACTGATGAGCCCCGGCGCCATTTTCCCCGGCGTGCTGGGGGCCGTGGCGTTGGTGGTCGGGCTATTCGCCCTCAACCTGCTTCCCATCAATTATGCGGGCATCGGCCTCGTGCTGCTCGGCATCGGACTCATGGCGGCCGAGGCACTCACGCCCTCTGTCGGCCTGCTCGGCATAGGCGGCGTCGCCGTCTTCGCGTTGGGTTCACTGTTCATGTTCGACGGCGACATTCCGGGCTTCCAACTATCGCTGCCCGTAGTCGCCGCCGCGGCAGCAGCAAGCGGCATATTGTTGGCCGTGGTCCTGGCGTCGGTCGTGCGCGCACACCGAAGACAGGTCGTGACCGGCGCCGATCGCTTGATCGGAGCGCGGGGCATCGTGTTGACGTGGTCGCAGTCCGGCGGACAGGTCCGCATCCATGGCGAGCGCTGGCGCGCCCGCAGCGATGAGCCTCTGGCGCCCGGATCGCCCATACAGGTTACCGGCAGAGACGGCCTGACGCTGATCGTCAGGGCGGCGCCGCCCGACGCACACTAAGGAGCACGTACCATGGTCATTGCCCTCGTTCCCTACCTGATCCTCGTCCTCCTCGTCGTCATGGTCCTGTTGTCGATGATCAGGATCTTGCGCGAGTACGAACGCGGCGTCGTCTTCACCCTTGGACGATTCAGCGGCGTCAAAGGCCCCGGCTTGATCATCCTGATCCCGTTCGTCCAACAAATGGTGAGGGTGGACTTGCGTACGGTCGTGCTCGACGTTCCGAGCCAGGACATCATTTCGCGCGACAACGTGTCGGTAAAAGTGAACGCAGTGGTGTACTTTCGCGTCGTCGACCCCGACAAGGCCGTGATCCAGGTCGAGCGATACATGGAAGCCACCAGCCAGCTGGCCCAAACCACGCTACGGTCCGTCCTCGGCAAACACGAGCTCGACGAAATGCTCGCCGAACGAGACAAGCTCAATGCGGACCTGCAGGAAATATTGGACCGCCAGACCGAAGATTGGGGCATCAAGGTCAACAACGTTGAAATCAAACACGTCGATATCGACGAAAGCATGGTGCGGGCCATTGCGCGCCAGGCCGAAGCCGAGCGCAACCGCCGGGCGCGGATCATCAATGCCGAAGGCGAGCAGCAGGCAGCGCAGCGCCTCGTCGAGGCCGCCCAGACGCTGGCCGCGGCCCCCGAGGCCATGCAGTTGCGGTTTCTTTCGACGCTCTACGACATCAGCAACGACAGGTCGTCCACCATTGTTTTCCCCGTCCCCATCGATTTGCTCCGCAATATCTTCGATGCGCGCGCTGGCCGGCCTGGCCCCGCACCGGGTGCGGCACCGCAGAACGTAACCAACCCCGACGCGGCCTGAGCGCCTGCGTGAGGGTGCAGCGCCCAGACACCTTGCCCCGGGCGAATCAACCGCCGATGAACAAGAGCGCGGACGAGGCCGTGGCGATCGCCATGGCGCGGTGGAGCCATGTCAAGCGCCGCCCGCCTTCCAGCAGGGTCTTCAAGAAGCCGCCGCAGGCGGCCCACAGGGCAATGGAAGGCAGCGCGCAGGCGAGGAAGACGACCGTTACGACCAGCAATCGCAAGAAATAATCGTCTTCCGCGACGGCATACATGGACACCCCGGACATGGTCATCATCCACGCCTTGGGATTGGCAAACTGAAACCCCATGCCATACCAGAATCCCAACGGCGCCCGGCTGCGGCCGTCGCTCAGTCCAGCGCTGCGCCACAAGCGCCACGCCAAATAGAACACATAGGCCACACCTAGGGCCCTCAGCCAGGCGACTCCATGCGGAAGGCTGGCGATCACCGCGCCCACGCCTGCGCCGCACAACATGAACAAGGCGGCAATGCCGGCCAGCGTACCGGCCATCAGGGGGATGGTGCGGACGAATCCATGCGCCAGGCCCGACGCGGTCATCAACACGTTGTTCGGCCCCGGCGTCGCAGCCATCGCGAACGAAAACAACACTAGGGACACGAACCATGCGGCCGTCATGTCGACTCGGTGCCGAAAAATATGACCCAGGCGGCGAAATCTTCCGTGAAATACTCGAAGCGGTGCGGCGTGCGGGCCGGCACGAAAAGCACGTCCCCCGCCTGGAACGGATGAAGAAGGCCGGCATTGAAGAACCGGCCTCGCCCCGCGATGACGACGTAGAGTTCGTCGCGCTCGTGCGGCGTTTGCAAGTCTTCCCCGCGGGGAACGTATAGTTCCAGCGACACGCAACCGTGTCGCCACAACTCCGCGAAGCGCTCTCCCCTGGCCTCCAGCACCGAACGCGCATGGGTCAGCGACAACCGCCGGCCCCGCCCCGGCGCGCCTGCATTATGGGCAGGGCGGCCCGGGCATCGAACGCCTGGCGGCGGATTTCACCGGCCCAGCCTTTGCCCCTCATCGCCACGACACCTACGCCATCGGCGTCACGCTGCGGGGCGTCCAGACCTTCCGCTATCGCGGCGAACAGCGGTACTGCCTGGTCGGGGAAGGGCACGTCCTGCATCCCGATGAACTGCATGACGGCGCGGGAGGTACCGAAGAGGGTTTCGGATACCGCATTCTTTACATCGATCCGGCGCTGGTCCAGGAAGCCCTGGGAGGGCGGGCCCTGCCCTTCGTCGCCAACCCGGTCATCGACCGGAAATGGATGCGCCCCCTCTTCGAACAAGGATTGCTGGACATCGACCAGCCCTTGGATCCGTGCCAGCAGGTCGACCTGACGCTCTCCGTGGCGCACTTGCTGCAGCGTCACGCCGGCACCTCGACCCGGCTGCGCACTCCGCTTGCGCTCGACCGACTGGTGCGGGTGCGGGAGCTCATTGCGGCCGACCCATCGGTACCACGTCCGCTTGGGGAGCTGGAACGCGTGGCCGGCTTGGACCGCTGGACACTGGCGCGCCAGTTCCGGGCCGCCTTCGGCACGAGCCCCTCACATTTCCGCACCATGCGGCAGCTGGACAGGGCGCGCACGCTCGTGCGCGCCGGGGCGACGCTGGCAGACGCCGCGGCGGAGGCGGGGTTTGCCGACCAGAGCCACTTCACCCGCCTTTTCAAGCGTGCGTATGGATTGACGCCCGCAAGCTGGCGGCGGGCGATCGGGCAATGAAGAGGTCCTGGCTAAACCGCCGCACCACCCCCCAAAATAACGGTGCTCTGGCTCGACAGCGTGCCGCCGTTGCCATGCGCCAGCGCCGTTTCGCATTTCGCCACTTGTCGCTGTCCGGCTTCGCCGCGGATCTGCCGCACCGCCTCGATGAGCGCGAATACGCCGTACATGCCCGGATGACAATACGATAGGCCGCCGCCGTTGGTGTTGACCGGCAGGCTGCCGCCCGGCGCGATGGTGCCGCCCGATACGAAGCGGCCGCCTTCGCCCTTGGGGCAAAAGCCCAGGTCTTCGAGGAAGAGCAGCGTGGTGATGGTAAAGGCGTCGTATACCTCCACCACGTCGATGTCGCGGGGGCCGAGGCCTGCCATGGCATAGGCGGCGGCGCCGGAGTGCACCGCGCCGGTCACGGTCAGGTCCGGCATGCAACTGATGTGATAGTGGCTCAGGTGCTCGCCCACGCCCAGCACATAAGCTGGTGCCTTGCGTAGGTCGCTCGCGCGCGCGGCCGAGGTCATGATGAGTGCACCGCCGCCGTCGGTGACGAGGCAGCAATCACGCACCGTGAGCGGATGACTGACCATGCGGGACGCAAGCACGTCCTCCACGGTAAGCGGCGTTTTTTCCCATGCGACCGGATTGTGCAGCGCCCACTGCCTGGCGGCGACGGCCACTTCGGCTAGTTGCTCGCGCGTCGTGCCGTACTCGTACATGTGGCGCGCAGCGGCGAGCGCGTACGAGCTCGCGGTATAGATCGGACGGTAGGGGGCTTCGTGGGGGTTAGGGTCGGGCGCTGCGACATTGGCGCGCCCGGCGCTGCGCTGCGTACTGCCGTAGGCAATCAGCGCAATCGTGCACAGCCCCGCTTGAATGGCCATCTGGGCATGCGCCACCATGGACATGAAACTGCAGCCCCCGATATTCGTGCCGTCGTGATAGCGGGGCGAGATGCCTAGGTATTCGCACAGGGCCAAGGTCGGCATGCGGCTTTGCGAGGTGGTGGCGAAGACACCGTCGATATCGCGCAAGGACAATCCACAGTCTTGCAGTGCCCGATGCGTGGCCTGGGCCATCAAATCGAGCGCGGACATGCCGGGCGCGACTTGCCCTAGGTCAGACTCGGCTACCCCGACGATGGCGCACGCGCCGCGTTGCAACCCTTGCATTACGGAACCTCCGGACGAAAAACAGGATAGGGCGCCTGCCCGTCCTGCGGCTGACAGACATCTACCCGCACCCGCATGCCGATGCGGACCTCCCCCGGCGGCAAACCTTCGACACGGCTCATCAGCCGAAAGCCTTCATCCATGTCCACCAGGACGACGTTGTACGGCGCTTCACCCCGCGGGCTGATGATCGTGACGGCATATACCGTCCCCAGCCCTTCGCTGATGCGCCACTCGAGATCAGCCGTGCCGCTTCCCGGCCCGATCACGCGCGGCGGGAAAACCGGCCGCCCAAGTGCAGCGTCGAACTGGAATGCCAACTTGCCTTGCGCCAGATACTCGCGGAAGACGGCCAACGGCGATGAAGAAGCAGTTTCGGGATTCATGCGGTCAGATCCAGACAGGAAGGCGGACCTTCAAACGATTCCCTTGCGGCGATAGGCCTCGATTTCGCCATCGGAGAATCCGAGGACATCCCGCAGCACCGCTACGGTGGAATCGCCCAAGGTGGGAGGCGGACGGTCGTAAACGGGGGGCGTGTCACGCAAGCGGAGTGGGCTCGCGATGGTCGAGACCATGCCTCCATCCGCGCGCGGCACGTCTACGCGCAGGCCGCGATGCTGCACCTGCGGGTGCTCGAAGACTTGCGCGTAATCGTTGATCGGGCCGCACGGCACGCCATGCGCTTCCAGCCGCTCGATCCACTCGTCGCGCGTGCGAGTCAGCATGGTGCGCGCGAGTTCCGGCACGAGCTCCCCGCGCCCCACGATGCGCCCGGTGACCTTGCTCCAGCGGGGGTCTTGCGCAAGGTCCGGCCGTTCGATGGCAGCACAGTACTGCTGCCACTGCTTGTCGTTGCCCACGGCCACCACGATCTCCCCATCGGCCACGGCGAACACTTGGTAAGGCACCAGGCTGGCATGTGCATTGCCGTACCGGTGCGGTACCTTGCCGCTGGCGAAGTAGCCGGTGACTTGGTTGCCCCCCAATGCGACGATGCAATCGAGCAGGGCCATGTCGATGTACTGGCCGCGGCCCGAGACCGTGCGGTGTTGGAGCGCCGCCAGGATCGCAATGGTCGCGTACATGCCGGTGATCACGTCGGCAATCGCGATCCCGACCTTCTGCGGCCCGCCGCCGGGCAAATCGTCACGCTCGCCCGTGATGCTCATCAGGCCGCCCACCGCCTGGAAGACGAAGTCGTAGCCCGGCTTGTGCGCCCACGGCCCGTCTTGCCCGTACCCGGTGATCGAGCAATACACCAATCCCGGATTCAATCGCGAAAGGCTCTCGTAGTCGAGCCCATAGCGCTTGAGATCTCCAATCTTGTAGTTCTCGACCACGACGTCGCTTTGGGCGGCAAGCCGTCGCACGAGGTCCTGGCCTGCCTCGGTCGAGATGTCGACGGTGATGGATTTCTTGCCGCGGTTGGCGGCGGCATAGTACGTGGAATCGCTTGTATCCCGGCCATCGGCGTCCCGCACCCAGGGCGGCCCCCAGGCCCGGGTGTCGTCTCCGACGCCCGGCCTTTCGACCTTGATCACTTCGGCGCCCATGTCGGCGAGGTTTTGCGTGCACCACGGGCCGGCCAGGATGCGTGAGAGATCAAGCACGCGAATATGGGACAACGCGCCCGACCGGCTTCCCGCAGCGGCCTGAGATTGGGGATGAGACATGAACGAATCAGTCGATCTTGATGTTGGCATCAGCAATGACCTTGGACCACTTGGTGATCTCCGCATCGACGAAGGCCGCGAATTCGGGCTGCGTCATCGTTCCGGCTTCGGCCCCTTGCGCGGCGAACTCTTTGCGCAAGGAAGGGCTGGAGAGCGCCTTGAGCACGTCGCCAGACAGCTTGCGGGTCAGGTCGGGCGCCATGCGGCCGGGCGCATACAGGCCGAACCACGCCGTTGCCTCGAAGCCTTTGACGCCCGCCTCGTCGATGGTGGGCACGTCGGGCAACGCTTCCGAGCGCTTGAGCGCCGTAACCCCCAGCGCGCGCAAGCGTCCGGACTTGATGTGCTGGAGGACGCCAGGCACGGAATCGAACATCACGGGAATCTGTCCGCCCAGCAGGTCGTTCAGCGCAGGGGCAGCGCCCTTATAAGGAATGTGCACCATTTCGATGCCGGCCATGGACTTGAAGAGTTCGCCCGATAAATGATTTGCACCACCCGTGCCGGCCGAGCCGAAATCCACCTTGCCTGGATTGCGCTTGGCGTACTCGATCAGTTCGGCGACAGTGCGGGCGGGGAATGCCTGGTTCACCACGAGCACGTTGGGCACGGCGGCCACCTGGGCGATGGGCGTGAAATCCGTGCGCGTGTTGTAGCGAAGGTTCTTGTACAACCCCGGGTTGATCACGTGGTGGGTGGCAGTCAGCATGAGCGTATAGCCGTCTGGCGGCATGGCCACGAACTGCTCGGAGAAAATCGTGCCGCTGGCGCCGGCCCGGTTTTCCACCACCACTGCTTGCCCCCACATATTTTGCAGCTCTGCGCCGAGTTGCCGTGCAAGGATATCGGTGGTGCCTCCAGGCGGAAACGGCACGACGATTCTCACTGGATGCGAAGGAAAAGTCTGGGCCGTGGAAAGGGCGGGAAGCAAGCATCCCGCTGCGCAAGCCAAGGCGGCGAGCGCGCGTTGGGTCAATGTCGTCATGTCCGTCTCCTCTCGTTGTAATGAAGAAGAAGCGTTCAGGCCGGCTCCATTCCATGCGGGAACTCGACCATCGCCTCGCCGTGGGCAACGACTTCGCCGCGTTGATTGGTGACTTCGACGGTCAACGTGGCCCAGCGGCTTTTCTGCGTGACTTGCACTGCGGAAATCGTTGCGCTCGGCGTGATGGTGTCGCCGGGCTTGACCGGTATCTTCCAGCGCGTCTCGAGCCGGCGCTGCACGCCCCCGCGCGGGTAAAGCCAGTCGGTCAACATCTTGGTGATGACGCCGAAGTTATTCATGCCGTGCATGATGATTCCGCCGAAATTGGTCCGGCCGAAATTGCCCTTCATGTACTCGTCGTCCCAATGCAGCGGGTTGTAGTCGAGCGAGGCTTCACAAAAGGCGCGGATGCTTTCGCGGGTGGGCGAGAACGGCGTACCTTCTATCCTTTGGCCCGGCTTCAAGCTGTCGAAAGTGGTGCTGTTCATGATGGATCTCAGAAAGGGCGGATGGTCCAGCCGCGGCCGGAGCAAATGACTTCATCGTGCTGGTTGAAGAAAACGTTGTCGTGGATCACGAACAACCGTTCTTTCTTGATGAACTTGTCCAGCGCTCGGGCCTGGAGGCGGATGGTGTCGCCCGGCCGGGCCGGCACGTTGTAGCTCCACGACTGGCCCGCGTTGATCGTGCCCGGGCTGCGCATCCAGTCGTCGGCGGGCGTGCAGGCGAACATGAGCAGGATGTGGATGGAGGGCGGTGCGATCAGCCCCTTGTACGGCGTCTTCTTGGCATACTCTTCGTCGAAATACAGGGGGTGCATGTCCCCCACCACCCGGCAGTACTTGTGAATGGCTTCCAGGGTGAGGGTATAGGGAAGGGTCTTGCGCGGTTCGCCCGGAATGATTTGGTCCCAGGTCTTGCGCAGTTCCGCATGCTTCCAGAAATCGGTTTCGAAATTCGTCTCAGTCGTCATGGGAGTCCATACGTGTCGTTGATTCCACCTGTGCTGCCTGCTAAAATGACCGCTTAGCGGATATTAATGTCCGCTCTATGACCATTATTTAGACCAAGGCCTGCGCTGTCAAGGCCCGAGGAACCCTATGGCAACCCCAGAAAGCGAATCATTCGTGCGCACCTTTGCCCGCGGCTTGGCGGTGATCGAGGCGATGGGAACCGGCCCGTACCGCAAGAACCTTGCGGAAATCGCAGAAGCGGTCGAACTGCCCCGCACGGCAGTGCGGCGCTTCCTGCTCACATTGATCGAGCTCGGCTTCGTGCAAGCAGACGGCAAGCGCTATTGGCTGACGCCACGCGTACTGCGGTTGGGACTGTCCTACCTGAACAGCCTGCCTTACTGGCGGCAAGCGCAACTCAGCCTCGAAGAACTTTGCGGACGCATCAAACAGTCATGTGCCTTGTCCGTGCTGGACGGCGAACACATCGTCTACATCCAGCGTCAGCACACCAAGCGCATCCTGACCATGAGCCCGTCCTTGGGCAGCCGCCTCCCGGCGCATGCTGTCTCCATGGGTCGCGTATTGCTGGCTGGACTGGCGGACGACGAGCTCGAGCGCTACCTGCAGACCGCCGCCTTCAAGCGCCTCACCAGCGCCACCGTGGTCGACCCGGACGTACTGCGCGAACGCATCCTGGAAGCCCGCAAGCAGGGCTATGCGTGGATAGACGGCGAGCTCGATGAAGCCATATGCGGGTTGGCGGTGCCGGTGCGCAACCAGGAAGGCGACACCGTCGCAGCCATCAACGTGAGCCTGCCGACGGGCCAGTTCACGGAAGAAGAAGCTATCAAGCTGTACCTCGCCGAACTGCGGCAAGCTGCCTCGCAGATCCGGGCGGCGACGATGTGAAGAGGAGGAGAGCCGCTGTCACATCGGGCGTGCGGATCGTGACTCCTGGCCTACGTCGCCACGCTCGCTCGACTAGGAAGACAGCGCACCGCAAGCATTACGCGCGCGTCACGCTCCAGGAAGGACGTTCGTTCAGGGTCTTTACGTCAAAGCCCGCCAACTGCCTATATCGCTGCTCCACGCGTGCCAGCTCGGCAGCGGCGGAAGCGTGATCGCGTGCGCGTGCAAGGTCGCTGACCCGCTTCATCACGTCACCCGCCATGGTACGGTTGGCCTGCTGCACGGCGGCGACGGCTTCCCGGCGATCCCGTTCATATGCCGCCAATGCTGCTTCTGCACTAGGCTGGGTGGCCAAGTGATAGGCCAAGACGCGTGCATCGATGATCGCCTGCGAAGCGCCATTCGAACCAAAGGGATACATCGCATGCGCCGCATCCCCCAATAGGGTGGCCGCTCCGAACGTCCAACGTGGCAGGGGATCGATGTCCGCCATGGGATATTCGTAGGCCGCTTCGGTCCTGCGCACGAGCGCAGGAATATCCAACCACTCGAAGTCCCAGTGTTCGACGTATTTCGCCACGACCTCCGGCGAGATCGGCCGGTTCCAATTGCCCAGTTCTCCGGTTGCGCCCTCCGTGGGGCGCACGATCAACCAGTTCAGGATGCCGGGACCGATGGGATACACCACGCAACGCAAGTGTTCGTCACCCACGATCACCATCGAACGACCGCCGCGAAATGCCGGTCCGGGCCCGGCACCGCGGAACATGGTCCAACCGTTGGTCGCAAGAGGCTGCCCCCCTTGGTACAAGGCGGTACGGACGGCTGAACGAATGCCGTCGGCGCCAACCAGCACGTCGGCCTCGTAGGCGCTTGGCACCCCTTCGGGATCGACGGCCGCGATGCGTACCGTACCGTTCTCCTGGATGACGTGCTGCACGCGACGCCCCGTATGCACGGCCCCGGCGCCCAGCCGGTCGATCACGGCGTTCAATAGCAACTCTTGTAGTTTGCCCCGGTGCACCGAATACTGCGGCCAGCGATAACCCGCGTCCAGCCCCCGAGCCTCGGCGTTGATGAGCTGCCCTGCGCTGTCGATATAGGCAAGCTCTGCGGTGGGAATGCCGAACGAGGCGACCCCTTCGCCCAGCCCCAGCTCGTCCAGCTCGCGTACCGCATGCGGCGGCAAATTGATGCCGACTCCCAGCTGCTGGATTTTGCGAGCTGCTTCCAGCACGGTGACATCGGTAAAGCCGGCAGCGTGCAGGCTGAGCGCAGCAGTCAGTCCACCTATGCCAGCGCCCGCGATAACGATCCTCATGGTGCCTTCCTCCTGCATGCCATCACGGCTGGCGCACCAATTTTGCGAGCTCGACGAGTTTTCGCTCGGAGACGTAATAGTCGGCGGCAAACTTGCCGTATTCCGAAGGCGGGCTAAACCAGTAGGTCTGGCCCAGTTTTTCCAGGAGCTTGGTGTATTCGGGGTCGTCCACCGCAGCTTTGAAAGCGGCCGCCAGTTTGTTCACGACGCTTTCGGGCATGCCCTTGGGCCCGATCAATCCATACGGTGCGGAATTGACGATTGCATAGCCGAGGCTGCGGGCCGTAGGCACATCCTTGAGCAATGGCGTGGGCTCAGCATCGAAGGACATCAGCAGGCGCAGCGCTCCCGATTGCACGTGAGGCAACAGGCTCCCGATCGCGTCCAAGGCTGCCACGGTCTGGCCGCCCAGCAGGCTGACAGCTGCTTCGCTGCTGCTCTTGTAGCCGACGTGAGTCAATTCGGTGCCGGACTCGGCGGCGAACGCTTCCGTCAACAAGTGCATGCTGGTACCGGCACCGGCCGTTGCCACAGACACCTTGCCAGGATTGGCCTTGGCGTACTTCACCAAGTCTGCCACCGTGCGGTAGGGTGAATCGGCCTTGACCGCGAGCACGAAGGTATAGCCGCCCAACCCTGCGATCCAAGTAAAGTCCCGGATCGGATCCCAGTCGACCTTTTGCATATAGGGAACCCGGAACAGGCCTGCCGTCGCCGACGCAATGGTGTAGCCATCCGGCTTGTCCTGCCTGGCCATGGTCGAGGCTGCCAAGGTAGCCCCCACGCCCGGCTTGTTTTCCACAATGATGGGTTGGCCCAAATGCCGGGCTGCCAGCTCCGCCAGTTTGCGGAACGTCAAATCGGTCGGTCCACCGGGCCCGAATCCGACGAGCAACCGGATGGGGCGACTGGGATAGTCGTCTGCCGGTGCCGCGCCCACCACGGATGCTCCCATGCACAACGTCAGGCCGAGCGCACAAATCCTCAGCCGGGTCAGTATGCCTCTCATCTCCACGCCTCCTTCGCCTTAAATTATCCGCTTAGCGGTTACTTATGACCGCTTAATGATCATATTGAGCGAAGGAAATCGGCGTTGTCAAGAAAGTGAGAACGCCAAGGAGGGAAAGCTCCGGACCACGGGTAACGTCATGGAGGGATGTCGCGGGCGCGCAATCCAGCAGTACCGCGACGGCGTACAACTAGCTCTCTTGGGCAATGCCAGGATGACGCGGGCCGGGCCTGCCCCGGGCCGCGAGGAGCCTACGCCAATCGATAATCGCCGTCGGCAAAGGCCCGGATCAGGTGATGGGCGATGGCGAACGGCTTGGGTGCCGAAAGTCCGCCTGGATGCGTGCCGTCCAGCATCCTGCGCGCTTCGTCGCGGCTGAACCAGCGCGCATCTTCGAGCTCGGCTTGGTCCACGACCACGGCGGTGTCGCACGCGCGGGCGAAGCAGCCGATCATCAGCGAAGCCGGAAACGGCCAAGGCTGGGAGGCGAAGTACGCGACTTCGGCGCAGGAAACACCGGCCTCTTCCCGGATTTCGCGGCGCACCGCATCTTCGATGGTTTCGCCAGGCTCGAGAAAGCCTGCCAAAGCCGAATACATGCCCGGCGCGAAGCGGGCCTGCCGGCCCAGCAAGCAGCGGTCGCCATCGACGGCAAGCATGATGACCACTGGATCGACGCGGGGAAAATGCTGCGCGCCGCAGGCGTCGCAGTCGCGCCGCCATCCGGCGGAAGAGACTCGGCTCGGCGCGCCGCAGTTAGCGCAATAGCGATGCCGGGCGTGCCAGCTCAATATGGATTTGGCGGCACCGAGTTCGCCCAGTACGTCTGGCGGGAAAAGTCCCCGCGTAGCGATGGAACGTAGGTCCAGCAGCTCGAGACCCGGCCGCTCGCCCGCGGTTTGCGCCGGTACGCCGTCTAGCGACACAGCGAACAGCGCCACGCCGTTTTCATCTTGTCCCATGAAGATCTCGTGTCCTGCGGGACCGAAACCGCTCCAAGCCTGGGCAGGAAAGAAGGGATTTGGTTGGGCGCCGCGCACGTCAAGCAGGGGAACGTCGTCGATGAAGACCATGAAGCGCGTGGCGGGATCGCTCCGCAGGCCCTGGATGAGCTGCTGGTCGCCGCGGGATTCGGAAAGGCGATTCAAGGGATTGAAGCCAAAACCCACTGCGGCGGAGCGATCGAATATTTGCATGGGGAACCCAAAGGCGAACGGTCGAGGGCGAGCACGGGACGCTCGGTGACGGTCGATTCTACAGCGCCCCGCTTGCCGGAGATAACGCTCCTCAGCCCACGGCCGCGCCATCGCCCAGCAAATGGCGCAACTTGCGCCGCATGGGCGTTTCGACCGAGGCTTCGTCGCCCAGTGCGCGGCGTGCGAGGACCCGGCTGGAGCCGTCGCGCACGTTCACTTCTTTGACGATTTGTCCGCCTTCGTAAATAAAGGCGACCTCGGCAAGCTCGAGCACGTCGTCCACATCGTGGGTGATCATCAGCACCGGGATCTTCCATTGGCGGGCGACCTCGGCGAGCTCTTTGCGCAGCGCGCCGCGCAGCATCGGGTTCAATGCCGCGAACGGTTCATCGAGGAGCAGCGCATCCGGTTCGCATGCCAGCGCGCGCGCGAGCGCCACGCGTTGCTGCTGGCCGCCCGAGAGCGCAGCGGGACGGCTACCCGCCATGTCGGTGAGGCCGAATCGCTGCATGAGTTCGTCGACGCGTCGTTCGTCTGCGGGCGAGGGGCGACGGCACCAAGAACCCAATCCGAAGCCGATGTTCTGCCGGACCGTCAAATGCGGGAACAAGGCATAGTGCTGGAACAGGTAGCCGATACGGCGCCGTGGCGGTGGCACGTCGATGCCGCGCTCGGCGTCGAACAGGGTCCGGCCGCCGAGGGCGATACGCCCGGCCGTCGGCTTGCGCAGGCCGGCCACGGCCTGCAGCGTCAACGTCTTGCCCGACCCGGAGGGCCCGTACAGCGCCACGAACGAAGCCTCGGTGGCAAAGCGGGCGGCAAGGTCGAAACGCCTTGCGCCGTCCTGGATCGTCAGCGTGATGTCGACGTCGATCATGGATTTTCGAATCCGTAACGCCTCAGCGCTTCGCGGCCGGGCTCGGAAAACAGGAAATCGATGAAAGACCGGGCCAACCCTGGGGACCGGCTTTCCGGCGTGGCGGCGACGGGATAAAGAACCGGAGCGTGTCCGGCGACCGTCAGCACGACACGCGCCTTGTCTCGCGCGAGTGCGGCATCCGTGCGGTAAACGAAACCCGCGTCGACCTCGCCGCGGCCGACATAGTCCAACACCTGCCTCACGCTGTCTGCGAGGATGAATTTGGCCTCTAGCGGCGTCCAGAGCCCAGCGGCCTCAAGCGCCTGTTTCGTGTAGCCGCCCACCGGCACGGTGGCCGGTTTGCCGACACCGATGCGTTCGACAGCCGGAGAAAGCAGGTCCTGCAACGTGGCCAGGTCGGGCCCGCCGCGCGCCGGAGCGACCAGGACGACGCTGTTGGCGGCGAAGTTGCGCCTCGTGAGGCCATCGACGAGTTTTTCTGCCGCCGCACGGTCCATCGTGGCCTGGTCGGCGCTGGCGAAGACATCCGCCGGCGCGCCCTGGCGCAACTGCTGGAGCAGAATGCCCGATGCGGCAAAGTTGAACCGGACGACGGTTCCGGGATGCTGCTGTTCGAAGCGCCGTCCGATGTCCCGGAATGCGTTGGTCAGGCTCGCCGCGGCCGACACCATGAGCTCGGCCGCAAGCGTCGACGCCGGCAAGCACGCCATGCACAGGAACACGGTGAAACGGCGGATGAACGGCATCGCTCGACCTTAGCGGAAAGACAAATAACGGTTGCAAGCCAAGAGAATGGCAACGGATATGGCTGACGCGATCAACACCAGCAACATCGCCAGCTCGTCCTGGCCCGCCTGGGCCGCATCGTAGATGGCCATGGACAAGGTTTGCGTGCGATTCGGAATAGACCCGGCCACCATGAGCGACGCCCCGAACTCGCCCATGGCCCGGGCGAACGCCAGCAGGGTACCGGCCAAGATCCCAGGCCAGGCGAGCGGCAGGGTCACGCGCAGGAACACCGACCAGCGCGACTGCCCGAGCGTGCTGGCCGCGGCCTCGAGCGTGCGATCGACGCCGGCGAACGCCGCGCCGGCGGACTTGAGCACAAGCGGCAGTGCCACCAATGCCGAGGCCACAACCGCCCCATGCCAGTTGAAGATAAGGGTGTAGCCAAAGCTTTCGTACAGCCATTGCCCCAGCGGGCTGCGCCTGCCGGCGGCAAGCAAGATGCCATAGCCGATGACCGTGGGCGGCAGCACGAGGGGCAGCATGAACAGCGCTTCGATGACGCCGCTGCCGGGAAACGGCTTGCGCGCGAACAGCCAGCCCAGCCCCATGCCTGCCGCCAACGCGAGCAGCGTGGCCAGGGTTGCGACTTTGAGGGACAGAACCAGCGGAAAAGCGTCGAAGCTCTCGAACAGCGCACTCGTCATATTCCGAAGAATATAACGATTCCGGTTGGCGTGAACAGCCCCTGTTTTTTCGCGCACACGTCCGGCGCCGCGGCAAGACGGGCATCGCCCGGAATGGAAACGGCAGCCGAACTAGCAGCGGGGAGGGTTGCCTGGAGGAACAGCGCGCGGCATCAAGGCGCGAGCATCCGGCTCACCGCGTCGATATCGTCCGCCGCGGCGGCATGCGCCGTGGCTTCTATGGAACGGTAACGGCGAATGAGCTCCTTGCCCATTTCGGTCACCACGGTACCGCCGCCCCGTGCGCCGCCCACGGCGCTTTCCACCGCGGGCTCGCGCAGCGCGCGGTTCAATTCGTCCACCAGCAACCAGGCGCGACGGTAAGACATGCTCATCTGCTGCGCCGCGGCGGTAATCGAGCCGGTCTGGAGAATGGCCTCCAGCAGCGCGATTTTTCCCGGACCTATGGCAATCCCCGCATCGCGGTAGACGCGCAGACGGAACTGGAAGCGGGGTGGGGTCGAAGCGGCCATAAGGGAGGGAACGAGCTGGCGACGGACATGCCGGGATTTTAGGCTTCCCGGGGGAATCGTCCAGCTTTGCGGCCGCCAGCTCACCGGCGCCACCGAATCCGCAGGGCCACGACTCAGGGCGCGGAAGCCGTGGCGAGGCTGAAGCGGAACACCGTTCCCGGTTCACCACCGTCCACCAGCCGGATCTCGCTGCCATGCAGCGTCAGAATGCGCTGCACGATGATGAGCCCCAGGCCGCCCCCGCCGGGAGCCGCACGACCCAACGCGGGGATGCGCTTGAACAACCGCGGGCGCAGTGCTTGCGGAATGCCGCGCCCCGTGTCGTGAACGTCGACGCGCACTTCCCCTTGTCCGCCAGACAGCCGTACCGTGATATCGGTGCCCTCCGGATTGTGACGAATGGCGTTGTCCAGCAGATTGGTGAGCACGCGTTCGATCATCCCCAGATCGGCGTGGACCAGCGGCAAGGCGGGCGGTATTTCGGTGAGCAGCCGCTGGCGCCGCGCCTCCGCGGCAAGCTCGAATTTCTGGACGATGTCCTGCACCAGATCGGGCAGCGCGAACACCTCCCGCTCCGGTTGCACCAGACCCGACTCCAGCCGCGCCAGCTCGAACAATTCCTGCGCCAGCGCTCCGACCTTGCGGCTCTGGTCCAGCGCGATGTCCAGGTATCGATGGCGTTCGGCCGCGCTGAGCAGGCCATCCTTGATCCGCAGCGTCTCGAGATAACCGTGCAAGGACGTCAGGGGCGTGCGCAAATCGTGCGATATGTTGGCGATCAGATCGCGCCGCTGCTGGTCCTGGCGGGTCAATTCACGCCATTGCTCGGCAATGCGGCGGCCCATATGGACGAACGCGGTGCGCAGGGTCGCGATCTCATCCCCCCGGCCATCGGCGCGGGCCGCATCGACGAGCGCGGCAGGAAGTTCTCCCGTTCCGTCGAAATCGCGTACCGATGCGGCCAGCTCGCGCAATGGCCGCGTGATGAGCCTGAAGGCGATCAGACCCATGGCCAGGCAGAGCAAGGCGACGAGGCCCGCTACCCAGGCCGTCAAGCGCCATGCGGAATAACGGACGAGCCCGGCCGCGACCGCGTCGTGCGCTTCGCCCTGCAGGATGACATAGACAAAGCCGGCCTCCTTGCCGCCCACTTGGACGGGGGCTGCGCTGAAAACTTTCCGGACGCCGGCCCCACGCGGGTCGTCTCCGAAAATCGGCAGACGGCCGCCAGCCAGCAGTTTGCGAACAGGCTCCAGGTCAACGCGATCCCGCTCGAGCCGGCCAGGGGGCGCAGCATGCCCGACGATGCGCCCCCCGGGGTCGAGCAGGTAAAGCTCTACCGAAGGGTTCACCGCCATGAGCTTGTCGAACAGATCATGCACCGCTTCGGGCCGCCAGCCGCCTGCGTCCATGAGCTGCGCGGTCGATGCGATGTGCGCGGCCAGATCGCTCGACAGCCGCTGCACGACTTCCTGTTCGCGATCGGCGCTGGCCCGGATCTGGACCAGCAGCGAAATGCCGCTGCAAGCGAGCAGTAGCACGGCGAATACCGCCGACAGGCGCTGGGTCAGAGTCAACCGCTTCATGACTGCGCCGACTCAGGCGAACCGGACGCGAATTTGTAGCCGCGTCCCCATACGGTAATGATGCGCCGAGGCGTGGACGGGTTCTCCTCGATCTTCATGCGCAGCCGGTTGATGTGGGTGTTGACCGTGTGCTCGTAGCCGTCGTGCTGGTAACCCCACACCTCATTGAGCAGGTACATCCGGGAGAAGACTTTATCGGGGTGCCGGGCGAAAAAAGCCAGCAAATCGAACTCGCGAGGCGTCAAGTCGAGAGGCTTGTCATCCAGCGTGGCCGATCGGGACACCGGATCGATGGCCAACCCATGCAGCGTCAGCAAGCCGGCTTCGATCCGGGCGTTGCGCGCCAAGGCGTCGACGCGGCGCAAGAGCGCTTTGACGCGAGCCACCAGCTCCAGCATGGAGAACGGCTTGGCCAGATAGTCGTCCGCGCCCAGCTCCAAACCCACGATGCGATGAACTTCGCTGGATCGCGCGCTGGTGATGATGATCGGGGTATACCGCGCCATGGCTCGGGCGCGGCGGCAAATTTCCAGCCCGTCCACGCCCGGCAGCATCAGGTCCAGGACGAGGGCATCCCAGGATTCCTCCGCCAGCATGCGCATCCCCTGATCGCCATCGGCCGCATGTTCGACCTCGTAGCCTTCGTCGCGCAGATGCATGCGCAGCAGGTCGGCGATGTGGGCGTCGTCTTCGACGATCAGGACGCGCTTGGCCTGTTCCATTGAGTCTGCCTTGGAAAACCGGTGACGCCATTGTCGCCAAAGGCGGCATGGAGAGTTATCACAATTATTTTAAGTTTGCGTGAGGACTCCGATAGGGCTCGCGGCCAACAATGCCGCCTATACCGCCACGGAGTTCCCATGTCCGCCGTCCTTCACCCATCGCCTCAGGCATCAGTGCATCCCTGCTGGGTGCGCATAGCGCATTGGCTCAATGCGACCGCGGTCGTCATCATGGCGACCAGCGGCTGGCGCATCTACAACGCCTCCCCCTTGTTCGGCTTCAACTTCCCCAACGCCGTCACGCTGGGCGGATGGCTGGGAGGCGCGCTGCAATGGCACTTCGCGGGCATGTGGCTCCTGGCGATCAACGGTGTGGCGTATCTGCTCCTGAATCTGGCCACGGGCCGGATGCGGCGTCGATTTTTCCCCGTTACCCCGAAAGGCGTGCTGCACGACATGGCGGCGGCCCTGGGAGGCCGGCTGAGCCATGATGATCCGCACCGCTACAACGAAGTGCAGCGACTGGCGTATCTGCTCGTCGTGCTGGATCTCGTGCTGCTTACGATTTCGGGCCTGGTGCTCTGGAAGTCCGTGCAATTCCCCATGCTGCGCGAGCTCCTGGGCGGCTACGAAGCGGCGCGCCGCGTGCATTTTGCGGCGATGGCGGCGCTGGGAGCGTTCGTGGCCCTGCACCTGGTCATGGTGGCGCTGGTGCCAGGCACGCTGCGCACGATGACACGCAGCCGCTAGGAGATACTCCATGGAGAAACGCGCTCGCTCGTCTCGGCCGGACGCCGATTCGATTCTCAAGGAGGCCCGCGAACTGCTCTCGACGCGCATTGCCCACCCCGACAGACGCGCATTCCTGAAGCGCACCCTGACCCTGGGCGGCCTCGCGATGCTCTCCGGATGTGACATGACCGACAACGCCGGCGTCGAGCAGGCACTTTCCGCTATTTCGCGCATCAACGACGCAGTGCAGGCGCGGCTGTTCGACCCGAACGCCCTGGCTCCCACCTATCCCGCGTCCATGATCACCCGGCCGTTTCCCTTCAATGCCTACTACGGCATCGACCAGGCGCCGGTGGTGGACGAATCCGATTACCTGCTGGAAGTCAGCGGCAAAGTCGCCGACAGACGAGCCTGGCGCCTGTCGCAACTGCATGCGCTGGCGCAGACCGAACAGATCACGCGACACATCTGCGTGGAAGGATGGAGCGCCATAGGACGGTGGGGCGGCGTGCGGTTCTCCGACTTCCTCGCGCGCATCGGCGCGGACACGACTGCACGATACGTCGGCTTCCAGTGCGCGGATGACTACTACACCAGCATCGACATGCCGACGGCGCTGCATCCGCAGACGCTGCTGGCGCTGAGCTACGACGGACGCACGCTGCCAAGAGAGTATGGCTTTCCGATGAAGCTGCGCATCCCCACGAAGCTTGGCTACAAGAATCCCAAACACATACGGGCCATATTCCTGACCGATACCTATCCCGGCGGGTATTGGGAGGACCAGGGCTACAACTGGTTCGGCGGTAGCTGACCAGGCCGTTTTCACCGCGCGGGAGTTCCCGCTTTCCATCACAGCTTTGAGGAGCGACTCATGAAACTGACAGCAATCATTCTTTCCCTGGGCGTGGCGTTCGGCGTGGCCACTGCTCACGCCGCCGAATCCATGGGCAAGGACGGCATGGCCAAACCTTCGGGGTCCGGAGACGCCATGAAGAAGGATGGGATGAAGCGCGATGGCATGAAAAAAGACGCTATGGCGGCAGACCAGATGAAACGCGACGCCATGAAGAAGGAAGATGGCATGGGCAAGGGCGCCATGGCCAGGGACGGCATGAAAAAATAGTTCCCGTGGCGCGGGGCGCTTGCAAGACGGCGGGCTGCCGCGCCCGCCACGCCCGGTGAACCGTCTACTGCGCGAACGCCACGATCCGTCCGGCCAGCGCGCTGGCGGCGACGGTATAGGGGCTTGCCAGCCACACGCTGCCCGGCCCGGACCGGCCCGGAAAGTTGCGGTTGATCGCGCTGATGGTCACCTCCGAGGGGGAGGTGGATTGCCCGGGCCCGCAATTGGCGCATGACCCGCAGCCCGGCATGATCAGCGTCACCCCCGCCTGCTCGAAGACGGGAAGATAACCCATCTCCTCGCAGTAGCGCTTGACCTCCATGGTGCCGAACTGTAGGAAAAACCGCGTGTGCGGCGCAACGCGCAGCCCGCGTTCCAAGCCCCGTTTCAAGACCTCGTGGTAGCCGTCGAAATCGGCCCGCTTGCCACCGGTACAGGAGCCGCCGTAGGCAATGTCCACGCGTACCGGTTCGGACAACGCGTGTACCGGCACGCCGTTGCCCGGGTCGCCAGGCCTGGCCACCATAGGCCGCAGGCCTGCGCCGTCGATGTGGATCACGCGCCGGTAGGCGGCATCCGGATCGCTCTTCATCCAATCTTCCAGCTCGAACGAAATGCCGCGTCGTTCGCGCAGAAAGGCAACCGTCTGCTCGTCCGGTTCGACGATGCCGGTGAATCCGCCAAGCTCGGCCACCATGTTGGTCAGCGTCGCGCGTTCGTCCACGGACATCTCGCGCACGGCCTGGCCGCCATATTCGAATACCGCGCCAATGGCTTCGCCGTTGCGCACGGGATCGGAACGCAGCAACTCCAGCACGATGTCCTTGGCCGTTACGCCGGGCGCGAGGGTGCCCGATATTTCCACCCGGAGTGTCTCCGGAATCTTGCAACGGACGTAGCCCGTGACCCAGCTATTGGCCATGTCGGTGGAGCCCACGCCGAAGGCCAGGCAACCGAGCGCTCCGGCGTGCGGAGTATGCGAATCGGTGCCCGCCACGACTTCGCCGGGCAAGGCGTAACGCTCGGTCATCAGCGCGTGACATATGCCTTCCGATCCACTGCCGTCCGGCAATTGGCCATGATGGCGTACCGGATAGTCCAACACGAAATCATGATGGCCCTGGACCAGGGTCGCCACGCGCGGCAACAGGCCGCCCTTGACGTGCGGCACGCTCTGCGGCGCCAGCACGAGATGATCGTGAAACGCGACGATGCGCTCGGGATCGCGCAGCGGCGCGGGCTTGCCACAGGCGCGGTGCATCAGGTGAGCGCTCATGCCTGTGAAGTAATCGTGACTGAAGCGCCAATCCGCCTTGACGAATACCCCGCTGCCGGGACCGGCCTGCTCCGTCCCGGGATGCAGGTGGCGGCGGATGATTTTTTCGACGAGCGTCAAACCATCGCCCTCTGCAGCCGCCTGCGGCTCGGTGTCGGCCCGCAATACCTGGCGGCTGTAAGCCATCAGTCCGCCGCTGCGGATGATGGCCTGCGTCAGTGCATCGCGTCCCCTCAGGAAGTGCTCGATGGGGATGGCCTCGCCGGCCTGGATACGGCGCAACACGTCGAAGTCGGTGGTGGTGAGAATGCCGATGTTGTCGCAGTTCTGCTGGTAGATGCGCTCAAAGCTCTCGGCCACGATCAGCCGAATGCCGGCCGACAGTTCGGCCAGCGGACTGTGCTCGCGCGAGGACCCCTTGCCGTAGCGCTTGCCGGCCACGGTGATTTCGAAGCCGCCCTTGCGCACGTCGTCCTGGCCGATGGGCACTTCGTCGCCAGCCTTCAGGCCGACGTAGGGATAGCTGCCCAGCCGCTCGTCGTACACCAGCATCGTCGTGACCGGCGTGATTTCGTCGGTCGATACATCATCGCGTAGCGGCGCGGCGTCGGCCAGCGATACCGCATCGCCCGCGAGCTGCCGGCGTATGCAGGCAGGATCGCGGGACAGGTACAGGATGCGGCCGGTGAATTGAATGGTGTCTTGCATGCGTGGGCTCCTTTGCCCGCACTGTAGAAGGAAGCCCCGCCGGCATGAAGCGTCATTTGGGCACGGCAGGCATCTCGATTCGTCACGCCGCGCATCCCCAGGCGCTCCTATCATGAAAAGCCGCCCGCCTGACCTGGCGGCTTGCCCGCGCAAGCTCATCGAACATCGCACCTACAGAACACGCCGACGCCCATGCCGCGCACACTCTACGACAAACTCTGGGACAGCCACGCCTTCGCGGCCGAGCCCGACGGCACCTGTCTCCTCTACATCGACCGGCACCTGATCAACGAAGTGTCGAGCCCACAGGCCTTCGAAGGACTTCGCCTGGCCGGCCGCCAGCCTTGGCGGGCCGATTCCTGCCTGGCGATCGCCGACCATAACGTGCCGACCACCGACCGCCGGCACGGCATCGACGACCCGCTTTCGCGCGCCCAGGTGTCGGAGTTGGAGAACAACGCCCGTGCCTACAACGTCACCTTCTTCGGCATGCAGGACCGGCGGCAGGGCATCGAGCACGTGGTGGGCCCGGAGCAAGGCGCGACGCTCCCCGGCATGACGGTGGTGTGCGGGGACTCCCACACCAGCACACATGGCGCATTCGCGTGCCTGGCGCACGGCATCGGGACTTCGGAAGTCGAGCACGTGCTCGCCACCCAGACGCTCATCGCCCGCAAGATGAAGTCCATGCGGATACGCGTGGAAGGGCCGTTGCCGCGCGGCGTTTCCGCCAAGGACATCGCGCTGGCGATGATCGGCACAATAGGCGCGGGAGGCGGAACCGGCTATGCGATCGAATACGCGGGTTCGACCATACGCGCGCTGTCGATGGAAGGGCGCATGACCCTTTGCAACATGTCCATCGAGGCGGGCGCCCGCGCGGGCATGATCGCCGTGGACGACACCACCATCGAATATCTTCGCGACCGTCCGTTCGCCCCCTCGGGCGCGCTCTGGGATCGCGCCGAGGCCTACTGGCGCACCCTGCGGTCGGATGAAGATGCCGTGTTCGACAAGGAGGTGGAAATCGACGCCTCCACCATAGCGCCCCAGGTGACGTGGGGCACGTCGCCCGAAATGGTGGTGCCGGTGAACGGCGCGGTGCCGGACCCCGACGCCGAATCCGATCCGGTGCGGCGCGACGCCATGCGCAAAGCACTGGCCTACATGGGGCTTGTCCCCGGCACGGCCATTGCCGACATCCAGCTCGACAAGATCTTCATCGGATCCTGCACCAATTCGCGCATTGAAGACCTGCGCGCCGCGGCGGCCGTGATCAAGGGGCGGCGCAAGGCGCCGAACATCCGGCTCGCGATGGTGGTGCCCGGCTCCGGCCTGGTCAAGGCCCAGGCTGAAGCGGAAGGGCTGGACAGGATCTTCGTCGAAGCGGGTTTCGAATGGCGCGAATCGGGCTGTTCGATGTGCATGGCAATGAACGCGGACCGACTCGCGCCCGGCGAGCGCTGCGCCTCCACCTCGAACCGCAACTTCGAAGGCCGCCAGGGCGCCGGCGGGCGGACGCACCTGGTCAGCCCGGCGATGGCGGCGGCGGCGGCGGTTGCCGGGCGCTTCATCGACGCCCGTTCCCTGTAAGGACCATCGCCATGGAAAAATTCGATCTGCTCGAAGGTATCGTCGCGCCGCTCGACCGCAGCAACGTCGACACCGACGCCATTATCCCCAAGCAATTCCTCAAGTCCATACGGCGAACGGGATTCGGCCCTAACCTGTTCGACGAATGGCGCTACCTCGACCGCGGGGAGCCGGGACAGGACTGCTCGGGCCGCCCGCTGAACCCGGACTTCGTGCTCAACCAGTCGCGATACCAGGGCGCGACAGTATTGCTCGCCCGCGCCAATTTCGGCTGCGGCTCTTCGCGCGAGCATGCTCCCTGGGCATTGCAACAGTACGGCTTTCGCGCCGTGATCGCGCCCAGCTTCGGCGACATTTTCTACAACAATGCGCTGCAGAATGGCCTGCTGCCCGTGGTGCTTGCAGAGGCCGAGGTGGACGCGCTTTTCGCGCAGGCGCAGGGTGAGAGGCCATTGCGCGTTGCGGTCGACCTCGAGGCGCAGCGCGTCACGACGGCCGACGGGGCGGTCGCGTTCAGTTTCGAGATCGCGCCCTTCCGCAAATACTGTCTGCTGAACGGCCTGGATGACGTCGCATTGACGCTGCGAAAGTCCGAGCAGATACGCGCCTTCGAACGCGTGCATCTGGAGGCGTTTCCCTGGCTCTCGCCGGGTCGCCACGGAAGCTGAGCGAGACTGCGCGTTGCCGCGTCCTGGCGCGGTGTGCAAGAATCCGCTTCCCGGGCTGTGCACCGGCCGCCGCCGTCGCGGCGGACATCCTCTTTGCGACAGGCGGGCGTCGACATGAGCAATCTCGTCAGAAAACTGGACCTGACTTCGCTGCGCCTGTTCGTCGCGGTCTGCCAGGAGCGCAACATCGCGCGCGCGGCCGAGCGCGAAGCCATCGCGCCTTCGGCCGTCAGCCGGCGCATCGCCGAAATCGAGAACCTGCTCGGCCAACCCATTATTCATCGCGAGTCGCGCGGCATCTCGGTCACCGCCATCGGCGAGGCGGTCCTGCGCCACGCCAGGGAAGTCCTGGCCCACATCGAGCGCCTGGAAGCCGAGGTTTCGCAATACGCCACCGGCGCCAAGGGCACGATACGCATCGTGGGCAACATGTCTTCTGTCGTGCAGTTTCTGCCGGAGGACGTCGCCGCCTTCAAGCGCGTATTCCCCGACGTGGACATCCGGATCGAGGAACAGACCAGCAGCCAGGTCCTGCGCAGCCTGGCAGAAACGGATTTTGACCTGGGCTTTTGCAACAAGGTGCCCGGCATCGAGCAGCTCGAGCACCTGCCTTACCGCAGCGACCGCCTGTACCTCGCGGTGCCGCGCCGCCATCGCCTGGCCAAGGCGCCGGTCGTGCGGCTGCGCGACTTCGCGGGCGAAAACATCGTGGGGATGGGGCAGGGCACGTCGCTGACCCAATTGCTGGAGAAAGAGGCGGCGCGCCTGGGCTCGCCGCTGCACGTGAAGATCACCGTGAGCAGCCTCGATGCCCTGTGCCGCATGGTGCACGTCGGTCTGGGCGTTGCCGTCGTTCCGCAGCACAGCGGCGAGCTCTTCGTCAACACGCTCGATCTCGCGCTCATTCCCATCGAGGAGGCCTGGGCCGTGCGGGAGCTGTTCATCGTCTTCCGGCAACGCCAGGGGCTGACGGCGCCGGCCGCCGCCCTCGTGGACTTCCTGACGAGCCGCTAACCTCCCGGCGGCCGCGGGCGCCGCAAGCGCCTGGGCGCAATTGCCCGCCCGCAAGCGCGGGCGGCAGCCTGCTTACTTGGCGGTGGGCATGACGAACTCCGCCCCCTTGCCGATGCTGCTCGGCCAGCGCTGCATGATGCTCTTCTGCCGGGTATAGAAACGCACGCCTTCTTCGCCGTAGGCGTGCATGTCGCCGAACAGCGACCGCTTCCAGCCTCCGAATCCATGCCAGGCCATGGGAACGGGAATCGGCACGTTGATGCCGACCATGCCGACCTGGATGCGCCGGCTGAATTCCCGCGCCACGTTTCCGTCGCTGGTAAAGCAGCTCACGCCATTGCCGTATTCATGGGCGTTGATGAGTTCGACTGCAGCGGCGAAATCCGGCACGCGGACGCAAGAGAGCACGGGTCCGAAGATTTCTTCGCGATAAATCCGCATGTGGGGCTGCACGTGATCGAACAATGTGCCCCCCATCCAGAAGCCCTTCTCACACCCAGGGCCGGCCGAGGCGGGATCGAAGCGGCGGCCGTCTACCAGCAACTGGGCGCCTTCCTCCACGCCTATGCCGATGTAGTCGCTGATGCGGCGGTGGGCGGCGGCATGCACGATGGGGCCCATTTCGGCATCCAGCTCCATGCCATTCTTGACCTTGAGCGCGCGGGTGCGCTCGATCAACCGAGGCATGATGCGATCGGCCACGTCGCCCACCAACACGCCCACCGAGATCGCCATGCAGCGTTCGCCGGCCGAACCGTAGGCCGAGCCGATGAGCGCATCCACGGCCTGGTCCAGGTCCGCGTCCGGCATCACGACCATGTGGTTCTTGGCGCCGCCCAGTGCCTGCACCCGCTTGCCGTATCGCGCGCCGGCCTCGTAAATGCTTTGCGCAATGGGGGTGGAGCCGACGAAAGAGATCGCCGCCACGTCGGGATGCGCGATCAGCGCGTCGACCGCTTCCTTGTCGCCCTGCACGACGTTGAATACGCCGTCCGGCAGGCCCGCTTCTTTCAAGAGTTCCGCCATCATCAGCGAGGGCGAGGGATCCACGGGGCTGGGCTTGAGCACGAAACAGTTGCCGGCCGCGATGGCAACCGGGAACATCCACATCGGCACCATGACCGGAAAGTTGAACGGCGTGATGCCGGCGACTACGCCGAGCGGCTGGCGCAGGGTCCAGTTATCCATGCCGGTCGAGACTTGGTCGGTGAACTGGGTCTTGAGCAGTTGCGGAATGCCGCAGGCAAATTCGACGATGTCGATGCCGCGCGCGACCTCGCCTTGCGCATCGGTGAACACCTTGCCGTGCTCGGCCGTAATGACGCGCGCCAAGTCGTCCTTGTGGCGGTTCAGCAGTTCCAAGAAGCGGAACATGACGCGGGCGCGACGAATGGGCGGAATATCGGCCCAGGCGGGAAACGCGCGCTTGGCGCTGGCGACGGCGGCATCGACGTCCGCGGCGCTGCCCAGGACGACTTGGCCCGTGACGCTTCCGGTCGCGGGATTGTAGACGTCGGCCGTGCGCGTGCCGGCGGGTTGGACAGGCGCGCCGTCCACCCAATGGACGATGCGGGAGGGGCGCTGGGCAAAAGTAGCGGGATCGATAGGCATGGCAAGCATCCTGACGAGAAAACAGCAAGGCCCTCAGTCTAGGGCCCCCGTTCCGGATGGATAAGCCGTCCAAATCCAATTAAAGTGTTCATTATTTTGAACAATCCATCGTCATGGCATCCGATTCGATTTCTCAGTGGGTGGCGGACATTCATCTGCTGACGATATTGGCGCAGACCCGCAGCTTCACCCAGACCGCCCGCCGCCTGGGCGTGTCCAAGGCCTCGGTCAGCATGCGCATCGGCGCCCTCGAGCGGGCGGCCGGGGTACCCCTGGTGCAGCGGACCACCCGGTCAGTGGTATTGACGGATGCGGGCCGCGAGCTGGTCATGGACGCCGCGCCCGCCTTCGAGCGCATCGATGCAGGATTCACCGCGGTCAAGGATTTGTCCGGCACCCCGCGCGGCACGGTGCGTGTCACGGCACCCGTCGCACTGGGCAGGCAGCACATCGCGCCGCGCCTGTCCGCCTTCATACGGCGCTATCCCGACGTCCGCATCCACCTGGACCTGACGGATCAGTTCGTGAACCTCGCCCAGGAGGGCTACGATCTGGCCATACGCCACACCGGCGTCGCGCCGGAAAGCTACGTGGCTTGGCCGTTGTGCGAGACGCGATCACTGCTGGTGGCCAGTCCCGCTTATCTCAAGCGGCGCGGGACGCCGCTACATCCGCGCGAATTGGCGGCACATGATTGCCTACTGTACCTGCGCCCCGGCGCCGACACCTGGAATTTCGTGCCAGAAGACGGCGAGGCAGGCGAGGCGCTGTCCGTCCCCGTTCAGGGGCCGTTCAAGGCCAACAACAGCGAAGTCTTGCGCGAAGCGGTGCTCGACGGCCTGGGCATCGCGCTATTGCCGGACTTCAGCGCGGCGCCCAGCCTGCGCAGGCTGAGGCAGGTCCTGCCCGGCTGGCGCGTGCAAGGTTTTTTCGGCCATCACATTTATGCGCTCCGGCCGTGGGCGCCCAGGGTCCCGCGAGCCGTCCAATGTTTCGTGGAATACCTGCGCGAGGCACTCGCGCAGGGTTTTCCTTTGGTTCAGCAATCCGGAGCTACTTGAGCGCGCGTTCCTGCGCCGAAGGCAGGAATTTGTCGGTGAAGAGCTTCTCGGCGTCGGGATAAGACTTCAACCCGAAAGCATCGGATACCTGCACGATGTTCATCCGCAGGCGGGCCATGTCCACGCCGCCCAAGCCGTCGGCGCGCGTTGCGGGCGTATCGACGCTGGAAAGGAACATGCGCAGGCGGCGCTCTTCGATCGAACTGTCGATGATGCCATCACGCGCCTTCAGGTACTTGATCGCCTCTTTGGGGTTGGCCAACGTGTCTTTGACCGCGCGGTTGAATGCCCGCAGAAAGGCCGAGACGAGAGCGGGATTTTCGGCGGCGAATTTGGGCGAGGTGACCACCATGTTACCGTACAGGTTTCTTGAGCGAGAAGACCGAAGCCGGCAGCTGCTCGAGCAGCATGTACACGCCGAGGACGGAAGGCGTGGAAGGGTTGTTCGCCATGTACTCGATCATGGCGCTCGTATCAGCGGTGCCCATCTCGTGCGTGCCGCCGATGACCCGCTGGATGGCCGACACGGATCCCGTTCCCGTATCCACGGTCACTTCCAGCCCCTCCTTGGCGAAGTAGCCCTTGCCCTGGGCCATCAACACGATGGCCGACGGGCCGTCGAAGCGCCAGTCGTGGCTGTAGCGGATTTTGGTCAGGGGCTGTGCCTGGGCGGACAACGCGCCGGCCAGGGCGAAGCCTGCGACGAGCACCTTGGCGCCGCAGCGCCGCTGGCCAGCGCAGCCAGTTGAAACGCATCGAGCCAGGCTGTGCGGTCATGCCTCAGGTCGTCGATCCTCAGCCTGGGGCTTTGCCCGCTCGTATCGATGCTGAGGCGAACCGCGGCAAACTCATTGCTCAGCACGGTAAAGCGCGGGTGGATGTCCGAAGCCATGGGCGCGCTACGCTAGAGCAAATACGCAATGCATTCGAGCGGCTCTGCGCTGCGCAGCAAGTTGATCTTCTTGCGGCGAATGCGCCAGTGCGGACGAGAGCCGGTCAGCGTGAACTCGCAGCGCGCCGAATGCATGGTCTGCCTGTGGCGCGCCAGTTCCACCAGCAGCATCATGCAGTGGACTTCGCAATCGTTTCCGTCGCCGGATGCCTTCGCCACCTCGACGTTAGAGATGATCCGATGTACCCGCGAGGCGGGTTCCTGGGCGAAGGCAAAGCCCGAACGCAGCCGCTTGACTCGGCGGCCCATCGCCGCCTTGTCATCGTGAATGATGGAAACGTGGCGGGTGGGATCGATGTCGTCGCGCCCGGCCGGCGCCCAGTACAGGGCATCGTCGGTGAACAGGTCCAGCCATTCCTCGAAGCGCTGCGTATCCAGCAGGCGTGCTTCGCGATAAAGAAAACTCTCCACGTCAGCGCGCAGTTCATACGGATTCATGCGCGAGCCTCCTGCTCCGCTGTCATCATGCGCAGCCAATTGCGGTACAACCCGCGGTGCTGCGTCTCGTCGGTGATGTCGCCGGTCAAATAGCCATTCTTCATCTGTTCGGTCTCGAGGCCGCGCGAAAAATTCAGCCATTCCACGGCTGAGCTTTGCAGCCCGTACTGCGTGCGCTCGAAGATCTCCAGGTCGTCGGTGAAAAAGGTGCCAGCGGCGCCGAACTCGAACTCTTGATCGCGCATGCGGCGCAAGTTGACGTCTTCCGGCGCACCCTCGAGCCTGACCACCCGTGTATGGATCTCAGTGCGATCGGCCGCAATCGGCCGGATGGTGCGTATCTGGCTTCGCAACACGATCAAGTTCGGGAAGATGACAAGGTTGAATCCGCCCGAGAGGCTGGCATCCAGCGGCATGGGACCGTAGTCCGTGTGGTCGGTCACGCCGTGGCCATCCATGGCAATGACGCAGCCGCCGCCTTGCTGGTAGATCTCCATGGCCTTGGGCGTAACGGCGCTGACGTGCAAGGCGCCGACGTGATAGGGGTCGACGCCGTTCTCCATCTGCAACTTCCAGTTGCCTTGGTACACGCATTTCTGCGATCCCTCGAAGAGCGCGAGCTTGCCACCTGGCGCAGCGTCCACGTAGGCGTCGAGGAAACGCGCGACACCACCCAGGTGCTCGCGCAGGCTCGGCCCGCTCTGGCTCATGCTGCCGAAGATGAACCCCTGGTAGCAATCCACGCGCGCAACCCGCTGCAGTCCCATCGTCTCTTTATTGAATGAACTGCCATACGCTTCGCGCGAAGGCACGCCTATCAATTCTCCCGAGCTGCGGTATGTCCAGAAATGGTAGGGGCACCGGAAATACTTGCTGTTGCCGAACTCGCTCTCGCACACGGTGGGGCCCCGATGCCGGCAGCGATTGATCACCGCGGCGATCTCGCCGTCCGGCTGGCGCGACACAATGACGGGATGCCGTCCCAATTGCGTGGTCTTGTAGTCGCCCGGTTCGGGAATCTCCGCTTCGTGGGCAAGATATACCCAGGTCGTATCGAATATCCTGGACATCTCCAAGTCGAAGATGCCGGGGTCCGTGTACACCGACCGATGGACGGCGCCAGGGCGTATGAGTTGATCGATGGCTGGTCTCATGGATCAGGAAGCCGAAAGGAGTTGAAGAAAGCGATCGAGATCGCCAAGGCGCTCGAGATCGCGCACGGCAGCGACGAGGCCGTCGATCGCGCCGGCGGACATCTCCGGCCTCGCAAATGCGACGTTGCGGGTGAATTTGTCGGCGGTGTCTTCGAACGACAGCGGCCGTGCCGGCTGTCCGCGGGCAACCTCGACCCGTTCGCGGTAGACCGAGCCATCGTGACAGCGGAGGGTGACGATGCCCGGCTCGACGGCGCCTGGTGCCGCCAGCTCAGGATCCACGTCGTGTTCGATGCGCGCCGCCATTCGCAGCACGGCTTCATCGGCCCGGGCCTCGGCGTTGAAATCACCGACGCCGACCGAGCCTTTCACCAAGGCCGTCGCCACGGCGTAGGGAATGCTATTCATGGCCGCAGACGCACTGGGAGGCCGCCGCCTGACATCCAAGGGTTCGCACATGGCGCGCCCCCACGGGCCGACATGCAGCCGCACCCATGCGATGTCGGCGGCCGACAGGCCGTAACGCCGCACCAGGTTGAGCGCCGCTTCGCAAAAGGGATGGCTCACCAACGTCCCTGGCTGGGGCTTGAAGCAGCGCCTCAGCGCTTCGTAGCGGGAGCCGAGGCCATCGGTTAGCGGCGCAAGCTCGAACGCTCCGGGAAAACACGCGTTCAGCAGCCCCGCCCGGCCTCCCAGCGGGTCGCCCAAGGCGGCCAGGCCGGCCAAGCTCATCATGGCGCTTTGCACGCCGCCCTGGTTGCACAGGCCGGCGTACAGGATTTTTCCGTCGCTCTGCGCGGCATGGACCACCATCTCTTCGGTGCCCGCCGCCTGCATCTGCGAAAGGCCGAGCGCGCTGAGCATGCGCGTCGGGTCGAAGCCGAGGACGCTTCCACAGGCTGCAGCAGCCGATACATAGCCGAACAACTGGCTCGCCAGCATCACCGGTAGCCCGGATCCGAAGCCGGGCGCAATGGCGGCCGCGAGCCGGGCCTGGATCTCCGACCCGACGGCGAGTGCAGCCAGTAGTCGCTCCCCTGGTCTATCCACCCTGGCAGCCTGCGCCACGGCAATGGCCGCCGGCGCGAAGCAGACAGTCACGTGGACCTGCGGATAATCGATGATGTCGTCGTAATCGAGCACGCGGGCGTGCGCCGCGTTGACGAAGGCTGCAACCCCCGGCGAGGCCCGGCGGCCCGTCGCCCAGATCAATGCTGGGCCATCGCCGCCCTGGGCGGCATAGCATTCCAGCGCACGGGCGGCCTCGCCTGCGCGCTCGCCGGCAAGGGCGATGCCCAGCAGGTCGAGCAACGCCTGCTTGCACTGCCGGACCACGGCATCGGGCACGTCGCGCGCAGTCAACGCGGCCGCGAAGCGGGCTAACTGGGTCGATACGTCGGATGGGGTGTCGTCGCGCTGCATACGGTCACATTAAAGAGGGTATGCAGCGCAAAGCGATTCGGATTCGTGCAGGCCTGGATCACATTTTCTGAATTAGTGCGACGGGCCAATACGGGCAACGTGCGCGATCGCGATTGGTTCAGCAAAACTAAACTAGTCTCCTGCCGATTGTTTGGTAGGCGGCCGCGGCGCGTACGTATGATGGAGCGGTTGCCCTTCATGGGAGCTTCGAGATGCCTATACCCGCACGTTTCAACGGCGTCGATCACCTGGTGCTGAAAGTCACCGACATCGATAGAACCGTCGCCTTTTACGAATCGGTGCTGGGCCTGCGCGTAGAACGGATCTTCAAGAAAATCCATTTGCACCAGGTTCGGTGCGGCGCGAACCTGATTGACCTCATCGCCCTGCAGCCGGGCGACACCTTGCCGCCGCCTGCCCAACGCGGCATCGAACATTTCTGCCTCAGCATAGAAGCCGACATGGACGCCTTGCTGCAAAGCCTGCGCGACATGGGCGTGCAGGTCATCCGCGGCCCCATGGAGGTCTATGGCGCCAAGGGCTTTGGATCGTCCATCTACATCGCCGACCCCGATGGCTATGAGATCGAACTGAAGGTCGGCTATTCGATCAACCCCGTCACGTTTCCATGACCGCCATGTCCGCCCGATCGACTCATATCACCAGCCGAGGTTTGTCGCTCCACGTCGTCGAATGGGGAGCCGAGGACCTGCCCGCGGTCGTCCTGCTACATGGGCTGCGTGCCTACGGCCATTGGTTCGAGGAGTTCGCGGAAGCTGCGGCCGACCGGTTCCACTTGCTCGCGCTCGACCAACGCGGGCGCGGCGGCTCGGATTGGGCGCCCGCAGGCCGCTATACGACGGACGACTACGTGGCCGACATCGCTGCCCTAATCGAGCAAAAGCAGTTGAAGCGATACGCGCTGGTCGGGCATTCCATGGGGGGCACCAATGCGTTGAACTACGCTGCCGGTTGCCCTGCCGGGCTCGCGGCGCTGGTCATCGTGGACAGCGCACCGGAACTCGATCCGCGCGGCCTTGCTCGCATACGCGAAGAACTGGGCCGCACGCCCGGCTCGTTCGCAACGAAGGACGAAGCGCTGGCATTCCTGGGTCCGCTGCATCGGCGCGCCGGTGCCCGCAGCCTCGCCACGCGCCTTGAATGGATGCTGAGGCAGGACGCGCAAGGTCGCTGGCAATGGCGCATCGACCCCAATATCTTCGATCCGCGCATGACGCCGGACCCGCCCGAGCGCTCGTGGAATGCGATCCGCAACGTTGCGTGTCCGGCCTTGATCGTGCGCGGCAGCGACTCCGATCTCGTAACCGCGGAATGCGCGGACCGCATGGCCGCGGAATTCCGGCAGGCGAGCCGCGCCGAAATCCCGGATGCCGGCCACATGGTGGTGGAAGACAACCCCAAAGCATTCACCGCGGCCGTGCTGCCATTCCTGGAACGCACCCTAGGCGCCGGCCAGCGTTAATCGCTGGCCACCCCGTCAGGCGGCCAACGCATCGGCCAGGCGCGGGGGAAGCACGCCGGGCATCACGATGAAACCGGGCAGGCGCTTGAACGCATGTGCCCATCGCCACAGCGCAGGATAGTCCTCGAGGGCCAGGCCGCAGTCGGCCATCAGCGCAACGCCAGGAAACGCGGCGACGTCGGCGACGGTGGGATGCTCTCCCACCAGCCAACGCCGGCCGCACAGCTCACCCTCGTAAACGTGGTCTTCTAGCACACCCAGCGCGCGCCGGCACTCGGCTTCGACGACGCTGCGACCGGACACGGGCGCGGCTTGGATATCGGCCATGCGCAACCTCAGGAGCGGCGCCATCTCACGCCCGGCGAAGCCCAGCCACATCATGACGCGACTGAATGCTTCCGGCTCGACCGGTAACCACCTGCGGGAGACGTCGTACCGCGCGGCAAGGAAACACAGGATCGCCTGCGCATCGTGCAAGCGGAAGTCGCCATCTTCCAGCACAGGCAGCGTGCCAAGCGGGTTGATCGCCAGAAACTCCGGCTCGCGGTGCATGCGGCCGGGATGCACGTCGACTTTGACCGGCTGGTAGGAAACGCCGAGCATGCTCATCAACAGCCGCGCTTTATAGCCCTCGGCTGACAGGATGTAGTCGTACAAGCGGATCATGTTCGTTCCTGTCAGGTCAGGTTGCGCTCCAGCCCGAACTGCAGGCCGGAACGGTCGAGCCAACGGCGATACGCCACTGAACTGGCGTCGGAAGCCGCGGGGACTTCCTGGCGTGGATGGACGGGCAGCTTGCGGGGCCGCTGGTGGACCAAGATCATGCGATCCTGGGCGAAGATTTCGTGATAGAAGTGCAGAATGTGTTCGTCGCTGTTGGTTTCGTCGAAAACCCGCGCGAACGAGTGCACGGTGCAATGTTCTTCGCCGCAAGGCTGCACGAACAGGCCGATCAAGTCCTTCTTGCCGGGCCTGACGAGGCTGTCCTTGTAGATGATCGCGATGCAGGGCGATGCGATGCGGTAGTCGTAATACACCTGGGTCCCCAACCCGGCCGCGGCCGAGGCCTTGGGCTGGAAGAAACTGCAGCCTACTGCCCACAACTCACGCCCGTCTTCCCGGTACTCGACCCGATAAGGCGGGACCTCCGCCGCGTCATATCCCCCGAGCGTGCCGGTGTGCACGAAAGAAAAGTGGGAGAGATCGAAGAAGTTCTCTATTACCCGCTGGGCCGAAGACGGCACGCCTATGCGCCCGCGGTGGATAAAGCGGCGCGGCTCTCCGTCGTCGAACTCGGCAATGGTCAGGATGTCTCGCGTCGGCCGCCCCAGTGATACCCAAACGAACCCATACCGTTGCCGGATGTGCTCCAGAGGTTCGGCGGTTCCATCGCGCTTGTGCCACAGGCAGCGGAACCGGCCATCGCGCTCCCGCATGAGCTCGAGCTCTTCGCCCAGCAGCTGCGTCTGTTCGCTTTTGCCCAGGCCAAGTTCGTCGACATAAGCCACGACATACCAATCGTTCAAGGCCACCGGATCGTCACACACATTCATGGTTCATCCCCCATTTGGGCTCACATGCGGTAGACCGGGAAATCTCATGGCGCAGCGCCACCAGCGCCCGGTTCAGCCCCAGCCGGGCCTCGGCCGACAGAGGCTCCTGGGCGGCCAAGTGCAGCATGCACGTTCCGCCGTGCGTCGGTTGCACGATTCCCACATAGTCCACGCCCAAGCCTACCGATTGCCACTTGCCATGCAGGATGCTCCCACTCCCTTCCACGTAGCTCTGGAAAAGCGCCGTCTCCGGGCAACTCGATTCCACGCGGGAAAAACGTCCCGTCGCATGCAGGCAGGCCCGCGTCCAAAACCCCGCCAGGCGTTCGCCGCTCACCGGCATGTGCATGCTTCGGACCGGGGTTACGCCCGCGGGCAGGGATGGCGGCTCGACCGACGTATCCTGCCGGGCAACCCAGATGTATCCGTTGCGCTCGACGGCGGGATAAGGCCGCACCCTTGCGGCAGCCGGTGGCGTGCCGCCGGGATGGGCCGGAATGAAATTACATTGCGCATCGCCGCCAAATCGCCAGCCGTGATAAGGGCAGACCAAGCCCTTTTCCGCGACGTCTCCCATAGACAACCGCATGCCGCGATGAGGACACCGGTCGTGCCAGGCGTGGATGCTTCCGTCGGACGAACGCCACACAGCCAACGATAGTTCTTCCAGCATGACCGGGATCACGGACTGGACTGGTACGTCGCGAGAGGCCGCCACCGCGCACCAAGGGTGGGCCTCAGAATGAGGCGCATGATTCATGAAAGTGCCCGTTCCTCAAATCGAATCGTCGAAACCAGCATCCCATAGCCGGCGATTCAGGAAAAACGGATTTCCTGGGCTCTGATTCGGATTTTTCTTTCCGGCGGCGGCATGGCGCAGATTTTGCGTGGGTGAACCTGTCTGCCCACGATGCCAATGCGCCATGTTCGAAACCCTAGATTCCCACGCTGCCGTGCCCCCGCCTCCCGGCATGCCCCACGGATTCGATGCGCCTGGCGGCCGATCCGGCCCGGCGGAACACCTCAGCGGCATTCCCCGCATTACCCTCCGGCAACTGGTGTACTTCGCCGCCGCTGCGCGACTAGGCAGCGCCTTGCGCGCGGCCGAGGAGCTGAGCATTTCCCCGCCTGCCATATCGAGTGCGATCGCCGGGCTGGAGTCCTTACTGGGCGAGCAATTGTTCGTGCGCTGGCATACGGATGGACATCCACAGCTCATGTCCCAGCTCGAAGAAGGTACCTTGGACGTCATCTTCGTGCTGGACTTCGAAATCTCGCCGACCCTATCGACGACGGTACTGTGCCCCGGTCCGGTGCGCTGCGTCCTGCCTGCCTCGCATTGGCTCGCGAACGACACCGTGGACCTGGCGCAATTGGAGGACATGCCCTTCATCATGCTGGACATTCCCAAGACCCGGGATTATTTTTTGTCGGTCTTTGCCTCGCTGGGCCTCAAGCCCAACATTGCCCATCGCGTCACTTCCGCGGAAATGGTACGGGGCCTGGTGGCCAGCGGCTTTGGCTACTCCCTGCTGAATTTCGGCAGCCATGAGCGCAAGGACATCGTGTACCGCCCCATACGCGGCTACACGCGCACGTCTCAATTGGTCGCCGTCAGGCAGTACCGGCACCCGTCATCGGAGCTCATCGAGGCTTTCGTGGCAAAAGCCGGCGAATTCCTGTCGCAGCACGGGATCAATCCGGATCGCTGACGCCCCAAGGCTAGAAGGGAAACGCGGGCGGCGGCCGCCGCTCGGCCCACGAGGTCGCGTCGTCGTAAGCGCGCGCCATGTCGAGGCAACGCAATTCGCCGTGCATGGGCCCGATGAGCTGCAGCCCCATCGGCAAACCGCGCGCATCGAATCCCGCGGGCAGCCCGATGACCGGGCAGCCAGACATCGTCCCAGGGATGACGACCTCCATCCAGCGGTGGTAGGTGTCCATCGTTCGACCCGCGATCTCGGTGGGCCAGCCCAGGTTGGCGTCGAAGGGAAACACCTGCGCCGAAGGCAAGGCCAGGACATCGTATCGCTGGTGAAGTCCCGCGACGAAGTGGAACCAGCGCGTGCGGAAGGCCTCCGCTTCAGCGATCTTGTCCGGCGTCAGGCGCAAGGCGTTGTCCAGCTCCCACTGCGCTTGCTCGCCCAGCAAGGCGCGCTTGCCCGGAGCGTCGAGAAGCGGACGCAACTGACGATAGATGGTCCACGCCCGCAATACCAGCCATTGCTCGAAAATCGCCTCGACCGGGAAGTCGAGGACGAGCGGCTCGACCACGCAACCCAGCCCTTCGTATACGGACAGTGCCTGCTCGCACACCTCGATGATGCCTGGCTCCATGGGCAGGTGGCCGTCCAAGGATCCCAGCCACCCGATCCGCCTACCCCGCAGCGACGGAGACGGCGCATCGGCATGGTCGGCGAAAACCGCGGCCGACTGGCGCACCGAGAGCGGGGCGCGAGGATCCGGACCGGCCTGGACGGCCAGCAGGCGCGCGAGGTCGCGAGGATTGCGGGCGATCGGGCCAGCCACGCCCAAAGTGCTCCCGAACACGTCGGCCTGCAAGGCGGGAACCCGGCCATAGGAAGGACGCAGCCCGAACACATTGTTAAAGGCAGTGGGGTTGCGCAGGGAACCGGCATGATCGCTGCCATCGGCCACCGGCAACATGCGCAGCGCGACCGCCGCCGCCGCGCCGCCGCTGCTGCCGCCCGCAGAGCGCGTGGTGTCGTACGGGTTGCGGGTCACGCCATATACGCGGTTATAGGTATGCGAACCCAACCCGAATTCCGGCGTATTGGTCTTGCCAATAATGATGGCGCCACTCGCACGCATGCGCTCGACCTGGATACTATCCGCGCCTGCCACGCGATCCCGGTGGGCCAGGGAACCTTCTGTCCACGGCAAGCCACGAACCGGATCCAGGTCTTTTACCGCGATGGGAAAACCATGCATCCATCCACGCGGGCCGCTACGGGACATTTCGGCATCGGCCTCAGCCGCTTGCGCCTCCAGCTCTTCCCGCGGGCGCAAGGCCACGATGGCATTCACGCCGGCATTGCAGCGTTCGATGCGATCCAGGAAAGCCGTCATGACTTCCCGGCACGACACCTTGCGCGCAGCGATGGCCCGCGCGAGTTCCGTGGCGTCCAGAGAAAGGAGGTTCGAAGACATGGCCAGGACGAAGATATGCGATCACGCCAGCTTAACCGACGCCTCCTGGCGCATGAATCGCGTTTTATGGAGAATGGCTCGCCTTTGCTGACTCAGTCCGCGCAGGCCTCTTCAAAGACGAAGGAAAGGGCCTGCGCGCAAGGCAGCTCCACCTTCAGGGCCAGCAAATCGTCTGCGCGCGTGCGGCCTAGATTGACGGCGGCCACGGGCAGCCCGGCCTGGGCACCGGCGCGTACATACCGATAGCCGGAATGCACCATCAGTGACGATCCCACGACCAGGATCGCGTCAGACACCTGCAAGGCGGCTAATGCGCTGGATATCCGCTCCGCCGGGACGGGTTCGCCGAAAAACACGACGTCGGGCTTGAGTATCCCGCCACATGCCAGGCACGCCGGGACGCGGAAGCCACTGAAATCGACGCTTTCCAGATCGGCGTCGCCATCCGGAGCCATGCGCCCCGACAGGCCCACCCAGCCGGGATTCCGAGCCTCCAGCCGCGCCTGGAACACCTTCCGGGGTTCGCGGCGCCCACATTCCATGCACCGGACGTGATCCAGCCGGCCGTGCAGGTCGACGACGGCACGGCTACCCGCCGCTTGGTGCAAGCCGTCAACGTTTTGCGTGACGAGCCGCTCGACACGTCCCGCGGCTTCGAGCTTGGCCAGTGCCCGGTGCGCATCATTCGGCTCGGCTTTGCCGAAATGTCGCCAGCCCGCCATGCTGCGCGCCCAGTACCGCGAACGGGCGAGGGGGCTGCCCATGAAGGCCTGGAAACTGATGGGAGGTGTCCGTTTCCACTGTCCATCAGCATCCCGGTAGTCCGGAATTCCAGATTCTGTGCTGCATCCAGCGCCAGTGAGCACAAACAAACGTCTATGCCGGCCGACGAACTCGGCAAGCGCGGAAAGTGGTGAAGCAAGCATAGTAGACCCCATTCACCGAACCAAGCATACCCAAGGCGGGGCTGGAACGACATCATCCACCTTGGGCTAGTACCACTGGGCGCGCCATGCGCCAGGACGGGCAAACGGCCTGTGGATAACCTCTAGGGAGCGGGGTTGTGCACAGGCTGTGGGTGCTTTCTGGATAACTGCCTTTTTCGACCGACCCAAAAAACTTGTCCAGTTTTGGGGTACACCGTGTGGACAAGGTTATCCACATGCACAAAAAATGTGCAAACCGTTGAATCGAAAAGGTTTTTTTCAGGCTCACAAGTTATCCACAGGCTCCTATTACCTGCTACCAGTGAGATAGATAGCTTTAGGTAAAACCCAAAACACTTTGCCTACTACGACCTTCGACCCGGCCCCATGTGGCTTCGCTTCCATAGACATCTGTCGTCCGGGCGCCTAGCATCTGCCTTCCACTTTTCCAGTTTCCCGCATGCGTATCCTCCTGGTTGAAGACGAGCCCGACCTAGCCCGCTGGCTTTCAGGCACCCTGGCGCGCCATGGGGGGTTCGTCGTGGAATGGGCAAATGACGGCGCTATTGCGGAACGACGGCTCCAAATCGAAGACTTCGACGCCGTCGTCCTGGACCTCGGGTTACCCGGCCTGGACGGGCATGGGTTGCTGGCCAAGCTTCGCGCACGGGACGACCGCACACCTGTATTGATATTGACTGCCCGGGATTCACTGAGCGAAAGAGTCAGTACCCTGCACGAGGGGGCCGATGATTTCTTGCCCAAGCCGTTCAACGTGGCCGAGCTAGAGGCTAGGCTCATCGCTTTGATACGCCGCAGCCGGGGCAGGGAACATCCTCGCCTCGCCTGCGGCCCGTTGACGTTCGATACCGCCGCCCAGAAATTCATGCTCGATAACCAGGTGCTTGCGCTGTCGCCACGCGAACATGCCGTGCTGCGGGCATTGATCCAACGTAGCGGCGAACCCGTCACCAAACAGCAAATCCTGGACCGGGTCTTTAGCGACGATCAGGATGTGAATCCCGACGCGGTAGAAGTGCTCATCCACCGGCTGCGCAAGCGCCTGGGCGACAACGGTGTCCGCATCGTGACCCTGCGCGGCCTGGGTTATTGCCTGGAGCCTGCATGACCGGGCATCGAGGCAACCGGGCCAGGCGGCGTAGCCTGAAATCGACGCTGCTGTGGTGGATGCTGCCGGCCTTGGCCATGGTCGCGGCCGGCGGCTTATGGCTATCCGTCCGCCTGCTAGACGATTTGGCCAACGCTGCCTACGATCGTTCGCTCGCGGGCGCGTTGCGTGCGATAGATCTCAATATATCGACGGACAGCGGCGGATTGGCCGTCGAACTGCCGTACCGGTTGCTGCAATTCTTCGAATTGACCGCGAGTGGCAATGTGTATTTCCGGGTCGCGACGGAAGACGGGCTGGCGGAAATCGGCAATCCAGACCTCCCCCTGCCCGACCACCCGCTGCGGTCCGGCAGGGCGGAGTTCTACAACGCGGAGTATTTCGGCGAACCGGTCCGGGTCGGCGCCATGGCGCGTCGGTTGGAGCCTCCGCTCTATGGTGCAAACGAAGGGCAGCGCATCGTCATCCAGGTCGCCGAGAGCGTCCGGTCACGCTTGGGTTTTACCCGTACGGTGATCATGCGGGCCATCGAGCGCGACGCGCTGCAAATCCTGCTCAGCGCTTTGTTACTGACGGCGGGCGTCATCATCGCATTGCGGCCGCTGGTTCGCTTGAGCGAAGAAATCAACGCCCGCGGACCGGAGGACTTGCGACCGGTCGACGACAGCGAGGTACCGTCGGAGGTGCAACCGCTGGTGGCGGCCATCAATCGTCACATAGCCCGTCATGAAGCCCAGGCCAAAGCGCAGCGCCAGTTCCTGGACGATGCCTCGCATCAGCTCCGTACGCCGCTGACCGTGCTCAAGACACAAGTGGATTTCGCGCTGCGTGAATCCGATCCCCAAGCGGTGCGGCAGGCGCTGCAGGCCATGCATACGGGCATAGACCGGTCCATCCGGATGGCCAATCAGATGCTGGCGTTGGCGAGGGTACACGATGCTTCATTGGGGGAAAGCAGTGTGCCCTTCGCCCGGATCGACCTAGTCGAACTGGCGGGCGAATGCGTGCGCAGCCTGCTGCCCGCTGCGCGGGCAAAGCGGCTGGACTACGGTTTCGATACCCGGGCGGAACGCCTGCCGTTCTTCGGATCGGCGCTCTTGCTGCGCGAAGCGCTCGTCAACCTATTGGACAATGCCATTCGCTACAGCCCTGAAGGCAGCGTCGTGACGTTGTCGGTCGGGGGCGAGGACGATTGCGCCGTATTGCGGGTAGAGGATAGCGGGCCGGGGATGTCGGCATCCGACATCGAGCGGGCCGGGGTGCGTTTTCGGCGTGGACAAGCGGGCAAGGACAAGCCCGGGGCGGGATTGGGGCTGGCCATTGCAGAGCGCATCGCCAAGCTTCATAAGGGGCAACTCGTGCTCGAGAATCGCGACCCGGGGCCGGGTTTGCGGGCATCGCTCGTGTTTCCACGGAGCAAGTACCAAAACGGGGTCAGTCCATGACACCTAGGGTTTATCCTCAGTGAAGAGGCCTCGACCAGACGCCCTGCAGGCGTCCCAAGTGTTTCATTGAAAGCTGGTTGAAAGGCATGGGTTCGTACAGTCGGGCTGGTGCGGCAGCCTAGCCGCTCGATCAAGAACAAGGGAGGTGACTGATGAAACCCACAGTCCGACTTCGCGCTGCGGCATGTGCCGCGGTCATGTTTTTTGCGGGATTGGCGGCCCAATCCGTTTCTGCCGCGCCCGATCGGCCCGAATGCATCGCCCCGGCCAAACCCGGCGGCGGTTTCGATTTGACCTGCAAGCTGGCCCAGGCCGCCCTGCAACAGGGCAAGTACCTGGACGCGCCCATGCGCTCGGTGTACATGCCCGGCGGCATCGGCGCCGTCGCTTACAACACCATCATTGCCCAGCGTCCGGCCGAAGCCGGTACCATCGTTGCGTTTTCGGGTGGTTCGCTGCTCAACATCGCCCAAGGCAAATTCGGCCGCTATACCGAATCGGACGTGCGCTGGGTGGCCGGCATCGGCACCGACTACGGTGCAGTCGTGGTGCGCAAGGATGCGCCATGGAAAGACCTCAAGAGCCTGATGGCTGCCATCAAGGCCGACCCCACCAAAGTCGTGTTCGGCGCGGGCGGCACCATAGGCAGCCAGGATTGGATGAAGGCCGCTTTGACTGCGCGGGCCGCCGGCATTGACTACAAGACCATGCGCTTCGTCGCGTTCGAAGGAGGCGGCGAAACGCTGACCGCTCTGCAGGGCGGCCACGTCCAGGTGTATTCGGGCGATGCCGGCGAAGTCGCGTCCATGTTGGACGCGGGCGTTCCCATCCGCATCCTGGCCGTGTTCTCCGAAGAGCGGCTGCCCGGCAAGCTGGCCGACGTCCCGACCGCCAAGGAACAGGGGTTTGACATCCAATGGCCCATCGTCCGCGGCTTCTATGTCGGGCCCAAGGTCTCTGATGCGGATTACCAGTGGTGGGTCGCTACCTTCGACAAAATGCTGGCCACGCCTGAGTTCGCGAAGTTGCGCGAAGAGCGCGGCCTGTTCCCGTTCAGCCTTACCGGCCAGGCCCTGGATGCCTACGTCAAGAAGCAGGTTGCCGAATATCGCAAGCTGGCCAACGAGTTCGAACTGGTGCGTAAATGACGGGTAGCCGTGTCGTATTGAACGACCGGCTGCTCGGCGCGGTGGCACTGCTGTTTGCCGCCGTGATGGTGTGGCAGGGCTACGGCCTTGAAGCACCTTTCGCTTACGAGCCGGTCGGTCCCCGCGCTTTCCCCATGCTCTTGTCGCTGGTCATCGGCCTGTGCGGCCTGTGGCTGGTGGTCAAGGGAGGCAACCCGGTGGAGCCCGCCTCCCCAGGCGTCAAGGGACGGATCGCGGCTGTTGCCATATCGTTGGCGGCATATGCTTTCTTGTTCCAGTGGCTGGGGGTCGTGATTGCCACTTTCCTGATGAGCTTGCCCGTGGGCCGGGCCTTTGGCGGCACCTGGCTGAAGTCGGGCACGGCCGGGTTGATCCTGGGCATCGGGGTTTTCCTGTTGTTCGATAAGGTACTCGACGTGGTGTTGCCCACCGGGGTGCTGGGAGGATTGTTGTGAGCGAGATCCTCAGCCACTTGGGAACTGGATTCTCCGTCGCGCTGACGCCGCTCAACCTATTGATTGCCGCGATCGGCGCGTTCATCGGGACGATCGTCGGCGTACTGCCGGGATTGGGGCCGATCAACGGCGTGGCCATCCTGATGCCGCTCGCGTTCGCCATGCAGCTGCCGCCCGAAAGCTCGCTCATCTTGCTGGCATCGGTCTACATCGGCTGCGAATACGGCGGCCGGATCAGTTCTATCCTGATCAACGTGCCGGGCGAGGCCTCGGCCATCATGACCGCGCTCGACGGTTATCCCATGGCGCGCCAGGGCAAAGCCGGGGTGGCCTTGTCCATTTCCGCGTGGAGCTCTTTCGTGGGCTCGGCTGTCGCCACCGCCGGCATCGCGGTCGCGGCGCCGCTCCTCGCCAAATGGGCGCTTGCCTTCGGGCCGGCCGAATATTTCGCGCTCATGGTGTTCGCGTTCTGTTGCCTGGCTGGCCTGCTGGGAGAACAACCGGTCAAGGCCTTGTTGGCTGCGGCCGTGGGGTTGGCCTTGTCCACCGTGGGCATCGACGAGAACTCAGGGGTATACCGTTACACCTTCGATTCGCTGCACTTGAGCGACGGCATCCAGTTCGTGGTCGTCGTGATCGGCTTGTTCTCCGTCAGTGAGATGCTATTGCTGCTCGAGCAGTCGGTAACCGGTTCGAGCGCGGTCAGGCCCACGGGCCGCACGCTATTCAACCTGCGCGAAATGGCCATCACTTGGTGGGGAACGGTGCGCGGCGCCTTGATCGGCTTCGTGGTCGGGGTGTTGCCCGGTGCGGGCGCGACGGTGGCTTCGGCCATGGCCTATTCCACCGAGAAGCGCCTGGTCGAGCAATCCGATCCGGAGGGTGCGCAGTTCGGCAACGGCGATATCCGCGGCTTGGCTTCGCCGGAAGCCGCCAACAATGCGTCGGCCACCGGGTCTTTCGTGCCCATGCTCACGCTGGGGGTTCCCGGCTCGGGCACTACGGCGGTCATGATGGGCGTGCTCGCGCTCTATAACATCACGCCGGGACCGGCCCTGTTCGACCAGCGGCCGGAAATCGTCTGGGGCCTGATCGCGTCCTTGTTCATCGGCAACGCCATGCTGCTGGCCATGAACATTCCGATGGTAGGGCTGTTTGCCCGCATGCTGTCGGTACCGACCTGGGCCCTCGTGCCGTTCATCGTCACGGTCAGCGCCATAGGCGTATACTCCGTGCATTCCACGACCTTCGACCTCGTCATGATGGTGGCCTTGGGCGTGGTGGGCTATCTGCTGCGCAAGATGTCCGTGCCCATGGCGCCGCTCATCTTGGGCTTGGTCCTGGGCAATATGATGGAGCAGAACCTGCGGCGCGCCCTGTCCATCACGAACGGCGATGCCTCCATCCTGTGGGAAAGCCCCGTCAGCATCGGCCTGTGGGTATGTGCCATTGCGGTGCTGACCGTGCCGGTGACGCTGCGCATGCTGGCGCGCCGGCGCCGGAGCGCGGCGGCGGCTACGCCTTCGGCCTGATGTTCTTCCGCGCCCGACGGCTGCCGCGCGGCGCCGTCGTCGTGACCCCTCCCCGGAGGGGTCATATTTCTTGCAGGCGCTCCAAGGCTGCGTCCAGCGTGGTGTCTTTCTTGGCGAAGCAGAAACGCACTAATTGCCGGTTCGAGGAGGGGGCCTGCGGATCAGCGTGGAAGGCTGCGATGGGGATGACGGCCACGCCGTGCTCCGTGGTGAGCCAACGTGCGAATTCGCTTTCCGGCGCATCCGAAATCTCGCTGTAGTCGGCCAATAGGAAGTACGTGCCCGGGCAGGGCAGGGGCTTGAAGCGCGTTTGCCGCAATCCCGCTTCGAGCCGGTCGCGCTTGGCCTGGTAGAAGGCGGGCAGGTCCAGATAATGCCGCGGGTCTTCGAGAAAAGCGGCCAACCCATACTGCATGGGCGTCGATACCGCGAACACCATGAACTGGTGGATCTTGCGGAACTCTTGCGACAAGGGGGCCGGCGCGCAGCAATAGCCGATTTTCCACCCCGTGGTGTGGAAGGTCTTGCCGAACGAGGAAATCAGGAAGCTGCGCGAGGCGAGCGCCGGCCTGCGCGCGACGGATGCGTGTTGCCGGCCGTCGAACACGATGTGTTCGTAGACCTCGTCGGAGATCAGCACGATGCCTGTGCTTGCCAGGATGCGCTCGAGCTCATCGAGGTCGGCGTCGTTGAGCACGGCCCCGGTGGGGTTGTGCGGAAAGTTGATCACGAGGGCCCGCGTGCGTGGCGTGATCGCGCGCTTCACTGCCTCCCAGTCGGGTCGATACCCGGGCGCCTGCGGCGTGGGCGCGAGCAGCTGAACCGCGATGGGCGTGGCGCCGGCCAGCTTGATGGCCGGCACATAGGAGTCGTAGGTCGGCTCGAGCACGATGACTTCATCGCCCGCGCCAGCCGAGGCCAGGATGGCCGTCATCAGGGCCTGCGTCGCGCCGCTCGTGACGGTAATCTCGGTTTCCGGATCGTAGGCCGCGCCGTACAGGCGCTGCGTCTTGGCCGAGATGGCCCTGCGCAATTCAGGAACGCCCGCCATCGGCGCGTATTGGTTATGGCCCGCCGACATGGCCGCGGCGACTTTTTCCAGCAAGCCGGCATCCGGATCAAAGTCCGGAAAGCCCTGGCCCAGGTTGATGGCCCGGGTTTCGGTCGCCAGCCGGCTCATGACCGTGAAAATGGTGACGCCGACGTCCGGGAGTTTGGAGTTGATCATTAGATTGCTCGTACCTTGGATGTACCATTTGCCTTTCGGCCCAGTCTACACTTGCGCATTTCCCGGCGGACATGCCGGTTTCTCCCTTCTCTCCATGCCCGCCCGCCTGCTACTCGGTTTCGTCATCGCGCTCTGCGGTTCGCTTGTCGCCGTCTATCTGAACCTGCCGTTGCCCTGGATGCTGGGCGCGCTGGTGGCAACAGCGGCCACCAAGATCGGGGGCGTGCGGTCCGAGAGCCGCACGGCGTTGCGCTGCGCCGGGCAATGGGTACTGGGCGTCGGCCTGGGCCTGTACTTCACGCCGGCAGTCATCGAGGAAATCGCGCGGAACATCCTCCCGCTCATGGCCGGTGCCGTGTTCGCAGTCGTCCTGGGCCTGGCCGGCGCATGGTTTCTCCGGCGCGCGACGGGCGTCGAATTCAGCACGGCGTTTTTCTCCTCGACCATAGGCGGTGCCGCCGAAATGGCGAACCTGTCCGACCGCTACGGGGGCAAGGTGTCGCTCGTCGCGTCGGCGCACAGCCTGCGCATTTTACTGGTGGTCGTGCTGGTGCCATTGGGCTTTCGGCTGTCCGGGGTCAATGGCACCGGTGTTTTTGCGCCGGCGGTGCAACAGGTCGATCCTGCCGGGCTTGCCATTTTGTTCGCGTTGGGCGCAGGCGGGGCATTGCTGGCGCAGCGCTTTCAGATTCCGAATGCGTGGGTATTGGGGCCGATGGCGGTCACCATTTTGCTGACCTCCCAGGAGATGGCTTTGTCGGCCATGCCGTCTTTCCTGATCAATGGTGCGCAGTTAATGATCGGCTGGTCGTTGGGCGATCGTTATCGTCCCGATTTTTTCAAGACCGCGCCCCGCTTCATGATGTTTATCCTGGTATATACCCTTATAGCGATAACCCTAGCTATCGGGGTGGGCGCGATATTGTCACGGCTGAGCGATATTTCCGTGCCTACGCTCATTCTGGGCTTGGCCCCGGGTGGCGTGGCAGAGATGTGCCTCACGGCCAAGGTCTTGCAGCTAGGCGTGCCGCTGGTGACGGCGTTCCAGGTGTTTCGCCTCGCCTGCGTGCTGCTGGTGAGTGGGCCCCTTTATCGAATTCTGCTCAGGCATTTTCCGGCCCTGGCGGCGTGATCGATTTCTGTTGCGGGAGTCTTATGCGTCATTTGCGAGACGCCCGCTAAAGTTATTGATTCAGGTTCAGCGGCCGGGTATGCTGCCATTCGCAGTTGAATTCAAGCAGCACGCAAGTCCCGTCTGCCATTTGCGGATGTCCGCCATTACCGCATTTCAGTTCGTGTCGGCGTTCTTGGTTCATTGCATTGTTTATTGAGATTTAGAGGACGCCGGATATGGCACAGAAGGGCAAGGTCAAATGGTTTAACGCGGACAAGGGATACGGCTTCATCACGCCGGATTCCGGAGGTCCGGACGTGTTCGCTCACTTTTCCGCCATCGTTGGCCGCGGCTATCGCAGCCTGACCGAAGGCCAGGAAGTCGAGTACGAAGTGAAAGACGGTCCCAAGGGCCCGCAGGCCGCGGACATCAAGCCGCTGTAAGCACGACGATCGCTATCGCGCGGCGCAGGCGCGTCGCGTTTTTTCTTCCCCGCCGCGTGGCGGGGCAGTTTTTCTTCTTCTCCGGCTTGGCGCACACCCAGCGCATCGGCCGCATTCCACAGGCAGTGGACCTGCTGGCGCACTCCTGGCAGGCAGGCGTTGCTCGCCCCACCCTTACTGCTTTGCCAAGGCTTCCTCGTTCACGATATTTTTCGGCGTGCCTGCCACCCAGGCCACGATGTTCTCGAACGCCGCCCGGAAATAGAGCTCGTAGCTATCGGCCTCCACGAAACCGATGTGGGGCGTGCAGATCACGTTCTCCATGCGCAGCAGCGGGTGGCCTTGGAGAATGGGTTCCGACTCGAACACGTCGACGGCTGCCATGCCAGGACGACCGCGATTGAGCGCAAGTACGAGCGCGTCAGATTCGATCAATTCCGCGCGCGAGGTGTTGACCAACAAGGCTTCGGGCCCCATGCGCTGGAGATCCGCCAGGGTCACGATGCCGCGGGTTTCTTCGGTCAGCTTCAGCAGCAGGCAGAGTACGTCGCTGTTTTCGAACAGCGCCTCCTTGCTCGGCGCCGTCTCGATGCCGTCGGCGCGCGCGCGTTCCAGCGTGGATTCCCGGCCCCAGGCCGTGACGGACATGCCGAAGGCCTTGCCGTAGTTCGCGACCAGCTTGCCGATCTTGCCGTAGCCGAACAGGCCCAGCCTGCGGCCGTGGAGACGGCGTCCCAGTCCGAAATTGGGAGGCATGGAGGAGGCCTTCATGCCCGATTGCTGCCATGCGCCATGCTTGAGGTGCGCGGCGTATTGAGGAATGCGCCGCATCGCGGCCATAATGAGCGCCCATGTCAACTCGGCCGGCGCGATCGGCGAGCCGACTCCCTGGGCGACGGCGATCCCGCGCTCCGTACAGGCGGCCACGTCGATGTGCGACCCGACCCGGCCCGTCTGCGAGATGAGCTTCAAGTTGGGGAGCTTGTCGAGCAGCGCCCGGGTAATCGGCGTGCGTTCGCGGATCAACACCAGCGCTTCCGTGTCTCGCAGCCGAACGGCCAATTGGCCTAATCCCTTGACCGTATTGTTATAAACCTTGACTTCGTGGCCTTCTAACAAATTGAAGCAATCGAGCTTGCGTACTGCGTCTTGGTAGTCGTCGAGAATCGTGATGCGCATGGGCTTTCCTTCGATCAGACGCGATCGTAGTCCAGTTGGTCTCGAATGCGTGAGCAGCCAACGGTAACCATCCCTTTCGAGCCGGAAATGCTTGGAAGGAGGTGCCGGGGTATATTAAGTTAACCGATCCGTCTCTATCGCAGCCGGATCTTTATTTTTCATAACTACTAGCAGGCGCTTCGAAAAGCGTCGAGGAGAATGTTACCCATGAACGCCGTGGCCAAAACAGCGGGATCTCAACATAATCTTGCGACGCTCAATGCACCCGAGTGGGTCCGTCATGAGCGCCTCAAAGCTTGGGTGGCCGAGATTGCCGCGCTGACGCAGCCCGACCGCATCGAATGGTGCGACGGCTCGCAGGAGGAGTACGACCGGCTCTGCGAACAAATGGTGCAAGCCGGCACGCTACGCCGGCTCAATCCCGCCAAACGCCCCAATTCGTACCTTGCGTGGTCTGATCCTTCCGACGTGGCGCGCGTCGAAGACCGGACCTTCATCTGCTCGGAACGCAAGGAAGACGCCGGTCCGACGAACAACTGGGTCGATCCCAAAGAGATGCGGGCCACGCTCAACGGCCTGTTCCAGGGGTGCATGCGCGGCCGCACGATGTACGTCATCCCGTTCTCGATGGGGCCGCTCGGGTCGCCCATCGCGCAGCTTGGCGTCGAGCTCAGCGATTCCCCCTACGTCGTTTGCAACATGCGCATCATGACGCGCATGGGCCGGAAGGTTTACGACGTCATGGGCACCGACGGTGAATTCGTGCCCTGCGTGCATTCGGTGGGCAAGCCGCTCGCGGATGGAGAGGCCGACGTTCCCTGGCCTTGCAATGAGACCAAGTACATCGTGCACTACCCCGAAACGCGCGAAATCTGGTCCTTTGGTTCGGGCTACGGCGGCAACGCGCTATTGGGCAAGAAGTGCCTGGCGCTGCGCATCGCCTCGAAAATGGGCCGCGACCAGGGCTGGCTGGCCGAGCACATGCTGATCCTGGGCGTGACGTCGCCCGAAGGCAAGAAGATGCACGTTGCCGCGGCCTTCCCCTCTGCGTGCGGCAAGACCAACTTCGCGATGCTCATTCCGCCGGCTTCCATGCCGGGCTGGAAGGTCTCGACCATCGGCGATGACATCGCGTGGATCAAGCCCGGCCCCGACGGCAAGCTGCGCGCCATCAATCCCGAAGCAGGCTATTTCGGCGTTGCGCCCGGCACCAACGAGAAGACCAACTACAACTGCATGGCCACCTTGCGCGAGAACGTGATCTTCACCAATGTCGCGCTCACCGACGACGGCGACGTGTGGTGGGAAGGCATGAGTGAGCCGCCTGCGCACTGCATCGACTGGCAAGGCCAGGACTGGACGCCCGAGATCGGCAAGGCCACCGGCCGCAAGGCAGCGCATCCGAATGCCCGCTTCACCGTCGCCGCGGACCAGAACCCGGCCATCGATCCGGATTGGGACAACCCCGCTGGCGTGACCATCGACGCCTTCGTGTTCGGCGGCCGTCGCTCGACCACCGTCCCGCTCGTCACCGAAGCACGCAACTGGGTCGAAGGCGTGTACATGGCGGCGACCATGGGTTCGGAAACGACCGCCGCCGCCACCGGCAAGCAAGGCGTCGTCCGGCGCGATCCGTTCGCCATGTTGCCCTTCTGCGGCTACAACATGAGCGAGTACTTCAATCATTGGCTCGAGCTGGGCGCCAAGTTGCAGGCGGCCGGTGTGGTACTGCCGCGCATCTTCTGCGTGAACTGGTTCCGCACCGACGAAAACGGCAAGTTCGTCTGGCCGGGGTTCGGCGAGAACATGCGTGTGCTCAAGTGGATGCTCGAGCGCATCGAGGGCAAGGCGCAGGGCGTGGATCACGTGTTCGGCGTGTCGCCTTCGTATGAAGACCTGACTTGGGACGGCCTCGACTTCAGCCGCGAGCAATTCCACAAGATCACCGCCATCGACAAGGAGGCGTGGCAGGAGGAGTTCCGGCTGCACGATGAACTCTTCGATCTGCTCAAGCACGGCCTGCCTGCGCAGCTGCTGGAGGTGCGGAAGAAGCTTGCGGAGCGCTTGCACGCCTGAGGGCGCCTTTCGCTCCGTTCCTGCCCGGGCCCGCGTCGAGACGCGGGCTTTTTTTCATCGGGCGCGGAGCTCGAGCGCCCGGGCATCCCTGTTGCTCCCCCTTTCGAAGCGACGGCCCTGGTTACAGCGTACCGGGCCACCATAATCATTCATGGCTGAACCCATACCGGGGTTTGGGCCGTTCGTTTTCAAGGAGACGATTATCGCTTGGGAGAATCGCATGCAACTCATGCAGGGGGCACGAAACGCGATATTGCTGATGGCTCTGGCCGTTGCTGGTGCGATGCCGGTCCATGCCCGAAACATCATCGATACCGCCGCGACGGCGGGCACCTTTAGCTCATGGTTGAACGCAGTACGGGAGGCGGGCCTGGAACAGGCGTTGAAAGAGCAGGGACCCTACACCGTATTTGCTCCGTCGGACGAAGCTTTCGCCAAATTGCCTGCCGCGCAGCGCGATGCCTTGAAGGACAAGGAAACCCTGGTGAAAGTCGTCAAGCTGCACATGGCGGCCGGGAAAATCCTGCTCAAGGAAGCAAAAGAAGGGACGCAAATCAAGACGGAAGCGGGCGAGACCCTCACTATCCATAGAAAGAACCGGGCAGTGCTGCTTAATGAGGCGGAAGTGCTGGAGCCCGACGTCGAAGTGGATAACGGCGTCATCAACGTCCTTGACTCAGTGCTGTTTCCCTAAGGGCAGCCATTAGGCGGCCTTGGCAACCGGGGATGAAGCACGCCCATATGCATGATAAAATCATGGAAATGGGGCGCCTGGTAGCGCTTGGGATGACGCCGGAGTAGGCAATATACCGCCTATGCTGGGGATTGCGCAGGCGTGCGATCGTCGTTCAGACTGAGTATGTTGAGGGGGAGCGACGACGCGGCGCCGTACTCACCCGCTCCCGCATTGCGTCTCTGCCCGTTCTGTCATACGAGGATTCGTTGATCATCCCAGATGAATCGGGGCCGCCTGAGCCTCAGCCTGGAGAGCCGGCGCCGCCGGGTTCCCTCCACCAAGGAGCTTTGCTTGCTCCCAAAGTTGCGATGTTGAGCAAGGCACTGATGAGGGCGGCCGTCTACGAAGCGCGAGGCCGTTTCGGTCTCTCCCAGGTAGAGTGGCAGGTGGTCTCGCTGCTGCATGGCCTGGAGCCGATTTCCATTCGCGAACTGGCCTATGCAGCGTTTGTCGATGCGGCGCAGGTAAGTCGGGCAGTAAGTGCGCTCGGCAAGCGTGGATTGGTGGAAAGGCGCCGGTCGCTGCGGGACAGCCGGGAGGCTGAGTTGCGTTTGACGCCAGCTGGCTCGGCCATTGCGGAGGCGCTCAGGGCAACGTCGGAAGAACGAAACGTTCGTATGCTGCAGGGACTGGCGCCGCATGAGGTCGCGCAGCTCTACGAACTCCTCGACCTGTTGATCGCACGGGCGCGGCGGGAAGAAGGGCGGGGAAGGGACGAACCTCCGGGAGCGATGAGGCCCGACGCATAACGCCAGTCGGCGATGTTTCACGTGAAACATGAGCCCGGAGTTCAGTGGTGTCTGGGCTCGTCTCGGCGGATCGCCGGGGTTCGTGTTGGCAGGGTGTGCCGGTCGTCCTTTAATTCAAGATTGCGCCTGCGGATGAATCTTGCGTGGTGGATAGTCTGCGAACCGGCTTGCGACGCGAAGACGCGTCATTCCTATAGTGGTGTTGGGCAGGGGTTCGTAGGCGCGGTCTTGAAGTCGCTGGCGTAATCCACCGTCCGGGAGTGCCCACCGGGAAGGCCAGGCAGCAGATGGGCGGCCGAAAAACAATCATCGCTTCAGCATCCGTGCTCGGTACTTCTTCACCAGGCGCGCGATGGTGTGTCCCCAAGCCTTGGCGTAAGACCAGTCGCCGCCACGGCATTGCGGCGTAGGTGGCAATGCTCCGGACTGGCCGGGAGGACGGCGAGGAGAGAATGCCGGGGTTCTCCGGAGAGGCCAACGCATCTGTCGCGGGAAGGGAGAGGGGGGGAAGGCGGCGTCCATAGATGGTCCCGCGACGTTTGATCACCTCAAGGTAAATGCCTAGATGGGCCGGGGGGGCTGAGCGGTGGCGAGATCCTGGTGGGTGAATGCTCCATGCCGGTGAAGCAGCACGAGGCTTCCCTGTGCATCGCGCGCCAAAGAAATGGATGAACGCACCGGCCTCGCTTGGTGCCTGGCCTTGGGCTGCGGGTGCCTCTCGGGCATGACTTGGCTTGGCAGGGGGGCGGGAGAGGAATGCTGGCATGTTTCCAGCTGGATGGACAGAGGGGGGCGTGGCCTAGGGTCGGTCGATCGGCGGCCTGGGTCGTTTCCGTGGCGAGATCACGAAGCGCGGGCGAGAAGTGGGGCGCAGGCGCATTCGTGGGCAAGCGCGCCCTGTTCGTAGGAGTCTCGAGGGAAACGCGTTGGAGTGGGGCGTTCCGAGCTGCAAGCATCCGGGTTTCGCTTCCTGGAATAGGGCGTGGCGGGAGGCCGCGGACCGGCCGGGGTAGGGCCGAACTTGGTCGGGGAAAAGAAAACCTGATCGGGTGGTGAAAGGTAGATCCGGTGTGCGCCAGGCGGCGCAGTAGAGTGCCCGTCGCGCACGCCATACGGCGGCATCGAGCGATGCCGAGTGGCCGCCACACCACTGTTTCACGTGAAACAGTGCCCTAGGGACAATGGTGGCTCGCTTTGCAAGGTAGGGGGTCCTATAATCATGAGTGGTCGCCCCCCGCGACGCGCTCAGTCTTCGCCGCTTGCCCGTAGCGGCCGATCCGGAATCGTCCGGCATCCCTCTGGACCTCACCATGCTGTATCCGACCGAATTTGATGTCATCGTCGTAGGCGGTGGCCACGCAGGCACTGAAGCCGCCCTTGCTTCTGCTCGATCGGGCTGCAAGACGCTGCTGCTTACACATAACATCGAGACCTTGGGCCAAATGTCATGCAATCCCTCGATTGGGGGGATCGGCAAGGGACATTTGGTGAAAGAAGTGGATGCGCTGGGCGGGGCCATGGCCTTGGCCACGGACGAGGCAGGCATTCAATTCCGCATCTTGAATGCGTCGAAGGGCCCGGCCGTCCGGGCCACTCGTGCCCAAGCGGACCGCGTCCTGTATCGGCAGGCGATTCGCCGGCGACTCGAAAACCAGCCGAATCTCTGGCTGTTCCAGCAAGCCGTCGACGACTTGATTTTGGAGGGCGATCGGGTCGTGGGTGCCGTGACCCAGATCGGCATCCGGTTTCGCGCTCGCGCCGTCGTCCTGACGGCTGGCACCTTCCTCAATGGCCGGGTGCACGTTGGTCTTGAGAATTACTCTGCGGGGCGGGCAGGCGATCCGCCCGCCATATCGTTGGCCAAGCGCCTGCAGGAACTGAAGCTAGGGCAGGGACGGCTGAAAACCGGTACGCCCCCGCGCATAGACGGCCGGACCATCGACTTCAGCGTGTTGGAGGAGCAGCCCGGGGACCTGGATCCGGTGCCGGTGTTCTCGTACATGGGGCACGCCAGCATGCATCCGAAGCAGCTTCCGTGCTGGATTACCCATACCAACGAACGCACGCACGAGATCATACGCGGCGGCCTGGATCGTTCGCCCATGTACACGGGGGTGATCGAAGGGGTTGGCCCGCGTTATTGCCCGTCCATCGAGGACAAAATCCACCGATTTGCGGACAAGACTTCGCACCAAGTGTTCTTGGAGCCCGAAGGCCTCACCACCAACGAGTTTTATCCGAACGGGGTCTCGACCAGTCTTCCCTTCGACGTCCAGCTCGAGCTCATCCACTCCTTGCCGGGGCTGGAAAATGCGCACATCCTGCGCCCGGGCTACGCCATTGAATACGACTATTTCGATCCGCGCGGGTTGAAATCCTCGCTCGAGACGCGCGCGATCTCCGGCCTGTTCTTTGCCGGCCAGATCAACGGTACGACGGGCTACGAAGAGGCTGCCGCGCAAGGCCTGCTCGCCGGCATCAACGCGGCATTGAAGGTCAAGGGAGAAGAGCCCTGGGTGCCTAGGCGGGATGAGGCTTACCTCGGCGTGCTCGTGGACGACCTCGTCACTCGGGGCGTAACCGAGCCTTACCGCATGTTCACCTCACGTGCCGAGTACCGCCTGAGCTTGCGCGAGGATAACGCCGATTGGCGCCTGACCGAGACCGGCCGCCGGCTGGGCTTGGTCGACGATGCGCGCTGGGACGCGTTCAACCGCAAGCGCGATGCGGTTGCGAGCGAGATCGAGCGCCTGCGGTCGACCTGGGTGAATCCGAAAATCTTCCCCGCAGCGACGGCCGAGGCACTGCTCGGCAAGGCGATTGAGCGTGAGTACTCACTCTTCGACTTGCTCAAGCGTCCTAACGTTTCCTATGATGCGTTGATGCGAGCGAAGAATGCCGACGATGAATTGCTGGCCGGGCCGGGCGTGACCGATAAGGTCATTGCCGAGCAGGTGGAAATCCAGGTCAAGTACGCCGGCTACATCGCACGCCAGCAAGCAGAGGTCGAAAAGCAAGCCGTGCATGAGAACCAGCGCATTCCGGAAGACATCGACTACGATTCGGTGCGCAGCCTCTCGTTCGAGGTTCGGCAAAAGCTCAAGGCCCACCGGCCGGCAACCATCGGCCAGGCTGCCCGCATCTCGGGCGTCACGCCTGCCGCCATTTCCCTATTGCTGATCCATTTGAAGCGCCGCCAATACGGGCGGATTCCCTCGGACACTGTGAATGCGGATCGGGCGGCATGAACGCAAGCCAGAAACCCACCCGCCCCCAGGAACCCTTCAATGGCGCTGTTTTTGCCGCCCAGCTCGAAGCAGACTGCGCCACGTTGCGCTTTCCGCTGGATCATCGGCGCATTGACCTGCTCCTGAATTACCTCGCGCAGATGGCGCGCTGGAACGCCACCTACAACCTGACGGCCATACGCGATCCCGAGCAGATGCTTTTGCATCACATAACAGATAGCTTGGCCGTGGTTCCGGAGCTAGCGTTCCGTCTCTGCGGGCAGGATGCACGCATCATGGACGTCGGCTCAGGCGGCGGGTTGCCCGGCGTCGTCCTGGCCATTTGCCGGCCGGAATGGCAGGTGTGCTGCGTCGACGCGGTGGAAAAAAAGACGGCCTTCGTGACTCACGTGGCGGGCATGCTGGGCATTCCCAATCTGAGTGCCCGGCACGCCCGGGTGGAAGAGCTCCAGCCTGCCGGCAACGACATCGTCATTTCGCGCGCATTCGCCTCGCTGCAGGATTTCGCCGCGCTGGCCGGGCGGCACGTCAAGCCAGGGGGACGGCTGGTCGCCATGAAAGGTCATCCGCCCGAAGACGAAATGCAATCCGTGAAAGAGCAGGGCGTCTGGCGCGTGGAAGCCGTCACGCCGCTGCAGGTGCCGAGATTGTCGGCGCGCCGGTGTTTGGTATGGATGAACCGCATCGCAGACGATGCGTCGCCCAGCGGCGACTAACCGGCGCGAGGCGTCCGAGAGACGAATTCAACACCCATCATCAGGCAGTCATTCGATGTCTTCCCATTCCACCATGGTCAACCAGGCAGCCCAGGCAGATGAACGATCCGACGAACTGGCCGCCATTTCCGGCGAGGAGTCCCTGGCCGCCAAGAGTCGTCGGGCGACTGCCCGCATTTTCTGCATCGCGAACCAGAAAGGGGGCGTGGGAAAAACGACGACTGCCGTCAATCTGGCAGCCGGGCTCGCGGCCCAGAAGCAGCGCGTGCTGCTGGTCGACCTCGATCCCCAGGGCAACGCCACCATGGGCAGCGGCATCGACAAGCATGACTTGCAGGCCACGCTTTATGAGGTGCTGATCGGCGAGGCGGGCATCGCCGAGGCGACCAAGGCATCGGAAAGTGGGGGCTACGATGTATTGCCTTCCAATCGCGAACTCGCGGGCGCCGAAATCGACCTAGTGGAGCTCGAAGAGCGCGAACGCCAGCTTAAGAACGCGTTGGCGGCGGTTTCTGGTCGCTACGATTTCGTGCTCATCGACTGCCCGCCGACCCTCTCACTGTTGACCTTGAACGGGCTGGCCGCGGCCCATGGCGTCATCATCCCGATGCAATGCGAATATTTCGCGCTCGAAGGGCTGTCGGATCTCGTCAATACCATCAAGCGCGTGCACGCCAACCTCAATCCGGATTTGCGCGTGATCGGTTTGTTGCGGGTCATGTTCGATCCCCGGGTTACCTTGCAGCAGCAGGTGTCGGCGCAGCTGGAAAGTCACTTCGGCGACAAAGTCTTCAAAAGCATCATCCCACGCAACGTGAGGCTGGCCGAAGCGCCGAGCTATGGCATGCCTGGCGTGGTATTCGATCCCGGGTCCAAGGGAGCGCAGGCCTATTTGGCGTTCGGGGCGGAAATGATTGAGCGGATGAAAACGCTGTAGCGTCGGGAAAACATCATGGAAATGAAAGCAGGAAAGGGCGTCAAGAAGCCCAAGGGACTCGGCCGTGGCCTGGATGCGCTGCTGGGCGCCGATATTCCGGCAGTCAGCACGCTGGGCGACAAACCGTCCAAGGACGGCGCATCGAAGGACGGCCCGCCGACCAAATTGCCCGTCTCCCGGCTGCAGGCAGGCAAATATCAGCCGCGTTCGCGCATGGACGAGGGAGCGCTGGCAGAGCTGGCCGAATCGATCCGGACCCAGGGGGTGATGCAGCCCATCCTGGTCCGTGCGATCGAAGGCGAACGCTACGAAATCATCGCTGGCGAGCGTCGCTTCCGGGCGGCCCAGCTGGCGGGGCTGACCGAGGTGCCGGTGTTGGTGCGCGAGGTCAGCGACGAAAACGCGGCCGTGATGGCCCTGATCGAGAACATCCAGCGCGAGGACTTGAATCCGCTGGAGGAAGCGCAGGGAGTACAGCGCCTGATCGGCGAGTTCGGCATGACACACGAGCAGGCCGCGCAGGCCATCGGCCGCTCCCGCTCGGCGACCAGCAACCTCTTGCGCCTGTTGAACCTCGCCGGCCCCGTGCAGACCATGCTGTTGGCGGGCGACCTCGACATGGGCCATGCCCGGGCGCTACTTGCAGTGGACGCAGCGACCCAGATCCAGCTTGCCACCCAGATCGTCGCCAAGCGCTTGTCAGTGCGCGAGGCGGAGAAGCTGGTTGCCCAGACCCTGCAGGAGTCCGCCCGCAGGTCCAGCCGCAAGGCAACCGAGAAATCCCGCGACGTGCTCCGCCTGGAAGAGGCTTTGTCCGATCGCCTCGGTACGCAGGTCGTCTTCAAGATCGGCGCCAAGGAACGTGGCCAGATCATCATCGATTTCCACGGCTGGGACCACCTGAATTCGCTGCTCGAGAAGCAGGGGCTGGCGGACGTGCTCGATAACAACTAGGGGCCGGGCCTTAGCCGCTCGATGCGGCGGGGCGGTCAAAGGCCGCGGCGACGCGCTGGGCATCGGCATGCAGCGCGATGACGGTGAGTCCGGGCTGCGCCGGTGCCGTCGACGCCGGATCGTGCGGCGATACGTCGAAACGCCGGGCATCAGGCGCGTACTGGACGACGTAGCGCCGGCCGTCACCGAGTACGACGGCTCCCTTCATGCGCAGCAGGTCGTCCCCCAGTGCGGCGGCTAATCCGTGTAGACGGATCAATAGCCAGTCGCGCGCAACCGGCTGTCCCAAGGGAATGAAGCAGGCCTGCGCCGCGTGATGGTGGTCATGCGGGCCATCGTGGTCGTGGTGGTGATCGTGGGAGTGGGGGCTCTGGTCGGCCTGGCCGCGCCCGTGCCCTGCATGCTGCGCCGGCTTCCCAGCGACTGGCGAGGCACCGGGTCCGGACGACGCCGTTTCTCCCGTTTGTACTTGGCCGGTATCCGCCGCCCGCAATACGGCCTCAAAGGGCAGGTCCGCGTGATTGGAAACCAGGACTGCGGCGTGCGGGTTCAGCTCGGCGAAGCGGGCGCGCAGCGCCTGCTCCTCGTCGTCGGCAGCGTCGCGGGTCTTGGTCAGGATCAGCACCCCCGCGGCGCGAACCTGGGCTTGCGCTTCGGGATGGCGATCGATGACCGCAGCACCGCCCGGGGCGCCGGCGACCGCGATGACGGGTGCCAGGCGATAGCGCTCCCGCAGCAGGGGATGGTCGTCGAACGCCCGGATCACCGGCGCAGGGTCGGCCAGGCCCGTGGTCTCCACCGCGACCGCCGGGAACGGCGGAATGCGGCGTTGTAGCCGTGCCCAGAACAAATCTTCCAGTGCCTGCTCCAGGCCGGGCAGGCCGGTGCAGCAGACGCAGGCGCCGGAAACCAGCGAGGCTTGGTCGGTGACGCCCAGCAGTGCCCCGTCCAGCCCGACTTCGCCCAGCTCATTGACGATGACGGCCGCTCCGTGCAGTGCGGGTTGGCCGAGCCACGCGCCGAGCAGCGTGGTCTTGCCGCTGCCGAGGAAGCCGGTGAGCAAGTAGACGGGAATGCGCGTGCGGGGAGGCATGGCCGTGGCACCAGGTTCAGGCTTGGTGGCCCAGGCGGGCCGAGACGGCGTCCGCAATTTGCACCACGGGGGCGATGAAACCCCGGATAGCCTTCTTGCTCAGCCGCTGGATCGGCCCCGCGATGCCAATGGCCGCGATCACCTGCCCGCTGTGGTCGCGGACGGGTGCGGCGATGCCTCGCATGCCCACTTCGCTTTCCTCGTCATCCACGGCATACCCGTCGCGGCGCACCTGTTCCAGGATCTTGCGCAATTCCGCCGGCTCGGTCTGGGTATGGGGCGTGCGCGCCACCAAGCCGTCCTTGAGGACGCGCGCCAAGACATCCGGCCCTTGGAAGGCCAGCAGCGCGCGGCCTTCGCTGGTGCAGAAAGCCGGCTTGCGTGCGCCGACATACGAACGCATGCGTATCGCTTGGTGGCTTTCCAGGTTGAACAGGTAAATGATGTTGCTCTGTTCCAGGGTCGCCAGGTGCACGGTTTCGCCCGTGGTTTCGCGCAGCTCGTGAAGGTACGGAAGGGCCTGGGTAGAGATGTCCATGCGCCGCCGCACCAGTGCACCGAGTGCGAAGAGACCCAGTCCGAGCCGGTAGCGGCCGCTTTCCGGATTCTGTTCGAGCAGGCCTTCGGCGGTCAGCGTGCTCACCAAGCGATGAACCGTGCTCTTGGCCAGTCCCAGCCGCTTCGCGAGCGTGCTGATGCCGATTTCCACTTCCGTTTCGGAAAACGCCTTGAGAACCCGTATCGCCGAAGCGACTGAAGAAAGTCTTCCTTCGGTGCCGCCTTGAGAGTCTTGCATGAGTAACGAAGAAGGTTCCACGAATCCTCCTTTATACCCGAGCGGGATCTCGGGCGGCAGCGTGCGCGGGAGTTACTTCTTGTCCGAGGTTTGCTTGATGTACGGGCTCCAGTGCGCGATTTGGTCCACGACGAATTTATTGAATGTCGCGGCATCCCAGTCGAAGGTTTCCATGGTCTGGCTGCGCAGCTCTTTTTGTCCTTCTGGGGACTGCAGTGCCTGCCGCACGGCGCGGTTGAGTTTTTCGACCAGCTGCGCATCCATCCCTGCCGGGCCCGACAGCGAGAACCACGTGGTCCCGGTGAGCTGCGGATAACCGAGCTCCTTGAACGTCGGTACATCGGGGAAATCCGGCAGGCGCTGCGCGGACGTCACGGCCAATGGGCGCAGCTTGCCAGCCTTGATGTTGCCGGCCGCGGTGGTGAGGGTGATGAAGGCGGCCGGCACTTGGTTGGCCGCGACGTCCGCGACTGCCGGGCCCGCGCCCTTGTAGCTGATGTGCACCAGGTTCAGGTTGGTGACCTGGCGGAAGGCCTCGCCGATGAGCGCGCCGTGGGTGCCTTGGCCCGGAGACGCCCAGCTCAGGCCCTCGGGAAGCGAGCGGACATGCTTGATGAATCCGTCCACGTCTTGGATGGGCTGGGCGACGTTGACCGTGAGCACGGTGGGAGGGCCGCCCAACAGCGCAATGTGGGTGAAATCCTTGACCGGATCGAAGTTCGTCACATTCGTCAGGGGCGCGACGACGTGTGAGCCGATGCCGGACACCACGAGGGTGTACCCGTCCGGCTCGGCCCGCGCCACCATTTGCGACCCGATGACGCCGCCCGCGCCGCCGCGGTTTTCGACCACGAAGCTCTGTTTGAACGTTTCGGCAAGATGGCGCGAGATCAGCCGGCCCAGGGTATCGGCGCTGCCGCCGGGGGCGTAAGGCACCACGATCTTGACGGGACGGTTGGGCCAATCGTTTTGCGCACAGGCGGGCGCGATGACGCCCATGGCCAGGGTTGCGCAGAGCACGTGCGTAAGGGATCGGATCCTCATTGAAGTGTCTCCTTGGGGTGGGTGCGTTGGCCCGGCGACAGCGCAGGCCGAATTGACATGTTGTTGGAGCGAATGATACCTTTGTTTCCTATCAAGGAACAACGTTCTTTTATACGGAACAACCCGCAATGAGGGGACTCAAATGCTGAAAAAAGAACAGAACGATTTGCTCACCCAAACGGGGCCCGGAACCCCCTTGGGCGAATTGTTCCGCCGTTATTGGCTGCCCGTGCTGCTGAGCCGTGAATTGCCCGAGCCGGGCTGTCCGCCGGTTCGCGTGAAGCTGCTGTCGGAGCGACTGCTCGCCATCCGCGACGAGGAAGGCAACGTCGGCCTGATCGATGAATTCTGTGCCCACCGCGGCGTTTCGCTGTGGTTCGGGCGCTACGACGAGAAAGGGCAGGGCGGGGGCATTCGCTGCCCCTACCACGGCTGGAAGTACGCCGCGGACGGCAGCTGCCTCGATGTCCCTTCGGAGCCGGAGGAGAGCGATTTCCGCCACCGCATCAAGCTCAAGGCGTATCCGCTGGTCGAGCGCGGCGGCATCTACTGGACATATATGGGTCCCCCGGAATTCCAGCCTCCTCTGCCCGAATACGAGTTCGCGATGGTTCCGCCGGAGCATCGTTTCGTCTCCAAGCGCCTCCAGGAAAACAACTGGCTGCAGGCGCTCGAAGGCGGCATCGACTCGAGCCACGTCTCTTGGTTGCACCGCGACAGCCTCAAGTCCGATCCGCTGTTCAAGGGTGCTGCCGGCAACCAGTACAACCTCAAGGACCTGAAGCCGGTATTCGAAGTGGTGGACACCGATACCGGCCTGCTCGTCGGCGTGCGCCGCAATGCGGACGACGATACTTATTACTGGCGCATCACCCCGTGGCTCATGCCGTGCTTCACCATGGTCCCGCCGCGCGGCGACCACCCGGTGCACGGCCACTTCTGGGTGCCCATTGATGACGAGAACTGCTGGGCCTGGAGCTTCGACTACCATGCCGCCCGCCCGCTCACCGAAGCGGAGGTCAAGGCCATGGAAGATGGCAAGGGCATCCATGTGCGCTACGTACCAGGCACGTTCCGCCCCCTGCAGAACAAGGACAACGATTACCTCATGGACCGGGCCGCGCAGAAGGCAGGCAAGACCTTCAGCGGGGTGGAGGGGATCGGCATGCAAGACGCCTCGCTGCAGGAAAGCATGGGGCCCATCCAGGACCGCACCAAGGAGCACCTGACGTCCACCGACATGGGCATCGTCAAGATGCGGCGTGCGCTGCTGAAAGCGGTCAAGGCCTTGGCGGAAGAGGGCGTACCTCCTCCGGGGACGCATCCCTCTGCGCATCATGTGCGTTCGGCTGCCGTCATCCTGCCGCGCGACAAGCCCTTCAAGGAAGCTGCTGCCGATGCGCTGAAAGTGCAGCCCGGCAAACCCCACGCTTCGGTGTAAGGCCATGGAGCACACCGTACGCGCCGCGGTGGCGGTCGAGGCCGGCAAGACCGAGTTGCGTGAACTGGCGGCTCCGCCCACGACGGAAACGAGCGGCCTGCTCAAGGTCGCCGTCACCGGCGTGTGCGGCAGCGACTGGCCTTACTACCAGCAGCTCCCCGCCAGCCGGGGGCCGTTGGTGCTGGGTCACGAAACCGTGGGCTATGTGGCCGAGCTGGGCGACATCGCGCGCGCGAAGTGGGGCGTGCGCGAGGGCGACCTGGTGGCCCTCGAGGAGTACCTGCCCTGCGGTCACTGCGAATTCTGCCGTAGCGGTGAGTTCCGGCTGTGCGATGCGACCGACTGGCGTTTGGGAGGCTTGCGTTATGGCGCGACTGGCTTGTCGGTTGCGCCGGGCCTGTGGGGCGGTTTCAGCCAGTACCAATTCCTGCATTTGAATACGGTGTTTCATCGCGTGCCCGCGGGCGTGTCGCCGCGCCACGCGGCGCTCGCGCTGCCGCTCGCCAATGGGATCGAGTGGACTTATCTGCAGGGCAAGGCCGGGCCCGGCCAGACCGTCGTCATCCAGGGGCCCGGACAGCAGGGGCTGTCATGCGTGGTGGCGGCGCGCGAAGCCGGGGCCGAGTGCATCATCGTGACCGGGTTGTCGAATGAAACCGACAAGCGCCGGCTTGCGCTCGCGCGCGAACTCGGGGCGCACCACACCATCGACATCGAATCGCAGGATCTGCTCGAGACGGTTGCCGACCTCACTGGCGGACACATGGCCGATCTGGTGATCGACTGTGCGGCCGGCGGCACGGAATCCGTGGGCACCGCGGTCCAGCTCGCCCGCAAGCGCGGGCGCGTCATCCTGGGTGGGCAGAAGCGTCGCCGCATTCCCGAGTTCGACAGCGACCGCATCATCGCCCGATTCCTGACCGTCAAGGGCATGCGCGGCCATAGCTATGAGTCGGTGGAGCTTGCGCTCCAGCTCATCGCGGGCAATCGCCACGGCGTCACGAAAATGAGCACGCACAGTTTCGGCCTGGAAGACACCGACCTGGCACTGCGCAGCCTGGCAGGGCAGGGTGTGGACGGCGCGATCCACATGACCATCGATCCCTGGGCCTGAACTGTCGCGCTCCGGCGCGACGGGTAGCGCAGCGGGCGTTTCCGTCAAGGCTCGCCCGTGCGCCCGGCCCGCGCTTGCTCTAGGCCTGCCCTCGCGAACGCGCTTGAAGTAAGCTTGGGCCCAGGCACTGTTCGCAATCGGAGTAGAGACGTGGAATACCGGAAACTTGGCCGTACCGATCTCGAGGTCAGCGTGATCGGTTTGGGAACCATGACTTGGGGGGAGCAAAACAGCGAGGCCGAGGCGCACGAGCAGCTGGACTATGCGTTGGCCCAGGGCGTCAACCTCGTGGATACCGCCGAAATGTATCCTGTGCCGCCCAAGCCCGAGACCCAGGGCCTCACGGAGACCTACATCGGCACCTGGCTTGCCAAGACCGGTCGTCGCAGCGAGATCATCCTGACCAGCAAGGTGATCGGGCCCATGCGCGATGCCAAGCGGCCCGGCCACATCCGCGACGGCAAGACCTACCTGGACCGCAAGAACCTCACCGCTGCGCTCGACGCCAGCCTCAAGCGGCTGCAGACCGACTACATCGACCTTTACCAACTGCACTGGCCCGACCGCACCACCGCGACCTTCGGCAAGCTCGCTTATCCCTGGGTGAAGGACGACTACACGGTGCCGATCGAAGAAACGCTATCGGTACTCCAGGATTTCGTGCGGGCAGGGAAAGTGCGGCACATCGGCGTCTCGAACGAAACGCCGTGGGGCGTGGCGCAGTACCTCAAGCTCTCCGAGACCAAAGGCCTGCCGCGCATCGCGTCGATCCAAAACGCGTATAGCCTGCTCAACCGCGTGTTCGAGATCGGGTTGTCGGAATTCACGCATTGGGAAGACGTGAGCCTGCTGGCCTATTCGCCACTGGCCATGGGCGTGCTGACGGGCAAGTACCTCGACGGGGCGCGGCCCGAGGGCGCGCGGCTGACGCGCTTCACGCGCTTTACCCGCTATGAAGGGCCCGAGGCCGAGTCGGCTGCCCGGCAATACGTGCAGCTGGCGCGCGAACACGGCCTGTCGCCGGCACAGATGGCCCTGGCATGGGTGAATAGCCGGCCCTTCGTCGCCAGCAACCTCATCGGCGCAACGACGATGGAACAGCTCAAGGAAAACATCGCCAGCGCGCAGGTGCAGCTCTCGCCCGAGGTCCTCGAGGGCATCGAGCGCATTCACCGCAGCCAGCCGAATCCCTGCCCCTGAAGGCGCTCACGGCCCCGGCTGCCGCATGCCGCGGCGAGGGGCCTGGCACATATGCGGCGCCCCGGGGGGCGCCGCGATGCGTTGTAAGCCTGCTCAGATCTTGAAGGCTTCGAAGGTTTCGGGCGCGAACAGGTCTTCGGGCTTGAGCAGGGTCTTCGACAAACCGCTTTCGTGGTGATAACGCAGGAAGGTTTCCAGCGTCTTGCGGTTGTTCTCGAACCCGTAGGCCCAGAAGTCTTCGCCCATTTCCTCGACCACTTTCTCCATGTTGCCCAGGAGCCACGGGTGCATGATCTTGAGCGCCGCGGTTTCTTTCAGGTTTTGGTAGGCGATCTGCTGTGCCTGCACGAAGGCCTTGTACAGGGATTGCGCCACCCAGCGGTTGGCCTCGTAGACTTCGCGGCGGATGACCACCGTGTGCATGATGGGGAAGATGCCGGTCTGGCGGAAGTATTCGCGTTCCACCGCCTCGAAGTCGGGGAACAGGCGCTTGACCTTGCCCTTGCCGGTCAGGAAGGTGGACGGCATGCGCGCGGTGTGCAGTGCGTCGATCTCGCCGTCGAGCAGCATTTGCGACAGCGTCTGCGTGGGCCCGATCTGCTCGATCTTGATGTTCGGGGGCAGGTCCAGCTTGAGTTTCTCAGGGCGCCCGGGTTCTTCTTCGCCGCCCGTGACGTAGGTCACGCTGTCGACCGGCACGCCGTAGTGCTCGGCGAGGATGCCGCGGATCCACACCGGGGCGGTCATCTGGTACTCCGGAGTCCCGATGCGCTTGCCGATCAGATCCTTGGGCTCGCGAATGCCGGCGTCCGCATTGACGTAGATGCAGGAGTGGCGGAAGAAGCGAGACGGGAACACCGGAATGGCGATGAACGGCTTCTCCGGCTTGAACAACGACACCGTATACGACGACAGCGACATTTCGGCTACGTCGAACTCGCGGTGGCGGAGCATGCGGAAGAAGGTTTCTTCCACCGGCATGTTCAGGTAGTTCAGGTCGATCCCGTCGGGAACGACGGTGCCGTCCATCAGTGCGCGGGTACGGTCGTAGTCCCAGCAGCCAAGCGAAAGTCTCAGTTTGGACATGGTTTTTCTCGATGCAATGACGGTGGAGGAAATCATTCGATGCGGATGCCGGCCTTCTTGATGACGGCTCCGTAGCGTTCGATGTCGGTGCGGATTTTTTCGGCGAACTGCCCGGGCGTGCCGCCCACCGGCGTCAGGAAACTCGTGCCGAGGGACGTTTGCACTTCGGGCTTTTTCAAAATGGCGTTGACCGCGGCGTTTAGCTTGTCGACGATCTCGCGCGGCGTGCCTGCGGGAGCCAGCATGCCATACCAGATGTCGATGTTGAAGCCGGGGAATCCTTGCTCGGCGCCGGTGGGCAGGTCCGGGGCAAAGGGTGTGCGCTGGTCTGCCGCGACGGCATAGACGCGCATGCGGCCGTCCTTGACGTAGCCCGCGATGTTGGTGAGCGTGATGAAGATCAGGTCCACTTGGCCGCCCAGGACGTTGGGCACGGAGTCCGAGCAGCCCTTGTATGGCACGTGGGTGATGTCCACGCTCGCCTGCTGCTTGAACATCTCTCCGGCCAGGTGCAGCGCCGAACCGGTGTCGCAACCGGCGTACGAAAGCTTGCCTGGATTGCGCTTGGCGTATTCCACCAGGTCTTTCAGCGACGCCGGCCCGAGGTCCGCCCGGGCGCCCAACACGGCGGGCGTCGTCCCGATCTGCACGACCGGCGCGAAGCTCTTGATGGCATCGAACGGCAGCTTGGGCATCAACGTATGGTTGATGGTCATCGTATTGGGAATGATGGCGAGGGTATAGCCGTCGGCCGGCGCTTTCGCGAGCTGGTCGAGCCCGATGTTGCCGCCCGCGCCCGGCTTGTTCTCCACCACGAAGGTTTGGCCCAGTTCGCTGCGCAGATGCGTCGCGATCAGGCGCGCCGCGGTGTCCACGCCGCCGCCGGCGGTAACCGGGACGATGACGCGTACGGGCTTGGCAGGATAGTTGTCCGCCATCGCGGCAGGCGAGGCGGCGGCCACGGCCAGGGAAAATGCGGCAAACAAGGCGCGTGCAGGTAGGGGCATGAGTTATCTCCTTCGTACTTCGTAATGCTTGAGGAAACGCCCGTGCCAGGGCTTGGAGGCGCGGGACGTTCGCGCCCCGGCGCGCTGGGCCGCATCTGATGCCGGTTCCGGCGCCGGGTGCTGCGACCCGGCGAAGCAGGCGGCCATGGAGGCCCCGCGTGCGGCGCTGGGGAGATTCTAAGGCGGCAAAGGGTGCTCAGGCTCCGCAAAGGCCATGATTAATAATGATCGCAGCCATCACTGAACGATATTGCCAAGGCGACGGGCGTGCCGGCCGCGGGCGGGGCGTGGCAGGGGCGGCTTCAAGGGGAAGCGCTGCGCTACGGCTTCGCTCCCGGATGCCGTCCCTCAGCCTCGGCAGGCGTTGCGGACAATCCCCGTACGTGCTTGCGCAATACCTCCACGAATAGCGACGATGCCGTGCCGAGCGGGCGGCGGGGGTGGGTGACGCAGACGATCTGGCGCGTCATGGCGGGGGCCTCGATGGTGCGTATGCGAAGCGAGGCGCGCCGGGCGTGGCGGCGCACCACCGACAGAGGAAGAATGGCGTATAGGCCGGCGTCCTCGACCAGGTTGAGCATCGCCGTCATCGAGTAGATTTCGAACACGGGTTTGAACACGACGTCCTCCTGGCGTGCATAGTCTTCCAATATCTCGCGCAGGTTGTGTTCGCGCGGCGTGAACACCAGCGGCAGGGACGCCGCAGCCGATAGCGGCATGGAGGCGGGCACAGTGTCGTCGTTCGGCCCCGCCAGCACGAGCTCTTCGTCGATGATGGGCGCGACGCTCAGCGAGAAGTGCCGGCGCGGTTTGTCCACGATGGCGGCGTCGATCTTGCCGGCCGCGACCCAATCGAAGAGCGGGCCGTTGGTGACCGTGACGTTGACCTTCGGGTAGGTGCGCGAGAATTCGATGAGCGCGTCGCTGAGCACGCTTTCGGCGAGCGAGGAAATCATTCCGACCACCACCTCGCCCCCGACCTCGCCCTTGCGCAATGTCATCTGTTCGCGCGCGTGGGTCAGGTCCCGCAGGATGGGCAGGTACAGCTGGTACATGCGCCGCCCCGCGTCGGTGGGTTCCATGCCGCGGGCGCTGCGGACGAACAGTTTCTGCCCGAGTTCTTCTTCCAGCTTGACGATTTGCGCGCTGAGCGCAGGCTGCACCACGTTCATGCGGCGCGCCGCGCCGGTGACGGTGCCTTCCTCGAACAGGCAGATGAAGTACTGGATCTGGCGGAGTTCCAACTCGACCTTCTTTGCCTCGACGGCATAAGGCCCGGCAGGGGATGGGCCGGGGATGAGCCCGATTTTATCGGCATGGCGGGCGGCCCGCCGGCCAAGCTGGGGCCGGCGCCGCCGTCCCGCGGCGAAGGGCTGGCGGGCGACGCGGATGCGCCACGCATCCGGCGCACCGCGCCTACTGGTTTGCCTGAAGGGGGTAAACCCGCTATACTCGTATGGTTTGTCGGAAAGCAGGTCTTTGAGAGGGTGCCCATCGTCCGATGAAAAAAATCGAAGACGATCCGCGCCCCTTCGATGCTCGCACAAACGCTCGAGGAGGGAGGCAGCGGCAGGGGCATCGCCCGGCCCGGGTTGCTCCGCCTTGCGGCGTAGAGAACTCGAGGCAGGCCGACGAGCCCGATCTGTGGGGCTGGGAGGCCAGGGACGCCGAGCGCCTGCGGTCCAACGAACCGGTCGAGCCGATTCGGCTGACCGAGGCAGAAAGGATAGCGTTGCGTCAGCAGGCCGTGCGGGGCTTGCTGCATGCGATAATTGTTCAGGTTGCCGTCAGCTTGGTGGTTGCCGTGCTGGCTTACGCGGTGTCAGGGAGCGCTGCGGGAGGGTCGGCACTGGCTGGCGCCGCGGCATACGCCATTCCCAACGCCTTGTTCGCATTCACGCTGGTTTCGAGTGTGCACAAGCCGGGGGGAGCAAACCCCGCAACGTTTTTCTTCGGCGAGTTCTTCAAGATCGCCATCGCCGCCGTGTTCATCGTCGCGGTTGCGAAGTTCGGTCGCGAATGGCTCGTCTGGCCCGCCTTCCTGGCGGGTTTGGTGTGTGCGCTCAAAAGCCAGTGGCTGGCATTGGCTTTCGGCAAGAAGAATTGACGATGACGGCGCGGGCGGGACACCCCGGCCGGCATCATGAGTATTTCAAAAATCAGGTCGTAGGATAGAACCCCCCGATATGGCTTCCACCACAGCGCCGACCGCGTCCGAGTACATCGTCCACCACCTGGGACACCTGAACAACACCGGACAGAAGCAAACCCTCATTGCCGATTTCTCGGTCGTCAACTTCGACACGCTCTTCTGGTCCATCTCCATGGGCCTGCTGGCCGTGTTCCTGATGTGGCTGGGCGCCCGTCGCGCCACTTCGGGCGTGCCCGGCAAGATGCAGGCGTTCGTCGAAATCTTGGTGGAAATGGTGGACGAGCAGGCCAAGAGCATCGTCCACAACGCTACTTCCCGCCAGTTCGTCGCGCCGCTCGCGCTCACGGTGTTCATGTGGATCATCTTCATGAACGCCCTCGACCTGCTGCCGGTGGACCTGCCGCACTACCTGTTCGGCCTGCTCGGGCTCGATCACGTCATCCACTACCACCGCATCGTGCCGACGGCCGACCTGAACGCCACGATCGGCATGTCGCTCGGCGTGCTGCTGCTGATGCTCTACTACGGCATCAAGATCAAGTCGCCCGGCGGCTTCGTCAAAGAACTGTTCACCGCGCCGTTCCACGCGCACGGCGTCGGTGCCATCATCCTGGCACCGTTCAATTTCCTGCTGAACCTCATCGAATACGCAGCCAAGACGGTTTCGCTCGGCATGCGGTTGTTCGGCAACATGTTCGCCGGCGAGCTGATCTTCATGCTCATCGCGCTGCTGGGCGGCGCCTGGGCCGGGTTCAACGCCACCAGCGTTTTCCTCGGCATCGGGCACGTCATCGCCGGATCGATCTGGGCCATCTTCCACATCCTGATCGTCGTGCTCCAGGCATTCATCTTCATGATGCTCACCCTGGTGTACGTGAGCCAGGCGCACGAAGGACATTGATCCGGAGCGTCCCCGGCCGGGGAGGAACGTGTTCCGCCGCGGCCCTGGGGGTGGAAGGGTGTAGCAAGCGTTTCAGGAATACCGGAGTGCGGCAGGTTCGCCGTGATCCAGTAGCAAGTTAGCAGTATCCGTCGTTCCAATCTTCAACATAATTAGTCGTTTTTCGATTCACATATCAAGGAGTTGTCATGACCAACGTCGCTCTCGTCGCTCTCGCTTGCGGTCTGATCATCGGTCTGGGTGCCATCGGCGCTTGCCTGGGAATCGCGATCGTCGGTGGCAAGTACATCGAGGCTTCGGCTCGTCAGCCTGAACTGATGAACCCCCTGCAAACCAAGCTGTTCCTGCTGGCCGGCCTGATCGACGCGGCCTTCCTGATCGGCGTTGGTATCGCCATGCTGTTCGCCTTCGCGAACCCGTTCGTCGGCTAAGACCTCTATTCGACATGACCGCTCCGTGACGCGGCCACCGCCTCCGTCACGGATGATGTTCTTTTCCGAATAAGGAAACACCGTGAATCTGAACGCGACACTCGTCTTCCAGATGCTCGTGTTCTTCATTCTGGCGTGGTTCACGATGAAGTTCGTGTGGCCGCCTCTGATGAAGTCCATCGAAGAGCGCCGTCTGAAGATCGCCGAAGGCCTTGCCTCGGCCGAGAAAGGCAAGACCGAGCTGCTGCAGGCCGAGGCCCGCATCAGTCAGATCGAAGCTGCCGCCAAGGCCGAGAACCAGGCCCGTCTGGCCCAAGCCGAAAAGCAGGCTGCCGCCCTGATCGAGCAAGCCCGCAAGGAGGCCGAAGCGGAACGCGCCCGTATTCTCGAGCAGGCTCGCCAGGAGGCCCAGCAGGAAGCCCAGCGCGCTCGCGAAAGCCTGCGCGATGCCGTGGCCGAGCTGGCCGTCAAGGGCGCCGAGGAAATCCTCAAGCGCGAAGTCAACGCCCAGGTGCATGCCGAACTGCTCGGCCAGCTCAAGGCGCAGTTGTAAATGAACCCGCGCGGGTGGTACGGCAGCGTGCCGCTCTCGCGTTTGCGAATCACCTCGCTAACCGTATCAGGCATCGAGAGCTACCATGGCTGAACTGTCCACCATCGCCCGGCCATACGCTGAAGCGCTGTTCGGCGTTGCCCGTGCAGATAGCGCAGGCCTTGCCGCCTGGGCCGAGCTTGTCGCCGACATGGCGCAGGTCGCCGCGCACCCGGACGTGCGCAGCGCCATCGCCGATCCCAAGCTCGACAACGCACAGCGAGTCGAATTGTTTACGGCCTTGCTGAAGACGCCGCTGTCGCAGGCCGCGCGCAATTTCGTGACGCTGTTGGTCGAAAACGGCCGCTTGCTGCTGCTGCCCGAGATCGCATCGCAATTCCAGTGGCTCAAGAATCGCCACGAAGGCGCCGCGGATGCCGAGATCACCAGCGCGTTCCCGTTGACCGATGCCCAGGTTGCCGACCTGGTCGCCGGGCTGGAAAAGAAATTCGGCGTGAAGATCAAGCCCACCGTCCGGGTCGACGCTTCGCTGATCGGCGGCGTGCGCGTGTGCGTCGGGGATCAGGTGCTCGATACCTCCGTGCGAGCGCAGCTTGATCGCATGCGCGACGCGCTCGTCGCATAGTTCGGTCGCTGCGCCCTTATCGGCACCGAGAGTAAGGATTCCAGGAGTCAACCATGCAACTCAATCCGTCTGAGATCAGCGAATTGCTCAAGAGCCGCATCGAGGGCCTGAGCAGCTCTGCTGACATTCGCACCCAAGGCACGGTCGTTTCCGTGACCGACGGCATTACCCGCATCCACGGCCTGTCGGACGTGATGCAGGGCGAAATGCTCGAGTTCCCCAACAACACCTACGGCATGGCGCTCAACCTCGAGCGCGACTCTGTCGGCGCCGTGATTCTGGGCGACTACACCCACATTTCCGAAGGCGACACGGTCAAGACGACCGGCCGCATCCTGGAAGTGCCGGTGGGCCCGGAACTCAAGGGCCGCGTGGTCGACGCGCTGGGCCGTCCCATCGACGGCAAGGGCCCGATCAACACCAAGCTCACGGACGTGATCGAGAAGGTCGCCCCGGGCGTCATCGCGCGCAAGTCGGTGTCGCAGCCGGTGCAGACCGGCCTGAAGGCCATCGACTCCATGGTGCCCATCGGCCGCGGCCAGCGCGAGCTGATCATCGGCGACCGCCAGACCGGCAAGACCGCCGTCGCCGTTGACACGATCATCAACCAGAAAGGCAAGGGGATGACGTGTATCTACGTGGCGATCGGTCAGAAGGCGTCCACCATCAACAACGTGGTGCGCAAGCTCGAAGAGCACGGTGCGATGGAGTACACCATCGTGGTCGCGGCCTCGGCTTCCGAATCGGCCGCCATGCAGTACATTGCTGCCTACTCGGGCTGCACGATGGGCGAGTACTTCCGCGATCGCGGTGAAGACGCCTTGATCATCTACGACGACCTGACCAAGCAAGCCTGGGCCTATCGCCAAGTCTCGCTGCTGCTGCGCCGCCCGCCTGGCCGCGAAGCCTACCCCGGCGACGTCTTCTACCTGCACTCGCGCTTGCTCGAACGCGCCGCGCGCGTCAACGAAGAGTACGTCGAGAAGTTCACCAATGGCGCCGTGAAGGGCAAGACCGGATCGCTGACCGCGTTGCCCATCATCGAAACGCAGGCCGGTGACGTGTCCGCCTTCGTTCCGACTAACGTGATCTCGATTACGGACGGCCAGATCTTCCTCGAGACCGACCTGTTCAACGCTGGCATCCGTCCCGCCGTCAATGCGGGTATTTCGGTGTCGCGCGTGGGTGGTGCCGCGCAGACCAAGATCATCAAGAAGCTGTCCGGCGGTATCCGTACCGACTTGGCCCAGTATCGCGAACTGGCTGCGTTCGCGCAGTTCGCCTCCGACCTCGACGAGTCGACCCGTCGCCAGCTCGAGCGCGGCCGCCGCGTGGTGGAACTGCTCAAGCAGCCGCAGTACCAGCCGCAACAGGTCTGGGAACTGGCTGTCTCGCTGTTCGCTGCCAACAACGGTTACCTCGACGACGTCGAAGTCAAGGACGTGCTGACGTTCGAGAAATCCTTGAAGGAATACCTGAAGTCCAAGTATGCCGAGCTCGTCGGCCGCATCGAGGATACGAAGGATTTGTCCAAGGACGACGAGGCTGCGCTGCACGAAGCCATCAAGGATTTCAAGAAGAACGCTATCTGAACCCCCCTTTACGCGCCTAGGGGCCCGAGCGGGGCTCGGCGGCCGGCCTGACCGGTCCCGGCTCCCGCGATAGCAGGGCGGCAGCGGTCAGAGGGAAACAGAGAAGGGAAGATAGATGCCCGGAATCAAGGAAATCCGAACCAAGATCAAGAGCGTGCAAAACACGCGCAAGATCACCAAGGCGATGGAGATGGTCGCCGCATCCAAGATGCGCAAGGCGCAGGACCGGATGCGCGCGGCCCGCCCGTATGCCGACAAGGTGCGCAACATTGCCGCGCACATGGCGCAAGCCAACCCCGACTACGAGCATGCCTACCTGGCCAAGCGGGAAGAGATCAAAGCCGCCGGCCTGATCGTGGTCACGACCGACAAGGGCCTGTGCGGCGCGTTGAACACCAACGTCCTGCGCGCGGTGCTCAATCGCCTGAAGGAATCCGAAGCGAAGGGCATCAAGGTTCAGACGACGGCCATCGGCAACAAGGGCCTGACCTTCCTGACCCGCCTCGGCTCCAATGTCGTCTCCCAGGTGGTGCAGCTCGGCGACGCACCCAATCTCGAGCGGCTGATCGGTGCGATCAAGGTACAGCTCGACGCCTATGCCGAGGGCAAGGTCGACGTGGTGTACCTCGCGTACAACCGCTTCATCAACACGATGAAGCAGGAGCCCGTGGTCGAGCAGCTGCTTCCGCTGTCGGCCGAGCGTTTCGCGCAGACCGAGGAAGAGAAGAAGGCTTACTCGTGGGACTACATCTACGAACCGGACGCCAAGTCGGTCGTGGACGAGCTCCTGCTGCGCTACGTCGAAGCGCTGGTGTATCAAGCCGTTGCCGAAAACATGGCGTCCGAGCAGTCCGCCCGGATGGTGGCCATGAAGGCTGCATCGGACAACGCCAAGAAGGTGATCGACGAACTGCAACTGGTCTACAACAAGACCCGGCAGGCGGCCATCACCAAGGAAATTTCGGAAATCGTGGGCGGTGCGGCGGCCGTATAAGCCGACGCGACGTCTTAAAGAATCAGGAATCGAGGAATCGATATGAGCAACGGAACCATCGTTCAGTGCATCGGTGCCGTGGTGGACATCCAGTTCCCCCGCGACAGCATGCCCAAGATCTACGAGGCCCTCACGCTGGCTGACGAGAGCTCGGCTTTCGCCGAGAAGGGCTTGACCTTCGAAGTGCAGCAGCAGCTGGGTGACGGCGTCGTCCGTACCATCGCCATGGGCTCGTCGGACGGTCTGCGCCGCGGCATGAAGGTCGTCGCCACCGGCGCTCCCATTTCCGTGCCCGTGGGCACCGGCACGCTGGGCCGCATCATGGACGTGCTGGGTCGTCCCATCGACGAAGCCGGCCCCATCAAGTCCGAAGAGCGTCGCGCCATTCACCAGGAAGCGCCGAAGTTCGACGAGCTGTCCCCTTCCGTGGAGCTGCTCGAAACCGGCATCAAGGTTATCGACCTGGTCTGCCCGTTCGCCAAGGGCGGTAAGGTGGGCCTGTTCGGCGGCGCCGGCGTGGGCAAGACCGTGAACATGCTCGAGCTCATCAACAACATCGCCAAGCAGCACAGCGGTTTGTCGGTGTTCGCCGGCGTGGGCGAGCGTACCCGCGAAGGTAACGACTTCTACCATGAAATGGTCGAAGCGGGCGTTATCAACCTGGACAAGATCGAAGAGTCCAAGGTGGCGATGGTGTTCGGCCAGATGAACGAGCCTCCGGGCAACCGCCTGCGCGTGGCGCTGTCCGGCCTGACGATGGCCGAACGGTTCCGTGACGAAGGCCGGGACATCCTGTTCTTCGTGGACAACATTTACCGTTACACCCTGGCCGGTACGGAAGTGTCGGCCCTGCTGGGCCGGATGCCCTCCGCGGTGGGTTACCAGCCGACGCTGGCCGAGGAAATGGGTAAGCTGCAAGAGCGTATCACCTCGACCAAGACCGGCTCGATTACCTCCATCCAGGCCGTGTACGTGCCGGCGGATGACTTGACCGACCCGTCGCCCGCCACCACCTTCTTGCACCTGGACTCGACCGTCGTGTTGTCGCGCGACATCGCCGCGCTGGGTATCTACCCTGCCGTGGACCCGCTCGACTCCACCAGCCGCCAGCTCGACCCGCAGATCGTGGGCGAGGAGCACTACACCGTCGCGCGTGGCGTGCAGCAAACGCTGCAGCGCTACAAGGAGCTGCGCGACATCATCGCCATTCTGGGCATGGATGAGCTGTCGCCCGAAGACAAGCAGACCGTCAGCCGCGCCCGTAAGATCCAGCGTTTCCTGTCGCAGCCGTTCCACGTGGCCGAAGTGTTTACCGGTTCGCCCGGCAAGTACGTGCCGCTGAAGGAAACCATCCGCGGCTTCAAGATGATCGTCGAAGGCGAATGCGACGCACTGCCCGAGCAGGCGTTCTACATGGTCGGCACGATCGACGAAGCGTTCGAGAAGGCCAAGAAGCTGTAAGCCTCACCGACGCCCTGACGGCCGCCCGCGCGGCGGCTTCCCGGGGCCGGTATTCGCCTTGGGGCGGCCCGGCGGTTCTTGCCGCGGGGCGGCGCCGAGGGGCCGGATCAGCGGCGCCCCGGGTCTAGAGAGGCGGTTTTAGGATGAGGTGCAGGTGCTGCGCCGGTGCGCGGCACAGGAGAATTGAGTATGGCAACTATTCATGTAGACGTCGTGAGTGCGGAAGCGTCGATCTTCGCCGGCGAGGCGAAGTTTGTGACGCTGCCCGGCGAGGCTGGCGAATTGGGGATCCTGCCCGGCCACACCCCGCTGATTTCCCGCATTCGTCCGGGCGTGGTGAAGATCTCCCGCGCGGACAACGGCGAAGAAGAGCACATCTTCGTCGCCGGCGGTCTGCTCGAGATCCAACCGGGCGTCGTGACCGTGCTGGCCGATACGGCCATCCGCACCCGCGATCTGGACGAAGCCAAGGCCGAGGAGGCGCGCAAGGCAGCGGAAGAAGCCCTGCGCAACGCCAAAGACAAGGCCGAAGTGGCGGTCGTCGAGGCCGAGCTGGCGATGCTGGCTGCCCAACTCGCCGCCATTCGCAAGCTGCGGGGCGGCCGCGGTTAACGCGTTCAACCGGCACATCTTCCGTTGCATGGAAAGCCAGGCCGTTCGGCCTGGCTTTTTTTCTGAGTTGTAACCAATCGGCAAGACCTCGGTTCGCCGGGCCAGGGTTTTTGCATCGCGTATTCCGCGCCGGCAGGGCCGGCGCTGCTTCCCCGCCGCCAACAAATCGAAAACAAACCACGCCCCTGCGCGTGCTGCGGTGCAGGCCATGCTTGCTAGCATGAGCGCTGAGTCGACCAAGACGAGGCGTCGATATGTTGGCTTTCCTTCCGCTCGACTTCTTGCCGGCGGCGTACCGGGCCTGGTTCGTATTGGCCATCGCCATGGTGCTCGCCGCAGCAGTGGCGCTGATCGTTCATCACATCGGCTTCTTGGTGCTGCGGCGCATTACTGCACCACGCCCGTATCTGCATGCGGCGGTGACGGGCGGCGCCATCCCGAGCCGGTTCGTGTTCGCGCTGCTGGCAATCCGGATGGTATTGAGCGGAGCGCCCGGGGAGATGCTCTTTACCCGGGGGCTCTCTTATTTGACGACGGTGTCGTTCATCCTGTGCCTGACCTGGTGGGCGAGCCGCTGTGTCAAGGCACTGAGCGACACGGCCATCCGGCTCAATCCGTATGACGTGGCCGACAATCTGCGCGCGCGCCGTATGTTGACGCAGACCCGGGTGCTGGCGCGCAGCGCCCATGCGGTGATCGTGCTGCTGGGCTTGTCTTTCGTATTGCTGACGCTGCCGGGGGTGAGGCAGATCGGTGCCAGCTTGCTCGCGTCGGCCGGCGTGGCGGGATTGGTCGCGGGCATTGCGGCGCGTCCCGTGCTTGGCAATTTCATTGCGGGGCTGCAGATCGCCTTCACGCAGCCCATACGCATCGACGACGTGCTCATCGTCAACGGGGAGTGGGGCAGGGTGGAGGAAATCACCGGCACATTCGTGGTCGTGCGTATTTGGGACGAACGACGCATGATCGTCCCCCTGCAATGGTTCATCGAGAATCCGTTCGAGAATTGGACGCACCGTACGTCGTCGCTGCTGGGCACGGTTTTCCTTTGGCTGGACTTCTCCGTTCCACTGGCGCCCGTGCGCAAGGAGTTCGAACGTCTATGCAAGGCGTCGCCGCTCTGGGATACGCGCGTGGCGGTGGTCCAGGTTACCGATACCACCGAGCGCGCCATGCAGGTCCGCTTCCTGGTCAGCGCCGCCAATTCCGGACAGGCGTTCGAGTTGCGCTGCTACCTTCGTGAGAGGTTGATCGCCTTCATTTGCGAGCATTACCCGGGCGGATTGCCGCGTGTGCGCGCGCAAGTAGGAGAAGATCGCGACGCCCCGCGCCCCCAAGGCAAGGTGGTTCCGGTGTAGCGCTGGTCAAGTGCACGGGCGCCCTGCCTTTGCACCTTAGGGTACCGCCATCTTACTTGCTTAGATAGCGTCCCCTTCGCTGCGAGCGCCGTCGCTCCTCACGTCGGAAACGTCGGTCCGGGCGCCACCATCCTGCTGGTGCTGCGCGTGGGCACCGCCGGAGCGTCCTTCCCGTTCTGATTCGAGCACTCGCACGTCATGGGCGCGCACGGGCAAGCCCCAGGCCAGCGCCGTAGTGACGAGAATCATGGAAGCGGCGGTGCGTAGGTTCTTGGGCTTGGTCATGCTGCGGTTCCTGCGTCGGACGGGCTCCAGTGTGCCGCAGAAATATTGCAGGAGCGCGGAGTGAAACACCCAATTTGTAGCAGGATATGAATCGCCGGGGGCGTTGAGGCGGCCAGGGATTAACGGCCGGCGCCCGCCGGGCTGAATAGGGGTTTTTGCGTTTGTGTATTGTGCGAATTGAGGGTTCCCGCGCGTCGCTCTAGCCTGAGGCCTCGGACAATATGGGATATGGCCATGAGGGGAACAATCGATTGCGCCGTATTGATGGTGCCTGATCACGTTCAATGGATGCTCGAGCTTACGGAGCGCTGGTCCGCTCCAGAGCGCATCGCCTTGCATTGTGTCTACCTGGAATCCGACCACACATCCCTGTGCTCGGCCGATGCCTTGCAGCGGTTGGCCCTGGCGCTCAAGCGCTACGACGCCTGCCTGCTCCCCGTGACGCTCGGCACGCTGGGCTGGACCCGTACGGCATTGGCCCTGGCGCGCGATTCCTTGCAAACGCCTGTGCTTGGCCTAGTGCGGGACATGAGTGCGGTGGGCTTGCAGGATTTGCTTTCGTTCGGCCTGCACGACTTCGTGCGCTATCCGATCTGCCCGGAAGAGTTCAAGACGCGATTGGCACATGCCGTCCGGTTGGGCGGGGAGCGGGGCTTCTCCAGCGAGGGCATGGCTTCCGGAGAAGACGAGCCGCTCGAATCCATGGATGCTGCGCCTGTGCTCGAGGAAGGCGAGCGCGAAGCTTTCCAGATCGCCAAGGCGCGGGTCGTGACCGAGTTTGAGCGCGGCTACATCGCCGACATGCTTGCGCGCTACCAAGGCAACATTTCCCAGGCCGCGCGCGCCGCCAGCAAGAACCGGCGCGCGTTCTGGCAGCTGATGCGCAAACATGCGATCACGGCCGAGCCGTATCGCAGAAAAGAGAGCGGGTGTCGTCCGTAACGGCGGGGTTGCCTCCGGTCGCCCCCCTGCGCTGTCGAGCATCCGGCCGAAGGGCGCGTGGGGGCCTGGCCGCCCCGGCCTACATGGCGCGCGGGCAGCGTAGGGGTGCCGGGACGGCCGGGCTCAAGAACGGCCGGTTGCGAACACCGACGCGAGGAAATCGACGAAGGCCTTGACGTGGGGAGGGGCGGGCCGCCGCGCGGTATACAGCGCGGCGATGGGCGGTCCGGGGCGCTTCCAGTCTGGCAATACCTGGATCAGCCGTTTCTCCGCCAGGGACTGGGCAAGCAGGAAATCCAAGTCTTCGTAAATGCCCAACCCGGCCAACGCGCAGGTCAGGCCGGCGCGGGTGTTGTCCACGATGAGATGGCCTTGGGCCGGCACGCTCGCTTTGTGTTTGCCTTTCACCAATTGCCAATCGTAGGGGCGGCCGGCATCCGGATCCCAGAACTCGATGAGCCGGTGCTGGCGCAGTTCGTCGGGGTGTCGGGGCGGCGGGTAGAGCTGGAGATAGGCGGGGCTGGCAGCCATGATGTAGTTGCCGCGGCCGAGCAGTTTGAACCGAAGGGTCGAGTCGCGCAGCGGACCGACGCGCAACCCGATGTCGGCACCCGATACGGTGGGGTCTACCACGCCTTCGTTGAGCGAAATGCGCAGCGAAATGTCGGGATAAGCGCGCACGAACTCGGGCAAACGCGGGATGACCCGGGCATTGGCCACCGATTCGGCCATCTCTACGTGCAAATGGCCTTCGGCCCGGCCGCTGCGCGATTGCATTTCCGCATCCAGCGCTTCCAACCCTTCGAGCAGGCGGCCCGCGCGGTTGGCGTAGCGCTGGCCTTCCCGGGTGAGCCAGACGCGGCGCGTAGTGCGGTTCAAGAGGACCGTGCCGAGGTGGCGTTCGAGCTCTTGGATGTGGCCGGTGACGGCCGAGCGCGACACGCCGAGCTTGCGGGCGGCCGCAGTGAAACTTCCGCTTTCGGCGACGGCGAGGAAGGCGCGCAGCGGCGTGAGACGATCCATTGTTCAATGATACCGAATAATCATGTTACGGCGCGCGAGCAATGACGGGCTATACTGAATAAGCCAAAACTGTCCTTCTTGAAAGGAGCGACCCCATGTTCAGCCCGCAATCCGGCGGACCGAGCGCAAGGCGCCCTGTCACGCCCGGTACAGAACCGTTCAGCCATCGCATGCCGCTATCGCATGCGGCAGGCAATCGCTTTTCTGCCCGCGTTTCCCGCGCTTCCTCGGTCCCCGAACCTTACCGTTAGGTCCGGCCGTGTCTCCCGGCGCATCTGCGCCGCAAACCAGAGGTCTTACGCATCGTAGTGCCCGCTGCCGTTGGCAGGCGCGCGCACGCCTTTTACCGAGGAAGTTCATCATGACGCCGCATACCATTCATACTTCTATGTCACCCGGAGCCGTTGCGGCCCCGGCCGTCAAACGTTTCCAATTCAGCGCCGCCGAAGTGTTGACCGCCGCGGCGCGCGTGCTGCTGCCGTTCCTGGTCATGGCTGGGATATTGTTGCTGGCACGATAACAATCGAACCTGAATCGCGCAGGCACGGCGCTCCTGCCGGGCGGTAAAATCCCTGGCTTCCCTTTGCTGAGGTGTGACGTGTCTGAGCCCACTCTTCGGAACGATGTCTTCTTGCGGGCTCTTGCGCGCCAGGCGACCGAATACACGCCGGTCTGGCTGATGCGCCAGGCCGGCCGCTACCTTCCCGAATACAACGCCACCCGCGCCCGTGCGGGGTCGTTCATGGGCCTGGCCAAGAACCCGGACTACGCAACCGAGGTGACCCTGCAGCCGCTGGATCGCTATCCGCTCGACGCGGCGATTCTCTTCTCCGACATCCTGACGGTGCCCGATGCCATGGGCCTAGGCCTGGATTTCGTTGCCGGGGAAGGGCCGCGGTTCGCCCAGCCCCTGCGCACCGAGGATGACGTCGCCAAGTTGGCGGTGCCGGACATGACCGATCTCGACTATGTGTTCGCCGCCGTCTCCCAGATCCGCCGCGAGCTGCATGGACGGGTGCCGCTGATCGGTTTCTCGGGCAGCCCTTGGACCCTGGCCTGTTACATGGTGGAGGGTGCGGGATCGAGCGACTACCGCACCGTGAAGTCGATGATGTACAGCCGCCCCGACCTGATGCACCGCATCTTGGCGGTCAATGCCGAGGCCGTGGCGTTGTACCTCAACGCGCAGATCGAGGCCGGCGCCCAGGCCGTGATGATTTTCGACAGCTGGGGTGGGGTACTGGCGGACGGCCTGTTCCAGCAGTTTTCGCTGGATTACACGCGTCGCGTGCTCGGGCGCCTAGTGCGCGAGCGCGAGGGGCGCAGGGTGCCGGCCATCGTGTTTACCAAGGGTGGCGGGATCTGGCTGGAAGAAATTGCGTCCTCGGGCTGTGATGCCGTGGGCCTGGACTGGACCGTCAATCTGGGCGCTGCCCGCCGGGCCGTGGGCGATCGCGTCGCGCTGCAGGGCAACCTGGATCCCATGACGCTATTCGGCGGGCCGGAGGCGATCCGGGCGGAGGTCATCCGCACGCTCGACAGTTATGGGGCCGGGCCCGGGCACGTCTTCAATCTTGGACACGGCATTTCCCAGTTCACCCCGCCTGAGGCAGTAGCCGTGCTCGTGGAGACCGTGCATGCGTATAGCCGCGAGCAGCGGAAAGCCGCTGATGCGGCGCTGTGAATAAGTGTTGCCCCGGGCTAGGGCTAACCCGGCTTGTGCCCAGGCCTAATTCGACTTATGCACAATTTCCCGCTGCCCGGGCACACCACTTGCGAGTTGATATCCACATTGGAATGTCGTTGTAAGCCATTGAAATAAAAGAAGTTTTTGCTCGATTTCTTGCTTGTGCCCGGAGCCGACGCATGGCCATGCCAGTTATCAACGGTTTTTTCTCCCGGTTTTCCCCAAAGTTATCCACAGGCTTTCCGGGGAGAAAAAATGTTGATGGGGGACGGGTTTAGGAAGGTTTCAGAGGTTTTACTTTAAGTTTTCAGCCGTTCGGCTGGCCTCTTGCGCCGGAGCTCCCAGTTGTCCACATCGCCCCCCTTCACATGCCAGTGATTTCGCCCACCGAAACGGAAACGCCGGTTTGGGTCCGCGTTGCGCTGGACGTTCCCCTGCCCGGACTGTTTGACTATCGGTCGCCGCGGCCGGTGGACCCGGGGGTACGGGTCATCGTGCCTTTCGGTCGTCGGGAGATGGTGGGCATCGTCCTGGAAACACCCGGCGCGCCCGCCGTGGACCCTGCGCAGGTCAAGGAAGTGGTGCGCATCCTCGACGACACCCCTCCCTTGCCGGCAGACTGGCTTAAGTTAGCGGCATTTGCCGCGGACTACTACCACCGGCCGGTCGGCGAGGTCATGTTGCCGGCGCTGCCCGGGCCGCTGCGTAAACCGGCGGCCTACCGAGGCAAGCGGGCCGGGGGTGGGCCGGTGGCGCGCCTCGATGCCCGCGCGGCGCGCGCCAAACGGGCAGCCAAGGTCCAAGAGAACGAGGCACAGCAAGATAGTGAGCAAACACTTTCGAAGCGTCCGTCGCTGAACCGGGCGCAGCAGGAAGCCGTCGACGCAGTGGCGGAAATTTCCGGCTTCAAGCCCGTCCTCCTCCATGGGGTGACCGGCAGCGGCAAGACCGAGGTCTATCTTCACGTCGCCGAGCGCGTATTGGCGAGGGGCCGCCAGGTGCTGCTGCTGGTGCCGGAGATCAACCTGACACCGCAACTGGAGAACGTGTTCCGCCGCCGTTTCGAGGCCATTGCGGGCCCGGCCGGCGTGGCGGTGCTGCACAGCGGCCTGGCTGACGGCGAGCGGCTGGAAGCCTGGCTTCGGGCCGTCCGGGGCGAGGCCCGGGTGCTCTTGGGCACGCGCCTGTCATTGTTCACGCCGTTGCCCGAGCTGGGGCTCATCGTAGTAGATGAGGAGCACGATCCCTCGTACAAACAGCAGGAAGGCCTGCGGTATTCCGCGCGCGACCTCGCGATCTGGCGGGCGCGCGATCGGAACGTGCCTATCGTGCTGGGCTCGGCCACGCCCTCATTGGAAACCTGGCACCACGCGCAGAACGGTCGCTATCTGCTACTGAGCCTGCCGCAACGCGCGCTGGCAGCCGAGCCGCCCCGCATCCGGTTGCTGGACACCCGCAATCAGCCGCTGAAACAAGGCCTGGCGCCGCAGCTCGTGCAAGCCGTGGCGCAGCGGCTCGCGCAGGGCGAGCAATCGTTGATCTTCCTGAATCGCCGAGGCTATGCGCCGGTGCTGCACTGCGATGCCTGCGGCTGGGTCAGTGGTTGCCACCGCTGTTCCGCCTATATGGTGTTGCACCGCCATCCGCCCCGTACGCCCGGCGGCCTCGCCCGCCACGAGCTGCGTTGCCACCACTGCGGCTGGCAGCATCGCGTGCCTGCCGCGTGCCCGGACTGCGGGAACCAGGATCTCCAGCCCATGGGGCGGGGGACGCAGCGATTGGAAGAACACCTGGGGGAGCTTTTTCCCGGCGCCCGCATTGCGCGGATCGACGCCGACAGCACGCGGCGCAAGGGCAGTGCTCAGGAGTTATTCGGGCGCATGCATGCGGGCGAAATCGATATCTTGGTCGGCACCCAGATGGTCGCCAAGGGACACGACTTCAAGAACTTGGGGTTCGTCGGCGTGCTCAATGCCGATGCGATGCTGTTCTCGCATGACTTCCGTGCGCCCGAGCGCCTGTTCGCGCAGCTGATGCAGGTGGCCGGCCGTGCGGGGCGCGCCGGCACGCCGGCCGAGGTCTACATCCAGACCGGTTATCCTGAGCAACCGCTCTACCAGGCCCTGGTGCGCCATGACTACCCGGGATTCGCCCGTTACGCGCTCCGGGAGCGCGAGGCCGCAGGCCTGCCACCGTTTGCCTACCAGGCCCTGTTGACGGCAGAGGCCCGCGAACTGGCGCGGGCCCTGGCGTTCCTGGCCTGTGCGCGCCGCCTGGCGGAGGGGCCCGATCCCGAAACCGGGACGGAATTGTCCCAGTCGACGGAGCTGTCCCGGATTACGCTCTATGATCCCGTACCGCTGCGCGTCGTGAGGGTGGCGAACGTCGAACGGGCCCAGCTGCTGGTGGAAAGCAACAGCCGCCCGGCCCTGCAGGGGTTCCTGCGGGCCTGGATGGCCGCGCTGCCCCAGCTTTCGGCCGCTTCCCGGGTGCGTTGGTACCTGGAAGTCGACCCGCTGGAAATCTGATGGCTTTCGGCCGCCGCCTGCCCGCCGCGAGATTCTCCTGCGTCATTCTTACCTGCGCATTTGCGCGCCCTCGATTTACCCGACCTGCATGACTTCTTCTCATTCCGCCGCGACTCGAGCCATGGACCGCGCCGCCGCGCGGCTGAACAAATCGAAATCGGACACGAATGCATCTTTCGCCCTGCCTCCGATCGACGCGGGCATGAACCCGGCGCAGCGCGAAGCGGTGAAGTATCTCGATGGGCCGTGCCTGGTCTTGGCCGGCGCGGGCAGCGGCAAGACGCGGGTCATTACGCAGAAGATCGGCTATCTGCTGCGCGATTGCGGCTACGATGCCCGCAACGTTGCGGCGCTGACCTTCACCAACAAGGCAGCGCGCGAAATGGCCGAACGGGTCAAGGCCATCGCGCCGCCCAATGCGATCAAGGGGCTGACCATCAGCACCTTTCATTCGCTGGGAGTGAGGATCTTGCGCGAGGAGGCCAAGCTCGTCGGGCTCAAGCCCCAGTTCTCCATTCTCGCGGCCGATGACGCGATGGCCATCGTGCAAGACCTCGTCGCCAGCACCGACAAGGGGCACATACGCGCCGTCCTGAGCGCCATTTCCCTATGGAAGAACGCGTTGATCGAACCCGATGAGGCCGAGCGTCGAGCATCGACCGAAAGCGAGCGCGACGCGGCGCGGGTATACCGGAGTTACAACGCCACCTTGCGCTCTTACCAATCAGTCGATTTCGATGACTTGATCCGCCTGCCGGCGCGCCTGCTCGAAACCGATGCCGAGGTGCGCGAACGCTGGCAGTCCCGGCTGCGCTATCTGCTAGTGGATGAATACCAGGATACCAATGCGTGCCAGTACCGGCTGGTGCAGTTGTTGACCGGGCCGCGCGCCATGTTCACCGCCGTGGGCGACGACGACCAAGCCATCTACGCATGGCGCGGCGCGACCATCGAGAACCTGGCCAAGCTCACCACCGACTATCCCAACCTGCGGGTCATCAAGCTCGAGCAAAACTACCGCTCGATGCAGCGCATCCTTGCCGCGGCCAACAACGTGATCGCGCACAATCCCAAGCTATTCGAGAAAAAGCTCTGGTCGGACCTCGGGGTTGGCGATCCGATCACGGTCGTCCCCATGGAAGACGAAGAGGCCGAGGCCGAGTCGGTCGCCATGCGCATTTCGGCGGCGCGGTTCGAGCTCAAGGCGCATTGGCGCGACTTCGCCATCCTGTACCGCAGCAACCACCAGGCGCGCGTGTTCGAACAGGCGTTGCGGAACTTGAAGATTCCCTACATGGTTTCGGGCGGGCAAAGCTTTTTCGACAAGGCCGAGGTGCGCGACATCATGGCGTATCTGCGGCTGATCGCCAATGACGACGATGATCCGGCATTCATCCGCGCCGTGACGACGCCCAAGCGCGGGGTCGGGCAGTCTACGCTCGAAGCGCTCGGCGCCTATGCGGGCGAGCGGGAAATCTCGCTGTTTGCGGCCGTGTTCGAAACCGGGCTCGAGCAGCGCCTCTCGGCGCGCCAACTCGCGCCGCTGCGCGAGTTCTGCGAGTTCATCAACCGCCTGCAGTGGCGGGCTGGGGCCGCCAAGGGCGACGGTGCGCCGACCGGCGAAACCGCCTCCGAAATCCTCGACGACCTGGTCCGCGCCATCGGGTACGAACGCTATCTGTACGACCATTTCGACGAGCGTGGCGCCCAGGCGCGCTGGCAGACGGTGCTCGACCTGCTCGGCTGGCTCAAGCGCAAGGCCGAGGAAGACAAGATGAGCCTGATGGAGCTAGTCCAGCACATTGCGCTCATCACCATGCTGGAGAAGAGCGACGACGAAGACCCCGACGTCGTGCGGCTGTCCACGTTGCATGCGTCCAAAGGGCTGGAATATCCGCACGTCTTCCTGGTCGGTGTCGAAGAAGGGCTGCTGCCCCACCTCGGCAAGGACGATGAAGAAGGCGACCCGGCCAAGGCGGCCGAGTCGTTCGAGGCGCGGGTTCAGGAAGAGCGCCGCTTGATGTACGTCGGCATCACCCGCGCGCGGCGCACCCTGACGCTTACCTGGTGCAAGAAACGCAAACGGGGCCGTGAAGACATCCCGCGCGAGCCGTCGCGGTTCATCAAGGAAATGGGCCTGGAAGACGACAAAGTCGCGGACGAAAATCCCGGCCTCACGGCCAAGCAACGCCTTGACCGCTTGAAGTCCCTGCTCAAGAAGGAATAGGGCGGGGCCTTTGTCGGGATCGCGCCGCCGGCCCGCCAAATGCGGGCCGGTCGGCGCGGGAGTCCTACTGCACCTTGATGCCACGCTCTTTGATGATGGCGCCCCAGGTGGCGGATTCGCTCGCGATGAACTTGGCCAGTTCTTCGCGGGTCATGGGGTCCGGCGTCAGCCCGTGCTTGATGAGCTGGCCGGCTACGTCCGGGTCTTTCAATACCTTTACGATCTCTTCATTCCACCGGTCCAGGATCTTCGCCGGCGTCTTGGCGGGGCCGACGAAAGCGTACCAGTTGGTGGCATTGAAGCCGGGTATGCCCGATTCCGCGATGGTCGGGATGTCCGGCATGAAGGCGGGGCGCTTCAGCCCTGTGGTGGCGATGGCGGTGATCTTGCCGGTCTCGATGTGCGGTTGCGCGGAGGAGGGCGTCGAATAATAGGATGCGACGCGGCCGGCCACGAGGTCCACCATGGCTGGCGCGCCTCCTTTGTACGGGACATGGACGACGTCGATGCCGGCCCGTTGGTTGAGCAGTTCGCCCGCCAGGTGGGACGCCGATCCGGCGCCCGTCGAGGCGTAGCTCAGGCGGGAGGGGTCCTTCTTGGCGAGCGCGATGTATTCACCCAGTGTCTTGATGCCGAGCCCGGCATGGGTCACGAGTACGTTCGGGAAGTTGACCCCCATGGTGATGGGCGCAAGGTCCTTGACCGGATCGTAGGGCAGTTTCATGAGGTGCGGCGCGATTGCCAGCGGGCCGATGGAGCCGAGCAGGATGGTCGAGCCGTCAGGCTCGGCCCGTGCCACTTGGTCGTGGGCGATATTGCCGCCGGCACCGGCCCGGTTTTCCACGACCACCGAAAGTCCAAGGTTCTCGCTCAATTTCTTGGCGATCAGCCGGGCGGCCGTGTCCGCGCCGCCGCCGGGTGCAAAGCCCACCAGCATGGTGATCGATTTGCGGGGAATGTCTTGGGCTTGGGCGGTCGGGGTGAGGCCCAGGGCGATCGCTGCAGACGTCCAGGCGGTCAATGCACAGGCAATGCGTACCATATTGGCTCCTCCGGAGAGTTGGTCTGGGCCATGGACTGGCTCTCGTTTCGTGCAGCATACGGAAGGCCCGCGCGCCGTGTCCCGCCCCGGTCGTGAGCGTATGAGAAGGGGGCTTCACGGAGCGTGACGGGCGGGGCGGGCGAGAGGAGCGAGGTTGCGATGCCTTTGCGTTCCGGATGATCCGGGCTTCGGATCGCCACGTGCGCCGTGCGCGGCCGGGGGCCTGAGGTAAGCTTACGGACCGCGTTGCAACTGCCGGGGCTCCCGGCGCCTTGACTTCAGAGCAGAACATGACTGAACGTGCTTCTCCCTTGGCTGGTATTCGCGTCCTCGACCTGACGCGTGTCCTCGCCGGTCCGTGGTGTACCCAGAACTTGGCCGATCTGGGCGCCGAGGTGATCAAGATCGAGCGGCCGGGGAGCGGTGACGACACTCGCAGCTGGGGGCCTCCGTTCCTAAAGGATGCAGAGGGCCGCGAAACCTCCGAGGCGGCCTATTACCTGAGCGTCAATCGCAACAAGCGCTCGGTGGCGCTCGACATTTCGACACCGGAGGGCGCCGCCTTGGTGCGCCAACTCGCGGCTCAATGCGACATCCTGATCGAGAATTTCAAGGTCGGTGGCTTGGCGAAATACGGGCTCGATTACGCCTCGCTCAAGACGGTGAACCCCCGGCTGATCTACTGCTCGATCACGGGTTTCGGTCAGTTCGGCCCCTACGCGCACCGGCCGGGCTACGATTTCATGATCCAGGGGCTGGGGGGCTTCATGAGCATCACGGGCGAGCGCGACGGCTTGCCCGGTGCCGGTCCGCAAAAGGCAGGCGTGGCAGTCGCCGACATCCTGACCGGCATGTACGCCACGGTGGGCATCTTGGCCGCGCTACAGGAGCGCCATCGTAGCGGACTGGGCCAGCACCTGGACATCGCCCTGCTCGACAGTGTCGTGGCCATGCTCGGCAACCAGGCGCTGAACTACCTGACGTCGGGCGTGGCGCCGCGCCGCGCCGGCAACGCCCACCAGAACATCGTGCCGTACCAGGTCTTCGCCGCGTCGGACGGCCACCTTATCGTGGCGGTCGGGAACGACGGCCAGTTCCGCGCTTACTGCGGCGTGATCGAGGCGCCCCACCTGGCCGACGATCCCGATTACGCCACCAATAGCAACCGGGTGATCCATCGCGACAGGCTGGTGCCCATCTTGGCCGAGATCATGGCCAAGAAGCCGCGCGATTACTGGCTGGAGCGCTTGGAGGCCGTGGGCGTGCCCTGCGGCCCCATCAACACCATCGACCAGACGTTCAATGATCCGCAGGTCCAGGCACGAGGGCTGCGCCTGGACCTGCCGCATCCGCTGGCCGGCACCGTGCCTTCGGTCGCGAGCCCGCTGCGGTTGTCCGAGACGCCCGTTCGCTACCGCAATGCCCCGCCCCTGCTGGGGCAGGACACGGAAGCGGTCTTGCGGGAATACTTGGGCATGAGCGAGGAGGAGGCGCGGCGCTACGCCCCCGCCGGGCGCGGCTAGTTGACCGCGGCCCCCGACTGCCGAACCACCTTGCCCCATTTCTCGATTTCGGACTGGAGGAAGGTGCGGAAGTCGTCGGGGCTGCGTGCAGCAAGGCTGTATCGTTAGTCCGGGTATCTTGGCGGATGCGCCCGCCGACAGCCCCATTTGGACGGAAGAGGTGTTCGGCCCACTGGCCGTCGTGCAGCGGGCGCGCGATGCGGAGCATGCCTTGCAGTTGGCCAACGATTCGCCTTTTGGGTTGCAGGGGGCCGTGTTCACGCGCAGCTTGGCGCAGGCTTTCCATTTCGCGGAGGGCTTCGAGGTGGGTTCGCTCTGGATCAACGAGGCGAGTCGGTTCCGGTTGGACCTGTATCCCTTCGGCGGGGCGAAGCAATCCGGCTTTGGGCGTGAAGGCGTGCGCTATGCGATCGAAGAGCTGTCGCAGCTGAAATTCATCGGCATCCGGCCGCTTTGAACGGCTTGAAGCAATAAACAACGCCCCGGCGCCGCAAGGCAGCCGGGGCGTTTCTCTCTTGGGAACCGGAGTTCGGTTCCGGGGATGGCTTACTTGGCCGCGTCGACCATATATTGGACGGCGGCCCGGATTTCCGCTTCCGTGGCGTTGGCAGCGCCGCCCTTGGGAGGCATTGCGCCCTTGCCCTGCATGGCGACGGCCACCATGGCGTCCATGCCCGTGGCGATGTACTTGGCCCAGGCTTCCTTGTCGCCGAACTTCGGCGCGCCCGCAACGCCCGCGGCATGGCAGGCGAAACAGGTGGAGTCGTAGAGCTTCTTCCCGTCGGCCGTCGAGCCGGCGGCCGGGGCCGCCGCCTGCGGAGCCGGGGCAGCTTGGGGCGCTGGGGCCGGCGCGGCGGCGGCTTGCGGTGCGGGCGCTGCAGGTTCTGCAGCGGCCTGGTTCTCGGCGGCCGGCGCGGCAGGAGCGGGCTCCGGCGGTTCCTTGAAGTTGGCACCGCTGTTATTGGCCATGTAGACCACGGCGCGCGCGACTTCGAAGTCGTCCAAGTCGGGGTTGCCGCCTTTCGCGGGCATCGCGCCTTTGCCTTCGATGGCCACTTTCAGCATGGCGTCGTACCCCTGCGCGATGAACTTGGCCCACGAGCCGCTGTCGCCGAACTTGGGTGCGCCTGCCACGCCAGCTGCGTGACAGGTAGCGCATACGGCCTTGTAAACGGCCTCGCCGGTCTGGAAGACGCGCGGCGCGTTGGGGTCGCGCAGTTCGAAGCCGCCCACCGGCTTGATGCGGGCCGCGATGGCTTCCGGCGTTTGCGCATCCGACCCGGCGTTGGACTTGGTGCCGCTGGCGACGAAGTTGACGAGCAGCAGGATGACGGTGATGGGGACGAGGAAGGCCAGTATGACCAACGTGATCAGTTGTCGCGGCGTCCTGATCGGCGATGCATGTTCTTCCGTGTGGTTCTGCTGCGCGTTGCTCATTGCCAAGTCCTGCAAGTCTATAGGCCGGGCGCACCCGGCGCATGACGGTTTATCGGATGAATGACTGCTTGCTTTGATACTTGTGAAGCGAGGATGCGCCGCCGCCTGTCTCCCCGGTCGGCTGTCGTCCTGCACATAAACGCCCGATTATAACGGTAGGCAGGTATCTCGGTTCAACGTCGATTTCCGGACCCGGACGCGGCCCTTCGACAAGGGGGGACGAAGAGGAAAAGACGAAATCGCCCGAGCAAGGTACAATACATGGCTACGCGCCCGTAGCTCAATGGATAGAGTACTGCTCTCCGAAGGCAGGGGTTGCTGGTTCGATCCCAGCCGGGCGCGCCATTTCCGCTTTTCCTCCCTTGGTTTTCTTCCCCCCTTAGTTGATTTTTCCTGCCGGGCCGCAGGCCGCTTCGTTGCGCGGGTCGTCAACGATGCAACGGCGGCGGCCCCGGTGCGCGGCCCGCCGGTTGATCGCCCCTGACCGCGTCGATGCGTTCGCACAAGCGTTCGGTGGCCTCGATCATGCGCGGGCCCGGCCGGTGCATGGTGTCCGGGTCTAACGTCCAGATGTGGTCGGGCGCTGCGCGGAGCGCCGGTCCGAACGCCCGCCATTTCTCTACTTCCTGCTCGGCCGCGGTGCCGGTCTGGCCAATGGCGATGGCCTCCGGACCGGCGTGCAGCACGCTTTCGGAGCTGATCAGTGGGGCGACGGCGGGCAGCTCGGCAAAAACGTTGATGGCTCCGCACAGTCGGAGCGCATCGCTGATGATGCTGCGGCCGCTGATGGTGTACATGGGGCGCGCGCCGACCTGATAGAACACGCGCACCGGCCGTTGGCCCGCGTACCGGGCGGCGAGGGTCCGCAGCCGCTCGCGAAGCTGGGCCGCCGCCGCTCGGGCTTCGCCCGACGTGTCCAGGAGCTCGCCCAGGCGTTCGATTTCGTCGGGAATGTCTTCCAGCCGGCGTGGGCTGCTGTAGTAGACGGGGATGCGGAACTGATCCAGGAGCCCGGGCAAGCTCCCCGGGGCGGCGGGGCTGGCATAAGCCCAGGCCACGACCAGGTCTGGCCGCATGGCCAGCAGGCGTTCTGCATCGGGCCGCGTGCCGTCGCCGACGCGGGGCAGGGGCTGCACGGGCGGCGGGTAGTCGCTGTCGCGGTCCACGGCAACCAGCGCCCGGCCGCCCCCCGCGGCAAAGATGAGTTCCGTGGCATGCGGCGCCAGCGACACGACGCGCCGGGCCGGCGCAGGCAGCACCACTTCCCTGCCCGCGGCGTCTTTCGCCATCGCGGCGCCGCCGGCCAGGACTGCTGCCAGGGCGGCGGTCATCCATGCGCAAGGGCCTTTCACGATCTCGTCCTCAAGGCCGGTAGGTCAGTGTCACGAACACGTTCGAGCCCGGCGTGGCGTAGCCGCGCACCAGCTCGTAGTCTTTGTCGGTCACATTGTTCCATCGCAGCTGGACCTGCGTCTTGCGGTCGATGTCATACGACGCCACGAGATTGAGGACGCTATAGCCTCCCAGCCGCGTGACTTCGTTGGAGAACGTCGTGGCATTGAAGGAGTTGTCCATCCGGTAGCCGCTCGCCAGCCATTCGGCGCCCAGGCGCCAGGGGCCGATGCGATGATCGGCCGCGATCTTGAGGGCGGTGCGCGGTCGCCGCGTGAGCATCTGGCCGGTGTTGTCGTCACGCGGGTCCATCCAGTCGACGCTGCCGCGCACGGTGGTCGCCCCCAGCCGCTGCGTCGCGCTCACCGTGACGCCTTTGATGACGGCGTTCTTGTTGGCGACTTGGGTGTAGCCCTGGTACTGGATCAGGTTTTCAATTTCGTTGCGGTAGGCGAGGACGCTCGCTTCGCCGGCGGCGTGGCGGTAGCGCAGGCCGGCCTCCACGTTGCGTGAGGTTTCGGGGCGCAGGTTTGGATTCCCGTAGACGGGGTAATACAAGTCGTTGAAAGTGGGCAATCGAAAGCCTGTGTTGGCGGCGGCCGTCAGTTGCCAGCCTGGCGCCGCGTCGTAGCCGTATGAGAGCCCGCCCGTGGTGCGGCCGCCGTAGCGGGCTACGTGGTCGTACCGCAGGTTCGCCTGGAGGTGGTGGCGGCCCAGGTCGACGCGATATACCGCCGCCGCCGCGTTGGTAATGCGGCTGTCCTGCGCGTAGGCAATCGTGCCGTCTATGTCTTCGACTCGCCGTTCGGCCGCAAGCGCCAGCGTTTGTCCGGCAGAAAGCGCCAGGTCGTTCTGCCATGCGAACAGGGTCTGGCGAGTGCGGAACCGGTCCCGGCCGGTGTCTCCCGGGCCGTAGATGCTGGTGTTGTCGTCGACGGTGCGCGCCACGCTGAGCCGGCTGCTCCAGGCGTCGTTGATGCGATTGCGGCTGGCCAGGGCATAGCTTTCGATGCGCTGCACGCTGCGGTCGTCGAACGTCGGGCTGCCGTCGTAGCGGCCGTTCAGGCGAGACCGGTAGAACGAAGCTTCCCATTCTTGGCCGTCCCGCCACGCATAGCCTAGTCGGCCTGCGGCGTGGTCCAGCTCGTATCCGTCGCGGTCGGGGTTGTAGACCCCGCCTGGATTATTCGGTTTGGCGGCGCTGTATCCGTCGCTGCGGGCATGGCCGGCGGACAGGGAGTACGTCCAGCGGTCGAGCCGGCCCGCGAGCCCGATGTCGGCCTTGCGTGTGTTCCAGGTGCCGAGCCCGACTGAGCCCCGCGGTTGGAAGGGCCCGTCGGCCCTGGGGCGGCGGGTGATGATATTGACCACGCCGCCGATCGCGTCGGCGCCGTACAGGCCGCTCGCCGGGCCGCGCAGGATTTCAATGCGCTCGACTTCTGCGAGCGAAATCGCGCCGAGGCCCATGACGCCTGCCGTCGATCCGCCCACCCGCTGCCCGTCGATTAGAAACACCGTGTGGCCGCTGGTGGCGCCGCGCAGGAATACGCTGGTCGTTGTCTGCGGCCCGCCGTTCGTGGCGATGTCCACGCCGTGCGTGTGCTGGAGCAGGTCGGCCAGGCTGCTTTGTCCCGCGCGTTCGATGGTGTCGGCATCGATGACGGTGACGTCGCTGAGGGCCTGTGACAGCGGTTGTTCGATGCGCGAGGCAGTGACCGTGACAGGTTCGAGGGCGACTGGCCCGGGAAGCATCTGGGCTTGGGCGTGGGTGGCGCAAAGCAGTGCGCCGGCGGCGCCTGCCAGGCGCCGGGAGCTGAGGCTGGATGACATGGTTTTTCGTTCGTCGTTGACGCGCATCCCCGCACGTCGGCTTGCGATTCGGGAAGCGCCGCGCGCAGGTGCGCGCCCGGGCATGCCATCCAGGCTGATGAACTCGGTTCGCCGCCCACCCGCGGCGCTTCCCCCGTTGTGGTCTCGAAGACCGTGAGCCGGCCGGTATCCGGGCTGGCACCCATGGCCGCATCCCCTTCCCATGCGACCTGCGCCCGAGGATGTGGGCAGGTCGGCACAGTGGGTTTGATGCAGCGTGTCGCGCGGCTGGGCCGCGGACGGGATGCTTACCGTTGCGGGGGCAGCACAGGTTAGATCCCCGGCGAGGGGTCCTCCTGTTTCCCGTTTAACTCTCAAGCACCGGCTCGGGAGCTACTCTAACATGGCCGGGCGCGGAGGCAGCCGGCCCGGGAAGGGGGCGCGTCGTTCGGCTGCCCCGGGGAAGCGGGGCGTTCAGGCGGTGTAGTCGCCGTTGGCTTCGGGCTGGTAGTCGATCCGCACTACGCGCATTTCGCGCCGCTCGCCGTCGGGCGGGGTCCACGAAATGTTGCCTGGAACCCGGACGCCCAGCAGCGCGGCGCCCATGGGCGAAAACACGGAGACCATGCCTTTGCTGGCGTCGGCCTCCTTGGGATAGCACAGGGTGATCAGCCGGGTTCCGTTGCCGTCCTCGACCTCCACCCGCGTATGCATGGTGACGACGTCGGCCGGCACCTCGCGCGGGTCGACCTGGTCCGACTGGTCGAGTATCTCGGCGATGAGCGCCGGGGTGGAGCCGGGCGCGGGTTCGCGCTCCATTTGATTGAGCAGACTGGTGAGGCGAACGTAGTCGAGTTCGTTGATCGTAATGATCGGGGGGCTGCTGGTTTGCATGCCTGTCTCCTGAAAACGTCGTGCCGCAGGGCGGCGCTGAATACGGTGGATTCAGAAAGCCCGGCGATCGGTCACGAAAAGGTGGTGGGGAGGAGGGGATCGCCGGGCTCAGGAGTGAAAGGCCGGGATGGAGCGAAGCAGAATCGGCGCGCACGACAGCACGCGACGCGCGGTGACGCGCGTCGAGCAGGGCTGGTGCGAGGTGGTGGGCGCCGACACGGCGCGCCGGAGCGATTCCATGCGCCTAGGATAGCCCATTACCGCAGGGCCGTTCAAACCCGGTCGTCGAGGGTGGCGAGCCACGTCTCCAGGTCGGCATAAACGGGGGCGGCCAGTGCCGGTGCCTCGTTGAGCACTTCGTGGTACGCCTGGTGATACCAGCGCAGCGCCAGCTTGCCGGGCGCCGCGGAGTCCGCGAAGCTGCGGCTGCCGGCGGGCGAGACAATGGCGTCATCCCCGGCCACCATGAGGAGGGTACGGGCCTTGAGGCCGGATGCCTCGGCGATGGACTGGGCGCCGCCCGCCACGATGAAGCGCAGCAGGCGGGCGCTGATGCGGTCGTGCACGAGGGGATCGTTGGCGTAGGCGTCGACGACTCCTTGGTCGTGCGAGAGTTTGGCGATTTTCAACCGCGTGCCGACCCGCAGGTCGGGCGCGAACCGGTTCAACAGGTCGAGCTGCCACCGTTGGGCGGCCGACAGCTCCAATTTAAAGGCGGGCGAGGACAGGACCAGGCCGGCCAGCGGCACTTTGCCGCGGAGCGCGACGCGTGTCGCCACGAGGCCACCCAGGCTGTGTCCGATCAACAGGGGCGGTGCGCCGGCTTCGCGTTCGTATTCGGCGAGCCGGTGTTCCGCGTCGATGACGAGATCTTCTTCTGTGCGCAGCGTCCCCCGTTTGCCGCCCGAGCGACCATGTCCCCGGTGATCGTGCGCAGCAAGCGACCAACCGCGGGCGGCGAACCAGCGCACCAGGCCTTCGTAGCGGCCGGCGTGTTCGCCCAGGCCGTGCAGCAGGTAGGCAGGCCGGTACCCTTCGGGCCGGGGCGGCACGTCCCAACGGTAAACGGCCAGTTGCGTGCCGTCGGGAGCGGTCGTCATGGAAATCAGCGACAATTCCAGATCCTGTCCGTGTCGGGTTGAGTTCAAAGGCGGATTGTCGCTCAGCCGCTCGCGCCCGGCCGACTGGTCTGGTGTAACAGCTTGTACCCTTTTGTCGCGCCTGGCCGGCGTTTGGCGGCGCATCATGCCGATGGAACCCCCATGTCCATGCCGCTTCGCATCTTCTTCGTCCTGCTCTTGGCCGCGCTCGCGGCATGCTCGCCCAAGTTCGATTGGCGCGAGATGCCGACGGCCGAGGGCGCGGTACGCGTCACTTTTCCTGCGCGGCCGCGGCCCGATCGGCGCGAGGTCGACATCGCCGGGCACACCTTGCCGCTCACCTTCGACATTGCGCCGGTGGACTCCTCGATCTTTGCCGTCGGCTACATCGTCCTTCCCGACTCCATCATGAACGACCCGGCCGAGCTGGCCAGGGTTGCCGATGCGTTCGAAGACGTCTTGCGCGCCAACCTTCGCGGAACGCTGACCTACCGCCGCGAGGTCAGCCTCAAGCAGGCACCTTCCGATACCCGGAAGGTCCTCCGGGCGGTCGAACTGGAAGTGCACGGCACCGCGGCCAACATGCCATCGTGGATGCTGGGGCGGGTCTATGTCTTGGGCAATCATCTCATCGAGGTCGTCGCGCTCGGCCGGGAGGATGAGTTGCCGCGCGAAGCCGCCGAGACCTTCGTGCAGTCGGTGCGGGCCGATTGATGGAGCCGGAGATGGAATGCCGTCCCGGGTGCGGCGCCTGCTGCACCGCGCCGTCCATTACCTCGCCCATACCGGGCATGCCCGAAGGCAAGCCGGCCGGCGTGCGATGCGCGCAGCTGGACGAAGAGAATCGCTGCAGGCTATTCGGGCGGCCCGAGCGGCCGGCGGTGTGCGCCTCCCTCATGCCGGCGCCCGAGATGTGCGGCGAGAGCCGCGAGCATGCCATGCGCTGGCTGGCTTGGCTCGAGGCGCAGACGCAGCCTGGTGGCGCTAGCGCGCCACGGGCGCGCCCAGCAGCCACATGAGAAAAGGCGCCAGCACCAGGAACACCAGCGTCGAGATGAGCACCGCGCCGGCCGAGGTATCGCCCACGTCGGTGTAGCGCCGCGCGTACATATAGCTGACCACGGCGCAGGGCATGCCCATTTGCAGCGCAATGTTGCCGATCATGTCCGCCGGCAATCCAGCCAGCCAGGCGCCGAGCGCCCCGGTGCCCAGGCCGAACGTGAGCCGCATCACGCTGATGATGCCGCCGAGCGACAGTCCGGCGGGGGGAATGAGCGCCAGCGCGTGGCCCAATCCCAGCAGCATCAGGGGAACGGTCATGCTCCCCAACAGCTGGGCCGAGTCCATGATCCATTGAGGCGGCGTGAATCCCAGCAGCCGACAAGCGACCGCGAGCACGGAAGCCACCAGGATGGGGCTTTTCCACGGCGCAGGTATGCCCGGCGCGCTCGGCAGCGTGCGCACGCCAACGGTGTGCTGGATGAAGGATGCGACGGCGAAGAACGCGATGGAAGTCGACAGGCCCGCATCGCCGAATGCCAGGTGCGTGATGGGCAGCCCGAGATTGCCCGCGTTCGGGAACGAGGTGGTCTGGAGCAGCTTGCGCACCGGCAGCCGGCAAAGCTTGAGCGCGATCGCACAGGCCACCATGCAGAGACCCAGCGCCAGGACCGTGGCAATGGCCACCTTGCCCATGACCTCGTCGCTCAGCTGGGTCGTGACCAGGGTGTAGAACACCAGTGCCGGGGTCGTGACCGTCGTGGCCAGCACCGTCACGAACTGGGCGGGAAAAGGATGGCCGAGCTTGCCCCAGATCGTGCCCACGCCTATCACCACCATGAGCGGCGCGAGCAGGCTCAGGAGCGAGAAATAAATGTGGAAGACGTTCATGGGCGCGCTCCTCGCGCACCCGGGGGAAGAATGGGAAGCGTCACGGTCGGCTGTCTGAGAGGGATGGCGACTTCACCCCCGCGGATGGGTGCGGACATGGGTACGAGAGGAGGTAAGGGTTAGCCCGAAGCTCGCAAGAATAGCGCGGAATGCGCGACTTACGCCGGGCACCATGCGCGCCGACCCAGGGTAAATCCGCAGATCCATTTGTTGACTAGTCTACATTGCGCGCCGAACATGTGGACATGTCTACATCGATTCATCCGGCAAGGCGCGTGGCGCAGCCCGAGTGTCCATGGCTGGCGGCGGGCGCAGCCACGCGGCTCGACCTCGACGACTATCCCGTCTCCCTGCTGCAGCGCGTTGCCTCGGCGGCGCAGCAGGACATCACCCGCGTATACGCCAAGGCGCACGGGCTGACGCCCACCGAATGGCGCTTGATCGCGCGCCTGGCGCAGTGGAAGAGCCCGTCCATGCAGCTCAGCGCGTTGTGCCGCATTACCGGCGTAGACAAGGCGCAGGCCGGGCGCGTGCTGCGCGGGCTCGAGCGGCGCGGCCTGGTAGCCATGCGGGATGATGCAACACACGGTCGTCGCCTCGTGGTCGAGATCACCGACGCGGGGCGCACCATTGCGCGGCGGCTTTTTCCCGTGGCGCAGCAAAAACAGATGGCGTTGCTCGAGGTGCTGACGCCCCAGGAAAAGGCCGCGCTCTACAGCGGCTTGCAAAAACTCTTGAAGGCCATGGGTAGGCCGGGCATGGGCACGGCGAAGGAGAGGGAGTGAAGATCGCGCGCATCGACACCTTCCAGGCCGATGGCGGCTATCGGGTGTGCAGTTACCTGAAGTTGACCACAGACGATGGCTTGGTCGGCTGGTCGGAATACTATGACGGCCTGTCCGGCGCGGAGCTGACGCCGCTGATCCACGGCTTCGCGCGCATTGCAGTGGGGATGGACCCGCGCGCCACCGGCATGCTCAGCGAATCGTTGCTGGCCACGACGCGCCTCGCCCCTGGGGGGTTGTCGCACCAGGCGATCGCCGCCATCGAGAATGCGTGCCTGGATGTCCATGCCAAATCGCTCGGCATTCCGGTCTATCGCTTGTTCGGCGGCCCGTTCCGCGACAAGGTCCCTGCGTACTGGACCCACTGCGGCAGCTTTCGCGTGCGCCATGCCGCGTTCTACGAGCGCCTCGGCTACGAACCGGTGCGCTCGCTGCAGGACTTCACGCGGATCGGGCGCGAAGCGGTCGCAGCCGGGTTCAAGGCGCTGAAGACCAATGCCGTGTTTTTCGAACCGGGTGGCCCCGTGATGATGAACGCCGGCTTTCGCATCCAGCCCGGCTTCTTGGACCGAGCCATCAGCGACGGGCAGATCGAGGCCATCGTCGATCAACTTCATGCGTTCCGCGAAGGCGTGGGGCGCGATTTTGGTCTCATGCTCGACGTGGGTTTCAGCCAGCGCACGGAGGGGTTCATCCGGCTCGCGCGCCGGCTCGAGCCCTTGAATTTGTTCTGGCTCGAGCTCGACACGCGCGACGCGGAGGCCTTGGCGCTCATCCGTAACAGTGCCCGCACGCCCATCGCCTCGCTCGAGTCTTTGCACGGGCTGTCCGAGTATCGCCCATTCATCGCCGGCCGGACCGTGGACGTGGCCATCGTGGACCCGATCTGGAATGGCGTTTGGCAATCGGTGCGCATCGCCGCCTTGGCGGACGCATTCGAGACCCACATCGCGCCCCACAACCCCGTAGGCGAGCTGGCCACCTTGATGAGCGCGCACTTGTGCGCGGCGGTGCCCAATGTCCGCATCATGGAGCTGCGGTACGACGAAGCGCCGTGGACCCGCGAGTTCCTGACCCACCCAGTGCGCCTCGAAGATGGATGCGTATGCGTTCCGGACCGGCCCGGGTGGGGATCGGACATAGACGAAGAAGCCCTGCGCGCGCACCCTCCCGCCCCAAATTGATTCAATCACGGAGTGTTTTTCATGCGTCTTCTTTACTGGGCCAATGCGAAGATCGGCCGCACGCAAATCCTGGAACGGCTGGGCGCGGTCGAAGGACTCGAGTTGGTGACGGTCGAAAGCCTCGATGACGTCCTGGCGCGCCTGCCGAGCGCCGATGCCCTGGCGCTATACGACCCCCCGCTCGACCAGGCGCGGCAGCTGGTGCAAGCCCTGGAGGCCCCAACCAGCAAGGTGCGCTGGATGCACGTCCTGACGGCCGGCCGCGAAAAACTGGAACAGGCTGGCCTGCCGCGCCACATTGCCGTGACGTGTGCAGCCGGTGCCAACGCCGTGGCGGTGGCCGAGCATGCCCTGGCCCTGATGCTCGCCTTGTGCCGGCGCCTGCCCGATGCCGTCGAGGCGCGGGCCCGCGGCACGTGGGACCGCAGCATGGCGCGCAGTGCATCGTCGCTCGAAGGCGCCACGTTGGCCATCGTCGGCTACGGCTACGTCGGTCGGCAGATTGCCCGCCGGGCGCGGGCTTTCGACATGCACGTGCTTACCGTGTCACGCGCCGCGCAGCGCGATGAATGGGTGCACGAGGCATTGCCCATGGAGCGCCTGCATGAGGCGTTGGCGCGGGCGGACGTCATCGTCACGAGCATTGCGCTCACGCCCCAGACGCGCCATTTGCTCGGGCGGGCGGAGTTCGCGCAGTGCAAGCGGGGGGCGTTGCTGGTCAACATTGCGCGCGGCGGGGTGATCGACCAAGCTGCGCTCTGCGACGCACTGGCATCCGGACAACTCGGCGGCGCCGGGCTGGACGTGACAGACCCCGAGCCGCTCCCGGATTCCGATCCGCTATGGAAAGCGCCCAACCTGCTGTTGACGCCCCACTATGCGGGCGCTGGTAGCCCGCGCGGCCTGGAGCGCATGGCCGAAGGGCTCGCCGAGAACGCGAGGCGCTTCATGGCGGGCGAGGAATTGATGCACCGAGTATCGAGCTGACAGAAAGATCGGCCCCATGACACCAAAGAGGAGATACGCATGCCAACTCGTCGAGACTTCATCGGAACGCTCGCGGCAGCGTCCGCGCTTCCGGCGCTTTTCCATTCACGGTTCGCCGCCGCGCAAGGCGCGCCGGCGGTCAAGCAGCTGAGCGTCGTGGTGGGATTCCCCGCAGGAGGCGGGACGGACGTCATTGCGCGCCTGATTGCCGAGAAACTGCGGGGCGCCTATGCCGAGACCGTGATCGTCGAAAACAAGCCGGGCGCCGGCGGCCGCATCGGCGCCGAATACGTGAAAGGGCGTTCCGCAGACGGAAGCACGGTGCTGTTCACGCCCGCGTTCCCGATGGTCATCTATCCGCACGTGTACAAGAACATGCCCTACGACACGCTGCGGGATTTCACGCCTATTGCCCTGACCCATCGCGGCGTGGTGGCGTTCGCGGTCGGCCCAGCCGTGCCGCAGAGCGTCAAGACCCTGCAGGATTACGTGGCTTGGGCCCGGGCCAACCCCGAACAAAGCACCTTCGGCGCCCCGCCAGGGTCCACGCAACATTTCGCCGGTGCCCAGTTCGCCAAGTCGGCACAGGTCCCGCTGCGGCTGATCAGCTACAAAGGTGGCGCCCCGGCCCTCGTCGATTGCCTCGGAGGACACATCGCCGCCGTGGTCGCCCCCCTTTCCGAGGCTGCGCCCCAACGCGGAGAGGGCAAGCTGCGTGTGCTCGCCACGACGGGGAGCAAGCGTTCGCCCGCCATGTCGGATGTGCCCACCATGGCCGAGGCAGGGTACGCCGACGTGGTGTTCCAGGATTGGAGCGGCTTCCTCGGTCCGGCGGGCATGGCGAAAGAACAGGTGGCGCGCCTTAACGCCTTGGTCAAGGACGCCGTGTTCTCGCAGAACGTCTCGGAGGCCATGATGAAGCTGGGTTCGCCGCCGGATTCCGTGCCTCCCGACGAGTTTGCCAGGGAAGTCCGGGCGGGCTGGGAGAAGTACCAGCGCATCATCAAAGAGGTCGGATTCGTCGCGCAAGAATGAGCGGGGAAGAGACATTCGGTTGCATCGCCGGTGCGCCGCGGCCGGCGGCGCCCTTTAGAATCGGAGGACCTGCATAGATAAGAAGAGGCCGGCGATGACCGACAGGCCAGACTCGGGCGATACCCCGCTGAAGCGGGTGATGGGGCCGAAGTTGCTGTTGCTGTTCATAGTGGGGGACATTCTCGGAACGGGCGTTTATGCGCTGACCGGGCAGGTTGCGGGAGAAGTGGGCGGCGCCGCATGGGCGCCGTTCCTGGCTGCCTTCTTCATCGCGCTGCTGACGGCGTTCTCCTACCTCGAGCTCGTGACGAAGTATCCGCGTGCCGCCGGCGCGGCCCTCTACGTCCACAAGGCATTCGGCCTGCACTTTCTTACCTTCCTCGTGTGCTTCACGGTCATGTGCTCCGGCCTGACCTCGGCCTCGACTGCGTCGCAAGCCTTTGCCGCCAATTTGTTCGCGGCGTTCCACGTCGAGGCTAACCCGCTTTGGGTCACGCTGGGCGCCGTCGGCTTCATGCTGTTGGTCATGCTGGTCAACCTGCGGGGTGTCTCCGAGAGCGTGAAGACGAACGTCGTGCTGACCCTGGTGGAGCTGGGCGGCCTCGTGCTCGTCATCCTGCTCGGTTTCTACGCCATGAGCCGGGGTGGTGCCGATTTCTCGCGCGTCGTGGCGTTCGAAACCCCCGAGGACAAGAGCGTGTTTCTCGCCATCACCTCTGCCACAGCGCTGGCGTTTTACGCCATGGTGGGCTTCGAGGATTCGGTCAACATGGCTGAGGAGACCCACGATCCCCACCGCATCTTCCCCAAAGTGCTGCTGACCGGGTTGGGGTTCACGGCCGCCATCTACGTGTTGGTCTCCATCTGCGCGGTCGCCCTGATTCCGGTGGGCGAGCTGGCCTCGAGCTCTACGCCCTTGGTACTCGTCGTCAAGCGGGCGGCCCCCGGATTACCCACCGAAACCATCATGCCCATCATCTCCATGTTTGCGGTGGCGAACTCGGCGCTGATCAACATGATGATGGCCAGCCGCCTGCTGTATGGCATGTCGCGCCAAGGCGTGCTGCCGGGCTTTCTCTCGCACGTACACGAGCGCACCCAAACCCCGTGGTCTGCTATTGTCTTCACCACGGTGCTCGCGATCGGCTTGATCGTGCTCGTCACCGCAGCCAGCGACTCGGAGGCCATCCGCGCGCTGGGCGGCACGACCGCGCTGTTATTGCTCGCGGTGTTCGCGTTCGTCAACGTGGCCGTGCTGGTGCTCCGGCGCGACCGCGTCGAGCATGCGCATTTCCGCACCTCGGCCCCGGTTGCCGCGTTGGGCGCCTTGGTGTGCCTCTTCATGGTCACGCCCTTCACCGGTCGCGACACCATTCAATACGAAGTGGCCGGTTGGCTGCTCGTGCTCGGCGTCTTGATGTGGGGCCTGAATCTGCTCGTGCATCGGAAGGCGCCTGCGCACCTGGATCCCGAGCGATTGCGTTAGGTGCAGCGCCTGCCGTTCCGGCTCAGTGGCGGCCTTGCGAGCGCACTTGCAGCGGACCGCCTGGCACCACTTACCCTTGCAGCTCCTGCAAGGGGCGCCGGAATTGCACTGCCTCGGCCATGTGCGCGCTCTCGATCGCCGTCGAGCCGGCGAGGTCGGCCAGCGTGCGCGCGACCTTCAATACGCGGTGCGCCGTGCGTGCCGACCAGGCGAACTGTTTCATCGCCTGTTTCCATAAGGTGCTTGCGGCTCGATCGGGACGGCAATGCGTTTCCACCTGCCCCGGCGCCAGGGCGGCATTGGTGCAGCCTTGGCGCCGGTACTGGATGTCGAGCGCGGCTTGGACGCGCCGCCGCACGGCCTCGGATGGTTCTCCCGGCGGCAGGTCGGCCCAATCGTCGGCGGGGGCGGGGACTTCCACTTGCAGGTCGATGCGGTCGAGCAAGGGGCCGGAGAGGCGTGCGCGGTAGGCGGCGACCTGGTCAGGCGTGCAACGGCAGGCGCGCAGGTTGCTGCCGTACCATCCGCAGCGGCACGGGTTCATGGCGGCAACCAGCTGGAAGCGGGCGGGGTAGTCGGTGCGATGCAGCGTGCGCGCGATGGAAACCCGCCCGGTTTCCAAGGGCTCGCGCAGGGTCTCGAGCACGTGCCGGCCGAACTCGGGCAGTTCGTCCAGGAAAAGAACGCCCAGGTGCGCGAACGTGATTTCGCCCGGCCGCGGCCGCGTTCCGCCGCCTACCAGCGCGGGCGCCGAGATGGAGTGATGCGGGGCGCGGAAAGGCCGCTGCCCGAAAGGCGGGGGCGGCCCCGTCCTCAGGCTGGCGATGGCCGCGGCTTCGAGCGCTTCGTCATCGCGCAGCGGCGGAAGCAGCCCAGGGAGGCGCTGGGCGAGCATGCTCTTGCCCGAGCCGGGCGGGCCCAGCATCAGCAAGTTGTGTCCGCCCCCCGCAGCCACTTCCAGTGCCCGGCGGGCGCTGTATTGTCCGCGCACGTCAGACAAGCAGAGCGGTGCCGGGACGGGCGCGTCATCCGGGGTCGCGGCGACTTTCAGGTCGGCTTTTTCCTCCAGTTGCGCGACGACATCTTGCAGCGTGGCGGCGCCGTAGATGTTCAATCCGGGCACGCGTGCCGCCAGGCGCGCGCTTGCGGCGGGAAGCATGAGGTCGGCGCCCGGCTGGCGGCGCGATACAGACAGCGCGATGGCCAATGCCCCAGCGACGGGAACCAAGGCCCCGCTGAGCGAGAGTTCGCCCGCCAGCACCCAACGCGCAAGCGGTGGCATGCCGTTGCCGCTCTTGCGGCGCGCCAGCGCCGGCATGGCGATCTGGCCGGAGGCGAGCAACACGCCTATTGCGATCGGCAGATCGAAACGACCAGACTCCTTGGGCAGGTCGGCGGGAGCGAGATTGACCGTGACCCGGCCCGCCGGGAACTCATAGCCCGAACTAAGCAGCGCCGCCCGCACGCGTTCCCGGCTTTCCCGGACTTCGGTATCGGCCAGGCCGACCATGGTGAACGAAGGCAGCCCGGGCGCGAGATGGACCTCGACGCGGACCGGCGGTGCGTCGATGCCTGTGAGTGCGCAACTGGCGAGGACGGCGAGAGTCATGGCGATGGTGCGGTGAAATGCCTGCAGTATCCCTGCAAACCCCGCATGGCCAAAGGGCGACTAGGATCATTTGACCCTCGGCGTACCGAAGAACGCGACGCTGAAGGATGGACTAGCGGTATCGCGACAGGCGTGGCGCGATGCGGCCAGGCTCTTGATGGCGAAACCCACGCCGGCGTGAACAGGCCGCCATGAAAACTTGCAGCGTGCGTGCCGAAGCCGGTCGTCGTGTGTCGGGTTCAGGGGCATCCTGGCCTCTTGGTCACCAGGTAGCAGGCTTCTGGATGTGCGCCCCATTGTTGTCAGTGACTATCTCCGGCAACTGGCTTGCTTGCACCACGCCGGGACGAATTTGCTTGAGAAAGTCGCAATGATCACGAAGGTGAACGCTTGGGTACTTCTGGGGATTCAGGATGCCAACGCGCTTACCCAGCTCTGCCCGCACCAACTTGATCGGTTCAACGAGGTCGGAGTCGTTTGAGATGACAACGGCGACGTCATACCGATCCAGATGGGCATCGTGCAGCAGGTGACTCGCCAGGTTGACGTCCGAGCCCTTCTCTTCAGTTCTGAGGACTCTTACCCAGGGATTCGCGCCTCGCTGCGGATTGGCGAGGCGAGCCATGACTGCGTGCGAAAGATAATGCCCGTAAGTGACCTGGACGGTTGGAAGCGTTGCCAATGCTCGGAGGTAAGCCTGCTGGCGAGCGGGTTGTTGAGGATCGTTGGGACGCGCCGATACAAGGGCGGTGAAATACTTGATGGCGGTGATGTCGTTGCGGGGAAGGTAGCGTTGGCAAAGAAGTTCAAGGTCCAACCATTTGTAGCCAGGGCCGCGGCTTTTCATCGTGCCGTAGTAGAGGTTGAACGCATCGACGTAGACGCTTGTTCGTAGTCTTGCGTCCGTCATGGGCACCCCGCAAAAGCAGAGGCCCCCATGCGGGGGCCTCGCACCCTGCTGTCGAAACAGCAGGGGGGATAGGGATGCTGGGAGCCTTGCGGCTCCCGCGCCCAGCGGCCGAAGCTGCTGGGGGGATCCAGGCGGGTAATGCTAACAAGTTGACAGGGCTCTGTAAATGAGCAAGCCCTGCCTTTCGTCGTATACCCAGGCGTAGCATGGGGGGTGAGCGCGCAACTGGCGAGGACGGCGAGAGTCATGGCGGTGGTGCGGTGAAATGCCTGCAGTATCCCGGCTAAAGCCGGCTGGTCCCAAGGGCAGCTAGGACCGTTTGATCCGCGCCGGGGTGCCGCGCCGCTTATCTCTTATGATTGTGGCCATCATGACCACACTTGATTTGCACGAAAGCGGAGCCCGGCTCCTGGAGGGGCCCGCCGGAAAAATGGAAGTCATATTCGACCTTCCCGACGGGGAGGCCGAGGGCATCGCCGTCGTAGCCCATCCGCAGCCCTTGTTGGGTGGCAGCGCTCGACACAAGATCCCGCACTTTTTGGCGCGTGCGTTGCGCGAGGCGGGCTGGGTCGCGGCACGCCCCAATTTTCGCGGCGTCGGCAATAGCGAGGGCGCACACGACGAAGGGCGTGGCGAAACGGACGACATGCTCGCGTTGTGCGCGATGCTGCGCGCGGCCTATCCGGGCAAGCGCCTGGCCCTGGTGGGGTTTTCCTTCGGTGCGTTCGTGCTTGCCAAGGCGGCGCGCACGCTGGCCGATCGCGGCGAGCCGGCGTGGCGTACGTGCCTGGCGGGCATGCCTTACGGAAAGATCCATGGGCGAGGGCCCTACGAGCCGCCGATGCAGATTCCCGATGCGCTGGTGGTACATGGCGAACGGGATGAGCGCGTGCCGCTTTCTGCCATTTTCGATTGGGCGCGGCCCCAAGGGCAGCCGGTGGTGGTGATTCCGGATGCGGACCATTTTTTCTCGGGCAAGCTACCGGTGCTGCGATCGGCGGTGTTGGGGCACCTGGCGGCCTGAGGCTGAAGCGGTGGCCGCCGGTCGTTCAGTTCAGTTGGTAACTCAAATCACAAATCCGAATCACAAATCTGGAGCAGGCCAGGGGTTTAATGCCCAAGGCTTTACGCCTTGGAGGAGACCCCATGAAGAAGATTCCATTGCCGCGCAGGACGACACTGGCGGCGTCTATCGTGTGTGCCCTTGCGACCACGGGATGCGGAGACGGCAGCGTCGATGGGCCGGGCAGTTCACCGTCCGCGTCCATCGCATGCGCTGAGCTGCCCGCACGCTTTGTTTCCGGACAGACCGAGCGTGTCGAGATCGCCTCGGCCACGGAGGTGCCCGCGCAGGGCGACAAGCCGGCCTACTGCGACGTTCGGGGAACAATAAAAGGGAACGTCAAGTTTGCCGTCTACCTGCCGCGCGATTGGAACGGAAGATTCCAGATGGTGGGCAACGGCGGCAAGGCCGGGAGCATTTCCCTTGCCGACATGGAAACAGCCATGAAGGCCGGGTATGCGTCGGCGTCCACCGATACGGGGCATGATGCGAGCATGCCGGCGCAGTCGGGAGCCCGGTTCGGATTCGACCAGGAGTTTGGCGATGAGATGGAAATCGACTTCGGGTACCGTGCCGTTCACTTGACGGCAGTGGTGTCGAAGGAAATCGTCGCGGCACATTATGGACGCGAGATTGCCTATTCCTACTGGAACGGATGCTCCACGGGCGGCCGGCAAGGCATGATGGAGGCGCAGCGCTATCCGGACGATTTCGACGGCTATCTGGTCGGCGCGCCGGTCTATGACTACACGCGGCAGCAGCTGTCCGCGCCCGCGCTTCTCCAGCATTTGTACAAGAGCGGCATACCCGGCCCTTCGGAGCTGCCCTATGGCAAGCTCAAGCTGCTCAACGACATCGTCTACCAGGGCAATGGCGAGGACTTCGAGGGATGCGACGCCATCGACGGCCTCGAAGACGGCATCATCCGGAATCCTCTTGCGTGCACCTTCGATCCTGAGCGCCATTTGCCACGCTGCGCCGATGGCGACGACGGCGACGCGTGCTTTACCCCGGGCGAGCTGGCAGCGATCCAGGGGGTGTACGCAGGCCGTCCGGACGTGAACGTCCTGCCGTTGCCTCCGGGAACGGAGTTTACCGATGGCGGCTGGGGCACGTGGTTCATCGCCAGCGGGGCAGGCGTACCCCAGCTGCACACCATCATGGCCGACGCTTTCCAATACCTGCTTTTCGAGCCTGATCGGCCCGAATTCGACTATCTACGCGATCTGGATTGGTCGAAGGACCCGTTGCTGATGGACAAGGCCAAGCAGACGTACAACGCTACCGACGCGGATCTGCGGGCATTCGCGGCCGCTGGCAAGAAAATAATCATGTATCACGGCTGGGGCGATCCTGGCGTGAACCCACGCGGAACGCTCCAATATCGGCAGAACGTCGAGGCCGTGTTCGGGAATGCGGAAAAAGTCGACGAGTTCTACAAACTCTACATGGTCCCGGCGCTGGGTCATTGCCGTGGGGGACAGGGACACAACGCCATTGATTGGATGACGGCGCTCTCGGCCTGGGTGGAGGAAGGCAAGGCGCCGGAAGCGATCGTGGGGACGCGGCCGTCAGACGGGTCGACCCGGCCGCAATGCCCGTACCCGCTCGAGGCGGTCTATGACGGCGTAGGCGATCCCAACCAGGCGTCCAGCTTCTCATGCCAGAAGGTGGCAAGCCAGGTGAAGGCGCGGATCGAGTGAGGCGGTGAAGTGCGGTTGCGGCGGGGCAGGCAAGTGCGAGTCTTGGTCTGCGCCGCCGTCGTCCGTGCCGGCGTCATGGGCGGGAAGGTGCGGCTTGGGGTAGTTGGCTATGCGCGCGCGCCTTTCCCGAACAGCGATGCGATGCAGGTCCTCAGCCAGCGGTGGCCGGGATCGTTGTTCCACCGCTTATGCCAGAACTGCCGGATGGTCAGCGGCGCAATCTTGAAAGGCAGCGGCAGGGCGGCGAGCTCGTTGGGCGCTGCGAGCGCAGCGGCGACCGAAGCGGATGTCACGGCAAGGAACGGGCTGTCGCGCAGGATCATGGGCACCGACAGATAGTGCTGGACTTCCGCTGCGACCCGGCGCCGGCTGGCCAATTTACCCAGCGCCTTGACGATGAACCGGTCTCCCATCGCGGGCGCGCGGACGACCACATGCGGTGCGGATAGAAATCCTTCCACGGTGAGTCCTTGGCGCACGACCGGGTTGCGCACGGAGGCCAGGCACACCAGGACATCGTCTTCTAGCCTTTGCTGCACGAAATCGCGGTCGCCCAGCGGCAGCATGCCCAGCGCCAGGTCCGCGCGCCCAGTCTCGAGTTCAGTTCCGTATTGATCGCGCGGCGCCTGGCGGCAGCTCAATCGCACGCCCGGTGCCCGTTCGTGCAGCCACGCGGTGAGCTTGGGCAGGAACATCAGCTCGCCGACATCGGTCATGAGCAGCCGAAATTCTCGTTCTGCCGATCTTGCATCGAAATCGCGCGCCTCCTCCAGCGCGCTGCGGATGAGTCCTAATGCGTTGCCTACGGGCTGGGCGAGGGCGGTCGCCAGGCTCGTCGGTTCCATGCCTTGCCGGGTCCGGACGAAGAGCGGGTCATTCAGCTGTTGGCGCAGGCGGTTGAGTGCGGCGCTGGTGGCCGACTGCGTCAGGCCCAGACGCGAGCCGGCTAAGGTGATGCTGCGTTCCTGCATGACGGCCATGAAAACCCGCAGCAAGTTCAGATCGAGCCGGCTCGCCATTACATCTATATCGTCAATAGTGGCCATGATCAGAATTTGTTTGAGTAATTCTCATGGGACCAATAGCATGTTTTCTCACCCGCTAGAAGTACTCGACAAAAGATAGGAGACATGGGGATGCGAGGCTGGGTCTATATGGCGATTGCGGCCGTCTGTCTGGCCGCGCAGGGCGGCGCGGCATACGGCGCCGATGAGTTTCCGACGCGAACGGTGTCGATCTACGTGGCCAACGCGCCAGGCAGCCAGGCAGATTTGCTCGCCAGGATCCTGGCGCAAGGCATGAGTTCCCGCTTGGGCAAGAACGTCATCGTTGAAAACCGTCCGGGCGTAGGCGGGTTGATTGCCGCACGGGCCACGGCGCAAGCCGAGCCCGACGGGTACACGGTCATGCTGGGAAGTTCGGGTGTAATGGCCATTAACCCGCACGTGTATGCGAGTGTTCCCTACGATGCCAGGAAGGATTTCGTCGGCCTGGCATTCGTGGCGTCTTCGCCGAACGTATTTCTGGTATCCGCCCAGAGCGAGGTTGCCGACCTGCGCGAGTTCGTCGGGATGGTCGGCAAGGCCGGACGCCCCGTCAACTATGGCTCGCTCGGTCCCGGCGCGACCACGAACATCGTGTCCCAGCTTTTCGGCCGCGAGGCGTCGCTGCCTATGACCGAGATTGCCTATAAGGGCGAGACCATCATCATCAATGACCTGGTCGCGGGCCGGCTCGACTTCTCGGTGCTGCCCATTTCTTCGACGCTGTCCTACATCCGATCGGGCAAGCTCAAGGCGTTGGCGGTCACCTCTGACAAGCGCACGAATCTGCTGCCGGAGCTGCCGACCACGGCCGAAGCTGGATATGGCTCAGTGCGGATGACGCAATGGTATGGCCTCTTTGCCCCGGCCCAGACACCGGAAGGCGTGGTGGCGAAGTTGGTCACCGCGGCCGAGGCCGCACTGGCTGATCCGGATACCCAGCGGCGGATCGCCCAGCTGGGCGTGGAGCCGGGGTCCCTGGACAGGCCGGCCTTCCTGCGGTTTTTCGCGTCCCAATACGAAGACTACGGAACGATAGTGAGGAGACTCGGGATCAAGATCGACTGAGCGGAGGTACACATGTTCTTGCGCAACACTTGGTACATGGCGGGATGGGCGGGCGAAATCGACGCCCGCATGCTGGCCCGGCGCATTGCCGATACGCCGGTCGTCCTCTATAGGCGGGGGGACGGCACGCCGGTTGCCTTGCATGACCGCTGTCCGCACCGCTTTGCGCCGCTCAGCCTTGGTCGGGTCACGGGGGATGCCATCGAATGCGGCTATCACGGCCTGCGGTTCGACGGCACTGGTAAATGCGTAGGCAATCCGCATGGCGACGGCAAGATTCCCCAGGCGGCCCAGGTACGGACATTTCCCGTGGTCGAGAAGTACACGCTGCTGTGGATATGGCTGGGTGAGCCCTCGCGGGCGGATGCCTCGCAGATTCCGGATTTTTCTTTCTTGGAAGATCCTGCACGGCGCCGCGTGGACGGCTATCTCCACGTCCGAGCCAACTACCAGCTCGAGACAGACAATTTGCTCGACCTCAGCCACACGCAATTCGTCCACGCCAACTTCCACTTCAGCGAGGCGATACTGAAGGGCAAGCACGAAGTCGTGCAAAGCGGGAACACGGTGCACAGCAATTTGTGGTGTCCCAATGGCGCGCCGTCTCCTTGGTTCGCGAAACGCATTCCTGGCTACGATGGCCGGTCTCCGGTCGACCAATGGATGGACATGCGTTGGGATCCGCCTTGCGTGCTGCGCCTGGACACTGGCATCACGCCGGCTGGTCGTCCGCGGGAAGAGGGCGGGCAGAGCTTTACCGCGCACATCCTGACGCCTGAGACCGAGACCACGACGCACTACTTTTTTGCGCACAGCAGAAACTTTCGCACCGACGATGCGGAGATGGACGAAGCGATTGCGCATTGGCAGCGCGTGGGCTTCGGCGAACAAGACAAGCCCATGCTCGAGGCCGTGCAGCGGGCCATGGGGACCACCGACCTGATGAGTTTGAAGCCTATTCTGCTGCCCATCGACACGGCGGCGGTCCGGGCCCGCCGTATCGTCAAGCGGTTGTTGGACGCGGAGCAGCAGGCAGGCGCCGGGGTTGCGCATGCGGAGGGGGCGCTGCAGTCGGCTTGACGCAGCCGCCGGGGGCGGCCCGTCGGCTTGGCCGCACGCCGAAGATTAGGCGTAGTGCGGGCGCAGAGTTGTGCTAATTTTTCGGCTCTGCCGCCGTCTTCCGCATACATGAACATACGCACGCAAAGCCTGGGTTTCGTCGTTGGTACGCTCAATCGCCGCATCGTTTGGCGCCTGGCGCAACTGACCGCTCCGCACGGCGTCATGCCGGGCCAATTTCCGGTGCTGCGGTGCCTCCGGGACGTGAAGGTTTCGACGCAAATGGAGCTGGCCCGCATGGTGGGCGTCGAACAGCCGTCGATGGCGGCGACGCTTTCGCGCATGGAGAAAAACGGGCTGATCGAGCGCGTGTCGGATGAGCAGGACGCCCGGCGCCGCCTCGTATCGTTGACCGAGCGCGGAAAGCAGATGCTGGCCGTGATGACCGAGTCGGCCGTCGAGGTCTACAAAGACGCCTGTGTCGGCCTGACCGAGGCCGAAGTCGCGGAATTCCTGCGGATAGGCGCGAAGATGATCGAGAACCTGCAGGACGAAAAATGACTTTCCCTGCCCCGGCGGCAACCTTGGCTGGGAGTCACCGGGTCGGGCTGCGGCTCGTTGATGCCTGGCGTGCGTGCGTCTGGAACCGGATGTGCGCGGGGCGGAGGTTGGCGAGAGGTGTCGCGCCAGACCGATTCAATGCGCCTGGTCCGCCGGGAAGGCGGCCTTTCTGAATGCACGCGGTGAAGTCCCATACCGTTGCCGGAACGTCCGGCTGAAATGGGTGATGTCGTTGAACCCCCAGAAGTAGGCGATCTCCCCGATGGAGCGCGCACGCATCGACGGGCTGGCCAGATCGGCGCGGCAGCGTTCCAGGCGTGTCTGCCAGATCCACTTCATGAGCGGCACTTCTTCGTCTTCAAAGAGTTCATACACGTAGCGCGTCGACAGGTTGACCGCGGCGGCGATGCGCGACGCATTCATTTCGTGGTCCTGCAGGTGGTCCCGGACGTAATCCTTGATGCGTTGTTTGTGCAGTGCGCGCAGGCGCGATGGGGGGACGCTGGTTCCCGATTCTGAGCCGGCCAGGCACGCGACGACCAGGAACGGCAGTGCATCGGCCAGGCGGTCCGCTTCCATGTCCGACAGGCGATCGGCCTGCACGACCAATTGGTCCATGGTGTGGCGCAGCACTGCGCCTGCGCCGTCCGTGGTGCATATGCGGCGCGCTGTGTGCAGTTCGATTTCCGGCATGATGGCGCGCAGCGCGCCGTGCTCGATGTAGAGGGAATGGGCCAGCACGTTTCCCGCTTCGATGAAGAACGGCTGGGCAGGATCGATGATGAACAGGTCGTCCGGTTCGATGCGGGTCTCGCGACCGTTCTGGTGGACGATGGCGACTCCCTCGCGGTGCAGCGATATGACAAGGCGCGAGCGCTGCCCCATGCCGTGCGGTGAACACGTCGTATGGGGCGTGAACCGGAGCGCCGCGAAGCGCAGGCGTTGGCCACTGTACCCTTTGACCTGCGTGCTGAAAGGGTGATAGGCGTTGCCTTTCACGGACAGGCCAACGGCGAACGCCTCTTCCATCTGCTTGCGGAAGAGTGCGGTGCCTGCGCGCTGCTTTTCACCATCGATGATGAACTGAAAGGCGGCCATGGAACGTCAACCTCCCTGCCCTGTGAGTGGACAAAGAAACCCATGGAGTTTCGGTTGGTGTTGCCGGCCGCGTCAATTGGACCTTTTCCGTAGCCGCCCGGGAATGGGGGTGCCAACGCAACGAGCAGATGGCGCGGCCCTGGGCAACGGCGTCGCGCCAGTCCGCGCGTCGCGCAGGAGAGATCAATCCATGTCCCAGCCGCCCAGGCCTATGCCGGTGTACCAGTTGGACACGGCCTTGTAGTAAAGGCAACGGAAGGGGGCGGATCCCGCGACACCGTGCGCGATCAGCCAAGTGCGGATTTCTTCCGCGCCGTTTCCCGCCTCGTGCACACGGTCGGTGGCATGGCGGAGGAGGGCTTCGGGGTCGTTTGCTGCAAGTAGCGCAAGGAAGCGCCGGTCGAAGTCTTCGTTCAGCAAGCCCATGCGAGGTGTTGCGATGTCGTGGCTGAGCCCACCCGTCGCGAGCACGGCAACCCTTTCGGCTCCGTTGAACCGCCGCAGTGCATCGCCGATCATCGTGCCCCAGGCATAGGCCCTGTCCATGGTCGGAAGCGGTGGCTGGACGCAGTTGACGAGCACAGGCACCACGGGAACCTCGCCTGCGATGCCAGCCAGGTGCAAGGGAGTGATCACGCCGTGATCCAGGGTCAGGTCCATGGAGAGGGCGGGGTCGAAACCAGCTTGCAAGGCCTCTCCGACGAGATGGGCGCCGAGTTCCTGGTGTCCTGGGAGCACCTGCCGGTCCACTTTCAGCCAATGTTCCACAGGGGTCGGGTACGACGTCGCCGCGCCGATGCAGAATGCGGGAAGGTTATCGAGGAAGAAGTTGTGCAGGTGATCGTCGGATACGACCACGATCACGTCCGGATCGGCCCTGCGTATGGCCTGTCCCACCTGCAGGAAGGCCGCGAAGATCGCTTCCCGGTCCGTGTCGGGAATGGCATCGGGAAAATTGAGCATGACCGGCGTATGGCTGACGGCATGCACGCTGACTATGCGAGCCACGTTATGCCTCCTCCTGCTTGCCCGCTTCCCGCATGGCTTGCACGAACACGGGCTCCGGTATGTGTAAGCCGAGGCAATGGGCCCGCAACAGGTACGGATTGACCCCCGCGAGATACATCGCGCCGATGTCGTTGTCCCGGATGGCTCGCTTGAGTTCGGCTGCGAGCGGGATGCCTGCCATGTAGGCGTCGGGGTCCTGCTTGTAGCGCTCCAGATGGTCCTCTCGGTGGTGGATGTCGAACAGGATGCGATTCATCCAGTAAGCGTCGGCCGTTGGGATGAGCTGCCGCCAGTTGCTCGGCATCAATGGCCTCCTTTCAGCTGCCTTGCCAGCCAGTTGACGATGGTGGGAAGGGTTTGCGGTGTCAGTCCCATGTGTCCGCCAGGGAAGAACCGGACTGTTTTCGGATCACCATGCTCAAGCAGCAAATGGATGTCAGCCACGGGACACTGGCGATCCTCCTTGCCGTTCACTAGCAGCAGTGGTGCGCAGGGGCGGTCCAGCAGGCCCTGGTCGAGGAGTGACAATCGCTTGAACGCGGCGACGTAGTCCTCGTCCGTTTCCACGCCCAGCATGCGCTTGCGGGTGTCGACCAGTTCCATGAGGTAGCTGTCCGGATAGCGCGATGCGGTGACCCAGTCGGGCTGGAACATGAAATGCGCGCCTCCTCCCCAGTTGACGGCACCCGCCAGGCGATCCGGAAGGAGATGGGCGAGTTTGGTTGCCCAGTAGCCTCCGAACGAGCGGCCGAGGCAGGCCACGCGCTCGGCGTCCAGGTCATTGCGGGTGCGCAGCCAATCGAGAACAGTGATGAACTGCCGTTCTGCATCCACGACACCGTGGACCGGGGATTCGCCGGTGCCGGCGTTGTCCATGGCGACCGTTGCGATGCCATGTGCGAGCACCAGGTCACTGGCGGCGGTCATCTGTTCCTTGCAGGCGTCCACGCCGCCCCACATCAGGACCACCCGCGGCCGTTCGACGCCGCGCGGACGCCGAAGCAGGACCGGCACCGTCTTGCCTTCGCCGTCCCGGCCATCGAAGGGGACGACGATGCGCTCGATGGGGATGTCCCAGTACGAGGACGTGGCAAGGTAGGTCTCGCGTTCACGGATGGCGCAGTATTGCTTGGCGGGATGGTTGGGGCAGGGAAAACGGCCCATGAAGTAGGCGCCGCTGGCTCGCTGGTACAGCTCCGCGGCGCGGGCGGTATCGCCGTCCCGGTGTGCCTGGCGCGCCTGTGCCTCCAGCCCATCGCCGATCTTTCCCCAGTAGGTGCCCCAGGACTCCCCGTCCAGGCCGGTCACCCCCTCGATCCACGCCGCGCCCTCGTCGGGGGGCAACGCATTCATGGGGTGGACGCGTGCCTTCCAGCGTTTGATCATCCAGGCCTTGGCTTCGGCAAGGGTCTTGGGGCGGCCAGAGACATCGGCGTCTACGGTGGCGCTGGTGGACTGCACGGTCACGGTCGTTCTCCAGGATTCGATGTTGAAACGAATGCATCGTCTCGATCGGATCCCATGATGTTCGCAGGCGGCGTCATGCTTGACTTGGCCCGGCGTGCACAGGAAGTTGATCGGTCGTGAAGGTTGATGCGAAGTTGTCTGGACGTGCGCTGAAGCTTGAGTGGGAGTCGGTCACTGCGGCCCAGGCGTTGACGGGCGCCGCTCCCTCTTGCGTAATTGCCGCGACTCATGCGTGACGGGGCCGGTGGCGCCGGTCACCATAGATGGAGCAGGCAAGAATGAGCAGCATCGGAAAGGTACTCGTGGTGGGGGGTGGCATCGGCGGCATGTCTGCAGCCATCTGTTTGCGCAGGAGCGATGTCGAGGTGCACCTGATCGACCTGGATCCCGAGTGGCGAGTGTACGGGGCGGGCATCACGCTGACCGGTCCCACGCTGCGCGCCTTCCGTGCCCTGGGGGTCTTCGACGAACTGGCGTCCCAGGCATATACCGGCCACGGCATCCAGGTCTGCAACATGGCGGGCGACCGCCTGAAGGTCGTCCCAACGCCGGTCGTCGGTGACCCGGACCTGCCCGGGAGCGGCGGAGTACTGCGTCCCGTGCTGCATGCGATCCTTGCACGCAGGACGCTGGACAGTGGCACCCATGTGAGGCTGGGCGTGACCGTGGACAGCCTCGCCCAGAACGAGGGCGATGTGACCGTGCGGTTTTCCGATGGCATCGAAGATCGGTATGACCTTGTCATCGGTGCCGATGGCATCTTTTCCCGGACGCGCACGCTGATCTTTCCGGACGCTCCAGGGCCCGAATTCACGGGCCAGTGCGCGTGGCGCCTCGTGATCCCGCGCGCACCCGGCATCGATCGCCGGCATTTCTTCCTTGGTGGGCCGGTCAAGGTGGGGCTGAACCCGGTCTCGGCCTCCGAAATGTACATGTTTCTCCTCGAGGCCTTGCCTGCGCCGAACCGTATTGAGGATGCCGACCTGCATCTCAGGCTGGCAGAACTGATGCAGGGCTATGGAGGCGTGCTGGCCACCATTCGGGAGCAGCTCAACGAGTCTTCCCGTATCGTCCGGCGCCCCCTGGAGGGGTTCCTGCTGCCTGCGCCGTGGTTCAGCGGCCGGGTCGTGCTGATCGGCGACGCCGCGCATCCGACCACGCCACAGTTGGCGTCAGGTGCCGGCATGGCGATCGAGGATGCGCTGGTGTTGAGTGAGGAACTGGCCCGCCAGGGCGAGGTGCCGCGGGCGCTCGAGCGGTTCATGGAGCGCCGGTATGCGCGCTGCCGCCTGGTGGTGGAGAACTCGTTGCAGATCGGGCGCCTGGAGCAGCAGAGGGCACCCATTGAAGCCCAGGCTGCCCTCGTCGAGGAGTCGCTGGCCGTCCTGGCAGAGCCGATCTGACGACCGGGCCATGTGCCGCCGGCTTCGCCGCGGGAGGCACTTGGCCTTTCAGGACGCCAGGCTCATTCGATCTTGGTTCCCGTTTCGCGGACGACGCGCTCCCACTTCTGCATTTCCTTCTTCACCATTGCGGCAAACGCTTCTTGCGAGATGTCGGACGTTTCAAAGCCGACGTTGGCGAGCTTGGCGCGCACGTCTTCGGCTCTGGCCGCAGCCGACAGTTCACTGCGAATCTTCTCTATGACCTGGGCTGGCGTGCCGGCAGGGACCCAGGCGCCGACCCAGGATTCGTCCTCGAAGTCGGTGAAGCCGGCTTCCCCGATGGTGGGCACGTTCGGCACGGCGGGACTGCGCTTCTTGCTCGTCACGGCCAAACCGACGAGCCGGTCGGACTTGATCAATGGCACGGCAGGGGGCAGGGCCGTGGCGGAAAGCGCAACTTCGTTCGCCATGGTGGCCTGCATCGTGGCCGGGATGCCCTTGTACGGTACGTGCGTGACGGGAACCTTGGCGAGGATCTTGAACAGGTATTCGGCCGACATCTGAGGTGTCGTTCCGTATCCCGGTGATCCGTAGTTCAGGTCCTTGGTCGCGCGGGCCCGCTCCACGGCATCCCTCAGCGTGCGGATTCCGCTCGTGGGGCTGGTCACCAGGATATTGGGTGCCGTGGCGAGCAGTGCCACCGGGATGAGGTCCCGCTCCGAATCGTAGCCCGTGTCCTTGTAGAGGTAGGGGGTGACCGCAAACGCGGTGGAGCTGACGAGGACCGTATAGCCATCCGCCGGTGACTTGGCTGCGGCCTGGATCGAAATCAGGGCACCGGCGCCCGCGCGGCTTTCGACGACCACGGCGTGACCGGAGCTCTCGGTGATCTTCTGGGCGAAGATTCGGCCTATGACGTCCTGCGGGCTGCCGGTCGATGCGGTAATGAACTTGATGGGTTTGCTTGGATAGGGTTGCGCGAGCGCCGCGAGGGGAGCGCCCAGCAAGACTGCGACGCCAAGTATCGCTGTACGGGCATTCAGGGCCATCACCGTCTCCGATTTATGTGTTTGTGTCGTGAGTGAATAGCGGCCTGGCTCGTGGATGTCCTGCCTGGACGGTCCAGGGCCTGGGCTATTCTAGGCAGACGGTGGATGGCGATAGTGTGCTGTTCGTGCGCGATAAGTTGATCGTCATGGAACCCCTGGTGCAGGGGGCCATGACGTGGGTTCATGACATGACGAAAAGCGGCCGGTAGGCGCGAATGCCCTGCCCGACCGACCATTCACGCCAGGGTGGTAAGGCCGCAAGGCGTCATTGCAGCTTGATGCCCGCCTCGGCCACCACCTTCTTCCATTTCACCGTTTCTTCCTGCACGAAGCGGTGGAGCTCCCCAGGGGTGCTGCCGGCGACTTCCAGCCCTTGCGTTTGCGCCCGGGCCCGGAGCTCGGGCAGGGCCAGCGCCGTCCGGATCTCGGCGCTCAGCTTGTCGACGATGGGTTGGGGCGTCCCCTTGGGTGCGAAGATGCCCACCCAGGTATCGGCCGAGAATCCTGGCACGCCTGCTTCAGCCACGGTGGGAACGTCCGGCAGGGCCGGCGAGCGGCGGGTGCCGGTCGTGGCCAGGGCCTTGAGCTTGCCCGAGTTGACGAGCGGAATGGATGCGGTCAGGTCCATGAACCCGATGGGCACGCGACCGCCGATGATGTCTTGCAGCGCCTCAGGCGTGCCTTTGTAGGGAACGTTGCGCATGTCGAGGCCGGTAGCTTGGCGGAACAGTTCGGCTGCCAGGTGATGACTCGTGCCTACGCCGTTGGTGGCGTAGGTCAGTGCACCGGGCTGCGCCTTGGCCCGCTCGATGAGGTCCTTGATGCTATGGATCCCGGCCTGGGGGTCGGCGACGACGGCGACAGGTGCCCGCGCGACCATGGAGATGCCGACGAAGTCTTTCGCAGGATCGTAGTCCAGTTTGTAGAGATTGGGGTTGATCACCAGCGCTCCCGTGACCCCGACCAGCAGGTTGTAGCCGTCGGCAGGAGCCTTGGCGACGTAGCGCGTGGCGACGTTGCCGGCCGCGCCGGGACGGTTCTCGATCAGGAAAGGCTGATTCAGCTGGGCCTGCAACCTTTCGGCCATGGCGCGGGTAATGGTGTCGGCCGAGCCGCCGGGTGGGAAAGGCAGTGCCAGCTTGACCGGACGGTCGGGGTAGTTGGCGGCCGGATCCGCGTAAGCGGCGGGCGCCAGCAGTACGCCAGCAATGGCCAGGCATGATGCGAGGCCGCGCGCAGCGATGAAAGTCATAGTTGTCTCCTCGTTATTTCGTGGCTACGACTGCTCAAAAAGATGCGCCTGCGCCGCGGCGCGCGCCCTCGTGCAGGGGACGCGCCGCGGCGCAAGCGGACGTGAACGTGATCAGGCTGCGTCTCTGAAGTGGGGGATGACCTCCTCTGCGATGGCCTGCATGTTGGCGCGCACCATGTCGTCGGGCATGGTGCCGAACTGGGTCTTGGTCAGCGTCGTGCCAAAGCCCGCCAGTTCCTGGTACTCGGCCAGTTTCTCGCGTACGGTGGCCGGGCTGCCGATGATGACCAAGCCAGATTTCACCAGGTCTTCCGCCGACTGCGGCTTGGAACCCACTGCGCGCGTCGACTTGATGCGCTTCATGGCTTCGATGTTGGTGTAGCCCGGCGGCAGCAGCATTTCCATAGGCATCTTCAGCAGGCGCGTCATGAGTGCTTCCAGGTGCGGCTTGGCTTCGGCCATCGCGCGTGCATCGGTTTCGGCCACGTAGATGCAGTTCGACCACGCGAGTTGGTCCTGGCTTGCCTCATAGCCGGCCTTGCGCGCTTGCTCCCGGTACATGTCGAAGAATTTCTTGACCGTGAGGATGGGGCTCAGGGTCTGGCAATAGGTATACCGGCGTTCCGCCGCCCAGCGGATCGTGCTGCTCGATCCCTGCGAAGGCACCCAGATTGGCGGATGGGGGGCCTGGTAGGGCCGGGGCCACGGGTTCACGTACTGGAATTGGTAGTACTTGCCCGTGTAGGAGAACGGTCCAGGTTCGGTCCATCCCCGCACGATGAGGTCGTGTGCTTCGAGAAAGCGCGCCTGCGATTCGGCCGGGTTGATGCCCATCGCGTGGTATTCGGCGCCGATGCCGCGTACGAAACCAGCGATGAAGCGGCCCCGCGTCAGGTTGTCCAGGATGGCGAATTCTTCGGCCACCATCAGCGGATTGTTCAGTAGCGGCAATGCGCGGCCCAACACGGCGATCTGCGCCCGTTTCACGCTGCGGGCCAGTGCGCCGGCCAGCACGCCCGGGATCGGCATCATGCCGTAGGCGGTTTGGTGGTGCTCGTTCAGGCACACCCCGTCGAAGCCGAGGCGATCCGCGAATTCCATCTGGTCCAGATACTCGTGGTAGAGCTCTGCACCCAGCTTCGGATCGTAGTGGCTATTAGAGAACGTCACCCACGCCGAACCGTTTTTCTGGATCGCTTCCAGGTCCGCATGGCGATAGGGCATCAGGTGGAAATTGAAGAACTTCATGCGGGGCTCCCGATCGAGGCGGTGAATCGTGTCAGCGCGGCCACGGTCTCGGCCGTGCGTTCGAGATGCGGTGCATGGCCGCACTCGCCGAGTTCGACCAGGTTGGCGCGGGCGATGCGGTCGCGCCAGGAGCGGCCGTATTCAGCGGGGAGGATGCGGTCATTCGCACCCCAAAGGACGAGCGTCGGAACGGTGATGCGGTGCAGCCATTTGGCGAGGTCCGGATCGTGGCCACGGGGCTGCCACGTCAGGCGTGCCGTGATCTCCTTATTGCGCACGGCCAGGTCCAGCTCTTCTTCGGTCGGCTTGCGCTCCAGCACCTTCTCGGCCAGGCCCGGGTCGTGATAGGTGTCGCGCACCAGCTCTTCGTCCGTGCGCAGGAATACGTCGATCGTGGGCACGCCCGGCACGTGGATGCCCTGGGCCGAGATCAGGGTGAGCGAGGCCAGCGCATGGCCGTTGCGCACGGCCAGTTCCGCCGCGATCCAGCCGCCCAGGTCGTATCCGACCAAGTGCACCCCGCTCAGCTTCTGCTGGTCGAGGTAGTCGAGATAAAAGTTCGCGAGATCCCGGACGTTGTCCAGCCACGGGGGCACGGGGCTGCCGCCGTAGCCGGGGTGTTCGGGCGCATGGCAATCGTAGTGCGCGGCGAGCGCCTCGACCAAGGGCTGCGATTCGGCCAGCCCGGCCGGCCCGTGCAGGAACAATAGCGGCTGGCCTCGGCCGGCGCGCGAAATGCGCAGCGCAGTATCGCGCACGCGCAAGGTTGACGCGTCCATTGCGGTCATGGATGTCTCCTCGATGGAACGGTGTCGGCAGCGCCGCTTCAGGCGGCAGCGCGTACCGCGCTAGGGTTGCAAGCCTGGTGGGCGCGCATGCGATGGGCGAATTCGAAGACCTCACGGCCCAGCGTGCGCAGTTGTTCGTCAACGCGGGCGTCGATGCACCGACCGTCTGGCGCGAACGCCGGCTCGGTGCCGCCGATGCAGACGCCGAGGGGCGTGGGCCAGCCGCGCAGCGCATGTACGATGTCGCGCAGCGCGCCCAGCGTGGTGACGGCGCCTTGCCAGCCAGCCGCGTTCGCGATGCAACCCACGGCGCGCCCGCTCAGGTAGGGGCGGGCGTCGTTGCGCAGGTCTTCGACATAGTCCAGCGCGTTCTTGATGAGACCGGACAGGCTGCCGTGGTAGCCAGGCGAAGCGATGATGACACCGTCGGCGCGCCGCAGCTCGGCGACGAGGCGCAGTGCGGCCGGCGTGCGGCTCGGGTCGTGCGGTGCATACATCGGCAGGACCAGATCGTCGCCCGTGAGCAGGACGACTTGTGCGCCCGCTTCGGCGACCGCGTCGAGCGCATGGCGCAGGGCGCGTTCGGTGGACGAGTCGGGACGGGTGGTGCCGCCCAGGGCCACCACGCGTAGCGGGGAGGGGTTCATGCCTGTCTCCGTCGTTTAATACATAGCTAGCTATGCATTACGCTCTCCGGCGCGCGAAAAGTCAAGTGGCGCCAATGCAGCAGAACGGCGTCAGTCCGCCAGGCCCTTGCTCCATGACTTCGGGGTCTTGGCCCATTCCTTGAGGAATTCGAGGAAAACCTGGACCCGCATGGGCAGATTCTTGCGCGAAGAGTAAATGGCGTAGACGTCCAGGCCCGAAGGAACATAATCGGGAAGGACGACCTGCAGTTCGCCTCGTTCGATTTCTTCTGCCACCATGTAGTACGGATGCATGGAAATGCCCATGCCGGCCAGCGCCGCTTCCTTCAGCGCATCGCCGAAGTCCGAGCGCAGCGGGCCTTGGACGCGGACGGAGACCGGCCCTTCCGGCCCCTTGAAGTTCCAGGTGGCGGTAGGCGATTTGTTCCAGTTGACCAAGCATTTGCAATGCTGGAGATCGCTGGGATGTGCCAGCGGGCCGGTCTTGGCGAGATAGGCCGGGGAGGCGACCAGCGCTTGGGGGGCTTGGGCGAGCGGAATGGCGATGAAGCTCGCGTCCTTCAGGACGGGCACGATGATGATGCCCACGTCCAGGCCTTGCTCGACGAAGGTTTCCTGTTTACGGACCGTGAGCAGGCTGAGTGCGATCTGGACGTCAGGGTAGCGCTCGTGGAATTCATAGATGACGGGCAGCAGGCGCTGCGTGCCGAAGGCGGGAGGCACGCCCACCCTCACGACGCCGGAGACGTCGCGCGACAGATCGAGCACGGATTCGCGCAGGTCGTCGTAGCGCTTGAGGAGCTCCAGCCCGTTCTCCAGGACTTGCAGTCCCGCCGGCGTCAGTCCGAGCTGCTTCGTGGTGCGGTTGAGCAGCTTGACGCCCAGCGACCGTTCCAGCCACGCGACCTGTTTCGTGCAGGTGGCCCGGGATACGCCGAAATGTTGGGCGGCGCCGGCGAAGCTATTGCGCCGGGCCACTTCGACGAACATGCGTAGGCAGCTGAGTTGATCCAAGCCCGCGTCCTTGATCGTTTCTTCTTGGGAAATTTCAAATTTAGCACCGCTGCCTTGTTGATCAGCGCCTGCGCACGAATAATCCCCTCGTTCATTGTTTCGAAACCGACATCACCCCTATTCCGGCGCCATGCCGTTGCTGAGCACAGGGCGTCCGTCCTATATATCCGGAGACTCGTCATGTTCCAACCTCCCTCCTCCTTCGCCCGCCGTCGATTCGCCGCCCTGGCGTTCGCGTTCGCCGCGGCTGGAACCGTGGCCGCGCCCGCGGCCGCGCAGAATTTCCCGACCCATCCCCTGCGCATGGTCGTGGCCGTTCGAGCACTTCGTCGCTTTGCTGCGCGTCGAGTTCGTTGATGCGGATGGCGTAGCCCGGATTGCAGTACAAGACCTTGCGGCCGGTAATGGGGTGGTCCAGGAACACCGGATGCGTGGAGGGCGGGCGCTTGGCGCGTTGCTCAGGGGTGAGGGGCGGCCGCGTGCTGCCCGGGCGCGAACGCATGTTCTCCCAGAACTTGTTGAAGTCGTGGGTGGCGGTGGCGTTGGCGAGCAGCTGCTTGAGGTCTTCGGGCAGGTCGTCGTAGGCGGCGTGCATGTTCGCGAAGCTAGTGGATCCGAGCGCGCGGCCGTCCCGGCGCGGCACCTTGATCGCGTACAACACGTTCACGAAGCCGACGGTCGCGTTGTACGACATGTCGGTATGCCAGTCCTGGCCAGCGTCGGCAATGCCTATCGGTTTCCCGTTCTCGACGATATTGGAAAGAATGCTCACTTCAGGGATGCCCGGCTCGTTCGCATCCGAGACGGTGCGCTGGAGGCCGCCGAAACGCGCCGAGAAATCCCGCAAGTGCGCCGGCGTGATGGATTGCCGCGGGAAGCGCAGCACGCCGTGCCGGCCGAGCGCTTCCAGCAGCGCTGCGAAGTCTTCATCGGACAACGGGCGGGAGAGGTCCAGCCCGAGTACGTCTGCGCCAAGTATTTTTCCGGTGGGAACGATATCCAGCATGATGATTCCTGTCTGCCTGTTCGATGGCGAAATGGTAGGCAGCGGCGGGCCATTTGGACATCCTCGGGGCGCAAACTTGTTATTTCCCGATGAGAAACAACTGAATGGGGAAGCGAGCATGGCCCCTGGTAAACCCTAGGTCAAAATTGCTTGTGGACGATCCGGGCCGGCGATAGTATTTCGAAAAGATAATATGTTTTATAAAAGATGGAGTGGAGCATGGCCCGCTACGATGCCTATCGAGAAGAGGTGCTCGGCCGAGCGAATGTGAGCGACACGCCGGAGCTGGTGTCGTACTACGAGGAACTGGCCAAGTTCGAAACCGGCGCGCTTTGGACGGTCGCGAACAAAATCGAGCCGTGGCAGCCGCAATCGGATTCGGTGCCGGTGCTCTGGCGATATAAAGACCTGAGGGAGCACGTCCTGCGTTCGGTGGACCTCGTCAAGCCCGAGCAGGCCGGGCGGCGCGTGATCTACTTGAATAATCCGGGACGCCGCGAAGTGTCGGCGGCGGTCGGCTGGCTCTATTCTGGCCTGCAGGTCATGCATCCCGGGGAGGTCGCGACGGCGCATCGCCATTCCTCCAGTGCCCTGCGGTTCATCATGGAAGGCCGCGGCGCCTACACCATCGTCGATGGCCACAAGATGACCCTGGGCGCCAACGATTTCGTATTGACGCCTAACGGCACCTGGCATGAACACGGGGTCAGCGAAGACGGTACGCCCTGCATCTGGCAAGACGGCCTGGACATTCCCCTCGTCAATGCCCTGGAGGCGGGCTTTTACGCCGTCCATCCCGATCTGCACCAGGCCGTGACTTTCCCGGTGAACGATTCGACGGCGTCGTGGGGCGGTGCCGGGCTCCGTCCCTATGGCGACAGCTGGAGCAAGCCGTATTCGCCGCTGTTCAAGTACGAGTGGGAGCCTACCTACGAGGCCTTGCGCCGCTACGCGGCCACCACGGCAGGCAGCCCGTACGACGGGGTGATCATGAACTACGTGAATCCCGCCACGGGCGGACCGGTCATGTCCACCATCGGCGCCAGCATGCAAATGTTGCGGCCGGGCGAGAAAACCAAGGCTCATCGCCATACCGGCAGCTTCATCTACCAGGTTGCCAAGGGCAAGGGGTACTCCGTCATCAACGGGCGGCGCTTCGACTGGGAAGAGCGGGACATCTTCTGCGTGCCCTCCTGGGCCTTCCATGAGCATGCCAATGCGTCCGAAAGCGAGGATGCGTGCCTGTTCTGTTTCAACGATTTACCGGTCATGCACGCGCTCCGGCTTTATTGGGAAGAGGCCCTGGTCGACAACGACGGCCATCAACCGATAGTCGCCTAGTCTTTCCTCGCGGGCGCGGCCCGCTTTCTTTCAACCGCTTGTCGTATATCGCGGGCTTCGGTCCGCAGGGATTCTTGTCGCCTCGCGCGACCTACGGAGTAGAAAAAATGCGTCTTGTGACTTATCGCACCGCCGTTGCCGAAGCAGCCAAATTAGGTGCCGTGGTGGGCGATCGCGTGATCGACCTGGAACGCTTGGGTTCGGCAGCCGGCGTGCCGCTGCCTGGCGACATGCTGGCCTTCATCGATCTCGGGCCCGATGCGGTGAATGCGGCCACCGGGCTGTTGAAGTCGTACGAGGGCAAGTGGCCGGTCGGGACCTCGATCCCGCTCGAAAACGTTCGCCTGCTGGCGCCGATTCCGCGTCCCCGCAAGAACATATTCGGCATCGGCCTCAATTACGTCGAGCACGTGGAAGAGTCCAGCCGTTCGCTCGACACCTCAAAAGATCTTCCCACCAAGCCGGTCATTTTTTCCAAGCCGCCCACCAGCGTGATCGGGCCGGGCGAGGCCATCGAGCACAACGCCAAGATCACCCAGCAATTGGATTGGGAGGTCGAGCTCGCCGTGATCATGGGCCGGCGCGCGCAGCGCGTGGCTGAGGCGGACGCACTCAATTACGTCTTTGGCTATAGCGTCATGATTGACATCAGTGCGCGCGACTGCCGACGCGCCGGGCAGTGGATCTATTCGAAAGGGCAGGACACCTACGGACCGTTCGGCCCCTGCATCGTCACAGCCGACGAAATTCCCGATCCGCACGTCCTCGACCTCTCGCTCACGGTCAATGGCGTGACCAAGCAGAGCTCGAACACTCGCCACATGCTGTTCAAGGTGCCGCATCTCATCGCGGATATCAGCGCGGCGATGACACTCGAAGCCGGCGACATCATTGCGACGGGTACGCCCGAGGGAGTGGGCGCCGGCCGCAACCCGCAAGAGTGGCTGTGGCCGGGCGACGTAGTCGAGGCCACGGTGGAGAAGATCGGCACCCTGCGTCATCCGGTGGTAGCCGTCTAGCCGGGCTTTCACGCCGGGCCGGCGCGTACTGCATGTCGGCTCGATTCCGCCTCGTTGCGGGCTTTCCAGTAGTTGCGGTACATCCTTGGGGAACGACCATATGATCTCGACTAGGATCCGGGGCGTGCTCTGCGCGCTTCTCGTTGCAGGTACCGGCGTCGCTCAGGCTCAAGCGCCGGTCAAGATAGGATTCATCACGACCCTCTCTACGCCAGCAGGCTATATCGGGGAGGACGAACGCGACGGCTTTAGCCTCGCGATCAGGCAAGGCGGCGGTAAGTTGGGCGGCGTGCCCGTGGAGCTGGTGATCGAGGACGACGCTCTCAAGCCTGCCAATGCGAAGCAGGCCGCGGACCGCATGTTGCAATCGGGAATCAAGCTCTTTACGGGCGTGAACTTCTCGAACGTGCTGGCCGCCGTGGCGCCGGGCGTGTTGCGCGAAGGCGCTTTCTACGTGAGCTTGAATCCCGGGCCGTCTACGTTTGCCGGGGAAAAATGCGACAAGAATTACTTCGTCGCGTCTTACCAGAACGATGCATATCACTCCGCCGGCGGCCATGCCGCGAACGAGCTCGGGTACAAGCGCGTCGTCCTACTGGCGCCCAATTACCAGGCGGGGCGCGATGCCATGGCCGGATTCAAGCGCACCTACAAGGGCGAAGTCATCGCCGAAATCTATACCAAGCTCGACCAATCGGATTTCTCGGTGGAGATGGCACGCGTCCGCTCACTCGCGCCGGATGCCGTCTACCAGTTCCACCCGGGCGGTTCGGGCATCAATTTCGCGAAGCAGTACGCCAACTCGGGGCTGAACAAGGTCGTTCCGATGCTGATGCCTGCCTTCTCCATGGATGGACGCATGCTGGCGGCAACCGGCCCCTCCGCTGAAGGCTTTTACATCGTGGGCATGTGGTCGACCGAAATGGACAATCCGCAGAGCCGCGCCTTCGTAAAAGCGTTTACCGAGACCTTCGGCCGCAAGCCCACCGACTATGCGATGCAGGCGTACGACACAGCCTTGCTGATTGCTTCGGCATTGAAGGCAGTTGGCGGTGACCTGTCCCAGGGGGACGCATTCCGCGCTGCGATGCTCAAGGCGGAGTTCCCGACGCTGCGAGGCAAGTTCCGCTTCAACCACAACCAACATCCGATCCAGGACTACTACCTCATGCGGGTCGAGCGCAGCGGCAATGAGTTCGTGCCCAAGGTCGTCCGCAAGGTGGTGAGCGACGACAAAGACGCTTACGCCGATCAGTGCAAGCTCTGATCATGGCGCTGCTCATCGAACAGCTGCTTAACGGCCTGCAGTATGGCGCCATGCTTTTCATGCTGGCGTCGGGGCTGACCCTCATCTTTGGCATCATGGGGGTCATCAACCTCACGCATGGGTCGTTCTACATGGTGGGGGCCTACTGCGGCGCTTTCGCGCTCGGCCAGACCAACTCGTTCGGGGCCGCCGCTGCGGCTGCGTTGGCCGGCGCGGCGCTCTACGGACTGTTGGTCGAATTCGCCGTGATCCGGCGTCTCTACCAGCGAGATCACCTATACCAGGTGCTCGCGACGTTCGGCCTCATTCTGTTCACCAACGAAGCGGTCAGCATGGTGTTCGGGCGGCAGCCCCCGATGGTGGAGATCCCTGCCTTTCTCCAAGGAACCGTGACGCTCGGGCCAGGATTCGAGTATCCGATCATGCGCCTGGCATTCATCGCGGTTGGCGCGCTCGTGGCGCTCGGGCTGTGGTTTCTCATCAATCGGACCCGGGTCGGCATGCTGGTGCGCGCGGGAGCGGACGATCGCGAGATGGTGGCTGCACTCGGCGTCGACATCCAGCGGCTTTACACCGTGGTGTTCAGCCTCGGGGCGCTGCTTTGCGGCCTGGCGGGCGTCATGGCAGCGCCGCTCCTGGCGGTGGAGATAGGCATGGGCGAGCGCGTGCTGATCACGACCTTCGTGGTGATCGTGATCGGTGGCGTCGGTTCAGTGCGTGGTGCGCTGGCGGGCGCGCTGCTGGTGGGGATGGTAGACAGCCTGGGACGAGCTTATTTTCCGCAAATCCTGCAAGCCATGCTGCCGCCGGAAGTTGCCGACATGCTGGCGGCAGGATTGGTGTCTGCCAGCGTCTATGTGCTGATGGCGATGGTCCTGATTTTTCGGCCGAGGGGGCTCTTGGGATGAATCGAACGATCGATATCGCAACGCCGGACTCGGGCGGTTCCGGACCCGGTTTGGAGAGGGTGTTCACGCAGTGGAGCCGCCGTACGCTGTTCGGCTGGATGGGCTTGTTCCTCCTGGCCTTGGTGCCGGTGGCCTCCCATGTCACGGACACGCCTTACCTAGTCAGCGCCATGACCCGGTTCGTCATATACGGCCTGGCAGCAGTGAGCCTGGATTTGGTGCTGGGCTATGGCGCCTTGGTCAGTTTCGGGCATGCCATGTTCTTTGGCCTGGGCGGCTACGTGGTAGCCATTGTCACTTTCCACGCGGTGGAGGCGGGTCCGCTGTTCGGCTGGCCGGGCACAACCTCGGCCTTGGTGCTGTGGCCGCTTGCGCTGGCGTGCTGCGCCTTGCTGGGGGTGGTCGTGGGATACCTGGCTCTTCGCACCAGCGGCGTGCAGTTCATCATGATCACCTTGGCTTTTAGCCAGATGGTGTACTTCATACTTGTCTCGTTGCAGGTATATGGCGGGGACGATGGCCTGATGCTGTCTCGGCGAAGCGAGCTGCCCGGCATAGACCTGAATGAGCCGGTCAGTTTCTATTACCTATGCCTCGTGCTGTTGGCAGCATGGACGTTCTTTTGCATCAGGCTGGTCGACTCGCGTTTCGGCATGGTGCTCCAGGCCTTGCGCCAAAGCGAGCGCCGCGCGGTAAACCTCGGGGCCGCCCCCATTCCCTATCGGCTCACCGCGTTTGTGATCTCAGCCGTGGGTACTGGCATGGCTGGCATTTTGTGGGCCAATTACGCCGAACTGGTCACTCCCGACATGGCATCGTGGACCAAATCGGGCGAGTTAATGGCCATCGTCATCCTTGGAGGAGTGGGCACGCTGCTTGGGCCCATCGCCGGCGCAGCGGTATTCCTCGGTCTAGAGCAGGCGCTGTCGGCCTGGACCGAACACTGGATGTTCATTATGGGGCCGGTCCTGGTGCTGGTGGTGCTCGCCGGCAGGAACGGCCTGTTTGGTCAATGGCTGAGAAAGCGCAATGGGCAAGCAAGACAATAGCGCGGGCGAAATCCTGCTCGACGTGCGAGGGTTGCGTAAATCGTTCGGCGCAGTGGCCGCTACCCAGGACGTACACCTGGATGTCCGCGCAGGCGAGATCCATGCCCTGATCGGGCCCAACGGAGCCGGCAAATCGACGTTGATTGCGCAAATTTGCGGAGAGATCCGTCCTGATGCCGGGGAGATTCGCCTCGCCGGACGCAGCGTGACCGCAATGCAGCCGTACGAGCGCGCCAGGCTAGGGCTCGGCCGCTCGTTCCAGATCACACAACTTTGCCAGGAATACACCGCACTCGAGAACGTGATGCTGTCCCTCACGGTCGGGCCGCGCACGATTTTTTCCGTCTGGTCCGACCCTCGGCGCGATGCGGGGCTGATCGAGCGCGCGCTCGGCTGGCTGGACGAGGTCGGGTTGGCACATCGCGCAGACGTTCCCGTAGCCGACTTGGCGCATGGAGAGCGGCGGCAGCTGGAGCTGGCCGTTGCGCTCGCGCGCGAGCCACGCCTGCTGTTGCTGGACGAACCCATGGCAGGAATGGGGCCCGAGGAGTCGGCGCGGATGACACGCCTCCTGGCGAGCATGCGTGAACGTTACGGGATCTTGCTCGTGGAGCACGATATGGACGCCGTATTTGCGCTGGCGGACCGAATTAGCGTGCTGGTCTACGGCAAGCTCATTTTCACGGGGACGTGCGAGGAAGTGCGCAGGCATCCAGAAGTGCGCAGCGCTTATCTGGGGGACACAGTATGTTGAGCGCGGAAGACGTGCGGGCGGGATACGGGTCGAGCGAGGTGCTGTTCGGCATGTCGTTCGAGGCGGCCCGAGGAGAAGTCGTGTCGCTCATTGGCCGCAACGGCATGGGCAAGACCACCACCGTTCGCACGCTGATGGGCATGCTACCGGTGCGTGCTGGCAACATCGTGATCGACGGGCAGCCGGTGGTCAACCGGCCACCCCATGCCGTGGCGCGGCTGGGGGTCGGTCTGGTGCCGGAGGGGAGGCGCGTGTTCGGGTCGCTGACAGTCGAAGAAAACCTGGTGGCTACGCGCCGCGCCGGACGAGGCAAGGTCGAATGGGATCTTCCGCGCATTTACCAGCTTTTCCCGCGGTTGGGCGAGCGGCGGCGGCAGTCGTCGCGCACGTTGTCGGGCGGCGAGCAGCAAATGCTGGCCATAGGCCGGGCGCTGATGACTAATCCGCTCTTGCTCGTGCTCGATGAGGCCACCGAGGGCCTGGCGCCCATTATCCGGCAAGAGATCTGGCGCTGCTTGGCTGTGCTCAAGCGAGAAGGTCTCACCATTGTCGTGATCGACAAAAACCTGGCCGAGATGCAGGATCTGGTAGACCGGCATCACATCGTCGAGAAAGGCAAGGTAGTGTGGGCCGGCAGCCCCGGCGAACTGTCTGCCCAGCCCGAGCTGGCTCAACGCTATCTCGGCCTTTGATTTCACAAGGACTGAACATGCTGACGCTCCCCCGCTTCAAGGCCGCCGCGGTGCAGGCCGCCCCGGTTTACCTGGACACCGACGCCACCGTCGAGAAAGTCTGCGCGCTTATCGAGGAGGCGGCAGGCAACGGCGCCTCGCTCGTCGCTTTCCCTGAAGTATTCGTGGCGGGTTATCCGTACTGGAACTGGATCATGACGCCTATCGAGGGCAGCCCATGGTTCGAGAAACTGTGCCGCTGCGCAATCGAGGTTCCCGGCCCGGAGATCCGCCGCATCGCCGCCGCCGCCCAGGCATGCGGGGTGCACGTGGTGATCGGCGTGAACGAGCGCGCAACACACGGGGTCGCCACGATCTACAACACGCTGGTGACGATAGGCCCCGACGGCAAATTGCTGGGCCGCCACCGCAAGCTGGTTCCCACCTGGGCCGAAAAGTTGACGTGGGCAAATGGCGACGGATCGTCGCTGCGCGTGCACGATACCGCCATTGGCAAGCTGGGGGCGCTCGCATGCGGCGAGAACACCAATACCCTCGCGCGTTTCGCGCTCCTCGCCCAGGGCGAGCTGGTGCACGTTGCGAGTTACATCTCCCTGCCGGTTGCCCCCGCCGACTACGACATGGCCGAAGCCATCAAGGTGCGCGCCGCGGCCCACAGCTTCGAAGGCAAGGTCTTCACCATCGTGTCGTGCTCGACCATTTCCGAGGAAATCGTCGAGGCAATGGCGGCTACCCATCCTCACACCCGCGATTTGCTGCGTCGTTCCAATAGCGCGTTCTCAGGCGTGCTCGGCCCGGACGGGCGCGTGATCGGCGAGCCGCTGATTGACCGCGAGGGCATCGTCTATGCCGATATCGATCTTGCCCGCTGCATCCAGCCCCGCCAGATGCACGACATCATTGGCCACTACAACCGCTTCGATGTGTTTGACCTGCGCGTGAATCGCCGCTCGCAGCAGCCGGCGCAATTCTTGGACGACGACGCGTCGCGCGATGAGTTCCCGGAGGCGCCCGCGGTGCCTCATCCGACATCTACCGAGGTATGAATCCATGATTCCCGTGCCAAGCCGCGCCCCCGGCGCGCCCATCAAGATTGGCCAGATCGTTCCGTCGTCCAATACGACGATGGAAACCGAGATTCCGGCCATGTTCCGCATGCGCGAGGCCGTGGCACCCGAGCGCTTCACCTTCCACTCCAGCCGCATGCGCATGAAGAAAGTGGTCAAGGAGGAACTCGAAGCCATGGATCGCGACAGCGACCGCTGTGCGATCGAGCTGTCCGATGCGCGCGTGGATGTGCTGGGTTACGCCTGCCTGGTGGCCATCATGAGCATGGGCAAGGGCTATCACCGCGTGTCCGAGGCGCGCCTGCACCAGCGCACGGCCGAGAACGGTGCCCCTGCGCCCGTGGTCACCAGCGCAGGCGCCCTGGTCGAGGGGTTGCATGCCTTGGGCGCCAAGCGGGTGTCGGTGGTCTGCCCGTACATGAAGCCGCTGACGCGCCTCGTCGTGGAATACATCGAAAGCGAAGGCATCGAAGTCAAGGACTACGTCGCGCTCGAGATCCCGGATAACCTGCAGGTGGCGGCGCAAGACCCGGCGCGCCTGCTCGAGATCTACAAGCGCCTCGATCGCGGCAACATTGACGCCCTGGTGCTGTCGGCCTGCGTCCAGATGCAATCCCTGCCGTCCATCCAGGCAGTACAGGATGAATCGGGCATTCCCACGGTTTCCGCCGCGGTGGCGACTTCCTGGCAAATGATGCGAAAACTGGGCCTGTCCACCAACGTTCCGGGTTGCGGCGAATTATTATCTGGGAAGTATTGAATCACCGCTCCCCAAGGGGCGGAGCTTGCCCAGGAGACGATGCTTGAAACCAAGAGTCAAGGCCACCCGGCAGAGCCCCGAACGGTCTTACGATGCCCTCGGCGGCGGGGTCGAGGAGATCACCTTGGCCGAACAGGTCTATCGCGCGCTTCGGCGCGATTTGATCTCCGGAGAAATCGAGCCAGGACAGTCGTTGCGCCTGGAATTCCTCAAACAGCGCTACGGCATTAGTTTTTCGCCCATACGCGAGGCCCTGAACCGCTTGCAGAGCGAACGCATGGTGGTCTCTACCGCCTCGCGCGGCTTCCGGGTCGCGCCGTTCTCGCGCGAAGAGATGTGGGATGCCGCCGAGACCCGCATCCTCATCGATTGCGAGGCCATGCGCCGTTCGCTCAAGAACGGCGACGATGCCTGGGAGACCCGGTTGGTGGCTGCTTATCACGCGTTGAACCTGGCGGCCAAGCGCGTGCAGGGCATGCCCGAGCCGGACGCCGAGGCGAGCGAGCTCCTAGAGCAGCGTCACCTCGACTTCCATCAGGCCCTGATCGGGGCATGTGGGTCGCGCTGGCTGACGGAGCTGTCGATGCAAATGTATACGCAGACCGAGCGGTATCGCCGCCCCACGCTGCGCGGCCGCTCCGGATGGGGCGACATCGATCGCGACGTGGGCCGTGAGCACCAAGAGTTGATGGACGCGGCGCTCGCTCGCGACAGCGAGCGAGCAGTGCGTTTGCTGGCGGAACACTATCGGACTACGGTAGCGCTGATCGAACGCTTCGCTTCTTTCAATGACGAGCCTTCGCATGAACCCCAGGATGCCTGACCTGCTGTTTTCCGATCTTGCCGAGCGCGCGGTCCAATACAACGCGCGCGCCTCCGTACCCGATTTCGACGCCTGTGTGCGCGAGTATGCCGAACTGGCCGCGGTGGCCCGCAGTCGCTGCGCTGCTGTGCCCGATCTCTACTACGGCATGGGCGCGGCCGAGCGGCTTGACATTTTCCTGCCGCGGGCCGATTGCCGGCCGGCGCCGGTCTTCGTTTTCATCCACGGCGGTTATTGGCGTTCGCAGACCAAGGAAGACGCCCCGATCATGGCGCCGGTGTTCAACGCCGCGGGCGTGGCGGTGGTGCCGGTGGAATACACCCTGCTGCCCGAGGGCACCTTGGGCGAAACGGTGCGCGAGGTCCGGTCTGCCATCGCCTGGATCTACCATCATGCCGAACAGTACGGCCTTGACCGGAACCGCATTTACGTGGGTGGGAGCTCGGCGGGCGGCCACTTGGCGGGGATGCTGGCCGCTGCCGGGTGGCAAGACAGGTACCGCGTGCCGGATGACGTCATCAAGGGCGTGGTGGCCTTGAGCGGCCTGTACGACATACGGCCCCTATGCGACATCAACGTCAACGAGTGGCTCCGGCTGTATCCCGACCAGGCCGAGCAGCTGAGCCCGCTCTTTCACCTGCCGCGGCCCGGGCTGCCCATGATCGTCTCGGTCGGGGGCCTGGAGACGCAAGGGTTCAAGAACCAGACCGCCGCCTACGAGGCCGCGTGCCGCGAGGCGGGCCTGGACGTCCGGCGGGTCGATGCCCCGCACTGCAATCACTTCAACCTGCTTTGCGAATTGGCCAAGGCCGACAGCCCGCTCACGCAGGCGACGCTGAAGATGATCGGGGTTTCCCGGTAATAGGCCTCGAGCGGCTTTTCGCCCCGACTGGCCTCTGGGCGTGCCGGCACGCGGGTGTCGCCCAGAGGTTTTCGCTCTCCGAAAACTATCCAAAAATGACTTGAGCGGGCCTCGGCGGCCGGAGCATGCTCGCTTCTTCGTTGGGGCCCGGCACACGACCGGGGAGGAAGGGTCGCGCGTGGGGCCGTGCGTTCCCGCTGGCCGCGACCGACACATCGAGGAGACGATTCATGGAGTACGGGATACCACTGCGCCGCGCCGCTTGCCCGCGGCAGGCGCCTTGCCAGTACCGGAGGGTAGCGAGCCGATGAGCGCCAGCGTGGAACAAGGCCGCCGTTTCGAGGACTTCCGGGTGGGCGAGCGGTGGACGAGTGAACCGTTCACGATCACCGCCGAGGAAATCATGGCGTTCGCGCGGGAGAACGATCCGCAGCCCATGCATACCGATCCCGCTGCCGCGCAGGCCGGACCGTTCGGGGGGCTGATAGCCAGCGGCTGGCAGATCGCCGCGCTGGCGATGCGTGCGTTTCTCCGGGCAGGCGGTTACGGCAAGACGCCGATGATAGGCATGGGCGTGGACGAGTTGCGCTGGCTCAAGCCGGTCCGTGCCGGCGATACGCTGGTGGTGGAGCGGGAAATCATCGAGACGATCCGTTCCAAGAGCCGGCCCGACGTCGGCACGATACGCACGCGGGTCCAGGTGCGCAATCAGCATGGCGACGTCGTCATGTCGATGATCTCGCTGGGGCGCGTGCCCGCCCGATGAGCGCTGCCGCCCGGCTTCCGGCGTGGCCCGGTTCGGCCGCGGGCGGCGATGCAAACAGAATACAGAATAGGAGGTGACATGGTAGTCCTGGACCGCCCTGCCGACCTGCAGGCCTGGGTAGGCAAAGAGATCGGTGTCAGCGAATGGCTGGCCATCGATCAATCCCGCATCGACGATTTCGCCCGGCTTACCGGGGACGACCATTGGATTCACGTAGACGTGGAACGCGCTCGCCGGGAGATGCCTGGCGGCAAGACGATCGCGCACGGTTTCATGACGCTGTCCCTGATTCCTTATCTTGCGCGCTCCATCTACACCATCAAGCATCGTGGCCGCGGGCTCAACTACGGCACCAACCGGGTCCGCTTCATCAACCCAGTGCAGGTCGGTGATCGCGTCCGGCTGCGCCAGCGGATCAAGGCGGTGGAGCGTGGCGAAGGCGGAGGCCAGGAAGGCGCGACGCGCGTGACCTCGGAATGCACGATAGAAATCGAGGGCAAGGCGCGTCCGGCCGTGGTCGCGGAGTTCTTGGTGCTGATCTATGACGAATGAGGCGGCCATGGCGGAGACCGTCCACGACATTCGAGCAAGACTCGGGCAGCAGCCCTTCGTCGATTTTCCGGCGTTGATCGCACGTCACGCCAAGGAGCGCCCGCAGGCACCGGCTTTCCGATGCGGGGCGGAGGAGCTGGGTTGGGCCGATCTCGTCCGCCAAATGGACCGCGTGGCCGGTGCGTGCCTGGCTTCGGGCCTGGTTGCCGGGGAAAAGGTAGCGCTGCTTTCTGCGCCTTGCTTGCGGGCAATCGAGACATTCTTCGGCGCGGTGCGCGCGGGATGCTGCATCGTCCCTCTGGCGACCTCGGCGACGGCCGAGGCGCTGCTCGGCATGCTGCGCGATTCCGACGCACGGTTGCTGGTGGCGGATGCGGCCGGATGCGAGCTGCTGCGGACCGTGGAACCGGCGCTGCGCGACGCGTTCGCCGGCCGCCTGGTCGCGCTCGATGGCGCCACCCCGGGCTGGGCCGAATGGGAGGCTTGGCTGGCAAGAAGCCTGCCCGTCGGCACTATCGAGTACGGTGCGGACCAACCCTTCAACATCATCTACAGCTCGGGAACCACCGGCCATCCCAAGGGAATCCTCCACCACCACGGCATGCGGGCGCGCCAGGCGATGCGGCGCAATTTCGGCTTGGGGCCGGGCAGCGTCATGCTCTTGTCCACGCCGCTTTATTCGAATACGACCTTGCAGCCGATGCTTGCTACGGTTGCGGCCGGCGGCCTGACCTTGTTGATGCGTAAATTCGACGCCGGGGGCTACTTGGACCTGTGCGCCGAGCATAAGGTCACGCATACGATGCTGGTGCCGGTACAGTACCAACGCCTGCTCGCGCACGAGAACTTCGGGCGGACCGATCTATCGTCGTTCGTCCTCAAGCAGTGCACGGGCGCGCCGCTCGATGCGCGCCTCAAGGCGCTTATCCTCGAGCAATGGCCCGGTGGCCTGCGCGAGATCTATGGCATGACGGAGGGCGGATGCAGCTGCGTACTCGATGCCCATGAGTATCCGCACAAGCTCGGCACCGTGGGCAAGCCCGCCGCCGACCATGACATGCGCATCATCGACGAGGATGGCCGCGTCTTGCCACAGGGCGAGGTTGGCGAAATCGTCGGCTGGTCGCCCTACATGATGGCTGGCTACTACAAGCAGCCCGAAGCCACGGAGGCCTTCTATTGGCGCGACGAGACGGGCGTGGCCTTTCATCGTAGCGGCGACATCGGCCGTTTCGATGAGGACGGCTTCCTGGTCCTGCTCGACCGCAAGAAAGACCTCATCATCTCGGGCGGCTTCAACATCTATGCCACCGACCTCGAGTCCGTGACGGCGTCTCACCCGGACGTGGCAGACGTCGCCGTGATCGGCATTCCCAGCGAACAGTGGGGCGAGACACCCTTGGCGCTGGTGGTGCGCAAGCCCGGCGGCACGGTCGATGCCGAGACGTTGCGGGAATGGGTCAATGCCCGGGTCGGCCGCACGCAGCGGCTCTCCGCGGTAGAGTTCCGGGACGAGCTGCCGCGATCGGCGCTGGGCAAGCTGCTCAAGCGGGAGCTGCGCGAACCGTATTGGAAGAAATGAACGAGGGGACGAAATGGAAAAGGTTTGCCTGGTGACCGGCTCGACCGGCAGAAACGCGGCCGGTTCGGCCACGATCAAGTATTTTGCCAAGCAGGGGTGGCGCGTCGTCGTCCACTATTCGCGCGACACGGCGGCGGCCGAAGAGGTCGCCGAGGAGTGCCGCAAGCTGGGCGCGGCCGACGTCCTCGTAGCCAAGGCCGATGTCACCAGCGATGAGGCTTGTCGCGCCATGGCGGCCGAGATCGAGCAGCGGTGGGGCCGGCTGGATCTCCTCGTCAACAACGCGGCCGTGACCACGTTCAATGATCACAAGAACCTCGACGGCCTCTCCTTCGAAGACTTCCAGCGCGTCTTCGCCGTGAACGTCTCGGGCGTGTATGTCGTCACCCGCGCGGTTGCCACCTTGCTGCGCGGTACGGGAGGCGCATCAGTCATCAACATTTCATCGGTCGGTGGCTTGCGGGGGACGGGCTCGAGCATGGCGTATGCCGCTTCCAAGAGCGCGCTCAACGCCATGACCTTCTCCCTCGCGCGCGTCCTGGCACCGGAGGTGCGGGTCAACGCCTTGTTGCCGGGCTTCATCGAAGGCGATTGGATGATCAAAGGCGTGGGTCAGGAGCGCTACGATGCGCTGCGTGCCGCCCTCATCGCGAAGAATCCGTTGAAATCCGTGCAGACACCGGAGGACATCGCCGAAGCGGTATGGTGGCTCGCGCACGGACCCGCGGCACTGACGGGAGAACTGATCCAGATCGATTCGGGCGGGCGACTGGTGGTGTAGCGGCGTGCGGCGCCGGCCACGAGCCAGGGCATCAAGCCGCTCGCACGTCCACCTGCATCGATCCCAATCCTTCAATGGAGCAAAGGATGCGATCTCCCGGAACCACGCGGCTGACGCCCGACGATGTGCCTGTCATGATCACGTCTCCCGGCCACAGGGTGCAGTATTCGCTGATCCAGGCGATTTGTTCCGCAATCCCCATGATCATGTGCCGCGGGTAACACGATTGCCGCCGCGAGCCGTTGACGTCCAGCCACATGAAAAGCGACCCGGGATCCGCAATCTGGTCGGCAGTCGTCAGCCAGGGGCCCAGCACGGAGTAACTGTCGAGCGATTTGCGCATCGAACGGTCTTCAGGGCCGCGTACGACCATATCGAGGCCGATGCAGTAGCCAGCGATGTATCCGGCAGCGTCTTCGGGCCGGACGCGATCGGCACGTCGCCCAATGACGACGGCAAGTTCGAGTTCGTGATGCGTCTCCCGCTCGGGAAACCGGATTGCAATTCCCTCGGATGGGCCAACGAGGGAACTGGATGCCTTCAAGAAAAATCCTTGCTGCCGGATCGATCCGGTGTAGCGGTTGGTGAAGGTTTGGCGGGCCTGCTCGACTTCATCGACGTGGTCCTGGTAGTTGACAGGAATGCCCACGATTTTTCCCGGGCGCCGCACGGGGCTCAGCCACGCAGTGGCGTCGTTCACGGTTAGCTTGGGCGCGCCGTCGATGGCCCTGGCCACCGCCTCCCGAACGCGCGGCAGGTGAGAAATCAGCCAATCCACGTGGCCATCATCGATGCTCGGCGCCGGAAGTTCCGCGAGGATCGCGGTGACGTCGCGCCATGTGTCGCCGTCCAGACTGGCGGCGAGTGTGCCGCCATGAATCCATCCCAGTTTCATTGGGCTCCTCGGTCTAGCAAGTAGGTTCGATCTTCGCTTCGTAGCACCCCAGCCACCGCATCAATGGGGCATTGCTGACGACGAACAGCCGGGACCGCTTGCTGAGCGAAACGTGGCGGGCCCACTGCCCTCGCGGGATGGTGAATACGTCTTTGCTGCGCCAGTCGATTCGCATGTCGCCAATTTCGCTATACCCCTCGCCTTCCACCACGCAGCACAGCCTATCCTCGTACAGGCAGTGTTTCGCGACGGCGGTATCCTGCTCGAGCTGCTGGAGCGAGCACGACAGTGTATGCAAGGCGTCGTCACCGGTTTCCGGGGTCACGTATCGCAGCTCGCGCAAGCCGACGGCATTGACCGGGCAATGAGGCAGGGCTGCCGATGCCCAGGCGTACGGATAACGGTATTGCGTCGATGCCTTTTCAGGCGAATCGGTGACCGGAACCATGCCCGGCGCGTAGGCCACGTCCGGAATGTGGGAGGGGAGGCCGTAGGGTGGGCCTGCCTCGAACTTGATGGTCTGCAACGCGATATGCAGCGGGACGTCGAGTACGTCCAGCCACAAGGCGGGCTCGGTGCCGCCGTGATAGTGCTCGTGCCAGGCCATGGACGGCGTGAGGATGAGGTCGCCGAATTCCATGGGACATTCTTTGCCGTTGACGATGGTCACGGCCCCCGAACCCTCGAGCATGAAGCGCAGCGCCTGCATGGTGTGCCGGTGTGGCCGGGCTCGCTCGCCGGGCATCAGGCACTGGATGGCTCCCAGCACTTGGCCGCACGTTGCCTCCCGGCTCCAGTCCGGCAGGTCGGCAGCGAGCAATTGCAGGACGCGCCGTTCCACCATGTCCGTGTCGACTTCGTGCTGCACGTCTACGATGAGCCCGCGCAGGCGCTCCCAGGCCCAATGGCTGGGCAAAGGGGGCGGCGGCGGTGGCTTGTGGGCAGTGCGGCTCAACCATAGGGGAAGCACGTTCGCATCGCGCCAGCGCGGCGGTATCGAATCTTTCAGGGAGGGTGCATCGTTGGGAGCCGTCATCTCATTCACCTCCAGGTGCCTGCGCACTGAATTCCGCGAGCACCGCTTCGGTGTGTTGTCCGAGCGTGGTTGGCGCGGAGCCGATCGGCGGACGTACTCCGTCGACCAGGACGGGAGTCCGCACGGCGGTATATGAGGTACCGCTGGTGCTCGTGATGTCTTCGAGCGTTCCCAGGTGCTGCAGTTGAGGGTCGTCGGCAATCTCCGCGACGTTGCGGATCGGCGCGTGAGGGAGGTCTGCCGCTTCCAGTACGCTCAGCCAATGAGATAGCGGCCGGGCGCGGAACGCTTCTCCCAGCATTTCGTTGAGCACATAGAAATGAGACGCCCGGCTCGCCGGGCTGGCGAAGCGCGGATCTTGCTGCCATTCCTGACGATCGAGCACCTCCAGCAGCTTGAGCCAGTTATCCTGGCTGGAGGAAAGATGTAGGGCAAGGAGCTGCTCGTCGGCACAGCGCACGGCGTATGCTTGCGAGATGGCGACGCGCGTATGGGGCGTGATCCGCCCCGGAAGATTTCCGGCAATGGCGATGCAATCCGGAATAAAGGCGACGGAGGCGTCGAGCATATTGATCTCGATGCGGGCGCCTTCCCCCGTCTGGCTGCGTCGGTAGAGTGCGCCCAGAACGCCATAGCAGGCATACATGCCGGTCACGTTGTCGGCGATCGTGGGGCCGCTGAAGAATGGATTCGCCGGATCCACGGTCAAGGCAGCCACGCCCGACAGGGCCAATGCGACGGAATCGTAGGCGGGGCGCTGCGCATAAGGGCCGTCGCGGCCGAAGCCAGTGATGGAGCAACGGACCAGGCGCGGATTGACGGCGCAGAGCGTGGCGTCGTCCAGGCCGAGCCGTGCCAGTACGCCCGGGCGGAAGTTGTCGATGAGCACGTCGGCCGATTCCAGCATGCGCAGCAGTGCCGCGCGACCGGCGGTTTCGCGCAGGTTCAGCGCCACGCTCTCCTTTCCGTGGTTGTATGCGCAGAACTGGGGGCTGTCGTGGCCGGTCGCATGGCGGCGGAAAGGGTCACCTTGCGCGGGGTTTTCGACCTTGATGACGCGCGCGCCCAGGTCGGCGAGCATGCGCCCGGCGAGCGGCGCCGTCACCATGGTGCCGAGCTCCAGGACGGTGACTCCTGCGAGCAGCGGGCTGCGAGAAGCGGATGTACTCGGATTCATGGAAGGGACGCTTGGATTCGGCGGGCCAGCGTGGTCTTGAGGACCTCGGTTGCCCCTTCGGTAATGCGGAAGCTTCGTATCTCGAGCCAAAACCGATGAATGGGCGACTCAATGGAAAGCCCGGTAGCGCCGTGCAATTGCAGGCAGTCGTCGACCACCTTGAAGGCGTGTTCCACGGCAAAGAGCTTGGCCATCAGCGTTTCGTATTGCACGGGGAGGCCGGCATCGGCCTTGGCCGCTGCATCCATGGTCAGCAGGCGGGCCGCATGCAGATTTTGATAGCCGTCGGCAAGCATCCATTGCACCCCCTGGCGCTCTCCGATGGGCGCGCCGAAGGTGCGTCGCTGGCGCACGTATTCCATGGTGAGCTCCAGGCAACGTTCCATCGCGCCGCAGGCCTGGGCCGCATGGCGTATCCGGCCATGGTTGATCGCGTGTTGCGCGAAGGCGAACCCTTCGCCCTCAGCACCTACCAAATTCCGCGCCGGCACCCGTACGTCGTCGAAATGAATCTCGCCCAGGGCATCGCCCATGATCATGTGGTCGGTGCTCCGCGTGATCCCAGGGCTGTCGAGGTCTACGAGGAAACAGGAAATCCCTCCCCGCGCCCGCTTTTCCGGATCGGTCACCGCGAACACCTGGGCAAAGTCTGCATGGTCGGCATGGCTGATGAAGCGCTTGGTGCCGCTCAGGATGTAGACGTCACCTTCCTTGCGGGCGCGGGTCCGCATGGAGGCGGGGTCGGACCCGGCGTCCGGTTCCGTTTGAGCGAAACATGCCTGCTTCTCCCCCGCGAGGACGGGGTCGAGGTAGCGTTGGCGCAGCTCGCCCTGCAGGTTGCACAGGATAGGCCCTGCGACCGGGCCGAAGACGTCGAGGTCGCGCGCGGTCAGTACGGCCGCGCGGGCCACCTCTTCCCAGAAGACCGACATGGCTTCCAGTGAAAGGCCCTGGCCGCCCAGCGACTCTGGAATGTCCAACATCCAGAGTCCGGCCTTGCGTGCTCGCTCGCGCACCGCCGCCTTTTGGACCTTGTCCAGGCGCGGGTGGTGCTTGAGTTCGGCCTCGAGGGGGATCAGCTCGCGTTCGACGAATCTGCGGACCGAGTCGCGAAGTGCATTCAGTTCGGGCTCGCGATGGTAGGGCGCGGGTAGGATATCCATACGAGCTGCTCGTTACGCGGCGGATTGGGCCAGGCCCGGCTGCGTGGGCAGGCGTTCTGCTTCTGTTAGGCGGCGCCATTCCTTGGTCGGTTCACCGTTGCGGAGCTTGTCCAGCTCGCGCCAGAAGAGTTTGCGCAGCGTGACGATGCCCAGGTCGGAGCGGCCCAGCACTTCCTTGGTCCGGTCAACGATGCGGCCTTGCCCGCGAATGGCGAGGTAATCCTGGGCAGCGGTCAGTCCCACGAACATGTCGTCCGGGTTGTTCCACTCGCGCATCGCAAACAGTTCGTCGTGATGGGCGGCGGGATCGTACTTGCCATAGGTGTCGAAATATTGCTCGAACCGCTGCCGCGATTCCTCGCTGCCACCTGGGGGCAGGCTATAGATCATGAAGCGGGTGGTGTTTAGGTCGTCGTTCGGCACCATCCAGACGAATACGTCTATCCACGGGTCCTCGGGCTTGAGGCCGGGAACGGTGATGTGATTGTTGTTGGGGAACGTCCAGTCGCTCACCCGTACGTTGTTGTCGGCGCGACGTCCGATCTGCCGGATGCCGGCGGGGGTTTCCTGGTATTCCAGCTTGGGTACTGCGTTCGTGACGGCGGCACCGAATGGCCCTACCTTCAGCGCGTGGTGCACGAAGCTGACGTGCGTGGCATCCATCGAGTTCTCGATCTGCTGGAACCAGTTGTTGTCCCAACGCTCGACGCCGTTGCGCAGGACGGCGCCTTCCAGCTCGGTCAGCGCCTTCCTGGGTAAATCGAACTCGGGTACGGGGGCTTCTCCCATGTAGGCGAAGATCAGGCCGCCGTACTCGTAAACGGGGTAGCCCGCGATGCGGGTGCGCGGCATGCCGGTATCGACTTCCGCGGGCCGCTCCACGCACGCTCCGCTCGAGTCAAAACGCCAACCATGGTAGATGCATCGCACCGTGTCGCCGTCGACCCAGCCCGTGCTCAGCAGTGTGCGGCGGTGAGCGCATCGTCCGCCGATCAGGTGCGGGGTGCCGGATTGGCTGCGATAGAGCGTGAGTTCTTCGGAGAGGATGGTAATGGTCTTGGCTTCGCCCGGGCCGACGTCGCTGGCAAGTGCCACCGGGTGCCAGAAGCGGCGCAGCAGTTTGCCCATGTCGGTGTCAGGGCCGGTCTTGGTCAGGGCGAGGAATCGTTCGGCGCGTTCGTCGAGCGCCATAGGCGTTACTGTGGTCATGGGGGGTTACTCCGTATTGCGCGGTTGCCCGAAGCGTTCGGTCAGGGGTTCGTTCGGTTCCCCGTATCGGGTAATGAAGGTCTTGCGTACGTAGTCTTGAATGGACAGCGGATGGTGGCGGCCAGGTGTCCAGGTCGGGTACTTGTGGCGCAGTCCGGCGTCCACGGGTATATCGATTCCCGTGATGCACGAGGATTCGTCCGATGCAAGAAACACGGTCGCCCATGCAAGATCCGACGCTCGGGGGAAGCGACGCAGCGGCAGCTGGTCGAGGTACTCCTGGCGCGAATAGAACCCGGTGCGATCCGGAACCTTCCAGTTGGGGTCGAACACTTCGTCCTTCATCAACGTCCAGAGCTGGTGTTCCATCGAACACGGGGTCACCGTGTTGACGCGGATTTGGTGATGGGCCAGATCCATTGCGGCAGATCGGGCGAAGTTCAGCAGGGCTGCCTTGGCAGCGCAGTAGGCTGCACCGTCCGCTTCGCCGAAGTGTGCGGCGGTAGAGAGCAGGTGGATGATGCTGCCGCCCTGGCCCTGGCCCTGGCGAATCATTTGCCGTGCCGCATATTGCGTGGTGAGGAGGCCGGCCGTGGCGAAACTGCCCACGGCGTCTTGCCAGTCGTCCAGGCGCATGTCGAGCGTATGGGCCCAATGAACACGGCCGGCCATGTTGACGATGACATCCACGCGACCGAAGATTTCTACCGCGGTGCGGATGGCAGCTTCGACGTCCGCTTCTTCGCGTGCATTGCAGGCCGCCCAGGCCGCCCGCAGGTTCTTGCCCTGGATGAATTCGGCGGTTTCCCGCGCCGCTTCAGCCACGATGTCGGTCACGAGTACCGATGCCCCTTCGCGCGCGAGAAAGTGGGCGATCGTGCCGCCTATGTTCGGACCGGCTCCGAAGACCACGGCAACCTTGTTCTGCAGTCGCATGTCGATGTTCCTCTTATTCCGGGGTAACGCCAATCCGCCGGACCACACTGCCCAGGCGCTCGATGTCCGTCTTGATCACGGCGTCGTATTCCAACGGGGTGCTGCCGACTGCCTCGACCCCGTCCGATTCGAGTTTTCGGACGATCTCGGGGTCACGAGCGGCGGCCGCGAAGAGCTTGTGCAGTCGGTCGATGGTTGCGTCGTCCGTACCCGCCGGTGCAGAAACGCCGAACCAGCTGTCCACGACGACGCCATTGACGTTGCGTTCTGCCAGGGTAGGGATATCGGGCAGCAATTTCATGCGCTTATCGCTCGCCACGGCGAGCACGCGCAGGCGCCCGTCCTCGACGAGCTTGCGTATGGATGAGTACGAGACAAAAAAGAAATCGATGCGGTTGGCCGCGAGGTCCACGATTGCAGGCGCTGCGCCGCGGTAGGGAATGTGAGTCATGGGCTTGCCGGTTGCTTCCGAGAGCATGGCACCCAGCAAATGGCCGCTAGACCCGGTACCCGCCGATCCGTAGGTCAGGTTTTTCTCGCTCGCAAGCTTGATCAGGGAGGCGACGTCCCGGGCTTGGCTTTGGGAAGAGACGGCCAGTACGGAGGGAAATCGCCAGAGCAGGCTGACTGACTTGAAGTCCTTGATTGCGTCATAAGTCAGCCGGTCGCCATAGAGCGAGGGATTGATGCCGTGCGATCCAATGTTCGATTGGTACAGCATCGTCCCTCGTCCCGCCGAGCTTTTCACCGCTTCGGCGCCGATGATGCCGCCGCCCCCGGAACGGTTCTCGACGATGACTGTTTGTCCGCTTTGTTCGGTGAGCTTTTGCGCAATGGCACGCATGGTGACGTCCGCGCTCGCGCCCGGCGCAAAGGGCACGACCACCGTAATGGGATCAGAGGTACGGGCGAACGTGGGAGGGGTTGCACAGGCAAGGGCACAGAGAATCAGCGCCGACCGGGAAAAAAGCATGCGGGTCTCCTTTGGCTGTTAGTCCAGTGGGATGTAGTTATGGGCGGCGATTATCGAGACAGTGCCGATGCGCGAGCAACGCTAGAATCGCCAACGCTGCTATGCTTGATCCGTATAGCTCGATAATGAATTGCAAAATATGGATATCGAACAGATTCGTCGATTCGTTGCCGTGGCTGATAGCGGCAGCTACATCCATGCCTCGGATTTGTTGGGCGTCGCGCAGCCCACGCTCAGCCGCCAGGTTCGTGCGCTTGAGGTCGAGCTGCGCACCACGCTCTTTCACCGGCATGGACGAGGTGTCGTGTTGACGGAGCCAGGCCGGCGGTTCCTGGAACACGCACGCGGCATCTTGCATAGCGTGGATGCTTCGCTGCGTGCGTTGGATGACGGGGGTGCCGAGGAGGGCGGGCGGGTCGTGATCGGTTTGACGCCAACGGCCGGACGCTTGCTCATACCCAAGCTGTGCAATGCGATCCTCGAGCGCTTCCCCAAGGCCAGCGTGAGTTTCATCGAAGGCTTGTCGGGCGCACTATTCGAGCGCACCTGCATCGGGCAGCTGGATTTTGCGATCGCCCACAATCCGCCTGCAACGGGGAACCTGTACGTCGAACCCATTGTGACGGAACCGTTGTACTTAATTGGCAGGAAGCCCCACGGGCGTTATCGCGATAGAGTCCCGCTAAAGAGCTTGGCAGAATTGCCATTGATCCTGCCCGGTAGCCATCACTCCATTCGTCCCGCCCTTGACCGCGAAATGGTCAGGCTCGGCTTGCGCTTGAACGTCCGCGTGGAAGTGGATTCTTTGCCGTCCATCCTGGACCTGGTGCGCAGTGGCCGAGGCTATACCATTGCCCCGAAGAATCTGCGTCGAACGGCGGAGGGATCCGACCTCTCGTGGCAGCGGATCATATCTCCCGAGATCACCACCACCCTGTGCTTGATCGCGCAAACCCGTTGGAATCGTTCGGCCGCCGTCGTCTATGCAACAGAGCAGGCTGCCCGGCTTTTCCGGGAAGTGGCTGGATGATGTGCGATGGCGCAAAGGCATCCCGGCATCGCTAAACCGGCAGCGGCAGCTTGCTCGAGAACTTCACCTCGCGCAGGGATAGGCTGGTGCGCACCGTCGCGACGTTGGGCAGCGTGCGCAGCATGTTGTCGATGAAGTCACGCACGGAATCGAGGTCTTCTGCGACCACCATCATGACGAAGTCGGCTTCACCCGTGACGCGGTGGCAGGTCAAGACCTGGTCGCTGGCTTCGACCAGTTTTTCGAGCGCCGCAAAAGCTTCGGCGGTATGGGGGGAAAAATTCAGGCTGATGAAGGCCAGTTCGCCAAGGCCGAGCTTGCGCCGGTCGAGCAGTGCCTGGTAGCCCTGGATATAGCCTTCCGCTTCTAGCTTGCGCAGCCGATGCCAACAGGGCGTTTCGCTGAGGGCGACGCGTTGCGCGAGCTTGGCGTTGGAGAGGCGGCCGTCTTCCTGCAGGAGGCGCATCAGCTGCAGGTCAATGTCGTCCAACGAATCGGATGGGGCATTCTTCTTCATTCCGGCAGGTTAGAAAAAGAATCGCCTGATGTAAAGGCAATGCTCAAGAACAATGTCAACCCCTTTGTGGGGGCAGGGCGGACGATCAGAACACCTCGCCTGCCGCGTCCTCCACATGGCCCTTGCCCACTTTTGCAAAGTACTCGCGGACAAAGTCGCAGAATCGCCTGACGCCTTCGATGTCGGCCCGGCGGGAGTCGACGAAGAGCGAGTATTGGCGGCTGACGACCGGCGCTTCGAGCTCCACGACTTTGAGTTGATGGACCCGCGTGGCCGGTTCGACGAAGCCCGGGCAAACCGCCAGGCCCATGCCGGCGGCGACCAGGCTTAGGGCGGCAGTGGTATCGCCCACTTGCCGGACTTGGCTGAACCGGAACTCGGGGCCCAACTGCCTCGCCAGGTGCAGCAGCGGAAGATTACCCACGAAGATCAGCGGCTCGTCGACGATTTCTTTCCAGCGCAGGCGCTTACGCCGGGCCAGCGGGTGGCGGGGCGGGCAGACGACGCAGATGCGGCTTTGAAAAAGGGGCGTGGCGATCACGTGCTCGGCCACCGGAGAATGGGTGGAAATCGCCAGGTCGACCTGTCCTTGTTCGACCGACGCCCGGATGTCGTCCACCTTGACGTCCACAGGCGTCAAGCGAACGTCTGGATACCATTTCGACGACACCCGCCGTTACCTGGATGCCGTCGAATCCCTGAACGACGAGGCCCGCTATAAGATTTTCGAAGGCAACGCGAGAAAGGTGTTCCCGCGCTTGAACCGGTTGCTCGACCGCCGCGCGGCCGCGCAAGCCTCTTCCGCCAACCAAGCTCCTGAACGGGTGACGCAATGAGCACGCCAAGACTCAACGGAATCATCCGCCAACTCGAATCGGGCCGCGTGGCGACCATGTCGTTCTGCCCGCCCACGATCGAATCGGCCATTGCCTTTAGCACCACCAAGTACGACGGCGTGCTGATCGAGTGCGAGCACCAGCCCTGGAACCCGCTCTCGCTGCGCGACACTTTCCAGTACCTGTTGAATCGCCGCCAGATTGCAACCTCCGGCTCCATCGCGCCGGCGGTGACGCCCATTGTGCGCATACCCGCCAACGGCGCCGAGCAGAGCCAGTGGATGGCCAAGCAGGCGCTGGACCTGGGAGCGTATGGCATCGTTTGGCCCCACGTCAGCACGGTGGAACAGGCGTATGCCGCCGTCGCGGCGTGCCGTTATCCGACCCTCAAGAGCCATCCCCTGCACGAGCCCTTCGGGCAGCGGGGCGACGGCCCGACGACCGCCGCGCGCTATTGGGGCCTGACGAACCAGGAGTATTACGCCAAGGCAGACGTGTGGCCGCGCAACCCCGAGGGTGAAATCTTCGTCATGCTGATGATCGAAGACCTCGAGGGCATCGCCAACCTGCGCGACATCCTGAAGGAAGTTCCCGGCATCAGTGCCGTCATGATCGGCGAGGGCGACCTCTCCCAGGAGCTGGGCATTCCCCGCCAATACGAGCACCCGGAGCTGCTGTCGGCCATGGCGCAGATTCGTTCTACCTGCCAGGAGTTCAACGTCCCCGTCGCCCATCCGCACGTCACGACCGAGAATGTCGAGCGCGTTTACGACGAAGGCTACCGGATCCTGGTGTGCGGCCCCAGCCGCACGTATCCGGCGCTCGACAAAGTCCGGCAACTCGCCGGCGCTTGAGCGCGGCATTTCAGGGAGACGATATGGACTTAGGAATCAAAGGCCGCAAGGCCTTCCTCATGGCTTCGTCCAGCGGATTGGGCCTGGCCTGCGCCAAGGCGCTGGCCGCCGAGGGGGTAGACGTTTGGCTGAACGCCCGTAACGCCGAACGGCTAGAGGCGGCCGCCGAGGAGGTGCGCAAGGTTGCGACCGGACAGGTTTGCACCATTGCCGCGGACCTGACCGTCGAGGCGGACCGCCAGCGCATTTTCGCGGAGATCCCGGAGGTAGACATCCTGGTGACCAATAATGAAGGGCCGACGCCGGGCAGCCTCGAGAATTGGGATCACGACGCGTGGGTGGGTGCCTTCGAGAAAAACATGATTCCCCACGCCTTGTTCATCCGGAACTACGTGGGCGGCATGCGGGCGCGCAAATTCGGACGCATCGTCAACATAACCTCGGCGATGGTGAAATCGCCGCGCGTCCACCAGTCCCTGTCCGCTGCGGCGCGCACTGCGCTGACGGCCTTCTGCAAAGGCCTCTCGCTCGAAGTGGCGCGGGACAACGTGACCATCAACAACCTGCTCCCCGAGCGCATCGATACGCCGCGCCAGCAATTCATGGCAAAGCGGCTGATGAAGCTGGAAAACATCAGCTATGAAGAAGCCCGGGCGCGCTTTGCCGACAGCATCGCGGCCAAGCGCATGGGAACCCCGGAAGAGCTGGCCAGTGCCTGCGCCTACCTGTGCTCGGCGCATGCCGGCTTTATTTCGGGACAAAACCTGCAGGTCGACGGCGGGTCGTATCACGGCTTGATTTGAGGCGTGGCCATCGGACTGCCGCGGGGTGGTCCTGGCCATCGGTGGGGAGGCAACCAGGAGGGCTGGGACCGGGGATTCCGGGGGACGAGCGGGCGCCGCAGGCCGCCGCGGCTGGTGGATAATCGATAAGATAAGAATCAGTTGCGGGCCATCGTCCCCACTCAATGTCCGTGCGCCCTACGAGGCGAGGAACCCCCCGTGCTACCCCGCGTATTCATTTACATCGACGCCATCGCTCGCGCAGGCTCTATTCGGAAGGCGGCAGAGCAGGTGCATGTCGCCGCCTCCGCGTTGAATCGGCAACTGCTGGACCTCGAACAGGAGCTCGGCGTCGAGCTGTTCGAGCGTTTGCCGCGCGGGATGCGGGCCACTGCCGCAGGCGAGCTGCTGCTGGCCCATATTCGCAAGCAGGAACGCGAGTTCGAGCTGCTGCGATCTCAACTCGATAACCTGCGCGGGCTGCGCCGCGGCCATATCCGCATCACGGCGCACGAGTCTGCCACCCGCGAGTTGCTGCCTCGTGCAATTTCCGCGTTCCGGACCGAATACCCCGGGGTGTCGTTTACGGTCAACATGGGCACGACGGCGCGCACGTTCGAGGAGCTGCAGAACGATACCGTGGAACTCGGCCTGCTGTTCAACCCGCCTTCGAATGCCCTGCTTACCCGGCTCGTGGAGGTCAAGACGCCCTTGTATGCAGTGGTGGCGTCCGATCATCCGCTGGCAGACCGCAAGTCGTTGCGCCTGAGCGATTGCCTCGCGTACCCGCTCGCGCTAATGAACTCTTCCGCCGCAGGCGGGCGCAACCTCATCGAGGCGCTGGCCCGCCAGTCGGGCCATGTTATCAACCCGGTACTGCAAACCGACAGCTTTGAGCTGATGGGGCAATTCGCCCGGCAGTCAGGGGGGATTTTTTTCCAGCTGGCGGTCGGGGTCGCGGCAGAGGTGGCCCGCGGAGAACTCGTCGCGATTCCGCTCGGCGACCCCATCCTGGCCCGGGGCCGCTTGGTGCTCCTGGCTCGCCGGGGCCGCACCTTGTCGGTGCCGACATTGCGTTTCGTGCACTATTTAGAGGAGCACATGCACGCCTTGGTGTAGCGTACAGGTCACGCTATACCGTTCTGAAAAAGCGAACGCTTTGCACGAAATTTGCTGATTCTCATCCCGCATTTGTATTCCTACGATGATGCTTTGCCGAGCGATCGGTACACTGTCGAGGAGTATGAAAAGTGGAAACCGCTACGTGGCATTTTGAACCCATCGCGGGCGCGCCGTTGGGGGCGGTGGCCCACGGCGTCGACCTGCCGGACGTGGATGATGCCTTCTTCGAAGAATTGCCCAGGCAGCTCGCCCGCCATGGCGTCATCGTTTTCCGCGACCAGCACCTGACTCCTGAAGCGCTGCAAGAGGTAGCCACCCGCCTCGGACCTCTTGAGCCCCTGGTGCTGGATCAGTTCTGCATGCCGGGCCATCCTTTCATCTACATCCTGTCCAACATCGTCGAGAATGGGCGGCCCATCGGATCGTCTACCGACGGCTACGGTTGGCACACCGACCAGGCTTATTACGCGCAGCCGACGGCGTACACCCTGCTCTATGGCGTGGAAGTTCCTCCCGAAGGCGCCGACACCCAGTTCGCGAATACGCGCCTGGCTTACGAGACCTTGCCGCCCGAGAGGCAGTCGGCCCTGCGCAAGCTTTGGACAGAGCACTCCTACATGAAGATGATCATGGACCGGGCCAAGAATCCGGCGTTTGCGGGCAAGGTCCCCCTGCCGACCCCGGAGCAGCAGGCCAAGGCTCCCGATGTCGTTCAGCCTCTTGTTCGCCGCCACCCGGTGGACGCATCGCTCAGCCTCTATCCAGGAGGGCAGACGGTCAAGCGTGTGGTGGGCATCGAAGACGCCGCCGCGGGCGTGGCTTTGGTACAGGAATTGCTTGATTGGTGTACGAACGAGCGCTTCCAGTATCGGCACGTCTGGTCCGCGCACGACTTGGTCATCTGGGACAACCGTTGCACCGTGCATCGCGCCACGCCCTACGACAAGGAACGTTATCGACGCCTCATGTGGCGTGTGAGCGTGAAAGGGGAGCGACCCTTGAGCTCGTGACACCCGCTCCACCGGCAGGGCCGGCGCGGATCCACATTGACTTGCCATCGAGGCCGACATGAAAAATCTGTTTTCTAGTGTATGGACCGTCCTTGCTCCGTCATCGCTGCGCCTCGTGCTGCGCGGTGCCGCGGTTGCTTTCACCGCCGCCCTTGCCGCCGCCTCCGCCATGGCGGCGGACCGCGTTGTCGTGCAGATTGACTGGCTGCCGTCGGGCGACAAGGGGCCGTTCTATGTGGCCTTGCATGAAGGCTTCTACGCGAGCGAAGGGTTGGAGGTGACCCTGCAGACCGGACGAGGCTCTGCCGACGCGCTCACCAAAGTGGCCACCGGAGCAGCCGATATCGCCAGCTCCGGGATCAGCGCGGTGCTGAGCGCCGCTGCGAAGGGACCGATGCCGCTGAAAGTCGTGTACACGGCATACACCGAGTCGCCCGAGTCGTTTTTCGTCATCAAGGGTAGCGGAATCCGCACGCTCAAGGACCTGCAAGGCCGGCCCGTGGCCGCCACCGCCTTGTCCACTTCGCGCGTCCTGATGCCGCTGGTGTTGGAGCGCAATGGCGTGTCGGTGGATCAGCTGAAGCTGCAGCTGGTCGACGCCAATGTCCTCATGCCCATGTTGGTTTCGGGCCGGGTAGATGCCATTTCGAGTTTCCGCACCCAGGTTCCCCTCGCCAACTCGCTGCTCCAGCCCCGCGGCAAAGAAGTCGAGGTGCTTCCGTGGTCCATGTTCGGCTTGGAGACCTACGGCATGGTGCTCGCGGCCTCGGATGCCATGATCAAGGAGCGTCCGGATGTGCTGAGGCGCTTCTTGCGGGCGTTTCACAAGGCGATGCTTCTTTCGCTGAAGGATCCGGCCGTGACGGGGCGGGCCTTGAAGAAATCGGCCCCGGAAATCGACCCGCAGGTCGCCGAAGCGCAGTTCCGCGCCTCGATTCCCTTGATTGACAATGCCACCAGTCGACGGGACGGCATCGGGACCATCGAACCCGACCTGCTGAAGAAAAGCTGGGGGTGGGTGGCCGCGTCGGAACGCTATCCGCTGGACAAACTCGACCCGGAGCGAATGGTTGCGCGACTCAATTGGGCGGATAACTGAAAATGGATGCTCCGGTTATTGAGCTCCAGCGGGCGGGCAAGGTGTTCGTGTCGAGCGACGGCGCCAAGACGACGGCGCTCGATGGCATCGACCTCGCGATAGGCAGGCATGAGTTCGTTGCACTCATCGGGCCCTCGGGGTGCGGCAAATCGACGCTGCTGCGGCTGGTGGCAGGACTGCTCCCGGTCACGTCTGGCCAGGTGAGCATCTATCGCCAGCCGGTCACTGAGCCCCGGGACGAGATTGGCATCGTATTCCAGCGCCCGACCTTGCTGCCCTGGCTGAGCGTATTGGACAACGTGGCATTTCCGGTCAAGCTCAAGACGGGACGCGTCGATGCCGGCACGCGCGAACGCGCCCGCGAGCTGGTTAGGATGGTGGGCCTGGCCGAATTCGAAGATCGCCTGCCGGAAGAGTTGTCGGGGGGCATGCAGCAGCGGGTCGGCATCGCGCGATCGCTGCTGCACGATCCAGACATTCTGCTCATGGACGAGCCGTTTTCCGCGCTGGACGCCCTGACCCGGGACGAAATGAGCCTGGAGCTGCTGCGGATACTACGCGATTCGCCCAAGACCGTGGTGTTCGTCACCCACTCCATCCCGGAAGCGCTCTTGCTCGCAGACAAGATCGTGGTCATGCAGTCGCGTCCCGGTCGCGTCCGGGAAGTCATCGCGGTGCCGTTCCCGAGGCCCCGCTCGCTCGATACGCTCATGGATCCCCGGTTCAATAGGATGGCCAATGACATCCGCGCGCAGGTGTTCACTCGAAGGACGGGAACTTAGATCATGTCTGTGCTGCTCACGTTCACCGATCGTTATGCGCCGCTGATTACCGCCATCGGGCTGGTCATCGTCTGGGAGTTTGCCTGCCGCGTGCTGTCTGTGCCGGCGTACGTTTTTCCTTCCCCGTCGGAAATCGTCCAAGCGGCGAGCGTGTTTACGGGTGCCCAGCTGTTCAATCACTTCCGAAGCACCGTGGAGGTGGTGATCGTCGGGTTTCTCGCATCGATCGCGATCAGTTTCCCTGTTGCGGTGATCATCACGCATTCTCCGCTGTTGTCGCGCACGGTGGTGCCCATCCTCGTGGTGATCCATTCCACTCCGATCGTGGCCGTTGCGCCCATCATCGTGGTGGCGCTGGGCGCGGGGGTACTGCCACGCGTGGTGATCACTTGCCTGATTACCTTCTTCCCTTTGGTCATTTCCCTCGTGACGGGGCTCAGGTCGACGCCGTCGGAGATCCTCGAGCTATCCCGGTCGCTGCGGGCGTCCCGCAACCGGGAGTTGTGGTTTATTCGCATGCCGTTTGCCGTGCCCTATATCTTCAGCGCATTGAAGGTATGCATCACGCTGGCCGTGATCGGGGCAGTCGTAGGCGAGTTTGTCACTGCAGAGAGCGGCTTGGGCTATCTCATCCTGTTCTCGACATCGATGATGAAGATGCCGCAGTCCTTTGTTGCGCTCGTCATCCTCGTGGTACTCAGCCTAGCGCTCTACCAACTGATCGAACTGGTGGAAAAGCGATGGTTCGCGTGGAGTTTGCCCAAGCGGGAAACGGCCTGACCGCCGGGGGCAGGCTCGAGCTCCCCTCGCAGGAAAGCCGGCACGAAGGTTCGGGCGTACGGCGGAAGGGTAGGCTGATGGGCGGTGCGTTCAATGTCGTCGCCGGGCCAATACGTCGTCCCTCGGCCCGGCATCCACCACTTTCCCGGCCTCCATTACGACGATGGTATCGAACCGCGGTAGGAGGCTGGGGCGATGTACCGATGCAATGATGCAGGCCGACGGAAACGCGGCGAAGATGCGGTCGAACACCTGGCCCTCGGCCTGCGGGTCGAGCGCGCTGGTGGGCTCGTCCAGCAGGAGCAGCGAGCTGCCGCGCGCCGCCAGGGCGCCCCGGGCCAAGGCCAGGCGCTGCCGTTGGCCGCCGGAGAGGTTGCCGCCGCGTTCATTCAAGGGGCTGGATAAGCCTTCCGGGAGTCGTTCCAGCACTTCGTCGAAGACGCCCGCATGGACGGCGGCAACAAGGGCTGCCGGGTCGGCCGGCTCGCCAAACGTCAGGTTTTCCTCCACGCTGGCTTCGAACACCTCGGCTTCTTGAGGGATGAGGGTCGCCAGGGTGCGAAGGTCAGACCAGGACGTCATCGCGCCGTCTTTGAGCAATGTCCCTTCTTGCGGCGAGTAGAGGCCGGCGAGTAGGCGTAGCAGGGTGCTCTTGCCGCCACCGCTCGGGCCGATCAGGGCAACCCGGGTACCCCGGTGCAAGGCGAGGTCGATGCCGTGCAGGCCGCCCCGCGCATCGTCGCCGTAGCGCCATACGGCGCCCCGCAGTTCCAGCGTTTGCCATGGCGCATCGGGCACGACCGCGGGCACGGGTGCGTCCGGGTCGCCCGGGGCTTCCCAGATAGGCTCGGCGCTGCCGTAATCGGTGTGCATGCGCGCGAAGCTCTGGAAGTTGGTGGCCATCGCGCCGACCACGGTGGCCGCTTGCTGCGCATACTGGTAGATCATGAACACCGTGCCCAGCATCACGGCTTGGCCGGGTTGGCGCGATTGCAGCACGTAGACGACCACCAGTATCCAGGTGAGGCCCATGCCGAGGATGTCCACCGTGAACCATTTTCCTTCCGTCACCATGACGGCCCGTCGCAACGGCGCCATGACCGCCTCCATGCGGCGGCCGAGCACCTTGCGGGAGGCAGCCTGCAAGCGCAGGCCGATCACCGTCCCGGCGTTGCCGACGAAATCGAGCAGGGCCGCTGCATAGCGGCGTTCCGCGTCGTTCTCGGCGCGGGCCAGCTGCATCAGCGCGCGGTCGAAGCGCATGATGATGAGCGCGATGACGACATAGCCGGTGATGGCGATGATGCCGCTGGTGGTCGAGAGCAGTGCCAGGGCCACCAGCGGGCCGACGAAATTGAACGCGCTCTGCAGATAGCCGAACTGGTTTTGCGCGAAGTCGGAGAGCGCCCGGCTCGACTGGACGACCCGATGCTGGAGTTCCCCGGAATGTCGCCCATCGCGCCAGGCGAGCGGGGCGGCGGCAATGCGCGCATAGAGCTGGTCGGCGAGCCGCTCGCGGACGCGTACGCCCACGTTGCGTTCCAGGATGCGGCCTGGCCCGTGAAGCAGCCACGACAGCAGATAAACGCCGACGAGGTAGGCGATCCAGCGGCCGGCGGTCGCCATGTCGCCATGCTGGAGCGCGTTGATGGCGTGGGATGCCAGCCACGGCATGGTCAGGCGCAGCAGCTGCGCCGCCGACAGCAGGCCCGCAGCGCCGAGCATGTGGGCGCGCACCCCGGCCGCATGGCGCCACAGGGCGCGATAGAGGTCGCGGGCAGCCGTGCCTAGGCCGACGGCAGGAGAGGCAGGAGTAGAAGTGGATGTCGTCACGGCGAGAAGGGGTTTTCTTGTGGGCGCGGGTGCCTTCCGGGCTCCGTCGCGCCGTCCGGTGTGCGGCGCAACAAGATGGGAATCGTACCTGAGCCGGAAGGAAGGGGGAGAGATGCCGCTCAAGGCCGGCATCTCCTCTGCGCTTGGTTAAATTGTGCTTATACGCTTCTCAGGAAAACCCGTTCCCTTACCCCCATTTTTCGGTCTAGGTTGACTGCCGTCCTTTACGGTGGACTTAAGAAGCCACTGGATCCCACTTTCGGCGAATCAAGCGAGGCTGCGTGAGTCCGACGCGGGTTTCTCAGCATCGGCCTGGACCGGTCGCTGTGTTCCGGATTCCGGATGGAGAGCCTCGATGAGGTCTGCTGGCGTGAAGGGCTGGCGCTCCACCGTCGCACCGGCGTGGCGGATCGCGTCGCTGACCGCGCACCATAAGGCGCCGATGGCACCGACCGTGCCTGCTTCGCCAACGCCTTTGGCGCCCAGCTTCGTCTCGCGCTCGGGCGTGCTTACATGGTCGATATGGATATCCGGCATTTCTGGGGCCATCGGCAACAAGTAATCGGCCAGCGATGCGTTGGTCAACTGGCCGGTCTCACTGTATCGGCAATGCTCGAACAAGGCTGCGCCGATCCCCTGTACCACGCCACCGCGTACTTGCTCGTCGGCAAGCAATGGGTTGATGATGCGCCCGCAATCTTCCACCACCCAGAAATCCAGGACATGGATGACGCCCGTCGCAGGGTCGACTTCGACATAGGCCGCCTGGACGCCGTTCGCGGCGAAGTAAGGTTTGGTCGCGGGGGCGAAGCTGCGCTCTACTGTCAGACTAGGCGCGACGCCAAGGGTGGCGGTATGACAACAGTAGTGTCCGAGCGTGCCGACGTCTGCCAAAGACATAACATGGCGGCCGTCTGCGTCTCGAACCGCCCCGTCCCGCAGCTGCAGCGTTCCCTTGGCCGCGCCGGCAGCGCCTTCCGCGATGGCGATGATGCGAGTGGCGAGCTCCGTCGCCGCCTCGAGGGCGGCCTCACCGGCGAGGGCGATGCCTCGCGACGCCCATGCACCGCCTCCCATCGGGTCAATGTCGGTATCGCCGCTGGCGACGACGACTTGATCGGGATCCACGTCCAGTACGTCGGCGATGATCTGGGCAATGCCAGTGCGCGTTCCTTGCCCCATGTCGACGGCGCTGGTTCGGCATACGATGCGTCCCGATGTCGACAAGTCGAGTCGCACGCCTTCCTTTCCTGCTACGGGGACGCCGTTCGGACCGTACAGAGCGGATCCCACGCCCGTTATCTCGACGAACGAGCAGATTCCAATGCCGCGCCATTTTCCTTCTCCTCGCAGGCGGGCCTGTTCGGCGCGAAGCGCGGGATAATTCATGTTCTCAGCAATGCGCGTCAGGCATTCGTCGATGGAGAGAGGGCCGAGCACGTCGTCGGAGCGCGCGGGGTCGCGATGGTTGACACGCCGAATCGCCAGCGGATCGATGTGCAAACACGCGGCTGCGTCGTCCAGCAATTGTTCCATCACAGCGCAAGCGATCGGCTGACCGACCGCCCGGTACGCCCCGGTAGGGACCTTGTTTAGATAGGCTGCGCGTACTCTGCCGTGGAAGGCTGGTATGTCGTAGGGGGCGCCGCATAGCTCGAGAGCCTGAATTGCTTCGCCGAGGCTGCTGCGCGGGTAGCAGGAATATGCTCCGAACGCGAACAGAAACTCTGCCTTCAGGCCTAGGATGCGCCCTTGACTGTCTACCGCCAGACTGGCTTCGACCTCGGCATCCCGGGCGTGGACATCGGAAACGAACGATTCCAGCCTATCGGCTTGAAATTTGATCGGCTTGCCTAGCAGGATGGCAATCGCCGCCACAGCCATTTCGTCCGGATAGACGTGCAGCTTGATTCCGAACCCGCCGCCGATATCCGGGCAATGCACGTGTACTTGCTCGAGGGGCAGCCCCAGCTGAGCCGCCATCACCTCCTGCACTTGGAACGGCGCTTGGTGCGATATGTACAGCTCAAGATTGCCGGTGCGAGCATCGAAGTGAGCAATCGTTCCTCTCGGCTCCAGAGGAACGCCGGTTTGTCGCCCGAATGTCATGCGACGCTGTACCACGCAGGCGGCGCTCTTTAGGGCCTGGTCGATGTCACCGTGCGTCCTGGCGCGGTCTAGGGCCAAGTTGCTGGCGAGAGCGGGATGGCAGGGTATGGCGCCCTCGGCCAGCGCCGCGCGCGGATCAACAGTCGGTGCCTGCTCTTCCCATTCGATATCGATCGCTTCGAGAGCATCCTCGGCTTCGGCGCGCGTGGTGGCGACGACGGCAATGACGGGTTCGCCCTGCCAATACGCTTCCTCTGTCGCAAGTGGAGGCTGAGGAGACGACCCATGGGCGGGAATCGAGGTGAAGCGTGTTTGCCATGGTTTGCATATTGCGGATAGGTCTGCGCCGGTGACGATAGCGGCGACGCCGGGCATCGACCGCGCGGGAGACAGATCACCGATACGGAATCGGGCCCGGGCGAAGGGACTTCTGAGGAATACCGTGTGCAGCATGCCCGGCAAGACGATGTCGTCGAGATATCGGCCGCGTCCTTCGACGAATCGGCGCGCTTCCGGACGCGCTATCCCGGTGCCTATCCATTTAGCGGCAGAAGAAAATGGACTAGGCATGGCGACCTCCTTTCGATGCTGCGGCTTCCACGGCATCGACGATGGCCTGGTAGCCGGTGCATCGGCAATAGTTGCCGGAAAGGGCGTGGCGGATCGCAGCGCGATTCGGGCAGGGGTTGCGCGCCAATAGCTCCGCCGCAGTCATTAACATCCCCGGCGTGCAGTATCCGCATTGCAATGCGTTGCGCGCAACGAAGGCTTGCTGCAGCTCGCTTAGTTCGCCGCTGGCAGTCATGCCTTCGACGGTATCAACGACTGAGCCGTCAATCTGTACCGCCAGCATCAGGCAGCCTCGCACCACGACACCGTCCACTCTGACGTTGCAGGCGCCGCAAACGCCGTGCTCGCAACCTATGTGGGCGCCCGTTAGGCCTGCGTCTTGGCGCAGAAAGTCGACGAGATTCCGCCGTACCTGGACTCGACAGCGTTGCCGCTTGCCGTTCAGGACGAATTCGATTTCCTGGGTCTTCTCCATCACTAATCCTGGGTTGGGAAAGTCCCCGACAGGGTGCGGCGGATCAATGCGGCCGCTTGGATTCGGCGTACGCGAGGCGATCCGTACGGACCATCGTCTGGGTTGAGCTCTCGACTGGCGGCGTCGGCGATGTGGGCGATTAATGCTTCCGTCCAGTCAGCGTCATCCGCGGCGCGAGCCGCCTCGCAACGTATCGGTATGGGATCCGTGCCGAAAACTGTCAGGCGTAAATTCTGAATTCGATCGCCGCGGCGGCGGCCACTGACGCACACGCCCGCTATGGCGAAATCGCCGTGGCGGCGGCTTAATTCATCGAAGCCGAATACATCGTCCGGTGCTCGGCATGGATACCGGACTTCGGTGATCAGCTCGTCGTCGCGCCGTGCTGTCTCATAAAGGCCGAGGAAGAAGTCGGAGGCGGGAACCGATCGCCGCCCGCCAGCTTGGCTTTCCAGAACGATGCGGGCATCCAATGCCAGCGCACAGGCGGGCATTTCCGCCGAAGGATCTGCCAACGCAATGCTGCCGCATGTCGTGCCGCGGTTTTGTATCGCCGGGTGAGCGACATGTCGCATGGCCAGGGTTAACAGCGGGGCATGGTTGGCGACAAGCTCGGAACGCGCCGTATCAGCATGTCTTGCTAACGCCTTAATGCACAGCTCGTGCGTCGAAGGGTCATACTCGATGCCTTTGAGAGAGTCGATGCGATTGATGTCGACCAACAGGGTTGGCGCCGCGAGTCTTAGGTTAAGAGAAGCCATTAGGCTCTGGCCGCCGGCTAGCACGCGAGCATCGCTCCCGAACTCAGCCAGAATGGCGTACGCCTCTTCTGTCGTCGAGGGGCGACAATAGGAAAAATCGGGGGCTTTCATCGATATACAGTCAGAGGGGCGCGAGCTATTTCAAAGGGCAGGCGGAGACGTAGGCATCTTCGTGCATCGGCAGTGGCGTGGCGATCAGCTTTCCTCGGACGGCTTCTCCATCTTGCACGATTTCAAAGGCATAGTAGTTCTGAATCGGCATGTTGTTACGGTTGAATCGGAACGGCCCGCGCACAGAGGCGATCTCGGAGCCGGCGGCTTTGACTGCGGCCGCAAATGCTTTCTTGTCTTTGAGCTGGCCACCCATCTTTCGCACAGCTACGTCCAGCACATTAGCCGCATCGAATGCCGCTGCCGCATAGGCGCTAGGAAGGCGCTTGTACTTGTTGCTGAACGCTTCGACGAAGCGCACGTTCTGCGGGTTGTCGAGGCTCGCGTCCCACATGTTGCCGCTTATGATGCCGGTGGCAGCCTTACCCAAGGCGGGTAGGTTGGCGCCATCCACGGTAAAGGTCGAGTAAATAGGAATCTTGGCGGTTACGCCGGCCTGGCTGGCTTGTTTCACGAAGTTCACGCCCATACCGCCGGTGTAAAAGATGAACGCAGCATCAGGTCGGGCTTGGTGCAACTGGGTAATTTCGGCCGAATAATCAGTCTGGTTGACTTGTGTGTAGACTTCCGCCGCGATCGCTCCTTTGTAATAGCGCTTGAATCCCGCTAGCATGTCTTTGCCGGCTTGGTAGTTAGGCGCTAGCAGATACACATTCTTATAATTCCTGTCGGCCATCAACTTGCCGATGGCCTCTCCGAAGCCGTCGTTCTGGAAGGACATTGAGAAAATGTTGGGCGCACACTGAGTGCCCGCGAGGGGGGAAGGACCCGCTCCGGTAGCGATCGCGACGGTGCCGGATTCCGTTAATCGCCGAAGATTGGCCATGACGACGTTGGAATATCCCAGACCTATCAGCGCATCGACCTTGTCGCGTTCGAGCAGTTTGCGGAGGATCTGCATGCCTACTTCGGGCTTGAGCTGATCGTCTTCCTTGATAATCTTGACTGGCTGGCCACCTAATTTATTTCCGAGCAGCTCTACGCCCAAGAGGAATCCGTCTAGCTGGTCCTGTCCCACCGCGGCTTGCGAGCCCGACAGCGGGCCCGTAAAACCGATCGTCACATCTGCCGAGGCGGTACCAATAATGTTCCATCCGACAATCGTCGGAATGATGACCCTGAACAGCGAACGTTTGATCATGCGATCCCCTTTATGTGTTCGTGTTGAAGAATCGGTTTTGGCTGGCGGCTAGTAGCGCTCGATAGTTTCCTGATGAGGGCGCGGTGGCGCATTGAATAGCGCGATAAAGCGCGTAAAGAAGTCGTCCGCTATTTTCTTGGCGGTGGTGTCGACCAGACGGGATCCGAGCTGGGCCAGCTTTCCGCCAATCCTCGCTTTGATCTCGTAGCGGAGTTCGGTGCCCGCCTCTGTAGACTCTAGAGCAACACGGGCCTCGCCTCTTGCGAAGCCGGCCATGCCGCCTTGTCCTTCAAACGTGATCGTGTATGACTGTCCCGCGATGATGTTTCCGAGGGTCAGATTGCCTTTGAAGCGGGCGGATACGGGACCGATCTTGACTCCCATGGCGACGTTGTACTGATCAGGGCCGCAGGGTTCGATAATTTCGCAGCCCGCGATGCATTGCTTGAGCGTTTCAGGGGTGTTTAACGCTTCCCAAACCTGCTGACGAGGAGCGGGAATCAGGCGACTGCTCGACATTTCCATGCAGAGCTCTCCAGAAGGCGGTCGTGTAGAGCGCAGGCCTGACTCCAGCTGAAATCAGGCCAGAGAGAATGGATGAAATGTGGAGGGACGGCTCAAAGCAGCGCCTGCGGCAGCCAAAGCGCTAGCCAGGGGAGTGCTACGACGAGGCCGAGGACGAAGAACTCCAACAAAACGAAGGGCGTGACCGATGCATAGATTTCGCGCAGCTTCGTGCCTTCAGGGGCGATGCCCTGCATGACGAACAACAGCAGGCCGAACGGCGGTGTGCACAGGCTGATTTCGAGGATAACGAGCATGAGCACCGCGAACCATACGCCGTCGAAACCTGCAGCCGTCACAATGGGCATGAAGATGGGCAGAGTGAGCATCATCATGCTGACTTGGTCCATGAAGCACCCCAGGATAACCAGCAGCACCAGCATCGCGAGCAGCAGGACCATGGGCGGTAGGCTCATGCTCGTGACCATCTGCGAAATGGTTTGCGTCGCGCCGGAGAAGGCAAGGATCTGGGAGAACGTGGATGAAGCGCAAATCACGAACAGAATCATGGCGGAGAACTTCAGGGTCGCCACGAGCGATTCGCGTATGCTGGCATAGCTCAGAGAACGGTACGCCGCTGCCATGGCCAGGCTGGCTAGCGATCCTAGGGCTGCCGACTCGGTGGGGGTCGCGATGCCGGACACCATACTGCCGACTACTGCCACGAAAATCAGCACGAGAGGCAGAACGTAGATCGTGAACGGGAGTACCCGTTCGCGGAAGCTGCGTTTTTCAACCGCGTAGCTCGGTGCGAGAGATGGGTTAATCAGGCAACGAATCGCGATATAGCCGAAGAAGGCCCCAGCCATCAGCATAGCGGGGACGATCCCGGCGATCAGCAGATGATTAATCGACACTTGGGCCAGGCTGCCGAGCAACACGGCCAAGCCCGACGGAGGAATGAGCATGGCGATGCCACCGACCGCCATGATGGGGCCCATGGAGATGGTTGGCGAATAGCCGCGCTGCTTCATTTCAGGAAGGAGCGTCTTACCAAGCACCGCGGTGTTGGCGATAGTCGATCCCGACAAGGCCGAAAAGATAGTGCCGCCTACGACCGCAATCATTGACAGGCGGCCGGGTACCTTGTTGAACATGCGGTCAATGGCGTCGATGGCGCGGGAGGCGATGCCAGTGTGGAGCATCACCTCGCCCATAAACACGAACAGCACGATGGGCGCCAGCGAATACTGAGCTACTGCGCCCTGCATGTTACGGACCATCTGTAACAGGCCGGTTTCACCGCCAAGGACGAAGATCGCTCCAACGATGTTGACCAAGAGAAATGAGAAAACGATGGGGATGCCCAGTACGAGGGCTAGGATGACACCCCCGAACATGACGATCAATGTCGAAAGCCAGTCCATTTTGGTGTGCCCTCAGCTTGATGAGACGGTGCGAAGTTGTGATGCTTCCTGCGCTATCGCCTGGCCTGCGGCGGCCCGGCGATATGCAGCTTGCGGGAAGAACGTGCGTTGCACGCTTTCAATGAAGATAAGCAGCATGGCGACAGGGATTTGCCATTGCACCCACCATTCGGGGAAAACCAGCTCCCGATAGATGGGCTCGCCCCGCAGCAGTGATTCGATGAAGACGTCGGTGCTGTAGTAGAGAATGACGGCTGAAATCACTAGGATCACCGCGCTGGCCAACCGATCCATGCGCGTTTTCCAGGCACCGCGAAGCTGGCCGACCAGCAGGTCTACCCGAATGTGCTCGTTGATGTTGACGAGCCACGGGGCGGCCAGGATGGCAATCAGAAACAGCGAATACTCCGACAGATCGATGATGCCTTTGATTAGGCCGATTCCGAAGGAACGCATGATCGCTTCGGCCCCAATACCGAGGATGAGAAAGACGACACATATACCGGCGAGGCCGGCTAGCATGCGCACCACGAAATAGTGCATGCGCATGACTTGCATGACGAACTTGTTCAAGCTGCCCTCTTGGATTTCGGTCGGATGGGTACTACTTATCCAGCTTGGCGCGCAGAGCAGGAATGTTCTGGGGGCTCAGCCGCTCGAGTTCCTTCCAGTACAAATCGCGGGCTTTCTTGGCAAATTCAGGACCGAAATCCACCGACTTGATACCTGCGGCGGCTTGCTTGGCCCGATTGTGTTCGGTGACTTCTTTGGTGTAGGTGAGCAGCATGTTCTCGAACCAGGTCACCGAGTCGTCCAGAACTTTTCTTTGTTCGGAGGTGAGCTTGGCCAAGCGGTTCGAATTGATCAGGACGTTGACCACGACGCTATAAAAACCGGGGTCGATGCGCACTTTGGTGAGCTTGTCCCAGCCTAAGTCGTCTAGCCCCCACGCGGCAAAGCCAAAGCCATGGACCACGCCTCGTTCTAGGGCGGTATAGACTTCGGGAATTGGAATCATGGACTGGCTCATGCCCAAGCTCTCGAAGAGCGGCGAGAAGATGGGTTGTGAGCGTACTCGCAAGCCCTTCAGATCCGCTTCCGACTTGATGTTGTCCTTGGTCAGAAAAATGTGGAAGGGCACGGACGTTCCGAAGGTGGTCAGTGCTTGGGCGTTTAGGCGCTTTTTCAGAATCGCGTTGAGCGCGTCGTAACCGCCTGAGGCGCGTTGCTCTGCAAGCGTCATATTGGACAAATCCTGCGCGTTCGCTTCCACCATGGCGGACTTGTACATGCCAGGCGGTGTCGAAATCATGTCAACCAGGCCGTTGCGAACGGCATTGGGCTGCTCCGTTGCCGGAATGGCTTCGGGGCCTACCGCTCGGATTTGCAGGACTCCCTTGCCGATTTCGTTCACATGATCCACAAACATCTTGAACGGCTTGCCCCAGGTTGTGTCGAGCGGAGCGAAGGAAGCGGCACGCAGTTGCAACTCGGCCGCCTGGACGCCTGTTGTCGCGATACAGGTGGTCATGAAGACGACACTCGCTGCCAGCGTAACCCGGCGAGCGGCGCGATGGAGATGGGTCATGCGATTCATCTATGTTCCCTGGCTGAAGAAAAGCCCCACGATTCGTGCGGAGCGCAATAGCTAATATCATTTTTTATTCTCGGGGCGTTGCTGATACACCGTCAAGAAAAACAAGACTAGGGTAATTACTAGATATTCCCTGTGTGCGGGCGTGTTGCACCGGCTTAGGGATAAAGGTCGCTCGAAGACAGATTGTCTCAATAGAGCTAAAACTGTGCCAGTTCGATGGGTAGGCGACATCGCATACCGGCAAAGAGGGCGCAATGTAGTGGGGGCACTACTCCCGGCAGGAAAAATGGTGTCATCCCCCTTTCCTTGCAGGGTCTTGACTTGCCTTCGCGGTTTAAAAGAGAATGTCATTCGTTATTAACCCGTCGATCGATGAACCGTCCGTGGCGCCTAGCCGGACGGTCGCGCAGACAAAGGCTCAGATATGAACCAACCAGCTGCAACTAGCGAGTTCCTGACTGACAAATTCCCCGAGCTCGGTAAAGGGCCGGTGCCGGTGGAACCGTACATTTCGCCCGAATATTACGAATTGGAGAAAAAGCACATCTTTAAGAAGATGTGGATTCACGTCGGCCGTGTGGAAGAGATCCCCAAGGCAGGCGACTACTTCCTGAAAGACCTTCACGCCTGTGATACGCAAATCATCGTGGCACGCACCAAGTCAGGTGAAATCCGCGCCATGCACAACGTTTGTGCACACCGCTTGAACCAAGTCGTGTACGAGCCCCGTGGAAACATGCGCAAATTCTCTTGCAAGTTTCACGGTTGGGCTTTCAACCTGGATGGAACACTGTCCGGAGTACCCGAGGAAAAGAACTTCTTTGACTTAAATCGCGAGGACTACGGACTGACTCCGGTCGCATGCGACGTATGGCAGGGGTTCATCTTCGTCAACATGGATCCAAATCCTGAGATATCGCTACAGGATTACCTGAAGCCCATGTTTGGCGACATCGAAGGCTATCCCTTCGACAAGCTGACGACTTGCTTCTCGTGGACCACGGTGGTCAATGGCAATTGGAAGGTAGCGCTGGATGCTTTCCAAGAGGCCTATCACGTGGCTTATATCCACGGGAACTCGATTGCCGATGCGATCGACAAGAGCGAAGACGGCATGAAGCCGCTTGACGTGTTGTGCGGCGAATTCCACCGCCGACTTTCGATTGCCGGTAACCAACGCTCGGTCTACGGAAATCCCAAGGCCATGACTCAAGGCGGAGAAGCCGCGCAGACTGCCCTGCAAGGCTCGGCTTCGAGCAAACGGATCGCTGCGGCGGCGCTGCGCGCGGCCGTCGGCTCGGCCAAGTATGACTTCCCGCTCGATAAGCTGCCGCCGGGAGTCAACTGGACCAAGAGCGATAGCTGGCTCTTCGACATGAACGTCGTTTTTCCTGATTTCTATTTGTCGCTGCGCCCCAATTACTACCAGGCCTACAACTTCCGGCCGGTCGCACACAACAAGACGTTGTTTGAAGCGAGGGTCTATTACCCCGAAATGACCACCGCAGGGGGGCGCTTCTTCTTGGAGTACATGAAAGTGGCGCTACGCGACGTGCTGCTCGAGGACTTGAGCACCATCGAGCGGACGCAGGCCGCGGCGGAAACTGGCGCGAAGAAGTGGATGATTCTACAAGACCGCGAGCTGCTTGTACGCCATGGCGCTTATGTGGTTGATCGCTTGGTCGGCCGCTCCTCCAACCCCCTCGGAGTTTAAAAGAACATGTCTGAAAACGTGCAAACCACTGACGCTGCGGTCGAACTGCCGGCGGCGTTCTCCCACCTCTCTCCGTATGTGCGGTGGAGCTTGGCGACTGAGACCGAGCGCAACATCATGCGCCACGAGTCGTCGATGGACGAAATTCGCGCATTTGCAGACGTCATGCTGGACGAGGTAGACAAGATCGTCGCCCACCTCAACCAATTCGACGTCAACGCGCTGCCTGCGCCGGAGCTTGCGCTGATGCGCATGCTGCTTTCGTTGGCCGAGGTGGCACCCGCCGTGGAGTTCTACAACCGGCAGGCGGTGATCGACGGGTACGACGCACGACGCTTTCCCGCTGAGGAAGCGTTCGTCCTGCGGCCTTCCGTGTGAGTGAGCAGGGGAACAGCATGCCTAAGTGCAGAGTGTTCGGAATAGACAGCAATCTCAAGGAGGCCGTGAAAGACGGCTTGTATTTGAAACATTACTTCGGCTCGAACATAAGCGTGGCCGTGGTCAAGTTCGTGGAACAGGCCGGGCGCGATCTGCCCGCCAAACCTCACGATCACGGCGAGGAGGCTACGCTGCAGATCGTTGGTGGCTGTTCCGTCATAGAAGGAGAGGGTGACCCGGGTGATTACGAAAATCGCATGGAAAGCGGCGATGCACTGATCATCCCCGCAGGGTGCCGTCACTACGGCACCAATACCTTCGGGCCAGAGGGCGTCAGCATGCGGTTGAACGTCGTATCTCCTCCGCGAAAAGAGTACGGCCCGGAGGATACAACCCCCTATTACCCCCTCAAGGATACGGAGCGCGCCCATGGCTGATCAAAAGAGCGAACCCTCGATCGAACATTGCATCCGGGTGGCCGAAGGCGCGAGGTGGGTCTCGGGTGGAAGTGATCAAAAGCTGTTCGAAGCTAAAGGATCGGCGCTCGACGTCAGCGTCAAGGTGTTCGCGGAGCACGAGACGCTGAACGCCGCGCCAGCGGTGCACGAAGAAGAAGTCGCTACGGTACTGGAGGGAAGCTTTCGCATCGATGCGGACGACGAAAGCTATGAGCTCGTCGTGGGTGAGGGCATCATGATTCCTCCCAATACCGCGCGCACGTGGCGTTGCACTTCCCCGCGCGGCGTGTTGTACCGCGTATTGACGCTGTCCCAGCCCGAAGCGGGGGTATAACGCGATGGAAGGTTCCAGGCATGTCGCCATTGTCGGCGCCGGGCATGCGGGGGGGCGGGTCGTCCAGCACTTGCGAGATCTTGGCTATGACGGGCGCATTAGCCTCATCGGTGATGAACCCTTGCCGCCCTACGAGCGTCCGGCGCTTTCCAAGGAACTGTTGCTGGGTAAGCTCAGTGCTTCCGAATTGACGCTGGGCCCCGCCGAGTTTTGGAAGCAGGACGATAAGTTCGACCGCATCGTTGCCAACGTGACGCGGGTGCATTCCGGTGCGCGCGCGTTAATCCTGGACGATGGCAGGGAGCTGTCGTTCGACACCCTCGTTATCGCGAGTGGGGGCAGGCCGCGGCGACTGCCTATACCCGGCGCCAACCTGCCCGGAGTGCGGGTGTTGCGGACGATTCCAGATGCTTTAGCCATTCGCGAGCTCTTAAAACCGGGCGCCTCGGTTGTCGTCATCGGCGCCGGGGTCATTGGGATGGAAGTCGCCGCGAGCGCGGCTTCCATTGGAGCGAGCGTCGAGGTTCTTGAAGCCGGAGATCGCATTCTCGCCCGCTGCTTGCCCGAAGCCGCCAGCGCCTGGCTGCGCGGCCTGCACGAACGGCACGGTGTAACTATTCGTACCGGCGCGAAGGTGCAGAGCATTACGCCTGCTGCGGAAATCGGCACATTGCAGGTAGCTTTCGAACGGGATGACGGCGTGCGGGACACTTTGCGTGCGGACATGGTGTTGATGGCCGTCGGGATCGACTGCACGCCGACCTTCCTCGAGGGCTCGGGCGTTGAGTACGGCAATGGCGTACGGGTCGATTCCCACTGCCGGGTGCCTGGGGTTCCCTGGGTGTACGCCGTTGGCGACGTTGCCGAGGTAGCGGACGCCGCGACCGGTGCCTACGTTCGGCAGGAAACGTGGCGCAACGCCGAGAATCAGGCGCGTGCGGTGGCCGAATACATTCAGGCCGGTCGCACTGAACCCTATGTAGAAATTCCCTGGATGTGGACGGATCAGTACGGCCGAAATATTCAGGTCGTAGGCATGCCCTGCCCTGGCGACGAGGTTGTCGTCCGGCAAGAGTTGGGTGACGGTCCTGGTTGTCTTGTCTGGTTCAGGAATGGCTGCGTCGCGGGAGGTGTCCTGGTCGACAGTGGGCGCGAGCGCAAGGCCCTCGAGGCGTTGGTGGCACGTCGTGCTGCGCCGACACGCGAATCGGTGGTCGCAGCTCGCCGCTTGAAGGATTTGGAATGAGTTTGGCAGGTGAGCTCGATCGCGTGGTCTCTTTGGAGGAGCGCCTTGCGCGCCTGGAGGCCGTTGAGGCGATACGCGCGATGAAGGCCCGCTATGGAGGCTGGGCGGACGCAAAGTACACGCCCGATCACCGTCGGCAGCCAGAGGAAAAGCTACGCGAGGCCGCCTGGCAACAGGCGCTTTGCTTCGCGGAAGATGCCGAATGGGAGGCCGGGCCCCAGTTCGGTGGCACGATTCGGGGGCGGGAGGCGCTCTTCGAATGGTTCAGCCGCGCGCCGTGGTTGTATGCCGCGCATTTCTACAGCAGCGCACACATTCTCATCCAGGACGCATCCCATGCCAGCGGGCAGTGGCGGCTTTGGCAAATGGCACTTAAGGAGTCGGGCGAGGGTGTGTTGTTGGCCGGCGTAACGGATGAAACCTACAGCAGGTTGCCTGACGGGTCCTGGGTGCATCAGTCGATGCGATTCATCGATCTGCAAATCATGACATTGTCCGGTGCAGCGCTGGCGCGTGCGCCGGGACTCGACAACACGGTTACCGTCCTCGGGGCGCGAACAGCAAGGAGTTGAAAAGTGAGTGAAGTGCAATTGCAGGAAGTGCTGCAGGACGAAGCCGACAGTGCCTGGGTGGATTTGGGCGGCGAGAACGATGTGTTCGGTGATGATGATTGCGCCAGCGTCGTCGTCGGCGAACGGCGCATCGGCATTTTTCGCGTCGAGGGCGAAGTCTATGCTCTGGACGACATCTGTACCCATGGAAACGCCCGCTTGAGCGAGGGCGAATTGGACGGTTTCGAGATTGAATGCCCGCTGCATGCGGGGGCGTTCGATGTGCGGAATGGCAAGGCCTTGTGCGCACCGCTGACCCGCGATACGAAATGCCACGCCGTTTGCCGCAAAGAAGGCCGCATTCTGATCAAGGTGCAGCAGTCATGACATGCAAGGGGCGTATCGCATTGATTGGAACGGGAGGCACGTTCGCCATGGCGGGCCGCCACCCTTATGACTGGGTCGAGTACGGCGACAGCGGAGTCATCCAGTCACTGGACGAGCTGCTTCCCCGGTTGGGCGAGTTGCTTCCGGGCATCGACGTGGTGCCGATGCCGTTCCGCCTGCTCGGAAGTACCGGAATCGTTCCAAACGACTGGAAAGAGTTGGCGCAGTTGATCCTGGCAACGCATCGTGCGCATCCGGATATCGACGGGTTCGTTGTTACGCACGGTACGGCAACGCTGGAGGAAACTGCTTGGTTTCTGGATCTTGTACTTCCGGACGGGTTGCCTGTGGTCGTGACTGGCGCCCAGCGTCCCTTCAATACGGCAGGCAGCGACGTGGCGCCAAACCTGCGAGCGGCGATGGCGGTGGCGGCTGCCGAACGCGCGAAAGAAAGCGGTGTACTGGTCGTGTTGGACAATACGGTGTTTCCCGCGCGAGATGTTATCAAGACGTCGAGTTTCGATCTTGATGCATTCGAGGCTCCTCGCCACGGCCCGCTGGCAACAGTGGATGCCTGGGCGCGCGTCCATTGGAGACGGCTGCCTGCCATACGGCGACCGGGAGTGCTAGCGCAGTGGGATGAAATCCCGGACTTTCCCCGCGTTGACGTGGCCATATCCTATGCTGGTGCGGATGGTGCGGCCATAGACGCCTTCGTGGCGGCTGGGGCGCGGGGTATCGTCAGTGCGGGTCTGGTGCCCGGTAGGTATGCCAATGGGGAGCGCAGCGCCATTGAGCGGGCCGTCGAGGCCGGCGTCGTGGTCGCCCAAGCCTCGCGCGGTACGCGTGGCTTCGTCGCGGAACAGAGATTCCTTTCCGCCATCGGCGTGATTGCCGGCGGCGACCTCGCCCCGCAGAAGCTGCGCATCGTGCTCATGGTAGCACTGGCCAGGGGCCTGACGCGAGACGAGATCCAGGATTTGGTCCTCTCCTGCTGAGAGCGTCCGTTAAATCTCGTCGGGGCCTAACAGCAGGCCGGTCATGAGATCGGCCAGCGCGTCGATGTCTCGGGTGTCACCGATATGGCGATTGATGACGAAGCCGTCGAAAGCCATCCAGATGATGTGGGAAAGCAGACGGGGATTAGAGCGAACGGGGTGTTCTTCGGGCAGGCACTCGATGATGAGGTCGTCGATGTAGGACTCCGCCAGGTCCAGTAGTCTGCCCGGTTTTTGCGTTCCGGGAGGAGCTACTGCCAGGGCTTCGATCATGCAATTGGCGAAGGAGTGATCTTTGGCGGGAATATCGGCCCAGACCCCGATGAAGACGCGCCGCAGGCGTGTACGGGGCGACCGCAGCTTCTTGACCGATTGGCGCAGGGCTTCGAGCTGTTCGATCATCCACGGTCGATAGATCTCGTAGAAGATCAGCAGCTTCGACTCGAAATACACGTATAGATTGGCTACCGTCATGTTTGCCGTACGTGCGATTTCGGTCATCGTAGTCGCGGTATAACCCTTGCGTGAGAAAAGGTCGAACGCTGCCTGCAGTATTGCTTCTCGGACTTCTGGCTTCTTGGTCTGTGCCACGTGTGCTCCTTGTCGCGCTCAGCCTTCTTCGATGGCTAGAAGGAAGCGCTGACAGCATATCTTTTGTCGATTAACGATTAGTCTTTAATTTTGCGTGACGGGAGAGCAGAAGTAAATGAGTATCGGTTTTGGATTCAAAGCGCGCATCGGCCAGCTCTATCCCTCGGGCGGGTTGTGCGATTATGAGCCGCAAGTGATGGCCCCGGAGGGCGTGCAGTTTCTGACCACGCGGGTACCGTTCAGGAAGACCGGATTGGAAGACGACCGGGCCTTCTCCACGCATCTAGAAGAGCACGCCATGCTGTTGGCCGACGCAGCGGTTGACCTAATTGCGGTGAACTGTACTGCCGCTACTTTGGTGGCCGGCGCTGAGAATGTGAATCGTCGGGTTTTCGAGGCCACCGGCATTCCGTCCATAACAACGATCGAGGCTGTCGAAGGCGCGCTGCATCAGTGCGGCATGCGGCGGATCGCACTGGTTACGCCCTACCGAAAGGAAGTCATAGACGAGGAAATACGCCATTTGGCAGGCTGCGGCATCGAAGTGGCGACGCTAGATGGAACGCCGTGCGAAACACCCGTACAGCAAGGAACTTTACCTGCATCGCATTGGCTCGAGACCGTGCGTGCGATGGACCTTTCGGGTGTCGACGGCGTATTGATCAGCTGCGCCGGCATTCAACTGGCCGAGGTCTTGGCACAGATTGAAGAGGTGGTCGGCTTGCCCGTCATCACCAGTAACCAGGCTTTGCTGTGGGCATGTCTAGGAACGCTCGGATTGATGGCGCCAGTCCGCGGATACGGAAGCCTACTTGCGGGAGCATTTGGCTCTTACCGCCGGTAATCCTAGGGAAATACCGGACTCCTCGCATCACCTTTCAGCATGAATTTTCGCATTGCAATGCTTGACAGCAACTGCAATCAAAAACAGAATGTCATTCGTTAATGAGGTCGGACGATCGGAAAGGGTGCGTCCTTGTGGACAGGCGGCTACTTCACGTTCGAGAGCAATATCGCATGGCGTGTGCAGCATCAGGAGCGGAGAGCGTTAGTGGATCAATGTAGGAATGAAGGGCTGGGTGGCGATGGACTTGTGCCTCCATCGTGTCTCGACTCATTGACGATCGAAGAAGGGCGTTGCCGGGTCGTCAGTAATGAATGGGTCAACCCTGAGTACAAACACATGGTCGTCGAAGCACGGCCGCGGACATTGGCCGTCGAGCCCGGTCAATTTTTCCACTTGGCGTGCCCTGCCACCGCTGTAGACCAACCTTTTCTTCGTCGCCCGATGAGCTTATATCGGGTCCGCCGCGAAGAAGGATGCGTGGAGTTCCTCTACAAGGTACAGGGTGCGGGAACCCGCGGGCTGGCGACGCTGCGACCGGGCGATGAACTCGACGTGCTCGGTCCTCTGGGCAAAGGATTTGACCTGGCGGATGATGCTTCCCATGTGCTGATCCTCGCGCGGGGCGTGGGCTTGGCGACGCTAAACCCTCTCGCCGAAAACGCAGCTCGGGCAGGCAAGAAAGTGACCGCCATTTTGAGTGCTCGTACCCCAGAGCTCGTGATGTCGGCAGAGGCGCTGCGTGCGCTGGGAGTGGACGTGCATACAGTGGCGGACAGCGTTGGGACGAGCGGCGTTGAACAAATAAGAGCGCTGTTGTCCTCCGTACATAGTGCGTCTCCTGTCAATTGGGCCGCGACATGCGGCTCGAACCGGTTGATGCTATTGCTGCAGGATTTTGCGCGAGAGCATGGCATTGCTGCGCAGGTAGCGATGGAGCAACACATGGGCTGCGCACTGGGTATGTGTTTTGCCTGCGTGCGGCCGCTACGCAAGGAAGCCAATTCCGATCAACTCACGTATCGTCGCGTCTGCTGGGACGGACCGGTATTTGACCTGCAGGAGGCGCTGTCGTGGTAGATCTTACGGTCCAAATCGGCTCCTTGAAACTTGCCAATCCGGTCATGCCTGCATCGGGCACCTTTGCAGAAGGCATGGCGAAAGTCATCGACCTTAACCGCTTGGGAGCGATCGTCACCAAGACCATTACCGAGGACGTTCGAGAAGGAAATCCTCCTCCTCGTATTGCTGAGTTTCCTGACGCGACGCTGTTCTCCATCGGAATTCCGAGCAAGGGGGCGCAGCATTACGTCGACGAAATCGTTCCGTTCTACAGGCGCTATACCCCGCCGATCATCGCTAGCATCTCTGCGGATACGGCGGAGGATTTCGGAAAACTTGCGGCTAGGATCAGTGTGCAGGGCGTTGCGGCGATCGAAGCCAATGTGTCCTGCCCTAATTTGAAGAAGAACGGCAAGGCCTTCGGCATGGATGCCCAGGCTACGTATGACGTGGTGCGCGCCATGAAGGCGGCTACGAATCTGCCGGTATGGCCAAAGATGACGCCCAATGCCGGGAACGTGGCTGAGGTCGCGACCGCGGCGCAGGAAGCCGGCGCCGATGCGCTGGTCGTGGCCAACGCGATTCTTGGCATGGCCATCGACGTGGAGACCGGGCTACCCAAGGTAGCCAACGTCACGGGCGGCCTGACTGGGCCGGCGACCCGACCCATCCTGCTGCGAATCGCCCATCAATGCGCCGAAGCGGTCTCGATTCCTGTGATCGGTTGCGGCGGCATTTCTACCGGCGCGGATGCGATCGAGTACTTGATGGCTGGCGCGACCGCTGTTCAAGTGGGGACGGCGAATTTCCTGTCGCCCAACGCGATGCTGAGGGTGCTCGACGAAATGATCGACTACTGCAACCGCAAGGGTATCGCTCGTGTTTCGGATCTGACCGGCTCCATGAGACGGCACGAGCCGTTGAAGTTCGACAAGGTCAATGTGTTCTGAAGGTTGAAGGACGCATGGCAAGGGAATCGGGGCATCTTTGCTAGGTGGGTATTTCAAATGCAGTTTGTTCATATCGTGACGTTTCGTCACGCTGATGCAGCGCGCCGCATCAGCGACGCAGATCTCCATGCCATGCAGGACGTCGTTCTCGAGACGCCGGGGCTGGTGCGCGCCAATTTTCACACGCCATCGTCCGCGCGCGACTACTACACCGACGATGGCCCGTCGCCGCAGTTCGTTATCGAATCGTACTTCGATCGTCTCGATGAACTCGAAGCGGCACTTGCTGCCGATGGCACTTTCCAGGCACTCGCGCAAGCGGGGCGATGGGCAAGCCTGGAAGGTGCAGACGTAGAGCATCAGGTCATGCTCAGCCGCCCCTGGGTGGAGTCGGGTAGAGATGGTTTGCCCGCTGCTGGCAAGCCGCACTGTAGTTATCTTGTGCACTACCCAGGCTATGCGGAAGACTTCTTCGCGTGGCTGAACTATTACCTGGCCCACCACCCGCAGATCATGTTGCGCTTTCCGAAAATCCGCGGCGTCGAGATCTATACCCGCGTGGATTGGATCGATGCCATGCCGTGGCGAAGGGCCAACTACATGCAACGTAACAAGCAGGTTTTCGATTCGCCGGAAGATCTCACCGCAGCGCTCAACTCTCCCGTCAGGCATGAGATGCGCGCGGACTTTGAAAAGTTTCCACCGTTTCACGGTTCCAACCGTCATTTCGCCATGATCACCGTCAGCTTGGCCGGTAGGTCGCAAGCTAGGTAAGGGCATAGATGCGTAGGGAGAAAGCGGTGCGGCCGCGGCCGCACCGAGTGGTCTTACGTTCGATGGGAGAAAGTAGAAAGTGAAGAAGACCGTCTTGGCCCTTGGGCTGGCCTTGTCGCCACTGTTGGCGCACGCGGAAAGCAGCGTGACGCTCTACGGCCTTATTTCGCAGGGTCTGGCGTACACCAGCAATGTGGGGGGCTCGCATTTGACGGAGCTGAAGGGTAATGTTCAGCAGGCTTCTCGTTGGGGGCTGCGCGGAGTCGAAGACCTCGGGAATGGTAATCGTGCGCTTTTCGTGCTGGAGAATGGATTCTCTCCGGACACGGGCACCTGGAGCCAGGGTCGTCTGTTCGGCCGCATGGCGTGGGTCGGCCTGGCCAACGACAAGTTCGGGCAGCTGAGCTTCGGACGCCAGATGGACGCCATGTCTCAGACGCTTGCCGTATATGAGTCAGCCATACAGTTCGCGGCGTTCGGTACCCATATCGGCGATAACGACAATTTGTTCCCCACTGCCCGCATCAGCAACTCCGTCCAATACTCGAACAAGTGGGGCGGATTGCAGCTCGTGTCGGTGTATGGCGCATCCGAAAGACCCGGTAGCTCGATTGATAACCGCAGCTTCAGCCTGGGTGTGAGTTACACCCGGGGCCCCTGGTCGGCAGGCGTGGCGATGCACGACATGCGTTGGCCGAACAGCGCGACCAACCAGGGCGGTGCGATTTCGGGGGACTGGGGCGCATTCTCGCCATTCGTGACGAGCCAGGGCGGCGCCGCTGTGCGCCGTCAATCGACGTACGGGGCCGGCACGTCTTATGCGGTAAGCTCGGCTTTCAAGGTGTTTGCGCTCTACACGCATACCCGTTTTGACTACGCCGATCGAACGGATCTGCGCCTGAGCAACTATGAGTTGAGCGCGACGTATTCAGTCACGCCGAGCACGCTGCTCGGCGCGGGCTATATCCTGACCGACGGCAAGTACGGAGTGAGTGGCAATAAGCCGAAGTGGCATCAGATCAATCTGGGCGTCGACTATTTCTTGTCGAAGCGAACGGATATCTTCCTGGTCGGAATGTACCAGCGAGCCGCTGGAGATGCCGCTTTCGCGCAGATCTACTCTAATGGCCGGTCGAGTTCCCGTCATCAGGCAACCCTCGTTGCGGGAATCCGGCACAAGTTCTAAGGAGCTCGATCGTGGCCGCGTCCGAGCGTTATCAGATCCGCGTCGTCGACTGCGGAGAATCCTATACCTGCGGCGTTGAGCAAACCTTGCTCGCAGGCATGGAGGCGCTGGGGCGCCGGGGAATTCCCGTGGGCTGTCGGGGCGGGGGCTGCGGCGTTTGCAAGATACGCATTCTTGCTGGCGAATATTACGCCGGGAAGATGAGCAGTGCTTGTGTGAGCAAGGAGGAGCGTGCGTGCGACATCGTGCTCGCGTGCAAGACCTATCCCCGCAGCGACCTTGAACTGGAGGCGGTGGGTGCGATCGCCCGTCGCCTCGCGCCTATGGTCTAGGCATTGGCGTTTCGGAGGGACGGGCGAGCGACGGGCGTTCGCCGGACTCTCCACAAAATCGTTCATAAGAAGGAGACCCAAATGGCACTCACAGGAGTGATGCGTCCGGGGCACGTATGCATACGCGTCTTGGAGTTGGAACCCGCCGTCCGCCACTATGTGGATACGATAGGCCTGCAAGAGGTGGCGCGAGACACTGCCGCCGATGGCAGCCCGCGCGTATTTCTTAAGGGGTGGGACGAGTCTGATCACCACAGCGTGGTGCTGCGCGAAGCCGATGAATCCGGCATGGATTACATGGGCTGGAAAGTCGATTCGGAAGCCACGCTGGAAAAGCTGGCCAAGGACGTAGAGGCGAGCGGCCTTGCTACCGATATGCAATGGATCGAGGCGGGCGAGCATCCTAAGACGGGAAAGCGGTTCCGGTTCACCGTTCCGACCGGGCATGTCATGGAGCTGTATGCTTATCGCGAAGTGACCGGCTGCGCCACGGGATACGACAATCCCGATCCATGGCCTGATAACCTGCACGGCATGGCGGCGCGTTCATTCGACCACTGCCTGCTATACGGCGACGACCTGGACGGTACCTACAAACTGTTTACCGAAGTGCTCGGATTCGGCCTAGCCGAGCGCGTAGTGGCCGATGGAGGCAACCTGCTAATCGGTGCATTCCTGACATGCTCGAACAAGGCGCACGACGTGGCCTTCATCCGCCAGCCGGTCAAGAACAAGCTCCATCACGTGTCTTTCTTGCTGGACAACTGGGGTGAAGTGCTCAAGGCCGCAGACATCATTTCCAAGCGCCGCGTGTCGCTGGACATTGGGCCTACCCGGCACGGCATTACGCGAGGCGAGACAGTTTACTTTTTCGATCCGAGCGGCAACCGCAACGAGGTGTTCGCCGGAGGATACACCTGGTATCCGGATCGACCGGTCATTACCTGGACGGACGATCAGCTTGGCGCGGGCATCTTCTACCATGACCGCAAGCTCAACGAACGCTTTTTGAGCGTCTTCACCTGAGGCGGCTATGCGATGAGCAATTGGACGCGCATGACGCGCGAGCTGACGCACGAGGCCGTTCGGGTTGCGCTCGACGCCGCCGTGCAGGAGGCGTTGGCGCTAGGGATTCGCGTAAACGTGGCGGTTGTCGACGCAAGCGGCGCGCTCCTTGGCTTCCTGCGCATGCCGGGTGCGTTCTTGCACTCGGCGGACATTGCCATCGACAAGGCATACACGGCTGCGGGGTTTCGGCTTCCGACCGGAGCCTGGATCGAGGTGCTCGAAGGGCACTCGCCAGCAGTGCGCCAGGGCCTGCCGGCCAGGCCTCGATTCGTTGGTTTCGGAGGCGGGTTTCCGTTGTTCGCCGATGGCGAGCTGGTGGGCGGTATCGGTATCTCGGGTGGTAGCGAGGAACAGGACGAAGCATGTGCGCGTGCGGCGTGTGCCGCCCTTGGCATGGCGCCAGACCGAGCTTAGACAGGCCGCGAGGCACTGGAGCAGCAGGCCGCCCTTCTTCTTTTATTGGGAGAAAGGCGGCCTGTTTGTTCGTGAGCGGGCGTTTGGGGAGGGCCCTGGGCGGCCGTAGTTTCAAGGCGTGCCGGCGACCGTTTTGTTGCTTTAGAACCCCGCAATCGAAGCACCTGACCTTGTTAGTAATTTCTTTTATATTTTCGCATCTAGAAAAAAGGATCTTCTTACTTGAGGCCGGAAACGCCTAAAAAAAGCAAGGCTATTTCCGCACGCCTGGAAGATACTATCGGTCGAATTCATATCTGCATCACCACTATCTCAGGAGCGGCTCATGGGGCGGCAAGACGACAACAAAGCGAAAGTGGCGATCATCGGCTCGGGCAATATCGGCACGGACCTGATGATCAAGATCCTGCGGCATGGCAAGTACCTGCAAATGGGCGCCATGGTCGGGATCGATCCCAATTCCGATGGCTTGGCGAGGGCCCAGCGACTGGGCGTGCCCATCACGGCGGAAGGCATTGACGGCCTGCTGGCCATGCCCAATTTCGACGAAATCCGGATCGCCTTCGATGCGACCTCGGCCGGCGCCCACAAGCGTCACAACGAGCTGCTGCAAGCCAAGGGCGTACAGGTGATCGACCTGACGCCGGCGGCCATCGGGCCTTACGTCATCCCGGCCATCAACATCGACGAGCACCTGGATTCGCCCAACATCAATATGGTGACCTGCGGCGGCCAGGCGACGATTCCCATCGTCAAGGCCGTCTCGCGCGTGGCGAAGGTGCACTATGGCGAAATCATCGCGTCCATCGCCAGCAAGTCGGCCGGGCCGGGCACGCGCGCCAACATCGACGAGTTCACCGAAACCACCTCCAAGGCGATCGAAGTGATCGGCGGCGCGGCGCGCGGCAAGGCCATCATCATCCTCAACCCGGCCGAGCCGCCCCTCATCATGCGCGACACGGTCTACACCCTTTCCGACATGGCTGACACCAAGGCCATCGAGGACAGCATTGCCGAAATGGTGGCCACGGTCCAGAGCTACGTGCCTGGCTATCGCCTCAAGCAACGCGTGCAATTCGACGAAATTTCCCCGAACGCGCCGCTGAACGTGCCGGGCCTGGGCAAGCTGTCGGGCCTGAAGACCTCCGTATTCCTGGAGGTGGAGGGCGCCGCCCACTACCTGCCCGCCTATGCCGGCAACCTGGACATCATGACCTCGGCCGCCCTGGCGTGCGCCGAACGTTTCGCCCAGACCCACCTGATGGCCGCCGTCTAAGGATCGCATCATGAGCAACAAGAAACTCTATATTTCCGACGTGACGCTGCGCGACGGCAGCCACGCCATCCGTCACCAGTACAGCATCCAGAACGTCCGCGAGATCGCCAAGGCGCTCGACGAAGCCCGCGTAGACAGCATCGAGGTCGCCCACGGCGACGGCTTGTCCGGTTCGAGCTTCAACTACGGCTTCGGCGCCCACACCGACCTGGAGTGGATCGAAGCGGTGGCCGACACCGTCAAGCACGCCAAGGTGGCGACCCTGCTGCTGCCCGGCGTGGGAACCGTGCACGACCTGCGCAACGCCTATGACGCCGGCGCCCGCGTCGTGCGCGTGGCCACCCACTGCACCGAGGCCGACGTCTCCAAGCAACATATCGAGTACGCCCGCAACCTCGGCATGGACGCCGTGGGCTTCCTGATGATGAGCCACATGAACACGCCGCAGAAGCTGGCCGAACAGGCCAAGCTGATGGAGAGCTACGGCGCTACCTGCGTGTACGTGGTGGACTCCGGCGGCGCGCTCAACATGAACGACGTGCGGGATCGTTTCCGCGCCTTCAAGGACGTGCTCAAGCCCGAGACGCAGACCGGCATCCACGCCCACCACAACCTGAGCCTGGGCGTGGCCAACTCCATCGTGGCGGTGGAAGAGGGCTGCGACCGCATCGACGCCAGCCTGGCCGGCATGGGTGCGGGTGCGGGCAACGCCCCGCTGGAAGTGTTCATCGCCGCGGCCGACCGCATGGGCTGGAACCACGGCTGCGACCTGTACAAGCTAATGGACGCTGCGGACGACATCGTGCGTCCGCTGCAAGACCGTCCGGTGCGCGTGGACCGCGAGACGCTGGCACTCGGTTATGCCGGCGTGTATTCCAGCTTCCTGCGCCACGCTGAAGCCGCCGCCGCCAAGTATGGCCTCAAGACGGTCGACATCCTGGTCGAGCTGGGACGCCGCAAGATGGTGGGCGGCCAGGAAGACATGATCGTTGACGTCGCGCTCGACCTGACCAAATAAAAGCAGATAGACGAATCAGCTGTGCACGTGGCGCCGAAAGGCGCATTGACAGCCCGGGACGGGGGACCGTTCCGGGCTTTTTTGTTTTCGCTTTCCGGTGCCGGCCGGGTGCCCGGCTCGGACTCAGGTGCCTTGCCCGCCCGAGGGCGCCCCGGGCGCAGGCTCGGACGGCCTCTTCTCCAGTGCCGCGAGCCGCGCCTCGAGCGCCTGGACTTGCGCCTCCAGCGCATCGACCTTGGCGCGGGTGCGCGCCAGTAGCTCGGCCTGGATGTCGAACTCTTCCCGGGTAATCAGGTCCAGCCGGGAGAAGGTTTGCCCGAGGAATCCCTTGACGTTGCGTTCGATATCGGCCGCCGGGCTGCGGGCGATTAGGTCGGAGATGTTTTTCTGCAGGTCTTCGAACCAGTCGGAGCGGTTGATCATGATGCTGTTCCTCTTGAGCGGCTGGCCTCCAGTGTAGACCGGCGGCGCGAAATGCGCCCGCCGTCCGATGTGGTGCGCGAGATGGTGCGCGGCCCGCACATGGTGGCGCCGGCCGCACCAAATTGGTTCGAAACAGTCCCAGGCATGGTGCACCGATCAGGATTGCAAGCTGGCACGGGAAATGCTCAGTAACAGGTGGAGCCGCTGTTCGTGGCTCTTGGCACAGGTTTTTGTCGATGCCACGACGTACTGGCTGATAACCCCGCTTCGGAACGAACCATGAAAAAGACCTTGCTTGCGATCGCTCTGGCCTTGTGCGCAACCTCGACTGCCCTGGCGGCAGAGCCCGACTTCACCATCACCGGCAACGCTGGCCTGTTCAGCGACTACCGGTTCCGTGGATTCAGCCAAACCAACCTGAAGCCGGCTTTCCAAGGCGGCTTCGACTTTGAACATAAGTCCGGCCTGTACCTGGGCAACTGGAACTCCAACGTCGATAGCGGCCTGTTCAGCGGCGGCAGCCTGGAGATGGATTTCTACGGTGGCTATAAGTTCAATTATGGCGATTTCAATTTCGACGTGGGCGGCCTCTATTACTACTACCCTGGTTCCAAGCTGAACGGCAGCACGATTGACAACTTCGAGCTGTACGGCGCCGTGGGCTGGGGCCCCTTCACGCTGAAGTACTCGCACGGCTTGACCGATTTCTTCGGCACGCCGGACAGCAAGAACAACTACTACCTGGACCTGGGCGCTGACTTCGACCTCGGCAACGGCTGGGGCGCCAACGCCCACGTCGGGTACCAGAAGCTCAAGAACGACCCCTCGGGCTTGGGGCACTACTACGACTACAAGGCCGGCGTCACCAAGGACGTAGACGGCTGGATCTTCGGCCTTTCGCTGGTCTCGACCAGCAAGAAGGACTGGATCGTTACGAACAGGGGCAAGAACGCCGGCCGCTTTGGCGCGGTGCTCAGCGTCAGCAAATCGTTCTAACCCCGGTGGCGGCCCCGGCCGCCTGCCGGCAAGCCATTTCGTTTCAACAACATGTGGGGTTCGTCATGAAACTCATCACCGCAATCATCAAGCCCTTCAAGCTTGACGAGGTACGCGAAGCCCTCTCCGGCATCGGGGTCCAGGGGATTACCGTCACCGAGATCAAGGGCTTTGGCCGCCAGAAGGGCCACACCGAGCTCTACCGGGGCGCGGAATACGTCGTCGATTTCCTGCCTAAGGTCAAGGTTGAGATCGCGCTCGACGACGATCTCGTGGATCGCGCCATCGAAGCGATCGAGAATTCGGCCCGCACCGGCAAGATCGGCGACGGCAAGATCTTCGTGTTCCCGCTCGAACAAGTCATTCGTATTCGTACTGGGGAAACCGGCAAGGATGCCCTCTGATAGGACGACTCAAAAATGAAAAGAATGCATTCTCTTTCCATGAAGAAGGCACTTGGGGCGGTGCTGGCGCTCGCGCTGGCCTGGTTCGCCGGCCCCGCGCTGGCTGAAGAAGCGCCTGCGCTGGTCGGCGCCGACTTGGCCTGGCTAAGCACCTCGACTATTCTCGTGCTGCTGATGGTGGTGCCGGGCCTGGCGCTGTTCTACGGCGGCCTGGTTCGCAGCAAGAACGTGCTCTCGGTCTTGATGCAGGTCCTGGTCACGTTCTCCCTGATCGTGGTGCTGTGGTTCATCTACGGCTACTCGCTCGCCTTTACGGAAGGCAACGCCTTCTTCGGGGGCCTGGACCGCCTGTTCCTGAAAGGCCTCTTCGATGCCGAGACGGGTGAGTTCCCGCTGTCGGGCACCGTTCCTGAACTCAGCTTCGCCGCGTTCCAAGCGACCTTTGCCGGCATTACCTGCGCGCTGATCGTGGGTGCCTTCGCGGAGCGTGCCCGTTTCTCGGCCGTGCTGCTGTTCATGGTCTTGTGGTTCACCTTCGCCTACATTCCCATCGCGCACATGGTGTGGTTCGGCGGCGACGTGAACGGCTTCCTGTTCGAGCGTGGCGCGCTGGACTTCGCGGGCGGTACCGTGGTGCACATCAACGCCGGCGTTGCGGGCCTGGTGGGCGCTTATGTGATCGGCAAGCGCCTGGGCTTCGGCAAGGAAGCGCTGTCGCCCCACAACCTGCCCATGACCCTGATCGGCGCCTCGCTGCTGTGGGTGGGCTGGTTCGGCTTCAACGCCGGTTCCGCGCTGGCTGCCAACAACATCGCCTCGCTGGCCTTCATGAACACGCTGGTTGCGACCGCTGCCGCGGTGCTGGGCTGGGTGGCCACCGAATGGGCCGTCAAGGGCCGTCCCTCCATGCTGGGTGCTGCGTCCGGCGCGGTGGCTGGCCTGGTGGGCGTGACCCCGGCTGCAGGCGTGGTCGGTCCTGTGGGCGCGCTGGTCATCGGTCTGGCTGCCGGCGTGATCTGCGTCTGGGGCGTGAATGGCCTGAAGCGCATGCTCAAGGCGGATGACTCCCTGGACGTGTTCGGCGTCCACGGCGTGGGCGGTATCGTCGGCGCGCTGCTGACCGGTATCTTCAACGCCAAAGTGCTGGGCGGCCCGGGCGTCGACGGCATGACCATCATGGGCCAACTGTGGGTCCAGATCGAAGCCGTGGTCATCACCATCGTTTGGACCACGATCGTCGCCCTGATCGCGTACAAAATCGCCGATGCCCTGCTTGGCCTGCGCGTCTCCGAAGAGGACGAGCGCGAGGGCCTGGACATCACGACCCACGGCGAAAGCGCGTATCACTCGTAACTCGGCCTTGCATCGCCTTCTCGGGGGCGATGACGAGAACCGCCGCACCTCTCTTGGGGTGCGGCGGTTTTTCTTTGCGCGTGGCCGGCGACACGGGTGCGGGCGCTGCAGGGCGAGCTACGCGAGGCTGTATACCTACCCTGGCGTTTTCCCTAGTGCCGCGGCGCAGCTCTTGTTAATGTCGAGCTATTCTGTATACAGTTTGTATCCAGACTAATTCCCTAGCCACCTAGACGGAGACATGATTCGCTTTTGCCGTTCTGCCGGACGCCCAGGGTGTCTTGCACGCGCCGCTTCGCCGGCCCGCCGGAATTTTCCAGAGGTGGCCCCATGACCGAGCGTACCCCAACAGTCGTTCGCGTTGAAAGTAACAAGACCAAGTCGGGCGGAGCGCAGACGATCGCGGCGGAGCTGGGCTTGCGCGAACTCATCCTCTCGGGCGAGCTCACGCCCGGCGCGCGGCTGTCCGAACCTAGCGTGGCCGAGCGGCTCGGCATTTCCCGCACGCCCATACGCGCTGCGATGGCGAGACTGGAAGACGAAGGGCTGCTGGAGCTCATTCCTTCGGGGGGCTATGCGGTCAAGGCGTTCACGGAGGCGGACATCCGCGATTCCATCGAGGTGCGCGGGACCATGGAAGGCCTGGCCGCGCGCATGGCCGCCGAGCGGGGCGTGTCTTCCACCGATCTCGACGCGATGCGCGATTGTCTGAACGACATCGACAAGGCCCTCAAGGGGCGGGACAAGGGCGTGGCCGACCTGTCGCGCTACATCGAGCTCAACGATCGCTTTCACCGCATGCTGCATTGCCTGCCGGGCAGTCCTGTCTTGGAGCGGCAAATTGCGCGCGCAACCAATCTACCCTTCGCTTCGCCCAACGGCTTTCTGCAGGCGCAGGCCGAAGACGAGACGGCCTGGGTGAGCCTGACGGTCGCACAGGACCAGCACTGGATGGTGTTGACCGCCATAGAGAATCGAGAGGGCGCGCGCGCCGAGGCCATCATGCGGGAGCACGCACGCATCGCCTTCCGCAACATGCAGTTGGTGCTGCGCAATCAGCACATGTTCGAGCAACTGCCCGGGGCGCGGCTGATACGCCGGCGCATGCCGCGGTGAGCGCGAGTTCCGGGCTGTCTTTTTTCGGAGTGGCTGCTAACGATCAAGCATGACCCATGGCGGCGGGTTGGCCGCTAAAGAAGGACGACACTGAAGTGATCAGTGAGATGGCAAGGAGACACGCATGAACAAGAAACGCTATTTGCTCAAAATGACGGTCGCGATGGTGCTGGCGGGCGCTTCGGCGCTGCCGGTGCAGGCGCAGGACGTCGTGAAGATCGGGCTCATCCTGCCCATGACCGGCCCCTTCGCCTCGACGGGCCGGCAGGTCGAAGCCGCGGCGCGGTTGTATATGGCCCAGCATGGCACGACGGTCGCGGGCAAGAAAATCGAACTCATCGTCAAGGACGACACCAACGTCGCCGACATGACCAAGCGCTTGGCGCAAGAGCTGGTCGTCAACGACAAGGTGGCCGTGCTGGCGGGATTCGGCCTGACGCCGCTGGCATTGTCGACGGCCCCCATCGCTACCCAGGCGAAGGTGCCCATGGTGGTGATGGCCGCCGCGACGGCGATGATCACGGAACAGTCGCCGTACATCGTGCGTTCGGGCTTCACCCTGCCCCAGGTCACCCTGGGCATCGGCAAGTGGGCACCGCAGAATGGCATCAAACGCGTCGTAACCCTGGTGTCCGACTACGGCCCGGGCATCGATGCCCAGAACTCCTTCAAGAAAGTGTTCACGGAAAGCGGCGGCGAGGTCGTGCAAGAGTTGCGCGTACCCGTGCGCAACCCCGATTTCGCGCCCTTCCTGCAACGGGTGCGCGACGCCAAGCCCGATGCCGTGTTCGTGTTCGTTCCCTCGGGTGTGGGTTCCGTGTTCATGAAGCAATTCGCCGAGCGCGGCCTCGACAAGGCGGGGATCAAACTCATCGGCACGGGCGACGTGACCGACGACGACATCCTCAACGACATGGGCAACGTGGCGCTGGGCGTCGTGACCTCCATGCACTACAGCGCGGCGCTCGACAACCCGGCCAACAAGAGCTATGTCGCCGGCATGGCCAAGGCCAACAACGGCCTGCGCCCCAATTTCCACAGCGTAGGTGGCTACGACGGCATGCACCTCATCTATAAGGCGCTGGAGGCGACCAAGGGCGAGACCAACGGCGACAAGTTGGTGGCTGCGATGAAGGGGCTGAAGTGGGATAGCCCGCGCGGCCCGGTCATGCTCGATCCGGAAACGCGCGAAATGGTGCAGAACGTCTACATCACCAAGGTCGAGCGCGTGAACGGCGGGCTCTATAACGTGCCCTTCGATAAGATCGAGGCCGTCAAGGACCCCGCGAAGATCAAGTAGTCGTCCGCTTGCCCGCGCGCCGATGCGCTGCCTTGCGGCCGCCCCGATGCGGGCCGCAAGGCAGGCGTCTCTGGCGGCCCTCAGGCGGGCGGGAGCGTTCAGGGAGAGCTTTCCTTGTTGACCATTCTGTTTGACGGTATCGCATACGGTATGCTGTTGTTCGTGCTGGCCTGCGGGCTGGCCGTCACGCTGGGGTTGATGAACTTCATCAATCTTGCGCACGGCGCTTTTGCCATGGCGGGGGGCTATGTCACGGTGCTGGCCATGTCGCGCCTCAACGTGCCGTTCCTGCTTTGCCTGCCTTTGGCATTCGTGGTTTCCGCGTTGTTGGGCGCCATCCTCGAGCGCACGCTGTATAAGCGCGTGTACGGCCAATCGCACCTGAACCAGGTGCTGTTTTCCATCGGGCTCACCTTCATGGCGACGGCGGCCGTCGATTACTTCATGGGGTCGCAGCAGCAGTTCCTGCAGTTACCCGAATGGCTAACGGGGCGGTCCGAAATCGCCGGCATAGGGGTCGGGCATTACCGGCTCTTCGTCATCGTCATCTGCCTGGTGCTGGTGGTGGCCTTGCAGCTGATCCTGAGCAAGACCCGTTTCGGCAGCCGCCTGCGTGCCGCAGTGGATGATCCCCGCGCGGCCAGCGGCTTGGGGATCAACATCAACCTGGTTTTCCTGTCGACCTTCGCCTTCGGTTCCGGGCTTGCCGGCTTGGGCGGTGCGCTCGGTGCCGACCTGCTCGGGCTCGACCCCACCTTTCCGCTGAAGTTCATGATTTATTTCCTGGTCGTAGTCGCCGTGGGTGGCACGACCACCATTACCGGGCCTTTGTTGGCCTCGCTGCTGCTGGGCATCGCCGACGTTGCCGGCAAGTACTACATCCCGACCTTGGGAGCCTTCATTATTTATTGCGTCATGATCATCACCTTGATGCTGCGCCCGCAAGGGCTGTTCGCCAGGGCAGGGGGTAAGTGAAAATGGCCGTTGCGACGCAAATCCCCCGGCAGGAAGCGGCAGCGGCGCCCTCGGTGATACGCGCGTTGGGCGCACGGTGGTCGCGCATCCGTTGGTTCGAAATCGTTTTCTGGGTGGTGGCGATCGGCGCCGCCTTCGTCTTGCCCCGCGGCTTCCTGCTCTTGAACGAGTTGGCCATTTTGGCGTTGTTCGCGGTGTCGCTGGACCTGATCTTGGGTTACGCCGGCATCGTGTCGCTGGGGCACGCCGCTTTCTTCGGCCTGGGCGCATATTGTGCAGCCTTGCTCGCCAAGCACTTCGGCATGGATCCTTTGCTGGGGCTCGCGATATCGGCCCTCGTGAGCGCGCTGCTGGGGTTGGTGACCAGCGTGCTGGTCATGCGCGGGTCCGACCTGACCCGGCTGATGGTGACGCTGGGCGTGGCGCTCATACTTTACGAACTCGCCAACAAGCTCGACTGGCTCACCGGCGGCGCCGACGGGCTGACCGGCGTCACCATGGTGCCGCTGTTCGGCCGGTTCGAATTCGACCTGTTCGGTCGCACGGCATACCTGTATTCGATCACCGTGCTGGCCGTCCTCTTCTTCATCGCCCGGTTCATCGTGCATTCGCCCTTTGGCATGTCTTTGCACGTCATCCGCCAGAATCCCTTGCGGGCCGCCATCATGGGCGTGCCGGTGAACCGCCGGCGGGCCGCGGTCTACACGCTCGGGGCGGCGTACGCCGGCGTGGCGGGAGCCCTGCTGGCGCAAACCACCGGATTCGCTTCGCTCGACGTCCTGGATTTCCACCGCTCGGCCGACGTGATGCTGATGCTGGTCATGGGCGGTGCCGGCTATTTGTATGGCGGCATCATCGGTGCCGTGGTCTTCAAATTCATGCAAGACTGGCTGTCCAGCATGACGCCACAGTACTGGCAGTTCTGGATCGGCCTGCTGCTTGTCGTCATCGTCGTCGTGGGCCATGAAAAGCTGGTGCGCCCGTGGACCTGGTTCCGTCGCGGACACGGAGGCAAGCGATGACAACGGTGCTGCAAACCTTCGACCTCACCAAGCGATTCGGTGGCCTGGTCGCGACCGACAAGGTCTCGCTCAAGGTCGAGCGTGGCGCACGGCAAGCCCTCATCGGCCCCAACGGCGCGGGCAAGACCACGCTCATCAATTTGCTCACGGGGGTGATCGCTCCCACTTCGGGCCGCATCGAGCTCGAGGGTGAGGACATCACGGGCCTGCCTGTCCATGCGCGGGCGTCGAAAGGCCTGGTCCGGACGTTCCAGATCAATCAGCTGTTCGCCGAAATGACGCCGGCCGAAGCCATGGCGGTGGCGATTGCCGAGCGGGAAGGGCAGGGCTGGCGCTTCTTGCGGCCGCTCGGGCGTCGCGGCGAAATCATGGACGAATGCGCGGCAGTGCTCGAACAATGCAACCTGCTCGATGTGATGGACCGCAAGACGGCAGTCTTGCCTTACGGCAAGCAGCGCCTGCTGGAAATCGCCCTGGCGCTTGCAGCCAAGCCGCGCGTTCTCCTGCTGGACGAGCCCGTGGCCGGCGTGCCCGATGGGGAGCGGCGCGAGATTCTCCAGACCGTCGGCGCCTTGCCCGATGACGTCACCATTCTGTTGATCGAGCACGACATGGACCTGGTTTTCAGCTTTGCCGACCGCATTTCGGTGCTGGTCAATGGCGGGCTCTTCGTGGAGGGGCCCAATGCCGAAATTGCGCGCGACCCACGCGTGAAGGCTGTGTACCTCGGCGAAGAAGCGGTGGGAGGGGCGCATGCCTGAGCTGTTGAAACTCGAGGGCATCGTCGCCGGATATGGCGAAGCCAAGGTGCTGGCGGGCATCGACCTCGCCTTGGACGAAGGGCGCGCCCTCGCGCTGTTGGGGCGCAATGGCACTGGCAAGACGACCCTCATCAACACCATCGTCGGGCATACCCGCCGCTTTGCGGGCCGCATCACGCTCGGCGGCAGGGACCTGACCACGCTGCGTCCCGACCAGCGCGCCGCGGCGGGCATCGGCTGGGTCCCGCAGGAGCGAAACATTTTCAAGTCGCTCACGGTGGAGGAGAATCTGACGGCGGTGGCCCTGCCCGGTCCCTGGAATCTGCAGCGCGTCTACGACATGTTTCCCCGGTTGCGGGAGCGCAGGGCCAACATGGGGAATCAGCTCTCCGGCGGAGAGCAGCAAATGCTGGCCATCGGCCGGGCGCTGATGTTGAATCCGCGGGTGCTGCTGCTGGACGAGCCGCTGGAAGGCCTGGCACCCATCATCGTCCAGGAGTTGATGAACGTCTTGCAGCGCATCATCCGCGACGAAGGCATGTCGGCCATCCTCGTCGAGCAGAATGCGCGCAAGGCGCTCGGCATCACCCACGACGCCATCGTGCTGGAGCGGGGAAGCGTCGTGCACCGCAGCCCTGCCCGGGACCTGCTGGCCGACGGTCCGACGCTCGACCGCCTGTTGGGGGTGGCCAAGCACTGACGCCATGACCGACGCCACGACGTTATTCGCCCGTCTGCGGCCGCGCCTGCACGCGATCGCCTATCGGATGCTAGGCACCGTGGCAGACGCGGAAGATGTGGTCCAGGAGGCGTGGTTGAGGTGGAATGAGGTCGATCGGCCCGCGCTGGACAGTCCCGAGGCCTGGTTGGTAACGGTGGCGACCCGCCTGTCCATCGATCGCCTGCGCAAGCTCAAGGCCCAGCGCGAGAGTTACGTCGGCGTGTGGTTGCCCGAGCCCATCCTGACCGAATCGCCCGAGACGCCGGAGGAGATCCGCGAGCGGCGCGACGACGTCTCCCTGGCGTTCCTCATGCTGCTGGAACGCCTTTCTCCCGATGCCCGCGCGGCCTTCTTGATGCGCGAGGTATTCGACGCGGATTATGGGGAAGTCGCCCGCATCCTCGGGAAGACCGAAGCGGCCTGCCGTCAGCTCGTGCGCCGCGCGAAGCAACAGCTGCGGGAAGCGCGGCCGCGGCGAGCCGTGCCGCAGGAGATCCATCGGCGGCTCCTGGGCGCATTCGCAGATGCCATGCGGCGAGGAGATTTCCACGAGCTGCGCGCCTTGCTCAGCGAAGATGCCGAGCTGATCGGTGACGGCGGCGGCAGGGTGCCGGCTTTCGCTCGCCTGGCGGGCGGCAAGCGTCTCGCACAACTGTTCTACGCGGTCAAGCGGCGCCATGGCGAGGGCTTGCGGGTGGAGGTCGCGCAGGTCAATGGGGAGTGGGCGCTCCTGCGTTTCATCGACGGCGTGCTGGAGTCGGTCCAGGCCTTCGAGACCGATGGCGAACGCATCGTCCGCGTGTTCGTGCAGCGCAATCCGGACAAACTGGCGGTCGTCGCTACCGCCTGGGGCAAGCGATAAGGCGGCGCGCCGGGGCCGTGTCACAAAACGGCTACTTCGTTCGTCTTATGGGCATGGACGCGAACATTTTTTCCGGCGGGGCTGCCAGGGCCCTGCCCATGCGTGTCGGCCCACCCGACGCCCTGGCTTCCAATTTCGCTGCGAGCCATGCCGGCGTGCTGGCGTTCATCGCGGTCGCGATGGAAGGCAGTTTCGCCAAGGCGGGCGGGCGCCTGGGCATAGGCCGCTCGGCCGTCAGCCGCTCCGTCAGCAAGCTGGAAACCCAATTGGGCGTGCGGCTTTTCGTGCGCACGACGCGCCGGACCACATTGACTTCCGAAGGCGAACGATTCTACGAAAAATGCCGCGACGGCGTGGAACGGATTGCGCAGGCGGTCGAGGAAATGCGGGAGCTGCGCGCGGGTCCGCCGTCGGGGCATTTGCGCGTGGTCTGCCCCACCGGGTTCGGGCGTAAGGTCGTCGCGCCCCTGCTGCATGGGTTCCGCGCCGCCCATCCGGCGGTTTCGGTCGAGCTGCTGCTCGACGATAGGCCTGCCGACTTCACTGCAGGCCGCATCGACGTGGCGTTTCGCAATGGACGCATGGAAGACAGCTCGATCATCGCCCGGCAACTGATGCCCATGGCGATGTTCCTGTGCGCCGCGCCCGCCTACGTGGCTGCGCATGGACTGCCGCGGAACCTCGAGGACCTCTCGAACCATCGTTGCGTGGGCTTGAGATTGCCATCCGGACACGCATGCGAATGGGAATTCAAGGTCGACGGCGGGGTCCGCAGGTTGGCACCGCGCGCCATGCTGTCCTTCAACGACGAAGACCTCGTCTTGCAGGCGGTGCTTGCCGGGGAAGGCATCGCGCAGCTGGCGGGTTACCAGGTGGACGAGCACTTGCGCACGGGTGCGTTGGTGGCATGCTTGTCGCAGCATGCACCCGCGGACCGCGGGCATTACCTTTGCTATCCGAGCCGCCAGCATTTGCCGGGGCGCATACGTGCGTTCGTCGACTACATGACCGAGCACATGGGCGCGCTTGGGCGGCCGCGGCGGGATGGCCCGCGCTTGCATTTACCGTCTTGCGGACAGTCGGCAGATGCCTGGCCGCGCGCCGGGGCTACCTGGGGCGCCAGGGCTGCCTGACAGCGCGCGGTCACGCGAGCCCGGCTTTGTCGAGGCCGTAAGCCTTGTCCGCCGTGCCGTGCAGGGTACGAAAGCCCACGTTTAGCCGGTTCCAGGCATTGATGACCATGATCGCGAAGCTCAGGTCGGTGATTTCTTTTTCCGAGAAGTGCTCCCGCACGTGCTCGTAGATTTCGTCGGGTACGCCCTCCGCGGGCAGGCGCGTCAGGACTTCGGTCCAGGCCAGCGCTGCGCGTTCACGCGGGGAGAACAGCGTGGACTCGCGCCAGACCGCGACGTGGTGCAGCCGCAACTCGCGCTCGCCATGGATCTTGGCTTCCTTGACGTGCATGTCCAGGCAGAAGCCGCAGCCGTTCATCTGCGACGCGCGGATGTCTACCAAGCAAAGCGTGGAGCGCTCGATGGAACAGGTTTTCAAGAAAGCGCTGAGATCGACGAGTTTCTTGAACAATTCGGGCGATTGCTCGAAGGCATTGATGCGTTGAGTCATGCGATTGCCTCATTCGGAAAAGGTCTGTCCGGAACCTCCGGAAGATCGGGAGCCGCATGGCGGCTGGCGATGGGACCATCCTAGGCTCAGGGCACGCTTGGCGGTAGATACCCGAGAGTGAACAGCGTGTTGCGTGGGAGGAAGCAATGCCGGGATGGCAGTATCTGGAAAAGCCAAAAAAAATCACGGCGCTTGGCACGCCGCGATTCATCTTCATTTCCAAGCTACATGGCTTCAGGGGGAGCGTTGTCGGGCCGGTTGGCGCGCGGCGATTCAAACGGAACGAAAAGAGGCTCCGAAGCAGGGATCAGCTCCTTGGCCCGGGCATTCATGGCATCAGGACTCAGGTCGGGCCAGATGCCGGTGTTGATTCGCGACAGTAGGGCGTCGACGGCGGCTGCGGACTCGGAGGGATCGAATGAGCAATGTCCCGGCCGGTCCACTACCGTGGTTCGGTAGAGGGCGGTGTTCCCGCCATTAGCCTCCATTTTTTGTACATAAGCATCCATGATGGTGGGCGGCACAAGACTGTCGCCGGTAGTGTGGAACCGCAAGACAGGAATCGTCGGTGTTCCATGCACGGTTCTTCCCGGTGCAGCCCAGAATGCGATTGCCTCAGGATCTGCTTCGATGCGTTCGGCGGTTGCCAGCTTGTCGAGATCTTCTTTCATATCGAGGCCGGCATCTGCGTACAAGGCCTGCACGAGCGCGCCCAGCATGGGTTCCGCGTTACCAAGGAAGTCTTCGTAATTGATTCCCTTGTTCCAAGAGAGTTGTCTTGGCACCGGGGAGCCGCCCGCGTGTTCGGACATAAATCGGGATTGTCCGCCTGGTTGACCGGCGTTGAAAAGGACGGTCTCGAAAATCGCCTCCTGTAGTGCCGCCTTATCTTCGGGGTCTGGCTTCGGAACGGAGGTGGTTCCCCACACCGGCCATTGGCCTATGGCTGCTGCCAATGCAATTCGAGCCCGGCCTTCAGGCGTCTCTTGTGCGGCACTGAGCGCTTCTTTCCATTTCGCGGATTGTTCGCTCACGGTATCGAGATCATCGAAGCCTACGATTTTCAATTCAGGTGCAATCAGGGTTCTTAGGACGAACCACCCATCCATCATCATGTTCATTAACGGGACTTGCTCATGCGCACAGCCGGCCACCACGCCGTCGACGCGATCCCCAAAACGTTCGGCGATATTGAGGGCGTCAAACCCGCCGCCGGAGTGCCCGTACTGCACCACGGTCTTCGGTTTGCCGTACCGTTCCCCGAACATGTCGATGAGTTGCATCAGTTCATCTTGCTCCCTCGCGGGATCGTAGTTGTATGTCCTCTGGGGGTTGCGCGCAGTCCCCGAGAGCCCATAACCATTCATGAGCCAATAGCAGCTTCGGGCACTGTCTTTGGCGCCCACGTAGTCCAGGTCGTTGATGAGTACGCCGTTCCACTTGGTGGGGCGCCGCATGTTCCACGGTGTTCCGCTGGCGAAGGTGCCTTCCGTTTCAGCGAACGTAACGGTACCGTCGCAACCGGCGATTTCCTCTTCTTGCGCCGGGGGGCCGTCATTGTCACTGCCGCAGGCTGCGAGGAGCCCCATCGCCAATGCGCTGGCAACAAGAGAAACTCTCTTTCGCGAACGAAGCAGGGCATAAGCACGCGGACGCTGTTGGGGTTTGGGCATGGTCGTCTCCTCGACATGTTTTGGGGATGTGGTCCTTGGCTATTCGTTCGCCATAGCGTTCGGACTCTGCTTAGCCGCCAAAATAATTAGAGCGCTAAGTATCGAGGATCCTATAGTTGCCCAGGGGTCGCGAGCAACGAAGCAAAGAGAAGAAACGTAAGGGCTTGTGTGCGCATGGGACGGGATGCTGGCCGCGGGTGCCCGGTGCTGAACGCGCCGGTGGAAGCGATCATCCCCGTTTCATTTTGTTGCCTTGTCTTGACTGTGGAACCCTTGCAAAGGCACGGCCTCGCAAGGCTTAGTCGTCGCAGGCTACTGTCAGAAAAGGAGCGAGGGACAACCCATTGCCCGGAACGTCCGGATGCCTTAAAAGCGATCCATGCGTGTGCTCTGGACTTACCTCACTCCCCACCGCACCCTGGCTTGCGTTGCGCTGTTGCTGGCTGGTGCTTCTCAAATCCTGGCGCTCGTCGACCCGATCATCTTCGGCCGGATCATCGACGAATATGCCCTCAACCGGGCCGGGAAGACCGAGCGGGAACTCGTGACCGGCGTCATGGCCCTGCTTGGGCTGGCGGTGCTGGTCGCCGTTCTTTCGCGCCTGGCCCGGGCGATCCAGGAGTACCTCACCCGCTTGGTGGTGCAGAAGCTGGGTACGCAGCTGTTCAATGACGGCTTGCGCCAGGTGTTGCGCCTGCGGTTCCAGGAGTTTGAAGATTTGCGCAGCGGCGAGGTCCTCTCTTTGCTCCAGAAGGTCCGGGCGGACAGCGAACGGTTCATCAATACCTTCATCAACACGGTTTTCGCAGCCGCGGTGGGCGCCGGTTTCCTGAC
>Ga0180222_1000048_pt1 | contig 219042 bp, 171 predicted proteins | sample eDN5th37CKraftOP_FD_151336 | JGI IMG/M metagenome (GOLD analysis project Ga0180222, IMG submission 151336) | Enriched Organic Plus compost microbial communities from Emeryville, California, USA - eDNA 5th pass 37_C Kraft OP (version 2) (version 2) ... | reverse complement strand
CCCCCCGGCGATCGTCGGCCACGTGCAGCACCGTGCCGGCCTGCGGGTCGGTCACCACCGTCACGTAGTCGTGGCGCTTGCGGAACGAGGTCTCGTCCACGCATAGCCGCCTGGGCGACACCGCCTCCCGGCGGGCCAGACCCCGGGCCACCGCCCGCTGCATGATCCGGTCGATCGCCCCCCAGCTCAGCCCCAGTTGCCGCGCCACGGCCTGGATGCTCGCCTCCTGCAGCCAGTCGATCACCAGCGCATCGAACAACTGCGTGAACCCCGAGTCCGGCTCGGCCCAGGGCACGGCCGCCGTCACCACGCCGTGCTCTGGGCACGACAGGCGCGGCACCTCCGCCTCCAGGATCGTCACGTATTGGCAGGTATCCAAACGCCGCCAGCGACGGACCCGGCGGTCGTAACCCGGCGACGGCCGACCGCACTGTGGACACCCCAGCATCGCATCGGCCATCAGCGACACCCTCACCACCAACTGTCCCGCTGATCGATCCAGCTGGACTGCGGTCACTTCCCACGGCACGGACAGCCCCAGAATCTGGGCATACAGATCGACGTCTCTCATCCGCCAGAGGCTACGCTACCCACTCGAAACGGTGAAGCGCCCACTTACGAAGCCGCGGGGTTGACGCGAAGGCGATGAGGGCGGCTACGAAACGGTGTATTCGAGCGTCGGTCACGAGTAGGAGACCTTCGACACGATGCGCTTTGCTGTTGCAGGTCGGGCGGAGATTTGCCGGAAGTGAACCTGCCCGTTTACCCGTTTGCGTACTCCACAGGCCGACCGGTGGCGACCCTGGGCGCGCACGCCCCCGTGCCGCCGCTGATCAACAGCTATTCGGCCACACAGCCGATGAGCCTGTCGCCGACCCAGCCGCAGCTGATCGTGTACCAGCCCCCGGCGCCCGGGCCGACGATGTCGACACCATGGTTCTGCAGCGTGCGAGCGAACCGGTCGCCCGTGCCGCCGGGAAAGCGCCAGCTCGGCGATGAAGGCTTCTGCAACTGAGGCATCGGGAACATATTGCCGTTGCGGTCGACGACGGAGTCGAGCGCCACCTTGATCTGCGTGCGGTCGCGCGTGATCTTCAGGATCGCACAGTTGCCGTCCGTATCGCAGACTTTCAGCGTGACCGGCTTCTCGACATCAAGCTGCAGCGTGCCTTGCGCCGTGACGCTTGGATTCGCCGAGATCGTGATCGACACGTTCACCGATGGTACCCAGATGTCGTAAATCAATGCCGCGAGGTCCGGATCGAGTTCGCGAAGTTGGGTCTGGTCCTGCAGGACCTGGCCGACCTGGTCCATGAACCGGTAGCCCGTGCCTTGTGGATATTCCCAGGCGGCATCCGGCAGGTTGAACGGCTGGCCAGTTGCTGCATCGGGTGGCATATGACGCAATCCGTTGCCGCCGACCCACCAATTGGCGCTGCCCGTAGCCAGCAACTGCGGCGCGCTGAGCGAAAGCGCGTGCATCGCGTTGAAGATCGCCTGCACCGAGGAGTCCACGGCGGATTCGATCGCATCCCGATACGCGCCGCATGTCGGCTTTGGGGTGGATTCCGTTCGTTCGCCCGGCGGCCTTTGTTTACCCGGCGGCAATGGATCATATTTGCACGTCGAATCGAGATATACGCGGTATTTGCGGATCACATTCGTCGCCAGGCTGTAGACGAACACGTAATTGCCAGGCGAAGTCGAGCGCGTGGCCAAGCTCTTCATCTGCGGTGGGGTGCAGTTCTCGCATCCAGTCATGGCGAAAGTGATCTGGTCGGCCGTTATTGCGATCAGGTCCTCGGCGCCGGCGCGTATTGCGGCGATGCTGATGCCAGCCAGCAGCAGAAAAAGGAGCTTCTTCATGGCACATCCCTCCTATGGACACCCCACGTGCTGATCGGCATTGTAATAGTAATAGTTTCAAAAAAAACTAGAACGGCGGAAAGTCAATATGCGTTGATGCGCCGCCTGGCCCGCCTGGCCCGCCTGCTCCTGTCCGCGCTGCTGATCCCGGCCGCGTTCGCGCGCAGCGCCGCGCAGGACGAACGCGATCTCCTCGCCGTCGACGCGGCGATCTGCCGGGCATTCGAATCCGGCGACGCCGCCGCGCTGCGCCGGCATCTCGACGCGGGCTTCACGCTCACCAACTCGCGGGGCGAGATCACGAACCTGGCGCAGAACCTCGCCGAGGTGGAGCGGCGCGAGCCGCGCTACGAGGTGTTCCGCGACCGCGACCAGACGGTGCGCCTGTTCGGCGACGCCGCGGTGCTGACCGGCATCACCACGGTCCGCGGCCGCGCCGGCGGCGAGCCGTTCGCGGCCGAGTTCCGCTTCACCGACACCTACGTGCGCCGCGACGGACGCTGGCGCCTCGTCGCGGGCCACGCCAGCCGGATCGCCGCGCCGTAGGCCGGTAGGCGCCGCCGCCGCGCGGCGGCGCCCCTTGCGGCAGCGCCCCGCCGCCGTGCCATGATCGGCGGATGCACGGCGTGCCCGCCCGCTTCGACCATCCGCAGGACGCGGCCGAGTTCCGCCGCCCGGCGCACCGCGCCGGCGTGGAGCTCTACCGCGCGCACATCGTGCGCCACGCGTTCGAGCCGCATACGCACGAGGCGTTCGGGTTCGGTGCGATCGAGGCGGGCGTGGAGCGCTTCCGCTATCGCGGCGCCGACCATCTCGCGCCGTCGGACTCGATCGTGCTGATGAACCCGGACGAGCTGCACACCGGCCGCGCGGAAACCGAAGGCGGCTGGCGCTACCGCATGGCCTACGTCGATGCCGCCGTCGTCGAGGCGGCGACCGGCGAACGCGGCTGGTGGTTCGCCGAGGCGGTCCGGCACGACGCCTCGCGCGCGCGCCGCCTCACCATGCTGCTCGATGCGCTCTGGCACGCCGGCGAGCCGCTGGCGTTCGACGGCCTGCTGCTCGACCTGCTCGCCGAGCTGCATCCGTACCGCCGCACCGCGCGCACCGCGGACGACGTGCGCGGCGGCGCGCGCTTCGCGCCGGTGATCGACTACCTGCGCGCGCACCTGACCCGGCGCCTGACGCTCGACGAGCTCGCCGCGGTGGCGGGCCTGAGCCCGTTCCATTTCCTGCGCCGCTTCCGCGCACAGCACCACGTGACGCCGCAGCAGATGCTGATGGCGCTGCGCCTGCACGAGGCCAAGCGCCTGCTCGCCGCCGGCATGCCGCCGGCCGACGTCGCCGCGGCCGCCGGCCTGGCCGACCAGGCGCACCTCACGCGCGCGTTCGCGCGCCGCTACGGCGTCACGCCGGCGCGCTACCAGCGCCAGCTGCGCACCTAAAGCCGTCGCGCGCGCAATCTCGTACAAGACCCGCGCCGGCCGGCGGCCTAGGCTCGCCGCATGTGGCTCGGAACCTTCTACGCGCTGATCGCCGGCCTGATGTGGGGCCTGGTCTTCGTCGGCCCGCTCTGGCTGCCGGACTACCCGGCGGCGCTGCAGTCGGTGGGACGCTACGTCGCCTTCGGCCTGATCGCGCTGCCGATCGCCTGGTTCGACCGCGCCGGGCTGCGCCAGCTGCGGCGCGCGGACTGGATCGAGGCGCTCAAGCTCGCCGCGGTCGGCAATCTCCTCTACTACGTGTGCCTGGCCGCGGCGATCCAGCGCGCCGGCGGACCGCTGCCGACGATGATCATCGGCACCCTGCCGGTGGTCATCGCGATCTGCGCGAACCTGCGCGACGCGCGGCGCGACGGCCGGCTGCCCTGGGCGCGGCTCGCGCCGTCGCTGCTGCTGATCGTCGCCGGCATCGCCTGCGTGAACCGCGCCGAGCTCGAGGCGCTTCGCGCCGGCGCGCAGGCGGACCTCGGCCGCTACGCTACCGGCGCGCTGCTCGCCGTCGCCGCGGTGGCCTGCTGGACCTGGTATCCGCTGCGCAATGCCGACTGGCTGCGCAGCCATCCCGGGCGCAGCCCGCGCCTGTGGGCCACCGCGCAGGGACTGGCGACGCTGCCGCTGGCGCTGGCCGGCTACGCGGCGCTGTGGGCCGCGCTGCGCCTCGCCGGCAGCGCGTATCCGCTGCCGCTCGGGCCCAGGCCCGCGGCGTTCGTCGCGCTGATGGCGGCGATCGGCCTGTTCGCGTCCTGGCTCGGCACCTCGTGCTGGAACGCGGCCAGCCAGCGCCTGCCGACCGCGCTCGCCGGCCAGCTGATCGTGTTCGAGACGCTCGCTGCGCTGGCCTACGCCTACCTGCTGCGCGGCGCGATGCCGCCGCCGCTGACGCTGCTCGGCGTCGCGCTGCTGGTCGCCGGCGTGGCCTGGGCGATGCGCATCCGCCCGCGCGCCGCGGAGCCGGCCGGCTGAACGGTCAGCGCGGCGCGGCGTCGTCCGCCGGCGCGGCGGGCGGCAGGCCGGCGCGCCTGGCGCGTCCCACCTGCCGCTCGGCCCAGCGCTTGAGCACGCGCGCGCGCCGCGCGCCGCTCTGCGGGTCGCGCACCACATCCTCGATGCGTGCCATCAGCCGGTCGACGTTCTCGCGCGGCGGCGCATGCGCATCGCGCGCGCCGGACCACACGTCGATCCATTCGTCGGAGCGCGCGCCCAGGCCCAGCACGGTCCGCAGCCACTTCGGCTCGTGTCCGTGCTGCTTGAGCAGGACCAGGTCGAACAGCGCGGCGCCGAGCACGAGCGGCGTCAGCACGAGGTCGCGCGCGGCGCTGAGCAGCAGCTTGAGCTGCAGCAGCGCGGTCGTGCGGATCAGCGCGCGGGCGGAGGCGGCGGTCTTGGCGTCCATGGCGCGGCAGAGCGTAGAGGAGTTTCGCGCGCCGGGAAACGAGCCGGCGCCCGACGAACCGCCGCGGCCTCGAGGGCCGTGCGGCGGCGCGGAGAAGGCCGTTCGCCGGCGAAGGCCGCGCTCACTCCACGCGCCGGAAGTCGGTGATCCAGTTCGTCTCCCAGGTGCGGCCGCCGTCCGCCGAGAACGCCTGCTCCCAGTGCGCCGAATCACGCGTCATTTGCGACCAGACGAAGCGCACGCGGATCGGCCGGCCGCGCAGGGTGTCGTCGGCGTGGAACGTGCCCACGCCGTCGACGAAGCGGCCCTTGACCGGCGGGTCGAGGTCGCCGAACGGATTGCGCCCGTCCAGCCACCAGATCGCCCACTGGCCGGTCTGCGGGTCGTAGGCGCGCAGCGAGACGCCGCGGTAGGGCCCGCCGGGCACGTCGAACACGTTGTCGTCGACGTTGGCGCGGCCGTCCATCAGGGACCATGCCGTCTGCGTGCCGTCGAACTCGATCCAGTCCCGGCTGCCGGCGAGCCGTTCCTTCAGCTTGCGGTGATGCGCCTTCCAGCGGCCGGGCCGCGTGTCGAACGCGTGCGCGCCGCTCAGGTCGACGCGCTGCGGGACTGGCGGCGTGTCCTGCGAGGCGGCGGCGGCGCCGAAGAACAGGGGCAGGCCGATGGCGATCGCGGCGGCGAGACGGTTCATGGCGGAGCACCTCGTGCAGGGAGGCGCCATCGTCCCGGCGCGAAGCGGGCGGCGAAAGGGCCGGTCCGCGGCCGCTGCGGCGGAGCCATTCGGCGCGTGCGCGCCGCCTAGCGCGGCTCCATCCGCCCGGCCAGCCGCTTCGGCGCCAGCACCTGGTAGCTCGCGGCGAGCAGGTCCTCGACCTCGTCCCAGTCCGTGTCCGCGCCGAGGCGCAGGCCGAGGACGTCGGCGAACCAGACCGGCTTGAAGAACGGCGCGCGCGCGTACCGCGGCGCCGCGAGCCGGGCGATCGGCAGGCGGAACGTCAGCACGGTCAGCGGGCCGTCGCTGCCCGCGGCCGCGGCGTAGGCCGGCGGCCAGCCGGCGTCGATCGCGACCACGTGGGCGAAGTTCTTCTTGCGCACGCACCAGCGCGTGCCGGCCCAGGCCGCCTCCTCGGCGGCGTCAGGGAAGCCCAGGCAGATCACGCGCAGCCGCGCCAGGGTCGCCGGATCGACGTGCGGACGAGCCATGCGTGCTCCTCGGCGGGCGCTCAGGCGTAGCGATCGGCCAGCGCGTCGGTCGCCTCGACCAGCGCATCGACGATCGCAGGATCGGTGGCGCTGTGACCGGCCAGCACGATGCGCAGGCGCGCCTCGGGCCAGGCGCGGGCGAGGGCGATCGCGTTCCGCGCCGGGCAGATGATGTCGTAGCGGCCGTGCACGATCGTCGCCGGGATCGCGCGGATGCGCTCGACGTCGCGCAGCAGCTGGCCCGGCTCGAGGAAGCAGCGGTGGCGGAAGTAGTGCACCTCGGTACGCGCCAGGCTGAGCGCGACCGCCGGATCGGCCGACACGCCGGACGCGTCCGGGTCGTGCACCAGCGTCGTGCTGCCGCCTTCCCAGGCGCTCCACGCGCGCGCGGCGGCGAGCCGCGCCGCCTCGTCGCCGCCGTCGAGCCGGCGCCAGTAGGCTTCGAGCAGGTCGCCGTGCTCCTCGGCCGGAATGTGGTCGAGGAAGCGCTGCCAGCGCTCGGGAAAGATCCACGAGGCGCCGCCGCCGAGCTCGCTGAACCAGCGCACCTCGTCCGGGTCGCCGAGGAAGATGCCGCGCAGCACCAGGCCGAGCACGCGCTGCGGATGCGCCTCGGCATAGGCGAGCGCGAGCGTCGAGCCCCACGAGCCGCCGAACACCACCCAGCGCTCGATGCCGGCGCGGCGGCGGATCGCCTCGATGTCGGCGAGGAGGTGCTGCGTGGTGTTGTCGCGCAGCTCCGCCGGCGGCGTGGAGCGGCCGGCGCCGCGCTGGTCGAACAGCACGACGCGGTAGCGCGCGGGATCGAAGAAGCGGCGGTGGTACGCCGACAGGCCGGCGCCGGGGCCGCCGTGCAGGAACAGCGCCGGCAGCCCGTCGGGGCGCCCGCATTCCTCGACGTACAGCGTGTGCAGGCCGTCGACGGCGAGGCGGTCGCTGCGGTACGGCTCGATCGGGGGATACAGCTCGCGCATGGAGGCGGGATCCTGGAACGGGGCGGTCACGCCGGCATGCTACCGTGGCCGCGCTCGGTGCAGGGCGCCGCATGCGCGGCGCGCGTGTCGATTTGCGCCGCCGTCGATCGTCGGCATCCGCGAGGGCCGCGCGCCGGCTCCGCTTCCGACATCAGGAGAACCTGCCATGTACATCCAGCCTTACCTCTTCTTCGACGGCCGCTGCGAGGAGGCGATCGCCTTCTACCAGAAGGCGATCGGCGCCACCGTGGTGATGATGATGCGCTTCGGCGAGGCGCCGCAGGACGCGCAGTGCGGTCCGGACGGCGTGGCGCCGCCGGCGGACAAGATCATGCATTCGGCGCTGCAGGTCGGCGATTCGCTGATCATGGCCTCCGACGGCTTCGCCCGCGGCAAGCCGGAGTTCAAGGGCACCAGCCTGTCGCTGACGGCGAAGGACGACGCCGAGGCCAGGCGCCTGTTCGACGCGCTCGCCGACGGCGGCCGCGTCGAGCAGCCGATGACGCCGACGTTCTTCGCCTCCAGCTTCGGCATGCTCGTCGACCGCTTCGGCGTGTCGTGGATGGTGATCAAGCCGAACGAGATGCCGGCCTGAACGGACCGGCCGGATCGCGTCCGCGATCCGGCCGGTCCCGGGCTACGGCGCCGGCGCGGCCGGCGGCGCGTCCGCCTTGCCGCGGTAGCGCTCGAACCAGGCCAGGATCGCCGCGGTCTTCGCCGCCGACTGCGACGGCCGGTCGGCGAGGCCGCCGTGGTTCGCGCCCGGCACCTTGACCAGCGCGGTCGGGATGCCGCGCAGCTGCAGCGCCTCGTAGTACTGCTCGGCCTCGCTGTCGGGCGTGCGGTAGTCGACCGAGCCGACCACCACCAGCGTCGGCGTCTTCACGTTGCCGACCAGCGACAACGGCGAGCGCGCCCAGTAGCCGGCGGCGTCCTCCCACGGGTACTTGCCGAACCAGTAGCGGGCGAAGTACGGCGTCATGTCCGAGGTCAGCACGAAGCTCGACCAGTTGATGACCGGCTTCTGCGACGCCGCCGCGCGGAAGCGGTCGGTCTTGCCGACGATCCAGGCGGTCAGCACGCCGCCGCCGGAACCGCCGGTGACGAACAGGTTCTGCGCGTCGACGAAGCCCCTGGCGATGGCCGCGTCCACGGCGGCGACGAGATCGTCGTAGTCGTGCCCGGGATAGGCCTTGTCGATCTTGTTGGCGAAGGCCTCGCCATAGCCGGTCGAACCGCGCGGATTGGCGTACAGCACCACGTAGCCGGCGGCGGCGTAGAGCTGGTCGTCGGTGGAGAACGAAGGCCCGTACGCGGCGAACGGCCCGCCGTGGATCTCCAGGATCAGCGGATACTTGCGCGCCGGATCGAAATCCGGCGGCGTGACCAGCCAGGCGTCGATCGGCAGGCCGTCGAACGAGCGCACCTCGATCGGCTGCACCTGGCCGAGCCGCTTCGACGACAGCAGCGCCTCGTTGAGCGCGGTCAGCCGCCGCGGCTTGCCGCCGCGCGCGATCCAGACGTCGGCCGGGCGCAGCGGCGTGCCGCCGGTGTAGGCGACGGTGCCGTCGCGCGCCACGCTGAACTGCCCGCCGCTGTAGGGCCGGTCGAGCTCGCTGCCGGTGAGCGCTTCGGCGACCGTGCGGATCGAGCCGTCCAGGCCCACGCGCGCCACGCGTACGCTGCCGCGCTCGTCGTAGGCGACGTAGACCGCGCGTCCGTCGGCGGCCCAGACCGGATCGCCGACGCTGCGGTCGAGCGAGGCGGTGAGCACGCGCGCCTCGCCGCCGTCGCGCTTCATCACCGACAGCTGGCGGTTCTGGTAGCCGAGGCGGCGGTCGTCGAAGCCGACGTAGGCGATCAGGCGGCCGTCCGGCGACACCGCCGGCGAGCCGTCGGGCCCGACGCGCTGCGTCAGCGTGCGCACCGCCAGCGTGTCGATCGACACCTCGTGCACCTCGCTGTCGACGATGTCGCGCTGCCAGTCCTTCGACAGGTTCGCGCTGAACACGACCGCGCGGCCGTCGGCCGACCACGACAGGCGCCCGCCCGCGTTGCGCGCGCCGAACGTGAGCTGCACGGGCGCGCCGCCGTCGGCGGGAATCCAGAAGATCTGCTCGTAGCCGGGGCGGCCGTAGCCGCCCTCGTCGGTGCGGTAGACCACCGCGTCGATGATCTGCAGCGGCTCGGCCCATTTCGCGCCGGCCGGCTTGTCCGGCGCCTTGCCGAGCCGCAGGCCTTCGTCGGGCACGAACATCGCATAGGCGATGCGCTCGCCGTCCGGCGACCAGGCGATCGAGTGCGGCGTGTCGGGCAGGCCCGTGAGGCGCGCCGTCGCGCCGGTCTTCATCCAGCGCACGTGGAGCTGCGCGCCGGCCTCGCCGTCGGCGTTGGAGATGTAGGCGAGGCGGCTGCCGTCGGGCGACCAGCGCGGCTGGCTGTGCGAGCCGGGGCCGGCGACCAGCGGCGTCTGCCGGCCGCTGGCGACGTCGATCGTCCAGATCGACGAGCGCGTGCGGTCGGTCATGATGTCGTTGCTGCGCCGCACGTAGGCGATCGTCTTGCCGTCCGGCGCGATCTGCGGGTCGGCGGCGGCTTCGAGCTTGAACAGGTCGGCGCCGGTCAGTACGCGCGACGGTCCGCTCGCCGGCTCGGCGAGCGCGGGAACGGCCAGGGTCGCGGCCAGCAACCATACGATCGGGCGGATCGGCATCGGGTCTCCATCGGGGCAGTCGGACGACGTCGCGGCGCACGGCCGGGACGCGCGGGTTTTCGCACGTCGCCGCGCGTTCGGCAAATGCCGGTCGGCATGCCGCCGCGTGGGCTGCCGGGCGCCGGCGGATCGCGGCAGAATGCCGCTTCGTTCCGCTCTCCGTTCCGTCGATGCCGGCGCATCCGCTCGACAATCCGATCTGGGCCTCGCTGACCTGCCGGCATCGCGCGTTCGCCCGGAGGACGGGCGAAGCGGCGCGCTATCCGGCCGACGTGGCGCCGTTCGCCGGCGTCGGCCGTGCCGACCCGGCCGCGGCCGCGGCGCTCGCCGCACTGCTCGCGCCGGGCGAGACGGTGTACCTGCTCGGTCTCGCGCCGGCGCCGCCGGACGCGCACCTGCACAAGCTCGCCGATCTCGCGCAGGTGGTCTGCACCGGACCGATGGCCGAGGTCGCCGGGCCGGCGATCGTCGAGCTCGGCGAGGCGCAACGCGCCGACGTGCTCGCGCTGGCCGCGCTGGTCTATCCGCATTACTTCCGCCCGCGCACGATGGCGCTCGGGCGCTACTTCGGCATCTACCGCGACGGCCGCCTCGCCGCGATGATCGGCGAGCGCATGGGCACCGACGACGGCCAGGAGATCAGCGCGGTGTGCACGCATCCGGACTTCGCCGGGCGCGGCTACGCACGCCGCCTGCTCGCCAGGCTGTCGAACGACGCGCTCGGCCGCGGCCTGACGCCGTTCCTGCACGTCAGCCACGACAACGTGCGCGCGAAGGCGCTGTACGAGCGCTGCGGCTACCGCCTGCGCGCGGACGTGCCGTTCTGGTCGCTGCGGCGCGCGCCGGCATGAGCGCGCCGGCGGGGCAGGGCGCGCGCGCCGACGGCGCGCCTTGCGCGAACTGCGGCACCGCGCTGGCCGGCGCGTACTGCCACGCCTGCGGGCAGAAGCGCTTCGCCGAGAGCGACCGCCGCTTCGGCCATCTGCTGCACCAGTTCCTGGTCAGCGCGACCGACCTCGACGGCCGCCTCTGGCGCACGCTGCGCGCGCTGCTGCTGCATCCGGGGCTGCTCGGGCGCGACTACATCGCCGGGCGGCGCGCGCACTGGCTGACGCCGATGACGCTGTTCCTGGCGGTGAGCGTGGCCTATTTCCTCGCGCCGCTGCACGGCGGCGACCTCGCCCTGCAGTTCGACCAGCAGGTGAGCGGCCGCATGCGCGCGCTCGCGGCCGACCCCGGCAGCACGCGCACGCCCGCGCCGCCGGCGGCGGCCGGCCAGGCGCATACGCGCTTCACCGAGCCGTGGATCGAGCGGCGCGTGCAGGCGCGCGATGCGGCTGCGCGTACGGCCTCGCACGGCGCGCGCGGCTACGGCTACCGCGACTACCGCCTGGCCTACGACGCCAAGGCCGACGACGTGAGCAAGGCGCTGGTGATGCTGCACGTGCCGTTCGTCGCGCTGGCGCTGGCGCTGCTGTTCGCCCGGCGGCGGTGCTACTTCGCCGAGCACTTCGTCGTGGCGCTGCATTTCGTCGCATTCGCGCTGCTCGCGCTGCTGCTGGTGGTGCAGGCGCGCGCGCTCGCGCAGGCCGTGCTGCCGGCGGCCTGGGTGCCGTCGTTCGCCGCGCTCGACTGGCCGATGCGCCTGTGGTTCGCCGGCCATGCCGTGCTCGCCCTGCGCCGCGCCTACGGCGTCGGCTGGCTCGCCGCGTTCGCCGGTGGCGCCGGCCTGCTCGCCGCGCTGCTGTTCGCCAACCTGTACGTCTACCGCACGGCGGCGTTCCTGGTCACGTTCGCGCTGACCTGAGCCGCTTGCGCGGCGCGGCGGGCGCGGGCTACGGTCCGCGGCCACGCGCCGTCGGGAAATGCGCATGATCGCGATGGCCGCCCTGCTGCTGCTCGTCGCTGCGCCGCTGGCCTGCGGCCTGCTCGGGTGGCGGCGCATGCGCGGCGCGCCGGCGTCCGCCGGCGGCGGCGCGACCGCGGATCTGCGCACGACGCTCGCCTCGACGCTGCTCTACGTGCTCGCGTTCAACCTGACGTTCTTCGTCCAGGAGCTGTTCCTCGTGCTGCCGAAGGCGTTCCTGCCCGGGCTCGAGGTCACGCTGTTCCACAACAACCACGCCTGGAAGGGCGAGCATCCGCTGGCCGCGCTGTTCCAGGGCGGCGGCGCCGCGGCGACGCTGCTCGAAGCCGCCGTCTGCGCCGCGCTGCTGCGCTACGGCGGCCTGCGCGCCGGCGCGCTGCGCCTGCTGCTGGCCTGGATGGCGTATTGCGGCGCGTTCATGGCCCTGCCGCAGGTGGTGGTCGGCGCGCTGAGCGCGGCCAGCGACGTCGGCATGGCGATGGCATACCTGCAGCTCGGCCCGGCCGCCAAGGGCTTCGCCGCGCTGCTCGCGCTGGCGGCGATGCCGCCGCTCGCCGTGCTGCTGGTGCGGCCGCTGCTCGCCTTGGCCGACGACGCGGCATGCATCGCCGACGCCGCCGCGCGGACGCGCTTCGTGTTCCGCATCGCCACCGTGCCGGCGCTGATCGCGATCGTGCCGATCGTCGCGTTCCGCGTGCCGCGCGAATGGACCGAGGTGGTGCTGCCGCCGCTGGCCGTCTCGCTGCTCGGCGTGCCGTGGATGCAGGCGGCCGCCTGGCGGGTCGAAGGCGTGAACGCGCGCGGCCCGGCGACATGGCCGATCGCCTGGCCGCTCGCGGCCGACGCGTTCGTGCTGCTGCTGTTCCAGCTGGCGCTGCGGCCCGGCATCCGCTTCTTCTGAGACGGACGCCGCGCATGCGCCCGAGGCGCTCCGGGCAGCCGCGCGCGGGCGGAACCGGCTCCGCCCGCGCGGCGGCGCGGCTCAGAGTTCGAGCATCCGCTTGAAGCCGCCCCAGAACATGCGCATGCCGTCGAATGGCATCGTCTCGGGGGTCATTTTCAGGCGCGGATCGGCCATGACCTTCTGGTTGATGCGGTCGCGGTCGCGGCGCGAGCGATACTCGATCCACGAGAACACGACCACCTCGTCGGGCTTGAGCTTGACCGCCTGCGGGAACGAGGTGACCTTGCCGGGCTGCACGTCGTCGGCGACGCATTCGACGTAGCGCAGCGCGCCGTATTCGCGCCAGATGCTGCCGGCCTTGCGCGCGAGGCGGCGGTACGCGGCGAGGTTGGCTCTGGGAACGGCAAGGACGAAACCGTCGACGTAGGACATCGGGACCTCCTGGGCTGCGCGGCCCCGGACGGGCCGCCTTCGTCCAGGCGACGAACTGGCGCGGCGCGAATCGACATCGCGCCGCGCGGCGTCATTCGGCGACGCTCTTGGCCTCGGCCGTGGCGAGCAGCTCCGGCTGGCTCAGCCGCCGCGGACGGGCGATCAGCGGATGCACGAACACCGCGGCGAGGATGATCGCCGCGCCGGCGTAGAACGCCGGCGTCAGCTCGCGCTGCTCGCCGAGCAGCAGCGCGGCCAGCGCGATGGCGTAGACCGGCTCGAGGTTCGTCGCCAGCTGCGCGGCGAACGCGCTCATGTGGCGCAGCGCCACCAGCGACAGCGTGAACGGCAGCAGCGTGCAGGCCAGGGCCAGGCCGAGCAGCAGCCCGGCGTCGCGGGCGTCGGGCAGCACGAACGGGCTCGCGGCGAACGCCGGCAGCGCCCAGGCGAGCAGCGGCGCCAGCGCAGTCAGCGCCAGCGCGCCGGCGCCGAGCTCGAGCGCGGTCACGGCGAGCGCGTCGCCGTGCTCGACCAGGCGCTTGTTCAGCGAGCCGAACAGCGCGACGAGCAGCGCCGACAGCGTGCCGACCGCGATGCCGAGGCGCATCGCCTCCGGCACCCCGCCGACGACCAGCGCGACGCCGGGCAGCACCGCCACGCTGAGCAGCAGCTCGCGCAGCGAGAAGCGCCCGCCGGTCAGCTTCGGCTCGATCAGCGCGGTGAACGGCGCGCCGAGCGCGATGCAGGTCGCGCCGACCGAGGCGTTGGCGAGCTTGATCGCGCCGTAGAACGTCAGCCAGTGCAGGGCGACGAGCACGCCGATGCCGGCATAGGCGAGCGCGAGCCGCGGCGTCATCGCGCGCAGCCCGCGCCAGGTGCGCGGCAGCAGGACCAGCGCCGCGGCGACCAGCAGCATGCGCCACCACACCAGCGGCAGGGCGGCGATCGAGATCAGCTTGCCGAGGATCGCGGTGAAGCCCCACAGCAGCACGCAGGCGTGGATCTGCAGCTGCGCCTTGGCGGGGGCGGACAATCGGCTCACGGGGCGATCCGGCGAAAGCCGCGCATGCTAGCGCAACCGCCGCCGGACCGCGCGCGCATTGCCGCCGCCGGGACATGCCGCGAGAATCGCGCCATGGACCGCTACCGCATCGAGCTCAACGGCGCGCCGGCCGGCGTCGACGACCTGCGCCACGTCGCGCAGGTCAACTACGGGCATTTCACCTCGATGCAGGTGCGCGCGGGCGCGGTGCGCGGCCTCGGGCTGCACCTGGAGCGGCTGCAGCGCGCGACGCTCGAGCTGTTCGGCCGGCCGCTCGACCTTGCGGCGACGCGCGAATGGATGCGCCGCGCCGCCGGCGCGGACGCCGACCTGTCGCTGCGCGTGAACGTGTTCTCGCGCCGGTTCGATCGCGACCGCCCCGGCACGCCGGCCGCGCCGGACGTGCTGGTCGCCGCCGGCCCGGCGCGCGCGATCGCGCCGCAGCCGCTGCGCGTGGCCAGCGTGCGCTACGTGCGCGAGGCGCCGCACATCAAGCACGTCGGCACGTTCGGCCTGTTCCTGCACAAGCGCCTGGCGCAGGCGCAGGGCTGCGACGACGCGCTGTTCGTCGACGCCGGCGGCGCGGTGGCCGAGGGCACGATCTGGAACGTCGGCTTCTACGACGGCGAGCGCGTGGTCTGGCCGGACGCGCCGGCGCTGGACGGCATCTCGATGCAGCTGCTCAAGGCGGGCCTGCGCGCCTGCGGCGTGGCCTCGGTCGTGCGCCGCGTCGCGCTCGCCGAGGTCGGCGCGTTCCGCAGCGCGTTCTTCACCAACGCCTCGTGCACGGCGGTGCCGATCGCGTCCATCGACGGCACGGCGCTGCGCGTCGACGAGGCGCTGCTGCGCCTGCTCGACGCGGCGATGGCGACGCAGCCGGCGGAGCGCCTGTAGGCGGCGCGCACCGCGCCGACGCCGCCGGGAACATCCGCTGCCGCGGGCGGTCGATGGCGGACCTTCCGGCGGAGTCGCCCCATGGCCGTTTCGTTTCCGCACCTCGTCCTGCTGCTGGGCGCCGCCTGTGCCATCTCCGCCGCCGCCTCGGCGCCGGTCGCGCCGGAGGTGTTCGCCCCCGGTGTGATCTCCGGTCCCGCGCACGATTCGGCGCCGGCGTTCACGCCGGACGGCGATACCGTGTACTTCGGCCGCAGCAGCGCGGCGCAGTCGACGATCCTGGTCTCGCACCGCACCGCCAGCGGCTGGTCGAAGCCCGAGATCGCGCCGTTCTCCGGCGAATGGAACGACATGGAGCCGGCGATGGCCCCGGACGGCGCGTACCTCGTCTTCGTCTCGAACCGGCCGGCGGTCGCCGGCGCGCCGCCGATCGAGGGCCGCTTCAACGGCGCCGTGCAGAAGGGCGGCCAGCTCTGGCGCGTGGACCGCCGCGGCGACGGCTGGAGCGCGCCGGTGCGCCTGCCCGACGCGGTGAACGCGAACACGACGGTATTCGCGCCGAGCGTCGCCGCCGACGGCAGCCTCTGGTTCATGACCACCGACGCGGCGAGCGGCCGCTTCCGCCTGTTCCGCTCCGCCTGGCGCGACGGCGCGTACCAGGCACCCGCGCCGCTGCCGTTCAGCGACGGCAGCGCGACCGACGTCGATCCGGCCGTGGCCCCGGACGAGTCCTTCGTCGTGTTCGGCTCCGGCCGCCGCGCGGGCCGCGGCATCGACCTGTTCATCGCGTTCCGCGCAGGCGAGGGCTGGGGCGAGCCGGTCTGGCTCGGCGACGCGGTCAACACGCCGGGCTCGGACGCCGAGCCGCGGCTCGGCGCCGACCGTCGCACGCTGTATTTCAGCAGCGAGCGCACGGTGCCGGTGGCGTTCCCGCGCAGCCGTGCGCAGGCGCGCGCCGACGAGGCACGCATGGAGGCGTGGGACGACGGCCAGTACAACATCTGGCGCGTGCCGCTCGCGCCCTGGCTCGACGCGCACCGGGCGGCCGCGCCGAGGTGATCAGCCGGCCGCGCGCAGGCGCTCGATCAGCCCCATCGCCGCATGCGGCGCACGTACCTTGGCGCCGTTGATGAAGAACACGAACACCTCGCGCGGCGCCGCCGTCGCGGCCGCGGCGGCCGCGATGCGCGGCAGGTCGTCCGGCTCGCTGCCGGCGGCCCAGCGGCGCGCGCGCGCCGCCCAGGCGTCGAGCGCCGCCGGCGCGTAGCCGCCCGGCTCGGCCGCCTCGCTGCGCATCAGCCGCGCGTAGACGAAGCGGCCGCTCGGATCGGCGAACGACGGGTACTTCGGCGAATCGGTGAACACGCTGGCCATGCCGTAGCGGCGCGCCAGCGCGAGGTAGTCCGCGCAGGCGAAGCTCGCGTGGCGCACCTCCAGCACGTGGCGCAGCGCGACGCCGTCGAGCTCGCGCGGCAGCAGGGCGAGGAACGCCTCGAAGTCGTCCGGCTCGAAGCGCTTGTGCGGCGGGAACTGCCAGTTGATCGGGCCGAGGCGGTCGCCGAGCTCGGCCAGGCCGCCGTGGACGAAGCCGTCGATCGTGCGCCCGGCCTCGGCCAGGCGCGCGCGGTCGGTGGCGTAGCGCGGCGCCTTCAGCGAGAACACGAAGCCGTCCGGCGTCTGCGTGCGCCAATTCGCGTACGTCGCCGGCTTCTGCGCGCCGTAGTAGGTGCCATTGACCTCGATCGCGGTGACGTGGCGGCTGGCGTATTCCAGTTCGCGCCGCTGCACCAGCCCCGGCGGATAGAACGTGCCGCGCCAGGGCGCGAACGTCCAGCCGCCGATGCCCACGCGCACGCCGGCGGCGGCCGGCGGCGCGGCGAACAGGTCGGCGGGAGCAGGAAGGTCGGACATCGCGCAATTCCTGCCTGCACGGTACGGCCGGCGTGCGGCTATGATGCGGCGCGTCCTGCCGAAAGCCAATCGTGCATGCCCGCATCCCGCTTCGCCCGCCGCTTCGCCGCCGTGATCGCGCTGCTCGCCTGGGGCGCGCTGGTCCTGCAGTACGCGCTGCTGATCGGCGCGACGCTGGACGGCATCGGGCCGCTGCTCGGCACGCTGCGCTACTTCAGCTTCTTCACGATCCTGAGCAACCTGCTGGTGGCGCTGGTCGCGAGCGCCGCGGCCGCCGGCGACGCCGCGCCGCGGCTGCGCTTCTTCGCGCGGGCGGACGTGCGCGGCTGCGCGGCGCTGGCGATCGCGATCACCTGCGCGATCTACTACTTCGTGCTCGCCGCGACCTGGGCCCCGCAGGGCGCGCAGCTGCTCGCCGACGTGCTGCTGCACTACGCGGTGCCGCTGCTCTACGTCGGCTGGTGGATCGCCTGCGCGCCGCACGGGCGGCTCGGCTGGTCCGATCCGCTGCGCTGGCTGCTGTTTCCGCTGGCGTTCTTCGCCTGGACGCTGCTGCGCGGCGCCTGGCTGCACGAGTACCCGTATCCGTTCGTCGACGTCGACGCGCTCGGCTTCGCCGCAGTGCTGGGCAACGCGCTCGTCATCGGCGGGCTGTTCGCGGTGGCCGGCGTCGCGCTGGTCGCGGTCGACCGCCTGTCGCCGCTGCGGCGCTGATGCGCCGCTCCTCCGACCTCCCTCGTCCGATGCCGCTTGCGAACCCCGTCCGCCTGACGTCGCCGGCCTGGCTCGTTTCGCTGCTCCTGCTGCTCGCGTTCCCGGGCGCGGCGCCGGCGCAGCGCCTGGCGTTCTCCGACGCGGATTTCGACGCCGCGTCGGTGGCCCAGATCCGCGCCGCGCTGGACGCGCTTCCGGCCGCTGACTACGAGAAGAAGCGCTACGCCGCGGGCGGCCGGGTGCTTCCCTACCGGCTCCTCCGGCCGAAGGAGCTGCGCGCGCACGAGCGCTATCCGCTGGTCGTCACGCTGCACAATTCCAGCAGGATCGGCCGCGACAACGAAAAGCAGCTCGAGCCGCTGGCGAGGATCTGGCTGCGCGCGGACATACGCCGGCGCTATCCCGCCTTCGTGATCGCGCCGCAGTTCGAGACCCGTTCGTCGACGTATGCCGAGGACCCGGTGCGCCAGGTGCCGGCGTCCTCGCCGTCGGCCGACGCGCGCGCGGTGCTGGCGCTGGTCGGGGAAACGCTCGCGGACCATCCCGAGATCGACCGCGACAGGGTCTACCTCGTCGGCTACTCGATGGGCGCCTCGACCGCGCAGAACCTCATGAGCCTGGCGCCCGACCTGTTCGCCGCGCTGGTGTCGATCGCCGGCGTGCCGGATTTTTCCAATCTGCGCGGCATCGGCGCGAAGCCGATCTGGCTGATCCACGGCAGGCGGGACGAGGACAATCCCTACGCCGGAAGCGTGCGGCTCGACGAGGCGCTGCAGGGCGACCGGCGCGTCCGCTTCACGACGTACAATCGGCTCGACCACGCCACGATCACGATTCCGTTCCTCCTCAGCGAAGACCTCCCTGCCTGGCTGTTCGGGCAGAAGCGATAGGACGATGGCCGACAGCGATTCCGGAGCGCGACCCCGCACGCCGCACGTGCTGATCCTCGGCGGCGGCTTCGGCGGCCTGTGGGCCACGCGAGCGCTCGCGCGCGCGCCGGTGCGCGTCACGCTGGTCGACCGCACGAACCATCACCTGTTCCAGCCGCTGCTGTACCAGGTGGCGATGGCCGGCCTGTCGCCGCCGGACATCGCCGCGCCGCTGCGCCACATCCTGCGCCGGCAGCGCAACGTGACCGTGCGCATGGACGAGGCGCTGTCGATCGACCTTTCCACGCGCCGCGTGACCTGCGCCGGCGGCGTGCTCGACTACGACTTCCTCGTCGTCGCCACCGGCGCGCGGCACGCGTATTTCGGCCGCGACGAATGGGCGGCGCGCGCGCCGGGCCTGAAGACGCTGGACGACGCGTACTTCATCCGCCGCCACATGCTCGAAGCGTTCGAGTTCGCCGAGCGCGAGGGCGCCGGCGGCGCGCGCTCGCCGTGGCTGGACTTCGTCATCGTCGGCGGCGGCCCGACCGGCGTGGAGCTGGCCGGCACGCTGGCCGAGATCGCGCGCCACACGCTGCCGCGCGAGTTCCGCCGCAGCGACCCGCGCAGCGCCGGCATCCATCTGGTCGAAGCCGGCCCGCGCATCCTGCCGTCGATGCCCGAGTCGCTGTCGGCGAAGGCGCAGCGGCAGCTCGAGCGGCTCGGCGTCGAGGTGCACACCGGCCAGGCGGTCACGCAGATCGACGGCGACGGCGTCGCGCTCGGCGAGCGGCGCATCGCCGCGCGCACGGTGCTGTGGGCGGCGGGCGTGGCGGCCTCGCCGCTCGGCGCGCAGCTCGGCGCGGAGCGCGACCGCGCCGGACGCGTCAAGCTCGACGCGAGCCTGTCGCTGCCGGGGCATCCGGAGGTGTTCGTCGTCGGCGACCTCGCCGCCGTCGTGCAGGACGGCAGGCTCGTGCCCGGCGTGGCGCCGGCGGCCAAGCAGATGGGCGCCTACGCGGGCGCGGCGATCCGCGCGCGCCTCGCCGGCCGCACGCTGGCGCCGTTCCGCTACCGCGACTACGGCAACCTCGCCACGATCGGCCGCATGGCCGCGGTGGTCGACCTGCGCGGCCTGCACCTGTCAGGCCCGCTGGCCTGGCTGTTCTGGCTGGTCGCGCACGTGTTCTTCCTGATCGGCTTCCGCAACCGCATCGTCGTGCTCGGCGAGTGGATCTGGTCGTATTTCACCTACCAGCGCCACGCGCGCATCATCGTGGGCGGCGCGCCGCCCGAGCCGCCGGGTCAGCCGCCTTCCGGCTTCCACGGATCGTAGCTGCCGAACCACCACAGGTGGCCTTCCGGATCGCGGCAGCTGTAGCCGGCGCCGCCGTAGTCCTTGACCTCGTAGTCGTCGACGATGAGCGCGCCGGCCGCCTTGGCGCGCGCGTAGTGCGCCGCGCAGTCGGCGACGACGACGCAGGGACATTGCGTCTCGCGGCCGCCGATCTCGTCGGGCTGGGCGATGCGCTCGCCCCACGCGCCCTGCCGCGAGGTCGAGCTCAGCATGACCATGCCGTTGCCGAACACGAGCTGGGCGTGGTGCACGACGCCGTCGGCGTCGGCGTGGACGACGCGCTTCTCGAAGCCGAACGCGTCGCACAGCCAGTCGATGGCGGCGAGCGCGTCGCGATAGCGCAGCGCGGGGATGATCGTCGAGGTCGTGTCGGCGGCGAGGCTGGGCATGGCGGTCTGGCTCCGCAGGTGGGACGCGCGCGCAGCATAGTTCCGCGCGGCGCCGGCCGTCTTGTACGTTTCGGCAGCGGGCGGCTCAGGGCAGGGCGACGTGATTGACGTGCGGCCCGCGCAGGCGCAGGTACGCGCCCGGCGTCATGCCGGCGAAGGCGCGGAACTCGCGCACGAGGTGCGGCTGGTCGTGGAAGCCGCAGTCGGCGGCGATGCGCGTCCAGTCGATGCGGCGGCCGTGCGCGGCCAGGTCGACCGCGGCGCGGAAGCGCGCCAGGCGGGCGAAGCGCTTGGCGCCGACGCCGGCCTGCGCGCGGAACAGCGCGCCGAAGCGGCGCGCCGAGTAGCCGCTGGCCTCGACCAGCGCGTCGATGCGCGCGACCTGCGGCGAGGCCTGCAGCGCGCGCAGCGCGAACGCGACGGCCGGATGCAGCGCCTGCGGCCTGAAGCGGGCGACGAGCCACGCCTCGAGCAGGGCGATGCGCTGCGTGGCGCCGGCCGCGTGCAGCAGGCGGTCGCGCAGGGCGGCGGCGTCCGCGCCCAGGTCCTCGAGCGCGACGTGGCGGTCGCTCAGCCGGTCCATCGGCTCGCGGAAGAAGCAGGCGGCGCCGCCGGGACGGAACGCCACGCCCATGACCTGGACCTGCTCGGTGGTGTCGATCAGGAAGCTGCGCGTCGGCTGGCCGCCGAGCACGGTGCCGGTGCTGCGCTCGCAGGCGCGCTCCTCGTCGTCGGCATAGACGCGGCTGGCGTCCTCGAACAGGTTGACGATCAGCATCGCGCCGAGCGTGGGCAGCCGGCGCTCGAGGCGGAACGCGCCGGGCGGCATGCGCCAGTCCCAGATCGAGGCGACGGCGTCGCCGAGCGGAGGTGCAGGGGTGTGCTGGACGAAGGTCATGGCGGGCCGCGGCCGTGCCGCGCGACTATAGCGCGTCGCGGCCGGCGCCGCCGCCCGCTACCATCGCACGGCGCAGCCGGCGCGAACGGGAGCAGGGCATGAGCGAGCAGTACGCGATCCGCCGCAACGAGGCGGCGAGCCGCTACGAGACCGTCGTCGACGGCCAGACCGCGGTGCTGGAATACCGGCTGCACGACGGCGTGCTGTCGATCGACCACGTGATCGTGCCGGACGCGATCGGCGGCCGCGGCATCGCCGGCGAGCTGACCCGCACGGCGCTGGAGGCGGCGCGCGCCGCCGGCTGGCGCGTGGTGCCGAACTGCTCGTACGCCGCCGCCTACGTCCGGCGGCATCCGCAGTACGCCGACCTCGTCAACCGCTGACGCCGGCGAGCTGGCGGCCGAGCGCCGCCGAGCGGCGGCGCACCTCGGCGCCCTCGACGAAGCGATCGGCGAGCAGCGGCTCGATGCGCCGCTGCAGCGTGCGCGCCTCGTCGTCGCGGCCCAGCGCGTGCAGGATCTCGGCGAGCTGCAGCTCCGCGTCGATCGTCGCGTTGGCGTCGCGTCCCGCCTTGGCGGAGAGGATCGTCGCGGCCTGGCGCGTCGCCGCCTCGGCCTCGGCGAGGCGGTGCTGGTCGCGCAGGATCAGGCCGCGCGTGCGCGCCACGGCGCCGAGGCGCGGGTGGTCGGCCGCGTACAGCGCGCCGAACGCGGCCGCGGCCTGGTCGGCGTAGGCCTTCGCCTCGTCGAGGCGGCCGCTGCGGCGCATCCATTCGGCCAGGTGCACGAGCCGGCGCCCGCGCTCGATGCCGAGGTCGAGCGAGGCGGCGTCGCCCTCGATCGGCTGCTCGATCAGCGGACGGGCCGCGTCGAGGCGCCCGTTCAGCATGAGGCTGCGGCCGAGGTTCTGGCGGAAGATCGACAGGCGCGGATCGGGCGCGTCCGCCGACCCCTGGCTGGCGCGGTCGAACACCTCGGTGAACATCGTCAGCGCCGTCGCGTGGTCGCCGGCCTGCTCGAGCAGGCTGGCCAGGTTGTTCAGGCCGATCAGGTACGACGAGGAGCTTTCCTCGTGCTTCTCGCGCATGCGCTCGACGTTCTCGCGCAGCAGCGCCGTGGCTTCGACGATGCGCCCCTGCAGCTGGATCGCCTGGGCCAGGTTGTTGCGCGCGGTGATCGCCCAGGCGCTGCCGGGGTCGAGCGTGCGCAGGCGCACCTCGAGCATGCGGCGCAGCAGCTGCTCGCCGTCGGCGTAGCGGCCCTGCTGCTCGTAGACGCTGCTCAGGAAGCCTTGCGCGGAGAGCACCTCGGGCGCGTCGTCCGGATGGTGCTTGCGCATCAGCTCGATGCTGCGGCGGGCGTCGGCCTCGGCCGCGTCGAGCCGGCCGAGGCGCATCTCGGTCTCGGCCAGCGTGTACAGGCTCTGCGCGTGCAGCGTGCTGTCCTCGCCCTTGGCCTTGGCCGAGTACTCGAGCGCGCGGCGCGCGCTGGCGTAGCCGGCGCTGGGATCGCCGTTGCGCGCCTGCGTGAGCGCGAGCGTGGTGAGCAGGTCGGCGGCGAGCGCGCGGTCCTCGGGCGCGACGTTCTCGCCGAGCAGCGCGAGTCCCTCGCGCAGCACCGGCTCGGCCGCCTCCGGCTGCTCGGCGAGGTTCAGCGCGTGGCCCTGCTCCATCAGCCAGGTGGCGCGGCCGCGCGGCGTGCCGTAGGCGCGCTCGAGGTCGGCGGCCGCGCCGAGGGTCTCGGCCGCCTCCCCGGGCAGGCCGATTTCCAGATAGATGCGGCCGAGCGCGCCGAGCAGGCGCGCGCGCTGCTGCGGCGCGGCGGCGAGCCGGGTGTCGATCTCGCGGCGGCCGCGGTCGACGAGGTCGCGCGGGGCGATCGGGCGCGTGCCGGCTTCTTCCGGCGAGGCCGAATGGAACAGCGAGACCAGGTAGTCGACCACGCTCTCGGCGGTCGCCGACTGCTGCTGCGCGAGCGCCTCGGCGCGCAGCGCGCGGTCGCGCTCCTGCGCCAGCCGCCAGGTGAACAGCGCGGCGAGGACCAGCACCGCGGCGCCGGCGGCGACGGCGAAGCGGTGGCGGCTGGCGAACTTGCCGAGGCGGTAGAGCAGGGTGTCGGGCGCGGCCTGCACCGGCCGGCCGCGCAGCAGCCGCTGCAGGTCGTCGGCCAGCGCGGCGGCCGAGACGTAGCGCCGCTCCGGCTCGGGATGCGTGGCCTTGGCGACGATGCGGTCGAGGTCGGCGAGCCGGCCGCCGCGCGCGCGCCCGGCCGAGAGCGGCGGCAGGCGACCGGCGGCGTCGCGCGCGGGCGCGGCGTCGGCGGCGACCTCGTACAGCAGCAGGCCGAGGCCGTAGACGTCCGTCGCCGTGCTGACCGCGCGCCCGCCGCGCTGCTCGGGGCTGGCGTAGGCCGGCGTGAACCACGGCAGGCCGGTCTGCAGCGCCTCGGCGGTGTCGCCGAGCAGCTTGGCGATGCCGAAGTCCAGCAGCACCGGTTCGCCGTCGGCGCGCACCAGCACGTTGGCAGGCTTGAGGTCGCGGTGGATGACCAGGCGCTGGTGCGCGTACTGCACGGCGCCGCAGATCTTCTGCAGCAGGCGCAGCCGCGCGTCCAGCGGCAGCGCATGGCTGCGGCAGAACGCGTTCAGCGGCACGCCCTCGACGTATTCCATGACCAGGTACGGCTGGCCGTCGGCGGTGCTGCCGCCGTCGAGCAGGCGCGCGATGTGCGGATGGCTGAGGTCGGCCAGGATCTGCCGCTCGCGGCGCATGCGCTCGGTCGATTCGCGCGTGGGCAGGCCGCGCAGCAGCTTGATCGCCACGCGCTGGTCGAAGTCGTCCTCGACGCGCTCGGCCAGGAACACCGTGCCCATGCCGCCGCTGCCGATCTCCTCGATCAGGCGGTACGGTCCGAGCCGCTGCACGCCGGCTGCGGGCGCCACCGCGCGCGCGGCGAGCTCGCCGATGTGGCGCGTCAGCCCGTCCGCGCCCTCGCGACCGGTCGACGCCGCGGCGGCCAGCTCGAGCGCCTCGCGCTTGAGCGCCTCGTCGCTTTCCGCGCCGTCCAGCCAGGCGGCGCGCGCCTCGGGCGGCAGCGCCACCAGGGCGTCGAACAATGCCTGCAGGCGCAGCCAGCGCGCGTCGTCGTTCATGCGGCGAGCTTCTGCTTGAGCCAGGCGCGGGCGAAGCGCAGCTCGCGGTCGACCGTCGGCACGGAGACGCCGACGACCTCGGCGATCTCCTCGCGCTTGAGCCCGAGCAGGTAGTTGAGCTCCACGATCTCGCACTTGCGCGCATCCAGCGTGCGCAGCGCGTCCAGCGCCTCGCCGAGCGCGAGCGCGTCGGCGTCCTCGCGCACCGCGTTCTCGGCGGCCGAGAGCGTGACGTGCACCTGGCCGCCGCCGCGCTTGTCGCTGCCGCGCGCGCGCGCCGCGTCCACCAGGATGCGCCGCATCGCCACGCCGACCACGCCGTAGAAGTGGCGCCGGTCCTGCCAGGCCACGTCGGCGTCGATCAGGCGCAGGAACAGCTCGTGGGCGAGCTCGGTCGGCTGCAGCGTCAGGCGCTCGCCGAACTGGCGCAGGTGCTTGCCGGCGATCGCGCGGACCTTGGCGTAGACCAGCTCGGTCAGCCGCTCGCCGGCGTCGCCGTCGCCGCGGCTCCAGGCATGCAGCAGCCGCGTGACGGCCGCCTGGTCCGCGTCGGCGGGGAAATTGGCTGGATCTTGCATACGCCGTCGCCGGGCGGCCCCTGATAGGAATTCGGCCGGCGCTCCGTATTGAGAGGCAAGCACCGGCCGCATGCCGGACCGGACCCTGCGCCTCGCCACGGAATCACGAACCGAACGGAGAACTACGATGAAGTATACGAATCATGCCGGCCGCCTGCATCGGCTGGTGGTCACGCTCGGCCTCGCCGCCGGCGCCGCGCCCGCCTTCGCGGCCCATCCGGGCGACCTGGACCCCGCCTTCGGCCAGGGCGGCCAGGTGGTCAGCGACTTCTACGGCACCGAGGAGCGCATCCTGGCGATCGCGCCGATGCGCGACGGGCGTTTCGTCGCCGCCGGCGTCGTCAACGGCCCGAATGCCAGCGGCCCGGGCGGCAGCGAGAACGTCGTGGTGGCGCGCTACCTGCCCAACGGCACGCTGGACGACAGCTTCGGCACCGCCGGCTTCTTCAACCTGGACGTCGACGGCGGCCCGGACCGCGCCACGGCGCTGAAGATGCTGCCGGACGGCGGCGTGCTCGTCGGCGCGTCGCTCACCACCGACGCGTATTCCGACTTCGGCGTGATCAAGCTGCGCGCCGACGGCTCGCCCGATCCCGCGTTCGGCGAGCCGGCCGAGAGCGGCCGCAGCGGGCGGGTGCGCCTGGACATCGGCGGCGCGACGATCCACGACGAGGTCTTCGCCCTGGCGACGCAGCGCGACGGGCGCATCGTCGTCGCCGGCCACACGCGCGTGCAGGCGCCCAACGGCCAGCTCTACCCGCGCATCGCCGTCGCCCGCTTCACCGCGACGGGCGAGGTCGACACGAGCTTCGGCGGCGCCGGCACCGGCTTCGTCGTGCTCCCGAAGTTCCTCGCCGACGAGGCCGGCGACTACCTGACCGGCATCGCCCTGACGCAGAGCGGCGAGCTGCCCGCCGACGACCGCATCACGCTGGTCGGCTACACGTTCGCGCGCAACAACGCCTTCATCGCCCGGCTGACCGCCAACGGCGCGGCCGACGCGACGTTCGGCGCCGGCGGCCGCGTGACGCTGCAGGACGCCAGCAGCGGCGGCGTGCGCACCGGCGCCTCCACGCTGGTCGCCGCGCGCATCGCCGCCGACGGGCGCCTGGTCGTGCTCGGCCAGGGCGGCGACCGCGGCATGGTGGTGCTGCGCTTCACCGCGTCCGGCGCGCCGGACGCGACCTTCGGCACCAACGGCCGCACGCTGATCAAGTTCAGCGGCTCGTCCGACTACGACGAGCCGGCGGCGCTGGCTCTGCAGGGCAACGGCAAGATCGTCGCCGCCGGCTACGCGACGAACCGCGCCACCGGCGCGGCCAGGAACGACTTCTTCGTCGGCCGCCTGCTCGCCAACGGCACGCTGGACGCCGGCTTCGGCGACGGCCAGGGCCGGGCGGTGGTGCAGGTGTCGACCGAGGCCGACGAGGCGTCCGCGGTCGCGGTGGAAATGTCCGGCCACCTGCTCGCCGGCGGCTACCAGAAGCGCCCCGGCGTGACCGGTGCCGACTTCGCCATCGTGCGGCTGTTCGGCGATCCGGACCGCATCTTCGCCAACGGCTTCGGCACGCGCTGGCAGGACTGATCCGGGCCCCCCCGCCGGCGCGCGAAGCGGTTCGCACGGCGGGCGTGACGCAGGTCCGCCCGCAGGCGCGCAGCCGTCGGCAGCCGCGAAAACCGCGCCTGCTAGACTGTGCGCAGTCGCAAGAAGCGACGCGCCGGATCGCGACGATCCGGCCGGACCCGCGGCGCAAGCGCATTGGCCTGGCCGGGCGGGGGGAGCGATCGGGGTTGAATCCAAACGGGAGTGAAGAAATGAGCAAGACGATGTTCGCGGTGCTGCTGGCGCTGGCCGGGACGGCCGCGTCGGGGGGCGCGTTCGCCGCCGGCAAGCCGGCGGTCGGCGTGGCCGAGTTCAAGAACGAATCGGGCGCCGCCTGGTGGCGCGGCGGCGTGGGCTGGGAGCTGTCGGGCATGCTCTCCAACGAGCTGTCCAGCACCGGCCATTTCCGCGTGCTCGAGCGCAGCAAGCTCGACAAGGTGCTCGAGGAGCAGAACCTCGCCGCGTCGGGTCGCGTGCGCGCCGGCACCGGCGCGAAGATGGGCCAGGTCACCGGCGCCGACTACCTGGTGTTCGGCACGGTCACCTCGTACGAGGAGAACACGGCCGACACCGGCGGCGGCCTGAGCTTCCGCGGCATCTCGCTCGGCGGCAAGAAGTCCGAGGCCTATCTCGCCGTCGACGTGCGCGTGGTCAACGCCGAGACCGGCGAGGTGGACTTCTCGCGCACGATCGAAGGCCGCAGCTCCGGCGGCGGCATCTCGGTCGGCGTGTTCCGCGGCGGCTTCGGCGGCAACCTGGCGCACGAGGAGAACACGCCCGCCGGCAAGGCGATCCGCGCCGCGCTGGTCGAGATCACCGACTACCTCGACTGCGTGATGGTGGAGAAGGGCAGCTGCGAGGCCGAGTACAACGCCAAGGAGCGCAAGCGCCGCGACAGCAACCGCAAGGCGCTCAAGCTCGACTGAGTGCGGCGGACGGTACGAAAAAAAACGGCGGGCCGAAGCCCGCCGTTTTCGTTTGCGGCGTCCGGCGGCTCAGCGCGGCGGACGCGGACCGCGCCGGCGGTTGCCGCCGCCGGGGCGGCGGTTGCCCGGCGCGCCGTCGTGGGCGGCATGGCCCGGCGCGCCGCCGCGCGGCCCCTTCGGGCCCTTGCCCGGGGCGCCGGGCTTGGCGCGGTTGCCGTGCGGCGCGTTCGGCTTCTGCGGCCGGGCGCGGTTGCCGCGCGCGCCGGCGTCGTTGGCCGGGCGCGGCTGGAACTGGCCGGCCTGGAACGACAGCGCCTCGCCGGGGCGCGCGCCGCGGCGCTTGCGCCCGGGCTGTCCGGCGGTCTCCGGGAACCAGCTGCGCAGCACGGCGGGGCTCAGGCCCGGCTCGGCGGCGTAGACGCCGACGCGCTGCTGCGCCGGACGGCCCTGACCCTGGCCCTGGCGCTGCGGCTTGGCCTTGCCCTTGCCGCCGCGCGCCTTGCGCGGCTTGGCCGCCGCGCCGCGCCAGCCGTCGTCGCGCAGGCGGTCGAACGCGGCGAATTCGCGCGCTTCCTCGCTGCGCGTGCCGGTCCAGGCCTGCTGCGCCTTCGGATTCGGCCGGAACTCGGTCGGCGCCGCGCGGCGCTGGCCGATGACCGGCGCCAGCGTGAGCCGTGCCGCCGCCTGGCCGACGCCGGCGCGCTCGCGCAGCGCGGCGACCTGCGCCGCGTCCAGCTCGGCCGACTGGCCGCGCTTGAGGCCGCGCGGCAGCTCGACGTTGCCGTAGCGGATGCGCTTGAGCCGGCTGACCATCAGGCCCTGCGATTCCCACATGCGGCGCACCTCGCGGTTGCGCCCCTCGTGCAGCACGACGCGGAACCAGGAATGGCTGCTGCCGCGGCTGATCACCGCGATCTCGTCGAAATGCGCCGGGCCGTCGTCCAGCTCGACGCCGGTGCGCAGGCGCTCGATCGTCTCGTCGGGCACCTCGCCGTGCACGCGGCAGATGTACTCGCGCTCGACCTCCGAGCGCGGATGCATCAGCGCGTTGGCGAGGTCGCCGTCGGTGGTCAGCAGCAGCAGGCCGGTGGTGTTGATGTCCAGGCGGCCGACCGCGATCCAGCGCGCGCCCTTGATCTGCGGCAGTTGCTCGAACACGGTCGGGCGGCCCTCGGGGTCGTCGCGCGTGGCGACCACGCCGTCGGGCTTGTTGTAGACGATGACCTGCGCGTGCTCGGCGTTGTCGGCGATGACGACGAAGCGCTTGCCGTCGACCTCGACGCGGTCGCCGCTGCGCACGCTCTGGCCGAGCGTCGCCGCGGCGCCGTTGACCTGCACCTCGCCGGCCTCGATGCGCTGCTCGAGCATGCGCCGCGAGCCGAGGCCGGCGTTCGCCAGCACCTTGTGCAGGCGTTCCTCGACCGCCGGCGCGTCGCCGGGTCCGGCCTGGCGTTTGAGTTTCAGGATCGAGCGTGCGGGGGTGGTCATGCGGTGGATTCCGGGGTGTTTTCTTCTTCGGTACCGGCAGAAGCGTTCTCGCCGGCGTCGGTGGAGGAGGGGGATGCATCGGCCTCGGCGGCCGGTTCGGCGGCGAAGCGGCCGGCTGCGCGGGCGAGCGCGTCGGCGTCGGCGCCGGCGAGCGCGTCGGCGGACGCGTCCGTTCCGCTCGTCCCGGCTTCGGCGTCTTCCGGCGCGGCGTCGGGCGCGGCCTCGCCGTCGCCGTTCCCGGCGTCGGCCTCGCCTTCGGAGGGAGTGCCTTCGGCGGCCCGGATGCGCGCGGCGATCGCGGCGTCCTCGGCGTCGAGGGCGAGCTGCGGGTCGAGCTCGTCGATGTCGCGGATCTCGCCGAGCGGCGGCAGCTCGTCCAGCGACTTGAGGTTGAAGTAGTCGAGGAACTGCTTGGTCGTGCCGAACAATGCCGGCTTGCCGGGCAGGTCGCGGTAGCCGACCACGCGCACCCAGTCGCGCTCCTCGAGCGTGCGGACGATGTTCGTGGACACGGCCACGCCGCGGATCTGCTCGATCTCGGCGCGCGTGATCGGCTGGCGGTAGGCGATCAGCGCCAGGGTCTCGAGCAGCGCGCGCGAGTAGCGCGTCGGACGCTCGGTCCACAGCCGCGCCACGTGGGCGTGCACGTCCTGGCGCACCTGGTAGCGGAAGCCGGAGGCGACCTCGACCAGCTCGACGCCACGTTCGGCGCAGTCGGCGCGAAGCTCCTCGATCGCCCTGGCCAGGTCCTCGTGCGGCGGCATGTCGAACTCGTCGAACAGGCCGGAGATCTGCGGCAGCGAGAGCGGCTGCGCGGAGGCGAGCAGCGCCGCCTCGATGATGCGTTTGAGCTGGGGGATGTCGAACATCGGTAGCCGTGGGGTGGTCAGCCGGCGGTCGCCAGCGATTTCAGGTAGATCGGCGCGAGCGCCTCTTCCTGCATGATCTCGATCAGCTGCTCCTTGGCGAGCTCGAGCATCGCCAGGAAGGTGACGACGACGCCGCGCCGGCCTTCGCTGACGTCGAACAGCTCCTCGAAGCGGTGGAACTCGCCGTCGCCGAGCGAGCGCAGCACGTCGCTCATGCGGCTGCGCACGTTCAGCGCCTCGCGCTGGATCGCGTGGTGGCCGTAGAGCTCGGCGCGCTTCATCACGTCCTTGAGCGCCAGCAGGAGCTCGCGCAGGTCCACCGGCGGCGGCAGGCGCACGACGTTGCGGTCCTCGACGACGACGTGGGCGAGGGCGAAGTCGCGCTCCTGGCGCGGCATCGCGTCGATGTCCTCGGCGGCCTTCTTGAACCGCTCGTATTCCTGCAGGCGGCGCACCAGCTCGGCGCGCGGGTCCTCCTCGACGCCTTCCTCGGCGGGCGGGCGCGGCAGCAGCAGGCGCGACTTGATCTCGGCGAGGATCGCGGCCATGACCAGGTACTCGGCCGCGAGCTCGAGCTTCATCTCGCGCATCATCTCGATGTAGTCGACGTACTGGCGCGTGATCTCGGCGATCGGTATGTCGAGGATGTCGAGGTTCTGCCGGCGGATCAGGTAGAGCAGCAGGTCGAGCGGCCCCTCGAACGCCTCCAGGATGACCTCGAGCGCGTCCGGCGGGATGTAAAGGTCCTGCGGGATCTCGAGCACCGGCTGCCCGCGCACGATCGCCAGCGGGATCTCCTGCTGCTGCGGTACCTGCGGAAACGCGCTCGGCTGCGGTTCTGAGCTTGGCTGTTCGCTGATGCTGGTCTGGTTCATGCTCGATCCCATGACCCGATCCCTCGCGGGAGGCGCCTCACGGCGCAGGCCATGCAAAGATCAGGTTGGGCGCCGCGGCGCGCGGGGCGACCGGACGGGCGTTTTCGTCGACGCGGATGTTCCGTTTCCGCCGCTTCCTGCCGGTCGGCGCCGGCGGGCACGGCGGAGCGTCCGGAATTCCCGCGCAGACGAAAGGCTTTCGTCTCGATCACACGCGTCCGACGGCTCCGGATTGCGGCGTGGCGCGATCGGAAGCGAGCGTCCGGCGCGGCAGCCTGCAATGGAGGACGCCCGAATCCACGTCAAGGAAATCCGGACGTCGGCAACACACCACTCAAAGGTTCGGGAGGTGCGGCGGGATGGACAGGCTCCGCGTCGGCACGCGCGGGGCTCCGACCTCTCGATACGGGGCGCTAGCCTACGTGCAAACGCGCCGCCGCGCAAATGCTGCGCGCTGCGCCGGCCGCGGCGGCGCATCGGCTAACATACGCGTTCCACCAGGGACGACACCATGTGGTACGCGATCGTCGCAACCGACACCCCCGATTCCCTCGAGCGCCGGCAGGCGGCCAGGCCGGCGCATCTGGCGCGGCTCGAGCGCCTGCGCGACGAGGGGCGCCTGCTGCTGGCCGGCCCGTTCCCGCGCATCGACGCCGACGATCCCGGTCCGGCCGGCTTCTCCGGCAGCCTGATCGTGGCCGAGTTCGAGGACCTTCCCGCCGCCGAGGCCTGGGCCGGCGCCGACCCGTTCGTCGAGGCCGGCGTCTATGCCCAGGTGCAGGTGCGGCCGTTCCGCAAGGTGCTGCCGTGAGCGCGCGCGTCGAGCAGATCCGCGCGCGCCTGGAGGCGGCGCTGGCGCCGCGCGAGCTGGCGATCGAGGACGACAGCCATCGCCACGCCGGCCATCCCGGCGCGCGCGACGGGCGCGGCCATTTCCGCGTGCGCGTGGTCAGCGACGCGTTCCGCGGCCAGGCGCCGCTGGCGCGCCACCGCGCGGTGTACGCCGCGCTCGGCGAGCTGATGCAGACCGACATTCACGCGCTGGCGATCGACGCCCGCGCTCCGGAGGAGGACCGATGAGACCTGCAGGCCCATTCCTGCGCGCGGCCGCGCTGGCGGCCGGCGCCGCCGCCGCATGCGCGTTCCTGGCCGGCTGCGCCGGCCGACCCGACGCCGAGGCGCGCCTGCCCGGCCCCGCCGTGGCCACGGTCAACGGCGAGCCGGTGCCGGCCAAGCTGCTGGAGGCGTTCGGCGCCTCGCGCAACCTCGATCTTTCCAAGCCGCAGCTGCGCGAGCGCGCGCTCGGCCAGATCACCGACCTGGTGCTGATGGCGCAGGCCGCGCGCGAGGCGGGCTACCTGGACGATCCGGAGTTCGCCGCCGCGGCCGAGCTCGGCCGCCTGCAGGCGATCTCGACGGCCACCGCGCGCAGGTTCCATCAGCCCGAGCAGATCGACGAGGCGGCCGTGCGCGCCGAGTACGACCGCCAGACGGCCGAGGGCGCCGGCCACGAGTACGAGTTCGGTCAGCTGGTGTTCGCCACGCAGGAGGAGGCGGCCCGTGCGGCGGCCGAACTCGCCGGCGGCAAGACGTTCGACCAGGTGCTGGAGGCGCACCGCAAGGACGCGCGCGTCGCGCGCCAGGTCCCGAAGGCGCGCAGCGCGCAGCTGCCGGCGCCGCTCGCCGCGGCGCTGGCCGCGCTCAAGCCGGGCGAGACCAGCAAGGCGCCGGTGCAGCTCGCGCAGGGCTGGGGCCTGGTGCACCTGACCTCGGCCGCCGCGGTGCCGCCGCCGCCGTTCGAGCAGGTCAAGGAGAACATCCGGCGCATGCTCGCCCGGCGCGCCGGCGACGAGCGCATCGCCCAGCTGCGCGCGAAGGCCAAGATCGAGACCGTCGGCGCGGGCGCGGCCCCGGCGGCGCCGGTCGCGCAGAAGCCGTAGTGGCGCCCGTCGCCGTCGTCCCGGCGAGCGCCGCGGGCGCGCCGCCGGCCTGCCGAGGCGGCCGCGCGGCGTGCGCCCGGGCTCGGGCTCTTTCCACCTGCGCCTGGCCGCCCGAGGCGGCCGTTCCCTCAAGGTTTCCGTTTCCATGCGTCTGACCACGATCAAACTGGCCGGCTTCAAGTCCTTCGTCGACCCGACGACGCTGCACCTGCCGACCAACATGACCGGCATCGTCGGCCCGAACGGCTGCGGCAAGTCCAACATCATCGACGCGATCCGCTGGGTCATGGGCGAGAGCGCCGCCAGCCGCCTGCGCGGCGACGCGCTCACCGACGTGATCTTCTCCGGCTCGACCGGCCGCAAGCCGGTCGGCAGCGCGATGGTGGAGCTGCTGTTCGACAACTCCGACGGCGCGATCGCCGGCGAGTACGCCAGCTACAACGAGATCTCGGTCAAGCGCGTGGTCAGCCGCGACGGCCAGTCGCAGTACTTCCTGAACGGCGTGCGCTGCCGGCGCCGCGACATCACCGACCTGTTCCTCGGCACGGGCTTGGGTCCGCGCAGCTACTCGATCATCGAGCAGGGCATGATCAGCGAGATCGTCGAGGCCGACCCGGAGCAGCTGCGCAACCACCTGGAGGAAGCGGCCGGCATCTCCAAGTACAAGGAGCGGCGCAAGGAGACCGAGAGCCGCATCAAGGCCACGCGCGAGAACCTCGACCGCGTGCGCGACGTGCGCGACGAGGTCGACAAGCAGCTCGAGCACCTCAAGCGCCAGGCGCGCACCGCCGAGCGCTGGCAGGCGCTGAAGGAAGAGCAGAAGCGCAAGGAGGCCGAGGTCAAGGCGCTCGGCCTGCGCGCCGCGCAGGCCGAGCTGGAAGGGCATTCCGGCGCGCTGCGCAAGGCCGAGCTCGCCGTCGAGCAGCAGCTGTCCGAGCAGCGCCGCTGCGAGGCGGCGCTGGAGACCGGCCGCGAGAAGCACGCGGCGGCCGCCGAGCACATGAACGCGGTGCAGGCCGAGGTCTACCGCGTCGGCGCCGAGATCGCGCGCGTCGAGCAGCAGATCCAGCACAGCAAGGAGCTCGCCGAGCAGCTCGAGCGCGCGCGCCAGGAGACCGAGCGCGCGCACGCGGAGCTGGCCGAGCACATCGACTCCGACCGGCAGCGCTTCGAGGAGCTCGGCGCGCTGCTCGCCGACGCCGAACCGAGGCTGGCCGAGCTGCACGAGGCCGACGAGCGCGCCGGCGAGGCGCTGCGCGCGGCCGAGGCGAAGATCGCCGACTGGCAGGCCGCCTGGGACCGCCACGCGCAGGAGACCTCGCAGGCCGCGCAGGCCGCCGAGGTCGAGCGCACGCGCCTGGACTACCTGGACAAGCAGTGCCTGCAGGCCGACCAGCGCCGCGCCGCGCTCGAAGCCGAGCGCGCGGCGGCGAACATCGGCGAGCTGGAGCAGGCGCTGAGCGAGCTCGACGCCGAGCACGCGCGCCTGCGCGAGCAGGTCGAGACGCACACCTCCGCCCTGGACGAGCGGCGCCACGCGGCCGAGGCCGCGCTCGAGGACGAGCGCGCCACGCACACGGCGCTCAGCCGCCGGCGCGGCGACCTGGAGAACCTGCGCGGCCGGCTCGGCTCGCTCGAGGCGCTGCAGCACGCCGCGCTCGGCGAGGCGGGCGGCGCGGCGAAGGCCTGGCTCGACGCGCTGGGGCTCGGCCAGTCGCGCCGGCTCGGCGAGCAGCTGCAGGTCGAGCCGGGCTGGGAGCGCGCGGTCGAGACCGTGCTCGACGGCTGGCTCGAATCGGTGCTCGTGGACGATCCGCTGGCGCTGACCGGCGAGCTGGCCGCGCTCGGCGAAGCCGACCTGGTGCTGATGGGCGAGGCGGCCGCGCCGCTCGAGGTGCCGGCCGATTCGCTCGCCGCGCGCGTGCAGGGACCGGCGGCGGCGCGCGCGCTGCTGGCGCGCGTGCGCGCCTGCGACTCGCTCGCCGCGGCACGCCAGGCGGCGGCGACGCTCGGCGCGGGCGAGTCGGCGGTCACGCCGGACGGCGAATGGCTCGGCGCCGGCTTCGTGCGCGTGCGCCGCGGCGCCGGCGCCCAGGTCGGCGTGATCGCGCGCGAGCGCGAGATCCGCGAGCTGGCGCAGCGCATCGGCGAGGTCGAGCGCGAGCTCGACGAGCTGGCGCAGGCGCTGGAGCGCAAGAAGCAGGAGCGCCTCGACGCCGAGCGCGCGCGCGACGACGCGCAGCGCGAGCTGTACGCGGCGCACCGGCGCTTCGCCGAGGTCGGCGGCCAGCTGCAGAGCCACCGCGGCCGCATCGACAGCGCGCAGGAGCGCCTGTCGCGCGTCGGCCGCGAGCTCGAGGAGGTCATCGCCAAGCTCGACGCCGACCGCGAGCAGGCGCGCGAGGCGCGCGGCCGCCTGGAGACCGCCGTCTCGCACATGGGCGACCTCGAGGAGCGCCGCCGCGAGCTGGAAAACGAGCGCCGCGCGCTGCTCGAGGCGCGCGAGGAAGCGCGCATGAACGCGCGCGAGGCGCGCGAGGCGGCGCACCAGCTGGCGCTGTCGACCGAGTCGCGGCGCACCGCGATGGCGGCACTGGAGCAGTCGCTGCAGCGCATGCACGGGCAGCTCGCGCAGTTCGAGACGCGCCGCGGCGAGATCGCCGCGCAGCTCGCCTCGAGCAGCGATCCGCTGGCCGGCCTGGAGAGCGAGCGGCAGACCTATCTCAACCAGCGCCTGCTGGTCGACCGCCAGATGGTCGAGGCGCGCCAGGCGATGCAGGAGCAGGACGCCGAGCTGCGCCGGCTCGAGCAGGAGCGGCAGCGCTTCGAGCACGCGCTCGCCGAGCACCGCGAGCAGATCGCGAACCTGCGCCTGCGCGAGCAGGAGCATCGCCTGCACGCGCAGGCGCTCACCGCGGCGATCGCCGAGGCCGGCTTCGAGCTGCAGGCGCTGATCGAATCGCTGCCGGCCGAGGCCGACGCGGCGCAGTGGCAGGCCGAGCTGTCCGAGCTCGAGCAGAAGATCCGCCGCCTCGAGCCGGTCAACCTCGCCGCGATCCAGGAATACGAAGAACAATCGCAGCGCAAGACCTACCTGGACGCGCAGCTCACCGACCTCGGCACGGCACTGGAGACGCTCGAAGGCGCGATCCGCAAGATCGACAAGGAAACGCGCACGCGCTTCAAGGAAACCTTCGACCGCGTCAACGCCGGCGTGCAGGAGCTGTTCCCGCGCCTGTTCGGCGGCGGCCACGCGCACCTGGAGCTGACCGGCGACGACCTCCTGTCGACCGGCGTCACGATCATGGCGCGCCCGCCCGGCAAGCGCGTGAGCTCGATCTCGCTGCTCTCCGGCGGCGAGAAGGCGATGACCGCGGTGGCCATGGTGTTCTCGATCTTCCGCCTGAACCCGGCCCCGTTCTGCCTGCTCGACGAGGTGGACGCGCCGCTCGACGAGGCCAACGTCGGCCGCTTCTCCGCGCTGGTGGACGAGATGAGCCAGCACGTGCAGTTCATCTTCGTCACGCACAACAAGGCGACGATGGAGGCCGCGCGCCAGCTCTGCGGCGTTACCATGCGCGAACCGGGCGTCTCGCGGCTGGTGCAGGTGGACCTCGCCGAGGCCGCCAAGCTCGCCGGAGCCGCCTGAGCGGTCGGGCAGGAAGTCCGGCACGGAGGCCGGCTCGTTCTTCGCCGTCACGGAAGACGGCGGACATTCGTCGAAAGTCCGGCACGGAGGCCGGTCCGTTCCTCGCCGTCAGCGGACGACGGCGGAAAACCGAGAGGACACGATCATGGACTGGAATCCCGCCGTCGGCATTCCGCTCATCGTCATCGGAGCGATCGTGCTCGTGCTGATCTACCTGTTCGGGCGGCCGACCCGGCCGGAGCAGGGCGAGCGCCGCCCGGTGCGGCGCGGCGGCACGGACGGCGCGCGCGTGGAGCCGACACTGGGCGATCCGCAGGCCGCCGAGCGCCTGCCGGAGCAGGGCGAGCTCGACGTGTCGCTCGCGGCCGAGCTCGACCGGCTCGGCCAGGCGGCGGCGGACGAGCGCACGGAGCCGGCCGCGGCCGCGGCGCCGGGGCGCTCGGCGATCGGCGCGCGCCCGGACCGGCAGATCGAGCGCATCGTCACGCTGTACGTGGCCGCGCGCGCCGGCGAGTCGCTGGCCGGCGCCGACGTCGTCGTCGCCGCGGAGAAGGCCGGGCTGCAGTTCGGCGACATGGGCATCTTCCACCGGCTCGTGCTCGGCAAGAAGGCCGACGGTCCGGTGTTCAGCATGGCCAACATGGTCAAGCCCGGCAGCTTCGACATGGCGCAGCTCGACAACGTGCGCACGCCCGGCGTCACGCTGTTCATGACCCTGCCGGGGCCGCTGCCGGCGCTGGACGCCTGGGAGATGATGCTGCCGACCGCGCAGCGCCTGGCCGAGCTGCTCGATGCGCAGGTGCTCGACGAGAGCCGCAACGCGCTCGGCCGCCAGCGCATCGCGCACCTGCGCGACGAGCTGCGCGCCTGGGACCGCCAGCAGGAACGCAACCAGATCCGCCCCGGCCGCTGAAGCCGCTGGCGGCTTCGGCGCGGCCGCAGTCCGCCACGATCCTTCCCTTTTCGCCGCCTATGCTGCGCGCGTTCCGGTGCGCAGTCGCGCCGGTGTCCTCAAGGGGAAGAGCACACATGCATCCATTGCTGCTGGTCGTGGCGCTTCTTTTCTGCGTGCCGGCGCAGGCCGCCGACACGGACAACGGCGAGATGGCGATCGACGCCTACGCGCATTTCGGCAATGCGATCCAGTCGTACTGGGACGAGGACTACGCCGAGGCGTTCAAGGAATTCCGCCTGCTCGCCGCGCACGGCGACGCGACCAGCCAGTACTACCTCGGCCTGCTGTATCACCGCGGCCTCGGCGTTTCCCGCGACGATGCGCAGGCGGCGACGTGGTGGCGCAAGGCGGCGGAGCAGGGCATCGCGGCGGCGCAGAACGAACTCGGCACGCTGTACTTCCGCGGCCGCGGCGTCGCCGAGGACAATACGCAGGCCGGCGTCTGGTTGCGCAAGGCGGCCGAGCAGGGCGGCGCCAAGGCGCAGAACGACTACAGCTACTGGCTCGGCCTGCAGATCCGCGCCGATGCCAAGGCACAGTCGATCGCCTGGCTGCGCAAGGCGGCGCGCCGGGGCGATCCGGTCTACCAGCTGAAGCTCGCCGAGATCTACGGCGCGTCCGGATCGGGCCAGGAACAGCCGCTGAAATCGGCCTACTGGATGCGCAAGGCCGCGGCGCAAGGCCTGGGCGCGGCCGAAGCCTATCTGGGCGCGTACTACGTCTACGGCATCGACGTGCGCAAGGACTATGCGCTGGCGCTGCACTGGTACCGGCGCGCGTATGCGCACGGCAGCAGCGATGCGGCGTCCGGCATCGCGCTGCTGTACGACGCCGGGCTCGGGGTCGCCAAGGATGAGGCGACCGCGATCGAGTGGTACTGCAAGTCCGCACGCATGGGCTACGGCGACGCCGACAACGCGATCTTCCGCCTGCGCGCGCTCGGCCGGCCCGGCGAGCCTTGCCTCGTCGAGGTGGCCGCGACGGGCAAGGCCGTCGCCCAGGACATGCTCGGCGACGCGTATCGCAGTGACCATCGCGACGCGGAGGCGATCGCGCTGTATCGCAAGGCGGCCGTGCAGGGCTACGGCCAGTCGCTGCGCAAGCTGGCCGATCTCTACGCGAGCGGCGCGGGCGTGCCGCGCGATCCGGTCGTGGCCGCGGCCTTGCTGACGCTTTCCCGCACCGGCGGCTACGGACCGGCCGATCGCGTGGACCGCGAACTCACGCCCGCGCAGCATGCCGAGGTGGAGGCGCTGGTCGCGGCATGGAAACCCGGTCAGCCGCTGCCGGAGCCCGGCCGGGCCGCGCATTGAAGCGCTGCCGTCTCAGTCGGCGCGCACGTAGCGCGCCGCCAGCGCGTTCAGATGGTCGCGCTCCGCGTCGCGCAGGAACGGCGCGACCAGCATCATGACCTGATGGATGCCGCGGTCGAGGTCGGCTTCGCCGGCCTCGCCGCGCAGGCCGCGCACGGCGCTGAAGCTCATCCAGAACGTGGCGACCAGCAGGATGTTCTCGGCCAGCGCGCGCAGCTCCGCGTCGCTGGCGCGCATGACGCCGGCGTCGACCAGGCCGCGCAGCAGCGCCGTCGCGCTGGCGCAGGAGCGCGCCATGATGCGCGCGAAGCGCAGCTTGAGCTTGCGGTTGCGCGCCAGGATGTCGACCAGGTCGCGGTAGAGGAAGCGGTAGCGCCACAGCGACTCGAAGACCAGGTGCAGTTGCAGCCAGATGTCCTCGAGGTTCGGCGCGCGCCGGTCCGGCAGCAGCAGGGCCTCGTCGAGGCGCGCCTCGTAGCGCGCGAACAGGTGCTGGACGATGTCGTCCTTGTTGCGGAAGTGGTAGTAGAGGTTGCCGGGGCTGATGCCGAGCTCGTCGGCGATGTGGTTCGTGGTGACGTTCGGCTCGCCCTGCGCGTTGAACATCGCCAGGCTCGCCTCGAGGATGCGCTCGCGGGTGTCGCGCGTCATGCGGCGCGAGGCGCGCGGTCGCTCGACGGCGAACCGGCGGCGCGGCGCCGCGGCGAGCCGCGGGCCGAACGCGCCGCGGACGAAACCGTGCGGCCAATCGGCGGCGGCCGGCGCGATCGAGGCCGCTCTGGCCGGCCGGACGAGGCTTCCGTCCGCGGCCGCCGCATCAGCCGCCGAGCTTCTTCACGAGGTCGATGTACTTCTGCATCGCCTCTTCGGACTTCGTGCCCTTGAGCTTGGCCCAGGCTTCGTACTTCGCCGTGCCGACGAAGTCGAAGAAGCCCGGCTTGGGGCCGGAGACGTCGCCTTCGGAGCCCTGCTTGTACAGGGCGTAGAGCTTCAGCAGCGTGTCGTTGTCGGGCCGTTCGGACAGTTTCTTGACGTCTTCCGACGCTTTTTCGAAACGGGTCTTGAGATCGGACATGGATGCTTCACCGTCGCCGCTGGGGCTGCGAATGCCGAGCTTACAACACGGCGCGCGCGGCCGGGCAAGCGCCGTGGCGCGATTCGCGCGCCGAAGGCTATGCTTGCCGGCGAACGGCCAGACACGGGGAGGGTGCGGACGTCATGAACTACTTCGTCACCGGGGCGACCGGGTTCATCGGGCGGCATCTTCTCGAGCGCCTGCTGCAGCGCAAGGGCACGATCCACTGCCTGGTGCGCGAGGAATCGCAGGAGCGCTTCGAGGCGCTGCGCGCGTCGCTCGGCGCCGATGCCAGGCGGCTCGTCGCCGTCGTCGGCGACATCGGCGAGCCGCGCCTCGGCCTGTCGCCGGCGGCGGTGCGCAAGCTCGGCGCGGTGCGGCATTTCTTCCATCTCGCCGCGCTGTACGACCTCGCCGCGGACGCCGAGCGCCAGGTGCGCGCGAACGTGGACGGCACGCGCAACGCGCTGGAGCTCGCCGAGCGGCTCGAGGCCGGCTGCTTCCACCACGTGAGCTCGATCGCCGTCGCCGGGCTCTATCCGGGCGTGTTCCGCGAGGACATGTTCGACGAGGCCGAGGGGCTCGCGCATCCGTACTTCCGCACCAAGCACGAGGCCGAGGCGCTGGTGCGCAGGAGCTACGCGCGCGCGTACCGCATCTACCGGCCCGGCGTCGTCATCGGCGATTCGCGCACGGGCGAGATCGACAAGATCGACGGCCCGTACTACTTCTTCCGGCTGATCAAGAAAATGCGGCAGATGCTGCCGCCGTGGATGCCGACGATCGGCCTCGAGGGCGGCCGCCTCAACCTCGTGCCGGTCGACTGGGTCGCCGCCGCGCTCGACCACATCGCGCACAAGCCGTCGCTCGACCGCCACACGTTCCACCTGACCGACCCGGCGCCGCGCCGCATCGGCGAGGTGCTGAACCTGTTCGCGCGCGCGGGACACGCGCCGCAGATGACGATGCGCCTGGACGCGCGCATGTTCGGCTTCGTTCCGGCCAGCGTGCGCGCCGCGCTCGGCAGCCTGCCGCCGGTGAAGCGGGTGGCGAAGGTGCTGCTGCGCGACCTCGGCATCCCGGCCGCGGTCATGCAGTTCGTCAACTATCCCACGCGCTTCGACAGCCGCGAGACCGAGCGCGCGCTCAAGGGGTCGAACATCCGCCTGCCACGCCTCGAGGACTACGCCTGGCGGCTGTGGGACTACTGGGAGCGCCACCTCGACCCGGACCTGTTCGTCGACCATTCGCTCGGCGGCAAGGTGCGCGGCAAGGTCGTCGTCGTCACCGGCGGCTCGTCCGGCATCGGCCGGGCGGCGGCGCTGAAGATCGCCGCGGCCGGCGGGCGGCTGGTGATCTGCGCGCGCGGCGCCGAGGAGCTGGAGGCGACGAAGCAGGAGATCGAGGCCGCCGGCGGCGTCTGCCACGCCTACCAGGTCGACCTCGCCGACCTCGCCTCCTGCGACCGCTTCGTCCAGCAGGTGCTGGCCGACCACGGCCGCGTGGACATCCTGGTCAACAACGCCGGGCGCTCGATCCGCCGCGCGATCGGCGCCAGCTTCGAGCGTTTCCACGACTTCGAGCGCACGATGCAGCTCAACTACTTCGGCGCGCTGCGCCTGATCATGGGCTTCCTGCCCGGCATGGCCGAGCGGCACCAGGGGCACATCGTCAACATCTCCTCGATCGGCGTGCTGACGAACTCGCCGCGCTTCTCGGCCTACATCGCCTCGAAGGCGGCGCTGGACGCGTTCTCGCGCTGCGCGCAGGCCGAGTATTCCGACAACGGCGTGAGCTTCACGACGATCAACATGCCGCTGGTGAAGACGCCGATGATCGCGCCGACGAAGATGTACGAATCGGTGCCGACGCTGTCGCCGGAGGAGGCCGCCGACATCGTGGTCGAGGCGATCGTCGAGCGGCCGGTGCGCATCGCCACGCGCCTGGGCATCTTCGCCCAGGTGTTCTACGCGCTCGCGCCGCGCGTCTACGAGATCGTCATGAACACCGCGTTTCGGCTGTTCCCCGATTCGGCCGCGGCGAAGGGCATGCAGGGCAGGGGCGAAGCCGAGCAGCCGACCAGCGAGCAGATCGCGTTCGCCGCGCTGATGCGCGGCGTGCACTGGTAGCGCGGCGCCGAAGGCGCCTGCAGGTCACGGCGGGCCGCGGAGGCTTCGTGCGGGAGCGCGCGTGCGCCGCGCCGGTCGGCCCGGCACCGGTCGGACGGCCGGGCGGCGCCGTCGCGGCGCCGCCCCGGCGCGGCGCCCGAGCCGGCAAGGACGCGATCAGCGCACCGACTTGGCCGCGCGCTTCGCCGGCGCCGGCTTCTCGTTGAGCCTGCGCACCTCGCGCGACAGCTCCTCGACGCGCCGGGTCAGCGTCCTGATCTCGTCGCGGCCGGGAATGCCGAGGCGGCCGAGCGCCCGCGAGACGCGGTCCTCGAACACCTTCTCGAGCTTGTCCCAGGTCTCCTGGCTGCGCTCGCGCACCTGGCCGAGCGTGGCCTCGACGTTGCTGCGCGCCTCGCCGACCTTGTCCTCGGTGAACTTGCGCGTCTTGGCGTCGAGCGCGGCGCCTTCCTTGACCAGCGACTCGAACAGCTTGCCGCCTTCCTCCTGCGCCTTGGCGAACGCGCCGAGGCCGGCCAGCCAGATCTGCTGCGCCGAGTCCATCACGCTCTTGCCGAGGCCGCGGGCCTGGTTCGCCGCGCTCTGCGCCTTGGCGCCGGTCTTCAGTCTGGGCTTGGCCATTGCATGTCCTCGAAACGATGCGGCGGGCAGCCGCGGGCAGGCCGACTCTCGCCCGCGGCGCTAGAGCAGACACACTACCGGCGTCGCGCCGGAGCGGGCGGGTCGCGGCGCGCCGGGCGTGCCGGCTTGCGGCGCGCCGACGCGCGCCGCGGCGGGCGCTGCAGCGCCGCGTCGAGGTCGTCGAGCGCGTCGCGCAGGCCGCGTCCCGCCGCGGTGCGCGCGGGCGGACGGGAAAGCCCGGAGACGAGCGTGCGCGCGTCGTCGTCGAGCACCTCGTCGCGCAGCGCGAGTCCGTGGCGCGCGAGCAGCGGGGCGATCTCGGCGCGCCGCGCGCGCAGGTCGCGGCGCGTGCCCTGGTAGGCGTGCTCGGCCAGGTGCCGGCGCTGCGCGAAGCTGAACACGTTGGTGAAGAACATCTCCACGTCGTCGGGATCCGGCTCGAACAGCGCGAGGTCGGCGCTGCCGTAGCGCAGCGGATAGCTGGACGCGCCGGCCTGCGCGCGCGACTGCAGCAGCGTGCGGAACGTCTGCGAGAACACCGCCGGCAGGCCGCCTTCGACCAGCGAAGGCACGCGCTTGCCGCTCGCCGCGGCGCGTGCGGTGTCGATCGGCACGAGCGGGTTCACGCCGATGACGAGGTCGGCGCCGGCGTCCAGCGCGACCGAGGCGTGCAGCGTGCGCCGCAGCGCGCCGTCGACGTAGTAGCGGTCGCCGATCCTGACCGGCGGATACAGGCCCGGCAGCGCGGCGCTGGCCTCGATCGCCAGCGAGATCGGCACGTCGTCGCGGCCCGGAGCGCCGAAGCGCACCGCCTCGCCGCTGTCGAGGTCGACGGCGACGACGTACAGCCGCCGCCCCAGCGTGCGGAAGTCGTCGCTGCGTCCGGCCGTGGCGAACAGGTCGGCGAGGAAGCGGCCGATCGCGGCGTTGTCGAACAGGCCGGTCGGCAGCACGCTGCCCAGGCGCAGCAGCGCGTCGGCCAGGCGCACGTCGAACGGGTTGCGCGCCACGTCGCCCAGCCAGCCGAGCAGCATGCGCGGTACGCCGGCGGCGCGGCGCAGGTATTCGAACAAGGCCGGGCGCAGGAAGTCCTCCGGGCGGAACGTCGCCAGCTCCGAATCGCCGGTGATGAAGATGCGGCAGAGCTCGGCCGTGTCGAAGCGGTTGGCGAGCCCGGCGGCCAGGAACGCGCCGGAGCTGATGCCGACGTAGACGTCCAGCGCGCGCAGGTCCAGCCCGTCGACCGCCTCGTCGAGCGCGCGCAGCGCGCCCATCTCGTACATGCAGCCGACCGGGCCGCCGCCGGCGACCGCCAGGCCGATGCGCGCACGCGCGCCGCGCCGGCGCGGTCGGTTGGCCGTCTTGAGCATCAGCATCGCAAGCCCGCCTGCGGACGGCCGCGCCGGCTCAGGCCAGGTACTTGTCGAGCTGGCGCTCGATCTCGCGCTCGATCACCGGCTTGAGCGCGCCCATCAGGAAGCCGAGCTCGGCGCGCACGTGCACCTCGTCGTCGGCGACCGTGATGCGGCCCTTGACGCCGCTGCGGTCGAAGTGCAGCTCGTCGCCGACCCAGTGGTGGTCGATGCCGTACTCGGCCGCGATCGCCTTGGCGACGCGGCTGACCGCGGCCTTGGTGGATTTCACGCTGCCTTTGTGGGCGCGGCGGATGTCGATGACGGCCATGGCTCTCCTCGGGGATGTCGGCGCCTGACGAATGTTCGCACGGCCGCCGCCCGGCGTCGCCTGCACGGGCGGAGGCTTCGCCCGGCACTGTGCTAAAGTGCACGATCGTTCAACGAATTCAATGCGATGCGACTCAGCTTTGCCAACGGCGAGCACGCCGACGTGGTCGTGGGTGAAGGCGCCGCCAGTCTCGGCAATGCGGAGGGCAACACGGTCGTGCTGTCCGGCAGGGACGTCGCCGCCTGGCACGCGCGCCTCACCGTCGACGCACGCGGCATCGTGCTGGAAGTGCTCGATCCGGCCGCGCGCACGCACGTCAACGCGCGCCCGGTGCGCGAGAAGGCGCTGCTGCGCTGCGGCGACGTGCTCTGCCTGGGCAAGGTCATGATCGCGCTGAAGGCCGACCGCGACGACCTCATCGACACGCGCCTGCCGGAGCAGGCGGCCGCGGCGCCGCCGACGTACCCGCCGCGCGTGCTGCTGCGCGGCGTCTCCGGCAGCCACTTCGGCAAGGCCATCGCGGTCAACCGCCGCCTGACGATCGGCCGCGACCGCAGCTGCGACCTGGTCGTCGACGAGCCGCGCGTCGCCCCGCACCACGCCACGATCGAACACGTGGGCGAGGCGATCTACCTGCGCGAGATCGCCCCCACGCAGGGCACGGCGGTGAACGGCGTCCGCATCGCCGGCGCGGTCGTGCATCCCGGCGACCAGCTCACGTTCGGACACAGCCATTTCATCGTCGAGGCGCCGGGCCTGCCGGCGCGCGGCTCGGCCGGGGCGGATGCGGACGACACCGACCGCGCCGGCGCCGCGGCGGACGCGGACGAGGCCGCCCTGGCCGAGCCGCGCGCCCAGGGCGCGATCTGGTGGCTGATCGGCGCCGCGGCGCTGATCGCGCTCGCCCTCGGCCTGCTGCTGCACCGCGGATTCTGAGCCGCTCAGGCGCGGCCCGACGGCGGCGGGGCCGTGCGCGCGCCGGCGGCCGGCTGACGCGGCGGCGGCCGGCGCCGCAGCCAGCCGGGCAGGCGCAGCGCGAGCAGCACGACCAGGATCGCCAGGTAGATCAGCGGGTCGCGCACCGCGATCGTGTTGCCGGATTTCACCAGCCACATGAAGTGCAGCACGCCGCAGAGGCCGACCGCGTAGACCAGGCGATGCAGGCGCAGCCAGTTCGGGCCGAGCCGGCGCATCATGCCCTTCGTCGAGGTCGCCGCCAGCGGGACCATCAGCAGCCAGGCGGCGAAGCCGGCGGTGACGTAGGGCTTCCTGGCGATCTCGGCGAGGATCTGCGACCAGTAGCCGCCGAGGTCGACGACCAGATAGATCGACAGGTGCACGCTGGCGTAGAAGAACGCGAACAGGCCGAGCATGCGCCGGTAGCGCGTGAGCCAGTGGCGCTTCGTGAGCAGGCGCAGCGGCGTGATCGCCAGCGTCGCCAGCAGAAGGCGCAGCGTCCAGTCGCCGCTGCGATGCTCGAGCTGCGCGACCGGATCGGGGCCGAGCCGGCCGTGCAGCATGTCCCAGAGCAGCCATGCCAGCGGCAGCAGGCAGAGCGCGAACACGAGCGGCTTGCTGAGCGCCACGCGGTCGCGGCGCGCGCGGCGCGGCGGGGCGGCCGGCATCAGAAGTTCTTCCTGAGGTCCATGCCGGCGTAGAGCGAGGCCACCTGGTCGGCATAGCCGTTGAACGGCAGCGTGGCGATGCGGTTGCCGATCAGGCTGAAACCGTCGCCGGCGATGCGGCGCTCGGTGGCCTGGCTCCAGCGCGGATGGTCGACGTCGGGATTGACGTTCGAATAGAACCCGTACTCGTTCGGCGCGGAAAGATTCCACGACGTCGCCGGCTGCCGCTCGGTGAACTCGATGCGCACGATCGACTTGATGCCCTTGAAGCCGTACTTCCACGGCACGACGAGCCGCAGCGGCGCGCCGTTCTGGTTCGGCAGCGCGCGTCCGTACAGGCCGACCGCGAGCAGCGTCAGGGGATGCATCGCCTCGTCGATGCGCAGGCCCTCGCGGTACGGCCAGTCGAGCACCGGATAGGACAGCCCCGGCATCTCGGCCGGCCGCTCGACCGTGGTGAACGCGACGTACTTCGCTGCCGACGTCGGCTTGAAGCGCCTGAGCACGTCGCCGAGCGGCACGCCGACCCAGGGGATCACCATCGACCAGGCCTCGACGCAGCGCATGCGGTAGATGCGCTCCTCGAGCGGATGGGGCTCGAGCAGGTCCTCGAGCGCGAAGCGGCCGGTGACCTCGGCGTGGCCGGCGATCTCGACCGTCCACGGTTCGGGCCGGAATCGCCCGGAATTGCGCGCCGGATCGGCCTTGTCCGTGCCGAATTCGTAGTAATTGTTGTAGTGCGTCGCATCCTCGAAGCGGGTCTGCGCCTCGCCGGTCGCGAAGCGGCCGCGCGTGGCGACGGCGAGCTCGCGCGGCGGCGCCGCCGCGGCCGGCGCGGGCGCGCCGCCGCCTTCGGTGGCGTTGCCGCAGCCGACGAGCAGCGCGGGGGCGAGACCGGCCAGGCCCCTGAGGAGCTCGCGGCGGCGGCGGTAGACGCTTTCCGGGGTGATCTCGGACGGGCGGAGCGGAGGCAGGCGCATGGCGGATTCTTCGGGCGGGCTGCATCGGTAGACCGGCGCCGGCGCCGATCCCTTGCACCGCCGGCTCCGCGGACCGCGCCGCCGGGCGAAAGCGGACGTTGCCAGTTTGTTGCGGCGCGGCATAATGGCCGGAACTGCCGTTCCGGCCTCTTCATCCAAAAGGGAGTCCTTCGTGAGCCGCGACTACAACTTCAGCGCCGGTCCTGCGGCGCTGCCGGAAGACGTGCTGCGCCAGGCGCAGGCCGAGCTGCTGGAATGGAACGGCGCGCATGCCTCGGTCATGGAGATCAGCCATCGCGGCAAGGAATTCCTCGCGCTGGCCGAAGAGGCCGAACGCGACCTGCGCAGCCTGCTCGCGGTGCCGTCGAACTACAAGGTGCTGTTCCTGCAGGGCGGCGCGACGCAGCACTTCGCGCAGATCCCGCTGAACTTCGCGCGCGGCCGGCGCGTGGACTACGTGCTCACCGGCGACTGGAGCGAGAAGGCGGCCAGGGAAGCCGCGCCGCTCGCCGACGTGCAGATCGCGGCCAGCTCGGCGGCGACGAACTACGACCGCATCCCGCCGCGCGCGGACTGGGCGCTCGATCCGCAGGCGGCCTACGTGCACGTGACGCCGAACGAGACGATCCGCGGCGTCGAGTTCCACGACGTGCCGGACGTCGGCGCGGTGCCGCTGATCGGCGACGTGTCCTCGACGATCCTGTCGCGTCCGCTGGACGTGTCGAAGTACGCGCTGCTCTACGCCGGCGCGCAGAAGAACATCGGCCCGTCCGGCCTCGTCGTGGTGATCGTGCGCGACGACCTGCTCGAACGCTGCCCGAAGGACATCCCGAAGATCTTCAGCTACGCCGAGCACGCGGCGCAGGGCTCGATGCTGAACACGCCGAATACGTTCGGCTGGTACCTGGCCGGGCTGGTGTTCAAGTGGGTGGCGCGCCAGGGCGGCGTGGCCGCGATGGCCGAGCGCAACCGCGCCAAGGCGGCGCTGCTCTACGACTACATCGACGGCTCGGGCTTCTACCGCAACCCGGTCGAGCCGTCCGCGCGTTCGTGGATGAACGTGCCGTTCACGCTGCCGCGCGCGGACCTGGACGCGCCGTTCCTGAAGGAAGCCGAGGCGGCCGGGCTGCGCGCGCTCAAGGGCCATCGCCTGGTCGGCGGCATGCGCGCGTCGATCTACAACGCGATGCCGCTCGAAGGCGTGCGCGCGCTGGTCGATTTCATGAAGGACTTCGCGCGGCGCAACGGATGAGCGTACGACGCCCCGCCATTGCGAGGTTTCGCTTTCCGACTCCCCAATTCCCGAATCCCCAATCCCAGCCCCCCATGTTCAAGATCCAGACGCTCAACAACATCTCGCGCAACGGCCTCGACCGGCTGCCGGCGACGACCTACCTGGTCGCCAACGAGGTCGCCGACCCGGACGCGGTGCTGGTGCGCTCGGCGGACATGCACCAGCTCGAGGTTCCGGCCAGCGTCAAGGCCGTCGCGCGCGCCGGCGCGGGCACGAACAACATCCCGGTCGCCGAGCTGTCGGCGCGCGGCGTGCCCGTGTTCAACGCGCCCGGCGCGAACGCCAATGCGGTCAAGGAGCTGGTCCTGGCCGGCATGCTGCTCGCCGCGCGCAACGTCGCCGACGCGCTCGCCTTCGTGCGCGGCCTCGGCGCGGACGACGACCTGCACCGTCGCGTCGAGGCGGAGAAGAAGCGCTTCGTCGGCAGCGAGCTCGCCGGCAAGACGCTCGGCGTGGTCGGCCTCGGCGCGATCGGCATCAAGGTGGCCAACGCGGCCTATGCGCTGGGCATGCGCGTGATCGGCTTCGACCCGCACATGACGGTCGACGGCGCCTGGCAGCTCTCGAGCGAGGTGGCCAAGGCCGGATCGCTCGACGAGCTGTACGCGGCCTCGGACTACCTGACGTTCCACGTGCCGCTCAACGACAGGACGCGCGGGCTGTTCGGCGCGGCGGCGCTCGGCGCGATCCGTCCCGGCCTGGTGCTGCTGAACTTCGCCCGCGAGGGCATCGTCGACGCCGTCGCGCTGCGCAGCGGACTCGCCGACGGGCGCATCGGCCGCTACGTGTCCGACTTCCCCGAAGCCGACCTGATCGGCAGCCCGCGCGTGGTCGCGCTGCCGCACCTCGGCGCCTCGACCGCGGAGGCCGAGGAGAACTGCGCGGTCATGGTCGTCGACCAGCTGCGCGACTTCCTCGAGCACGGCAACGTGCGCCATTCGGTGAACTTCCCCGAGACGCGCATGGCGCGCGCCGGCCGCGCGCGCATCTGCGTGGCCAACAGCAACCGGCCGAACATGATCGGCCAGCTCTCGCACGTGCTCGGCGAGGCCGGGGTCAACATCGCGCAGATGCACAACGCCTCGCGCGGCGAGCTGGCCTACAGCCTGATCGACGCCGACTCGGCGGTGCCGGACACGCTGGTGTCGGCGATCGCGGCGATCGACGGCATCCTGTCGGTGCGCGTGATCGACGGGCGCTGAGCCGGCACGCGGCCGCGACGAAACGAACCTCGAGGAAAGTCCCAGACGATGACCGACGCCACCGAACCGTCTCCCAATCTCGCCGAGGTGCGCGCGCGCATCGACGGCATCGACCGCCAGATCCAGGCGCTGATCGCCGAGCGCGCGCGCTTCGCGCACCAGGTCGGCAAGGCCAAGGGCAAGCTCGCCGCGGCGGTCGACTACTACCGGCCCGAGCGCGAGGCGCAGGTGCTGCGCATGGTCGTCGACCGCAACGAGGGGCCGCTCAGCGACGAGGTGCTGGTGCACCTGTTCCGCGAGATCATGTCGGCCTGCCTCGCCCAGCAGGAGCCGCTGAAGGTCGGCTATCTCGGCCCCGAGGGCACGTTCAGCCAGCAGGCCGTGCACAAGCACTTCGGCCGCTCGGCGCACGGCCTGCCGATGGCGAGCATCGAGGAGGTGTTCCAGGAGGTCGAGGCGGGCAATGCGGACTTCGGCGTCGTGCCGGTGGAGAACTCCGGGCAGGGCACGATCCAGGTCACGCTGGACATGTTCCTCACCTCCGCGCTCAAGATCTGCGGCGAGGTGGAGCTGCGCGTGCACCAGTACCTGCTGTCGCGCTCGGGCCGCGTCGAGGACATCGAGCGCATCTACGCCCATCCGCAGTCGTTCGCGCAGACCGCCGGCTGGCTGCGCACGAACCTGCCGAACGTCGAGAAGGTGCCGGTGTCGAGCAACGCCGAAGGCGCGCGCCGCGCGCGCAACGCCGACGACGCCGCGGCGATCGGCGGCGAGTCGGCCGGGCACGTGTACGGCCTCAAGAAGGTCATCACCAAGTCGATCGAGGACCACGCCGACAACACCACGCGCTTCCTCGTCATCGGCCGGCAGATCTTCCCGCCGTCCGGGCACGACCGCACCTCGGTGCTGGTGTTCATCAAGGACCAGCCGGGCGCGCTGTTCAACGTGCTGAGCCCGTTCGCGCGCCACGGCATCAGCATGAACCGCATCGAGTCGCGGCCCTCGCACCAGGCGAAGTGGGAATACGGCTTCTTCATCGACCTGGCCGGCCACGTCGAGGACGAAGGCATGAAGCAGGCGCTGGCCGAGCTCGACGCGCACGCCGCGCAGATCAAGGTGCTCGGCTCCTATCCGGTCGCGGTGCCGTGAGCTTCGACGCCTCGCGGCTGGCCAATGCGGCCACGGCAGTGCTGCGCGCCTACGATCCGGGCCACGACCTGCCGGCGCTGCGCCGGCGCTTCGGCGCGGCGATCGCCGAGCTCGGCTCGAACGAGAACGTGCTCGGCCCGAGCCCGCTCGCGCTCGAGGCGATGCGCGCGGCCCTGGCCGAGAGCCATCGCTATCCCGATCCGCGCGGCGCGGCGCTGAAGGCGGCACTGTCCGGGCGGCTCGGCGTCGGCAGCGAGCGCATCGCGCTCGGCAACGGCTCGCACGAGCTCCTGATGCTGCTCGCGCAGTGCTTCGCCGATCCGGCCCATTCGGTGGCGTTCTCGCAGTACGGCTTCGCGGTGTTCCCGATCGCCACCGCGGCGGCCGGCGCGCGGCCGATCCGCGTACCGGCGCTGCCGCGCGGGCATGCGTCGGCGCCGCTCGGCCACGACCTCGACGCGCTCGCCGCGGCGGTGCGCGAGGACACGCGGCTGGTCTATCTCGCCAATCCGAACAACCCGACCGGCACCTGGTTCGACGACGCCGCGCTCGCCGCGTTCCTCGCGCGCGTGCCCGCGGACGTGCTCGTCGTCGTCGACGAGGCCTACCATGAGTACGTCGACGCGCCGGGCCTGACCAGCGCGCTCGCCTTCGCGGACCGGCATCCGAACCTGATCGTCACGCGCACGTTCTCCAAGGCGCACGCGCTGGCCGGCCTGCGCGTGGGCTATCTCGTCGCCGACGCTAGCGTCGTCGAGGTGCTCGAGCGCCTGCGCGAGTCGTTCAACCTGAACAACGTGGCCCTGGCCGGCGCCGAGGCGGCCCTGGCCGACCGCGAGCACCTGGCGCGCGCGCGCGCGTACAACGCGAGCGAGCGCGCCTGGCTCGCCGGCGCGCTCGCCGCGCGCGGCTACGCCTGCCTGCCGTCGCAGACGAACTTCGTGCTGATGGACCTCGGCCGCGACGCCGCCGGTCTCGAGCGCCGGCTGTTCGAGCGCGGCGTCATCGTCCGCCCGATGGGCGGCTACGGCCTGGCGCAGACGCTGCGCGTCAGCGTCGGCAGCCGCGAGGAGAACGAGCGGCTGCTGGCGGCGCTCGATGGTTGATGGGGGCCGTTGTTTTTGCGGCGTTCGCGACACGCCGGAAACGGCCCTGGATTGATCGACGCGCCGACGCGCCGAATTGAAGCGCAATCCCATCCCCTGATCCCCGACGCCCTGCAAGCCCAAGGAAAGCCACGGCCACCGGCAGGCAACACGACCGCTGCCCCGACATGAAGAAAGCACCGAGCTGAAACGGAACCGCCCCCGATGCCCCCAGAACGTACCGACTGGATCAGCCGCCCCGCCGGCCCGCTGCAAGGCGAGATCGCCATTCCCGGCGACAAGTCGATCTCGCACCGCGCGATCATGCTCGCGGCGCTGGCCGAAGGCGTGTCGCGCGTGGACGGCTTTCTCGAAGGCGAGGACACGCGCGCGACCGCGGCGATCTTCGGCGCGATGGGCGTGCGCGTCGAGGCGCCGTCGCCGTCGGTCAGGATCGTGCACGGCGTCGGCCTGCACGGGCTGGCGCCGCCGGCGGCGGCGCTCGACTGCGGCAATTCCGGCACCGGCATGCGCCTGCTCGCCGGCCTGCTCGCCGGGCAGCGCTTCGACGCGACGCTGGTCGGCGACGCGTCGCTGTCGCAGCGGCCGATGCGGCGCGTGGTCGAGCCCCTGTCGGCGATGGGGGCGCATATCGAGTCCGGAGCCGGCGGTCTGCCGCCGCTGCGGATCCGCGGCGGCGCGCGCCTGCGCGGCATCGCCTGCACGCCGCCGGTGGCCAGCGCGCAGGTGAAGTCCGCGCTGCTGCTGGCCGGGCTCTACGCCGACGGCGAGACCGAGGTGCGCGAGGTCCATCCGACGCGCGACTACACCGAGCGCATGCTGGCCGCGTTCGGCTGGCCGGTGGCGTTCGCGCCGGGCAGGGCGCGGCTGTCCGGCGGCCATGCGCTGCGCGCCACCGACGTGCAGGTGCCGGCGGACGTCTCGTCGGCGGCGTTCTTCGTCGTCGCCGCCACGCTGGCGCCGGGGTCGGCGCTGCGCCTGGCGGGCGTCGGCCTGAATCCGCGCCGCACCGGCCTGCTGGACGTGCTGCGCCGGATGGGCGCGGACATCCGCGAGGAGAACCGGCGCGAGCAGGGCGGCGAGAGCGTGGCCGATCTCGTCGTCCGCCACGCGCCGCTGCACGGCATCGACGTGCCGGCGGACCTCGTGCCGGACATGATCGACGAGTTCCCGGCGCTGTTCGTCGCCGCGGCCGCCGCTCGCGGCATGACGAGGATCCGCGGCGCCGCCGAGCTGCGCGTCAAGGAATCCGACCGCATCGCCGTCATGGCGGCGGGGCTGCGCCGGCTCGGCGCGGCGATCGAGGAGACGCCGGACGGCGCCGTCATCGCCGGCGGCCGCCTCGGCGGCGGCGAGGTCGACGGCGCCGGCGACCATCGCATCGCGATGAGCTTCGCCGTCGCCGGCCTGGTCGCGCGCGAGCCGGTGCGCATCCGCGACTGCGCCAACGTGGCGACCTCGTTCCCCGGCTTCGTCGAGCTCGCGAACGCGAGCGGATTCGCCGTGGCGCCGGCCACGGAGCAATGAACGTACGTACGTGGAGGATGCGATGGCCGGGCCGATTTCGCTGACCGGGCTGCGCCGACGGCTTTCCAGCCGGCCGGCCACGTCGTCGACGGCGGCGAGCCGCTGCTGATCGAGCGCGTCGGCAGCGGCGCGGTCGCGCGCCACCTCGACGAGCGCCTCTCGGTACCCGTCGCCGGCGAGCGATTCACCGCGCTACCGCGACGTGCTGCACTGAAAAATTCCCGCGCGGCGGCCTGCGGCGCCGGTCCGGCGGTTAGAATCGCGCCGCCTTCCCGATCGGACGACGCCCCTTGCACAAGCCCGCCCCGCCCGTGCCCGTCCTGGCCATCGACGGCCCTTCCGGTTCCGGCAAGGGGACGATCAGCCGCGCCGTCGCCGACGCGCTGGGCTGGCACCTGCTCGATTCCGGGGCGATCTACCGCGCGGTCGGCTACGCCGCCAGCATGGCCGGCATCGACCTGTCCGACGCGGCCGCGGTCACGCGCTGCGCGGAGACCACGAAGATCGTGTTCCGCGACCCGAAGGACGGCGGCGACACCCGCGTCGTGGTGAACGGCCACGACGCCACCGACGAGATCCGCACCGAGACCTGCGGCGCCGCCGCCTCGGCGATCGCGGCGATCCCGTCCGTGCGCGCCGCGCTGTTCGAGAAGCAGCGCTCGTTCCGCAAGCCCCCGGGACTGGTCGCCGACGGCCGCGACATGGGCACGGTGGTCTTCGCCGACGCGGCGTACAAGATCTTCCTGACCGCGAGCGCCGAGGAGCGCGCGAAGAGGCGCTATAAGCAGTTGAAGGAAAAGGGATTGAATGTTACACTCTCATCCCTTCTGCGCGAGATCGAGGCGCGCGACGAGCGCGATGCGACCCGCAAGGTCGCGCCGCTGAAGCCGGCGGCGGGGGCCGTGATCATCGATACGACCGCCGTTCCGGTGGCCGACGTGATCGCGCGCGTACTGGCCGTCGTGCGCCACGAGGCGCGCCAGCAGCATTGAGGATACGCCCGCGAGGGCGAGGCCCGGCGCGATGCGCCGGAAACGCAACGATGCGGAAAGCCCGCATCCACCGAAGGTGGGTCGTCGCCGCGGCGACGGCCTGTTTCATTGACTGGAACCCATATGACTGAAAGTTTCGCTGAACTGTTCGAGCAGAGCCAATCGCTCGCCAAGCTCCGCTCCGGCGCCATCGTGACCGGCACCGTCGTCGAGATCCGTCCCGACGTCGTGGTCGTCAACGCAGGCCTCAAATCCGAAGGCATCATCCCGATCGAGCAGTTCAAGAACGAGAAGGGCGAACTCGAGATCCACGTCGGCGACGACGTCAAGGTCGCGCTCGACGCGATCGAGAACGGCTTCGGCGAAACGATGCTCTCGCGCGAGAAGGCCAAGCGCTCGCTCGTCTGGGACGAGCTCGAGGAGGCGCAGAGCGCCAACGCCGCGATCACCGGCCGCATCTCCGGCAAGGTCAAGGGCGGCTTCACCGTCGACATCAAGGACGTCCGCGCGTTCCTGCCGGGCTCGCTGGTCGACGTGCGCCCCGTGCGCGACCCGTCCTACCTCGAGGGCAAGGAACTCGAGTTCAAGATCATCAAGCTCGACCGCAAGCGCAACAACGTGGTCGTGTCGCGCCGCGCGGTCGTCGAGAGCGAGTTCAGCGCCGAGCGCGAGCAGCTGCTCGACCGCCTGCAGGAAGGCGCGGTGGTCAAGGGCGTCGTCAAGAACCTGACCGACTACGGCGCGTTCGTCGACCTCGGCGGCATCGACGGCCTGCTGCACATCACCGACATGGCGTGGAAGCGCGTGCGCCATCCGAGCGAGGTCGTCAACGTCGGCGACGAGCTCGAAGTGCGCGTGCTCAAGTTCGACCGCGAGCGCAACCGCGTCTCGCTCGGCCTCAAGCAGCTCGGCGAGGACCCCTGGGTCAACATCGCGCGCCGCTACCCGACCGGCACGCGCCTGTTCGGCAAGGTCTCCAACGTCACCGACTACGGCTGCTTCGTCGAGCTCGAGCCGGGCGTCGAGGGCCTGGTCCACGTGTCCGAGATGGACTGGACGAACAAGAACGTCAACCCGGCCAAGGTCGTGCAGGTCGGCGATGAGGTCGAGGTCATGGTGCTCGACGTCGACGAGGAGCGCCGCCGCATCTCGCTCGGCATGAAGCAGACCAGCGCCAACCCGTGGGAAGCGTTCGCCGCGATCCACAAGAAGGGCGACAAGGTGTCGGGCACGATCAAGTCGATCACCGACTTCGGCATCTTCGTCGGCCTGGAAGGCGGCATCGACGGCCTCGTGCACCTGTCCGACATCTCGTGGCAGACCTCCGGCGAGGACCTCGTGCGCAACTTCAAGAAGGGCGACGAGATCGAGGCGGTGGTGCTGGCGGTCGATCCGGAGCGCGAGCGCATCTCGCTCGGCATCAAGCAGCTCGAGCAGGATCCGTTCGGCCAGTACATGGCGGCGCATCCGCGCGGCAGCATCCTGACCGGCACCGTGCGCGAAGTCGACGCCAAGGGCGCGACGATCGACCTCGGCGACGGCGTGGAGGGCTACGTGCGCGCGAACGACATCGCCAAGGAGCGCGTCGACGACGCCACGCAGTACCTCAAGGTCGGCGACACGGTCGAGGCCAAGTTCATCGGCATGGACCGCAAGGGCCGCAGCCTGCAGCTGTCGATCCGCGCGAAGGACGAGGACGAGCTCGCCAGCACGCTCGAGGAGTACCAGAGCGCTTCCGGCGGCACGACCAAGCTCGGCGCGCTGCTGAAGGAGCAGCTCAACCGCTGACGCGACACGCGGCGCGCGGCCTGGTCCGCGCGCCGCCCGCCATCCGCGCGCACCGGTTCCGGTGCGCGTTTTTTTGGAATTTCGAAGACACCGCGATGACGAAGTCGGAGCTAATCGAGTCCCTGGCCGCGCGGCAGAAGCATCTGGCCGCGAACGACGTCGAGCTGGCCGTCAAGAGCGTGCTCGAGCAGATGAGCCAGTCGCTCTCCAGCGGCGAGCGCATCGAGATCCGCGGCTTCGGCAGCTTCTCGCTGCACTACCGGCCGCCGCGCATGGGGCGCAACCCGAAGACCGGCGAGTCGGTCGCGCTGCCGGGCAAGCACGTCCCGCACTTCAAGCCGGGCAAGGAGCTGCGCGAGCGCGTCAACGGCAAGGGCGCCGAGCCGAAGCCCGCCTGAGCCGTCCCGCTTGCGCGTCGCGTCCGCAACGGCGCGGCGTCGCGCCGCGCTCCGGCGCAGGCGCGTCCCGACCGATTATCATGCGCAGGCCGGCCGGCCGTCGAAACCCGCCTGCCGGCGCGATCCCGGACGGATCGCGCGCGGATCGCGGACGCCAGGCCGCCGGTCCGACGCAAGAGGGCCCGGACGTGCGCCGGGCTCGCCGGGTCGAGGACGTGCGGGACGGCACGTTCCGGCATCCTGTTAGCGCCGCCGGTCGACTATGCGCCTGATCCTGATTCCCCTCGTCCTGCTCGTGATCGCCGCGGGCGCCGCGTTCGGCGCGCTGAACGGCGCGCGCGTGCCGGTCGACTTCTATTTCTTCCATCTGGACGCGCCGGCCGGCGCCGCGTTGCTCGCGGCCCTGCTGGCCGGCTGGCTGCTCGGCGGGCTCGTCGCCTGGGTCGGCGAGGTGCCGCGCCTGCGCCGCGAGCTGCGCGACGCGCGCCGCAGGCTGCACGAAGCGCAGGCCGCCGCCGCGCCGCGCGAGGACGCATGAACGAGCTCGCGCTGCTGTTCCTGCTGCTGCCGGTCGCCGCGTTCTCGGGCTGGGTGCTCGGGCGGCGGCGCAGCGAGCGCACGTCCGGCGCGCGCGTCAGCGAGCTGTCGACGAGCTACTTCCGCGGCCTCAACTACCTGCTCAACGAGCAGCAGGACAAGGCGATCGAGGTGTTCCTGAAGCTCGCCGAGATCAACCGCGACACGGTCGAGACGCACCTGGCGCTGGGCAACCTGTTCCGCCGGCGCGGCGAGGTCGACCGCGCGATCCGCGTGCACCAGCACCTGATCGCCCGGCCGAACCTCAGCCAGGAAGAGAAGACCGTCGCGCTGCTCGAGCTCGGCGAGGACTACATGCGCGCCGGCCTGCTCGACCGCGCCGAGACGCTGTTCACCGACCTGGTCGCGATGGACGCGCTCGCGCCCTCGGCGCTGAGGCACCTGATCGGCATCTACCAGCACGAGCGCGACTGGAACAAGGCCATCGAGCACGCGCAGCGGCTGGAGCAGGTGACCGGCGAGTCGCAAGGCGCGACGATCGCGCAGTTCCACTGCGAGCTCGCCGACCAGGCGCGCGCGCAGGGCAACCGCACCGACGCGCGCGCGCACGTGGCGCAGGCGTTCCAGGCCGAGCCGCAATGCGTGCGCGCGAGCATGATCGAAGGGCACATCGAGGCCGCCGACGGCAACCTCGACGGGGCGATCCTGGCGTTCGAGCGCGTCGCCGACCTCGACGTCGACTACGTGCCGGAGATCCTGTCGCCGCTGCTGGACTGCTACGCGCGTGCGCAGCGCATGCAGCGCGCCGAGGAGTTCCTGCTCGACACCACCGAACGCTACCAGGGCGTGTCGCCGGTGCTCGCGCTGGCCAAGCTGTACGCGACGACGCGCGGCGAGGCGGCGGCGATCGAGTTCCTCAACCGCATCCTGCGCCAGCGCCCGTCGGTGCGCGCGCTGATGGCGCTGATCGACGTGAACCTGCACACCGCCAGCGGCGAGGCGCGGGAGAACTTCCTGATCCTGCGCGACCTGACGCGCAAGCTCGTCGAAGGCAAGGCGATGTACCGCTGCAACAGGTGCGGCTTCGGCGCCAAGGCGCATCACTGGCAGTGCCCCAGCTGCAAGAGCTGGGGCTCGGTGCGGCCGATCCACGGCGTCGTCGGCGAGTAGGGCGCGTGGCCGGCGCCGGGCCGTCGTCGGTGTGGATCGCCTGCTCGGCCGCCGCCGCGTTCGCGCTGTCGGCCGCGTCCGTCTGGGCGGCGATCCGCTACGCGCACCGGCGCCGCCTGATCGACCTGCCGGGCCAGCGCCGTTCGCACAAGGTGCCCACGCCGCGCGGCGGCGGCATCGGCATCGTCGCCGCGATCCTGCTCGTCGGCCTGGCGCTGGCGGCCACGTCCGCGGCGGCGCCGATGCCGCCGTTCCTCTGGCTGCTGCCGGCGGTCGCGGCGATCGCGCTGGTCGGGTGGATCGACGACCACGGCGGGCTCGCGGCGCGCACGCGCTTGGCCACGCATTGCGCGGCGGCCGCCTGGGCGCTCGCCGCGCCGTTCTGGCTCGGCGGCGCTGCGCCGCTGCCGCCGGGCTGGCCGTATGCGGCGCTGCTGCCGGTGCTGCTGCTGGCGCTGGCGTGGTCGGTGAACCTGCACAACTTCATGGACGGCATCGACGGGCTGCTCGCGATGCAGTCGCTGTTCGTGTTCGCGACGATCGCGTGGCTCCTGCAGGCGGACGGCTCCGCGCCGGCGTTGCCGTACCTGTCGGTCTGGGCGGCGGCGGTGGCCGGCTTCGTGCCGTTCAATTTTCCGCGCGCGCGCATCTTCATGGGCGACGTCGGCAGCGGCGTGCTCGGCTTCCTCGTCGGCGTGGCGGTGCTGTGGCAGCTGGCCGAGCCGCAGGTCGCCTGGCCCAGCGGCATCGTCGCCTGCTCGGCGTTCGTCGCCGACGCCACCTGCACCTTGCTCTCGCGCATGCTGCGCGGCCGGCGTTGGTATAGTGCGCATCGCGAACACCTGTACCAGTGGCTGGCGCGCAGCGGCTTCTCGCACGCGCAGGTCGTCGCGCTGTACATGAGCTGGAACCTTTTGATCGTGCTGCCCGTCGTCTACTGCATGAATCGCGCATCCGTTCCGCATGCGCCGGCGCTGCTGGCGGGAGGCGTCTACGCGCTGGCCGTCGTCCTGTGGTGCGGCGGCAAGCGCTGGTGCCTGCGCTCGCGGAGGCGGCATGCTGCGTAAGGCCATCGCCGTGATCCATCCGCGCCTGGCGGTCGTCGCGCACGACATGCTGATGGTCTGGCTCGCCTGGACCGCGGTCAGCATGATGCGCTGGTCGCTGGCGCCGAACCCCTCGCCGGTGTCGCTGTTCGACACCGAGGTCTGGCTGGTGCTGGCCGCGCAGGGCCTGATCTTCTGGTGGACCGGCCTCTACCGCGGCCTGTGGCGGTTCGCCAGCGTGCCGGACATCTGGAACATCTTCCGCGCCTGCGTGCTCGGCGCGTTCGCGGTCGCGATCACGCTGTTCCTCTACAACCGCCTGGTCAGCGTGCCGCGCACGGTGCTGGCGATCTATCCGCTGGTGCTGGCCGTGCTGCTCGGCGTGCCGCGGCTGGCCTACCGCTACTGGAAGGACAGCCGCCTGGACTTCGTCACGCGCACGCCGAGCGAGCGCGTGCTGGTGCTCGGCGCCGGCAAGGCCGGCGAGGCGCTGGTGCGCGACCTGCGCCGCGAGAACCGCTACGCCCCGGTCGGCTTCCTCGACGACAACGTGCAGCTGCGCGGCGCGCGCCTGCACGGCATCCCGGTGCTCGGCACGCTCGACCAGCTGCCGCAGCTGGCGCGCGAGACGGCGGCGCAGATGCTGGTCATCGCGATGCCGGCGGCGACCAAGGCGCAGATGCGCCGGGCGGTGGACCTGTGCGAGGAGTGCAACCTGCCGTTCCGCACGGTGCCGCGGCTCGAGGACGTGGTCGCCGGCCGCTCCAGCTTCAACGAGCTCAAGGAGGTCGCGATCGAGGATCTGCTCGGCCGCGAGCAGGTCCAGCTCGACTGGACCGCGATCCGCACGCGGCTCGCCGGCAAGCGCGTGCTGGTGACCGGCGGCGGCGGCTCGATCGGGTCGGAGCTGTGCCGCCAGGTCGCCCGGCTCGGCGCCGAGTCGCTGACGGTGCTGGAGCTGTCGGAATACAACCTGTACATGATCGAGCAGGAGCTCAGGCGCGACTTTCCCGACCTGCTGTTCAACGCTTGGCTGGGCGACTGCGGCGACGCGATGACCTGCACGCGCGTGTTCGAGTCGGCGCGGCCGCAGGTGGTGTTCCACGCCGCGGCCTACAAGCACGTGCCGCTGCTGCAGGGGCAATTGCGCGAGGCGTTCCGCAACAACGTGCTCGGCACGAAGGCCGTCGCCGAGGCGGCCGACGCGCACGGCGCGGACAGCTTCGTGCTGATCTCGACCGACAAGGCGGTCAACCCGACCAGCATCATGGGCGCCTGCAAGCGCGTGGCCGAATTGTTCTGCCAGAACTTCGCGCAGCAGTCGCACACGCGCTTCATCACCGTGCGCTTCGGCAACGTGCTCGACTCGGCCGGCTCGGTCGTGCCGCGCTTCCGCGAGCAGATCCGCGCCGGCGGGCCGGTCACGGTCACGCACCCGGAGATCACGCGCTACTTCATGACGATCCCGGAAGCCTGCCAGCTGATCCTGCAGGCCTCCGTGCTCGGCAACGGCGGCGAGATCTTCGCGCTGGACATGGGCGAGCCGGTCAAGATCCGCGACCTGGCCGAGCAGATGATCCGCCTGGCCGGCCGGCACGGCGACGTCTCGATCGTCTACACCGGGCTTCGCCCCGGCGAGAAGCTGTTCGAGGAGCTGTTCCATCCGCAGGAACGCTACAGCGACACCGCGCACGCGAAGATCTTCCTCGCCCAGCCGCGCTGCATGGCCTGGAGCCTGCTGACGACGCTGCTGCGCCAGGGCGAGCTCGCGGTGCGCGACTTCGACGAGAACATGCTGCGGCGCATCCTCGACCAGCTGCTGCCGGAGTTCGCCGCCAGCGGCGCGCAGGAAGAGGGCGTCGTGGTCGCCTTCGGGCCACGCTGATTTCCAAGGGACATCGCAAAGGACATCGCATGAGCAAGCGTTTGCGCAAAGTGGTCTTCCCCGTCGCCGGTCTCGGCACGCGCTTCCTCCCGGCGACGAAGGTCGTCGCCAAGGAGATGCTGCCAGTGCTGGATCGTCCGCTGATCCAGTACGCGGTCGACGAGGCGGTCGACGCCGGGGCCGACACGCTGGTGTTCGTGACGAACCGCTACAAGCACGCGATCGCGGACTATTTCGACAAGGCCTACGAGCTCGAGTCCAAGCTGGCGCAGTCGGGCAAGAACGACCTGCTGGCGATGGTGCAGGGCACGCTGCCGCGCGACGTGCGCTGCGTGTTCGTGACCCAGCCCGAGGCGCTCGGCCTCGGTCATGCGGTGCTCTGCGCCAAGCCGGTCGTCGGCGACGAGCCGTTCGGCGTGATCCTGCCGGACGACCTGATCTGGAACACCGGCGCCGGCGCGCTGCGCCAGATGGCCGAGCTCTCCGCGCGCGAGGACGCCGGCGTCATCGCCGTGGAGGAGGTGCCGCGCGAGCGGACCGACAAGTACGGCATCGTCGACGCCACGCCGGTCTCCGAGCGCGCGGCGAAGATCCGCATGGTCGTGGAGAAGCCCAAGCCCGAGGTCGCGCCGTCGAACCTGGCGATCGTCGGCCGCTACGTGCTGCCCGGGCGCATCTTCGAGCTGCTCGAGAGCACCGCGCCCGGCGCCGGCGGCGAGATCCAGCTGACCGACGCGATCGAGGCGCTGCTCGCCGAGCAGTCCGTGCTCGCCTACCGCTTCGAGGGCACGCGCTTCGACTGCGGCAACAAGCTCGGCCTGGTCCAGGCGACGCTGCACATGGCGCTGCAGGACGCGCAGATCGCCGAGCAGACGCGCGCGCTGATGCGGAGCATCGCGCCGTGAAGCGCCTCGGCGTCGCGTCGCTCGGGCTGGCGTTCTCGCTGGCCGCCGTGGCGGCGACGCCCGGCGACGGCTTCGAGCGCCTCAAGGCGATCGCCGGGGACTGGCAGGGCGACGCCGGCGGCGGCGCCGCGCTGCGCGTCGGCTACCGGCCGGTCTCGCGCGGCTCGGTGCTGGTCGAGACCTGGCAGCCGGGCACGCGCGCCGAGACGATGACGCTGTTCCATCGCGACGGCGCGCGCGTGCTCGCCACGCACTACTGCGCGCAGGGCAACCAGCCGCGCCTGGCGATGCGCGACGAGGGCGGCGCGTTCGTGTTCGAGTACGTCGACGCGACCAACCTGGCGGACCCCGAGGCCTCGCACCTGCACCGGCTCGTGCTCGCCCCGCAGCGGGACGGCACGCTGGAGCGCACCGAGACCTACCGCAGCCACGGGCGCGAGGAGACCAGCCGGGTGCGCCTGCGCCGCGTCGCGGCGGCGCCCTGACGGTGCGCATGGATCTCGACTGGATCCTCAACCACCTCGGCGAGGACCGCGAGCGCTACTTCGGCGCGGTCGCGCCGCCGGTCGTGCAGTCGTCGATCTTCGCGTTCCCCAGCGTCGAGGCGATGCGCGGGGGCTTTCGCGACGAGGCCGGCCGCCACGTCTACACGCGCGGCAACAATCCGACGGTGGAGATCCTGCGCCGCAAGGTCGCCGCGCTGGAAGGCGCCGAGGACTGCCTGATGTTCGCCAGCGGCGCCGCGGCGATCGCCGCCGGCGTGGTCGCCTGCGTCGCCGGCGGCGACCACGTGGTCTGCGTCGCCCGGCCGTACAGCTGGACGCGCGCGCTGCTGCGCGACCTGCTCGCGCGCTTCGGCGTGGCGACGACGTTCGTCGACGGCAGCGAAGCGTCGGGCTTCGAAGCCGCGCTGACCGCGCGCACGCGCCTGATCGTGCTGGAAAGCCCGAACTCGATGACGTACGAGCAGCAGGACCTCGCCGCGGTGGCGGCGATCGCCCGCGCGCGCGGCATCCGCACGCTGTGCGACAACAGCTACGCCACGCCGCTGAACCAGTCCCCGCTCGCGCTCGGCGTCGATCTGGTGGCGCATTCGGCGACCAAGTACCTGAACGGTCACAGCGACGTCGTCGCCGGCGCGCTGTGCGGCAGCGCCGCGCTGATCGGCGAGGTGTTCCGCGGGCCGTACATGACGTTCGGCGCGATCCTGGCGCCGCACGACGCCTGGCTCGCGATCCGCGGCCTGCGCACGCTGCCGATCCGCATGCAGCGCATCGCCGCCACCACCGCCGCGGTGCTCGCGTTCCTCGAGGCGCATCCGCGCATCCGCCGCGTGTATTCGCCGCATGCGGCCGGCAACGCGCAGCTCGGCCTCACCGAGCGGCAGCTGCGCGGCGCCAGCGGCCTGCTGACGATCGAGCTGGACGTGGAGGAGGTGGCCGCGGTCGAACGCTTCTGCAACGCGCTGGAGCGCTTCCTGATGACCGTGTCCTGGGGCGGCTACGAGTCGCTCGCGTTTCCGGTGTGCGCGGTGTTCCCGGCGCAGGCGCCGCTGCGCCCGCCCGCCGGGCTGCCGCTCAGCCTCGTGCGCCTGTCGATCGGGCTGGAGGACGCCGGCGTGTTGATCGCCGACCTCGAGCGCGCGCTGGCGCGGCTGTGAGGCGCTAGAGGCTCTGCGCGAGCAGGCGCCAGGCCGCCGCGCCGCAGCCGGCGGCCAGTGCGACGAGCGCGGCTGCGCCGGCGAGGCGGCGCCTGCGGATCCGCAGCGCGGCCGCGCCGCGCCGCACCGGCGTGTCGCGCAGCATGCGCATGCCGGCCGGCGGCCAGCGGCCGTCCGCGGCGATGCGGCGCGCCTGGCGCAGCGCGTGGCCGGCGAGCAGCAGCAGGCACAGCCCCGCGGCGAGCAGCGCGCCGCCGATCCCGCGGCGCAGCTCGAAGACCAGCTGCGTCGTCGACAGTGCCTCGGCGCGCAGCGCCAGCCAGTGGCGGAACGCCAGCACGAGCAGCAGCGCGGCGGCCGCCGCGAGCGTCAGCACGATCGCGCTGGTGCGGCGCAGCCGGCGATCGGCCGGCTGGACGTCGTGATCCATGGAGCCTCCCCGCAGAGCGGCGCACTATAGCGCGCACCGCCCCGGCGCGGCGCGCGCGGCTGCTATGCTTGCGCGATGAATCGCTTTCTACCGCTGCTGACGACGCTGGCCCTGGCCGCGTGCCAGAACGCGGCGCACACCGCCGCCGTGCGGCCGGACGCCGCGCCGGCCGCGCCGGCGCTCGCCGGCGAGTACGACAACCACGAGCAGGTCTGGGCGGCGCGCGCCGCCTCGGTCGCGCCGCCGCCGCATCTCCTCGTGCGCATCGAGCCGGCCGCGCAGGAGGACTGGTCGATCTGGTACGTGCAGCTCGACGCCACGCCGCCGCTCGAGGCGCGCTGGGCGATGCGCCGCCTCGACACCGGCCGCGGCGCCGCGCTGATCCCGCATCGCGCGCTGACCGCGAACCCGGCCGTGGGCCAGGCGTTCGACCGGCGCGAATGGGCGCCGCTCGGCGCCTGCGCGCTGCGCGGCACCGCGGGCGCGGGCGTCTTGCGCCTGTCCGCCGACGAGGCGGCCTGCGCACTGCTCGCGCCCGGCGTCGGCGCGCAGGCCTCGCTGCTGCCGCTCGGCGTAGAGGAAGAGGGCGAATGGCTGCGCGTGCGCCTGTACGCCGACCAGGCGCGCGGACCCGACGCGCGCGAGGACCTGCGCAAGGTGGTCCATTTCGCCGGCTGGGCGGCGCTCAACGGCGCGGGCCCCGATGCGGCCGCCGACAACGGCGACTGGCACATGGACCGTACGATCCGCCTGGGCAGCGAAGGAGGGCGGGTGGCGCTGAAATGGCGCGACGGCCGCGCGGCCGGCTGGTCGCTCGGCCTGGAGCGGCTGACCTATCGCGACGGCAACGTGCCGGTGCTCAAGCTCTCGCTGATCGACGACCGCAGCGGCGCGGTGCTGGCCTACGCCTGGGCCAACCCGGAGGCGACGCGCATCGGCCTGAACCTCGGCTGGGCGCAGATCGGCCTGCAGCGCGAGCCCGACGCCGCCGCGCCGCGCTGAAAACCGATTCCCGCCGGCGCGCGGCGCGGCGCCGGCGGGCGACGTCCCGCATCGCAGGAAGAGCGAGAATCCATGGAACCCATCAGCTGGGCCGATTTCGAGAAGGTGCTGATCGTGGCCGGCACCGTCGTGCGCGTCGAGGCGTTTCCCGAGGCGCGCAAGCCGGCGTACAAGGTCTGGGTCGACTTCGGGCCGTACGGCGAGAAGAAGACCAGCGCGCAGATCACGCGCCTGTACGCGCCGCAGGACCTCGTCGGCCGCCAGGTCGTCGGCGTGATCAACTTTCCCGAGAAGCAGATCGGCCCGTTCCGCTCCGAGTTCCTGCTGACCGGATTTCCGACGGACGACGGCGTCGTCGTGACCGCGATCGAGCGGCCGGTGCCGAACGGCACGCGGCTGGCGTAGCGGCCGGAAGCGCGGCTCGCGCGCCGGCGCGAATCCCGTTCCGGCGTGCGAGACGGGATTCGCGCGCGCCGCGCGGCGTCAGACCGCCTCGAAGACGCCCGCCGCGCCCATGCCGGTGCCGATGCACATCGTCACCATGCCGTACTTCTGCTTGCGCCGGCGCAGGCCGTGCACCAGCGTGGCCGCGCGCACCGCGCCGGTCGCGCCGAGCGGATGGCCGAGCGCGATCGCGCCGCCGAGCGGGTTGACCCTGGCCGGGTCCAGGCCGACGTCGCGGATGACCGCGAGCGCCTGCGCGGCGAACGCCTCGTTGAGCTCGATCCAGTCGAGCTGGTCCTGCCGCAGGCCCGCCTGCGCGAGCGCCTTCGGGATCGCCGCGATCGGGCCGATGCCCATGATCTCCGGCGCGACGCCGGCGACGGCGAAGCCGACGAAGCGCGCCAGCGGGGTCAGGCCGTAGGCCTTGATCGCGTGCTCGCTGGCCAGCAGCAGCGCGGCGGCGCCGTCGGAGGTCTGCGAGGAATTGCCGGCGGTGACGCTGCCGCCGAGGCGGAACACGGGCTTGAGCTTGGCCAGCGCCTCGGCGCTGGTGTCCTTGCGCGGGCCTTCGTCGACCGCGACGACGCGGGCGTCGCGGCGCACCGTGCGCGTGGCGAGGTCGGGGTAGCGGTCGTCGAGCGTGAACGGCGCGATCTCGTCGGCGAACTCGCCGGCGGCGATCGCGGCGACGGCCTTCTGGTGCGAGGCGAGGGCGAACGCGTCCTGGTCCTCGCGGCTCACCTTCCAGCGCTCGGCCACCTTCTCGGCGGTGATGCCCATGCCGTAGGCGATGGCGACGTTCTCGTCCTTGAACGCGGCCGGGTTCATGGCGATCTTGTGGCCCATCATCGGCACCATGCTCATCGACTCGGTGCCGCCGGCGATCATCAGGTCGGCCTCGCCGAGGCGGATGCGGTCGGCGGCCATGGCGACGGCCTGCACGCCCGAGGAGCAGAAGCGGTTGATCGTCACGCCGGGCACGGTGTCGGGCAGGCCGGCCAGCAGCACGCCGATGCGCGCCACGTTCATGCCCTGCTCGGCTTCGGGCATCGCGCAGCCGATGACCGCGTCGCCGATGCGCGCCGGGTCGATGCCCGGCGCCTTGGCGAGTGCGGCGCGGATCACGTGCGCCAGCAGGTCGTCGGGGCGGGTGTTGCGGAACACGCCGCGCGGCGCCTTGCCGACCGGCGTGCGCACCGCGGCGACGATGTAGGCGTCCTGTACTTGCTTGGTCATTGGATTCTCCGGGAATCGGGAATGGGGAACCGGGAATCGTCGGTGCGGGGCGATGGGATCGTGGGCGGCTTGCGCTCCTGACGATTCCCCATTCCCGGCCGCCGATTCCCGTCTTCTCAGTTTCTGAGCGGCTTGCCCGTCGCCAGCGTGTGCGCGATGCGCTCCTGCGTCTTGGGCATCTGCGCCAGCTCGAAGAAGTGCCTGCGCTCGAGGTCGAGCAGCCACTGCTCGTCGACCTGCGAGCCGCGCTCGATCTCGCCGCCGCAGAGCACGTCGGCGATGCGCGAGGCGATGATCTCGTCGTGCTCGGAGATGAAGCGGCCCTCGCGCATGTTGACCAGCACCATCTTCAGGGAGGCCGTGCCGACGTCGCCGGCGACGACGACGTGGTGCGCCGGCAGCGGCGGGCGGTAGCCGGCGTCGGCCAGCGCCGCGGCGACGCGCCTGGCCACGTGCAGCAGCTCGAAGCTGTTGAACACGACCACGTCGCTCTCGCGCAGCAGGCCGAGCTGCTTGGCCTCGAGCGCGCTGCCGGACAGCTTCGCCTGTGCGACCGCCTCGAACATGCGCTTGATCTCCGGGAACGCGTCGCCGTCGGCGGCGCGCTGCGAGGCGCGCACGGCGATCTCCTTGAGGCCGCCGCCGGCCGGCAGCAGCCCGACGCCGGCCTCGACCAGGCCGATGTAGCTCTCCAGCGCGGCGACCGTGCGCGCGCAGTGCATCTGGAACTCGCAGCCGCCGCCGAGCGCGAGCCCGCGCACCGCGGCGACCACCGGCACCAGGGCGTACTTGATGCGCTGGCTGGTCTTCTGGAAGTTGGCGATCATCGACTCCAGGCGCTGCATCTGGCCGCCCTGCACGAAGCCGAGCATGCCCTTGAGGTCGGCGCCGGCCGAGAACGCGTCGCCCGTCTGCCAGATCACCAGCGCCTTGAGGTTCCTCTCGGCGTAGTCGATCGCCTGCTGGATGCCTTCGAGCACGGCGTCGTTGACCGTGTTCATCTTGGTCTTGAACGAGACGATGCCGACGCCGTCGTCGCCGAGCGTCCACAGCCGCACGCCGTCGTTCTCCCACAGCGTCGCGCCGGCGTCGAACGTCTCGCCGAGCAGCGCGTCGGGATGGAGCTGGCGCGCGTAGACCGGATGCGTCGAGCGCGGCTCGTAGTTGCCGGTGCGCGGCGAGTACGAGCCGGCCGCGCGGTGCACGCCGTCGACCTGGGCGACCCAGGGCGGCAGCGGCGCGCTGCTCATCGCCTTGCCGGCGGCGATGTCCTCGGCGATCCACCCGGCCACCGCGGCCCAGCCGGCCGACTGCCAGGTCTCGAAAGGCCCGAGCTTCCAGCCGTAGCCCCAGCGGATCGCGAGGTCGACGTCGCGCGCGGTCTCGGCGATGTCGGCCAGGTGGTAGGCCGAGTAGTGGAAGAGGTCGCGGAACACGGCCCAGAGGAACTGCGCCTGCGGGTCGGCCGAGGCGCGCAGCCTGGCGAACTTCTCGGCCGGGTTCTTCACCGCGAGGATCGCGGCGACCTCGTCGGACGGCTTGGCCGTGGCCGGCACGTAGTCCCCGGCGCGCACGTCGAGCACGACGATGTCCTTGCCGGCCTTGCGGTAGATGCCGGCGCCGGACTTCTGCCCGAGCGCGCCCTTGGCGACCAGCGCCGACAGCCAGGCCGGCGCGGCGAAATGCGCGTGCCACGGATCCTCCGGCAGCGTGTCGGCCATCGTCTTGATCACGTGCGCCATCGTGTCGAGGCCGACGACGTCGGCGGTGCGGTAGGTGGCGCTCTTCGGCCGGCCGATCGCGGGCCCGGTCAGCGCGTCGACGAGGTCGAAGCCGAGGCCGAACGCCTCGGTGTGGTGCATCGTGGCCAGGATCGAGAACACGCCGATGCGGTTGCCGATGAAGTTCGGCGTGTCCTTGGCGTAGACCACGCCCTTGCCCAGCGTCGTGGTCAGGAACGCCTCGAGCCCGGCGAGCACGTCGCGGTCGGTCTCGCGGCCGGGCACCAGCTCGACCAGGCGCATGTAGCGCGGCGGGTTGAAGAAATGGACGCCGCAGAAGCGCGGCCGGAGCTTCATCGGCAGGGCGTCGGCCAGCGCGCCGATCGACAGGCCGGAGGTGTTGCTCGCGACCACGGCCGAATCGGACAGGTATGGCGCGACCTTCTTGTAGAGGTCGAGCTTCCAGTCGAGCCGCTCGGCGATCGCCTCGACGACCAGGTCGCAGCCGCGCAGGGCCTCGAGGTCCTCGTCGTAGTTGGCCGGCGTGATCGCGTCGGCGCGCGACTTCTCCGCCAGCGGCGCCGGCGAGAGCCTGGCCAGGTTCGCGATCGCCTTCTGCACGATGCCGTTCTTGCCGCCCTCCTTCGCGGGAAGGTCGAACAGGAGCGTCTCGACGCCGGCGTTGGCGAGATGCGCGGCGATCTGCGCGCCCATGACACCGGCGCCGAGCACGGCGGCCTTGCGGATACGAAGAGGCGTGAAAGTCATCGATGGCTCCGATAGGGAAAGTCGGTCGGAAACCGCCGGCGCGCGCCGCGCGGCGCGGCCGCTCGGCGGATCCGCCCGGCGGCGGAAAACGCTAGGGTGCCCTGAGGCCCGCGGCGGCGAAGCGCACCAGGTGGCGCGCCGTCTGCTCGCGGTGGCTGGTCTCGCTGACGTCGTTCTTGCGCTTGATCATGCCGAAATCCGCCATCGCGTAGGTGAGGGCGCCGGCGACGATGTCCAGACGCCAGTAGAGCTCCTCCTTGTCCAGGTGCGGCAGCAGGCGCGCGAACGCCGCGGCGAACTCGCGCAGCACGTGGCCGTAGTTGTCGGACAGGAACTTGCGCAGGCGCTCGTCGTGCTCGGCGTAGGCGCGCGCCAGCACGCGCACGAACGCCGCGCCGCCGGCGCTGTCCATGGACTGCTCGAGGGCCGGGCGGACGAACGCGTCGAGCACGTCCTCGAGCGCGGGCTCGGGCTTGGCGGTCGCCGCGGCGAGGGCGGCGAGCCGGTGCCGGTTGAGCTCGTCGAGGCGGCGCCTGAAGACCTCCTCGATCAGGCTCTCCTTCGAGCCGAAGTGGTAGTTGACGGCGGCGAGGTTCACGTTCGCCGCCGCGGTCACCTGGCGCAGCGAGGCGCCGGCGAAGCCGTGGCGGGCGAACAGCGTCTCGGCGACGCCGAGGATGCGTTCCTTGGTCGAGAAGCTGGCCGGAGCCGTGCGCACAGCGGGATTCCAACGAGTCAAACGATCGTTTGAATGGTAGGCGAGCGCGTACGAGGCGTCAAACTCACGCAAGCTCTCGCTGAAAAACTCTGCGGAATTAGCTAGAATTCGGCACGATATTGTGAGCTAAGCCCGCGGATTGGCGCGGCTTTGGCGTTATAACGGCGTTACGCCGTTCCCCGATCGAAAAACCACCCCACGGAGACCTGCAGCATATGGCGCTGGAGCGCACCCTTTCCATCATCAAGCCCGACGCGGTCGCGAAGAACGTCATCGGCGAAATCTACGCCCGCTTCGAGAAGGCCGGGCTCAAGGTCGTCGCGGCGAAGATGAAGCATCTGTCGCGCAAGGAAGCCGAAGGTTTCTATGCGGTGCATCGCGAGCGTCCGTTCTTCGGCGCGCTCGTCGAGTTCATGATTTCCGGCCCGGTCATGATCCAGGTGCTGGAAGGCGAGGGCGCGATCGCCAAGAATCGCGAGCTGATGGGCGCGACGAACCCGAAGGACGCCGCGCCGGGCACGATCCGCGCCGACTTCGCCGACTCGATCGACGCCAACGCCGTGCACGGTTCCGACGCGCCGGAGACGGCGCAGGTCGAGATCGCCTACTTCTTCGCCACGACCGAGCTCTGCCCGCGCTGAACGCGCCGACCGCGATGAAAGACCCCGTCGTCCAGGATCCCTCCACCGAGCGCGCCGGCGCCGCTCCGGCCGCCGGCGCCGCGCCGGCGGCCGCGCGCCGCCCGAACCTGTTCGACTACGACCGCAAGGGGCTGCGCGAGCTGTTCGCGCAGCTGGGCGAGAAGCCCTACCGTGCCGACCAGGTCATGAAGTGGGTCTACCACCGCCACGTGACCGACTTCGCGCAGATGACCGACGTCGGCAAGGCGCTGCGCGACAAGCTCTCCGCGGCGATCGAGATCGTCCCGCCGAGCACGCTGTTCGAGAAGCAGGCCGCCGACGGCACGCACAAGTGGCTGCTCGGCATGGACGGCAGCAACGCGATCGAGACGGTGTTCATCCCGGAGACCTCGCGCGGCACGCTGTGCGTGTCCTCGCAGGTCGGCTGCGGCCTGAACTGCCAGTTCTGCTCGACCGCGACGCAGGGCTTCAACCGCAACCTGTCCGCGGCCGAGATCGTCGGCCAGGTCTGGGTCGCGGCCCGGCACCTCGGCAACGTGCCGCACCACCAGCGCAAGCTCACGAACGTCGTCATGATGGGCATGGGCGAGCCGCTGCTGAACTTCGACAACGTCGTCACCGCGATGAGCGTCATGCGCGACGACCTCGGCTTCGGCCTGGCCAACAAGCGCGTCACGCTGTCGACCGCCGGGCTGGTGCCGATGATCGACCGGCTGTCGGACTCGAGCGACGTGTCGCTGGCGGTGTCGCTGCACGCGCCGAACGACGAGCTGCGCACCGAGCTGGTGCCGCTCAACAAGAAATACCCGATCGACGAGCTGCTCGCGGCCTGCGCGCGCTACGCGGCGCGCCGCCCGCGCGCGACGATCACGTTCGAGTACACGCTGCTCAAGGGCGTCAACGACAAGCCCGAGCACGCGCGCCAGCTGATCAAGCTGATGCGCCGCCTGCCCTCGAAGGTGAACCTGATCCCGTTCAACCCGTTCCACGGCACGCGCTTCGAGCGCCCCGACGAGGAGGCGATCCGCGCGTTCCAGAAGATCCTGCTCGACGCCAACGTGCTGACCATGGTGCGCCGCACGCGCGGCGACGACATCGACGCGGCCTGCGGCCAGCTCAAGGGCATGGTCGCCGACCGCACGCGGCGCCAGGCGGAGTTCCGCCGCAAGCTCGAGGAGGGCGTGGCGCATGCGGCCTGAGCGCGCCGTCCTCGCATTCGCGCTGGCGGCCGCGACGGCCCTGCTGGCCGGCTGCGGGACCGCCGGCTCGGTCAAGAGCGAAGACGCCGCCACGCAGCGCCAGGACGCCGCGCGCGTGCACACCGAGCTCGGCCAGAAGTACCTGCAGCAGGGCAAGCTCGAGCTCGCGCTGGAGAAGCTCAACAAGGCGCTGTCGTTCGATCCCGACTACGTCGACGCGCACACCGTGATCGCCGTGCTCTACGAGAACATCGGCGACGCCGCCAAGGCCGAGGAGCACTACCGCCGCGCCGCGCAGCTCAGGCCCAAGGGCGGCAGCGAGCTCAACAACTACGGCGCGTTCCTGTGCAAGCTCGGCCGCTACGACGAGGCGCAGGCGCATTTCCAGCGCGCGATCGCCGACCCGTTCTACCGCACGCCGGCGGTGGCGATGACCAATTCCGGCACCTGCCTGCTGAAGGCGGGCCGGCGCGACGACGCCGAGAAGATGCTGCGCCAGGCGCTGGAGCTCAATCCGAACGACGGCGAGGCGCTGTTCCAGCTCGCCTCGGTGCTGTACGAGAAGGGGGAATACTTCAAGGCGCGCGCGTTCATGCAGCGCTTCGAATCGGCCTCGCAGCCGCGCCCCGACGCGCTGCTGCTCGGCCGCAACATCGAGCTGCGCCTCGGCAACGGCCGGGCCGCGGGCGATTACACGCGCAAGCTGCTGCAGGGCTTTCCGGAGTCGCAGCAGGCCAAGTCCTTGAGCGTGCAAGGCTAGGGAATCATGGGCAGGAAGGAGGATCGGGAACCGGCTTCGCCCGGCCCGATGGGAACGGGGGCGACCGTCGACAGGCACGCCGAAGACGTGCCGGCGGTCGGTGAATCGAATGCGGAAGGCGGCGCTCCACAGATGACGCTGCCATTGTCCAGAGGAATCCACGCGATGAGAGCCGTAGAGGCCACCGAAGTGAACGACCCGAATCAGGGTTCCGCGGCGTACGAAGGCGAGGCGATGCACGAAGGCGGAGGGGACCGCCTGGGCCAGCGCCTGCGGGCGGCGCGCGAGCGGCACGGCTGGAGCCTGGCGGACGTCTCGGCGAAGCTGAAGCTGCCCGCCCGCCTGATCGCCCGCCTGGAAGACGACGACTACGAAGGCCTGACGCAGGGCGTGTTCCTGCAGGGCTACCTCGGCAGCTACGCGCGCCTGGTCGGGATCCCGGTCGAGGACGCCGCGCGCGTGGCCGCGCAGCACGTGCATGCCGCGCCGCTGGTCGCGACCGGCACGATCTCGCGCTCGCGCTACCTGTTCGACCGCTACTCGGTCAGCGCGACGTACCTGATCCTGACCGCGATCATCGTCGTGCCGGCGGTCTGGCTGGCCACGCACGGCGGCCTCGAGCAGAACCTCGCGCGCACGACGCCGCTCGACCCGCCGGCGAACCTCGCCGCCGCGCCCGCGCACGACGCCGCCGCACCCGCGGCCGGCACCGAGCCGCCGGCCGCGCTCGCGTCCGCGCCGGCCGCGCCGGTCGACGGACAGGCCACGCAGTCGCAATCGCTGGCGCTGCCGCAGCGCGCCGAGCAGTCGCCGGTCATCGCCTCGATGACGCCGTTCCCGGCCGCGCCGGCGCCCGCGCCGGCCACGCCGCCGCAGGACGCCGCGGCCGAGCCGCCGGCCGCCGTCGGCAGCGGCGCGCATACCGTGGAGCTCAAGCTCAAGGAGCAGAGCTGGGTCGAGGTCACCGCCGCGGACGGGCGCAAGCTCGAATACGGCATGCTCGCCGCGGGCAGCGAACGCAGCTACCGCAGCGACGGCCCGGTCTCGGTGCGCATCGGCAACGCGCAGGGCGCGCAGGTGCGCTCCGACGGCGCGCCGGTCGACCTGGCGCCGTTCCAGCGCGGCAACGTCGCCCACCTGAAGCTGTTCGGCGACGGCGGCGAGAGCCGCAGCGAGCAGTAGCCCCGGCGGCTCCGGCTGGCGCCGCGCCGGCCGGACGCGCTGCCTGCCTCCACGCCCTGGGAGCGACGTCCCGATGACGAGCCCGCCGGCGGACCACGCCGCGTCCTTCGCGCGCGTCTGCGGCGCGATCGCCGTCGCCGGCGTCGCCGTGTTCGCCGGCGTCTGCCTCGGCGTGCAGGTCCTGCGCACGGATCTCGACTGGGCGGCCGCGCCGCTCAGCTACTACCTCACCGGCGACTACGGCGCGGTCGTGCAGGCCGCCTACGTCGCCCTGTCCGTGGCGCTGGCCGCGCTCGGCGCCGGCTTTTATCGCGGATCGGCCGCGGCGCGCAGCGCCGCGCCGCTGCTGCTGTTCGTCGCCGCCGCCGCCGCGCTGACCGTCACCGCCGCGAGCGAGGCGGCCAAGGCGCAGGGGCAGCGCGAGTTCTGGGCCTTCGTGCACGGCCTTGCGGCGCAGACGACGTTTCTCTGCGTCACCGTGGCGATGATCCTGCAGGCGCTGCGCCTGCGCCTGGATCGACGCTGGCGCGCGTGCTTCGTGCCCATGCTCGTGCTCGCCTTCGCCGCGTTCGCCGCGCTGTGGGTGCACGCGCTCACGCATGCGCTGCCGCGCGGCCTGTCGCAGAAAGCGGTCGTCGTGCTGATCCTCTTCTGGCTCGGCTGGGCCGCGATCGCGCTGAGGCGCCTGCCGGCCGGCGACCCGGCGGACGCCGCGTAGCGGCGGCGATCCGCGCGGTCGCGCGCGCCGAAGCGGGAAGGGCACGGAACGGACGGGGCTTTCCCGCTCGCGCGTATGCGCGAATGATGCGCAGCCGGCCGGGCGCCGGCCACAGGCGTTCGCGTGGCCAGGCTGTCGCTCTTCATGCGCGCATCGAAGGCAGAAGCCGCAGGCACGGAGCCGACGAAGCAGGCGGAAGCCGGGATTCTCCTTCGTGTCCTTGGTGGTTCAAGCTTGTCGTTTCCCTGAACGCGAGAAACAAGAGCCCGAGCACGCACGCGCGCCCTTCGTGTTTTCTCCGTGTTCTGCGAACACGTGCCGACGCCGGGCGCATCGCTGGAATTCCGCAGCGAACGCGCGATCCCGCACATGCGCGAACGCCGGGCGAACGCGACGGACGATGAACGCGCGGCCCGCACGAGCGCGGCGATTCATCCGCGGCCGGCTACCTTGGGCGGCGTCTTGCGATCCGGATGCCGCCATGTCGGGTGAACTGAAGGACCTCCTCGCCATCGTCGGGCCGCCGCTCGCGGCCCTGCTGCTCGGCCTGCTGGTGCGCCGCCTGCTGCTCGCCGCCGCGCGCCGCGCCCGCGCGCAGGGCACGCAGCGCTTGCGCGCACGCGTGACGCAGGTGGTCGCCGCGCCGGCGTCGGTCGCGCTGCCGCTGTTCTTCCTCGACCTGGCGGTGGCGGCGATGCCGCTGCCGCCGGACGTCGCCGGCGGCGTGCAACACGCCCTCGGCATCGGCGGCATCCTCTGCGTCACCTGGCTGCTCGTGCGCGTCATCGGCGCGCTCGAGCGCCGCGTGCTGCGCCTGCATCCGGTCGAGGTCGCCGACAACCTGTCCGCCCGCCGCGCCCGCACGCAGGCACAGGTGATCAGCGGCGCGCTGCAGGGCGCCGTCGTGCTGGTCGGCGTGGCGTGCGCGCTGATGACGTTTCCGCAGATCCGCCAGATCGGCGCGACGCTGCTCGCCTCGGCCGGCATCATCGGCCTGGTCGCCGGCATCGCCGCCAAGCCGGTGTTCGGCAACCTGATCGCCGGGCTGCAGATCGCGATCACGCAGCCGATCCGCTTCGACGACGTCGTCATCGTGCAGGGCGAATGGGGCCGCATCGAGGAGATCACCAGCGCCTACGTCGTGGTGCGCATCTGGGACGAGCGGCGCCTGGTCGTGCCGCTGCAGTGGTTCATCGAGCACCCGTTCGAGAACTGGACGCGCACCACCTCGCAGCTGCTCGGCACCGCGTTTCTGTGGCTGGACTACCGCGCGCCGATGCCGGCGATCCGCGACGAGCTCAGGCGCATCTGCCAGACCGACGAACGCTGGGACGGGCGCGTGTGCGTCGCGCAGATCACCGATGCCGACCGCAACGTCGTCCAGGTGCGCCTGCTGGTCAGCGCGCGCAATTCCGGCGACCTGTTCGACCTGCGCTGCGCCGTGCGCGAGCGCATGATCGCGTTCCTCGAGGCGCGCCATCCCGAGGCGCTGCCGCTGCTGCGCGTGGACTTGGCGCGCGGGGACAGCCGGCAGCAGGCGTCGCACGCGCCGCCCACGTCGCACGCGGCCGCCGAGCAGACCGTCTCGCCCGGCGCCGAGGACGTCAACGCGGCCGACCTCGCCGCGCCGGCGGAGCGCGACTGAGACGCGCGCTCGCTTGAGCGTGCCGCCCGCGTGGGGCTAAGCTCGCCGGCTATGCCTACTTCGCTGATCGTCGTCGACGACTTCCTCGAGCAGCCGCACGAGCTGCGCAGCGCGGCGCTGCGCCTGACCTATCCGGAGCAGGACGGCGCGTTTCCCGGGCGCAACTCGCTGCAGAGGATCACGATCGACGGCCTCGTCGAGCAGGTCTCGCGCATCGTCGGCGAGCCGCTCGGCCTGATGACGCCGCCGCAGTCGCACGCGAAGTGCCGCATCACGCTCGGCGGCGACAAGGGCAGGGCGTCGGTGCACGTCGACAAGGCCTACTGGTCCGGCATCCTCTATCTCACGCTGCCGGAGGACTGCCAGGGCGGCACCGACTTCTTCCGCCACAAGCGCACCGGCACCGACCGCGGGCCGCTCAACCGCGAGGAGCTCGCCGCGATGGGCTTCTCCTCGATCGAGGAGATGCACCGCGAGATCATCGAGAAGGACAGCAACGACAGCTCGGCCTGGGAGCTGACGATGCGCGTGCCGATGCGCTTCAACCGCCTCGTGCTGCTGCGTCCCTGGCTGTGGCACACGGCCGGCCCCGGCTTCGGCGACCGCATCGAGAACGGCCGGCTGGTGTACCTGATGTTCTTCGGCGCCGGCCGCCACTGACCGGCGCCGCACCGGCGCGGTTGAACGTGCGCGCGCGCGTCCGCACGTCCTGACGATCCCCTCAAGGAGACGCGCCATGGCACCCCGAATCTCCGCCTCCGCGGCGGGCCGCTTCCTCGTCGGCGGCGACGTCGCCGTCAACCGCCTCGGCTTCGGCGCGATGCGCATCACCGGGCGCGGCATCTGGGGCGAGCCGGAGGATCCGGCCGGCGCCCGCGCCACGCTGCGGCGCCTGCGCGAGCTCGACGTCGACCTCGTCGACACCGCCGACAGCTACGGTCCCGAGGTCAGCGAGAACCTGATCCGCGAGACGCTGCATCCCTACCGCGGCATGCTGGTCGCGACCAAGGGCGGCCTGACCCGGCACGGCCCGGACGTCTGGCGCCCGCTCGGCCGCCCGGAATACCTGCGCCAGTGCGTGCTGATGAGCCTGCGCAGGCTCGGCGTCGAGCGCATCGACCTCTGGCAGCTGCACCGCATCGATCCGAAGGTGCCGCGCGACGAGCAGTTCGGCGTCATCGCCGAGATGCTCCAGGAAGGGCTGATCCGCCATGCCGGGCTCAGCGAGGTCTCGGTCGAGGAGATCGAGGCGGCGCGCAAGGTGTTTCCGGTCGCGACCGTGCAGAACCTCTACAACCTCGCCAACCGGCAGAGCGAGGACGTGCTCGACTACTGCGAGCGGCACGGCATCGGCTTCATCCCGTGGTATCCGCTCGCCGCCGGCGCGCTGGCCGGCCCCGGTTCGACGCTCGCCGGCGTCGCGCAGCGCCTCGGCGCGAGCAGCGGGCAGGTGGCGCTGGCGTGGCTGCTCAGGCGCTCGCCGGTCGTGCTGCCGATTCCCGGCACCGGGCGCGTGGCGCACCTGGAGGAAAACGTCGCCGCGGCGTCGCTCGCGCTCGGCGACGAGGACTTCGCCGCGCTGACCGCCGCGCGCGCCTGAGGCGCGGGCCGGCCGCGCCGCGGCCGGCCCGCGGTTCGCCGCACCTGCGCGGCCGCGTCGGCGTGCACCTTCCGCGGTTCGCCGCCGCGCGCTCGCCATCGCGTTTCCTCGCAACGCCATGCGGGCCGGCCGCGTGTCCGGTGTGCCGATCCTGCGCATTGCGCGCGGCGCTGCGACCGGCCGCATTTCCCGCCCGTCCGAGCCGCCGATCCGAAGCGATCCGCTCGCTTCGCGGCCTTCACTCGACGGGGAACCCATCCGCATGAAACGTCTCGCCTGCTACTGTTTCGCCATGTCCGCCGCGCTCGCGACCGCCGGCGCCGCGGCCGGGCACGCCGCCGCATCGGTGCCGCCGCGCGATGCGCGCCTCGCCGGCGGTGGCGCCGGCCCCACGGATGCCGGCTGCGCGGCCGGCGCGCCCGGCCTCGTCGTCCACGACGACGGCCTGGTCGACAACGGCTACAACTATGCGGCGCCCGCGACCGACGCCCGCTTCGTCGCGAAGTTCACCCCGCCTGCGTACCCGGCCACGTTCTCGCGCGTCTGCGTCTCGCTGTTCTCGGACGCCGGCGTGGAGGCGCTCGACTACGAGATCCTCGTCTACGCGGACGACGGCCCCGGCGGCAGCCCGGGCACGCTGCTCGGCGCGCAGCCGGTGGCCGGCGGCCGCGTGCTGCAGCTGCTCGACCTGCCGTTCACGCCGCGGTTCGAGTCGTTCGACATCGCCGATCTCGGCGTGAACCTCGAATCGGGCAGCGCCTACGTCGGCCTGCGCTGGAATCCGTCGAAGGACGGCGCCGGCGAGGTCTACCTGTCGGCCGACGAATCGCCGGCGACGCCGGCGGCCGCCGGCTATGCCGCGGCGGACGGCGGCGCATGGACGCCGCTCGACCAGCACCATGCCGCGTACCGCGCGCTGATGATCCGCGCGACGGCCGGCGCCGGCGGCCCGCGCGCGCCGTGGCTGCGCGCGGCGTTCGCGCCGGCGCGCATCATGAACGGCGAGACCAGCACGCTGTCGATCCGGCTCAGCAACGTCAGCCAGCCGAGCGCGGCGGTGCTGTCCGAGGCGTTCGTCGCCGCGCTGCCGGCCGGCATGTCGATCGCCGGCGTGCCGGACGCCCGCACGACCTGCCTCGGCGACCTCGCCGCGGTGCCCGGCGCCGGCACGTTCTCGCTGGCCGCCGGCGCGGCGATTCCCGCCGGCGCGACGTGCACGATCCAGGTCGACGTGACCGCATCGGCCTCGGGCGACTACTTCCACGTGATCCCCGCCGGCGCGCTGAAGACGCAGCACGGCGACAACGCCGAGGCCGCGCAGGCGAGCCTGCACGTCGGCTACGTGTTCCCCGAGCCGTACTGCGACGCGCGCTTCCCGGCCGAGGTGTGGCCGATCACGCAGGTGACGTTCGCCGGCATCGACCAGGCCAGCGACGCCGCGATCGCCGGCTCGCCGGCGCTGGAGGACTTCACCGCGGTCGTCGGCCGTGCCGCCGCGGGGCAGGTGCTGCCGATGACGGTGGCGGGCGCATCCGGCGGCCCGGCCCGGGTCACCGCGTACGTCGACTGGAACCGCAACGGCGCGTTCACCGATCCCGGCGAGACCTACGCGATCGGCGAGCTGGCCGCCTCGGACGGCCGCGACGGCGTGCACGTCGCCGCCGCCATCGCGGTGCCGGCGACGGCCGCGGGCGCCACGCGCCTGCGCGTGGCCAAGGTCACCGGCGGCCCGGACGAGCCGTGCAACTGGCTCGGCTTCGGACAGGCCGAGGACTACACGCTCGTGATCGATGCCGCCGACGCGATCTTCACCGACGGATTCGACGCGGGACTTCGGTAAACCTTTCGCCGCACCGGCGGCATCCCAGGCCATGCCTGCGCGGCGGATCGTCCGCCGCGCGCGAATCCAAGGGAAGGTCCATGGAGAAAATCGACGTGCGGCGCGCGGTGCGGTACGCGTCGGCGATGCTGGGCGGCCTTCTCGCCGCGAGCGCGGCGCAGGCCGCGTGCGACGGCGGCGTCTACCGCGGCGGCGCGAAGGACGAGGCGGTCGTCGTGATGCGTCCGTCGGCGCCGGCCGGCGCCGCGCCGCGCTACACGTTCCTCGACGGCCGCCGCGGCGACGTCGCCGCCGGCGGCGAGGTGCGCTGCGAGGGCGGCGCGCTGCAGGTGAAGGGGCGCGACGGCGCCTATGCGGCCTGGGCGAAGGTGCCGCTGGTGGAAACGCCGACGCGCTTCGCCAGCCACGACACCGAGCTCGCCGGCGTGCTGATCGAAGCCGCGGACGTCGCCGCAGGCCGGCGCAAGGCGCCGCTGGTCGTCCACGTGCACGGCTCGGAGAAGACGCCGGCGATCGGCAGCTACTATCCCTACGTCATGGCCGCGCTGGGGAACACGGCGTTCGCCTACGACAAGCGCGGCACCGGCGCCTCCGGCGGCGACTACACGCAGAACTTCGAGCTGCTCGCCGACGACGCGGCGGCGGCGCTGCGTGAGGCCCGGCGCCTCGCCGCCGGGCGCCATTCGCGCGCCGGCCTGTTCGGCGGCAGCCAGGGCGGCTGGGTGGCGCCGCTCGCCGCCGCGCGCGCCGGCGCGGACTTCGTCGCGGTCGGCTTCGGCCTGGTGATGTCGCCGCTGGAGGAGGATCGCGAGCAGGTCGTCTCCGAGCTGCGCCGCCGCAAGTACGACGAGGCGGCGATCGCCAAGGCGCGCCTCGTCGCCGACGCGGCCGGCGCCGTCATGGCCTCGCATTTCACCGCCGGCTTCGACCGCGTCGCCGAGATGAAGCGGCGCTACGCCGGCGAGCCCTGGCTGCGCGAGATCGGCGGCGAGTTCACCGGCCGCATCCTCGAAGGCGACGAGGCCGAGCTGCGGCGCGTCGGCGCGCCGCTGCTGGACAACCTCAACATCCTGTGGAACTACGACGCGGTCGGGGTGATCCGCGCGCTGGACGTCCCGCAGCTGTGGGTGATCGCCGGCGAGGACCGCGAGGCGCCGGGCGACGTCACGCGCGAGCGCCTGGCCGCGCTGGCGCGCACCGGCAGGCCGATCGACCTCTACGTGTTCCCGCATACCGACCACGGCATGTACGAGTTCACCGAGGACGCCGACGGCACGCGCCACGTCACGCGGATCACCGACGGCTACTTCCGTCTGCTCGGCGACTGGATCGCCGGCGACCTGAAGGCCGGCTACGGACGCGGCGAGAAGATCCGCTGACGCGACGACGCGGGCTTCGCGGCTGCGCGCACCGCGGCCGGTCAAGCCGGGACCGCGCCCGCTTGCCGGTCGCGCTCGAGCGCGAGCAGGTGCCGCTCGATCGCGAACACGTGCTCGTCGTCCGCGCCGAGCCCGCGCAGCGCCTCGGCCAGGTGCAGCAGGTAGTCGCGGTTGGTGCCGCTCGGCCCGGCCGCGGCGGCGATCTGCCGCGCGATCTCGGCCTCGCCGGCCGGGCCCAGGTACGCCGCATTGTCCTCACCGGCCACGTAGACCAGCCCCTCGACCGCGCGGCCGTCGTCGAGCTCGATCGCGAGCGCGTGGCGCAGGTAGCCGTTCTTCTCGCGGTGGTCGAGGTGGGCGAACACCCCGGGCGTGATCAGATAGGCCATGCCGACGCAGACCGCGCCGGGCGCGCGGATCAGCGTGGCCACGCGGCCGGGCGCCTCGGGCGTGCCGCGATGGTCGTGCGAGCCCTGCCAGAAGCGCCGCGACCAGCCGCGGACGCGCGCCGGGCGGCGCTCGAGGTACGGGAAGTCCGCCTTGTAGATCAGCGAACCGTAGCCGAACAGCCACACCTCGCGCTGGCCGTCGAAGCGCGTCATGCGCCGGTTGATCGCGATCGTGTTCGTGGACATGGGACCGGGCACGGGGAAACCGGCGCAGTCTAGCCGCCCGGCGCCGGCCGCGCCGCCGGCATGCGGGCGGCCGGTGCATGGCTTATCCTTCGGCGTTTTCGGACATCCGGCTTTCTCCCCATGACCGACACGCCCGACGACACGCTGCCCGACCGCCTCTCGGTGAACCCGAAGAGCCCGTTCCACGACGCCGAGGTGCTCGCCCGCGGCGTCGGCATCCGCTTCAACGGCGGCGAGAGGACCGACGTCGAGGAATACTGCGTCAGCGAAGGCTGGATACGCGTGGCGGCCGGCCGCGCGCGCGACCGCCACGGCAATCCGATGACGATTAAGCTCAAGGGCGAGGTCGTTCCCTATTTCCTCGACGTGCAGGCCATGCGATGAAGTTCATGGTGATGATCTACGCGGACCCGGCGCTGATCGACGCGCTGCCGGCCGGCGAATACGACGCGATGATGCGCGGCTGCCTCGAGCACGCCGAGGAGCTGCGCGTGCAGGGCCGCGTGCTCGACTCGCAGCAGCTCGAGCCGCCCGCGACGGGCAAGACCGTGCGCGTGCGCGGCGGCCGCACCAGCGTCGTCGACGGGCCGTTCGCCGAGACCAAGGAGATCCTCGGCGGCTACAACATCGTCGAAGCGGCGGACATGGACGAGGCATTGCGCATCGCCCAGGAGTTCCCCTGGGCGCGGGTCGGCTGCATCGAGGTGCGCCCGGTGCGCGACTTCGCCGCGGTGCGGCGCAGCCACGGCCTGGCCTGATCCGCCGGCAGGGCGGCGGCGGGCACCACGCCTGGCGGTCGGAAGCCGGGAAGCGCTCTCGCGCCGGCGCGGCGCCTGCCTCGCCGGATCAACGACTTGGCGCCGCGATCCGGCGGCGCTGCGGCGCCGCCGTCCTGCCTCCGGCGGCGGCTAGCCCATTGGTCATGCTCACAACGCGCCGTTCGCGCACTATCGTGCGTGCTTTCCCCCGAAGGACGACACGCATGCAACGCATTCGATGGGCGATCGCGCTCGCCGTTCTGCTCGGCGCCAGCGCATGGGCGGCGCCGGCCGGCATCGACCTCGCCGGCATGGACCGCCAGGTCAAGCCGGGCGACGACTTCGACGCCTACGCCAACGGCGCCTGGCGCCGCAGCGTCGAGATTCCGCCGGACCGCTCGAGCACCGGCGTGTTCCTGCAGGTGTTCGAGAAAGCCGAGAAGCGCAACGCCGAGCTGATCGGCGACGCCGGCCGGCAGACCGGCGACGCCGACGCGCGCCGGATCGCCGACTACTACGCGGCGTACATGGACGAGGACGGCATCGAGAAGCGCGGGCTCGACCCGCTCAAGCCCGAGCTCGCGCGGATCGCGGCGATCGCCTCGCCGGCGGACCTCGCGCGCGTGCTCGGCGAGGACCTGCGCGCCGACGTCGATCCGATCAACGCGACGAACCTCGACACCGAGGGGCTGTTCGGCCTGTTCGTCGCGCAGGGGCTGGAGGACCCGGCGCACCACGTCGCCTACCTGCTGCAGGGCGGCCTGGGCATGCCCAACCGCGACTACTACCTGTCCGACGACAAGGCGATGGCGGCGTTCCGCGAGAAGTACCGCGCGTACGTGGCCGCGCTGCTCGGCCAGGCCGGCGTCGCCGATGCCGAGGCGAAGGCCAAGACGATCTTCGCGCTCGAGATGCGCATCGCCCAGGCGCACGCCAGCGTCGTCGAGAGCGGCGACGTGCACAAGGCCAACAATCCCTGGTCGCCGGAGGCGTTCGCGAAGAACGCGCCCGGGCTCGACTGGGCGGCGTACTTCCGCGCCGCCGGGCTGGCCGGGCAGAAGCGCATCGTCGCCTGGCAGCCGCAGGCGATCCGCGGCCTGTCGGCGCTGACCGCCAGCGAGCCGCTCGAGGCGTGGAAGGACTACCTCGCGTTCCACGCGATCAACCGCAGCGCCGAGCTGCTGCCCAAGGCCTACGCCGACCTGCACTTCGAGTTCTACGGCCACACGCTGCAGGGCACGCCGCGGCAGCGCGACCGCTGGAAGCGCGCGCTCGCCGCGACCAACGCCGATCTCGGCGACGCCGTCGGCAAGCTCTACGTCAAGCGCTATTTCCCGCCGTCGTCCAAGGCGCAGGTGCAGGCGATGGTCGCCAACATCCTCAAGGCGTTCGACGCGCGCATCGACACGCTGGACTGGATGACCGCGGCGACCAAGCGCAAGGCCAAGGCGAAGATCGCCAAGATGCGCGTCAGCGTGGGCTATCCGGAGACTTGGCGCGACTACGCCTCGCTGGAGATCCGCCGCGACGACGCGCTCGGCAACCGGCTGCGCGCCGCCGTGCACGAGTACCGCCACCAGCTCGCCAAGCTCGGCCGCCCGGTCGACCGCGGCGAGTGGTGGATGACGCCGCAGACCGTCAACGCGGTGAACCTGCCGCTGCAGAACGCGCTGAACTTCCCGGCGGCGATCCTCGAGGCGCCGTTCTTCGATCCGGCCGCCGACGCGGCGTCCAACTACGGCTCGATCGGCGCGATCATCGGCCACGAGATCAGCCACGGCTTCGACAACACCGGCGCCGAGTTCGACGCCGACGGCCGCCTGGCGAACTGGTGGACGCCGGAGGACGAGGCGCATTTCAAAGCCGCCGGCCGGAAGCTGGCCGAGCAGTATTCCGCCTACGAGGCGCTGCCGGGCCTGCACCTGAACGGCCAGCAGACGCTGGGCGAGAACATCGCCGACGTCGCCGGCCTCGCCGCCGCGCACGCGGCCTACCGCGCCTCGCTCGGCGGCAAGCCGGCGCCGGTGATCGACGGGCTCAGCGGCGACCAGCGCTTCTTCCTGGCCTACGCGCAGTCCTGGCGCGTGAAGACGCGCGACGCCGCGCTGCGCCAGCAGGTCGTCGCCGACGGCCATGCGCCGGGGCGCTTCCGCGCGCAGACCGTGCGCAACCTCGACGCATGGTACGAGGCGTTCTCGCCGAAGCCGGGCGAGGCGCTGTACCTCGCGCCGGACGCGCGCGTGCGCATCTGGTGATGGCGACGCGGCGGTTCGCGCGGCGGCGGCCTGCGTGCCGCCGTGGCGCGGACCGCCGCGCCTTCGCGGCGCCGCGTCCGCAGCGGCCGCGCGCGGCGCCGCGTCGGGACGCCGCGGGCTAGAGCACCGGGCGCAGCCGGTCGAGGCGCTCGAGCAGCGCGTCCGGCGCGAACGGCTTGCGCAGGCAGGCGGCGACCAGGTCGCCGGACGCCTGCGCGGCGAGGGCGGCGTCCTGGCCCGAGATCAGCACGAGGCGGCTGCCCGGCTGCAGGGCGCGCAGGCGCGGCAGCAGCGCGTCGGCGGTGCCGTCGGGCAGCTGGAAATCCGAGACGATCAGGCCGATGCCGGCGGCGTGCGCGGCGATGCGCTCGGCCTCGCGGCCGCTGCCTGCCTCGGCGACGCGGTAGCCGGCCGCGCGCAGCGCGTCGGCCAGCACGCGGCGCAGCGCCTCGTCGTCGTCGATCAGCAGCACGTCGGGACGCAGCTCGCCGCCGGCGGCGGCCTGCGGCGGCGGCGTCGCCAGCGGCAGTTCGATGCGCAGCGCCGTACCGCGGCCGGGCGCGCTGTCGACGCCGACGCGCCCGCCCGCCGCGCCGACCAGGCGCTGCACGGAGGCGAGGCCCAGGCCGGTGCCGGTGCCGCGCGGCTTGGTCGTGTAGAACGGCTCGAACATGCGCCGCACGACCTCCGGCGGCATGCCCACGCCGGTGTCGGCCAGCGTCAGCACGACCCATTCCCTGCCGTCCTCGTCGGCGCGCGTGCAGGCGTGCACGTCGAAGCGTCCGCCGTCGGGCATCGCGTCGCGCGCGTTGGCGGCGATGTTGAGCAGCGCCAGCTCGAACTCGCTGCGGTCGACGACGACCGGCAGCGGCTGCTCCTCGATGTCGACGGTCACCTTGACCGGCCGGCTGAACACCTGCACCAGCAGCGGCTTGAGCGTGTCGATCGCATCGGCGAGGTCGGTCGTCTCCACCTGCGGCGCCTCGGCGCGGCCGAGGCTCAGCAGGCGCTGCGTGACCAGCGCGCCGCGCTTGGCCGCGGCGCGGATGCCGGAAAGCGCCTCGCTCTCGGCCGGCGTCCCGTCCGCCGCGGGCCGGCTGGCGTAGCCGAGGATCACGCCGAGGATGTTGTTGAAGTCGTGCGCGATGCTGCTGGCGAGCCGGCCGATCGCGTCCATCTTCTGCGCGTGCGCCAGCTGCGCCTGCGAGCGCTCGCGCTCGACGACCTCGCGCTCGAGGCGGTCGCGCGCCAGCGCCAGCGCCTGGCCGCGCCGCGTGGCGACCTCGAGCGCCTCGCGCAGCGCCGAGACCGCGCGGTCGAGGATCAGCGCCACGCCGCCGAAGCCGAGGATCGAGCCGAGCAGGTTCGTCCACGCCTCCACGCGCAGCATCGCGATGCGGCCGGCCGCGGCGAGGTCGTAGCCGGTGCCCATGAACAGGATCGCCAGCAGCGTCAGCGCGATCCACCACAGCGTCTGGCGGCCGAGCAGCAGGCCGCCGAACAGCAGCGGGAACACGTGCAGCAGCTGCGTCGGCAGCTGCGCCTTGAGGCCGTGGCAGGCGTAGGCGAACGCGAGCCCGGCCAGGTTGCTGGCCACGAACAGGCCCACCGCGGTCTGGAAGCGGCCCACGCGCACGAGGTAGAAGCACGTCCAGGCGAAGGCGATGCGCACCGGCAGCAGCGCCGCATACGGCCAGCCCGGCGGCAGCGGCGCCGCGCCGCCGAGCCAGAACGGCGCGGCGAGCGCCCAGGCGGCCGCCGCGCAATGCGTGGCCAAGCGCGTGCGCGCGGTGGCCAGCGCCGCGGCGGCGTCGCCGCGCGCCGCCTGCACGTCGGCGAGCAGCTGCAGCGCCTGCTGGCGCTCGAGCCGGTAGTTGCCGCGCTCGGCGAGCGCGTCGGCGCGGCGCGCCGAATCGAGCGCGGCGTCGGTCTCGCCGGCGGCGAGCTGCATGCGGCCGAGCTTGGTCAGGGTCACCGTCTCACCGAGCGCGTCGGGCAGGTCGCGCTGCGTCGCCAGCGAGGCCTCGAGCAGCGCGCGCGCCTCGGCGGTGCGCCCGCGCGCGGCCAGCGCCTCGGCGCGGTGCGTGCGGATGCGCGGGCCGAGGATGGCCTGGGCCTCGGGCGGGTCCTTCGGCAGCAGGTCGAGCGCGCGGTCGAGCATCGGCAGCGCGTCCTCGTAGCGCTGCATGCGCACCAGGATCATGCCGTAGGTGTAGTACAGGTTCGCGTCTTCCTGGTGCGCGGCCACGCCGAGCTCGAGCGCCTCGCGCGTGAGCCGCTCGGCGGCCGGCTGGTCGTCGAGGAAGTCCGAGGCGATGCGCGCGCGCTGGCCGAGCGCGACGATCTGCCACTTGGCGTCCCTGAGGCGCTTGGCGAACGCGTAGAAGCGCTCGAACTGCGTGGCGGCCTGCTGCACGTCGCCAATCGTGATCAGGATCAGGCCCGCCATGTTGTAGGCCTTCATGCGCTCCTCGTCGGAGACCTCGCTGTGCTCGAGCAGGTCGAGCGCGGCGCGCGCCGCAGCCCGCGCGGCCTGCGCGTCGCCGATGTGCGACTGCGCCACGCCCATGCACACGTTGGCGCGGATGCGCATCACCGCCGAGGCGCCGGGCCGGGCGAGCATCGCGCGGGCGAGCTCGACCGCCGCGGTGGCGTCGGCCGAGCCCAGGCGCATGCAGCGCGCCGTGTCCGCGAGATCCGGATCGCCCGCCCCGGGCGGCGCAGGCGCCGCGGCGGCGGCGCCACCCGCGGCGACGCCGGCCCAGAGCAGCGCCGCGAGCAGAGCAGGGCCGGGCAGGCGACGGGTGCGCATCGAGGTCTCCAGCGGGGTTGCGGCGCGGACGGGCGCGCCGCCGACGCGGGATTATGCCTGGTCGGCCGCGGCGATTCGGCCGCCGGACGTCACGGCGGCGTGCCGCGCGGCGTGCTAGCGTAGGGCGTTGCGGGAATCGAACGGAGTCGCCATGCAGCCACGACGGTCGCGCGCGCCGCGCGCCGCCACCTCGGCCGCGCGCCGCCTGGGCGCGGGCCTGATGATCCTGCTCGCCGCCGGCTGCGCCAGCCAGCGCCCGGCCGAGCAGCGCGCGAACCGGCCGCTGCCGCCGGGCTACGTGGTCGGCGCGCCGTCGCCGCAGTGGGACACGCCGGCGCGGCTGATCAGCGGCAGCGCGCCGGTGTACCCGATCGGCCAGCTGCTGAACGGCAGGACCGGCCATGCCAAGGTCGCGTTCACCGTGGCCGAGGACGGCACCACGCGCGACATCGCCGTCGGCGAGGCGACCAATGCGGTGTTCGGCCGCCACGCCGCGATCGCGGTGAAAGGCTGGCGCTTCGAGCCGGCGATGAAGGACGGCCGCCCGGTGGCCTCGCGGCTCGACGTGGATCTCGGCTTCGACATCCTGCGCAACTTCGACCCGCCGCCGTCGCCCGCCGAGCGCCGCGGCGAGCGCTAGCGCGGAGCGCGCGGCGCGGCGACGTTCGACGCGCCTCGCCGTTCTGGCGGCATGGCCCCGGCCTGCGCGCCACGCGGGCCGTGCAGCCCGCGCCGGCGTGCGGCGGCGGCTTGACGCGCCGCGCCGCCGCCCGCATCTGCGCTCCATGAGCGACGCGCAGATCCTGGTCTCCTGCCCGCAGTGCGGCGCGATGAACCGCTTGCCGCGCGCGCGGCTCGGCGAGGCGCCGCTGTGCGGACGCTGCCGCCGCGCGCTGTTCTCCGGCCGGTCGTTCGCGCTGACCGCGGCCACGTTCGACGCCCACGCGCTGCGCAGCGAGCTGCCGCTGCTGGTGGACTTCTGGGCGCCGTGGTGCGGCCCGTGCCTGGCGATGGCGCCGGCGTTCGAGGCGGCGGCGAAGACGCTCGAGCCGCAGCTCAGGCTGGCCAAGGTCGACACCGAGGCCGAGCCCGCGCTCGGCGCGCGCTTCGGCATCCGCAGCATCCCGACGCTGGCGCTGTTCGCCGGCGGCCGCGAGATCGCGCGGCAGTCGGGCGCGATCGGCGCCGCGCAGATCGCCGAGTGGGCGCGCGCGCAGCTCGCGCGCGCCTGAGCGGCATGGCGGCGTGCGCATCCGATCCGCGGCCGGTGCCGCCGGCGCCGCCCGATCCGGCCGACTGCTGCGGCGGCGGCTGCGTGAGCTGCATCTACGACCTCTACGACGCGGCGCTGGAGCGCTACCAGGCGCAGCTCGCCGCCTGGCGCGCGCGCCATCCCGACGCCGACGACGCCGGCGAAGCCGGCTGAGCCGCGCGGCGCCGTTCCCTCTGCGCGGCACACCACGGTGCCGCCGCGTGCGCTCCGCGCGGCGCCGCGGCTGGACCTCGCCGCACGCTCTGTCTACGATCGCGGCGATATTCCGCGGAGGCCACTGCCTTGAAACGACTGCTGCTCGTATCTGCCATCGCTGTTTCCCTCGCCTCGGCCGCGATCGCCGCCGATGCGCCGACCTTCGATCCCAAGCGCCTGTCCGAGGAGGTCAAGACGCTGTCCTCCGACGCGTTCGAGGGCCGCGGCCCGGCCACGCCGGGTGAGACCAAGACCGTCGCCTACGTGATCGAGCAGATGAAGGCGGCCGGGCTGCAGCCGGGCGGCGACCTCAAGGACGGCCAGCGCGGCTGGACGCAGGCGGTGCCGCTGCTGCGCGCCGAGATCAAGGGCGCGCCGACGCTCGCCGTCGCCAGCGGCGGCAAGACGCAGGCGCTCGCGCAGGGCGAGCAGATCGCCGTGCGCGCGGCGATGGACGGCTCGAAGTCCGTGGCGATCAAGGACGCGCCGCTGGTGTTCGTCGGCTACGGCGTCAGCGCGCCGGAGCGCAAGTGGGACGACTTCAAGGGCCTCGATCTCAAGGGCAAGATCGCCATCGCGCTGATCAACGATCCGGACTTCGAGACCGGCAAGGGCGACTTCGGCGGCAAGGCGATGACCTACTACGGCCGCTGGACGTACAAGTACGAGGAGGCCGCGCGCCGCGGCGCGCTGGGCCTGCTGATCGTGCACGAGACCGCGCCGGCCTCGTACGGCTGGAACACGGTCAAGAACTCCAACACGAACACGATGTTCGACATCGTGCGCGACGATCCCTCGTCGGTGCATCCCAAGCTCGAAGGCTGGATCCAGCGTGACTTCGCCGTCGACCTGTTCAAGCGCGCGGGCCTGGACTTCGACGCGCTGAAGAAGCAGGCGCAGACGCGCGCGTTCAAGCCGGTGGTGCTCAAGGACGCGACGTTCTCGGCCGACTACGCGGTCGACAGCCAGGTCATCACCTCGCAGAACGTCGTCGGCCGCATCGAAGGCAGCAAGCACCCCGACGAGACGGTGATCTACAGCGCGCACTGGGACCACCTGGGCGTCGGCGCGCCCGACGCGAAGGGCGACACGATCTACAACGGCGCGGTCGACAACGCGACCGGCACGGCGGCGCTGATCGAGCTCGGCCGCGCGTTCGCCCACGCGCCGCGGCCCGAGCGCTCGGTGGTGTTCCTCAACGTCACGGCCGAGGAGAAGGGCCTGCTCGGCTCGGAGTACTACTCGGCCAAGCCGCTGTACCCGCTGGCCAAGACCGTGGCCGTGCTGAACATGGACGCGCTCGATCCGAACGGCCCGGCGCGCAACTTCACCACCTCCGGCAGCGCCAAGTCCGACCTGCTCGACGTGCTGATCAAGGATGCCAAGGCGATGGGCCTGGCCTACGCGCCCGATCCGCATCCGGAAGCCGGCCACTTCTTCCGCTCGGACCACTTCCCGTTCGCCAAGCGCGGCGTGCCGGCGGTGTCGTTCGGCTCCGGCAACGACCTGGTCAACGGCGGCGTCGCGGCCGGCGAGGCGGCCGAAAAGGCCTACGTCACCGACCGCTATCACCAGCCGGCCGACGAATGGCAGGCCGACTGGACGTTCGCCGGCATGGCGCACGACCTGCCGCTGCTCTACAAGGTGGGCAGCGACCTGGCCAATTCGCGCCGCTGGCCGGACTGGGGCAAGGACTCGGAGTTCCGCGCGGTGCGCGCCCAGAGCGCGGCCGAACGGCGCTGAGCACGGCTGGCCCGCCGCCGCACGGCGGCGGGCTCGGCACTAGCGCGCCGCGGCGACGCGCGCGAGCCGGAACGCGACCACGTGCTCGTCGCCCGGCGTCACCGGCACGCGCGCCGGCGTGACGAAGGCGAGGCGGCCGTGCGCGTCGCGCAGCGCGGCGCGCAGGCTGAGGTCGGCGCCGGCACGCAGGCGCGAGGGGTCGTAGCGCAGCTCGAACGCGTACGGCGGCCCGCGCAGGCCGTCGAAGCGCTGCATCGCGATCGTCTCCGGCGCGTCGCTCGCCGCGCCGGCGATCAGCTGCACTTCCAGCGCCGCGCCCGGCGGCGGCGCGATCCGTTCCAGGTACGCGGCGCTGCCGCGCAGCACCGCGCCGGCGTCCGGCACGGCGGCGGCGTGGCGCGTCGGTACGGACTGGCATGCCGCCAGCGACAGCGTGCAGGCGGCGAGCAGCAACGGAACGGAACGATGCATGCGGTCTCCATGGCGAGGCGAGGCGGGGCGGGGCAGCCGGCCGCGTCGCCGGTGGCCGCGTCCCCGCAGGATGATGCCGGCGCGAGGGGGCTCGCGCCGCAGCGGCGTTTTACACTGTGCGCCGCCGTCTTGCACCTGCGGCCGCGCGCCGCCGCCACGCACCTCCATGCAGCAGAGCCATCTTCCCGGGTTCGCGCCGCCCGCGCGCGAGATCCACAACCTGTTCTTCGCGCTGTGGCCGGACGAGGCGACGCGCGCGCGCATCGCCGCGGCCGCCGACCGGCTGCGGCGCGAGCAGGCGCCGCAAGGGCGCTGGATCCGTCCCGAGCGCTACCACCTGACGCTGGAATTCCTCGGCGAGCACGCCGCGTTCCCGGCCGCATTGGCCGAGCGCGCCGCCGCGGCAGCGGGCGAGGTGCAGGCCGAGGCGTTCGCGCTCGATCTCGACGTCGCCGGCAGCTTCGCCAATGCCAAGATCCCGTGCTGGTTCGGCTGCCGCACGCCGCCGCCGGGCCTGCTCCGGCTGCACGAGCGCCTGCGCGCCGCGCTGGCCGCGCACGGCTGCCGCGTCGCGCGCGCGCCGCTGGTGCCGCACGTGACGATCCTGCGCGACGCCGACCGCCGGCTGCAGGCGGAACTGCCGGCGCCGCTGCGCTGGGTGGTCGGCGAGTTCGTCCTCGTCGACAGCCGCACGCAGCCGTTCGCGCCGTATCGCGTGCTCGGGCGCTGGCCGTTGCGCTGAGCGCCGCGCCGCCGGCACCCGCGCGGCGCGCGCGCGCGACACGCTAGAATGGCCGGTCATGCGCCTCAACAAGTACATCGCCGAGTCCGGCCACTGCTCGCGCCGCGAAGCCGATCGCCTGATCGCCGAGCGCCGCGTCACGCTCAACGGGCAGCCGGCCGGCATCGGCACGCAGGTCGCCGACGGCGACGAGATCCTGATCGACGGCCAGCCGCTGCTGGCGCGCCGCGCGGCGAGCCCGACGCGCCGGCACGTCTACATCGCGCTGAACAAGCCGGTCGGCATCACCTGCACGACCGAGCGCGAGGTCGGCGGCAACATCGTCGACTTCGTCGACCATCCGCAGCGCATCTTCCCGATCGGCCGCCTGGACAAGGATTCCGAGGGGCTGATCCTGCTGACCAGCAACGGCGACATCGTCAACGAGATCCTGCGCGCGGAGAACCGCCACGAGAAGGAGTACCTCGTCGCGGTGAACCGGCCGGTCACGCCGGAATTCCTCGCCGGCATGGCGCGCGGCGTGCGCATCCACGGCCGCATGACCCAGCCGTGCAGGACCGCGCGCATCGCCAAGTTCGGCTTCCGCATCGTGCTGACGCAAGGGCTGAACCGGCAGATCCGCCTGATGGCCGCCGCGTTCGGCTACCGCGTCACGCAGCTGCGCCGTGTGCGCATCGTCAACGTCAAGCTCGGCGCGCTCAAGCTCGGCCGCTGGCGCAACCTCACCGACGCCGAGCTGCGCGGCCTGCTGCCGGAGCGCACGCTCTGGTAGGCGCGTGACCAACGGCGCTGCCGCGGCGGAGCGCCGCTGCGCTAGGCTCGCGCCATGCCGTCCTGCTACGAGACCCGCCACGACCGCGACGCCGCGCTGCCCACGCACCGGCACCGCGCGGCCTATGCCGCCCTGGTGGTCGAGGGCAGCTACCGCGAAAGCAGCGTCGACGGCCCGCTGCCGTGCGCGCCGGGAACGCTGCTGCTGCATCCGCCGTTCCACGCGCACGGCAACCGCTTCGGCCGGCGCGGCGCGCGCGTGATCAACCTGGTGCTGCCGGACGCCGCCGCGCCCGCGCAGGCGCAGGCCTGCACGGTGCCGGACCTGCGCGAGGCGGCGGCGATCCTGCGCCGCGCGCCGGAGCGCTTCGCCGAGCTGCACGCTGCCTGCGCCGCCCACGAGGCGGCCGACGCGCCGGCGTGGCAGCGCGCCTTCGTCGCCGCGCTCGGCGCCGGCGAGCGTCCGGTCGCCGAGATCGCGCGCATGCTCGGCGTGACCGCCGAGCATGCGAGCCGCGCGCTGGCGGCGTCGTTCGGCATGCCGCCGCAGCGGCTGCGCAGGGAGCTGCGCTGGCGCCGCGCGCTGGCGCTGCTGCGTACGCCGGCGCCGCTCGCCGAGATCGCCGCCGCCGCCGGCTTCAGCGACCAGAGCCACCTCACGCGCGTGGCGCGCGCGCATGCCGGCCTGCCGCCGGCGGCGCTGCGCCGGCAGATCAACTGCGTTCAAGACCCCCGCGGCGCCGCCGGTCTCCAATGACGCACCGGCCGCAAGGCCATGCCAGGAGCAGCGCGATGCGGCACGTGCCGTGGCTGATCGCAACCATGCTGATGCTGTGCCCGCTGCCGCAGGCCATGGCCGCGGCGCCCGCCAGCACGCCCGCGGCGCGGCGGGCGATCGACGATTCGGTGAGCGCCGCGCTGCAGGGCGACGTGCGCCGCTCGCTGCAGGCGCTGGCCGCGGTGCCGGCGCCGCAGTTCGCCGGACGCGACGCGGACTACCGCGCCTGCCTGTTCGGCCGCTTCGAGCGCAGCACGCCGCCGTACCTCGCCGGCGCCGTCGAGGACCCGTTCGCGCGCGAGGCGCTGGCCGCGTACCAGGACTACTGGTGGCATGCGCTGTCGGCGCCGCCGCGGCGCGCGGCGCTCGACGCACAGCTGCTGCAGCGCCTGCGCGGCCTGCTCGGCGCGGACGCCGCGGATGCGGACTGGGACGCGGTCGAGGAGCGCCTCGCCGCGCGCCTGCGCGAGCGCGGCTACCACGCCCAGCTCGGCCGCACGCCGCCGCTGCGCGAGCTGATGATCTGGCGCCGGCAGACCGCCAGGACCTACGACGTCGTGCTGCCCGAGGGCGCGCATCGCGTCCAGGTCGAGCTGCTCGACGATTTCGTCAGCCTCGGCTGGAGCCACTATGCGCGTTGCGGCCGCGGCTCCAACGGCGGCTGGGCCGCCGACGAGCGCCTGTATGCGGTCGTGCCGTGGTTCGGCGGCGATCTCGGCTCGGACCGCTTCCGCGCCAGCCTGCTCGGCCACGAGACCCAGCATTTCGCCGACCTCAAGCGCTTCGCGCTCGAGCCGTGGGAGCTCGAGTACCGCGCCAAGCTCAGCGAGCTCTGGATGGCACGCTCGACGCTGCGCGAGCTGCTGGCCAAGTTCGCCGCCGCCCAGAGCGACGACGAGGATTCCCCGCATACCTATGCGAACCGGCGCGTGCTGGCCGCGCTGCGCGCGCGCCTCGGGGCGGCGGGCCTGGCCGCGGCGAAGCCCGATCTCGCCGACGTGCCGGCCGATGCGGTGCGCGCCGCCGCGCGCGAGCAGCTGCTGGCCGACTCGGCGCAGCGCGCCGCCGCGAAGCGGTAGCGCCGCAGGCGCGCGCCGCCGCGAACGGAACGTCCGGCCTATTGATGTCGCGCCGCCGGCGTTCCACGCTTGGGGCTTGGACCCTGCTGCGAGGAACGACGATGAAAGGCCCGCGTCTTCGAATGGCGATCCCGGCGGCGCTCGCCGCCTGCGCGTGCTCCGCCGCCGCGGCGCCGCCGGCGCCGGACGAGGCCGCGTTCCGCGCGCTGTACAAGGAGCTGGTCGAGATCGACACGACGCTGTCGTCCGGCAGCTGCACCCGCGCGGCCGAGGCGATGCGGACGCGGCTGGTCGCCGCCGGGCTGCCGGCTGCGGACGTGCAGGTGCTGGTGCCGCCGGGACGCCCGAAGGACGGCAACCTGATCGCGACCTACCGCGGCACCGACGCGCAGGCGGCGCCGATCCTGCTCCTGGCCCATCTCGACGTCGTCGAGGCGCGTCGCGAGGACTGGAAGCGCGACCCGTTCAAGCTCGCCGAGGAGGACGGCTGGTTCTACGCGCGCGGCGCCAGCGACGACAAGGCGATGGCCGCGGCCTTCACCGACAGCCTGATCCGCTACCGCAAGGAAGGCTTCCGGCCGCGCCGCGCGATCCGCCTCGCGCTGACCTGCGGCGAGGAGACCTCCGAGGTGTTCAACGGCGTGTCCTGGCTGATCGAGCAGCACCCCGACGCGCTCGAGGCCGCGTTCGCGCTCAACGAGGGCGCCGGCGGCGAGCTGGACGCGCAGGGCAGGCCGGTCGCGCTGCAGATCCAGGCCGGCGAGAAGATCTACCAGGACTTCAAGCTCGAGATCACCGACGCCGGCGGGCACAGCTCGCGGCCGACGAAGAAGAACGCGATCTACGCGCTCGGCGCCGCGCTGACGAAGATCGCCGACTACCGCTTCCCGATCAGCCTGAACCCGACCACGCGCGCGTATTTCCAGCGCCAGATCGAACTCGCGCCGCCGGCGGTCGCCGAGGACATCAAGGCCGTGCTGCGCGATCCGCCGGACGAGGCGGCCGCCGACCGCCTGTGGAGCGTCAATCCGGCCTGGAACAGCATGCTGCGCACCACCTGCGTGGCGACGATGGTCGAGGCGGGCCATGCGCCCAACGCGCTGCCGCAGCGCGCGACGGCGAACGTGAACTGCCGCATCCTGCCCGGCGTGCCGGTGGCGACGGTGAAGAACACGCTGGCGCACGTCATGGGCGACGAGAACGTCCGCATCGGCGGCACCGAAGATCCCGGCTCGACCGCGCACGTGCCGCCGCTGACGCCGGCGATCATGGAGCCGGTGCGCAAGGTCGCCGAGGCGATCTGGCCGGGCGTGGCGATCGTGCCGACGATGTCGACCGGCGCCACCGACGGCCGCTTCCTCAACGCCGCCGGCACGCCGACGTACGGCCTCTCGGGCATGTTCCACGACGCCGAAGGCAGCCACGCGCACGGCCTGGACGAGCGCATCCGCGTGAAGTCGCTGCTGGACGGCCGGCGCTTCCTCTACGAGGTGGTCAAGCTCTACGCGAACGCGGCGGACTGAGGCGCGGCGCATCACGGCCGGCAGCGCGGCGCCGACCGGTGCCGGCGCCTGGCGGAGGTCCGAGACGGCGCGCGGCCCGGGCGCCGCGGCGGCGCCCGGGCCGCGGGCTCATTCGAAGCCGTCGGCGAAGAGGCGGTCCACGGCGGCCTGCGCGTCGATGAAGCCGTAGCCGTCGACGCGCGTGTAGCCCCGGCCGATCCGGTTGCGGATCACGCCGCCGAACGTGCCGCCGCCGCTGGTGGTGCCGGTGAACGTCATGCCGTCGGCCACCACCGTGCCGCGCGGCAGCACCACGCCGCCGCCGAACAGGTCGGCGAGCGGATTGGAAGTGGTCGTGCCCGGGCCGATCGTGCCGCTGTTGCCGGTCGCCGAGGAATGCTGCGCGCCGCGGCCGACGGTGAAGCGCATCGCCTTGCCGGCGCTGAACCGCCCGGGCTGGAAGCCGATCGTCATCGTCCAGAAGTGCGTGCTGCCGTTCGACGGCGCGCCGGCGAGATGGCTGAAGCCGGCGTACGGCGCGGTGCTCGCCGGGGCGACGATGTCCGCCGGGCTCAGCCCGACCAGCGTGCCGAGCCTGAAGGCGATCGAGGCGGGCTGGAACACCAGGCCGGGATGGTCGTTCTCGAAATACGTGACCTCCCCCGCGCCGCCGTCCTGGACGCCGCTGTTGCCGCCGCTGACGTTGCCGGCGGTGGCCGCGGTGCCGTCCGGATTGAACGTGATGCTGGTGATCGAGCCGGGACCGTCGTAGCTCAGCTCGAACGACTCCGGATCGTTGCCGCCGGTGCCGGCGTTGGCCTCGTTGTCGGAGGCGATCGTCAGCGTGACCGTGCCGCCGTCGCTGGTCGCGGCCGTACCGGACGCGAAGCCCGGATCGAGGTCGTGCGGGAACGCGCTCTTCTGCAGGATCGTGCGCAGCGCCTCCGGCGCGACCGAGCCCGGGCCGCCGCGCGACTGCAGCACCAGCGCCGCGATCGCCGCGGCGTGCGGCGCGGCCGCGCTGGTGCCGCCGAAGTTCGGGCGGGTGTCGGGATCGGACGAGGAATCGCCGCTGAAGAACGAGGTGTTCGCCGCGTCGGCCGCGGCGATGCGCGGCACCTCGCGGATCTCGGGCGTGGCCAGGCGGTTGGCGTCCTCGTCGAACAGGATCGTGGCCGGACCGGGCGAGGTGAAGTACTCCGGCGTGTTCGGGCGGAACACGCTGTAGGCGGCGGTGCCGTTGCAGCCCCGCGCGGTGGCGTGGCCCTTGGTGGTCGCGGCGTTGTAGGTGAAGTACTCGGCCGGACCGAAGCCGCCGGCGCCGTTGCTGCGCGCCTGCCAGCGCACGCGCGTGGGCAGCTGCACGCCGGCCGGCGGCGTGTTCGCGCGCGCGATCACGAACTGCACCTGCGTCTGGCCGGCCGGCGAGCCGATCTTGCCCAGCTCGACCGGCCGGTTGTTGGCGAGGTTGTTCGAGGCCAGCGATACCGTGCTGATGTAGGCGCCGGTGTCGGCGCGGAACACCAGCAGGTTGAGGTCGGTGGTGACGCCGGCGCTGCCCTGCGCGGTGTTCACGGTCAGGCTGAACGAGCCCGTGGTCGAGCCGAACGGCAGGACCTTGATGTGGTACTGGCCGCTGACCGGCGGATAGAACGCCACGACCTCGTCGGTGACGGTGTCCTGGCTGAGCAGCAGGTTGTTCGCCGCGTCGTAGATCTCGACGATGCCGTCGAGGTCGCCGCCGGTCGCGGTCTCCTTGATGATGTAGGGCGTGCCGTGGTCGAACGTCGGCAGCGGCGGCGTGCTGGTCTCGTCGAACGTCACCGAGGTGGTGCCGCCGCCGATGCTGCCGGTGGCCGAATAGATCGGCGGATCGTTCGGCACCGGGTCGCGCTGGTCGTACGGGTCGTCCCACTGCATCTCGGTGCCCTGCGAGTTCTGCACCGAGCCCAGCGGCGGGTAGTTGACCAGCTGCGCGACGTCGAGCTGGCCGGCGGCGGGGTTGAAGTTGTGGAAGCCGCCGGCGTAGAGCTCCGGCGGCACGCCGGTCAGGTCGATGTTGGTGCCGGCCAGCGCGGTGTTGGTCGCCGCGGTCATGCCGACGCCGTTCGGCACGATGCGCAGCTCCGATTCGTAGGCGTTGATGCCGATGTTGTTGCCGGCCGAGGAGAAGTACGCCACGCCGGCCGCGGCGACCTCGTCGATGGCGTTGCCGATGATCGATTCGCCGTAGAACGGCTCGCCGCCGTAGCTGACGTCGTCGACGATGACGTCGGCCTTGAAGCCGTCGACGCCGGCATGGCCGGGCAGCGCGGCGAGCTGGCGGATGCTCTCGGCGAACGCCACCTCGCCGAGCGCGCCGCTGGCGAAGCCGAGCCGGGCGCGCGGCGCCATCTTGTGCAGGATCTGCACCATCGCGCGGCCCTCGTCGGTGGCCCCGGCGGGACCGTCGACGAGCACGACCACCGGCTGCGTGTTGACCGGATTGCCGGCCGCGCCGGGCAGGTCGAAGCTGGCCACGTCGTCGGCGGCATGCGGCGCTCCGTTGGCCTGGTCGTAGCTGTCGGACATCGCCGCGATCGTGATGCCGCTGCCGTCCCAGTTGACCGGCGCGTCGGGGTCGTAGATCCGGTTGATGCGGTCGACGCGGTGCTGCACCACGCCCTGGTCGAAGGCGGTGCCGATCTTCGCCAGCGTCTGCCCGGGCACGGCCGGCGGCGCGGCGGCGCCGGCCGGCGCGGGTGAGGCGGGCGACGCGGCTTCGAGCGCCTGCGGGGCGACCGAGTCGAGGTCGGGCTCGAGCGCCAGGAACACCGCGCGCACGCCGCTCGCCTGCGCGATCGCGGCCGCGTCCTCGACCGACACGTAGGCTTCGATGATGCCGGTGCGGCGGTACCGGCGGTCCACGGCGACGACCTCGAGCGAAGCGGCCTGCGCGGCGAGCGCGGCGCGTACGGCATCGAGCGGCACGCGGCCGTCGAGCACGACGTCCACCAGCACGCGGCCGGTGCGCGCGTCGGTGATCGCGCGCTCGGCGTACAGCTCGGCCGCGTCGACCGCGTAGCCTTCGTCCGGCGGCCGCGCCGCGGGACCGCGCGCGAGCTGGCGCTGGATCAGCACGTCGAGGCCGTAGCCGACGTTCCGCGGAACCTGCCGCGCCTGGGCCGTGCCGGCGAGCGCGGCGGCGACGGCGAGCACGAACAGCGACCGGCGCACGCGCGCCGGCGAAGACCTGAGCGATGCCATGACTTTCCCCGGTTGAATGAAGGGCTGCGGCGCATCCCTGTGCCCGTTCGGGCGATTCCCCGGCGCGGAATCTAAGCCCGCGTGGCGGCGCCTGTCTCAGGCGTTGTATCGGAATGCGCAAACTGTCCAGTGCCGCCGCGCAGGGGCGCTGCGGCGGCCGTGCGGGGAAGGAAGATGCGGCGCATCGCGCAGCCGCCGGCGCGATCGCATGGCCGCGTCGATGCGTGCCGCGCCGATGCCGGCGGTCGTGCGCGGGGCGTCGAAGCCCGCCGTCGGCGGGCGAGGCGGCGCGCCGGGCAGGGCCGGCGCGCCGAAGCCCTCAGGACAGCGCGGCGTTGTGGTAGACCTCCTGCACGTCGTCCAGCTCGTCGAGCCAGTCGAGCAGGTCGCGCAGGGTCTCCTCGGCCTCGCCGCTGACGGCGACGCGGTTCTCCGGGCGCATGACGATGTCGGCGCTGAGCGCCTCGAGGCCGGCGGCGGTCAGCGCCTTCTTCACGTGCTCGAAGTGCTCCGGCGCGCACAGCACCGTGCTGCGGCCGCCGTCGGCGACGACGTCGTCGGCCCCGGCCTCGAGCGCGACCTCGAGCACCTTGTCCTCGGCGCCGGGCGCGGCGGTGTCGAACACCAGCTCGCCCAGGCGCTTGAACTGGAACGCCACCGAGCCGCTGGTGCCGAGGTTGCCGCCGTGCTTGGACAGCGCGTGGCGCACGTCCGAGACCGTGCGCACCGGGTTGTCGGTCATCGTGTCGATGATCAGCGCCACGCCGGACGGGCCGTAGCCCTCGTAGCGCATCTCCTGCATGTCGTCGGCGCCGTCGGCGCCCGAGCCGCGCCTGATCGCGCGCTCGATCGTGTCCTTGGACATGTTCGACGACAGCGCCTTGTCGATCGCCACGCGCAGGCGCGCGTTGCCGGCCGGATCGGCGCCGTTGCGCGCGGCGATGGTGATCTCGCGGATCAGCTTGGTGAAGATCTTGCCGCGGCGCGCGTCTTCGGCGTTCTTGCGGTTCTCGATGCTCGGGCCTCTGCCCATGGGCGTTCCTGCATGCGTGGGACGTGACGGCGGCGGAGAATACTGCGAGCCGCCGTCCGTGGACAGGCGTGCGCGCCCGCGTCGCGCCGTGCTGTCGCGGACCTGTAGCACGCCGTCATTACGCTCGCCGCCCCTGCGACGGCCGGCTGGCCGCGCACCGGCGGGCATGCGATCGCCCGCCCGACACGAATCCGGCGAGGACGGCTGCGCGGCAATGAACGCATCGATGTCTGCAACGCGTCATCGGTTTCCCCTCCGGCCGGCGCTGGCCGCGCTCGCGCTGGCCGCCGCGGTGGCCTGCGTGCCCGCCCGCGCGGAGACGATCCGCGTGACGCCGACCGGCTGGCCGGACGTCGCCGGCCTCGACGTGCTCGCCGACGGCCGCGCCGTGCCGCCAATCGACGGCGCCTACGAGGTCGAGGCCGGCAGCCTGCTCACCGTCCGCGCCGCCGGCGTCGAGCTGGCCACGCTGGCCGCCAAGCCCAGCCTGACGCTGTTCGACCTGCTGCCGCAGCACGACTGCTCGAGCTCGCCGGCGCTGGCCAAGCTGCTCAGCCTGCTGCTCGCGCTGGACGCCGACGGCGACCCGGCCGACGGCGTGACGATCCCGGCGCCGGCGCAGCCGGCCGACGGCGTGCGCCTGGCCGACCTCGCCGAGGACGACCTGCTGGCGCTGGAGACGCGGCTGGCCGGCCGCAGCGTCGCGCTGCGCGACGCGCTGCTCGCGGCCAATGCCGCGCTCGACCAGGAGACCTGGACCGAGTCGCAGGCGCGCACCGCGTTCGTCAACGACATGTCGGTGCTGCAGAGCTACCTCGACCGCGTGTTCGGCGCCCTGGCCGGGGACCGCGCCGCGCTGGACGGCTTCTCGCGCCTCGCGCCGGCGCAAGCGGCGGCGATCCCGGCCACGCTGCGCAGCCAGGGACTCGCGTTCGACGGCCGCACGCCGGTATTCGCCTGGCGCTACGGCCTGCAGCGCGCCGAGCCGGGCACCTACGCGCCGCGCCTGACGTATCCGTTCGCGCTGCCGGCCGACATCCAGGCGATCTACGCCGCGCTCGCCGACGAGCCGCACTACGGGCACATCGGCGACATCGACATCGCCGACGGCCGGCTCTATGCGCCGATCGAGGACGAGGACGATTCCTCGCAGCCGTCCTACATCGCCGTGTACGACGCTGCCACGCTGCAGTACACCGGCGAGAAGCACGCGCTGCCGCGCGCCGAGCACGCCGACGGCGTGCCCTGGGTCGCCGTCGACGCGGCGCGCAACCGGCTCTACACGGTGACCTGGAGCACCGCCGCGGCCGACCGGCTCAACGTGTTCGACCTCGCCACGTTCGCCAAGCTGCGCTCGGTGCCGCTGCAGATGTCGTTCGACGGGCGGCGCGTGCAGGGCGCCAAGGCATTCGGCGGCATGCTGTACGCCTCGGGCGATTCCAAGGACGCCGGTGCGGCGCCGGACACGCAGCGCAAGTACCTCTACAAGATCGACCCCGACAGCGGCGCGGTCATCACGCTGCTTTCCTACGACGAGCCCAGGCGCAGCGAGGCCGAGGGGCTGGCCTTCGATGCGGACGGCACGCTGCACGTGATCGTGATGGCGCCGTACACCACGCCGCTCTATGCCGAGGGCACGCTCAACCCCAAGCCGTTCGACGAGAGCTACAGCATCGACGGCGACGACTGGAATCCGTCCTCGACGATGCGCCACTTCACGCGCCAGGCGCCGCCGCTGCGCGACCGGCTCTGCCGCCCGTAGGCGCATCGTCCTTCGCCCGCGCACCGCGCGAACGTCTCTTCCCGCATCCGGATACCGTCCCATGTCGAAGCGTTTCCTCGCTGCGCTGGCCGCCGCGGCCATCGCCGCTTCCACCTGCCATGCGCATGCGGTCGCCGGCTACGGCCGGCTGCCGGTCGCGTTCGAGCGCAACCAGGGCCAGACCGACGCCGCGGTGGACTTCCTCGCGCGCGGCCAGGGCTACGGCCTGTTCCTGACCCCGCGCGGCGCGGTGCTCAGCCTGCGCGCGGCCGGTGCCGACCGCGGCGACGCGCAGGCCGTGGTGCTGCGCATGGACCTCGCCGGCGCGAACCGGCACGCGCGCGCCGCCGGCATCGATCCGCTGCCGGGGCGCACGAACTACTTCGTCGGCCGCGACGAGGCGCGCTGGCGCCGCGGCGTCGCGAACTACGCCCGGGTGCGCTACGCCGGGGTCTATCCGGGCATCGACCTGGACTACTACGGCAACGGGCGCGAGCTCGAATACGACTTCGTCGTCGCGCCGGGCGCCGATCCGCGCGCGATCGCCTTCGACGTGCGCGGCGCGCGATCGCTCGGCGTCGACGCCGACGGCCAGCTGGACATCCGCACCGCGGGCGGACGCCTCGTGCAGCGCAAGCCGGCGATCTACCAGACGATCGACGGCCGGCGCGTGTCCGTCGACGGCGGCTACGTCGTGCACGGCACGCGCGTCGGCTTCCGCGTCGCGCGCTACGACCGCCGCCGGCCGCTGGTCATCGACCCGGTGCTGTCGTACTCGACCTACCTGGGCGGCGGCGACCACGACGAGGCCTACGCCATCGCCGTCGATGCGGGCGGGCACGCCTACGTCACCGGCTTCACCTACTCGAGCGACTTTCCCTCGAGCGCGGGAACCGTGCCGGCCGGCGCCGGCGAAGCGTTCGTCGCGCGCCTCGACGCGAGCGGCACGGCGCTTTCGTACGCCACCTACCTCGGCGGGCGCGGCATGGACGCCGGGCAGGGCATCGCCGTCGGCGCGGACGGCGACGCCTACGTGACCGGCTACACGCAGTCGCCGGACTTCCCGGTCACCGCCGGCGCGCTGCAGCCGCAGCGTGGCGCGGACGCGGCGCGGAACGCATTCGTCGCGCGGCTCGACGGCGAGGGACGACTGCGCTACTCGACCTACCTCGGCGGCAGCGGCAGCGACGCCGGGCAGGGCGTCGCGGTCGCTGCCGACGGCAGCGCCTACGTCACCGGCTACGCCAGCTCCGCCGACTTCCCGACCACGGCCGGCGCGCTGCAGCCGCGGCTGAACGGCCTGCAGAACGCGTTCGTCGCCAAGCTCGCGCCGGACGGCGGCGCGCTGGCGTATTCGACGCTGCTCGGCGGCGACGGCTACGACGCCGGCCAGGCCGTCGCCGTCGGCCGCGACGGCAGCGCCTACGTGACCGGCACCACCTACGCGGTGTTCGCCGGCACGTTCCCGGTCAGCGCGGGCGCCCTGCAGACCGTGCGCGGCGGCGAGGGCGACGCGTTCGTCGCCCGGCTCGACCCGCGCGGCGCGGCGCTGGCGTACTCCACGCTTCTGGGCGGCGCCGGGCAGGACGGCGGCCGCGGCATCGCCGTCGATGCCGACGGCGCGGCCTACGTCGCCGGCTACACCGCTTCGGCCGACTTTCCGGTGGCGGCGGGCGCGCTGCAGCCGTCGCCGGGCGGCGGCACCGACGCGTTCGTCGCCAAGCTCGGCGCCGACGGCGCCGAGCTCGCCTATTCGACGTATCTGGGTGGCGTCGGCGAGGATGCCGCCCAGGCGGTCGCGGTCGGCGCCGACGGCGAGGCGGTGGTCGTCGGCCATACCGAATCGGCCGACTTCCCGCTGACGCCGGATGCGGCGCAGCCCGCCTACGCCGGTCGCCGCATGGCCTTCGTCGCGCGGCTCGACGCGGCCGGCGCGACGCTCGCGCACGCGACCTACCTCGGCGGCCACGGCGGCGACGCCGGCCGGGCGGTCGCGCTCGATGCGCGCGGCGACGCCTATGTCGCCGGCTACGCCGGCTCGGCCGATTTCCCGACCACGCCCGGCGCCTACCAGCCCGGCCGCAGCGATTCGGCCGGCCGCAGCGCGTTCGTGGCCAAGCTCGCCTTCGCCCGGCCGCCGGCGACGGTGGCCGCGGTTTCCGGCACGCCGCAGCGTGCCGTCGTGCACGCGGCGTTCGCCGCGCCGCTCGAGGTGCGCGTGGCCGATGCCGAAGGCCGGCCACTGGCCGGCGTCGAGGTCGCGTTCGCCGCGCCCGCCGCCGGCGCCGCGCTGTCCGCCGCCACGGCGACGACCGGCGCCGACGGCATCGCGCGCGTCGGCGCGACGGCGAACGCCGTCGCCGGGCGCTACCTCGTGCGCGCCGCCGTGGCCGGCGTGGCGGCGCCGGCGAGCTTCGAGCTGACCAATGCGGCCGGTCCCGCGGCGGCCATCGCCGCCGCCGCCGGCACGCCGCAGAGCGCAGGCGTCGGCCAGGCATTCGCCGCCGCGCTGGTCGCGCACGTGGCCGATGCCGACGGCAATGCAGTCGAAGGCGCCGAGGTCGCGTTCGCCGCGCCGTCGGGCGGCGCGAGCGCAGTGCTGTCGCCGGCCGCCGCGCGCACCGATGCGCAGGGCGACGCGCGGATCGTCGCGACGGCGAACGCGCTCGCCGGCCGCTACGTCGTCGTCGCGCAGGTCGCCGGGGTGCCGGCGATCGCGACCTTCGAGCTGGCCAACACGGCCGGCCCGGCGGCGACGGTCGCCGCGGCAGGCGGCACGCCGCAGGATGCGCTGGTGAACCGGCCGTTCGCGCTGCCGCTGACCGTGCGCGTGAGCGACGCGAACGGCAATGCGGTCGCCGGCGCGCAGGTGCGCTTCTCCGCGCCGGCAGCGGGCGCAAGCGCCGCGCTCTCGGCCGCGGCGGCGACGACGGACGCCGGAGGCCTGGCGCAGGTCGCGGCGAGCGCCGGCGGCGTGCCCGGCGCCTACGTCGTCGAGGCGACCGTCGACGGCGTCGCGGCCGCGGCGCGCTTCGCGCTGGAGAACCGGCTGGACGCAGCCGATGCGATCTTCCGCGACGGCTTCGGGCCGGCGGCGCGCTGAGAGCGCCGCCGCCGGCGACGCCGCCGTATCGGATGCCCGCCGGCCGGCGTAGCATGCGCCGGCCGGCCGGCGCGGACGACCCGCCTGCGCCGCCGAACGGGGAGCGCGCGATGAACGTCGTCCAGGCCATGCTCGCCGGGCTCGCGGTCGTGCTCGCCGGCACGCTGCCGCGCAACCTGCTGTTCGCGGCGAACCTGCGCCACCATCCGGAGCTGCCCTGGGCGGTGCCGCTGGCGGCGCTCTACATCGCCGCGTTCTGGGGCTATCTCGCCGGCTTCGGGCCGCCCGCGTCGACCTCGGCGCTGCGCCGCGCGAGCCTGCGCGCCCGTGCGCTGCCGCCGCGCCTGTGGGCCTGGTCGCTGCTCGCCGGCGGGCTCGGCATCGTCGCGCTCGTGCTGCTGCTGCGCGTGGCGAACCGGCTCGTCGAGCTGCCGCGGCAGGCGCTGCCGGATCTCGCCGGCGTGCCGCCGGGCACCGTGCTCGCGCTGCTCCTGGCCGCCGCGCCGATCGCCGGCGTGGTCGAGGAGGCCGCGTTCCGCGGCTACATGCAGGGGCCGATCGAACGGCGCTGGGGCCTGCCGGCGGCGATCCTGATCACCGGCACGTGGTTCGCCCTGGTGCACCTGGACTTCACGCCGGTGCTCTGGCCGTACTACGTCGCCGTGGCCGCGCTCTACGGCACGGTGACCTCGCTGACGCGCTCGATCCTGCCGGCGATCGTGCTGCATACCGGCGGCAACCTGTATTCGAACCTCGACCTGTGGCTGCACGGCCAGGCCGAATGGCAATCGGCCGCGGCGGCCGCGCCGCGGATCTGGCAGGGCGGCGCCGATGCGGCGTTCTACGCTGCTGCCGCGGCGTTCCTCGCCGCCGCCGCGGCCGCAGGCTGGGCCTATGCCGGGCTGGCGCGCGCGGCGCGCGAGACGCGCCCGGCGGAGGCCTGACGCGCGGCGCCGGGGTTCACGTGTCAGGCCGCCGGCTGGCGCAGCAGCGCCGCGACCGGTAGCGCGGCGAGCACCTCGCGCAGCGGCGCGCCGCCGGCCGGGACGTCCAGCGTGCGTCCGCTCAGCAGGTCGAGGTAGCGGCCGGGCGCGAGCGCGATCGAGGTGCCCTGCCAGTGCGTCGGCGCGACGTGCGGCTCGGCGCCGGCGAGCCGCGCCGAGAGCCGCGCGGCGGCGACGACGAGCCGCCGCTCGGCATGGCGGCGCTCGAACGCGACCACCTGCCGGCGCCGTGCGCCGTCGACGCGCACCGGATGGTAGCTGCCGTCGCGCAGCAGCGCGGGATCGCGCCGGCGCGCCTCGAGCAGCGTCATGACGACGTGGCGCTTGATCGCGCCGGAGCGCCAGTCGGCCAGCAGCGCCGCCGGGTCGGCGGGCGGCGCGTCGCCGCGATGCTCGACCGCGCGCCGGTTGTCCGGGTCGACCAGCGTATGGTCCCAGCCGACGCAGCCCTGGTAGACGTCCGGCACGCCGGGCACGGCGAGGTGCAGCGCGGCCAGCGTCAGGCCGTTCAGCGCGCCGGCAGGGGCGATCTCGCCGACGAAGCGCGCGAGCGCGGCGAGGAACGCGTGGCGCGGCGACAGCGCGGCACGCAGGTAGGCCGCGCAGGCTTCCTCGTAGGCGGCGTCGGGCGAGGTCCAGCTGGTGCGCCGCTTGGCCTCGCGCAGCGCCTTGCGCTGCCAGGCGAGCACGCGCTCGACGAAGCGGTCCAGCGCGTCCGCGTCGCCGGCGTCGAGGTCCGGTGGCCAGGCGCCGACCAGCGTCTGCAGCAGCAGGTATTCGTCGATCGGATCGGGGGCGTCGACCGCGCCGGCCGGCCTGCGCAGCGCGGCGTTGGCCTCGCGCGCGGCGCGCACGAACGCGGCCCAGCGCTGCGGCAGCTCGCTGAGCACGGCCAGGCGCGCGCGCGCGTCGGCGCCGCGCTTGTGGTCGTGGGTGGACACCGCGAGCATCGCGTGCGGCGTGCGCCGCTGCCGCAGGCGGCAGGCGGCGTGGAACGCGGCGCACGGCAGCGCCAGCCGCGACGGATCGGAGCCGACCTCGTTGCGCGAGAGCAGGCGGCCGTAGCGGTAGAACGCGGTGTCCTCGAGCGCCTTGGCGGCGACCGCCGGCGTCAGCTGCTGGAACGCGCCGACCCACGACCAGCGCCGCACACGCGCGTCCGCCTGCGCTGGCACCGTCATGAAGCCCTCGCGCAGCGCCGCGACGGCGGCGGCGAGCGGCGCGTCGGCGCCGTCGCGCGCGCGCATCGCCGCCTGCGCGAGGCGGCGGCGGTCGCTCGCCGGCGCGCGCTCGGCGGTGAAGTACGTGCGGTAGCCGCGCAGGTGCTCGGCCAGGCGCATGGCCGCCGCCTGGCGCAGCGGCCGCTCCGACGCGTCCGCGCCGTCGGCTGCCTGCCAGGCCGCGGCCATGCGCTCGAGGTCGGCCTGCAGCGCGCCGCTCAGCACCTCGCGCCGCGCCGGCAGCGCGTAGGCGGCGTCGAAGTCGACCGCGCCGCCGAGCCCGCTCCACAGCGCGTCCAGCGCCGCCGCGCCGCGCGCGTCGTGCAGCAGCGCGGCGCTCTGGTCCATGAAGTCGTAGCCGGTGGTGCCGTGCGTGCGCCAGCTGCGCGGCAGCTGCTCGCCCTCGGCGAGGATCTTCTCGACGACGAGGTAGGGCGGGCCCTGCAGCGCGGCCGGGCGCGCGGCCTGCGCCGCGTCCAGCCGCGCCCGCAGCGTGCGGCAGTAGCGTTCCGGGTCGGCCAGGCCGTCGACGTGGTCGACGCGCACGCCGTCGATCAGCCCCTCGGCATAGAGCGCGAGCACGCGCGCGTGCACGGCCTCGAACACCTCGTCGCGCTCGACGCGCAGCGCGACGAGGTCGGTGATGTCGAAGAAGCGCCGCCAGTTCAGGCGGCGCGGCGCCTCGCGCCAGTCGGCCAGCACGTAGTGCTGGCGCGCGAGCAGCGCGCGCAGCGTCGCCGGGTCGGGCTGCGCGCCGGCGTCGGGCTGCGCCCGCGCCTGCGCGCAGGCACGGGCCAGCGCCGGCTCGTCCGGCGACCGCGGCGCGAGCGGGTAGCGCCGGCCGTCCACCTCCAGCAGCACGCGCCCGCCGGCGGCGACCAGGCGCATGCGCGCCAGCGCCTCGTCCAGCGGCGTGGCGAGGTACGGCGCCAGCACCTTGCCGTGCAGGCCGGGCAGCGGCGAGGTCCAGTCGACGTCGAAGAACCCGGCGTAGCGGCTGGCGCGGCCGTGCTCGAGCACGTCGAACCACCACGGGTTCTCCTCGCTCGCGGCCATGTGGTTGGGCACGATGTCGAGCACCAGGCCCATGTCCCGCTCGCGCAGGCGCGCGACGAGCCGGCGCAGCGCGTCGATGCCGCCGAGCTCGGGCGAGACCGCGTCCGGATCGACGACGTCGTAGCCGTGCGCGGAACCCGCGCGCGCGCGCAGCAGCGGCGAGGCGTAGACGTGGCTGACGCCGAGCGCGGCGAACGCGTCGACCCGCGCCGCGGCGTCGTCGAGGGTGAACGTGCGGCAGAACTGCAGGCGCAGCGTGGCGCGTGGCAGCGTCATCGCGCCTCCCTCGCGCCGGTGAAGCGGCGCAGCCGCGCGGCGACGGCGGGCGCGTCGAGCAGCGCCTGCGCCGGGCCGGGCAGGCGCAGGCTCCAGTTCGGGTACTCGTGCACGGTGCCGGGCACGTTGGCCTGCCGCTCCAGCGCGAGCGCATCCTCGGCCGGCAGCAGCGCGAGCTCGCAGCGGCTGCGGCCGACGTAGTCGATCGCGTCGTCGACGAAGCGCTCGGCCGCGTACGCCGCCGGCGCCGCGCCGGCGGCCGCGGCCCAGGCGGCGCGGTCGGCGTCGCGCTCGGCACGCTGCGCGGCCGCGGCGGCGTCGTCGAGCAGGCCGACGCGCCGGCGCAGCGCGATGTCGGCGCCCGACCACCAGGCGGCCAGCGGCGGCAGGTCGTGCGTGCTCGTCGTCGCCACCGCGCGCCGGCGCCAGCGCGAGGGCGGCAGGAAGCCGTGCCGGCCGCGCATGAACCAGAGCACGTCGAAGCCGAGCAGGCCGGCGTCGCGCAGCGTGCGGCGGAAGCCGGCCGGCACGACGCCGAGGTCCTCGCCGATGACGATGCAGCGGTGGCGCCACGACTCGAGCGCGAGCAGGCGCAGCAGGTCGCGCGCCGGGCAGTCGACGTAGGCGCCGGCGTCGGGCGTCGCGCCGTCGGGCACCAGCCACAAACGCGTCAGGCCCATGACGTGGTCGATGCGGATGCCGCCGGCGTCGCGCATCGCGCGGCGCACGACCTCGAGCCAGCCGGCGTAGCCGTGGCGGCGCATCGCCAGCGGCGAGAACGTGGTCAGGCCCCAGCTCTGGCCGAGCGCGGTGAACGCGTCCGGCGGCGCGCCGACGGTGACGCCGGCGAGCAGCTCGTCGCCGAGCGTCCAGGCGTCCGCGCCGGCCGGATCGCTGCCGACGGCGACGTCCGCGACCAGCCCGATCGGCAGGCCGGCCGCGCGCGCGCGCTGCTGCGCCGCGGCCAGGCCGCGCGCCGCGAGCCACTGCAGGAACACCTGGAACGCGCATTCCTGCGCCAGCCCGGGCGGCTCGCCGGACGGCGCGTCCGCCGCACCCGCGCGCAGGTGCTGGCGCGCCTCGAACGCGGCGAACGCGGCCAGCGCCGCGCCGCCGTCGGCGCGGAAGCGCTCGAGCTCCGCCGCGAGCGCGCGCGGCAGCGGCTCGCGATGCAGTGCGCGCAGCACGGCGAGCTTGCGCCGGCCGGCCGTGCCCCAGTCGATGCGCTCGTCGTCGCCGCCGCCAGCGGCGCCGCTGGCGTGCACGGCCCGCGCCACCGCGTCGCGGCCGAACGCCTCGGCGGGATCGACCAGCAGGGCGTTGAGGAAGCGCCGGCTGGAGGGCGAATACGGGCTGCAGCGCTCCGGCGCGGCGGTGAACATCGCGTGCACCGGGCTGGTCATCAGCGCGCCGGCGCCGTGGCGGCCGAGCGCCTCGGCCAGCGCGCCGAGCGCGCCGAAGTCGCCGATGCCCAGATCCGGCTCGCCGCGCAGCGCGTAGATCTGCACCGCCAGGCCCCAGGCACGCCGCTGCGGCGGATCGAGGTCGTCCGGGCCGAAGCAGCGCGGCGGCGCGGCGGCCAGCGTGACGGCGCGCTCGCCGGCGTGCAGCCGGTAGTAGCCCGGCGCGAGCGGCGGCAGGGCGATGCGCCCGTCGCGCGCCACGCGGCCTTCGTACGCCGTGCCGTCCTGCTCGGGCTCGACGCGGAAGCGCGCCGGTGCGCGCAGGCCGCGCGCCGGCAGCGTGGCGGCGCGGCCGGCGCGCAGCGTGAGCAGCGGCGGCAGCTCGTCCGCGTCGCGCAGGTGCCGCGCGCGGCGCAGGCTGTCGGCGAGCTCCGCCGGCGCGGCGCACGGATAGCCCAGGTCCGCGGCGAGGCGGACCAGCGTCTGCGGCGGCACCTCGCGCGCCTGGCCCTGCGCGTCCGTCCAGCGCGCCTGCACGCCGAGCAGCGCGGCGAGCTCGAGCAGCGCGCTACGGCTCGCCATGGCGTTCGAGCAGCGCGACGAAGCCGTGCGGCGGCAGCGTGCCGTGCGCCAGCGCGGCGGCCGCGCCGTCCGGCGTCTCGTAGAGCACCTCGCCGGCCGCGGCCTCGTCGACGGCGAGCGGCGCGTCGCCGAACTGCGCGAACAGCGCGAGCCGGTGCGGCCCGAGCTGCCAGCGCGCGCAGACGGCGGCGTCGCCGAGCGCCCGCGCGCCGAGCGAACGGGTGGCCTCCAGGTGCGGCACGAGGTCGCGGCGGCGGATCGCCAGCAGCCGGCGGCAGCGCTCGGCCTCGACGGCGCCGTCGCCCGTGCGCGCGCGCTGGAAGTCCGGCAGCGAGGCGACGAACGTCGCCGCGTCGTTGGGGTCGGGAATGCGCTCGGCGGCGAAGCCGGCGGCGCCGGCGAACTCGCGCCGCCGCCCGTCGCGCACGGCCTCGGCGAGCGGCGAGGCGTGGTCGGTGAAGTACAGGAACGGCGTGCGGCAGCCCCATTCCTGGCCCATCCACAGCAGCGGGATCGACGGCGCGAGCAGCAGCAGCGCGGTGGCGGCGTGCAGCGCCTCGGGACGGGCGAGCGCCGCCAGCCGCTCGCCGAACGCGCGGTTGCCGACCTGGTCGTGGTTCTGCAGGAAGTTCACGAACGCGGTCGGTGGCAGGTGCGCGCTGGCCTCGCCGCGCGGCGCGTCGCGATGGCGCGAGTGGCGGCCCTGGTAGACGAAGCCTTCGGCGAGCGCGCGCGCGAGGTCCTCGGCCGGCCGCTCGGCGTAATCGACGTAGTAGCCGTCGCGCTCGCCGGTGAGCAGCACGTGCATGACGTGGTGGAAGTCGTCGTTCCACTGCGCGTCGAAGCCGCGCTCGAGCAGGTGCGCGGCGTTGGCATCGTTCTCCACGACCAGATGCACGTGCCGGCCGTTCGCGCGCAGCTCGGCGGCCGCGTCGACGAGCCAGTCCGAGGGCGTGATCGCGTGCACCGCGTCCAGGCGCAGGCCGTCGAAGCGGTATTCGTCCAGCCAGTAGCGCGCGTTGGCGAGGACGAACGCGCGCACCTGCGCGCGGCGGAAGTCGATCGCGCGGCCCCAGGGCGTGGCGACGTCGTCGCGGAAGAACGCGCCGGCGTAGCGGTCGAGGAAGTTGCCGACCGGGCCGAAGTGGTTGTAGACCACGTCGAGCATCATCGACAGGCCCAGGCCGTGCGCCTCGTCGACCAGCGCCTTGAGCTCGCCGGGCGCGCCGTATGCCGCGCTCGGCGCGAACGGCAGCACGCCGTCGTAGCCCCAGTTGCGCGTGCCGCCGAACTCGGCCACCGGCATCAGCTCGATCACGGTCGCGCCCAGCGCCTGCAGCTCGGGCAGCAGGCGCCGCACGCCGGCGTAGCCGCCGCAGGCGCCGACGTGCAGCTCGTAGATGACGCTCTCGCGCCACGGCCGCCCGCGCCAGTGCGGATGGCGCCAGCGGTACGCGCCGGGATCGACGACGACGCTGGCGCCGGCCACGCCGCCGGCCTGCGCGCGCGAGGCCGGATCGGGCACCGGCTCGCCGCCGTCGAAGCGGTAGCGGTAGCGCTCGCCGATGGCGCAGTCGATCTCGGCGCAGAACCAGCCGTCGCCCTCGGCCTGCATCGGGCGCTCGCGGCCGAGCTCGAGGACCACGGCGGCCTCGCGCGCCGACGGCGCCCAGACGCGGAAGCTCACGCGTCCGTTCGCGAGCGGCTCGGCGCCGAACGGCAGCGTGCGGGCCGCGGCGGTCATGGCGGCAGGTGCGCGAGCAGGACGACGATGGAGCGCGCCGCCACGCGCTGGACGGCGCCCTCGAGCGGCGCTTCGTCGGCCTCCGGCGCGGCGCTGTCGAGCACGCGCGTCCAGGCGTGCTCGCCGGGCAGCGAGAAGTCGGCCGGCTCGGCGCCGGCGTTGACCAGGATCGACACCAGGTCGATGCCGTGGTCGGCGGCCGGGCCGGCGCGGCGGATCTGCAGCGTGCGCTCCTCGGCGTTCTCCCAGTCGGCCTGGGCGAGCTCGTGCCCCTCGCGGTCGAACCAGGCCAGGTCCGGCGGGCCGCCTTCGCCGACCGGCGCGCCGTGGTGGAAATGCGCGCTGCGCAGCATCGGCAGGCGCCGGCGCAGCGCGGCGAGCCGCTCGACGAAGGCGCGCAGCGCGCAGGCGCGCGGCTGCGCGGCGGCGTTCCAGTCCAGCCACGACAGCGCGTTGTCCTGGCAGTAGGCGTTGTTGTTGCCGTTCTGCGTGCGCCCGAACTCGTCGCCGGCGAGCAGCAGCGGCGTGCCGGCGGCGAGGAACAGCGTGGCGAGCATCGCGCGCTTGACCGTGTCGCGCAGCGCGACGATCTCCTCGTCGTCGGTGGGGCCTTCGGCGCCCCAGTTGGCGCTGAAGTTCTCCTCGCGGCCGTCGGCGTTGTTCTCGCCGTTGGCCTCGTTGTGGCGCTGCGCGTAGCTGACCAGGTCGTGCAGCGTGAAGCCGTCGTGCACGGTGACGAGGTTCACCGAGGCGTAGGGCTCGCGTCCGTCGTGGTCGAACAGGTCGGCCGAGCCGGCCATGCGCGCGGCGAAGTCGCCGCGCAGGCCGGCGTCGCCGCGCCAGAAGCGGCGCACGCCGTCGCGGAAGCGGTCGTTCCATTCGGCGAAGCCCGGCGGGTGGCGGCCGAGCTGGTAGCCGCCCAGGCCCAGGTCCCACGGCTCGGAGATCAGCTTGAGCCGGCCGAGCAGCGGATCCTGCAGGATCGCGCGGAAGAAGCCCGATTCCGGATCGAAGCCGTGCGCCTCGCGGCCGAGCGTGGTGCCGAGGTCGAAGCGGAAGCCGTCGACGCGGAACACGCCGGCCCAGTAGCGCAGGCTGTCCATGACCAGCTTGAGCACCGGCGCGCGGGCGACGTCGAGCGTGTTGCCGCAGCCGGTCTCGTCGGCGTAGTGGCGCGCGTCGTCGTGGCGCAGGCGGTAGTAGCTGGCATTGTCGCAGCCGCGCCAGCTCAGCGTCGGGCCGAGCTCGTTGCCCTCGCAGGTGTGGTTGTAGACCACGTCCAGGATGACCTCGATGCCGGCGGCGTGCAGCCGGCGCACGGTGCGCCGGATCTCGTCCAGCGAGCCGCTGGCCAGGTAGCGCGGCTCGGGCGCGAAGTAGGCGAGCGGGCTGTAGCCCCAGTAGTTGGCCAGCCCGCGCGAGGTGAGGAAGCGGTCCTGCAGGAACGCCTGCACCGGCATCAGCTCGACGGCGGTGACGCCGAGCCGGCGCAGGTAGTCGACCACGGCCGGATGGCCGAGCCCGGCGAACGTGCCGCGCTCGCGCGGCGGCACGGCGGGATGGCGCATCGTCAGCCCGCGCAGGTGCGCCTCGTAGATCACCGTGTCGGCCCAGGGCACGTTCGGCGCGCGCTCGTCTCCCCAGTTCGCCGCGTCGTCGACGACGACGGCCTTGGGCATCGCCGAGGCGCTGTCGCGGCGGTCGAACGAGAGGTCCGCGCGCGCATGGCCGACGCGGTAGCCGAACGGCGCGTCCGTCCAGCGCACCGTGCCGACGAGCTGCTTGGCGTAGGGGTCGAGCAGCAGCTTGTGCGGGTTGAAGCGGTGGCCGGAGGCCGGGTCGTAAGGCCCGTGCACGCGATAGCCGTAGACGCAGCCGGGCAGCGCGTCGGGCAGGTAGCCGTGCCAGACGTGGTCGGTGCGCTCGGGCAGGTCGGCGCGGCCGATCTCGCGGTGGCCGCGCGCGTCGAACAGGCACAGCTCCACGCGCGTGGCGCCGGCCGAGTACAGCGCGAAGTTGACCCCCAGGCCGTCCCAGGTCGCGCCGAGCGGATGCGGGCGGCCGGTCTCCAGGACCAGGGGAGGCGTGCGCGTCTTCATGCCGCGGGCTCCAGGATCAGCGCGCCGAGCGGCGGCAGGGTCAGGGACAGCGAGGCGGCGCGGCCGTGCAGCGCCGGCGCGCCGGCGGCGACGCCGCCGGCGTTGCCCGTGTTCGAGCCGCCGTAGACGGCCGCGTCGGTGTTCAGCAGCTCGCGCCAGAAGCCCTCGCGCGGCACGCCGACGCGATAGCCGTGGCGCACGACCGGCGTCATGTTGAGCACGACCAGTGCGCTGGCGCCGCCGTCCGGCGTGCGGCGCAGGAACGCGTAGACGCTCGCCGCGCGGTCGTCGGCCACGACCCACTCGAAGCCGCGATGGTCGCAGTCGCCGGCGTGCAGCGCCGGATGCGCCGCGTACAGGCGGTTGAGGTCGCGCACCAGCTGCTGCACGCCGCGGTGCATCGGGTCGTCCAGGCAGGCCCAGTCGAGCTCGCCGTCGGCGTTCCATTCGGCCGGCTGGCCGAACTCGCAGCCCATGAACAGCAGCTTCTTGCCCGGGTGCGTCCACTGCAGCGCGAGGTACAGGCGCAGGTTGGCGAAGCGCTGCCAGCGGTCGCCGGGCATGCGCGCGAGCAGCGAGCCCTTGCCGTGCACGACCTCGTCGTGCGAGATCGGCAGCACGAAGCGCTCGGAGAACGCGTAGAGCAGGCCGAACGTGATCGCGTCGTGGTGGTGGCTGCGGTAGATCGGGTCCTGCGCGATGTAGCCGAGCGTGTCGTGCATCCAGCCCATGTTCCACTTGTAGCCGAAGCCGAGCCCGCCGTCGGCCGGCGCGCGCGTGACGCCGGGCCACGCGGTGGATTCCTCGGCGATCGCGGTGGCGCCCGGGCAGCGCGAGGCGATCGTCTCGTTGAGCCGGCGCAGGAACGCGACCGCCTCGTAGTTCTCGCGGCCGCCGTGCACGTTGGGGATCCATTCGCCTTCGCCGCGGCTGTAGTCGCGGTACAGCATCGAGGCGACCGCGTCCACGCGCAGGCCGTCGACGTGGTAGCGTCCGATCCATTCGAGCGCGCTGGCGACCAGGAACCCGACCACCTCGTTGCGGCCGAGGTTGTAGATCAGCGTGTGCCAGTCGCGGTGGTAGCCCTCGCGCGGGTCGGCGTGCTCGTAGAGCGCGGTGCCGTCGAAGCGCGCCAGGCCGTGCGCGTCGCTGGGGAAGTGCGCCGGCACCCAGTCGGCGATGACGCCCAGGCCGCGGCGATGGCAGGCGTCGACGAAGCGCGCGAACGCCTGCGGCGTGCCGTAGCGCGCGCTCGGCGCGAACAGGCCGAGCGGCTGGTAGCCCCACGAGCCGTAGAACGGATGCTCCATGACCGGCAGCAGCTCGAGGTGCGTGAAGCCCATTTCCGCGGCGTACGGGATCAGCCGGTCGGCGAGCTCGTCCCAGGGCTCGGCGGCGCCCGAGGCGCGCATCCACGAGCCCGCGTGCACCTCGTAGATGCTGATCGGCGCGGCCGGCGACAGGCGCTCGGCGCGGCGCGCGAGCCAGGCCGCGTCGCTCCACGCCAGCGGCTCGGGCGAGGCGACCACCGAGGCGGTCGCCGGCGGGCATTCGGTGCGGCGCGCGACCGGATCGGCCTTCTGCGGCAGCCGCTCGCCGTCGGCGGCGAGGAGCTCGAACTTGTACAGCGCCCCGGGCGCGACGCCGGGCAGGAACAGCTCCCAGACGCCGGCGTCGTGGCGCAGGCGCATCGGATGGCGGCGCCCGTCCCAGCGGTTGAAGTCGCCGACGACGGCGACGCGCGAGGCGTTCGGCGCCCATACCGCGAAGCGCACGCCGTCGACGCCGTCGATCGACGCCGCATGCGCGCCGAGGCGGTCGGCGAGCTCCAGGTGGCGTCCCTCGGCGAGCAGCTGGAGGTCCGTCGCGCCGAGCAGCGGGCCGAAGGCGTAGGGGTCGGCCACGGTCTCGACCTGGTCCGGCCAGGCGATGCGCAGGCGGTAGCGCTGCGCGGTGGCGCCGTCGACGCGCGCGGCGAAATAGCCCTCGCCGAGCGCATCGAGCGCGACCGCGGGCTCGCCCTCGCGCACGACCTCGACGGCGCGCGCGCCGGGCGCGAACACGCGCACCGCCTCGCCGGCCGGCGTGCGGTGCGGCCCGAGCAGGGCGAACGGATCGCCCAGGCGGCCGTGCAGCAGGCGCTGCACGTCCTGCGGATCGCCGGCGATGAAGCCTGCCTCATCCATTGCGCGAGGTCCGCCATGCGTCGGCGATGCGGGCGAGCCCGCGCACCGGGATGCCGAGCCAGGCCGGGCGATTGGCCGCCTCGTAGGCGATCTCGTAGGCCGCCTTGTCGATCAGGAACAGGCGCAGCAGGTCGCCTTCCGGGGTGCCGGCCTCGAACGCGTCCGCCGGGCGCCCGACGGCCTGCGCGTACGCGCCGACCAGCGCGGCGACGGCGGCGGCGCGGAAGCGCTCGAGCTGGTCGGCGTGCGCGGCGACGCCGGCGAGTCCTCGCGCCGGACCAGCGCCGCGCTGGTGCTGGCGTAGTCGAACGAGCGCAGCGCGCCGGCGAGGTCGAGCAGCGGGCTGGCCGGCGCCTGGCCGGCGTCGCCGCCGGGCTCGCCCTCGAGATCGACGATCTGCAGGTCGCCCGAGCAGACCAGCACCTGGCCGAGATGGAAGTCGCCGTGCACCGGCGTGCAGGCGAGGCCCTCGCCGCGCGCGGCCAGCGCCGGCAGGCGCGCGGCGAGCTCGGCGCCGCGTTCGAGCAGGGCGGCGGCGATCGCGTCGAGCTCGGCGTCGTCGCCGGCGCGCCGCTGCGCGAGCACGGCCAGCGCGCGCTGCAGGCGGTCGGCCGCGCGCGCGGCCCACGCGGCGACGTCGGCCGCGCCGGCCGCGCGCGGACGCAGCGGCTCGGGGCCGTCGTCGACGGCGAGCGCGCGATGGAACTCGCCGAGGCGGCGGCCGACCAGCGCGGCGAATGCGGCGTAGCCGGCGATCGCCTCGCGCAGGCGCACGTCGCCGTCGTTGGGATCGAGCGCGTCGTAGACCGCGCGGCCGAGGTAGTCCTGCGTCCAGGTCCAGCCGTCGCCCTGGTTGCGCACGAACGGCTGCACGACGACGAGCGTGCTGGTGCTGCCGTCGCGCTCGCGCGCGACCGTGGCCAGGCACGCGGGCGTGTGCGCGAAGCCGTGCGCGGCGAGGTGCCGCGCCAGCTCGACTTCCTTGCGCGGCCCTTCGCGCACGCGCCGGTACAGCTTGACGAAGACGCATTCGTCGACGATCAGCGCGCTGTTGGAATGCTCGGCGGCGAGCCACTGCACCTGGCGCGTGGACGGCGCCTGCGCCGCCCGCCAGGGCTCGAACGCGAGCGTGCCGTCGGCCGAGCGCAGGGTCGCGCCCTCGGCGCAGGCGTCGATCAGCCCGCGCGCGAACGCCTCGAGCGCGAACGCATCGGTGAGGAAGCCGCCGCGCGGGCCGCGGCGCACGCGCGCCAGCGCGAGCTGCTGGACCAGCGCGCCGGGGTTGGTGTCGTCCCAGGCGATGCCGAGCGGCAGCAGGTAGCGTTCGGCGTCGTCGCCGCTTCCGGCGGCGATCTCGACCAGCGCGGTCTCGGGCGCGCACCAGGGCAGCACGGCGAGGATGCGCACGTCGGTCACGGCGCGGTCCTTGGCCGCGAACCAGCGCCGCATCGGCAGGTACGCCGGCAGCACCTCGGTCTCGAGCGTGCGCCTGTGCGCGTCGGAGAACAGGTCGGAAAAGCCGCCGCGCAGCACGAACGTGGAGTATTCCGGCAGCGGCTCGGGCGGCTCGTCGCGCCAATTGGGCATCGTCGCCTCGCTGCGCAGCTCGAACCAGTAGAAGCCGTACGGCGGCAGCGTGAGCAGGTAGGTCAGCTTGCCGATCGGCGGAAACGGCGTGCCGCCGATCATCTCGACCGGCGTGCGCCCCTCGAATTCGGACAGGTCCAGCTCCACCGCCTGCGAGGAGCGCGCCAGGTTGGCCACGCACAGCACGATCTGGCCGTCGAGCGTGCGCAGGTAGCTCAGGATCTTGCGGTTGCGCGGCCGCACGAAGCGGATGTCGCCGCGGCCGAACACGTTGTGGCGCTGGCGCACGGCGAGCATGCGCCGCGTCCAGTTCAGCAGCGAATGCGGGTTGCGCCGGCTCGACTCGACGTTGACCGCGCCGTAGCCGCTGAGCGGGTCCATGACCGGCGGCAGCACGAGCCGCTCGGGGTCGGCGCGCGAGAAGCCGCCGTTGCGGTCCGGCGACCACTGCATCGGCGTGCGCACGCCGTCGCGGTCGCCCAGGTGGATGTTGTCGCCCATGCCGATCTCGTCGCCGTAGTAGATGACCGGCGTGCCCGGCATCGAGAACAGCAGGCTGGTCATCAGCTCGGCGCGCCGGCGGTCGCGCTCGAGCAGCGGCGCGAGGCGGCGGCGGATGCCGAGGTTCAGCCGCGCGCGCACGTCGTTGGCGTAGACCTGCCAGAGGTAGTCGCGCTCGCTGTCGGTGACCATCTCCAGCGTGAGCTCGTCGTGGTTGCGCAGGAACACCGCCCACTGGCAGTTCGGCGGGATCGGCGGCGTCTGGCGCAGGATGTCGGTGACCGGGAAACGGTCCTCCTTGGCGATGGCCATGTACATGCGCGGCATCAGCGGGAAGTGGAACGCCATGTGGCATTCGTCGCCGTTGCCGAAGTATTCCTGCACGTCCTCGGGCCACTGGTTGGCCTCGGCGATGAGCATGCGGTCGGTGTAGGAGCGGTCGAGCTCGGCGCGGATGCGCTTGAGGATCGCGTGCGTCTCGGGCAGGTTCTCGTTCGAGGTGCCCTCGCGCTCGATCAGGTACGGGACCGCGTCCAGGCGCAGGCCGTCCACGCCCATGTTCAGCCAGAAGCGCATGACCGAGACCACGGCCTTGAGCACGTGCGGGTTGTCGAAGTTCAGGTCCGGCTGGTGCGAGTAGAAGCGGTGCCAGTAGTAGGCGCCGGCCTGCTCGTCCCAGGTCCAGTTCGACTTCTCCGTGTCGCAGAAGATGATGCGCGTGCCGGCGTAGCGGCGGTCGTCGTCGGACCAGACGTAGAAGTTGCGCGCGACGCTGCCGGGCTTGGCGCGGCGCGCGCGCTGGAACCACGGGTGCTGGTCGGAGGTGTGGTTGATCACCAGCTCGGTGATCACGCGGATGCCGCGCTCGTGCGCCGCGTCGACGAAGTGGCGGAAGTCCGCGAGCGTGCCGTAGTCCGGGTGCACGTTCGTGTAGTCGCTGATGTCGTAGCCGTCGTCGCGGCGCGGCGAGGGATAGAACGGCAGCAGCCAGACGGCGTTGACGCCGAGCTCGGCGATGTAGTCGAGCTTGGAGATCAGGCCGCGGAAGTCGCCGATGCCGTCGTCGTTGGAGTCGAAGAACGACTTCACGTGCAGCTGGTAGATCGCCGCGTCCTTGTACCAGAGCGGGTCGGAGACGATGCGCGAAGCGTGGCGCTGCCGTTTCACGTCCATGGGCCGGCCTCGGGTCGGATGCGCCAGATCGCGAAGGGAAGGTCCGCCGGGTCCAGGCGCACGCGCCGGCGCCGGCCGCGCCAGGTCTCGAAGCGGCCGCGCATCAGGTCCTCGGCGACCACGGCGGCGTCGTCGGGCAGCTGCCATTCCCACAGCGGCACCTCGACGTCGGCTTCCTGCGCGTGGAACGGATCGAGGTTGACGACGACCAGGACCACGTTGTCGAGCGCCGCGGTCGCCTTGCGGAAGCACAGCAGGCTGCCGTTGGGCGCGTCGAGGAAGCGCAGGCCGAGCGCGTCCTGCAGCGCCGGGTTCGCGCGCCGGATCGCGTTCAGGCGCGCGATCTCGGCGACGATGTTGCCGGGCGCGTTCCAGTCGCGCGCCTTGAGCTCGTACTTCTCCGAGTCGAGGTACTCCTCGCGGCCGGCCACCGCGGCGCTCTCGCAGAGCTCGAAGCCGCTGTAGACGCCCCACAGGCCCGACAGCGTGGCCGCGAGCGCGGCGCGGATCAGGAAGCCCGGCCGGCCCGAGCCCTGCAGGAAGAACGGATTGATGTCCGGCGTGTTCGTGAACAGCAGCGGACGGAAGAAGTCCGCCACCGGCGGCTGCGTGAGCTCCTGGAAGTAGGCCGTGAGCTCGTCCTTGCCGTGGCGCCAGGTGAAGTACGTGTACGACTGCGAGAAGCCCAGCTTGGCCAGCCGGTACATCGGCTTGGGCCGGGTGAACGCCTCGGACAGGAACACCACGTCCGGATGGGCCGAGCGCACGTCGCGGATCAGCCATTCCCAGAACGCGAACGGCTTGGTGTGCGGATTGTCGACGCGGAACAGGCGCACCCCGCGCGCGACCCAGAACAGCACCACGTCGCGCAGCGCGTTCCAGAGCGAGGGCACGGCGCCGGGCGCGTAGAAATCGACGTTGACGATGTCCTCGTACTTCTTCGGCGGGTTCTCGGCGTAGCGCAGGCTGCCGTCGGCGCGCCAGGCGAACCACTCCGGATGCTCGCGCAGCCACGGATGGTCCGGCGAGCACTGCACGGCGAAGTCGAGCGCGACGAGCAGGCCGTGCTCGGCCGCGGCGGCAACCAGCCGCTCGAAGTCCTCGAGCGTGCCCAGCGCCGGATGCACGGCGTCGTGGCCGCCTTCCGGCGCGCCGATCGCGTACGGGCTGCCCGGGTCGTCCGGGCCGGCCTGCAGCGCGTTGTTGCGCCCCTTGCGGTGCGTGCGGCCGATCGGATGGATCGGCGGCAGGTAGAGCACGTCGAAGCCCATCGCGCGGATCGCCGGCAGGCGCGCGATCACGTCGGCCAGCGTGCCGTGGACGCCGGGTTCGCGCGCCTGCGAGCGCGGGAACAGCTCGTACCAGCTCGCGTAGCGCGCCTCCAGGCGCTCGGCGTCGACCGGCACCGCGTAGGCGAGCTTGGACAGGAACGGCTGCGCGTCGGCCGCCGCCATCGCCGCGGCGAGCGCCGGGTCGAGCAGCCCCTCGAGCAGCGCCGGTCCCTCGGCGCCGGCGAGCCGCTCGCGCCAGGCGCGCAGCGCGGCGCCGGCGCTGCCGCGCTGGCGCTCGGCAGCGGCGTCGACGAGCCGGTGCGCCTCCTCGACGTCGATCGGCGCCAGCACGCCGGCGTGCTGCTTGGCCCTGAGCTCCGCGCATGCGGTGGCGAACGCGTCGCGCCAGGCCTGCACGGTGTAGACGTGGCGGCCGAGCCGCTCGAGCGGGAACTCGGCCGCCCAGCGGTCGTTGCCGAGCGCGCGCATGCGGCAGCGCTTCCACGTCCGCGCGTCGGCCGCCTTCCAGAGCAGCTCGACGGCGAGCACGCCGTGGCCGTCGTCGTAGGCGTCCACCTCGACGTGCACGCGCTCGCCGAGCGTGCGCTTGACCGCGAAGCGCCCCTCGTCCACGCAGGGCGCGGGGCGCTCGACGACGATGCGCGGCCGGCGGGCGGCGAGTTCGGCGGCCGGCGCGTCGGCGTCCTGCACGCCCACCGCGGCGAGCGGCTCGGCGGCGAACGTGAGCACCGCGCCCGGTTCGAGCGTGATCGTGGCCTCGCCGTCGATCCAGGCGGCGTCGGGCGTCTCGGCACGCAGCCGCGCACAGCCGGCATGCCGCAGCAGCGGCGCGGCCGGCACGACGGTGATGCGTTCCAGGTCGCGGTTGGCCAGCAGCACGCGCGCGCCGCCGCGGCTGCGCTCGCGCGCGAGCAGCCAGGCCAGCCACGGCGCGTCGCCGCCGCCGAGGTCGTGCACGTGGCCCGGGCGCGACGCGGCGCGCGCGGCGAGCAGGGCATTGGCCGCGATCACCGCCTCGCGCCAGCCGTCGGGCGGCAGCGCCTCGTCGCGCGCGCCGCCGGCGACGAGCTCCGGCGCGGCCGCGACCGCCAGCGGCCAGGGCGCCAGCAGGCCGTCGGCGAAGGCGGCGGCGAAGCGCAGGCGGCGCAGCAGCGCGCGTCCGTCGTCCGCCGCGCCGGGCGCGGCGAGCGGCGCGACGACGGCGCCGACCCGGCCCAGCCGCTCGTGCTCCTCGAGCAGCCAGCCGGCGCGGAAGTCCCACCACGGCAGCGACGAGTACACCGCGTCGAACGCGCCTTCGAGCGCCGCGACCTCGGCCGGCGTCAGGCCCGGCGTCCAGGCGGCGAACGCCGGCGCGGCCGCGCCGCGCCGCGCCGCGGCGGTCAGCCGGTGCCAGAACGCCGCCGGCAGCGCCTGCGGGCGCAGGCAGCGGAATCCGGCCACGCCGAGCGCCTGCCAGTGCCGCAGCTGCGCCGTCCAGGCCTCGACGACGTCGTCGGGCGGCAGCGCCTGCGCCGGCACGAGCAGGCGCGCGGCCTGCGCCGCACGCGCCGGCCGGCGCGGGTCCGGCGGCGCGAGCGCGTCGCTGCCGGGCTGCGGCACGTAGGCGCCGGGCAGGCGCTCGACCCACGGGTGGGCCGCGCTGCAGACGTCCGGCGCCAGATCGAGCCAGAGCGCGATGCGCTCCGCACGGCAGCAGGCGGCGAGCCGCCGCAACGCGGCGTCGGCGTCGTCGCCCCAGCCCAGCGCGGGATCCAGGCGCGCGTAATCGGCGACCAGCAGCGGGTCGTCGCCGGCATGCGCGAACGGCGAGGCCAGCACCACGGCGTCGAAGCCGAGCCCGGCGCAGTGGCGCAGATGCGCTTCCCATTGCGCGGGCGCGCCGAGGTCGCGGCCATCGGCCAGCAGCGCGCGGCGGCCGGCGGCGGCCGGCGCAGCGGCCGGCGCCCGCTCGCGCGGGCGCCGGGTGGAAGAACGGGCCTTGGCGGCACCGAGCGCGGTATCGGCCATGCAGGACCGCCGCCTCAGGCGCGCTCGGCGGCGTCGGCGCGCAGCGGCAGGCCGCGCGCGCGCATCGGCGCGTCGCGCCATGCCGGCGGCTGCTGCGGCCCGGCCAGGCTGGCGAGGAAGCGGTCGCGCCAGGCGAACACGTCGTCGCGGCGCAGCGCGCGCATCATGTCCGCCCAGCGCTCGCGGCGCTCCTCCAGGGGCATCGCCAGCGCCTCGCGCAGCGCCTGCGCGCAGCCGTCCACGTCGTAGGGATTGACGAGCAGCGCGCCGCGCAGCGCGCCGGCCGCGCCGGAGAACTCCGACAGCACCAGCGCGCCGGGGTCGTCCGGGTCCTGCGCGGCGACGTAGGCCTGGGCGACCGGGCTCATGCCGTCGCGCAGCGGCGTGACCACGCCGACCTTCGCCTTGCGCAGCAGCGCGATGATCTCGCTGTGCCGCATCCGGCGCGTCACGCAGCGGATCGGCGTCCAGGCCGGCTCGGCGTAGCGGCCGTTGATGTGCTCGGCGAGCGTCTGCACCTCGTCCTCGACGCGGCGGTCCTCGTCGGTGGCGCCGCCGCGCTGGGCGATCTGCAGGTAGGCGGTCTCGCCGCGCAGCGCCGGCTCGGCTTCCAGCAGGCGCCGGAACGCCTGCAGGCGCAGCGGCAGGCCGCTGATGCCGTCGAGGCGGTCGACGCCGATCAGCAGGCGCGGCGCGTCGGCGCGCGGGCGCGCGGCGGCTTCCTCCGCGAGCGCGGTCGCGGCGGCGACGTCGATGCCGGCGGGGCAGACCTCGATGCGCGGCATGCGCGCCACGCGCGACTGCAGGTAGTCCTTGAGGTGGCGCGCGTCGCCGGCGGTCTGCACGCCGACCACGTCGCAGGCCTCGAGCAGGGGGAACAGGCGGGCATGCTCCGGCAGCGCGGCCAGCGTCTCCGGCGGCGGCACCGGCGCGTGCAGGAAGAAGCCGATCGCGGCGTCGATGCCGCGATCGCGCAATGCGCGGCCGAGCGGGATCAGGTGGTGGTCGTGGATCCAGACCAGGTCGCCCGGCTCGGTCAGCCGCGCGACCGAGTCGGCGAAGCGCTCGTTGATCTGCCGGTAGCCGCGCAGCCATTCGCGGTCGAACGCGACCAGGTCGAGGCGGCCGTGCAGCAGCGGCCAGAGCGTGCGCGCGGCGTAGCCGGCGTAGCCGAGGCGGTGCTCCTCGGCGGAAAGGTCGCCGGCGACGCAGCGGATGCGTCCCTCGCGGCGCACGTGGAACATGCGCGCGTCGTCGACGCGGCCGCTCCAGCCGAGCCAGACGCCGCCGTGCTCGGCCAGCGCATCGCGGATCGTGCGCGTGCTGGCGTCCTCGTGCAGGCCGGCGCAGGGATCGGCGCGGCTCGAGACGACGACCAGCCGCTGCGGCCGTCCGGCGAGCCGGGCGGGTCGGGCGACGAACTCCGGCGCGTGCGGCGCGGAGAGAATCGAGGACTGCATTGCACCACCTCCTGATGACGACTACACATCAGCAAGCGGTGTGCCATCGCGGAAATGCGGCGCGGCGTTCCTGCCGCCTCGTCCGCACGGCGAAAAAAATTCCACTTCGAGGGAATCGCGCGGCACGCGCTGACTGCAGCGCTTCGACGGCTCGCGATGTCCGCGCGAACATGGAACATCGGTCGCGACGACCGAGGCAGTCGCGCCGATCGTTCAATGATCGTTCGCGCGATCGTTCAATCGGTGTTGTTGCGCTGTGGCCGGCGAAGGCAGCCAGGCCATCCGGCAGGGCGGCGGCTTGGGGCGGGCGGCGCGGATTCGCCGCACGGACTCACCGCTCGGGTCAGGCATAGGACACGCCACGGAACGCGGCCGCCGGCGTGGACGGTGCTGCGCACAGGCAGGCGTCGCCTGACGTGCGTCTGCCGGGTGCGTTCGCGGCGCGCGGACGCGCACTCGCGCTGCCGGAAGGCGCGCCGTCCATGGCGCGCGGTTCCGCTCCCGCGGACGTGCAGGCATCAGGCCGCCTGGCGGCGATCCTCGATCTGCGCCGGCGCAGCGGACTTCAGGGCCGGCGTGCCGGTGCCGATCTCGATGCGGCGCGGCTTCATCTCGTCCGGCAGCTCGCGCACGAGCTCGATCCTGAGCAGGCCGTTCTCGAGGCTGGCGTTCTTCACCTCGACGTGGTCGGCCAGCTCGAAGCGGCGCTGGAACGCGCGGCCGGCGATGCCGCGATGGAGGTAGTGGGCGTTGTCCTCGCCGGTCTTGCTGCCCGAGACGACGAGCAGGTTGGGCTCGTGCGTGATCGAGAGCTCGTCGCGGCCGAAGCCCGCCACGGCCATCGTGATCGCGTAGGCGTCCTCGCCGGTCTTGACGATGTCGTAGGGCGGCCAGTTGTCGGCCGCGGGCATGCGCGTGGCGCTGTCGAGCAGGTCGAAGACCCGGTCGAAGCCGACGCCGGAGCGGAACAGCGGGGAGAAGTCGAGTACGGTTCTCATCGTCATATCCTCCTGTGAGCAACATGAGTACGAGAGGCGCCAAGAAGCCGATGCCGGCGCCTCCTGGACCGCCGGCCCCCTGCTGGGCAGCCGGCGTCGCGATGGTGTTTGCGCCCGGCGCGATTTCAAGCGCATGCCGCCCGGAAGGCGGCATGCGTTGGCGATCGTTCAGGTACGGCCGGCCGGTGGCCGGGGCCGCACGCCGCCGGCGGGCGTGCGGGACGTCATCGAGGATCTGCACGGGTGCCGCGCCGCAGCGGCGCGGCACCCGTGCAGCGGCCGGTCACGGGCCGACGCATGCCTTCGGACCGTCGCCGCGATCGTCCCAGGTGCACGGGATCTTGTAGCAGTAGATCGAGCTGTACGTGGCGCCCTTCCGAGCCTTCAGGTACGAGCTGGAAAACACCATGTCCTTCGGCAGGTCCAGGAAACCGCTGGTCGCGCCGTTCGGATCCGCGAACAACTCGTCGAGCAGCGTCTGGCTCGGCATCTGTTCGACCATGTCGTCGTCCTCGTCGTGGTCGATGGTGCCGGCCATCACCATGAAATCGTCGGACCACGTTCCGCTCGCCGTCTGACCGGTGGTTCCGAGCGTCCACTTCTGGTCGTAGCCTTCGCTCGAGATGTTCGCGTAGTTCGCGCTGCAGTTCTGCTTCGTGTAGTTGATCGATCCGAGCAGACTGATCATGTAGACGGGCTGCGCGTTCTGCACGTCGAGCTGGTAGGTCTGCGGGATGATCTGCACGTACAGCGCCCGCTGCGCGCCGGTCGCGATCGCGTCGCTGATCGCATCGCCGCTCACCGCGTCGGTGATCTGCCAGCCCGAGCTCGTGTCGTCGGCCTTGGCCGCCACCGCCGCGAGCTTCGTCCAGTCGCTGTAGATCATGTCGGCCGCGGCGTCGTAGGCGCTCGGCAGGTTCTGCGTCAGGCGCGTCGCGTAGGCGTCCGCCTGGCCGAGCGCCACGTCGTAGCTGCTCTCGAACTGCACCAGGTCGCCGCCTTTCTCCGCCATCAGCGAATACGCAGCCGAACCGATGTTGAGCAGGCTGCCGGTGGCGGCGAACAGCGGGGCGGCCGGACCGGAGGCCAGCGTCATCAGCGAATCGATGCCGGCGGCCATCTTGAGCCAGTTCGCCGCGTTCATGCCGACGTTGGCGGTCGGCGCGACCGTGAACTCGCCCTCGTGGATCGTGTAGCTCGCCGCGATCACGTCCGGAGCGACGTTCCGGGTGAAGATGCCGCGAAGGCCGTTGTCGCCGAACAGCTTGCGCACCGCGGTCAGCGCGCCCATCTCGGCCTTGAGCTGGTTCCAGACGTCGCAGTAGTCGGCCGCGGTGAAGCTGCCGGTCGAAATGCCCGCCGGACACGTGCCGTCGAACCAGCTCGCATTCGATTCGACCGCTTCGGAGAGGCTCCAGTAGTGATAGCGGAGGTCGTACGCGGCCGCGCCGCTCATGTTCAGCGGATAGGCGCTCAGATACTGGTTGCTGATGTAGTGATACGCCGCGACGTGTGCGGCCGTGTCGGTCATCGGCCAGTCGCCGTTCGGCGGCGTCGCCATGAGGTGGAACGAGAAGTCGATCGACGTCGCCGGCGCAGGCGTCAGCGAAGACTGCTGGGCGGTCTGCATCGCGTAGTAGAGCCCGGACTGGTTGCGCGTGAACAGGCCCGTCAGCGCGCCCGACTGCTTCTGCTGCGTGAACGCGTTCGAGGCTTCCGCGACGCCCTTCGCGAACGGCGAGGTCATGTTGCCGGTCTTCGCCAGCGCCGCCGGGTCCGGCCCGTTCGCGACCAGCGTGAAGTTCCTGCCGGCCTGGCCGAGGCTCTGCATCGTGTAGTACGTGCCGCCGATCCGTGCGATCGCCGCGGCGAACGCCTGGTCGACCGCGGCGCCCGAGGTGAGCGGCTTGCCGACCGTCGTCAGGATCGCGAGCTGGCGCGGCGACAGGGCGTTCAGCGCATTGGTGAGGTCCTGGATCGGCGAGCCCGGCGCCGACGGCTCGCCGGTCGGAAAGAACATGCCGCACCCGCTCGGGTCCTCGATCGGATCCGTGCGGCACACGCTCGACAGAGCCCACCCGCCGTTGTTCCAGAACATCGGGCGGAGCGCGACGCGGTCGAGGACGACCAGGAAGAACCCGTTCTGATAGCTGCCCTGCAGCGCCGACGAGCCGTAGGTGATCGAGCCGACCTGCACGGTCGCCGGATTGCCGGGCGTGACGGAGAACTGCTGCGCTTCCGCCGGAACGAAATTGAAGTTCGCGTTGACGTCGTAGTTGAGCGTGCCGGTCGCATGCGGGTTCGTGTCGACCCACGTGTAGCCCGGAAACGGCGTCAATGCGTCGTCCGCTTCGTAGTAGTCCTCGTACGCCGTGCCGGGCGTCGCGCCGCCGACGCCGATCGCGACGTAGCCCATCGGCTGCGGCATGTTCGCGGCGCCGTAGTTCGTGCCGCAGCTGCAGCATGTGGACACGCTCACCGACGTGCAGCGCGCCGCGAGGTTCTACTACTTGCAGCGGCTCGCTTTCGGGGCGAAGGCCGTCAGCCAGACGTTCGGCACGGCGACGACGTCGCCGGCGAGGCTAAACCTGCTGCGGATCGAGGAGGACCTGAGCGCCGCGCATCTGCGCCTGGCTCGGGTCACGATCGAGCATCTACCCTGGCGCGAATGCGTCGAGCGCTACGACCGGCCGCACACGCTGTTCTTTTGCGATCCACCGTACTGGCGCACGCAGGGCTACGGCACGCCGTTCGCGTGGTCGGAGTACGAGCAGCTCGCGGAGACGATGCGTGCGCTGAAAGGGCGGATGATCCTGACGATCAACGACCATCCAGACGTCCGGCGGCTGTTCGCCGTGTTCCCAATGACAACCGCCGCTATCCAGTACACAGTCGGCGGCGGTGGGAAGGCGAAGCCAGCGCGGGAGCTGATCATCCGCGGCGGCCAATGGTGATCATTCCGGACGATTTTGTGGAACGGATCGCATTGTGGACGTCGAATTAAAACGCCCGCTTGACAGCTGCGGGTTTTCGGGCGTAAGTGAATGCTGGGAGCCCCCTAAAAGGGCGCTCGCTCGGGACATAGTTGGCGCTGGCGGTGTTTCCATTGCTGCCTCCGGGAGGATTCTCTCTCGGAGGTTCATTACAAATGGAGGAGTCGTATGAAGGTGCAAAGAAGGACATCCATTGCAGCCGCATGCTTACTTGCTCTTGCTGTGGGTGCAGCAGTGTTGCCACTGCCGGTCGTGGCGCAGGATTCGACTATCCAGATAGGCCAGACGATCGAGTTGACTCAGGACCAAGCGGGTGTACAGCTGACGTACTATCCGCTCCCGGACGAGCCGCTACTTTCGGCGAAGAAGGGCAGCGAGCTGCTGACGCAAGCCCTGGCGGCGTACGAACAGAATTTCCCGGAGAAGGTGCACGCAGCGACGGGTTTTTTGGCTCTCTCGATTGCAGTGAACCCAAGCCGGCAGCTTGCGTTTGTTGTGAGGCCGTACGAGCCGAAGTCGACTGCGAATGTCGCATCGACGCCTCCCGGCAACATAATCAACGCGCCTATCGACGATGGCCCACCCCAGATGGCCGAACCGCCGCCTGGGTACCCGCTGACGCCGAACGAGGTTACCGACGTGACCTACCGGCAGTGGCGCAATGGATACCGCCGGGATACGCAGTATCACCGTACGCCGCCTCGCGCGCCGAACTGGCAGCCTGGGCCGTGGCAGCTGATCGATGACCACACCACGTATGTTGGAGGCGGCGGCGGCGGGGGCGGAGGTGGTGGCGGAGGTGGTGGCGGTGGAACCGTGATTGTTGGCCCGCCCATCACCGAAGAAGAAGCCAACTAGCTCACCTGCTGCGCCCGGCCGGCTATCTATGCTGGGTGCTGGAGCGGATGCTCCTCGATTGGAAGGGCCGCGCAAGGCGGCCCTTCCTCATTCCCGGTCCGTAGCGGCGCCAGATGGGCTATCTGGCGTGGCTACAATTGCGGCGCCGCCCCGCCGCCCCGCCGCCCAGGTGGCTTTGAAGCCCCTTTGAACGCCTTTAGATCGCTTTGCAAACCAACTGGCGCGATTCCTCAAACCAAGCGACGCCCTACACTGGAGATGCGCGCGGACCCGGTCCCGCCGCCGCAGACGGGCGGGCATATACTGGCCCCGCTCATCGGCCGCGCTGCGGCCGGCGTTCGACGACGAGGCGTGCTTCGGGCGCTGCGCGTTCCGGAGCTCGCGGGCGACGACATGGATCATTGCCACTACCGCGGAGGCGACATGAAGCTCGCAAAGATGCTGTGCATTCCGATCGTGCTGGCTTTGGCCGCGTGCGCGGCCTTGAACGTCCGCAATCAATGGAAGGACCCGTCGTTCCAAGGCCCCCCGGCAGCGAACGTCGTCGTCGTCGGCATCGCGCGCAGCGAGACGATGCGGCGCGTGTTCGAGGACACGTTCGTGCGGCAGCTCGAGACAGCCGGCGTGAAGGCGACCCCGGCGTACGCGCAGATCGAGCCGGGGGAGGGCGGGCGCTTCAAGCTCGGCGACTTCGTCCGCTCGAGCAAGGCCGACGCGGTGATCGCCACTCGCGTGCAGCGCGTGGAGCACAAGACCGACGTCTATCCGACCTATACGCCGGTGGTCTACGGCGGCTTCTACGGCTGGTACGGCACCGCGTGGACGGCCACGCCGATGGTGTCCCAGTACGACGTGGTCACGCTCGAGACGACCGTATGGGATCCGAAGACCGAAAAGCTCGTCTGGGCGGCGACGACGCAGCGCGTGGCCTCGCAGGACGTCCCCAAGGTCACGACCCAGCTCGCGCAGGCGCTGATTCCGCGCATGAAGGCGGACGGCATCCTGCGCTGAGCGCTCTGCGCGACGCCGACGGACGGATCGTCCGTCGGCGGCAGTCCCGGTGCGCCCCGGCGCATGCCCGCATCGGCGCGCGCGCATTTCCCCAGCGGCAGTCGACGCGCCGCAGGCGGTGACGCGCCGGCGGCACCTGCGGCGAACCGCATCCCGAAAGTGAGCGACGGCCGCCGAGGCGCACGCGCCTCACGGTCGGCCTTTGGTGCAAGTCACTGTTTCTGCAAGGCTTCGGCGACCGGCCGGAGCGCTCGCGAACGCGAGTTTCGCAATATGAGTACTGCTCATATTATGGCGCCGGTCCGCCGAACGGGATCGTTCGATGCGGGGACGGCGTGGCTTTCGGAGAACCCCATGAAACGCAATCCGCTCTGCGTGGCGCGCACGCAGGTCGTACGGCTCGCGTGTGCCGCGCTCTGCCTGGCGTGTGGCGTTCCCGCCGCGGCCGAGGCGCTGCGTGCGCCGGCCGAATTCACCTACGACGCGAACGGCGTGACCACGGTGACGCTCCGCGCCGCCGAAAGCGCGGTGACGGTCGGCGACCAGCCGTACACGTCGCTCGTCTTCAACGGCGACTACGACGCGCCGCTGATCCGCACGCGTCCCGGCGGCGTCGTGCGCATCACGCTCGACGACGAAATGGACGAGTTCACCAATCTCCATTTCCACGGCATGACGGTCTCGCCGCTGAACCAGGGCGACAGCATCTTCCGCCTGACCAACGCCCATTCGGTCGGCACGTACGACATCCAGCTGCCGCCGGACCATTCGCCCGGCGCGTACTGGTACCACAGCCATTTCCACAAGGGCGCCGAGCGCCAGGTATCCGGCGGGCTCGCCGGGCCGATTCTCGTCGACGGCATGCTCGATCCGTTTCCCGAGATGAAGGGCATCAAGGAGCGCGTGCTCGTGCTGCGCAGCTTCCAGAAGACGGCGACCGGACATCTCGCCTCCGAGATCACGACGGGCGCACCGGCGATCCGCACCATCAACGGGCAGCTCGATCCCGACGTCTCGATCGCGCCGGGTGAGGTGCAGCTCTGGCACGTCTACAACGTCGATGCGAACCAGTACTTCCGCGTGCGCGTCGGCGACCTGCAGATGCAGCTGCTCTCGCAGGACGGCAACACGGTGGTCAAGAAGGTCATGACCGACGAGCTCCTGATAGGGCCGTCGGCACGCTTCAGCGTGCTCGTGACCGGACCGGACGCGGGCCGCTACCCGATCATGCTCGGCGCGGCCAACACCGGCCCGGCGGGCGACACCTACGCCGGGCAGCGGCTCGGCACGCTGGTGTCCTCGGGCGATCGCGTGCCGACGAAGACGATCACGAGCGCGTATCCGGTCTCGCCGGACCTGCGCGCCGTCGAGCCGGCGAAGCGCCGCCGCTTCGTGTTCCAGGACTCGGCGACGGATCCGCACGCGTTCATGATCAACGGCCGCCAGTTCGACGCCGGCCGCGTCGACACGACCGTGAAGCTCGGCGACATGGAGGAATGGACGCTCGTCAATCCCAGCCAGGAGCTGCACCAGTTCCACATCCACCAGGTCGATTTCCAGGTCGTCAGGATCAACGGCGAGCCCACGGACTTCATCGGCTATCGCGACAACGTGTTCATCCCCGCGCTCGGCTCGATCACGGTCCGCATTCCCTTCACCGATCCGGTGATCCTCGGCAAGTTCGTCTACCACTGCCACATCCTCGAGCACGAGGACGGCGGCATGATGCAGGTGATCCAGGTCGTCAAGCCCGAGGACTACGAGCAGGCGGTCAAGCTCGAGCCGCTCGGCGGCATCTACGGCGACAACCAGACCTGCTCGTACCTGCGCAACACCGGGCGCGAGCTGAACCCGTCTCCGCTCGCGACCAAGCTCGCCACGATCGGGGGCCAGCCGTGAAGACGCGCCTCCTCACGCTCGCGGGCGCGCTGGCGTCCGCGCTGCCGCTCGCCGCCGCCGCGACCGACGGCAAGTATCCCAGCGTCGGCATGGACTACGGCATCTCCGCGCAGTACGACTTCTCGCGCCTCGCCCGCAGCCCCGACACGATCACCAGCGACGGCTACTTCGACGTCCAGTCGGCGGCGCACGTCCGGATCACGCCCGACGACGAGATCTGGCTCGCCGCCGAAGCCAGCCCGGTCGTCGACGTGTCGCCCGGCCAGCGCCGCTGGCTCGGCGGCACGGGCCTGGAGGTCAACGACCTCAACTGGTATCACCAGGGCTACGCGTACAACTTCCGCGTCGGCAAGCTCGACGTGCCGTTCGGCCGCGCGCAGGACGTCGCTCCCGGCCTCTACACGAACGGCTTCGTCGCGCCGTACGCGCTCGGCGGCATGATCGGCGCGAACTACGAGTACCGGTTCTATTCCGATTCGCTCGGCATCATCGCGCCGAGCCTGAGCTCGTACTTCGTGGACACCTCGGTGCTCAGCCGCGCGTACTTCCAGCCGGACCGGCAGACCCACCGTTCGGACGGCGGCGCCGCGAACACGGGCGAGCCGAACTCGGGCGCGCTCGTCGTCAACTGGCTCGCGCCGGCGCAGATCCCCTTCCTCGAGCTGCAGGCGGGGTACATGTTCAACCACAAGGGCGAGAGCGTCGCGGCCGAACCGGGATCGCCCGCACAGGTCGCGGCGGACGAGACGATGCGCACGTTCTCGGCGCGCTACATGATCCCGTTCGCGTCGACGACCGAACTCGGCCCGACGCTCGCCGGACGCTACCTCGACCTCGTGCCGTTCGTCGAATACGTCGACGTCACCAACGAGAACGGCATCGCCGGCAACGACACCCCTACCTGACGACGTCGCTCACCCTCGACGCCGGCCGCTTCGCGTACGGCATCACGCACACCAACAAGGCGCAGCACGCCGCGTTCGGCGGCGACGCGGACGACTACGTGTCCGAGCTCAGCGTCGTCTATCACCTCACCGGCGTCGTCGACCTCACGCTTTCGGGCGGCCGCACGCGGCAGGGCGGCGAGACGTCGAACCTGATCGGATTCGCGATCGGCTACAGCGGAGCCTTCTGATGAACGCGCGCATTTTCCTGTTGTCCCTTCTGCTCGCCGCATCCGCGCACCTGGCCGGCGCCGCGACGAGCGCCGACGTCGGCGGGCCGTTCAGCCTGGTCGACCAGGATGGCCACCGCGTGACCGAGAAGACGTTCGCCGGCCGGCCCGTGCTGCTCTATTTCAGCTACACGACGTGCCCGGACGTCTGCCCGCTCGACCTCGCGAAGATCGCGCAGGTCGCAAGGCGCGTGAGCGCCGAAGCGGGCATCGAGGTCAAGCCGATCTTCGTCAGCGTCGATCCCGAGCGCGACACGCCCGAGAAGCTCAAGGCCTACGTGCACTTCTTCGGCGCCGATTTCTCCGGCCTCACCGGCACGCCGGAGGAGATCGCGAAGATCGGCGAGGCGTATCACGTCTACTACAAGAAGGTGCCGACGGCCGACGGCTCGGGCTACATGGTCGACCACTCGACCGTGCTGTTCCTGCTCGGCGCCGACGGCGCCTATCTCGACCACTACGGCCGCGCGCTGCCGATCGACGAGATCGTCCAGCGCGCGGTGGCGCGGCTGAAGGCGCCGGCGGACCGCCAGGCGGCGGGCGCTGCCGGCCGGTGAGGCGTCGGCGTGCCGCGAGAGGATCTATCTACAGCGCATTTCGGCTCGGCTACTGCCAGGGCAGTGTGCAGGGACTCTCCTCGTTGCGCCTTTCTCACGCAACTTGCCCTGCAAGCGCCGCTCCGTTGCGGCGCCATCCATTCGAAACAAGTGATGCGCTCGGCGTGCTGACGGTACTTCTTCAAGTTCTGCCGAATGTGCTCGGGCAGGACTCCGGGCTGAGCGGAAGTTCCGTAGGCCCATTCTGATTCATCAATCCCCCTGTGGTTGGCAATTCCATGCACCGAGTAACTCACTTGCACCTTAAAATCCGCCGACCGCCCTCAAAACCTTGCTGGGCAAGGCTTTCAGACAAAGCGGCGCTGCCCGCTCGCACGGGAACAAACAAGTCCCGCGAGCATCTAGATACAAATAATGTAGCATACGGAGTAAGCCGAGAAAGCCGTCCTGTAGGGCGCTACAGGACTGTCTTTCCAAGGGCAGAGTGGTTTCATGCGCGAACAACTCATGCACGATGACATCCGACACCTTTAACGCCGCCAAATCGAATGGGCAGACGACACTTGCCAGCCCAGACTTAAGGGCGGCCGGCAACGCAGCAGTTCCTCAATTCACGGTGAAGTCTGGCTCCAAAGAAAGCCTTGGCTTCTTTGTGCCTGATGCCAATGGAAAGCCAGTGGCGCAAACTGCGGCCGACGTCCAAACTGGGAGCACGTCAACAGGCAACACGGCGTCCGTCGTTATTCCGAAAGGCGCTATGGGTGTCATTCATGGACACACTGATGGTGGACCTGGCAAGTCAAACGGAATGGTTGACGCGCCCAAGCTCAATGGTGGCTATGGCGATACGCAGTCGCTGAAAGCGGGGATCCCTACTGCAACAGTTTCCCAAGGGCAGGTTGGATGGCATGAAATCAACAATGGTCAGTTGCAATTCTCCTACCCGCAAGGTGCGCTTAACAACAGCCAGCAGAACCAGATGCAGCGAAACTGGAACAACGAGCAAAAATTGTTCCATATCCCATAGGTTCGGCATGAAGACTACGAGCACGTTTTTGGCCCTGCTTGCTTCACTCACCATGGGTTGCACGCATACGGCACCCGCGCAAGAAAGAGCGCTTACCCCAAGCAACCTGAACTTGAACCCGGAGAAGTACAGTGGCCAAGAGGTAATAGTTCAGGGGTACTTAACACTTGGACCAGAAGCGCACAACATCTACGAGTCTGAAAGCTTAAAAAGGGAATTTGAGAAGCGCTGGGATACGGACGATGGCTTTGATCCCAAGGATTACGTCAAGTATTGCCTAACCATTGCTAATCCAGACTTTCTTTACAGCAGAAAGGGCGAAATAGCAGGGAAGACGATAGTGGTAAAAGGAAGATTCATTGAAAAATACTTGGATGGCCGTATCGACCTTGGCGCCTGTCCATTGCCAACAGCCATCCTCATTGATGAGGCCGACCTGAGACAGCGCTACCCGACGATTTTTACTGAGAGACCGTAAGGCCTGTCTTCTTGGCCCGGCAGGATTGGAGAACCGCATGTCTGTAGCGAAGTCAACGCTTACACAAGATGACATCAAAGCCATTTGCGATGCTGCGCAAGCGGCGTGGGATTCCGCGCCGTCCTCCTATTCGCGCGCGTCCCAGAGCCGAGGAAAACCCATGCTTTCCATGTAGCTCTGAATACGCATCTGGACAGCTTTGTTGCTGACGTCGTGCGCCTGTATGTCCTGGTTCTGTTGCGCGCAATATATCCGGCGCTTGAGGTCCCAAATAACGTCGGTCGCTGTTGGGAGACCGGAACTTCGAGACGCTCCGGCACCGAGAAACCACGCTAAATGTGGTCCATGCTGGTTGACATACCGCAGGAAGTCAGGTTCCGCGATTTCGGCCACTCAGAACCCCGTCCAATGAGATATTTGGAATACCGAGACGTTTACCACAGAAAGCTTCAGCCGGTACGCAGAGGGATAAAGAAGCCCCCACTGCCACCGTGGCATATGTGGTGGAGTTCCCCTTGGGGAGCCGCCCGAGCAGTTCGCAGCCACCGGAACGCAAATACTGCCAAACTCAGCCCCCTCTCAAGTACGGCCGCTTCGAATAGCTCTTGGTCAGGATTCGTCACTACGGATTCCTAGCGAAGCGTCACATCGAAATGTCCATGCACCGATCGAAACGTCGCGAGAATCTGGTCTCGGACCTTATCCAGTTCGTCAGCAGCGCGCCGCGTAAGCATGAACGTGGGGCAATCCGGCTGACCACATCCGCAAGGCCTTATTTCGCCATCCCGCAGATGCGTAATGAAAACACGACGCAGCTCATCGACCTGTTGGACCACTTTCGTCACTACCGAACGAACATGTGTATCTCGAAGATGATGGATTGAAGGAATGCGTCTGATCTCGGCGCCCTCACGCGTTCGCCATATGCCCGTGTTCAGTGCGCCGATGGTGTCCTCGATGGCCTGCTGAAAGGCCGGCAGGGAGCTTTCCTGCTGAAATGGCGTGCGAAAGGCGGGGCGATCGAATACGGCCGACATCAAGTGCAGCGCTTCCGCATCGGTCAACCCCGGAAAGTCATCCACAAACTTGCGGATGTCTGCTTCGGCATCGGGGAACTCGATACCCTGAACAAACCGATGCAGAAGGTATTCGGCGCGAAGTCTTAGATTTTCCTCAAATTCAACGCTCGACCAGATTGTCACGTGGTTGATGCCGAGTTCGGCTGCAGCACCGCCGATCCGTGTTCGGCTCGTATCCGAGACGGCGCGACAAACAAACTTGAAGGCATCAGGTTTTCCATCAAGAGCGTTGATCGCTTTGCGCATGTCAGTTTTGGCTTTCGCCAGCGTCAAGCTCTCGCGGTTCGCGCATTGAATGATCGTCCTGCGTGCTGGCCCAGCATCGAACTCCTCGACACCAGAAATGTCTCGTCCCTGGTCTCCGCCTGATTGACCGTGCCAGACCAGATCACGCCAGCCAGCGCGGAGGTGGTAAGCGAAGACGAGGCGTTCAAACTGGACGCCGCTGTAATCCTCGAAATGAACAGGATGGACAGTACTTGCCATCATGGGGACACGATGGCGATGCCGGGAATGTGAGGGAACGCGCGCCTGACTACACATGCGTTCGACCTCGATAGATCTTCAGTACACGCGGACTCAATGACGCTCACAGCCTGCCCCTCCGTGGTTGTGCTTCATGCCAAGGCATTGTACGGCGAACAGGTCGCACCGCAGAACACGATTCGCAGCGAAACAGGTAAGCGCGCTAAACGGGCCGAATTCCTCTAACAGGTTAGGCTTCGCGCCGACTCACTGCACATGCCTTGCGTTACCGACATCAACAGCTCGCAGACACTGCCGGTAGTCGATTGGATAGTCGTTCGAATCCCGCAAAAAAAGCTAAACCCTCGCAGATCCTTGATCTGGCGAGGGTTTGCTTTTTCCGCCCAAACGAGTTTGGCGGACCGTCTGGCGGAGAGAGTGGGATTCGAACCCACGGTGGTATCGCTACCACGCCGGTTTTCAAGACCGGTGCCTTAAACCGCTCGGCCATCTCTCCGTTCTGGCGGCCGATCCGGCGGCGCCGTCGGCACGGAAATCCCGTTCGCGGGCGATGCGGCGCGGGCCGTTCCGGTGCCGCCGGCGCAGGCCGGCGTTCGTGCAGCACGGGCGTCGCGGCCGGATCGGAACACGGCTGCGGCGAGTGCATGCCGGGTCGGGATTGTCGCTGCATCGCTGCGCTGCGGCAACCGCCGCGACCGGCCCGCGGAACGCCTCCGCTCGCGGCGCGGGCCGGATCGCGCGGCGATTCGGCGTGCTAGGCCTCGAGTCGTGCGCGGCGTCCGGCGCCAGGCCGAGCGGCCGGGCGCGGCCCGCGGGTCGGCGGCGAAACGGCGCCGATACAGCGACATGCGTCGCGGAACTGGGGTATCGTCGCCCGTACGGTACCGGATCGGCCAATAGGGAGGCGATCATGATTGGAGTGGTCCTGGTCGACGATCACGAGCTGGTACGTACCGGTTTTCGCATGATTCTTTCGAATCAGCCGGGCATCGAGGTGCTCGGCGAGGCGGCGGACGGCGAGGAAGGGCTCGCGCTGATCCGCAGCGCGAAGCCGGACGTGGCGCTCGTCGACGTGCACATGCCCAAGCTCAGCGGCATCGAGCTCACCGACCGCGTGCGCCGGCACAAGCTCGGCACGCGCATCGTCATTCTCACCGTCGTCAACGAGGCGCCGTTCCCGCGCCGCCTGATCGAGGCGGGCGCGAGCGGCTACCTGACGAAAGGCTGCGCGGCCGAGGAGCTGGTGCGCGCGGTGCGCCAGGTCGCCGACGGCCGGCGCCATCTTTCGCCGGACATCGCCGAGCTGCTCGCGCTGAGCGCGCTGGACGGCCGCAACCTCGCTTCGCCGTTCGAGGCGTTGTCCGCGCGCGAGCTCGACGTGGCGCTGATGCTCGCGCAGGGGCACGACATGCAGTACATCGCCAAGCAGCTCAATCTCAGCGCGAAGACGGTGGCGACATACAAGTACCGCTTGTTCGACAAGCTCGCCGTGGACAACCCGGTCGCGCTGGCGCACCTGGCCCACCTGCACGGGCTGCTCGACGACCGCGCGCGCGCGGTCGCCGGCTGAGCAGCGGGCCGCGCGTCGCGCGCGGCCCGTCGAACGCCTCAATCGGCCTTCGGTTCCGGCTTGGCCTCCGGCGCTGCCGGCGCGTCTTCGCTACGCGGCGCCGGGCGCGGCTCGGACGGCGCGGGCTTCGGCTCCGGCTTGGGCATCGCCGGCTCGGGCGCGGCCGGGCGCGGCAGCGGCAGGTCCAGCGTGCGGCCGCGGTCCTCCGGTTCCGCGCGCTGCGGAGCCGGCGCGGCCTTCGGCTCGGCGGCCGGCGTCACCGCCGGCCTGGCTTCCGGCATCGCCGTCGGCGCGGGCGCCGGAGCCGCGGTCGGCGCCGACGCCGGTGCCTTCGGCTCGGCGGCCGGGGCCGGCGCGGGCCTGGCCTCCGGGGCTGCCGGGGCAGGGGCAGGGGTCGGTGCCGGGGCCTGAGCCGGCGTCTGCACCGGCACGGCCGCGGTCGGCGCCGGGGCCGGAATCGGCGCGGGCGCCGGGGCCGCAGGCGCGGCCGGCGGCGTGGCGGGACGCGCCGGCTCGCGGCCGGCGGCGTCCGCGGCGGCGTCGCGCGGCGGCACGGATGGCGAGGCGGGCTTCGCCGGCATGGTCGACGGCGCCGGCGCGGACGCCGGTTCCGCCGCCGGCTGCGGCCGCGGCGCGCCCGGCGCCGGCGATGCGCCGCCAGTCGCCGCATCGGCAGGCCGCTCGGCGGCCGGATGGGCCGGAGCCGACGGCGTGGCGGCCGGCTTCACCGGCGCGGTGGATGCGGAGGTCTCGCCCGACGGACGCGGCGCGCGCGGCTCGCGGCCGGCGTCCTCGTCGTCGAAGTCCATCGCGGCCGGCACGCCGGCGGCGCCGTGCGTGCCTTCGGACGCGATGTCCTTGCGCCGGCGGCGACCGCCGCGGCGGCCGCGACGGCGCGAGCGCATCTCGTCGCGCGCGGCGTCGGCGCCTTCGGTGCGCGCGTCCGGCTTGGCTTCGTTCGTGGAGACGGCAGGCGCGGACGCGGCCGGCGCCGCGGCGGGCACGGCGACGAGCGCCTTGGCCGGCTCGGCGGCTTCACGCGGCGCGGCCTCGCGCGGCGTCCCCGGACGCGGCTCGGTCACGGCGGCGTGCTCGCCGGTCGTGCGGCCGGGACCGCGCTCGTCGCGGCGGTTGCCGCGCCCTTGCTGCGGCTGCCCCTGCGCGGACTGGCGCGGATTCTGGCCGCGCGAGTCGCCGCCCTGGCGGCCGTCGCGGCGGCCGTCGCGTGCGTTCTGCTGCGCGCCGCCGTCCTGGCGCGGGCGCTGGCCCTGCGCCTGGCCCTGGCGGCTGGCCGGCGCGGCCGGCTTGGCCTGCGCCGGGCGTGCGGGCTGCGGACGCGCCGGCTGCGGCGCGGGGGGCGCGGCAGGGGCGGGCGCGGCCGGCGCCTGCGACTGGCTGCGGAACCAGCCGACGAAGCGCGCCAGCAGGCCGCCGGCCGGCTGCGGCGCCGGCGGCGGCGGCGCGACCGGCGCCGGCGCCGGCGCGGCGGCCGGCTCGGGACGCTCCGGCGCCGGCGTCGCGCGCACCACGCCGGCGACGGCGGGCTGCTCGGGCTCCTCGCTCGGACGCAGCATCTGCGGCAGCGGCGTGGGCGTGGCCGGCGTCGTGCGCTGGTAGCTGGGGCGCGTCTCCTCGCCGATGTCGGCGGCGCGCAGGCGCTGGATCTCCAGGTGCGGCGTCTCGAGCTTGTCGTCGGCGACGACGATCACGTTGACGTCGTGGCGCGCCTCGATCTCGGTGAGCTGGCGGCGCTTCTCGTTGAGCAGGAAGTTGGCCACGCTCGGCGGCGCCTGCACCAGCACCTGGCCGGTGCTTTCCTTCATCGCGTGCTCCTCGACCAGGCGCAGCGCCGACAGCGACAGCGACTCGACGCTGCGGATGCGGCCATGGCCCTCGCAGCGCGGGCAGACGATCTGCGTGGCCTCGCCCAGCGAAGGCCGCAGGCGCTGGCGCGACATCTCCAGCAGGCCGAAGCGCGAGATGCGCCCGACCTGCACGCGCGCGCGGTCGAGCTTGAGCGCGTCCTTGAGCTTTTCCTCGACCTCGCGCTGGTGGCGCGGGCTGTCCATGTCGATGAAGTCGATGACGATCAGGCCGCCGGCGTCGCGGATGCGCAGCTGGCGCGCGATCTCCACGGCCGCCTCGAGGTTCGTGTTGAACGCGGTTTCCTCGATGTCGCTGCCCTTGGTCGCCTTCGACGAGTTGATGTCGATCGCGGTCAGCGCCTCGGTCTGGTCGATGACGATCGAGCCGCCGGAGGGCAGGCGCACGGTGCGCTCGAACGCGTTCTCGATCTGCGTCTCGATCTGGAAGCGCGAGAACAGCGGCGTGGTGTCCTGGTACAGCTTGAGCTTGCGCAGGTTGTTCGGCATGACCTGCTGCACGAACTCGCGCGCGTCCTGGTAGAGCTCCTCGTGGTCGATCAGGATCTCGCCGATGTCGTTGCGCAGGTAGTCGCGCAGCGCGCGGATGATGAGCTTGGATTCCTGGTAGATCAGGAACGGCGCCGGGCGCGACTGCGCCGCCTCGGAGATCGCCTTCCACAGCTGCAGCAGGTAGTCGAGGTCCCACTGCAGCTCCTCGGCGTCGCGGCCCATGCCGGCCGTGCGCACGATCAGGCCCATGTCGTTGGGCACCTGGAGGTGGTCGAGCGCCTCCTTGATCGTCTGCCGGTCCTCGCCCTCGATGCGGCGCGACACGCCGCCGGCCTTCGGGTTGTTCGGCATCAGCACCATGTAGCGGCCGGCCAGGCTGATGAACGTGGTCAGCGCGGCGCCCTTATTGCCGCGCTCCTCCTTGTCGACCTGGACGACCAGCTCCTGGCCTTCCTTGAGCAGCTCGCGGATGCCGGCCTTGTTCGGGTCGAGGCCGGGGGTGAAGTACTGCCGGGAGATCTCCTTGAGCGGCAGGAAGCCGTGGCGCTCGGCGCCGTAGTCGACGAAGCAGGCTTCCAGCGAGGGTTCGACGCGGGTGATGCGGCTCTTGTAGATGTTGGCCTTCTTCTGCTCCCTGGAGGGGATCTCGATGTCGAGGTCGTAGAGGTTCTGTCCGTCCACGATCGCGACGCGCAACTCTTCCCGCTGAGTCGCGTTGATCAACATGCGTTTCATTGTCGTGTCCTGTGTGTCGGCGCTCGACTGCCGTCGGCGCTGCGCGTTGTCGCGCTGCGCTTGTGCCCGCTTGCGGCGGGCCGACGGCGGCAGGTGCGCCTACGTTTCCACCGGCGCTTCCGCGCGCCGGCACTTAAGGGGTTGCTGCGCATCCGTGGACCCGCGCCGTCGTTCCGACGGTGAGCAATCCACGACCCGAGCCGTTACGATGCGCTTTCGCTCCTGGCGACGCTCCGACGGAGAATTCGAAAGCCAGGGCGCGAAAGGACGCGACGGACGGGTGCGTCATAGGCTGTTCCGTACTCCCGCGGATGGGGCACGCAACGGTGCGACGCGCCCGGCCAGCATATCAGTTTCCGGAAGATTTTTTCAATGAAGACACGCACTTCGGCGACAAACCGCGACGCGGACGCAGGCGCGCGCGTGCGCACGGCCACCGTGCCCGACGACCGCACCGGCCAGCGCCTGGACAACTTCCTGTCCGGCCAGCTCAAGGGCGTGCCCAGGAGCCTGATCTACCGCATCTGCCGCACCGGCGAGGTGCGCGTGAACGGCGGCCGGGCCAAGCCGGACCTGCGCCTGGCCGCCGGCGACGAGGTGCGCATCCCGCCGGTGCGCGTCGCCGAGCGTGGCGAGGCGGCGCCGCCGCCGGGCGCGCAGATGGCGCGCGTCGAGGCGGCGATCGTCTACGAGGACCGCGACTTCCTCGCCATCGACAAGCCGGCCGGCGTGGCCAGCCACGGCGGCAGCGGCGTCAGCTTCGGCGCGATCGAGCTCCTGCGCGCGGCGCGGCCGCGCGACACGCTGGAGCTCGCGCACCGGCTCGACCGCGACACCAGCGGCGTGCTGGTGCTGACGCGCCGGCGCTCGGCGCTGACCGCGCTGCAGGCGGCGATCCGCGAAGGCCGCGTGCAGAAGCGCTACCTGGCACTGATCGAAGGCGCGCTGCCGCAGGCCCGGGTGGCCGTGGACGCGCCGCTGCGCAAGTCGGTGCTGCAGGGCGGCGAGCGCATGGTGCGCGTGGACGCCGACGGCAAGCCCTCGCGCTCGCGCTTCATCGAGCGCGAGCGCTACGACGGCGCCAGCCTGGTCGAGGTGGCGCTGGATACCGGCCGCACGCACCAGATCCGCGTGCACGCCCAGCACATCGGCCATCCGCTGGCCGGCGACGAGAAGTACGGCGATCGAGAATTCAATCGAAGAATGCGCGACAAGGGATTGAAAAGACTGTTCCTTCATGCCGCGCGCTTCGAGTTCAACCTGGGCGAGCGTGCCTACAGCTTCAGCGCGCCGCTGGCCCCGGAGCTGGCCGCGGTCGTCGACGCCCTGCAGGGGCGCGGCGCGAAGGCGAGGCCCTGAGCGGCCCTACGGCGCCGGCGTGGCCGCCGCGCGGCGGCGCGGCCGCCAGCGCCATTTCAGGTTGACGCCGAGCGCGCCGAGCACGATCAGCGCGACGCCGGCGAGCTGCAGCGCGCCGAGCGCGTGGCCGTAGACCGCGTAGTCGAGCAGCAGCGCGACCAGCGGGTAGACGAACGCGACCACCGCGATCGTGGCCACCGGCAGGAACGGATAGGCCGAGTAGAACAGCACGTAGCAGATGCCGCTGTGGACCAGGCCGAGGCCGGCGAGCCAGAACCAGTGCGGCCCGGCATGCGCGACCGGCGCATGGCGCGCGAACGGCGCGAGCATCGCCACGCCGGTCAGGCACTGGATCAGCACGACGGCCAACGGCCGCTCGCGGCTGATGCGCCGCGACAGCAGCAGCGAGGCGCCGCACAGCACCGCGGCGACGAAGGTCAGGCCGATGCCGAGCAGGTAGCGCGCGTCGGGCGGCCCGGCGAGCTGCGCCGGATCGGCGGCCGACAGGGCGACGCCGGCGAAGGCGAGCGCGGTCCAGCCGACGTCGGCAGGCCGGGTGCGCTCGCCGAAGAACAGCGCGGCCAGACCGAGCATGGCGAACGGGAAGAAGTGGTAGACCATCGTCGCCACGCCGATCGACGAGCGCGCCATGCCGGCGAACAGCGCGACCCAGTTCAGCACCAGCAGCACGCCGCTGAGCACGGCCGGGCCGATCAGCGCGCGCTCGGCGAGCAGGCCGCGCAGGTGGCCGCGCGCCAGGCCCCAGGCGAGCAGGAACAGGCTGCCGAACAGGCAGCGGTAGAACACCGTCGTGACCGGGTCCTGGCCGCCTTCGAGGGCGAACAGGCCGACCGAGCCGATCAGCACCTCGGCGAGCAGCAGCCGCAGCAGCGCGGCCCGCGAATCGGCTCCGGCGAACGCGTTCATCGCATGGGCTCCGTGGCAAAGCACGCAGCCTAGGGCGCGCGCGGCGACCGGTACAGATTCAGCTATCATCCAATTCGACCGGTACAGATTGCCTGCCGCCCCGCGGCGGCGGCCATGGGAGTCCTGCGCGTGGCCAGCGAAGCGCCGCTCTACGAACGCCTGGCCGACGGGCTGCGCCGGCAGATCCGCCGCGGGCAGCTGCACGCCGGCGAGCGCCTGCCGTCGCTGCGCCGCCTCGGACGCCTGCAGGGGGTGAGCGTGGCCACTGCCGTCGAGGCCTACCTGCAGCTCGAGCGCGAGGGCCTGATCGAGGCGCGCTCGCGCTCCGGCTACTACGTGCGCGCCGTGGCCGCGCTGCCGCGCGTCGGCGGCGCGCCGAAATCCGCGCGCGCGCCGCGCGAGGTGCGCAATCCTGCGCTGCTCGGCGTGCTCGACGTGCTCGTGCGCGACGACCTGGTGCCGCTGCACGCGGCCACGCCCTCGCCGGACCTGCTGCCGACCGCCGCGCTCGCCGCCTGCGGCGCACGCGCGCTGCGCCGCGACGCCGGCGCGGCGCTGGCCTATGCGCCGCCGCAGGGCCTCGCCGAGCTGCGCGAGCGCATCGCCTGGCGCTATGCGCGCTGCGGCGTGGACGTGCACGCGGACGAGGTCGTCGTCACCGCCGGCGGCATGGAAGCGATCACGCTGGCGCTGCGCAGCGCGACGCGGCCCGGCGACGTCGTGCTGGTCGAGACGCCGGCGTACTACGGCCTGCTGCAGGCGGTCGCCGCGCTGGACCTGCGCGTCGTCGAAGTGCCCAACCGCGCCGACGGCGGCATCGACGCGGCGGCGGTGGCCGCGCTCGTCGAGCGCCATCCGGTGCGCGCGGCGGTGCTGATGCCGAACTTCAACAATCCTACCGGCGGCCTCACCGGCGAGGACGCCAAACGCGCGATCGTCGCCGCCTGCGCCGCGCGCGGCGTGACGCTGGTCGAGGACGATCTCTACGGCGAGCTCGCCTACTCGGGCGAGCGGCCGTCGCCGCTGCGGCGCTACGACGCCAGCGGCTGCGTGATCACCTGCGGCTCGTTCTCCAAGATCCTCGCGCCCGGCCTGCGCGTCGGCTGGCTGCTCGGCGGCCGGCGCAGCGCGGCGCTGCTGCGCGCGAAATGCTTCTCGTCGGTGACCACGGCGACGCTGCCGCAGCTCGCGGTCGCCGACTACCTGGCGCGGCACGACTTCGATCGCGCGCTGCGCCGCCTGCGCCGCGCGCTGGCCGACAACCGGCTGCGCTACCGCGCCGCGATCGCGCGCCACTGGCCCGCGGGCACGCGCGTGTCCGAGCCGGACGGCGGCCTCGCCCTGTGGCTGGAGCTGCCGGCCGGCATCGAAGGGCAGGCGCTGTTCGAGGCGGCGCTGGCGAACGGCATCGGCGTGCTGCCGGGGCATGCGTTCTCGAGCCGCGGCGACTACCGCCACCACCTGCGCCTCAGCTTCGGCCCGCGCTGGAGCGAGACGATCGAGCGCGCCTTGCGCCGGCTCGGCGCGCTGGCCTGCGCGCTCGCGCGCTGACGCGGCGCGCTCAGCGCACGAGCAGGTCCTCGACCTTGGCCGCGCAGACGAAGTCGTTCAGCGACAGCCCGCCGACGTCGTGCGTCGAATAGCGCACCAGGCAGCGTGCGTAGCCGACCTCGAGGTCGGGATGGTGGTCCTCGCGATGCGCGATCGACGCCACCGCGTTGACGAAGGCCATCGTGTGGAAGTAGTCCGCGAAGCGGAATTCCTTGGCGATCGCGCCGCCTTCGTCGATGCGCCAGCCCGGCAGCACGGCCAGGTGCGCGGCGGCCTCGTCGGGCGAGAGCCCCGCGTCCTTGCCCTTGCGGGGCGTGCAGTGCTGCGCGCGCAGCCGTTCGATCGAGAGGTCGGTCATCGTGGCGTCCGGTCCGAAAAGGAAGGCGGCCGCAGGGGGCGCGGCCGCGGCGGAGTATAGTCCAGCGTGACGCGCGGCCGATTCAGGACTAAAATAGTCCTGTTTTAGCCGAAGCGACACGTCGATGATCTCCCTGTCCGAATCCGCGCAAGCCCATTTCCGCAAGCTGATCGAGCAGCAGGCGCTGCCCGGGCTCGGCATCCGCCTGGTCGCCGTCGCGCCGGGCACGCCCAAGGGCGACTGCCAGCTCGAGTTCTCCGAGCCGTCGGACCGCGACGGCAGCGAGTGGGAGGTCGAGTGCGACGGCTTCTCGCTGTTCGTCGACGCGGCCAGCGTGCCGTTCCTCGACGGCGCGACGATCGACTTCGAGCGCGCGCCGACCGGCGGCCAGCTGACGATCCGCGCGCCTGCGCTGCGCGGCAGCGTGCCGGGCGAGGACGCCAGCGTCGTCGAGCGCGTGCGCTACGTCATCGAGGCGGAGATCAATCCGCAGCTCGCCTCGCACGGCGGCCGCGTGAGCCTGCGCGAGGTCACGGCCGAAGGCGTCGTCGTGCTGCAGTTCGGCGGCGGCTGCCACGGCTGCGGCATGGTGGACGCGACGCTGCGCGGCGGCGTGGAGCGCACGCTGAAGGCGCGCGTGCCGGAGGTCACCGGCGTGGCGGACGCCACCGACCATCGCACGGGCAGCAACCCGTACTACCGCCGCGAGGCGGGCGCGTAGTCGAGGCGGGGAGCGGAAGCGCGCGGCGGGACCGCCGCGCGCGGGCAGGGCGTCAGTCGCCCTGCATGTGGCCGTGCAGGTCCACCAGCTTGGCGTTCGGCAGGCTGGCGTAGTACGCGGCGAGGTTCTCGATGTCCTGATCCGACAGCGTGGTCACGAAGCCGGCCATGATCGGATTCTTGCGGCCGCCGGACTTGTACTCGTGCAGCGCGCGGGCCAGGTAGTCATGGTACTGGCCGGCCAGGCGCGGATACTGCGGATCGGTGCCGGCATTGCCGTCGGGGCCGTGGCAGGCCTGGCAGACGACGGCCTTGGCCTTGCCCGCTTCGACGTCGCCCTTGGCGAAGGCCGGGGCGGCGCAAACGGCGAGCGTCGTGAACAGCAGCGTGGAGATGGAGCGCTTCATCGTTGGTCGGTCCTGGTCGGGGCAGCCGGCGCGCGTCACTGCGCGAGGCCGGAAAGATAGGCGGCGATGTCGCGGATGTCCTTGTCGGACAGGCTCTCGCCCTGCGCGCGCATCGTCGGATGGGCGCGCTCGCCCTTCTTGTAGCCGGTCAGCGCATTGACGAGGTAGTCGTAGTTCTGACCGCCGATCTTCGGCACGTGGTAGTTCGGGTACGGGTTCTTCCACCCGGTGATGCCGTGGCAGCCGCCGCAGGTGTAGACGAGGGACTTGCCGGCCGCGGCGTCGCCTTTCTCGGCGGCGGCGCAGGGCAGGGTGGTGATCAGCAGGGCTACGGCAAGCAGGGGCGCTCGGGTCATTTTCTGTTCCGTGCAACGAAGGTTGGAGTGCTCGGGCGTCAATCCGACGAGTATAGCGTGTCGTCCGCGCGTTCGGCGATTCGCCCCTGCATCGAGCACGGGACGCTGCCGCGCTCAATGTCGATGCAACGCTTTGCCCGCATGCTGCATCCCACTGCGCTGCGAACGACGTGACTACCGGCTCACGCAATCGCGCTCGCAAGCGCTCAGGATGACGTCGTCGATGGATGGCTGCGCCGCGAGGCGCCGGACCGCTGCGTCAGCGGCCGCGGAAGGAACCGGGGATGCGTGCTTGCGAGTCGCCTGTTCCGCAGCCGGCTATTGCACATCTATAGTGATGTAGTCTAGTATAACACCAGATCGTCTCCCCCAGGCCGCCTCCATGTCCCCGATTCCTGCCTCGAACCCGTTGCGCCCGGCGCCGCTGCGCATGGCGCGGTATTGCGTCCTTCTTTCGTCCGCACTCGCGCTGGCCGCCTGCGGCGGCGGCGGTCCGGCGTCGAAGGACGCGGACGCCTCGCGCGCCTCGATTCCGGTGGAGGTGGCCTCGGCCACGCACCAGTCGATCACCGCGAACTACTCCGGCACGGCCACGCTGGAGGCGGTCGGCGAGGCCCAGGTCGTCGCCAAGACCACCGGCATCGTGCAGAAGCTGCTGGTCGAGGAAGGCATGCGCGTGCAGAAGGGCCAGCTGCTGGCGCTGCTCGACGACGATGCCGCGCGCAACAAGCTCGACCAGGCCGAGGCGACGCTGAAGAAGGCGCAGGCCGCGTTCGACAAGGCCGAGAAGGGCCTGGCGCTGAAGATCACGCCGCGCACGCAGTACGACAGCGACAAGTACGACCTGGAGACCCAGCGCGCGATCGTCGCCGGCGCGCGGCTCGATCTTTCCTATACGCGCATCGTCGCGCCGATCTCGGGCGTGATCTCCAAGCGCTCGGTCAAGCTCGGCAACCTGGTGCAGGCGAACCAGGCGCTGTTCGAGATCGTCGACATGGACCCGCTGCAGGCCGTGCTCAACGTGCCCGAGCGCGACCTGGACACGCTCAAGGCCGGCCAGCCGGTGCGCATGCGCGTCGACGCGCTCGCCGGGCGCACGTTCGAGGGCCGCATCGCGCGCGTCGCCCCGGTGGTCGACGCCGCCAGCGGCACGTTCCGCGCCACGTGCGAGTTCCGCGACGCCAGCGGCACGCTCAAGCCCGGCATGTTCGGCCGCATCGAGGTGGCCTACGACCAGCGCCACGACGCGCTGGTGGTGCCGCGCACGTCGATCCTCGAGGAGGACGGCGAAAGCGCGGTGTTCGTGATCGAGCCGGCGCCGGCCAAGCCGGACGTCGCCAAGGGCAAGCCCGGCGAGGCCGTCGCCGCCGAGGCCAAGCCGAAGGCGCCGACGTTCGTCGCCCGCCGCCGCCTGGTCAAGACCGGCTACGCCGAAGGCGACCGCATCGAGATCCGCGAGGGCCTGCGCGACGACGACCGCGTCATCACGATCGGCCGCAACGCCGTGCGCGACGGCACCGAGGTGCAGGTCATCGAGGCGGCGCCGGCCGCGCCCGCGGCGATCGCCGCCGCCGCGCCGGAGAAGGCGCAATGAGCTTGCCCGAGCTGGCGACGCGCCGGCGCGTCACGGTCGGCATGCTGACCGTGACGATGGTCCTGTTCGGCCTGATCGGCCTGGCCGGCCTCAAGGTGAACCTGCTGCCGGACCTGTCGTATCCGACGCTGACCGTGCGCACCGAGTACGAGGGCGCCGCGCCGCTGGAGATCGAGAACCTGATCAGCCAGCCGGTGGAGGAGGCGGTCGGCGTCGTCAAGAACGTGCGCAAGGTGCATTCGGTGTCGCGCACCGGCCAGTCCGACGTCGTGCTCGAGTTCGCCTGGGGCACCGACATGGACATGGCCAGCCTCGAGGTGCGCGACAAGCTCGACACCCTGCAGCTGCCCTTGGAGGCGAAGAAGCCGCTGCTGCTGCGCTTCAACCCGTCGACCGACCCGATCCTGCGGCTAGGCCTGTCGGTGCAGGGCGACGCCAGCGAGGCGCAGCTCAAGCAGCTGCGCCGCTTCGCCGACGACGACCTCAAGAAGCGCCTCGAGCCGGTCGGCGGCGTCGCCGCGGTCAAGGTCGGCGGCGGTCTCGAGGACGAGATCGACGTCGCCATCGACCAGCAGAAGCTCGCGCGCCTGCGCATCGACATCGCCGACGTGATCACGCGGCTCAAGAACGAGAACGTCAACGCTTCCGGCGGGCGCATCGACGAGGGCAGCCAGCGCTACCTCGTGCGCACGATCAACCAGTTCAGGACGCTCGACGAGATGCGCGAGCTCCTGATCAAGGTCGACGGCGGCGTGCCGATCCGCCTGAAGGACGTCGCCGACGTGCGCCAGGGCTACAAGGAGCGCGAGGGCATCGTGCGCATCGACGGCCGCGAGGCGATCGAGCTGGCGGTCTACAAGGAAGGCGACGCGAACACCGTCAGCGTCGCCACCGCGGTCAAGGCCCAGCTCGCCCGGCTCAAGGACACGCTGCCGTCCGGCGCCGCGCTGACGACGATCGAGGACCAGTCGATCTTCATCGAGCACGCGCTCGGCGAGGTGAAGTTCGACGCGCTGCTCGGCGGCCTGCTCGCGATCCTGATCATCTTCTTCTTCCTCGGCGACTCCTGGAGCACGTTCATCATCTCGCTGTCGCTGCCGGTCTCGCTGATCGCGACGTTCTTCTTCATGGGGCAGCTGCACCTGTCGCTGAACGTGATGTCGCTGGGCGGCCTCGCGCTCGCCACCGGCATGGTCGTCGACGACTCGATCGTCGTGCTGGAGAACATCGCGCGTCTGCGCGAGAAGGGCGTGTCGATCCTCGAAGCCGCGGTGCGCGGCACGGCCGAGGTCGGCATGGCGGTGACGGCCTCGACGCTGACCACGGTGGCGGTGTTCTTCCCGCTGGTGTTCGTGCAGGGCATCGCCGGCCAGCTGTTCCGCGACCAGGCGCTGACGATCACGTTCGCGATGCTGGTGTCGCTGCTGGTCTCGATGACGCTGATCCCGATGCTCGCCTCGCTGAAGGGGCGTTCGCCGCTGGCCTACCGCGACGAGCCGCCGGCGCCGCCGCGGCCGCTGCCGGCGAACCGCGCCGCGCGCGCGCTCACGATCGGCGCGCGCGCCGGCGGCGCGTTCCTCGGCCAGGCCGTGCCGCGCGCGCTCGCCTGGGCGATCGCCGCGGTCGCGCGCGCCTGCGGCCTGGTGCTCGGCCGCGCGCTGCGCGCCGTCGGCCGCGTCGTGATCTGGCCGTACGAGCGCGCGGCGGCGTTCTACCACCGCTCGCTGCCGAAGGCGCTGGAGCATCCCTGGCGCGTGCTCGGCTTCGCCGCCGCCGCGCTGGCCGCGACGCTGGCGCTGCTGCCGACGCTGGGCCTGGACCTGATCCCGCAGCTCGCGCAGGGCCGCTTCGAGATGACGGTGACGCTGCCGCCGGGCACGCCGCTCGCCGAGACCGACGGCCTGGTCGCGCAGATCTCCGCGCGCCACGCGAAGGATCCGGGCGTCGCCTCGATCTACGGCGTCGCCGGCGCCGGCACGCGGCTCGACGCGAACCCGACCGAGTCGGGCGAGAACATCGCGCGCCTGTCGATCGCGCTGGCGGACGGCGGCAGCAAGGCGGCCGAGGCGGCCGAGATCGAGCGCCTGCGCGCCGGCATGACGCGCGCGGACGCGGCGATGAAGTTCTCGCGGCCGCAGCTGTTCAGCTTCTCCGCGCCGCTGGAGATCGAGATCCGCGGCTACGACCTCGACGCCCTGGCCAAGGGCGGCCAGCGCCTGGCCGAGCTGATGAAGGCGTCGCCGCGCTTCACCGACGTCAAGTCGACCGTCGAGGGCGGCTATCCGGAGATCCAGGTGCGCTTCGACCAGGACCGCGCCGCCGCGCTCGGCCTGACCACGCGCGAGATCGCCGACCGCCTGGTGCGCAAGGTCAAGGGCGAGGTCGCCACGCGCTACGAGTTCCGCGACCGCAAGATCGACGTGCTGGTGCGCGCCCGCGCCGCCGACCGCGGCAGCGTCGAGGACATCCGCAACCTCGTCATCGGCTACGTGCCCGCGGCCGGCGCCGCGTCGTCCGGCTCCTCCGGCAGCGCCGCGTCCTCGTCCGGCGGCAGCGGCGCGTCCGCGTCGAACGGCGCGGCGAAGCCGGCGAGCGAGACCGCGCAGTCGCCCGGCGACACGCCGATCCGCCTGGCGGCGGTCGCCGACGTCGTCGCCGGCGAGGGGCCGAGCGAGATCCACCGCGTCAGCCAGGAGCGCGTCGCCATCGTCTCGTCGAACCTGCGCTACGGCGACCTCGCCAGCGCGGTCGCCGAGGTGCGCGAGATCGTCGCCACGCATCCGCTGGCGGCCGGCGTCAAGGTGCGCATCGGCGGCCAGAGCGAGGAGCTGGACGCCTCGGTGCAGTCGCTGGTGTTCGCGCTGGGCCTGGCGATCTTCCTGGTCTACCTGGTCATGGCCTCGCAGTTCGAGTCGCTGCTGCATCCGTTCGTCATCATGTTCTCGATCCCGCTCGCGGCGGTCGGGGCGATCCTCGCGCTCAAGCTCAGCGGCTCGGCGATCTCGGTGGTGGTCTTCATCGGCCTGATCATGCTGGTCGGCATCGTGGTGAAGAACGCGATCGTGCTGATCGACCGCGTGAACCAGCTGCGCGAGGCCGGCGTGCCCAAGCGCGAGGCGCTCGCGCAGGGCGCCGAGTCGCGCCTGCGCCCGATCGTGATGACGACGCTGTGCACGCTGATCGGCTTCATGCCGCTGGCGATCGGCGTCGGCGAGGGCGCCGAGGTGCGCGCGCCGATGGCGCTGACGGTGATCGGCGGCCTGGCCGTGTCGACGCTGCTGACGCTGGTGGTGATCCCGGTCGTCTACGACCTGCTCGACCGGCGCGGCGACGCCTGGTACGTCGCGCGCGGCGAGCGCCACCGCGCGAAGATCGCCGCCGCGGGCGGCGCCGTGGCGGCCGGAGAAGTGGCGTGACGCTCGCCGAGCTCAGCCTGAAGCGCCCCGTCACGGCGATCATGTTCTTCGTGTCGATGGTCGCGGTCGGCCTGATCGCGGCGTTCCGGCTGCCGCTCGAGCAGTTCCCGAGCATCGACGTGCCGTTCCTGTTCATCGAGATCCCGTATCCCGGCTCGACGCCGACCGAAATCGAGCGCACGATCGCACGGCCGGTGGAGGAGGCGCTGGCGACGCTGCCCGGCATCAAGCGCATGCGCTCGACCTCGGACGCCGAGTCGGCGCAGATCCGCGTCGAGTTCAAGTGGGGCGAGAACGTCGCGATCAAGGCGGTGCAGGCGCGCGAGAAGATCGACGCGATCCGCGCGGACCTGCCGTCGGACCTCAAGCGCTACTACGTGCTCAAGTTCTCGACCACCGACGACCCGATGCTGCAGCTGCGCATCGCCAACGAAGGCGGCGACCTGGCCAACGCCTACGGCCTGATCGAGCGCGAGATCAAGCGGCCGCTCGAGCGCATCGCCGGCGTCGCCCGCGTCGACATCTCCGGCATCGGCAAGCCCGAGGTGCAGATCGAGCTGTCGTCGGACCGCCTCAGCGCGCACAACATCAACCTCAACGACCTCTACCGCAAGCTCGAGCAGGCCAACTTCGCCGTCTCGGCCGGGCAGATCAGCGCCTCCGGCACGCGCTTCCGCGTGCAGCCGCAAGGGCAGTGGAGCAGCCTCGACGACATCCGCGCGGTGCCGCTGGACGCCAAGGGCCTCAAGCTCGGCGACATCGCCACGATCGGCCTGCGGCCGGCGCGGATGGAATTCGCGCGCCGGCTCGACGGCAAGCCGGCGGTCGGCATCGACATCTTCCGCGAGCGCAACTCGAACCTGGTCGACGTCGGGCGCGAGGTCATGGCCGAGGTCAGGCGCATCCAGGCCTCGCCCGAGCTCAGCGGCCTGCAGGTCTACGCGATGGAGAACCAGGCCGACAGCGTGACCGGCTCGCTGCGCGAGCTCGGCCGCGCCGGCCTCGAAGGCACGCTGCTGTCGGTGCTGGTGCTGTTCTTCTTCCTGCGCGACTGGCCGTCGACGCTGATGGTCTCGCTGGCGATCCCGATCTGCTTCGTGATGACGCTCGGCTGCATGTACTTCCTCGGCATCAGCCTGAACGTGCTGTCGATGATGGGCCTGCTGCTCGCGGTCGGCATGCTCGTCGACAACGCGGTCGTGGTCGTCGAGAGCATCTACCAGTACCGCGAGCGGCACCCGGACCGCCCGTGGTACTCGGCCGTGCAGGGAACGCAGGTGGTCGGCATCGCGATCGCGGCCGGCACGCTGTCGAGCATCGTCGTGTTCCTGCCCAACATCTTCGGCGAGGCGAACGACATCTCGATCTTCCTGGCGCAGGTCGCGATCGCGATGTCGATCGCGCATCTGGCCTCGTGGCTGGTCGCGGTGAGCCTGGTGCCGATGCTGGCGTCGAAGCTGCCGCCGCCGAAGTTCCTCGGCCGCGAGACCGCGATCACGCGCCTGCGCGAGCGCTACGGCCGCGTCGTGGAGTGGACGCTGCGCCATCGGCGCTGGACGATGGCCGGCGTGCTCGCCCTCGTCGTGGCGAGCTTCGTGCCGATCACGCAGACCAAGTCGAACATGTTCGACGACGGCGAGTCGCGCCAGCTGCGGCTGTGGTACCAGCTCAACGCGAACTACCGCCTGCAGGACCTCAAGCCGGCGGTGCTGCAGGTGGAGAAATTCCTCGACCAGAACCGCGAGCGCTTCGAGATCAAGTCGGTCTACACCTGGTACAGCGAGCACGGCGAGGCGCAGACGCGCGTCCTGCTCACCGACGCCGCCGGCGGCACGCTGCAGAACCTGGTCGGCCGCCTGCTCGGCCGCGAGGTGAAGAAGCAGCGTCCCGTCGCCGAGATCAAGGAGGACATCCGCAAGGGCCTGCCGCAGCTCGCCGTCGGCAAGATCGGCTTCGATTTCCAGGGCGGCACCAGCGGCGGCGTCGACATCTCGCTGGTCGGCGACTCGATGGACCAGCTCAAGGAGCTCGGCGAGGCGGTGATCCCGGTGCTCTCGCATCTTCCCTCGCTGCGCGACGTGCGCGCCGAGAAAGGCAACGGCGACCGCGAGGTCGCCGCGCAGGTCGACCGCGTGCGCGCCAAGCAGTACGGCTTCGACGCGCAGACCGTGTCGGACTACATCCAGATCGCGCTGCGCGGCATGCCGCTCAAGGACTTCCACGCCGGCGACCAGCAGCTGCCGACGTGGCTGCGCTTCCAGGGCGCCGACACGCAGAGCCTGGCCGGCCTGTCCGACTTCAAGCTGCGCGCGCCGGACGACACGCAGATCCCGCTGCTGTCGATGCTGCGCACGGACGCGCGCGAGACGCCCTCGGCGATCCAGCGCGTCGACCGCATGACCGCGCTGAAGATCAGCGCGAACCTGGCCGAGGGCAAGACGATGCCCGAGGCGCGCGCGGAGATCACCCAGGCGATGAACGCGCTGGCGCTGCCGCCGGGCTACCGCTGGAGCTTCGGCGAGGGCTTCGACCGCGACGAGAACGCCGGCCAGCAGATGCTGTTCAACACGCTGATCGCGCTGGTCCTGGTCTACGTCGTCATGTGCGCGATGTTCGAGTCGCTGATCTATCCGGCCGCGATCCTGATGACGTTCGTGTTCTCGATCTTCGGTGTGTACTGGCTGTTCTGGCTGACCGGCACGACGTTCTCGATCATGGCCGCGATCGGCGTGCTGATCCTGATGGGCGTGGTCGTCAACAACGGCATCGTGATGATCGTGCACATCAACCAGCTGCGCCACGAGGGCCACCTGCGCACCGAGGCGCTCGTGCTCGGCGCGAAGGAGCGCCTGCGTCCGGTGCTGATGACGATGGCGACGGCGATCCTGGGCATGCTGCCGCTGACGTTCGCCGGCGCCGAGGCGTGGAGCAACGGACCGCCGTACTACCCGATGGCGCGCGCGATCGCCGGCGGGCTCACGTTCTCCACGATCGTCACGCTGCTCGCGCTGCCGTGCATCTACTCGCTGCTCGACGACGCGCGGCTGTGGGCGCGGCGCGTCGTCGCCGACGGCCGCGCCGGCGTCGTGCTGCGCCGCGGCCAGCTGCCCGCGTCCGCCGGCGCGCCGTGACGGCCGCCGGCGGATAATGCGCACTGCGCCGGCGGTTCGCGCCGGCGCGCGCACGCCGGGGCCGACCATGCCGAAATCCAGCGCGGGCATCCTGCTCTATCGTCGCGACGGCGACGCGGTCCGCGTGCTGCTGGTGCATCCCGGCGGGCCGTTCTGGCGGCGCCGCGACGCCGGCGCGTGGTCGATCCCGAAGGGCGAGCCGCTGCCCGGCGAGGCGGCCGAGGCGGCCGCGCGGCGCGAGTTCGCCGAGGAGACCGGCGTCGCGCCGGCGGGCACGGCGCGGCCGCTCGGACGCATCCGCCAGCCGGGCGGCAAGTGGGTCGAGGCGTTCGCCGTCGAAGGCGACCTCGACGCCGATTCGATCCGCAGCAACACGTTCGAGCTGGAATGGCCGCCGCGCAGCGGACGGCGCCAGGCGTTCCCCGAGATCGACCGCGCCGCCTGGCTCACGTTCGAGGACGCGCGAACGAAGATCCTGGCCGGGCAGCGCCCGCTGCTCGAGCGCCTGGCCGCGCTGCTGGACGGGGACGCCGGCGGCGCCTGAGCCGCGCGAAGGCCCGGTCCGCCGCGATGGCGACGTCGCCCGCGCCGCGCGCGCCCCGCAGCGCGCCGCCTCAGCGCAGCAGCAGGCCGAGCAGGCGCCGGAACGTGCCGCGGTAGGGCGGGTTCAGCAGGCCGACCGTATTCCAGCGCGCCTGGCGGAACACCGGCTTGATCCGCGAGAACGTGCGGAAGCCTTCTTCGCCGTGATAGGCGCCCATGCCGGACGCGCCGACGCCGCCGAACGGCAGCGCGTGCTGGGCGATGTGCAGGATCGTGTCGTTGACGGTGACGCCGCCGGCCAGCGTGCGCGCCAGCACCGCCTCGACCGTCGCGCGGTCCTCGTCGAAGACGTAGAGCGCCAGCGGATGCGGCCGCGCGGCCACGTAGGCGATCGCCTCGTCGAGCGAGTCGTAGGGCACCAGCGGCAGCAGCGGGCCGAAGATCTCCTGCTGCATCACCGCCATGCGCTCGTCGACGCCGGTCAGCAGCACCGGTGGGAACACGCGCGCGGCCGCGTCCGGCGCCGCCTCGACCAGCGCATGCGCGGTGGCGCCGGCGGCGACCGCCTCGTCGCGCAGCGCGGCCAGGCGCGCGTACTGCCGGTCGGAGGCGATGCTCGCGTACTGCCGGTTCGCGGCGAACTGCGGATACAGCGCCTGCACGCGCTCGCGCGCGGCCCGGACGAACGCGTCGACCTCGGCGCGCGGCAGCAGCACGTAGTCCGGCGCGATGCAGGTCTGGCCGGCATTGAGCAGCTTGCCCACCGCGATGCGCTCGACCGCATGGGCGAGGCGCGCGCCGGGTCCGACGATCGCCGGCGACTTGCCGCCGAGCTCGAGCGTCACCGGCGTCAGGTTCGCCGCCGCCGCGCGCATCACCTCGCGGCCGACCGCGGTCGAGCCGGTGAACAGCAGGTGGTCGAACGGCAGCGCCGAGAACGCGCGCGCGACCTCGGCGTCGCCGGTGACCACCGCCGCCTCGTCGGCGGCGAAGTAGCGGGCCACGAGCTCGGCGAACAGCGCCGAGAAGCGCGGCGTGAACTCGCTGGTCTTGACCAGCACGCGGTTGCCGGCGGCGAGCGCGTCGGTCATCGGCCCTGCGGCGAGGTACAGCGGATAGTTCCACGGCACGATGATGCCGACCACGCCGAGCGGCTGCGGGCGCTGCTCGATGCGCGCGGGCAGGAACCAGAAGCCGGCCCAGCGGCGGCGCGGGCGCATCCAGCGCCGGCCGTGGCGCAGCGCGTGGCGGATGCCGGACAGGCTGGGGAAGACCTCCAGCAGGTCGGTTTCCTCGGCCGGCCGGCGGCCGAAGTCGGCGGCGATCGCCGCGGCGATCGCCGCGCGGTTGTCGCGGATCAGCGCCTCGAGCGCGCGCAGCCGCCGCGCGCGCGCCGGCCAGTCCGGCATCGGCATGCGCGCGTGGCCGGCGCGCAGCCGCGCGAAGAGCTCGGCGAGGGACGCGGGAGTGTCGGTCATCGGCGGATCTCCGGTCGCCCAGGCGCACGTCGCACGCGCGCGCAGGGCCGTGCGCGACGATGTTCGCACGCCGCGCGCGGCGGGCGCATGCTCAGAAGCCGGCACGCAGCTCGACGCCGACCATGCGCGGCGGCGAGATGCTCGCGTACGGCGTGCCGAACACCGTCGCCGAGATGTTGCCGATGCCGGTGACGTAGCGCTTGTCGAACACGTTGTTGACGAACAGCGCCGCGCCCCAGTGGCCGTCGCCGGAGGTCCAGTCCAGGCGCACGTCGGTGCGCTGCTGCGCGGCGCCGACCGGCACGTTCGCGCCGAGGCCGCAGGTGCCCTGCAGCAGCGAGTCGTCGTTGCAGCGCGAGCGGCCGCGGTAGGCGTGCGACAGGTCGAGCTCCAGGTTGCCGCCGGCGACGCCGCGCCAGACCCAGGCCAGCCCGGCGGCGAACGAGAAGCGCGGCTCGCCGGTCGGCTGGCCGGTGAGGTTCGCGCCGGACGGCGCGATCGTGTGCCGGTAGGTCGAGTCGATGTAGGCGCCGGTCAGGTTCAGGCGCAGGTCCTCGACCGGGCGCCACTGCGCCTCGATCTCCAGGCCGTCGGCTTCCTGGTCGCTGCTGCTGACGAGATAGCGCGGCACGCCGGAGCCGGCGCTGTTCGGATCGAGCGTCAGCGACTGCCGGTTGGAGTAGTCGTAGTGGTAGACCGAGGCGTTCAGCAGCAGGTCGTGCTCGGGAAACACGGTCTTCACGCCGGCCTCGTAGTTCCACACCTTCTCCGGCTGGAACAGCGAGCCGACCTGCACGCTGTTGTAGCCGCCGGCCTTGTAGCCCTTGGCCACGGAGGCATAGGCCATGACGTCCGGCGTGATGCGGTAGTCGAGCACGACGCGCGGGCTGGTGTCGTCCCAGCGGTTGTCGAAGCGCACCGGGATGCCGACCGCGTCGGTGAAGATCAGGTTGCCGCCGAGCGCGGCGAGCAGGCCCTGCACCTCGGGCGGGAACATGTCGAGGATGCCGGCCTCGCGCAGCGCCTGCACCGTGGCGTCGAAGCCGGCCGCCTGGCGCGGCGCGTTGAACCACGAGAAGCGCTTCTCGTCGCGCGTGAAGCGCACGCCGGTGGTCAGGTTCCAGCGCTCGCCGAGGTGCCAGATCACGTCGCCGTAGAGCGCGAGCGCCTCGTAGCGGCCCTGGTTGGCGATCTGCTCGCGCCACGGCAGGCCGAGCAGCGTGAACGGCACGCCGGCCTGGGCCAGGGCGGCGCTGATGTCGGCGAGCGGCGTGCCCACGCCCTGCACGTTGCGCAGCAGCGTGTCCACGCTGTCGGTGGTGATGTTGGTCTGGCTGGTCTGGCGCGCGTTCTCGCGGTAGTAGCTCGCGCCGGCCAGCCAGTCGGCCAGCGGCGTGTCGCCGGCGAGCTTGAACTCGTGGTACCAGCTGTGGTTCGCCTCGATGTTGGTCGTGTCCAGGTAGGTGACGGGATGGTTGGTGCCGTCGTAGTCGCCGCGGTTGAACGTGTCGAAATCGCGCCAGGCGGTGGTCGAGGTGAGCGTGGCCGCGTCGAAGGCGTGCTCGATCGACAGCGTCACGCCGTCGAAGCGGCGGCGTTCGGCGCCGCCGACCGCGTCGTTGTACAGCGGTGCGTGGCGCGGATCGAGGTAGGTCGACGGATCGGCCGGGAACGGCGGGCGCGCCTGCGGATCGGCCGGCATCGCCACCAGGCCGATCGCCGGGCGCGGCGGCTGGTCGAGCTTCTCGTGGTCCCAGGACAGCAGCAGCCGCGTGCCCGTGCCGAGGTTCCAGCGCCAGGCCGCGCGCGTGCCCCAGTCGTCGTCGGCGAAGTAGCGCTTGCCGCTGGCGGCGTCCTTGATCCAGCCGTCGCTCTGGTTGTCGAGCACGCTCAGGCGGAACGCCATGTCGGGCCCGGCCGGCAGGTTCAGCAGCGCGTCGCCGTAGCGCCTGCCGTAGTCGCCGAGGCGCACGCGCGCGCGCGCCTCGAGCCGGTCGGAAGGCTCGTTGGTGACGATCGAGATCGCGCCGGCGGCGGCGTTGCGGCCGAACAGCGTGCCCTGCGGGCCCTTGAGCACCTCGACGCGCTTGACGTCGTTGAACGCGAGCAGCGCACCGCCGGAGCGCGCGGCGTAGACGCCGTCGATGTAGACGCCGACGGCCGGGTCGGTGCCGATGCCGAAGTCGCCGGTGGTGATGCCGCGCAGCTGGTAGCTCGGCTGCGTCGGCTGGTCGCCGCCGACGACCAGGCCCGGCACGAACAGGCTCATGCGGCTGAGGTCGGTGGCTTCGAGCGTGGCGATGTCCCTGGCGGTGACGATCTGCAGCGGGATCGGCACCTCCTGCATTTCCTGCGCGCGGCTCTGCGCCGTCACGGTGATGCCGCCGAGGCGGGTCGCGTCGGCTTCGGCGGCGGCGCGCTCGTCGGCCGGGGCCGGCGAGGGCGGCGTCTCCTGCGGCTCCTCGGCCAGGGCGGCGGAGCCGGGCAGCACGGTTGCGTACAGCGCGCGGCCGAGGCAGGCGGCGAGCAGGCGTGGGCGGATCGGCATCGAAACATCTCCCCGATGTTGGTGCTTGAAGGCCATTCGCCGGACCGCGTCCGCGTCTCCCGCCGCGGAGCGCAGGCCCGGCGCGTTCAACGTTGCACGACGCATTCCCCCTGCTGCGCGGCGATCCATGCGCGGATCAGCGCCACGCCTTCGCGGTGCACCGTGCTGCGGCCGAGCTCGGGCATCATCACGCCCGGCTCGGCGGAGGTCATGCGGTAGAGCAGGATCGATTCGTCCGGCCGGCCCGGCACGATGTCGAACAGGCGGTCGCCGGTGCCGCGTCCGGCGGCGACCGGCGGCTTGCACAGGCCCAGGTGCCGGTCGGCGCCGGCGCTGACGTCGAGCGTCAGCGCGGTCGTGTTGGCCGCGCCCTTGGGGTTGTGGCAGTGGCCGCAGTTGATGTCCAGGTAGGCGCGGGCGCGCGCGTCGAGCGAGGCGGACGCGTCGCGCCAGTCGACGTTGCGCGGCGCCTGCGCCGCCGCCGGCGCGCCGCGCAGGTAGCCCACGCGCGCGAAATGCGCGAGCTGGTTCTCGGTGCCCGCGCGGTAGGCGTAGTCGCGGTTGAGGTGGCGCGCCTTCGGCCCGATCGGTGTGATCTCGCGCGTGACCCAGTCGCGCGCGTGGCAGCTCTTGCACTGGCTCTCGTCCGGCACGACGTAGTTGAACGCCTCGTGCGCGCCGTCGCCGTCGACCAGCGCCAGCGGGATCACGTCGCCGGTGCGCGCCAGCAGCGCGTCGCTCTGCGCCTCGTTCCAGACGTACGGCAGCGCGATCCAGCCGTCCTGCCGGCGCACCAGCAGGCGCGTCTCGATCAGACGCACGCGGCGAAGGTCGAGCTCGCCGTCGGCGAAGTCGTGCGCCGCGTCGGCGCTGCGCGCGACCTCGGACGGCGCGTTCGCCGCCGTGCGCGGGTAGTAGAACGTCTTGCTGATGATCGTGCCGACCGGGAAGTCGAAGCTGGCGTCGGCGTCGTAGCGCGCTGCCGCGCCCTTCGGCATCCAGATCGTGCGCAGCTTGTGCGCGTAGTCGGTGAACAGCGGCGTGGCGAGGTCGTACGGCTCGACGCCGGCGTTCAGCGCGAGGCGGCCGCCACCGGCGAACAGCAGGTGCCATTCGCTCAGGCGCTGCGGCCGCCCGTCGGCGTGGAACGCGACCGGCGGGCGCTCGCGGCCGCAGCCGGACGCGGCGAGCAGGCCGAGCGCGAGCAGCGCGGTCAGGAACGCGCGCGCCACGATGCTCAGGCCTTGTCCAGCACGACCGGCGGCAGTTTTTCCAGGCTGCACTGGAACGGCTTGGCGTCGGTGCTGGGATTCTTGTAGCCGTGCGGGCCGTCGGCGTTGAGGATGCCGACGTCGCCGTTCTGCACGCAGATGCGGTCCGCCGGCGGCGGCAGGCCGTCGACCAGCGACTTCTCGTCGACGTAGCCGTCCCAGAGGATGTCGGGGAAGCGCCCGTTGATGCCGTAGACCGCGGTCTTGAGCAGCTTGAGGTCCATGCCGTCGGGCGAGTCGCCGCCGCCCTTGAAGCGGTTGCCGTAGATGAAGATGCCCTTCGGGTACGGGTTGTAGTTCGGGTCGACGCCCTGCTTGTTCGCGTAGTTCGTCGAGAAGTAGCTCGACACGATGACGTTGGCGGTCTTGTTGTCGGCGATGTCGTTGTCGAAGATCTCCACGCGGTCGTTGGAGTTGACGATGACGCCGGAGCCGGCCGGCACGCTGGCCACGGCGGCGCCCTTGGCGGCGAAGTTGGCCGTGTTGTTGGCGAACACCTTGTTCTTGAACACGCGCGCGGTGTGGCCGGGCTGGCTGAGGTTGGGCATGTTGAAGACGAGGATGCCGCCGGTGTTCTCGGTGGCGGTGTTGTCGTGCACGTCGGCGCCGATCGAGTTCTCGATCTCGATGCCGGCGACGTTGCGCTCGGCGCGGTTGCGGCGCACGACGATGTTCTGCGACTGGCCGACGTAGATGCCCGCGTCGGAGGCGCCCACGACCAGGCAGTCCTCGATCAGCACGTTCTTCGTCTTGACCGGGTACAGGCCGTAGGCGCCGTTGGTCGTTTTCGGGCCGCCGGTCCATTCCACGCGCACGCCGCGGATCGTGATGTTGCGACCTTCGTTGATCTTCAGCGCGTCGCCCTTGGTGTCCTCGAGCGCGAGGTTCTCGATCGTGAAGTCGCTGGCGTTGACCAGCAGGCCCTCGGGGCCGACGATCTGGCCCTTGAACGAGAGCACGGTCTTGTCCATGCCGGCGCCGCGGATCGTCACGCCGTCGGTGCGCAGGCTGAGCCCGCGGTTGAGCGCGTAGCGGCCGGCGGGGATCTCGATGATGCTGCCCGGCCTGGCGTCGAGCAGCCGCTGCTGCAGGTCGGCCTGGAACGACACGTCGGCCGCGCTCTGCGGCGGCGGCGCGGACGGGCCGCAGGCGGCGAGCGCGGCGGCGAGCAGCGGGACGACGAGGGTCTTGCGCATGCGTGGAACCTCCCCGGGGTCGCGGAATCGGCGGCGCCGGACGGCGCGGCCGTGCCGGCGAATGTCACGCAACTGGGCCGCGCCGGGGGAGGGGGCAAAGCGTCGGCGGCGGGGGGCAAAGCGGCCATCGCACCCTGCGCCGCAGCATGCCGGGGCGCCGGCAGGCGGCCGCGGGCCGGACGGAGCGCTCCGGCGGCCGACGTCGCCTGCGTGCGCGCGGCCGCGCTCGCCGGGGGCGCGAGATCAGGCGTGCGGGTGCGCCGCCGGCGCCTCGACGGCGCGGCCCGGACGGCTCGCCGCCGCCATGCCGCGCGCCGCCTGCGGCGGCATGCCGGTCCAGCGCTTGAACGCGCGGCGGAACTCGCGCGGATCCTGGAAGCCGATCTCGCTGCCGACGTCGGCGATGCTGAGCACGCCGGCCTGCAGCAGCTCGAGCGCGCGCTCGGCGCGCACGCGGTCGTGGATCTCGCGGAACACGCGGCCGCTCTCGGCCAGGCGCCGGCGCAGCGAGCGCTCGCTCAGGTTCAGCGTGCGCGCGATCTCCTCGATGCGCGGATGCTCGCCGAGCCGGCTGCGCAGCAGGCGTTCGACCGCGGCGACGGTCTCGCCGTGGGCCAAGCCGTCGCGGCTGAGCTGCTGGCGGCACAGCGCCAGCGCCTGGCGCGAGACCAGCGGGTTGTGGCCGGGCAGCGGATGCTGCAGCCAGTCGGCGTCGATCAGCACGCGGTTGGCGCGGGCGCCGAAGCGCACCTCGCAGCGGAACACCTCGGCGTAGTCGGCCGCGTGCGCCGGCGCCGCGTAGGTGAGCTCGACGCGCAGCGGGCGCAGCGCGGGCCCGGCGAGCTCGCGGCCGATCGCCAGCGAGCTGGCGAACAGCTCCTCGGCGAGGAACGGCAGCAGCGCGGCCTCGCCGAAGCGCGGCGAGGCGGCCAGCGCGACGGTGCGCTCGTCGACGATTTCGAACGTCACGTCGAGCAGGCTGCCGCAGACCTTGTGGTGCTCGATGCCCGTGCGCATGGCCTCGCCGAACGTGCGCGAGGTCATCATCGCCAGGCCCAGCAGGCCGAAGCTGCCGAGCGTCTCGTGGCGGCCGATGCGCAGGCCCACGCCGGGTTCGGCGATCGCCTCGAGCGCGCGCCGGATGATCAGGGCGGCTTCGCGATAGGACACGCGCAGGCCGGGATCGGCGATCTGCGCGCGCTCGAGGCCGAGGCCGGCGAACCAGCCCGTGCAGTCGATCGCGCGCGCGGCGGCGTACTGCACCAGGTGCACGAGGACGTTCGGCGGGATGTCCGCCCGGGTCGGGCGCGCATCGTCGTGGATCTCCGCCCGCGGAACCGCCATGCCCGGATCGTTCGCCATCGTGCCCCGCGTGCCGGTCGAGGAAGCGCGCCGGCGCGAGGGCGCGTCCGGCAGCGCGTGCATCCTATACCGGGCGCGCGCCGGCGTGCGCGTTCAGAGCGTCTCCAGCGCGGCGTCCAGCGCGCGCGCGAAGCGCGTCTCCAGCGCCGCGTCCGCGGGCGCGCCGAGCGCGGTCCAGCGCGCCAGCAGCGCGCTCAGCGTCTCGGCCGAAGCCGAGACGCCGGCGCCGCCGCGCAGGCGCGCGGCGAGGCGCTCCACCTGCAGCACGCGGCGCCGCTCGGCGTCGTCCGGCGGCGACTCGGCGCCGGCGAGGATCTCCAGCTCGACCAGGACGTCGCGGCAGGCGTCCTCGTCGGCCGCGCCGGCGTTGCCGGCTGCCGCCGCCTCGAAGCGCCGGGCCAGCGCCTCGGCGGCGACCTCGGTCGAAGGCGCGGCCGCCCAGCGCTCGCGCAGGGCGTCCGGCGCCTCGCGTCCGGCTTCCGCCGCGCGGCACAGCGCGTAGCGTTCGCGCCAGGCGTCGAAGCGCGTGCGGCGCACGGCGCGCTCGCGCTGCGCCAGCGCCTCGCGCAGCGCGGACGAGGCCGCCTCGTAGCGCCGCTCCAGCGCCTCGTCGCGCACGCGCAGCGCCTCCCAGGCGGCACGCAGGCGCGCGGCGGCGGCGCGATCGGCGCGCATCGGGTCAGCGGCCAGGATTTCCAGCTCGGCGCACAGCGCGCCGGCCTGGGCGCGCAGGTCCTCCTCGCGCGCCGTGCGCTCGGCGCGCTCGGCGTCGAGGCGGGCGAACACCGCGTCGAGCGCGCTGCGGAACGCCTGCCACTGCGCCTGGTCGCGCGCGCGGCGGCCGTTGCCGATCTCGCGCCAGCGCTGCTGCAGCTGGCGCGCGGCCGCCGCGGCGCCGCGCTGCGGCTCCCGGCCGAGCGCCTCGGCCTCGGCGATCAGTGCGGCCTTGGCGCGCTCGATGCCGGCGTCGTGCTCGGCCACGCGCGCGTCGAGCGCGGCCAGGCGCGCCTTCAGCGCCTGCGCGAGCGCCTTGCGCTCGCGCGGCTCGACGCGGTCGAGCCCTCGCAGCGCCTCGACGACGCTGCGGCGCAGCTCGACGACCGCCGGCCAGCCGGCCTCGTCGGGCGCCAGCGCGTCGACGCGCTCGAGCAGCGCGGCGACTTCGCGCGCGTGCGACTCGCGCAGCGCCTGGCGTTTCTTGAAATACGTCTGCGTCGGCGCCAGCGCCGCGCGGCAGGCGGCGTGGAAGCGGCGGCCGAGGCCGCCGCCGTGGCGCGCCGCCGGACCTTCCAGCGCGTCCAGCCGCGCCCATTCGGCCTGCGCCTCGCGCACGCGCGAGGCGATCGCGTCCGGATGCAGGCCGGCGGCCGGCAATGCCTCGATCTCCTCGCACAGCTGGCGGCGGCGCTGGCCGTCGGCCCAGTGCTGCCAGCGGCTGAGCTCGGCGTAGCGCAGCTCGGCGGCGGCCAGGCGCTGGCTCTGCGCGCGCGAGGGCGCCTCGACGCGTCGGCGCAGCGCGTCGATGCGCGCCTTGGCCGCGTGCGCCTGCGCGCTCGCGCCGGCGTCGATCGCGCCGTCCAGCTCGGCGAGCGCCTCGTCGAGCTCGCGCGCCAGCGCCTGCTGCTGCTCGCGGCGCTGGCGCTGCGCGGCCTGCGCCTCGTCCAGCGAGACGGCGAAGCGCGCCTGCGCCAGCAGCGGCGCGACGACCGCCTCGATCTGCGCGTCGGCCTCGCTCGGCGGCGCATCCTCGTCGTCGCCGGCCGGATGCGTCTGCGCGGCTGGTTCGGCCGCGTCGGCGGCCGGCCTGCCGGCGGCATCGTCCTCGGCCGCATCGGCCTGCGCGGGGGCGGAACCCGCCTCCGCATCGGCGTCGGGCTCGGCAGCGGCCGGCACCACGGCGGCCGGCGCGCGGCTCGCGGCGAGCAGCGCCTGCGCGGCGCGGAAGCGCGCGCGCAGCGGCTCGGCCACGGCGGCCTCGATCGCCGCCCAGTCGGCGGCGATGCGCGCCTCGGCGTCGTCCGGCGCCGGCTCGCGCAGCAGCTGCTCGAGCCTTTCGCACAGCTGGCGCGCGCGCGCCTCCACCGCGGCGGCGTCGCCGCGCGCGATGCGCAGCGCGTCGATGCGCGCGCGGGCGAGGCGGCTGACCTGCTTGTCGGACTTGCGCGCACGCTCGGCGAGGCGGACCAGCTGGGCTTCGTCGTCGAGGCGCTCGACCAGGGCCAGGCGGATGCCGGGGTCGGGATCCTCGAGCGCGCGCTCGAGTAGCAGCGCGGGGCGCGCGACGCGCAGCAGCGCCGCGGCGCGCAGCTCCGGCTCGCGCGCGTGGCGGGCGATGCGCTCGATCAGCTCGGCGTCGTCCTGCGCCTTGAGCAGACGCAGCCGCTCGGCGAGCGCCGGCGCCGCCGGGTGCGTGCCGGTCAGAAGGTCGAGCCAGAGCGCGCGCGCCTGGCGGCGCACGTTCTCGTCCGCGTCGTCGTGCGCCAGCCCCTGGGCGATGCCGGGGTCGGCCAGGCGCCGGAGCGCGGCGATGCGCACCTCCGCGTCGGGATCCTCGCGCGCGAGGCGGCCGAGGTTCGCCAGCAGGTCGCCGTCCGTGTCGGCGGCGACGGCGGCGCGCCGCGTCGCGGCGTCCTTCGACAGCCAGCGCGGCTTGCTCAGAAAACCGGGAAATTTCATGGCGTGCTCGTCAGAACGTGCTTGTCGGAAAGGGCCTGCGCCGGGTCAGAACAGGCTCTTGATGATGTGGACGCCGGCCGCGTACTCGCCGATCAGCGTGCCGATCGTCACGAACAGGAAGTTCAGCAGCGTGCGCGCGATGCGGTTCTTCCACCAGCCGGTCCAGTGCGCGACGTCGTCGCGCAGCGTGTCGAAGTCGGCCACGCGCGGCTTGCGCAGCCAGGCCTCGACGCCGGCGCTGATTGCCGATGCCGGTATGCCGGGGCGGAACGGCTTGAGCGGCGCGGCGACGAACGCGGCGATCACGCTCAGCGGATGCGCCGCGGCGGCGATCGCGCCGAGCGCGGCGAAGCCGCCGGTGAACACGGTCCAGGCGAGCAGGGCGTCGGTGCCGGCGCGCGCGCCGCGCGTGAACGCGAACGCGATCGCCGCGGCGATCACCGCCAGCACGCCGAACGCCAGCCACTTGGGCCAGCGCGCCGCCGGCGGCGGCGTCGCCAGCCGCTCGATCAGCGGGCGCGGCAGCTCGTTCTGCGCGGCCAGCTCGCGCTCGATGCCGGCGAGGTGGCCGGCGCCGATGACCACGAGCACGCGCCGCACCGCGGGTGCCTCGGCGGCCTGCTCGCGCAGGCGCGCGGTCATGTAGCGGTCGCGCTCGCCGATCAGCGCGTCGTACAGCGGCGGCGACTCGCGCGCGAACTCGTTGAACATGCTGCCGAGCAGGTCGCCGCGCTTGAGCTTCTCGATCTCGTCCTCGCTGACGTCCTCGCGCGTGAGCACGCTGGCGCCGAGGCCGCCGACGATCGACAGCCGGTCGAGGAAGCCGACGCTGCGGTAGGCGCGCTTGAGCGTCACGCCGATCTCGCGGTCGATCAGCCAGACCGGCAGCCCGCGCGCGTCGGCGCCTTCGATCGCGGCCTTCATCTCGGCGCCGGGCTCGATGCCGAACTGCTCGGCGAGGCGGCGCTGGAACGCCGACAGCGCGAGGTTCGCCGCGACCAGGCCGGCCTTGCCCTGGCGGATGACCTGGAACAGGTCGAGCTTGCGGAACGCCTCGGGGTCGCGGATCGACTGGTAGCGCGGTTCGCACAGCTCCACCGCGACCGCGTCGAACGGCTCGCTCTCGAGCATCGCCCGCACGGCGTCGGCGCTGACGCGCGAGACGTGGGCGGTGCCGAGCAGCACGTACTCCACGCCGCTGCGCGCGACGCGCGCGACCGGCTGGCCGGCGAGCGCGTCGGCTTCGGCCGGCGCGGCGGGATCGGGCGGCGTCATGCCGGAAGCCTGGGCGTTCAATCGCGGAACCGTCGGGTCAGGTCGGCGTAGGCGTCGATGCGCCTGTCGCGCAGGAACGGCCAGATGCGGCGCACGTTCTCGCTGCGGGCGAGGTCGATCTCGCACAGCAGCAGCTCGCGCCGGTCGGCCGCGGCCTGGGCGAGGATCTCGCCCTGCGGCCCGGCGACGAAGCTCGAGCCCCAGAACTGGATGCCGCGGCCGCCGTCGGGCGCCGGCTCGAAGCCGGTGCGGTTGCAGGCCAGGAGCGGCAGGCCGTTGGCCACGGCGTGGCCGCGCTGCACGGTGATCCAGGCGTCGCGCTGGCGCGCCTTCTCGTCCTCGGCGTCGGCCGCGTCCCAGCCGATCGCGGTGGGGTAGAGCAGCAGGTCCGCGCCGGCCAGCGCCATCAGGCGCGCACCTTCCGGATACCACTGGTCCCAGCACACCAGCACGCCGAGCCGGCCGACCGAGGTCGGGATCGGATCGAAGCCCAGGTCGCCCGGCGTGAAGTAGAACTTCTCGTAGTACGCCGGATCGTCGGGGATGTGCATCTTGCGGTAGACGCCGGCGATCTCGGCGGAGCGGTCGAACACCACCGCCGTGTTGTGGTAGAGCCCGGCCGCGCGCCGTTCGAACAGCGAGGCGACGACCACCAGGCCGAGCTCGGCGGCGAGCGCGCCGATGCGCGCCGTGCTCGGCCCGGGGATCGGCTCGGCGCGGTCGAATTCCTCCACGCTTTCGTGCTGGCAGAAGTACGGGCCGTTGTGCAGCTCCTGCAGCAGCACGAGCCGGGCGCCGGCGGCCGCGGCCTCGCGCAGGCCGGCCTCGATCGCGTCGAGGTTCGCATCGCGGCTGCCGCGGTCGGTTTCCTGCAGCAGCGCCACTTTGAGCAGTTTGCGGGTCATGACGGAAGGGAATCGGGACTGCAAGCGGGCTACTTTAGCGCGGATCGATCGCCGCATGCCGGCTGGATCGTGAAGAGGGGCGGGACGCCGGCCCGCCGTCCGGAGACAATGGCCGTCCATGGAAGCCGAACCGACGCAAGCCCGCCTGCGCATCGTCGCCGTCGCCCGCGGCGACGCCGCCGCGCGCCTGCAGGCGCTGGTCGCCGAGGCCGGCTGCGCCGCCTCGCTGGAGGTCGCCGCCGAGCACGCCGACGCGCTCGTGCTGGCCGCGCCCGAACGCTGCGACGCCTTCGTGCTGGCGGCGCCCCGGGCCGGGGACGTCGAGCTGATCGGCCGCCTGCGCCGCGGCTCGGGTCTCGCCGTGGTCGTGCTGGCCGACGACGCCGCGTCGCGCGAGCGCGCCATGCTGCAGGGCGCGCAGGACGTCCTGCCGCTGGCGGCCCTGCGCGCGGACCTGCTCGGCTACGTGCTGCTGCACGCGGTCGCGCGCGTGCGGCTCGAAGCCGGCATGCGCGAGCGCCAGGCGGAGATGCGCGCGCTGTTCGACCTCAATCCGCACCCGACCTGGGTCTACGACGCCGAGACGCTGAAGTTCCTCGCGGTCAACCAGGCCGCCGTGCGCACCTACGGCTACGGCGAGGAAGAATTCCTGGCGATGACGATCGCCGACATCCGCGCGCCGGAGGAGGCGCAGCGGCTGCGCGACCACGTCGCGAAGGGACTGCCGCGCCTGAACCAGGCCGGCATCTGGCGGCACCGGCGCAAGGACGGCAGCGAGCTCGAGGTCGACGTATCGGCGCAGGCGGTCCCGCTGTGGGGGCGCAACGCGCGGCTGGTGCAGGCGCGCGACGTCACCTTCGAGCGCCGCGCGCTGCGCGCGCTGGAGGCGAGCGAGCGGCGCTTCCGCGACCTGTTCGAGCACAGCACCGGCTACATCTGCATGCACGATCCGGACGGCGTGCTGCTGGCGCTCAACCCCGCCGCCGCCGCCGCGCTCGGCTACGGCACCGGCGAGCTGCTCGGCACGCGGCTGCACGAGCACGTCGCGCCGGAATGGCGCCACGAGGTCGGCGCGTACCTGCAGCGCATCGGCGAGCGCGGCGAGGACGCCGGCTTCCTCGCCATGCGCAGCCGCGACGGCGCCACGCTGGTCTGGCAGTACCGCAACCGCCTGTATGCCGGCGCCGACGGCGCGCCGTACGTGATCGGCTACGCGCAGGACATCACCGCGCTGCGCGTCGCCGAGCGCGCGCTCGAGCGCAGCGAGCACCGCCTGCGCGCGATCGCCGACTCGCTGCCGCTGAAGATCGCCTACCTGGACGTGGAGCGGCGCTTCGTCTTCGCCAACGAGGCGTACCGGCGCGACCATCCCGGCGTCGACCTCGCCGGCATGGCCTGCCGCGACGTGCTCGGCGAGGCGCGCTACGCGCGGCGGGCGCCGTTCCTCGACCGCGCGTTCGCCGGCGAGCGCGTCGTGTTCGAGGACGAGGAAGGCGAGGGCGACGAGGCCGTCTGCATCGAGGTCACCTTCATCCCCGAGATCGCCGATCCGGCCGAGGGCGTGTCGGGCGTGCACGCGATGGTGCAGGACGTCACCGTCAAGAAGCGCGAGGAGCGGCGCCTGATCCGGCTCGCGCGCATGGACGGCCTGACCGGCCTGCTCAACCGCAGCGGCTTCTACGAGCGCCTGGAGAACGCGCTGGCCCGCTCGCGCGACCAGCAGTCGATGCTGGCGCTGTTCTACCTGGACATCGACCGCTTCAAGGAAGTCAACGACAGCCGCGGCCACGCCGTGGGCGACGCGCTGATCCGCGCGTTCGCGGCGAGGCTGGTCGACAAGCTGCGCGCTTCCGACGTCGCCTCGCGCCTCGGCGGCGACGAGTTCACGGTGCTCGTGGAAGGCGTGCCCGACGCCGCGCACGCCGAGGCGATCGCGGCGAAGCTGGTCGCCGCGATGGCGCGGCCGTTCGAGCTCGACGGCGAGGCGGCGCCGGTGTCGGTGGGCGCGAGCGTCGGCGTGGCGCTGTGCCGCGCCGGCGCGCTGCCGGCGGCGGCGCTGGTCGCGCGCGCCGACGCGATGCTGTACGAAGCCAAGCAGGCCGGCCGCGGCACCTACCGCCTGGCGCGCGCGGCCGACGCGCCGGGCGCGCCGGACGCCGCCGCGGGGCGCTGACGCTCAGCCGGCGAGGACGCCGGCCGGGACCTGCATCGTCAGGCAGTGCACGCTGCCGTTCTGCCAGATCAGCGGGCGCGCATCGATCTGCACGACCTCGCGCCCGGGATGCGCGGCCGCCACGGCCTTCGCCGCGGCCGCGTCGGCGGCGTCGCCGTAGGCGGGCATCACCACGCCGCCGTCGACGATCAGGTAGTTGGCGTACGAGGCGGCGAGGCGGCGGCCCTCGTCGAGGATCGCGCGCGCCCACGGCAGCGGGTGCAGGCGGTACGGACGGCCGTCGGCGGTGCGCAGCGCGGCGATCTCCTCGCGCATGCGCGCGAGCTCGTCGTAGTGCGGGTCGGCCGGGTCGTCGCAGGCCTGGAACACGATCGCGTCGTCCGGCGCGAAGCGCGCCAGCGTGTCGACGTGCGCATCGGTGTCGTCGCCCTGCAGGTAGCCGTGGTCGAGCCACAGCACGCGCTCGGCGGCCAGCGTCTCGGACAGGCGCGCGGCGATCGCCTCGCGCGTCATCTGCGGATGGCGCTGGTGCAGGCAGCGCCAGGTGGTCAGCAGCGTGCCGCGGCCGTCGGACTCGATCGCGCCGCCTTCCAGCGCCCAGTCGACGCGCCGGTGCTCGGCGCCGCCGAACAGCCCCTGCGCCGCCAGCGCCTCGATCAGGCGGTCGTCGCGGCCGCCCTCGAACTTGCCGCCCCAGCCGGTGAAGCGGAAGTCGACCAGGCGCGCGCGCGCGCCGCCGGTCAGCGTCAGCGGACCGGAGTCGCGCAGCCAGGTGTCGTCGTAGGCGGCCTCGGCGAAGCGCACCCGGCGCAGGTCGACGCCGGTCGCGGCCAGCACCTCCTCGGCGCGCGCCCGCACTCCGCCGTCGGCGACGCAGACCAGCAGCGGCACGAAGCGCGCGATCGCGCCGGCCAGTGCCGCATACGCGGTTTCGATGCGCGGCAGGCGCGGCGCCCAGTCGGTGCCGGCATGCGGCCAGGCAACGAGGACCCCGGCCTGCGGCTCCCACTCGGCAGGCAGGCGAAGCTGCGGATGCATGGATTCAGGACGCCGGCGACGCGGCGGCCGCGTCCGGCACGCTGTGGATCACGCGGCTGCGCTCGAAGTAGACCGTATAGCCCGGATACCGCCAGCGGTTGATCGTCGGATGGCGCGGCGCGTCGCCGCCGGCCGGCGGCAGCTTCTCGATCGGCGCGCCGTAGCGGCGCTCGACCTGGGCCATGCTCAGGCCGCGCGCCGGCAGCGAGCGGTAGGCCGGGCGCTCGGCGCGGGCCTTGCGCGCCGGCACGTCCAGCACATCGGCCTTCGCCGGCAGCGCCGCGGCCGCGGCGAGGCCGGCCGCGAGGGTGAGAGCGAGCTTCATGAGCATGGTTCAACCCCTTGTCGTGAAAGGATTTGTCCGGGGCCTTCCCGGCGCGGCTGGCGCTTTTGTAGCAGAAGCCCGCGAACCGTTCCATGACGCAGGCCCCGGGACGCCGCGGCCGTGCGGGGCCGCGCAACGAAAAGGGCCGCGAACGCGGCCCTTTTCGTCGAAACCCGGCGGCTTCCTGCGCTCAGCGCTGGCGCGCCTTGAAGCGCGGATTGCTCTTGCAGATCACGAACACCTTGCCGCGGCGACGCACGACCTTGCAGTCGCGATGGCGCTTCTTGGCGGACTTGAGGGACGACAGCACTTTCATGGAACGCCTCGCAACGTTTTCGGAACACGGAAAACCCGGAATTGTAAGGGAGTTTTGCCGACATAGGAAGAGGGCGCCGCGGCCGCGCACCGGACGGCGACGCCGCGCCCGCGCGGCGCGGCCTTGACTCCGCGCGCGATGTCCATAGCGTACGCGCCATGCCGAGGCTGCTGACCATCGAGGACGACGCCGTCACCGCGCGCGAGATCGTGGCCGAGCTGCGCGGCCGCGGCAACGAGGTCGATTGGGTCGACAACGGCCGCGAGGGCCTGGAGCGCGCGGTCGCCGGCGGCTACGATGCGATCACGCTCGACCGCATGCTGCCGGAGCTGGACGGCCTGGCCCTGGTCACCGCGCTGCGCCACGCCGGGGTGCAGACGCCGGTGCTGATGATCAGCGCGCTCAGCGACGTCGACGAGCGCGTGCGCGGCCTGCGCGCCGGCGGCGACGACTACCTGACCAAGCCTTTCGCGCCGGACGAGATGGCCGCGCGCATCGAGGTGCTGCTGCGCCGGCGCCAGCCGGCCGCGCGCGAGACCGTGCTGCGCGTGGCCGACCTCGAGCTGGACCTGATCGAGCGCAGCGCGCAGCGCGGCGGGCAGGCGCTGGAGCTCCTGCCGATCGAGTTCCGCCTGCTCGAGTTCCTGATGCGCAACTCCGGCCAGGTGCTGACGCGCACGATGATCTTCGAGGCGGTGTGGGGCTATCACTTCGACCCGGGCACGAACGTCATCGACGTGCACATCGGCCGCCTGCGCAAGAAGGTCGACCCGCCCGGCCTCGTGCCGCTGATCCGCACCGTGCGCGGCTCCGGGTACCGCCTTGCTGAAACTGAGTGACCACTGGCGCTCGGCGACGACGCGCCTGATCCTGATCTACGGCGCGTTCTTCACGCTGTGGAGCGTCCTGCTGGTCGGCGTGGTGTACTGGGAGACCTCGCGCTACCTGTCGCGCGTGGTCGACGAGATCCTCGTGCAGCGCGCGCACTACCTCACGACGATCGAGCGCGCGCGCCTGCCCGCGGCGCTGGAGGCGACCGGCGCGCTCGACCTGCGCGGCGTCATGTCGCTCGGCCTGTTCGACGCCGAGGGCCGCTACGTCGACGGCAACATCGAGCGGCTGCCGGACGACCTGCCCGCCGACGGCGTGATCCGCGTGCTGCCGCAGGGGCTCGACCGGCGCGGCCACGAGCATCGCCGCCCGGCGCGCGGCCTCGCCCTGGCGCTGCCCGGCGGCGAGCGCCTGGTCATCGCGCGCGACACCAGCGTCATCGACCAGGTCAGCGCGATCCTGCTGCATGCGCTGCTGTGGGGGCTGACGCTGACGGTGATCCCCGGCCTGGTCGGCGGGCTGCTGCTCAGCCGCCGCCCGCTGCGCCGCGTGCGCGAGATCGAGGCGGCGATCGCGCCGATCGCGCGCGGCGACCTCGGCCGCCGCCTGCCGGTGTCGCGCCGCGGCGACGAAGTGGACATGCTCGCCGCGATCGTCAACCGCATGCTCGGCGACATCGAGCGGCTGATCGGCGAGGTCAAGGGCGTGTGCGACAACATCGCGCACGACCTGCGCACGCCGCTGACGCGCCTGCGCGCGCAGCTGCACCGGCTGCAGCAGAAGGGCGACAGCTGCGAGGACCGCACGCTCGTCATCGACCGCTGCGTGGCCGACGTCGACGCGTTGCTCGACCGCTTCCGCGCGCTGCTGCGCATCTCCGAGCTCGAGGACCTGCGCCGCCGCAGCGGCTTCGGCGACGTCGACCTCGGCGAGACGCTGCGCCAGGTGCACGAGCTCTACGCGCCGCTCGCCGAGGACGGCGGCATCGCGTTCCGCCTCGAGGCGCCCGCGCGCGCCTGCACGCACGCCGATCCGCAGCTGCTGTTCGAGGCGATCAGCAACCTCGTCGCCAACGCGATCAAGTTCACGCCCTGCGGCGGCAAGGTCTGCGTGCGCGCCAGCCTGCAGCCGCGCGGCCCGCGCGTCGAGATCGTCGACAGCGGCCCGGGCATCCCCAGCAGCGAGCGCGAGGCGGTGCTGCAGCGCTTCTACCGCGGCGAGAGCGGCCGCGACGCGCCGGCACCGGGCCACGGGCTCGGCCTCAGCATCGTCTCGGCGATCGTGCGGCTGCACGGCTTCCGCCTCGAGATCGGCGAGAGCGACGGCGGCGGCGCGCGCGTCAGCATCGACTGCTGGAACGATCCGCTGCCGCTGCCGGCGGCGCCGCGCTGAAGCGCGCGCACGGCCTCGCCGCGCGCAGGACCGGCGGACGCCGCGCCGCCGATCATGAAGTTTTGTTCATCGAATTGGCCCTTGGCTTGGCGCCGGGCGGCGCCTACGTTGGCGCCCCGCACCACATCCTGCCTCGGTATTTCGCATGATCGGGATCGTTCGCATCGCGCTCCAGCGCCCGTACACGTTCGTCGTGCTCGCGCTCCTGATCCTGATCATCGGCCCGCTGGCCGCGCTGCGCACGCCCACCGACATCTTCCCCGACATCCGCATCCCGGTCATCGCCGCGGCCTGGCAGTACACCGGCCTGCCGCCGGACCAGATGGCCGGGCGCATCACCACGCTGTACGAGCGCGTGCTGACCACCACGGTCAACGACATCGAGCACATCGAGGCGAACTCGTACCAGGGCTTCGGCATCGTCAAGATCTTCTTCCAGCCCGGCGTCGACGTGGCCACCGCCAACGCGCAGGTGACCGCGGTGTCGCAGACCGTGCTCAAGCAGATGCCGCCGGGCACCACGCCGCCGCTGATCCTCAACTACAACGCCTCGACCGTGCCGATCCTGCAGCTCGCGCTGTCCGGCAAGGGGCTTTCCGAGCAGAACCTCGCCGACCTCGGCCTCAACACGATCCGCACGCGCCTGGTCACGGTGCCGGGCGCGGCGATCCCGTACCCGTTCGGCGGCAAGACGCGCCAGGTGCAGATCGACATCGATCCGGCGGCGCTGCAGGCGCGCGGGCTGACCGCGCAGGACGTGGCCAACGCGCTCGCCGCGCAGAACCTGATCACGCCGATCGGCACGCAGAAGATCGGCCAGTTCGAGTACACGCTGCAGCTCAACAACGCGCCCTCGGCGATCGACGACCTCGGCGATCTGCCGGTCAAGGTCGTCGACGGCGCGACGATCTACATCCGCGACGTCGCCCACGTGCGCGACGGCAACGCGCCGCAGACGAACGTGGTGCACGTCGACGGCGCGCGCTCGGTGCTGATGTCGGTGCTGAAGAACGGCGCCACCTCGACGCTGGCGATCGTCGCCGGCATCAAGGCCAAGCTGGCCGAGATCCGCCCGGGCCTGCCGGACGAGCTCGAGGTCGCGCCGATCAACGACCAGTCGCTGTTCGTGCGCGCGGCGATCAAGGGCGTGGCGTTCGAGGGCGCGATCGCCGCGGCGCTGACCAGCATCATGATCCTGCTGTTCCTCGGCAGCTGGCGCTCCACGGTCATCATCGCGGTGTCGATCCCGCTGTCGGTGCTCGGCGCGATCATGTGCCTGGCCGCGCTCGGCGAGACGCTGAACATCATGACGCTCGGCGGCCTGGCGCTCGCCGTCGGCATCCTCGTCGACGACGCCACGGTGACGATCGAGAACATCAACTGGCACCTCGAGCACGGCAAGGACGTCGAGACGGCGATCATGGACGGCGCCGCGCAGATCGTCACGCCGGCGTTCGTCTCGCTGCTGTGCATCTGCATCGTGTTCGTGCCGATGTTCTTCCTCGAGGGCGTGGCGCGCTTCCTGTTCGTGCCGATGGCCGAGGCGGTCATGTTCGCCATGGCCTGCTCGTTCATCCTGTCGCGCACGCTGGTGCCGACGATGGCGAAGTACCTGCTGCACCCGCACGCGCCGCACGTCGACGCCGCCGGCAACCTGCTGCCGCAGCCGCCCGCGCGCAATCCGCTGGTGCGCTTCCAGCGCGCGTTCGAGGCGCGCTTCGAGCGCATGCGCGCCGGCTACCGCGAGCTGCTCAAGCTCGCGCTGCTGCACCGCAAGGCGTTCGTCGCCGGCTTCCTCGCGTTCGTCGCCGCCTCGTTCCTGCTCGCGCCGTTCCTCGGCCGCAACTTCTTCCCGTCGGTCGACGGCGGCCAGATCCTGATGCACGTGCGCACGCAGATCGGCACGCGCATCGAGGAGACGGCCAACCAGTTCGCCGCGATCCAGAAGGCGATCCGGCAGATCATCCCGCCGGACGAGATCGAGGTCATGGTCGACAACATCGGCCTGTCCAACAGCAGCATCAATCTCACCTACAACAACACCGGCGTCGTCGGCATGCAGGACGGCGACATCCAGATCGCGCTCAAGGAAGGCCACCGGCCGACCGCCGAGTACGTGCGCGAGCTGCGCGAGCAGCTGCCGCGCCAGTTCCCCGGCGTCACGTTCTCGTTCCCGCCGGCGGACATCGTCAGCCAGATCCTGAACTTCGGCTCGCCGGCGCCGATCGACCTGCAGATCCGCGGCGCCAACCTCGACGCGAACTTCGACTACGCCAACAAGCTGCTGCCGAGGATCCGCGCGATCCCCGGCATCGCCGACGTGCGCATCCAGCAGTCGCGGCAGGCGCCGGTGTTCAACGTCGACATCGACCGCACGCGCGCGCAGGAAGTGGGCGTGACCACGCGCGACGTGACCAACAGCCTGGTCGTGAACCTGGCCGGCAGCAGCCAGGTCGCGCCGACGTTCTGGCTCAACCCGCAGAACGGCGTGTCCTATCCGATCGTCATGCAGACGCCGCAGTACCGGCTCGACTCGCTGGCCGCGCTGGCGAACCTGCCGGTCGGCGGCAGCGGCGCCGACACGCAGGTGCTCGGCGGCCTGGCGCGCTTCACGCGCACGACCGGCAACGCGATCGTGAGCCAGTACGACATCCAGTCGATGGTGCAGATCAACGCGAGCACGCAGGGCCGCGACCTCGGCGCGGTCGCGGCGGACCTGCGCCGCATCCTCGCCGACACCGCCAAGGACGTGCCGAAGGGCTCCACGGTGGCGCTGCTCGGCCAGGTGCGCACGATGGAGAGCTCGTTCTCGGGCCTGCTGTTCGGCCTGCTCGGCGCGATCGTGCTGGTGTACTTCCTGATCGTCGTGAACTTCCAGTCCTGGGCCGACCCGTTCGTCATCATCACCGCGCTGCCCGCGGCGCTCGCCGGCATCGTCTGGATGCTGTTCGCCACCTACACGCCGGTGTCGGTGCCGGCGCTCACCGGCGCGATCATGTGCATGGGCGTGGCCACCGCCAACAGCGTGCTGGTGATCAGCTTCGCGCGCGAGCGCCTGGAGGCGCTCGGCGACGCCACCGCCGCCGCCATCGAGGCCGGCTTCGTGCGCTTCCGCCCGGTGCTGATGACCGCGCTGGCGATGATCATCGGCATGGCGCCGATGGCGCTCGGCCTCGGCGAGGGCGGCGAGCAGAACGCGCCGCTCGGCCGCGCGGTGATCGGCGGCCTGGTGTTCGCGACCATCGCCACGCTGATCTTCGTACCCGTCGTCTTCAGCATCGTGCACCGCCGGCACGGCGAGAAGCCGGCGTCGCTCCCCGTCGTCGGAGAACCCCATGTCGCCTGATCTTTCCGCTCCCAACGTCTCGCGCGGCAAGCTGCGCCTGGTCGGCCTGCTCGCCCTGATCGTCGCCGCGGCGATTGTCGTCAGCGGCCTGGTCACCCGCGCCAACGGCCACGCCCGGCTGCGCCAGTGGACCGACGAGCAGGCCGTGCCCACCGTGGCCGTCGTCGCACCCGGCACGCAGGGGGAAGGCGCGACGCTCGACCTGCCAGGACGGCTCGAGGCGTATGCGCGCGCGCCGCTCTACGCGCGCATCAGCGGCTATCTCAAGAGCTGGAAGGCCGACATCGGCACGCCGGTCAAGGCCGGCCAGCTGCTCGCCGAGATCGAGACGCCGGACCTCGACCAGCAGCTCGCGCAGGCGCGCGCCGACCTCGCCAACGCCAAGGCCAACGCCGACCTCGCCGTGACCACGGCCAGGCGCTGGCAGTCGATGGTCGCCACCGGCGCGGTGTCCAAGCAGGCGGCCGACGAGAAGAGCGCCGACGCCGAGGCCAAGCTCGCCCTGGTCAAGTCGGCGCAGGCCAACGTCGACCGCATGATCACGATGAAGGGCTTCGCGCGCATCGTCGCGCCGTTCGACGGCATCGTCACCGCGCGGCAGACCGACGTCGGCGCGCTGATCAACGCCGGCGCCAGCGGCGCGGGGCAGGAGCTGTTCGTGGTCTCCGACACGAAGAAGCTGCGCGTCTACGTCAGCGTGCCGCAGACCTACGTGCCGAGCATCCCGCCCGGCACGAAGGCGACGATCACCGTGCCCGAGCGCCCCGGCGCGAAGTACGAAGCGACCGTCGAGGCCTCGTCGCAGGCGGTCAACGTCGCCTCCGGCAGCACGCTGATGCAGCTCGCCGTCGACAACGCCTCCGGCGAGCTGCTGCCCGGCGGCTTCGCCAACGTCAGCCTCGACCTGCCGCACAACGCCGCGCTCAACGTGCCGTCCAGCGCGCTGATCTTCGACAAGTCGGGCCTGCGCGTCGCCACCGTCGGCGCGGACGGCAAGGTCGTGCTGAAGCAGGTCACGATCGCGCGCGACCTCGGCAAGGTCGTCGAGCTGGGCTCGGGCCTCGCGCCGGGCGACCGCGTGATCGAAAGCCCGCCGGACGGCATCGCCGACGGCGACGTCGTGCGCGTCGCCGAGAAGGACGCCGCCAAGGCGCCGCCGGCCGCGGCGAAGAAGGGCTGAAGGCGTTCCGCCGCCGCCGCACGGGCTCGGGCGTGCCGGCGGCGGGACGCCGCCCGACGTCGCCGCGCCGATGCCAAGGGAATCGCCCGCGTGGGCGCGGCCGGGATGCGGCAGACCCGCATCAGGCGCGTCGCCCCGGCGGATCCCGGGCGGTTCCGCGTAGCTCGGCCGGGCGGCCGCGCGCCGGCAAAGAAAACGCTCCGCACGCAGGGGCCGGGAGGCGCGTGCGGAGCGGCGGCGCAGGTATCGCAGGGCCAGGGATACGTGAGGAGAGCGCCGCGAAGGTAAGCGTGTGGCCAGCTAGTCGATCTCGAACGACTGCAGCTCGACCGGGATCGTGACGTTGATCGTGCCGAACATGCCCTGGCCGGGCGCGCCGTGGATCTCGCAGTGGTAGCCGACCGTGCCCGGCGTCGGGAACGTCACCGTCGCGCTCCACAGCGTGCTGCTGGCCGCGCCGTTGCCGCCGCTGCCGTCGCAGCCGTTGGCGCAGCGGAACGAGGTGACCGCGCCCGGATCGGAGACCGCGTTGTGGAATCCGCCGCCGTTGATGAACGTCACCGTGTCGCCGGCGCTGATGTTCAGCGTGGCCGGCGAGAACGTCAGACCGTTCGGGTCGCCGACGTTGACGTTCCAGTTCGTGGCCGCGGCAGGGCCGGCGAGGCCGAGCAGGGCGAGAGCCAGGATGGGACCGCGCGTGCGCAGCAGGGAATGCATATGTCCTCCACGGGTTGCAGGGGCGGGAGACCGCCGTTCGTCGTCGTGCGCGTTCCGGGCACGTCCCGGGCGCGCGGGTTTCACGAGCCTTCCTTCGCGCAGCGCTCGTCGCGAGCGCGCAGCGCCGCCGCGGCGGCGCAGACGTCGATCGGCCCGCCGTCGTCCCGCGTGCGGCCGAGCAGGGCGCGCAACGCGGCGGCGTCCAGGCGTGGGTCGATCGCCAGCAGGAGCGCGATCGCGCCGCTGACGTGCGCCGCGGCGAGCGAGCTGCCGGAGGCGTAGTCGTAGTGCGCCTCCGGCTCCAGCGTGAGGATGTCGCTGCCCGGCGCGGCCAGCGCGCCGGCCGGCGCGGCGGCGCCGGCGCTGGCGACGGCGATCACGCCGGGCACGCCCACCGGGAAGCCGTCGCCGCGTCCGTCGGGCGGCACCGCGCCGACCACGATCGCGCCGCGGCCGATCGCGTGGCGCGTGAGCTCTTCCAGCAGCGGATCGGCCGGGCCGCCGAGGCTCAGGTTGATGACGCGCGCGCCGGAGGCGATCGCGGCGGCGAGCGCCTGCGCCAGCGTGAACGTGTCGCACAGCGCGCTGTCGGCGCCGGGCTGCACCGCGCGGCAGGCGCGGTAGGCGAGCAGCTGCGCGCCGGGCGCGACGCCGACGATGCCCAGTCCGTTGTGCGCGACCGCGGCGATGACGCCGGCGATCTCGGTGCCGTGGCGCTCGCGCGCCGGCGCCGCGCCGCCGTCGACGAAGTCGCGCTGCTCGGCGACGCGCCCGGCGAGGTCCGGATGGCCGGCATCGACGCCGGCGTCGACCAGCGCCACGCGCACGCCGCGGCCGTCGCTCCAGCGCTGCGCGGCTGCGGCGCCGATCGCGGCGAAGCCGCGCTGCAGTCCGACGTAGGGATCGTCGTAGGCCGGCGCCGCGCCGTGCGGAGCGTCGGCGCCGAGCGTCGTGAACACGTGCTGCGGCTGGGCCAGGCGCACGCGCTCGTCGGCGCCGATGCGCGCGAGCAGCGCGGCGCGGTCGGCGCCGGGCGGAATCTCGAACAGCATGCAGCGCAGGCGCAGCGGCTCGATCGTCCAGGCCGCGCGCTCGCTCAAGCCGTAGTCGCGCGCGATCGCCGCGGCCGCGGCCTTGGCCTGCGTGCCGCCGGCGTAGTCGGCCAGGCCGCCGTAGCCGCGCGGCGTCGATCCGGCCGAGACGACCGGATCGGGCCGGTCGCGCAGCGCGACCACGATCATGCGTTCGGCATCGGCGACGCCGTCGCCCGCGCTCGCCGGCGCGGCGGCGCCGAGCGCGAGCAGCGCGAGCAGCGCGAGCAGGCGCGCGGCGAGGCGGCGGCAGCGTGGTCCGTGCATGCCTAGCGCGCTCCGTCCGGTGCGGGGGCGATCGGCTCGGCCAGCAGCACGCCCGGGCGCGCGCGCAGCCGCGCGACCGCCTCGCGCGTCGCCCGTTCGCGCTCCGCGGCCGACGGCTCCGCGTCCGCCGGCGACGGCGCCAGGCCGTACACGGCATTGTCGGCGCTGCTCTCGACGATGCGCAGGCCCGCCTCGCCGAGCAGCGCCTTGAGCTCGCCCAGCGTCAGCGTCGGCGCCGGCACGAAGCGGATCGTCGCGGCGGCGTCGTGCGCCGCGGGCGTGCTCAGCGTGCGGTAGCGGCCGTCGGCCGCGGGCGCGGCGCCGCCGCGCACGTCGCCGGCCGGCCGGCCGAGCAGCAGCGCGCCCAGCACGGCCAGCGCGATGGCCTGGCCGGCCACCGCGACGACCAGCAGCGGCGGCCGCCGGCCCGGCGCCGCCGCCTCGCGCGCCGGCGCGGCCTCGTCGGCGTCGAGGCGTTCGAGCAGCCGGCGCAGGGCCGGCTGCGGATCGTGCGGCGCGGCGGCCGCGGCCGTCATGCCGTCGTGCAGCTGCATCTGGAACGCCAGCTCGTCGCGGCAGTCGGCACAGGCGCGCAGGTGCTCGTCGACGCGGCGACGTTCCTCGGCCGAGGCGCTGCCGTTGACGACGAGCGGGATCAGCTCCCAGGCGAGGCGGTGCGAGAGGTCCTGTTCCATGCGCGGGCTACTTCGCGGACGAGCGGGCGGGAGAGGGGTCGCCGCCGAGCGCCGGCAGCGTGTTGCGCAGGCGCAGGCGCGCGTGGAACATGCGCGCCTTCACCGTGCCCACGGCGCAGTCCATGATCGCGGCGACCTCCTCGTAGGACTGGCCGAGGTAGTAGACGAGCTCCATCGTCATGCGCTGCTCCGGCGGCAGCAGGCGCAGGCCCTGGACGACCCAGTCGCGCAGCTCGCGGCGGTCGGTCTCCAGGTCGTCGCCGGCCTCGGCGGCGGACGCGGCCTCGGCCGGTTCGCCCTGGCGCGGCGCGGCGGCGTGGCCGCGCAGCGCCTTGAGCAGGCAGCGGTAGGCGATGCCGACGATCCAGGTGCTCACCTTCGACTCGCCGCGGAAGTCGCCGGCGGTGCGCCAGACGACCCACAGCGCCTCGTTGATGATCTCGTCGACGAGGTGGCGCTGCGCGGTGTGGCGGGCCAGGAAGCGCGCCAGGCGCGCGTGGTAGCGCAGGTACAGCTGCTCGAACGCGGCGCGGTCGCCGCGCGCGACGGCGCCGATGCGCGCCAGGTCGCCGGCCTCGTCGTCGCGGCGCGCGGCCTCGTCCGGGCTGCCGCCGTTGCGATCACGCGAAGCGTCGTTCAAAGTGCCCATTGCAGCGCCGCCGGCCCACGGTGTCCTGCATAGGTACCCATTGTGGGCCAAAAGGTTGCCGGCCATGCACGGATGGCTTCCACGTCTGGTTCTGCTCGCCGCGGCCTGCGCGCCGGCGGGCGACGCCTGCGCGCAGGGCTGGGGCGGCGCCGTCGGCCTGGCCAGCGACAACGTCGAGCGCGGCTACAGCCTCGCCGAAGGGCGGCCGGCGTGGCTGGCGGACCTGCACTACGCCGCGGACGCGGGCTGGGTGGCGGGCCTGGCGGCGGGCGCGGAGCGCCCCTACGGGCATTCGCCGGGCGCGCGCCTGGTGGCCTACCTCGACCGGCACTGGCGCATCGACGCCGACTGGTCGGCGAAGGCGGGCCTGGCGCACTACGACTCGCCGTGGAGCGACGAGCGCGCCTGGCGGCGCTACGACGAGATCAATGCGGCGCTGGGCTTCCGCGGCCGCTGGCGCGCCTCGATCGCGGTGTCCCCGAACGCCGCCGGCTACGGCGGCCAGGCCTACGCCGGCGGCGCGCCGCGCACCGGCTGGGCCGCCTGGGCGGAGCTGACGCTGCACCAGCCGCTCGGCGGACCGGTGGCTGCCGAGCTCGGCGTCGGCCGCGCGCATTTCGCGCGCACGGACGGCGCCGACTACACCTACGGCAACGCCGGCGTGAGCTGCGTCGTCGGCGCGGCGCACGTCTACGTCGCGCACCTGTGGATGCGCGCCGAGCCGCGTCCGCACGCGCCGGCCGGGCCGTGGCCGTGGCCGTACGACGGGGGCGCGGAGCCCTACGCGGCGGCGCCGGCGTACCACGCCGCGCCGGCGTCGAAGCGGCGCTGGGTGGCGTCGCTGACCTGGTCGTGGTGAGGCCGCGGCGGCGTCGCGCCGCCGCGGCACGGGCGAGGCTCAGTCGAAGCCGTTCGCGAAGATCGCATCGCCGCCGCTGCCGACGCGCATCGTCACCGGCACCGCCAGCGGGTAGGTCCGGTGGCGCCCGGGCGTGAGGCACATCGAGCCCTGGTAGCTGCCGTCGGCGCGGCTGCCGGCGCGGAACGTCGCCTGCATCGGCACGCTCGCGTCGGCGGCGATGGTGCCGCCGGCCGCGGACAGCGCGAGCCAGTCCACCGGCGTCGCGTTCGCGCCGCACGGATCGCTGGCCATCGTCTCGACGTCGAGCACGAGGCTGATCCAGCCGAAGCCGACGTCCTCGTAGGCGACCGGCTCGGGGTAGTCGCAGGTCGCCGACGCCCAGTACGAGGGCTCGCTCTCGCCGGCCGAATTGCCGCCGGGATAGAACGAGGACCCGGTGCTCACGCCGTCCGGCGCGCTGATCTCGGCCACCAGCACGCCGTCGCCGGCGATCGCCAGCGGCGGATCGAACGCGACGCTCATCGGCTGCAGCTGGGTGTCGGCGATCTCGAGCGTCCTGCGGCCGAGCAGCCGCAGGTTCCCGAAGCGGAACTCGCCCTCGAGCGCGTAGACGCTGATCGTGATCGGCTGCGAGCCGGCCAGCGAGGTCGCCGAGTCGATGCCGAAGTTGACCTTGGTGACCAGCACCTCCTCGCCCGGCGCGCTGCGTCCGGACAGGTCGAACTTGCGCAGCCAGTGGTTCTCGCCGGTGAACGCGGCGCGGCAGCCGAACGTGGTGTCCTGCTCGAGCGTCGAGCTTGCGGCCTGCACCCAGTGCACGAGCGTCTTCACGCCCGGATCGCCGCCGGTGCGCAGCGTCCAGTCCGCCGCGGCGGCGCCGGCGTTGAGCAGCGCGAACGGCTCGTCCACGCTCTGCGCGCGGTCCGTCTGGGCGACGAGCGCCGCCGGGTCGGTCACGACGCAGGCCTGCAGCGGCCGCAGGCCGAAGTCGGCCGTGGACTGCGCGCCGGCGCTGACGGAGAACTGGCCGCTCGCGTCGAGGTGGCCGGGCGCGCTCACCTCGAGCGTGAACGGCCCGAGGTTCGCGTCGACCCAGTAGCGGTAGGTGCCGTCGGCGGCGCTCGTCGTCGCATGCGGCGTGCCGTTGCGGTCGATGATGGCGATCTGCGCGCCGGCAAGGACGCGCGGATCGGCGTCGCAGTAGCCGAGGCTGCGCACGGTGCCGGCGAGCCAGCCCCACGAGGCGGGCGGCGTGACCGTCAGCGTCGCCGTGACGTCGCCGAGCGCCCAGGGGTAGGGCGTGTCGGTGGCGGTGCGGATCTCGAGCGCGTAGTCGCCCGGCTGCGCGACCGAGCGCGCGTCGAACGTGGCGTCGAGCGTGCGCGTCTCGCCGACCGCGAGCGTGCCGTGGTCCGGCGCGAGATGCAGCAGCGGGCTCGCGCTGACCGTGTTGAACAGGTGCACCTGGTCGACGACCAGCCAGCCCCACGGCGGCCGCGCCCTGAAGCGGAAGCGCACGCGCACGTCGCTGGCGCCGGAGAACGCGTTGAGATCGAGCTCGATCAACGCGCCGGGTCCCATGCCGTTGTTGTCGCGCGTCTCGCTGCGCAGCGTCGTCCAGGTCGCGCCGCCGTCCGCCGAGGCGTCGATGTCGAGGCGCGGCTGGCTGTCGGCCCCTTCGAACAGCGACAGGAAGAAGCCCACCGACGCGGTGTGGCTCGTGCTGAGGTCGAGGCGCGGCGAGACCAGCGTGGCGTCGGTGTCGGCGCCGCCCCAGCACGGGTAGAGGTCGACCATGGCCGCGTTGCCGTCGCCGCCGGCGTAGTTCTGCACGAACCCGCCGAGCGCCGTCCAGCCGCAGCCGCTGTCGTTGTGCACGGTCCACCCCGTCGGCGGGAACGCGCCTTCGAAGTGCTCCTCGATCGCGGCGTGCTCGAAGCCGAAGGCGAGCGGGCGCGTGCCGCTGTTGCCGATCTGGATCGTGCCGGCCCGGGTCGTGCCGAGCTCGACGCTGGCGGCGGGCGCGAGCGGATACACGCGCAGGCGGCCGGCGGGCAGGGCGAGGTCGGCCAGCGCGTTCACGCCGGCGGCGAGCGGCGGCGTCGCGCTCGCCTCGCCGTAGCCGGCCGGCAGGCGGCCGCGCCGCGCGACGACGGTCGGCGAGGCGGTGGACGCGTAGAGCGTATAGGCGCCGTCGCCGACGTTCGGGTCGGCGCTCGTCGCGCTGACCGTGGTGGCGTCGCCGATCGCGACGTCCGCCCCGTTCAGTCCCGCGCCGGTGTTCGCGTCGCGCACGTGGCCGAAGACCAGGCCGCCGCCGGACGGCGCGGTGCAGCCGCCGACGATCGCGACGTCGTCGATCGCCCAGCCGGTGGCGAGCGTCTGCGACTCGTCGGTGGTGCCGTCGTCGGCGTGGAAGCGGATCTGCGTGCTGGCCGAGACCACGCCGGAGAGGTCGAACGCCTCGCGCGTCCACGGCTGCTCGAACGTGCGGCCCGCCGGTGCGCCGAGCGTGGTCCAGGTGGCGCCGCCGTCGGTGCTCGCCACGACGCGCGCCTTCGCGTGGCCTTCCTTGAAGTAGTAGCTCCGGAACGTCAGCACCGGCCTGTCGAGCGCGAGCAGGTTCTGCGGCGGCAGCGCGAGCACGTCGGCGCGGCCGTCGTTGTCCCAGCCGGCGCCGGCGCCGAGCTCGTCGTTGGCGGCGGCGAAGCGCCCGTGCGGCGTGACCGGGAAGTACGCGCTGGCGAGGTCGGCCTGCGTGCCGAACTGCCAGCCGAGGCCGTTGCTCGAGCGCGTCCAGCCGGCCGGCGGCGCGCTGCCGTTGTCCTCGAAGCCTTCGCCGAGGCGCGTGGCGGCGTAGCGGTAGCCCGGCGCGGTGCAGGCGACGAGGTCGGCCGCCAGCGCGAAGTCCTGCATGCCGCCGGTCGCCTCGATCTCGCGCGATAGCGGCAGGTAGCCGGGCACGTCGGCGGCGACGTCGATGCGGTAGCGGCTGCCCTCGGCGAGCCGGATCGAATAGCTGCCGGTGGCCGGGTCGGTCCACGCCGCCTCGCCCGGGTAGCCGCTGACGACGATCCTGGCGTGCAGCGGCCAGCCGGTGGCGGCGTCGGTCACGCGGCCGCCGATCTTGTAGGTGGCCGCGGTCGCCAGGCGCACGTCGTGGCGCGTGGTCGCATCGGCCTGCACGAACACGCCCGCCTCGCTGGACGGCAGATAGCCGTAGGCGCTGACGCGCACCGTGTAGCCGCCGTCCGCGTTGACCGGCAGGCGCCGCGCGTAGCTGCCGTCGTGCTCGGTCAGGCTCTGGTAGATGCGCACGTGCTCGTCGGCGAAGATCTCCACCTTCGCGCCGGCGACCGGCCGCCCGCTCGCGTCCGTGACCACGCCGCGCGCGATGCCCTGCGGTCCGCAGGCGTGCGCGGCGGCGTCGACCGCGGCCGGCGCATCGATCTCGCCCCAGCCGGTGGCGTAGTTGGGCACGTCGCCCGGGCCGGGCGGCGGCGAGCCGCCGGTCGGGTACGGCACCGGCCGCGCGGTCTGCATGACGATCGTGCCGAGCGTGGCGTAGTCGCCGCGCAGGCATTCGCCCGCTTCCAGCATCAGCGCCATCAGGCCGGTGACGTGCGGCGCCGACATCGACGTGCCGGTCATCGGCCCGTAGCCGTCGCTGCCGTCGACCGCCGAGACCACGTCGACGCCCGGCGCGACCACCTGCGGCTTGAGCTGCGCGAAGCCGCGCGGATCGGGATAGTGCGGCAGGCCCGCGCTGCTTTCGGCGCTCGGCCCCCACAGCGAATGCGGCGCGTAGAGGCCGTCGTGGTTGCCGGTCGAGCCGACGGCGAAGGCGGCGCCGAGCGAGGCGGGGCTCGACACGGTCGAGAGCCCGGGCGGTTCGGGCAGGCCGCAGGACGCGGCATTGCCGTTGGCGAACACCGGCACGATGCCGGCGGCGACCCAGTTCTCGATGATCTCGCGGTAGTAGTCGCCCGCGCTGCCGTCGCAGCTGCGCGTGCTCCAGGAATTGTTGACGACCTGCGGGCGCCGGTCCGGATCCGGCGCCGTGCCGTCGGTCCGCGTCGGCGCGAGCATGAACTCGCCGCAGGCGGTGAGGATGTCGTCGCTGCCGTCCTCGAGCAGGCCCTGGCAGGCGATCCACTTCGCGCCCGGCGCCATGCCGGTGCGCATGCGCCGCGCCGGGTCGGCGGCGCCGTTGTCGCCGACGATCGTGCCGGCCACGTGCACGCCGTGGCCGCCCGCGCTGTTGGGCACCGGATCGTGGCCGGCGGGAGCGAGCCAGTTGTAGTCGTTGTCGACGCCCGCGCTGCCGTGGTTGCCGCGGTACTGCCGCTGCAGCGCCTCGTGCGAGGCGAACGCGCCGTCGTCGATGATGCCGACGGTGACGCCGTCGCCGGTGGTGCCGTCGGCCCAGACGCGGTCGGCGCCGACGCGGGCGATGTTCGCGGCGACGCCGTCGGCGCCGACCGCGGCCGTCGCGGCCGCCCTGGACGGCTCCGGCTTCACCAGCTCGGCCTTCGGCACCTCGCGGATGCGCGCCACCTCGGCGTAGGCGGCGCTGGCCTGCAGCGTGGCGAGATCGCCCTGCGCGACGAGGATCGCGTTCTTGATCCAGAACGGCCGGTAGCGCACGCCGCGCCGATCGAGCATCCGGCGCACCTGCGCCTGGCTGCGCTCGGCGGTCTCGCGCAGGCGCTCGTGGACGTAGCGGCCGCGCGCGATCCAGTCCATGCGGTAGGCCGCGGAAAGGTCGGGGCGCGCACGGAACTCGATGGCGAAGTCGCGACGGCCGCCGGACAGCAGCGCGCGGTGCAGCGCCGGCGCGACCTCGACGCCGGCGGGCGCACCCGCCGGCGCGCCCGCCGGCAGGATCATGTTCGGCCGGCCCGGCACGGGCCTGCCCGCCGCGGGCTGGCTGCCGCCGAACGCCTGCGCCGTCGCGCAGAGCAGCGCGGCCGTGACGGCCGCGACGGCCAGACGGATGCGGCGCGGCCGCCGCATCGAAGTGGATGATCGTTCCCCGGACATGTGTTCCTCGCTCGAAGCGCCGCAACGGCTTTACGCACGCTGCTGCCGCCGGAAGGGCCGCAGCAGGTTCGCGTGGAACCTAGATGACGCGCGCGGCGCGGCGCATTCGCGCGCCCTTTGCGCGGCCTTTGCTGCGGCTTAATTTCAGGTGCGGCAAAGGAATGGCAGGCGGTCCGGGCGGCGCCGGCAAGCTTCGCAGCCGCCTGCGGCCGGCCGCGCCCGCGTGCCGGCGCTGCCGCGGGCGCGCGCGCACCTCCGCCCGGGCCGGCGAATGGCCCGCGCGGCGGACGGGAGGGGGAAATGCGGTCTAGCGTCCGGCGGTGGCTTCGTCGTCCAGCGCCGGCGGCAGCCGGCGCTCGCCGGCCAGGCGGCGTGCCTGCGCGAGCGCGTCGCGCCAGGGCGCGTCCTGGCCGAGCGCGCGGTACAGCCGCGCCTGCAGCAGCGCGGCCTCGTAGCTGCGCGGCGCCCAGCGCGCGACGCGCGCGGCGACGATGCCGGCCGGCTGCAGCTCGCCGCTGCGGATCAGCCAGTCGGCATAGGCCGAGCAGACCTCGAGCAGGTCCGCCGGCAGGCGCCCGGCGTCGGCCAGCGCGAGCGCGTTCTCGAAGGCCGTGCGCGCCGCCGCGCCGTCGCCGGCCGCGACGGCGCGTTCGGCGGCGGCGAGCGTCGCCAGCAGGCGCGCGGGCGGCGTGCCGTCCTGCCGCGCCCAGGCCGCGAACGCGGCTGCGCTGGCCGCCGCCGCGGCGGCGTCGCCCGCGGCGAGCTGGGCGCGCACGAGCACGCGCCAGGCGGCGGCGCGCTCGCGCGGCATCTCGGCGTCCCACGGCTCGGCGAGCGCGGCGCGCGCGAGCTGCGCGGCCTGCGCCGCGTCGCCACGCGCCAGCGCCATGCGGGCGGCGACGACGCGCGCCGAGCCGAGCAGGGCGCCGTCGCCGTCCCTGCGTGCGTCGTCGAGCACGTCCTGCAGCAGCATCTGCGCATCGGCCAGGCGGCCGTTCGCGTCCAGCGCGTCGACGCGGGCCAGCGTCGCGTAGCGGCGGTACTGCGCGCTCGGCTCGCGCGCGACGAGCTCGCGCAGGCGCGGCTCGCCGGCCAGCGCCGCGGCCGGATCGAGCAGCGCCAGCTGCGCGTAGGTGCCGGCCACGCGCACGAACAGCTCGCTGGAAAGGTCGTGGAACGTGGCCAGCCGCGCGGCCGCGTTCTCCAGCAGCGCAGCGCCGCGGCCGGATCGAGCAGCGCCAGCTGCGCGTAGGTGCCGGCCACGCGCACGAACAGCTCGCTGGAAAGGTCGTGGAACGTGGCCAGCCGCGCGGCCGCGTTCTCCAGCAGCGGCAGCGCCTCGGCGTAGCGCTCGCGGCGCGCCTCGAGGATCCCCAGGTTGGCGTCGATGCGGGCGAGGCCGAAGCGGTCGCCGACGCTTTCCAGCACGACGCGCGCCTGCGCGAAGTCCGCCACCGCGTCGTCGAAGCGGAACTGCGCGCTGCGCGCGTTGGCGCGTCCGGTCAGCGCGCGGCCGAGCTCCGAGCTCGGCGGCAGGTCGCCGAGCAGCGCGATCGCCGCGTCCGCATGGCGTTCCTCGGCGGCGTAGTCGTCGCGGCGCGCGGCGATGTTGCCCAGGCCGCCGAGCACGCGCGCGCGGAACAGCGGGTCGTCCTGCGCCGAGGACGAGTCGAGCAGCGCCTGGAAGCCGGCCTGCGCCTCGTCGAGCCGGCCGCTCTGGAAGTCCAGCGCGGCGCGGCGGAAGCGCACCTCGGGCAGCGCGCGCTGCGCGGCGTCGAGGCTGTCGAGCAGCGCGCGCGCGGTATCGGGCTGGTCGGCGAGCGCCGCGGCCTCGGCCTGCTGCAGCACGCCGGCGAGTGCGCGCTCGCGCGGCGAGAGCAGCTCGTCGTCGGCCGGTGGAACGAGCCCGAGCGCGCGCGCCGCGCCGTCGGCGGCGGCGCGCGCGGCGTCCATGAGATCGCGCGCCTCGCCTTCGGCGTGCAGCGGCGGATCGCGCCCGTGCAGGCTGTCCACGCTGACGCGCCAGTAGCCGGCCGAGAGCGTGGCATGGGCCTGCATGACGAGGTGCGCCGCGGTCGTCCCGACGATGCCCTCGAGCTCGGCGGCGTCCGGCTGCGCGCCGCGCAGGCCGCGCGCGAGGGCGACGACATTGTCGCTCGGCAGCATCGGCTGGCCGGCGGCGCGCAGGCGGTCGGCGATCAGCTCCATCGCGCCGAGGCGCGCCCAGGCGAACTTCGCGTCGGCCTCGATCGTCACCGGCAGCAGCAGCGCGAGGTTCGCCGGCGGCTGCGCGCGCGGCGGCGCGGCGTCGCGCCCGCGCAGCGCGTAGCCGGCCCAGCCGAGCAGGCCGGCCAACAGCAGCGCGGCGGCCGCCCAGCGCACCCGGCGCCAGCGCCGTCGCGGCGGCACCGGCGCTGGCGCCGACGCGTCCTGCTGCGACGGCGACGCCGGCAGCGCGGACGTCGCGGCCGGGGCGGCAGGCAGGGAAGCGGACGCCGGTGCGGTCGCCTCGGCGGCGCCCGGCGCGGGCGCGGCCTCCTCGTCGAGCGGCTCGGTCGGCGCGACCCAGGCATAGCCGAAGCGCGGCACCGTGCGGATGATGCGGCGCTCGCCCTCGGTGTCGCCGAGCGCGCGGCGCGCGCGCAGCATGATCTGGTCGAGCAGGTTGTCGGCCACCTCGGCGCGGCCCCAGACCGCGGCGATCAGCTCGTCGCGCCCGACCGCACGATCGCGGTGTTCGGCCAGGTAGGCGATGCAGTCGAAGACCTTCGGCGGCAGCGTCAGCCGCTCGTCGCCGCGCCGCAGCTCGCGGCGGGCGGGATCGAGCCTGAAGTCGTCGAAGCGGAGCTTGCGCAAGGCCATTCGGGTACGAAAGCGGGTGGAGAGGCGGCCGCGCGGCGGACGACGTCGATGCGACGGCCCCCTCGGTCGCCGCTGCGGGATGTTACCGGGTGCGCGCCGGCAACGCGCGTCGTGCGCTGCGCATTGGGCTCGCACGCGCAGGACGGGCGACGGCGCGCGGCCGTCGCGATGGCGAGCGAGGGGATCGGTTCGCCGCCGGCGCCGCGGCCGCAGGCGGCATGGCCGCCGCCGCGCCGCCGCGGCCGGTGGCGGGGCTTCAGCGATCGGCCGTCGCGCCGCGCGGCGCGAGCGCATGCGCCGGCGGGCGATGCGCGCCGCACCGGCGCGGTGCGCGGCACGCGCAGGCGGCCTGGCGCTCCCGCGCGTGACGGCGCGGCTCAGAACAGGCGGCTGAACAGCCAGTACAGCGAACCGGACAGCACCACCGCGACCGGCAGCGTCAGCACCCAGGCCATCGCCAGGTTGCGCACGGTGCTCATCTGCAGCCCGGAGCGGTTGGCCACCATCGTGCCGGCCACGCCGGAGGAGAGCACGTGCGTGGTCGACACCGGCAGGCCGAACGCGTCCGCCGCGCCGATCGTCGCCATCGCCACCAGCTCGGCCGAGGCGCCCTGCGCGTAGGTCAGGTGCGTCTTGCCGATCTTCTCGCCGACGGTGACGACGATGCGCTTCCAGCCGATCATCGTGCCGAGGCCGAGCGCGATGGCGACGGCCACCTTCACCCACAGCGGGATGAACTTGGTCGCCTTGTCGATCTGCTGCTTGAACGCGCCGAGGTTCGCGCGCGCCTCCTTGTCGAGGCCGTTGGCCGGGTCCTTGTCGAGGAAGCGGATCGCCTCGGAGACCAGGTACATGTCGTTGCGCACGTTGGCGACGTCGCGCGCCGGCACCTCGCCCAGCGTCGTGCGGCCCTTGACCTGCTCGCCGATGCTGCCGACGACCGCGGCGAGCGAGGGCACCACTTCGCCGCCCAGCGCGTGCGTGCGGATGTACTCGGAAAGCGCGCGGCGCGGATCGCCCGCCGCCGGCGCCGTGGACGCGCCAGCCAGCGACTGCTGCGTGGCCTGGGCGAGGGCGACGAACGGCACCATCTGGTCGGCCGGCATCGCGCGGTTCAGCGCATAGGCCATCGGCACCGTGCCGACCAGGATCAGCATGATCAGACCCATGCCCTTCTGCCCGTCGTTCGAGCCGTGCGCGAACGACACGCCGGTACAGGTCAGGATCAGCAGGCCGCGGATCCACCACGGCGGCGGCACCTGGCCCTTGGGCTCGCGGTACAGCGCCTGGTTGCGCACCAGCGCGCGCAGCGCGAGCAGCAGCAGCGCCGCGCAGGCGAAGCCGATCAGCGGCGACAGCAGCAGCGAATAGCCGACCTTCAGCGCCTGGCCCCAATCCACGCCGCTGGTGCCGTCGCGGCCGTGCATCAGCGCGTTGGCCACGCCCACGCCGATGATCGAACCGATCAGCGTGTGCGACGAGGACGCCGGCAGGCCGAACCACCAGGTGCCGAGATTCCACACGATCGCGGCGATCAGCAGCGCGAACACCATCGCGAAGCCGGCCGACGAGCCGACCTGCAGGATCAGCTCCACCGGCAGCAGCGAGATGATGCCGAACGCCACCGCACCGCTGGAGACGAGCACGCCGAGGAAGTTGAACGCGCCGGACCAGACCACGGCGACGTTCGCCGGCAGCGAATGGGTGTAGATGACCGTGGCGACCGCGTTGGCGGTGTCGTGGAAGCCGTTGACGAACTCGAAGCCGAGCGCGATCAGCAGCGCCACGCCGAGCAGCGCGTACGGCAGCCAGGTCGTCGCCGGCGGCGTCTGCGCGCTGCCGATGTCGCCGACCAGGCTGTAGGCGCTGAACGCGACGCCGGAAACGAGGACGAGCAGGAAGACCCATCCGCCGAGCCGGCTCGGCTTGCCGTCGAGGACCGGGCGCGGCGAGGGACGTTCGATCGCGGCAACGGTGGAGGACATCGGCGTTTCCTGGCTGCTGGGGAGCGCCGAGCTTCGCGCCGGCAGATGCCAGGCGCGTGACAGCGCCGCCGCGTGCCGAAGGGCCGGTGGCCGCGGCGGCACCGGGGCGAGGCGGACGCGACGCGCCGGTCCTTGCGGTTACGAGGCGGCCGGCGCCGGCCGCGCGCGCAGGCCCAGGCCGACGATCAGCACCGCGCCGAGCAGCACCAGCGCGCTGCCGGTGAAGACGCCGCGCGCGCCGGCCAGGTCGAAGGCGAGGCCGCCGGCGGCGGCGCCCATCGTGATCGCGAGCTGCACCGCGGCGACGATCAGGCCGCCGCCGCTTTCCGCCTCGTCCGGCACCGTGCGCGTGACCCAGGTCGACCAGGCCACCGGCACCGCGCCGAAGGCCATGCCCCAGAGCGCGATCAGCGCCGCGTGCAGCGCCGGCCACTGGCCGAGCGCGACCAGGCCGACGGCGAGCAGGCTCATCAGCAGCGGCATGGCCAGCAGCGTCAGGCGCAGGCTGCGCTCCAGCAGCGGGCCGGCCAGCGAGGTGCCGAGGAAATTGGCCGCGCCGAAGCCGAGCAGGATGGCCGAGAGTCCGTTCACGCCGACGCCGGTCACGCCTTCGAGGAACGGGCGCAGGTAGGTGAAGAACGCGAAGTGGCCGGTGAACACCAGCGTGCAGGCGAGCATGCCGCGGCCGACGCCGGGCCGCCTGAGCACCTCCGCCAGCGTGCGCAGCCGCGTCGTGCCGCTCGGCGCCATGCGCGGCAGCGTGGCGAGCTGCCAGACCAGCCCAGGCCGCCGAGCGCCGTCGCCAGCAGGAACACGCGGCGCCAGCCGATCAGGTGGCCGAAGTAGCTGCCGAGCGGCGCGGCGGCGATCGTGGCGAGCGAGACGCCGCTGAACATGATCGACAGCGCGCGCGGCACCAGCGCCTCGGGCACCAGGCGCATGGCGGTGGCCGCGGACATCGTCCAGAACCCGCCGATCGCGACGCCGAGCAGCACGCGGCCGAGCAGCACGGCGAGGAGGTCCGGCGCGAACGCGACCAGCAGGTTCGAGGCGATCAGCAGCACCGAGAAGGCGAGCAGCACGTGGCGCCGGTCGACCGTCCGCGTCGCCGTGGCGATGAGCAGGCTGGTGATCATGGCGACGGCGGCGGTGGCGGTCACCGCCTGGCCGGCCAGGCCTTCGCTCACGCCCAGGCTGGCCGCCATCGGCGTGAGCAGGCTGGCGGGCAGGAATTCGGCCGTGACCAGGCCGAAGACGCCGAGCGAGAGCGAGAAAACGGCGCCCCAGGCCGGCTTGTCCTGCGCCGGGCAGCGGTCCAGGGCGTGGGCGCATGCGTTCATCCGAGCGTGTTCCTTCGAGCAGCCTTGCGGAAGGCGCGTAGCGTAGTCGCGCCGGCCTGGACGGTCTATGATGTGAAATCCGAAGAACTTGATCCTTCGTCCAGATGTCGGCATGCCCACCGACGTTTCCCACGATCTCGTCAGCGAGCTGCTGCTCGGCATGCGCCTGGTCGGCGTGCAGTACCGGCGCATCGAGCTCGCGCCACCGTTCGGCCTGGCGTTCGGCGAGGTGCCGGGCCGCGCGCAGTTCCATTTCGTCGGCCGCGGCCCGGTCGTGCTGCGCGCCCGCGACGGCGACCTGCATCGCCTGGAGACCGGCGCGGCCGTGCTGCTGCCGCAGGGCGGGGCGCATGCGCTGCTGTCGGCGCCCGACGCGCCGTGCACGGACGTCGCCGCGCTCGAAAGCCGTTCGCTGTGCGCGACCGTCTGCGCGCTCGGTGCGCCGGCGGGCGAGGCGGCGCCGGGCGGCGACGTGCTGGTCTTCAGCGGCTGCATGGAATTCGACCTGGGCGGCATGCAGCCGCTCGTCGGCGCGATGCCCGAGATCATGCGCGTGGGCATGCTGCTGGACCGCTATCCCGAGCTGCGGCCGATGCTCGAAGCGATGGCGCGCGAGTCGCAGGCGCGGCGCGCCGGCTTCGCCGGCATCCTGGCGCGGCTGGCCGACGTGGTCTCGGCGCTGATCGTGCGCGGCTGGGTGGAGTGCGGCTGCGGCGACGCCACCGGCTGGGTGCAGGCGCTGCGCGATCCGAAGCTCGCCGGCGTGCTGCTGGCGATGCATCGCGACCCGGGCCGGAACTGGAGCGTGGCCGAGCTCGCGGCCGTCATGGGCGCCTCGCGCTCGGCGTTCGCCGAGCGCTTCCTGGCCGTGACCGGCATGACGCCGCTGCGCTATCTGGCCGAGCTGCGCATGCGCCTGGCCGCGCAGTGGATCGGCCGCGACCGCGAGCCGATCGAGGCCGTGGCGCTCCGCCTCGGCTACGGCTCGCTGGCCGCGTTCAGCCGGGCGTTCAAGCGCGTCGCCGGCCGTCCGCCGGGCGCGCTGCGCGCGCAGGCGCGCGCGGCCGAGCCGGCCTGACCGCGGCGTGCAGCCGGGCCGCGCGGGCACATGCCGCCGCGCGGATTCCGCTATCCTGTCGCCCATGCTCGAGCATCTCCGCCATCGCTGGCCTCTCGCCCTGCGCGCCGTCGCGCTGCTGGCGTTCGCGCTGTGCCTGGCGGCGAAGCCGGTGCTCGCCGACTGGGGCGAGATGCACGAGCTGGTCGCGCATGCCGGCTCGGCGCTCAGCCATTCCGGCCACGACCATGCGCATGCGCCGGCGAGCGACGGCGGCGACGCCGGCGATCCGGCGCACCTGCTGCTGCACTACGCGCACTGCTGCGGCCAGTCGGCGGGGCTGGTCGATCTCGCCGGTCCGCCGCGCGCCGCTTCGTTCGCGCCGGCGCGGCCGCCGCTGAGCGCGGTGCCGGCGCCGCGCACCCCGCGTCTCGCCGCTCCGTTCCGGCCTCCGATCTCGTAAGGCGAACCGGCGCCGGCCCCGCGTGCCGGCACGACGCTTTTTCGAACCTTCGGAGATCCTTACCATGCGTGCACGACCCGCGGCGCTCGCCGCGTGGGTCGTCGCCTGCGCCGCGGCATGGCCCGCGGCCGGCGCCGACCGCCTGAACCTGGACGACGCGTTCGCGCGCGTCGCCGCTTCCCATCCCGACCTGCGCCTGTTCGGCGCGCGCGGCGACGCGCTCGCCGCCGAACGCGAGCGTGCCTCGCAGCGTCCGGCGCTGGTCGCCGGCGCCACGCTCGAGAACGCCTTCGGCTCGGGCGCCTACGCCGGCCTCGGCGGCGCCGAGCTGACGCTGACCCTGGCCTCCGTGCTCGAGCGCGGCGGCAAGCTCGACGCGCGCCGTGCGCTGGCGCAGAGCCGCATCGACGCCCTCGCCGTCGAGCGCGAAGGCCGCCGCCTCGACCTGCTGGCCGAGGTCGCGCGGCGCTACCTCGCCGTGGTCGCCGCGCGCCGGCGCGGCGAGATCGCGCAGGCCGACGTCGCCCAGCGCGAGCGCACCGTCGCCGCCGCGCGCCAGCGCCTGCAGGCCGGCGCCTCGCCCGAGTCGGTGCTGCTGGCCGCGCAGGCGGCGCTGGCCCGCGCCGAGCTCGAGCGCGCGCGCGCCGCGCAGAGCGAGCGCGCCGCGCGCCAGCACCTGGCGGCGCTGTGGGGCGAGCGCGATCCGGCCTTCGACGTCGTCGACGCGGACCCGGCCGTGCTGCCGGCGATCGGCGACGTGCAGACGCTCGGCGCCTTGCTCGAGCGCACGCCGGAGCTCGCCCAGTTCGCCGACGAACGACGCATCCGCGAGGCGCGTGTGCAGCTGGCGCGCACCGAGGCCACGCCCGACGTCGACTGGCAGATCGGCGTGCGCCGGCTGCAGGGCAGCGGCGACACCGCGCTGATCGGCAGCCTGTCCGTGCCGCTGGGCGCCGCGCGCCGCGCCGCGCCCGGCATCCGCGCCGCCGAGGCCGAGCTGGCGGCGCTGGAGATCGAGCGCGAGGCGAAGGACCTGTCGCTCTACGCGACGCTGGTCGAAGCCCACGGCCGCTACCGCCAGGCGCAGCTCGAGGTGCAGCGCCTCGGCGAGGACGTGCTGCCGAGGCTCGCCAAGGCCGAGGCCGCCGCCGAGCGCGCCTACCGCGGCGGCGCGCTCAGCTACCTGGAATGGGCGCAGCTGCAGGCCGAGCGCACCAGCGTCCGCAGGCAGTCCCTGGACGCCGCGCTGGACGCCCAGCGCGCGCTGATCGAAATCCAGCGGCTGACCGGCCAGGCGTTCGTCGCCGGCCCGGCCGCTCCCGTGCAAGGAACGACGCCATGAATCCCCGTCTGCCGAGCGCCGTGCTGGCGCTGAGCGTACTGCTGGCCGCCTGCGGCGGAGATCCCGGCGCCGGAGGCGCGCCGGGCGAAGGCGCGGCGCATGCCGACGCCGGCGAGGCGCCCAAGGGCGCGCACGGCGGCCGCCTGCTGGAGCGGGACGGCTACGCCGTCGAGCTCGCCATCGCCGAAGACGGCGCGCCGCCGAAGCTCCAGGCCTGGCTTTCGCGCGGCGGCAAGCCGCTGGCGCCGACGGCGGGGCAGGTCGAGGTGCGCCTGCAGCGGCTCGGCGGCGCCGCCGAGCGCCACCGGCTCGAGCCGCGCGCCGACGGCAGCCTGATGGCCGCGACCGTCGTCGCCGAGCCGCATTCCTTCGACGTCGAGGTGCTGGCCACGCTGGACGGCCGGCCGCTGCGCTGGACGTACGCGAGCTACGAGGGCCGCACGCGCATCGACGCCGCCATCGCCGCGGAGTCCGGCATCCGCGTCGCCGCGGTCGGGCCGGGCACGATCGCCGACGAGCACGAGGTGCAGGGGCTGCTGACGCCGATCGAGGGCCGCGTCGCCAAGGCGACCGCGCGCTTTCCCGGGCCCGTGCGGCGCCTCGACGCGAACGTCGGCGACCGCGTGCGTGCCGGCCAGGCGCTGGCGCTGGTGGAGAGCAACCTCAGCCTGACGACCTACGCGGTCGCCGCGCCGATCGCCGGCGTGGTGCTGGCGCGCAACGCCGCCGTGGGCACGGTGGCGAGCGAGTCCGCGCCGCTGTTCGAGGTGGCCGACCTGTCCTCGCTGTGGGTGGACCTGCACGTGTTCGGCGCCGACGCGCAGCACATCACCGCCGGCGTGCCGGTGACGGTGACGCGCCTGAGCGACGGCGCCACCGCCGAGACGACGCTCGAGCGCGTGCTGCCGGGCACGGCCACGGCCAGCCAGAGCACGGTGGCGCGCGCCACGATCGCCAACGCCGACGGCCTGTGGCGGCCCGGCTCGGCGGTCAAGGCGCGCATCACCGTGAAGCGGCATCCGGCGAAGCGGGTGGTGCCGCTGGCTGCGCTGCAGGACTTCCGCAACCGCGAGGCGGTGTTCGTGCGCGTCGGCGACGTCTACGAGGCGCGCCCGGTCGAGCTCGGCCAGCGCGACGCGCGGCAGGCGGAGGTGCTCGCGGGCGTCGACGTCGGCGAGCAGGTGGTGGTCGGGCAGAGCTACCTGGTCAAGGCGGACGTCGAGAAGTCCGGCGCCGGGCACGACCACTGAGGCGCCGCCATGCTCGAGAACCTCATCCGCTTCGCCATCGCCCATCGCTGGCTGATGCTGGCCCTGACGCTGGCGCTGGTCGGCGTCGGCGCGTGGAGCTTCACCCGGCTGCCGATCGACGCCACGCCGGACATCACCAACGTGCAGGTGCAGATCAACACCGAGACGCCGGGCTACTCGCCGCTGGAATCCGAGCAGCGGGTGACGTTCGCCGTCGAGACGGCGATGGCCGGCCTGCCGGGCCTGGACTACACCCGTTCGATCTCGCGCTACGGCCTGTCGCAGGTGACCGTGGTGTTCGAGGACGGCACCGACCTCTACTTCGCCCGCCAGCAGGTGGCCGAGCGGCTGCAGCAGGTCAAGGCGCAGCTGCCGCCGGACCTCGAGCCGCAGATGGGGCCGATCGCCACCGGCATGGGCGAGATCTTCATGTACACCGTGGACGCCGCGCCCGACGCGCGCAAGGCGGACGGCACCGCCTGGACGTCCACCGACCTGCGCACGCTGCAGGACTGGGTGATCCGGCCGCAGCTGCGCCGCGTGCCCGGCGTGACCGAGGTCAACACGATCGGCGGCTACGCCCGGCAGATCCACATCACGCCCGATCCGGCGCGGCTGGTCGCGCTCGGCTTCACGCTGCGCGACGTGGTCGCCGCGGTCGCGGCGAACAACCGCAACGTCGGCGCCGGCTACATCGAGCGCAACGGCCAGCAGTTCCTCGTGCGCGCGCCGGGGCAGGTGGCCGGCCTGGACGCGATCGGCGACATCGTGCTCGACCGCCGCGAAGGCGTGCCGATCCGCGTGCGCGACGTGGCCGAGGTCGGCGAGGGGCCGGAGCTGCGCAACGGCGCGGCGACGCAGGACGGCCGCGAGGTCGTGCTCGGCACGGTGTTCATGCTGATCGGCGCGAACAGCCGCGAGGTCGCCCAGGCCGCCGCGGCCCGGCTCGCCGAGGCCAGCCGCGGCCTGCCGGCGGGCGTGTCGGCCAATCCGGTCTACGACCGCACCGCGCTGGTCGACCGCACGATCGCCACCGTGGCCAGGAACCTCGCCGAAGGCGCGCTGCTGGTGATCGTGGTGCTGTTCCTGCTGCTCGGCAACGTGCGCGCCGCGCTGATCACCGCGGCGGTGATCCCGCTGGCGATGCTGTTCACGATGGCCGGCATGGTGCGCGGCGGCGTGTCGGGCAACCTGATGAGCCTGGGCGCGCTCGACTTCGGCCTGATCGTCGACGGCGCGGTGATCATCATCGAGAACGCGCTGCGCCGCTTCGGCGAGCTGCAGCACCGGCTCGGGCGCGCGTTGAGCGAGGCCGAGCGCCTCGACGCCACCGCCGCGGCGACGGCCGAGGTGATCCGCCCGAGCCTGTTCGGCCTGGGCATCATCGCCGCGGTGTATCTGCCGATCTTCGCCCTCGCCGGCGTGGAAGGAAAGATGTTCCACCCGATGGCGATCACGGTGGTGCTGGCCCTCGGCGGCGCGATGGCGCTGTCGCTGACGTTCGTGCCGGCGGCGATCGCGCTGTTCCTGCGCGGCAGGGTCGAGGAGAAGGACACGCGCCTGATGCGCTGGGCGCGCCGCGGCTATGCGCCGGTGCTCGCGTTCGCGCTGCGCCGCCGCGCCTGGCTGGTCGGCGCCGCGCTGGCCGGCGTGGCGGCCTGCGGCGTGCTGGCGACGCGGCTCGGCTCGGAGTTCGTGCCGAGCCTCGACGAGGGCGACATCGCCCTGCACGCGATGCGCATTCCCGGCACCAGCCTCGACCAGGCGGTCGCGATGCAGGCGACGCTGGAGACGCGCATCAGGCGCTTTCCGGAAGTGCTGCGCGTGTTCGGCAAGCTCGGCACCGCCGAGGTCGCCACCGACCCGATGCCGCCGTCGGTGGCCGACACCTTCATCATGCTCAAGCCACGCGAGCAGTGGCCCGACCCGCGCAAGCCCAAGGCGCGGCTGGTGGCCGAGATCGAGGCGGCGGTGCGGCAGATCCCGGGCAACAACTACGAGTTCACCCAGCCGATGCAGATGCGCATGAACGAGCTGATCTCGGGCGTGCGCGCCGACGTGGCGGTCAAGCTCTACGGCGACGACCTGCAGCGCCTGGTCGAAGTCGGCGAGCGCATCGAGGCGGTGGCGAAGACGATTCCCGGCGCGGCCGACGTCAGGCTCGAGCAGGCCGCCGGCCTGCCGCTGCTGACGATCACGCCCGACCGCCAGGCGCTGGTGCGCTACGGGCTGAATCCGGGCGTGGTGCAGGACACGGTCGCGACCGCGGTCGGCGGCGAGGTGGCCGGCCAGCTGTTCGAGGGCGACCGGCGCTTCGACATCGTCGTGCGCCTGCCCGAGCGCCTGCGCCAGTCGCCGGCGGCGCTGGCCGACCTGCCGGTTCCGCTCGACGCCGGCGTCGACGCCGACGAGTCCAGCCGCGCCGCCGCCTGGCGCTCGGGCGTGCCGCAGACCGTGCCGCTGCGCGAGGTGGCGAAGATGGAAACCACGCTCGGCCCGAACCAGATCAACCGCGAGAACGGCAAGCGCCGCGTCGTGGTCACCGCGAACGTGCGCGGCCGCGACCTGGGCGGCTTCGTCGCCGAGCTGCAGCGCGCGATCGAGACCCGCGTCGAGGTGCCGTCCGGCTACTGGATCGACTACGGCGGCACGTTCGAGCAGCTGATCTCGGCCAGCCAGCGCCTGGCGCTGGTCGTGCCGGCGACGCTCGCGATCATCTTCGCGCTGCTGTTCTGGGCGTTCGGCTCGGCCAGGGACGCCGCCATCGTGTTCAGCGGCGTGCCGCTGGCGCTGACCGGCGGCGTGATCGCGCTGGCGCTGCGCGGCATTCCGCTGTCGATCTCGGCCGGCGTCGGCTTCATCGCGCTGTCCGGCGTGGCGGTACTGAACGGGCTGGTGCTGATCGCGTTCATCCGCAAGCTGCGCGAGCAGGGCGCGCGGCTCGACGCGGCGATCGCCGACGGCGCGCTCGGCCGCCTGCGCCCGGTGCTGATGACCGCGCTGGTGGCCTCGCTCGGCTTCCTGCCGATGGCGCTGAACGTCGGCGCCGGCTCGGAGGTGCAGCGGCCGCTGGCGACCGTCGTCATCGGCGGCATCGTCTCCTCGACGCTGCTGACGCTGCTGGTGCTGCCGGCGCTGTACCGCTGGCTGCACCGCGACGACGAGGCGCCGCGCGGCGAGGAAGTGCGGCCGGCGTGAGGCGGAGGCGGGCGGCGGCGCGACGACGCGCCGCCGCCGGACGCCGCGCGAACCGCGGCTTCCGCTTCGCCGGGCGCGCGCAGGCGCGGCTTGACAACGCCGTTTACGCGTGTAATCTGAAGCCTTCGATTACATCCATAAACGGTCATGCGCATCAGCGAAGCCGAAAGCCAGGTGATGGAAGTGCTGTGGAGCTCGGCGCCGCGCAGCGCCGAGGAGGTCTATGCGGCGCTCGCGGGCACGCGCGACTGGCAGGAGGCCACGGTCAAGACGCTGCTGAACCGTCTGCTCAAGAAACGCGCCGTCGCGGCGACGCGCGAGGGTCGCCGCTATCTCTACCGGCCGCTGATCGAGCGCACGGACTACGTGCACGCGGAGAGCAAGAGCCTGCTCGACCGCCTGTTCGACGGCCGGGTGGCGCCGCTGGTGGCGCACTTCTCCGAGCGCACGAAGCTCAGCAAGAAGGACATCGCGGAGATCCGCGCGCTGATCGAGGACCTCGAGCGTGACCGCTGACCTGCTGCACGGCCTGGCGGCTGCGACGCTGGCCGGCTCGCTGGCGATCCTCGGCGTGCTCGCGCTGCGCATCCCGGTGCGGCGCGCGTTCGGCGCGCAGGCGGCCTATGCGCTGTGGGCGCTGGTTCCGCTGGCCGCCGCGGCGACGTGGCTGCCGGCGCCGGCCAGGCCGGTGCTGAAGGCTTTCGTGGCCCGCGACGCGGCCGCGCCGGTCGCCGCCGTCGACGCGGCCGCGGCCGCCGATGCGGTGCGGGCGGTGTTGTTCGCCGATGCCTCCTTCGTGCTCGTCGCGCTGTGGCTGGCCGGCGCGGGCCTGACGGCCGCCGGGTTCGTCCTGCAGCAGCGCCGCTACCGCAACGGATTGGGGCGCCTGACGCGCCTGGGCCGGCCGTACGGCGCCGGCGTGTTCCTGTCCGCCTCCGCGCAGGGCGGGCCGGCGCTGGTCGGAGCGCTGCGTCCGCGCATCGTGCTCCCGGCCGATTTCGACCGGCGCTACGACGCAGCCGAACGGGCGCTCGTGCTCGCCCACGAGCGCGCGCATCTGGCGCGCTGGGACACGCGCGTCAACGCGTTCGCGGCCGCGCTGCGCTGCCTCAACTGGTTCAATCCGCTGGTCCATCTCGCCGCGTCCAGGCTCCGCTTCGACCAGGAGCTGGCCTGCGATGCCGCGGTCGTCGCCCGCTTTCCGGAAGCGCGCCGGCGTTATGCCGACGCGATGTTGAAGACGCAGCTGGCTGGACAGGCGCGGCAGGAGCTGCCCCTGCCGGCCGGCTGCCATTGGTCCGCCACCCACCCCTTCAAAGAGAGAATCCTCATGCTCAAGCATCCAGTGCCGACGCGGCTGCGCCGCACGGCTGGTTTCCTGCTCGCATCCGCGCTGTGCGCGGCCGGTTCGTATGCCGTGTGGCAGGCGCAGCCTGCACGCGCCGCGGACGGCTACACCGGCATCACGTTCGACATCCACATCGCCGGCCACGATCCGCGCCAGCCGATCGAGGTCGACGCGTCGGGCGTCACCGCCGCGCTCGCTCCGCAGCAGGACGAGGCCGGTGCGCAGGCGCGCGGCGAGGAGCCGTCCACGATCGCAGTGCGCGACAGCGACGTGGCGTACGTCGCGCGCGACGTGCTGGCCGACGGCTCGCTGCCGGGGAACGCCGTGGCGATCCCGGCCGGGCTGATCGAGAAGTTCTATCAGGACTACGGCAAGACGGCCTACATCCGCTACGGCGCGAAGGACGACTCGCGCGAGATCGCGCTGACGGCCGTGCCGGCCGGCGACGCGATCCGCGTCCACGTCGAGTTCAAGCGGCGCGGCCAGCCGGCGGCGCCGATCGACGTGGTCGTCGCCGACGACGCGTCGTTCGACCTCAGGAAGGCGGCCGGCGAGGTGCGCACGGTGCTGGACGGCCTCGACGACGTGACGTTCACCGTGGCGCGCACGTCGCTGTTCGCGCGCGCCGTGGCCGCTCCTGCACCCTAACCAACGGAGGCGCGGCGGCTCCTCGAGGCAGGCCGTCGCGTCCGCCGCTGCGTCGCGCAACGTCCGTTGGCGAACGCGCGACGCTCGCTCCGGCGCGCAACGCCGGCGCATCGGCCCGGCGCGATCCGCACGCGGACCGGCGCAGCCAAGGCCCGTCCACCCGGCGGCACGCCGCGCGCGCGACGTGCGACCGCATTTCCACCCCCGTGTAGTCCTTCTCCTGCCCGAGGCGCCGTGCCGAGGGTCGAAATGGGCGTTCGTCCGCCCGTGCCGCGTATCCGGCGCCGCCGAACCGGCGCAGCCCGCTGCCGCCCATCGCGCAAGGTAAGTAGGCATGGAGCGTGCAGTGCCCGGTGAGCCCATGTTCGACGAGGAGAAAGCACGCCATGGCCAAATCCGCAGATCGGGTGTCGCGATCGGTCTGGAAGCGTTACGGCTACGGATGGGTGACGCTGGGATTCTTCCTGCTGTCGCTGGCGGGACACTGGCTGTTCGGCTGGTTCGCCTACGTCGACGAGCAGCGCCAGCACGGAGCGCCGATCGAGGCGTCGGGCTACGCGATCGAGATGATGCGCGACACGCTGGAGAACTGGCAGTCGGAGTTCCTGCAGCTCCTGTGGCAGATCGGCGGGCTGGCCTTCCTGCTCTACGTCGGCTCGCCGCAGTCCAAGGAAGGCGACGACCGCATCGAGGCCAAGATCGACGCGATCCTGGCCGCGGTCGACCCGAAGAACGCCGACCGGCTGGTCGAGGAGATCGACGAGGAGTACGGCGGCCGGCATACCGATCCGCGCTGGGCGCGGCTCGCGGCGGCCGAGCGGTCGTCGTCGTAGCCGGGCGGAGGCGGGCGGCAGGCAGGGCGGGGACGTGCGGCGGTTCGGACGCCGTCGCCGCCGCCGGCGCGGCGGAACGGCTCGGATGGCGCCGTTCGCCGAGCGCGGATTGCCGCACCGCCGGGAGAATTCGGATGATGTGTTCTCGGTAGTCTTATGAATTAGCTAGATTTTCGCCATCCGCCGACGAGCGCGCGCGGCGCAGCATCCAGGCCACCCGCGCGAGCGCGGCCAGCGGCAGCAGCAGGCACGCGAAGCCGAGGTGCACGATGCCGAACGCGCCGGCGATCGCGCCGGCCAGGAAACCGAGCACGGGCGGCGCCATCGCGCGCAGCCGCGCCCGTGCCGCGGCCGGCGCACCGCCGACGGCGAGATCGGTCAGGTCGATCACGATCTGCGTGACGTTGCCGGTCATCACCGTCGTCGGGCCGTGGCCGGCGAAGGCGGTGCGCGAGGCGGCGTTCTGCACCGCCATCGCGACGACGCCGAGCAGGCCGGGCACGAGCGTCGCCAGGGCGTCGGGATCGACGATCGGCGTCGCCCGCACGCCGGCGACAAGGCAGAGGGCGAGGAAGACCATCTCGACGACGAGGACCGGGCGCTGCACGTCGCGCCCGCGCCGCAGGCAGCGCAGCTCGAACGCCCGCGTCGCGGCGACGGCGAGGAGGAACACCGGGAACGCGAGCAGCTTGCCGAGCAGGCCCGGGCGGTCGCCGGCCAGGCTCGCGCCGATCAGCACGAAGTTGCCGGTCACGTGCGCGGCGAACAGGCCGAACAGCGCGATGAAGATGGCGGTGTCGACGAAGCCGGCGGTGAACGCGAGCAGCGTGCTCACGCCGCCGCCGGCGGGCGGTGCGGGCGCGGCGGCCGTGGCGTCGCGGGGGCCGGCGGAAGCGACGTTCATGCGAACCTCCGACGTTGCGGCGTTCCGGCCTCAGAACGCCCAGCACGAGCAGCCGAGCGCGCCCCAGAAGCCGTGCACGTCGGCGAAACCGGTCGCCGGCGCTGCGGACCGCGCATGCACGGCGCAGGCGCGCGCCGGCGGCGCGGCCCGCAGCGCCGCGTGCGCCGCGTCGGACTTCCAGTAGCGGCTGCCGAAGTTGGCCGGCGACCAGTCCGGCATCGGCGCCGGCAGCGGCGGGGCGAGCGGCCCGAACTCGCCGTCGGCGTGGACGATGCGGCCGTCGACGACGGTCAGCAGCGAAACGATCTCGCGGATGCGCTCGTCGGGCACGCCGAAGTAGTCGTCCGAGAGCACGGCGAAGTCGGCGAGCTGGCCGGCCTTGATCTGGCCCTTGCGGCCGTCCTCGCCGGAGAACCAGGCGTTGGCGCGCGTGTACAGGTCCAGCGCCTGGTGCCGGTCCAGGCGGTTGCGCGCCGGATACAGCGTGTGGCCGCCGACGGTGCGGCCGGTGGTCAGCCAGTACAGCGCCGTCCACGGATCGTAGCTCGCCACGCGCGTCGCGTCGGTGCTGGCGCCGACCGGGATGCCGAGCTCGAGCATGCGCCTGAACGGCGGCGTGCGCTCGGCCGCCTGCGCGCCGTAGCGCTCGACGAAGTACTCGCCCTGGTAGGCCATGCGGTGCTGCACGGCGATGCCGCCGCCGAGGCGGGCGATGCGCTCGAGATTGCGCTCGCCGACGGTCTCGGCGTGGTCGAAGAACCAGGGTATGCCGTCGAGCGGAACGTCGCGATGCACCTTCTCGAACACGTCGAGCGCGCGGCCGATCGATTCGTCGTAGGTGGCGTGCAGGCGCCACGGCCAGCGCCGCGCCGCGAGCACGCGCACCACCGCCTCGAGCTCGCCTTCCATGCCGGCCGGCAGCTCCGGCCGCGGCTGGCGGAAGTCCTCGAAGTCGGCCGCCGAGAGCACCAGCATCTCGCCGGCGCCGTTGAGCCGGTAGAAGTCGTCGCCCTGCCGGTAGCGGTTGGCCGCGGTCCACTGCGTGAAGTCGGCGAGCTCCTCCTTCGGCCGCTGCGTGAACAGGTTGTAGGCGATGCGCAGCGTCAGCTCGCCGCGCGCGTGCAGGTCGGCGACGACGCGGTAGTCGTCGGGGTAGTTCTGCAAGCCGCCGCCGGCGTCGATCACGCCGGTCACGCCCAGGCGGTTCAGCTCGCGCATGAAATGGCGCGTCGAGTTGAGCTGGTAGTCGTACGGCAGCTTCGGGCCGCGCGCGAGCGCGGCGTAGAGCAGCATCGCGTTCGGCCTGGCGAGCAGCAGGCCGGTCGGCGCGCCGCACGCGTCCCGGGCGATCTCGCCGCCCGGCGGGTCGGGCGTGTCGCGCGTGTAGCCGGCCGCGCGCAGCGCCGCGGCGTTGAGCAGCGCGCGGTCGTACAGGTGCAGGATGAAGACCGGCGTGTCCGGCGCCGCGGCGTTGAGCTCCTGCAGCGTCGGCAGGCGCTTCTCGGCGAACTGCTGCTCGCTGAAGCCGCCGACGACGCGCACCCACTGCGGCGGCGGCGTGCGCGCGACCTGCGCGCGCAGCAGGCGCATCGCGTCGGCCAGCGACGGCACGCCGTCCCAGCGCAGCTCCAGGTTGTAGTTGAGGCCGCCGCGGATCACGTGCAGGTGCGAGTCGATCAGCCCCGGGATCACGGTGCGCCCGCGCGCGTCGATCACGCGCGTGCCGGCGCCGGCCAGCGGCCGCACGTCGGCGTCGTCGCCGACGGCGAGAAAGCGGCCGTTCGCGACCGCCAGCGCCTGCGCCTGCGGCCGGCTGCGGTCGACCGTGGCGATCCGGGCGCCGTGCACGATCAGGTCGGGATGCGGCGGCATGGCGGGCTCCTCGATGGACGGCGCTTGCGGCGCGTTCGGGCGGCGGATCGAATCGTCGCGGCGCCGCGGGAATCAGGATACCGGCGCGGCCGCTCGGCGCGGCACCGGCAAGCCCGGTGGCCGCGCCTCGGGAGCGACGCGGCGCCCGCAGAGGCGCCGCGTCGGACGGGATCGTGCGGCCCCGCCGCGCGTTCAGCCCTTGCCTTCGATGAACGCGAGCAGGTCGGCGTTGAGCTGGTCGGCGTGCGTGCTCGCCAGGCCGTGCGGCGCGCCGGGATAGACCTTGAGCGTCGCGCCGGCGACGATCCTGGCCGAGAGCCGGGCCGAGTCGTCGATCGGCACGACCTGGTCGTCGTCGCCGTGCACGATCAGCGTCGGCACGTCGATCTTCCTGAGGTCATCGGTGTAGTCGACCTCGGAGAACTGCCGGATGCAGTCGTAGTGCGCCTTGAGGCTGCCCATCATGCCCTGCAGCCAGAACGAATCGATCAGGCCCTGCGACTTCTTCGCGCCCGCGCGGTTGAAGCCGTAGAACGGGCCGGCGGCGAGGTCCTTGAAGAACTGCGAGCGGTCGGCGAGCGTGCCGGCGCGGATGCCGTCGAACACTTCGATCGGCAGGCCGCCGGGATTGGCCGCGGTCTTGAGCATCAGCGGCGGCACCGCGCCGACCAGCACGGCCTTGGCCACGCGCGAGGTGCCGTGGCGGCCGATGTAGTGCGCCACCTCGCCGCCGCCGGTCGAATGGCCGACCAGCACCACGTCCTTCAGGTCGAGCTGCTCGATCAGCTCGGCGAGGTCGTCGGCGTAGGTATCCATGTCGTTGCCGTGCCAGGGCTGCGCGGAGCGGCCGTGGCCGCGGCGGTCGTGCGCGATCGTGCGGTAGCCGCGCTCGGCGAGGAACATCATCTGCACGTCCCAGGCGTCGCCGGTCAGCGGCCAGCCGTGCGAGAAGACCACGGGCTGACCCTTGCCCCAGTCCTTGTAGAAGATGGCGGTGCCGTCTTGGGTGGTGATCGTGCTCATCGGAAACCTCGTGGGGTGGGGAGGAGGGCCGGCGCGCCGTCGCGGCGCGCCGGGAGGACAGCATGACCGGCGCGCCGATCGGTGGCTTGCGCGGCGCGAGGTCGTTACGGCGTCATGTCGAACAGCAGCAGCTCGGCGTCCTCGTGCGCGCGCACGGCGAGCGCCTTCGCGTCCGTCCACGCCGCGGCGTCGCCGGCGCGCAGCGTCTCGCCGTCGGCCTCGACCGTGCCGCGCGCGACCTGCAGCCAGAGCTTGCGGCCTTCCGCCGGCACGTAGGTCAGCTCGCGGCCGGCGCCCAGGCGCGTGGCGTAGAGATCGACGTCCTGGTGGATCTTCAGCGCGCCGTCCCGCGGCGTGCCCGAGGCGACCAGGCGCCACTGGTCGCGCAGGTCCTCCGGCGCGAAGCGGTGCTGCTCGTAGCCGGGCTCGAGGCCGCGCCGCTCGGGGATGATCCAGATCTGCAGGAAGTGCACCGGATCGGTCTCGGAGGCGTTGAACTCCGAGTGCACGACGCCGGTGCCGGCGCTCATGCGCTGCAGCTCGCCGGGCCGGATCTGCGCGCCGGTGCCCATGCTGTCCTTGTGCTCGAGCGTGCCGTCGAGCACCCAGGACAGGATCTCCATGTCGCGGTGCGGGTGCGCGCCGAAGCCCTTGCCGGGCTCGACGCGGTCTTCGTTGATGACGCGCAGCGGGCCGAAACCCATGTGCTCGGCGTCGAAATAGTCGCCGAAGGAGAACGTGTGGCGGCTCTTCAGCCAGCCGAAGTCGGCCAGGCCGCGGTCCTGCGAACGTCGGGTGGTGTGCATGGCGGTGCTCCCGAATGAGTGGATGGAGCGCACTGTAGGCCTGCGGCCGCGGCGCACCTAGCCGGGCAGGCGCGAACCCGGTGTTCGCGATTGCCGAACATCCGCAGACGGCGCCGGCGGGCCGGCGCGCCGGCCGATTCGTGTGCGACGATACGCGCCCGACCGCCCGCCACGGAGGCCGCTTGGACTACGACTTCGGCGACATCCGCGCCTACCTGCAGGTCGTCGAGAGCGGCGGCATCAATGCCGCGGCGGCCCGGCTCAACGTGTCCAAGTCGCAGCTCAGCGCGCGCGTCGCGCGGCTCGAAAGCGAGCTGCATGCCAAGCTGCTGCACCGCTCGCCGCGCGGCGTCTCGCTCACCGACGCCGGCCAGCGCTTCTACGCGCACATGCGCGAGGTGTTCCTGCGCATGCAGCAGGCGGTGGACGAGGTCGCCGGCGGCGAATCCGGCCAGATCACCGGCAGCCTGCGCATCGCCGCGCCGATGACGTTCGGCACCGCCTACCTGGGGCCGGTGCTGTACGCGTTCCTGCGCGAGCATCCGGCGCTGGACCTGACGCTGGAGCTCGACGACCGCTTCGTCGACATCCTGTCCGGCGGCTACGACCTCGGCGTGCGCATCGGCCGCCTGTACGACTCCTCGCTGATGGCGCGGCGCATCGCGCCGAGCCGGCGCGTGCTCGTCTGCAGCCCGGACTACGCCGAGCGCAACGGCGTGCCCGAGGCGCTGGAGGACCTGCAGCGCCACGACTGCATCTGCTACGGCAACGCCTCGGTCGCGCCGTACTGGCAGTTCGCGCCGGCGGCCGAAGGCGAGCCGCCGCGCCAGGTGGTCGTGCGCGGCCGCATCCATCTCAACAACGGCGAGAGCATGCGCGATGCGGCGATCGCGGGGCTCGGCATCGCCGCGCTGCCGACGTTCATCGCCGCCGGCGCGCTGCGCGACGGCCGGCTGGTCGAGCTGCTGGCGGACTCGCCGCCGACGCCGGACACGATCTACGCCGTCTACCCGCAGACGCGCTACGTCAGCCGCGCCGTGCGCGCGCTGATCGACACGCTGGTCGAGGCGTTCGGGCAGGCGCCGCCGTGGGAGCACGGCGGCCGCCCGGCCTGACGGCAGGATCGGCCCGGCGGCGCCGGCGCGACGCTCCGCTGCGGGCTTTGGCGTAGGATGGCCGCGGGAACGGCGCAGGGAAGGCGCGCAGGGTTGCCGGCGCGGCCGCCGCAGGCGGGACGCACGCCGTTTCCGGTTCGCGATTGACCGATCCGCCGGCCGCGCGCCGGCGGCGACTGGCCTGGCCGGGAAAACCGCCATGGTGTTCAACTCGCTGACGTTCGTCGTGTTCTTCGCGCTCGTGCTGGCGCTGCACAACCTGCCGCTGCCGTGGCGCACGAAGAAGATCAACCTGCTGGTCGCGAGCTGGCTGTTCTACGCGGCGTGGAACCCGCCGTTCGTGCTGCTCCTGTGGATCTCGACGGTGGTCGACTGGTGGGCCGCGCGCGGGCTCGTCGCCGCGCGGCGGCCGGCGTCGCGCCACGCCTGGATGCTGCTGTCGGTCGTCGCCAACCTCGGCATGCTCGCGTACTTCAAGTACGGCGCGTTCCTGCTCGACAACTTCGGCCTGGCGATGGCGTCGCTCGGCGTCGCCTACCGGCCGCCGGCGTTCGACATCGTGCTGCCGGTCGGCATCTCGTTCTACACGTTCGCGACGATGTCCTACACGCTCGACGTCTACCTGCGCCGCGCGGCGCCGGCGCGCAGCTTTCTCGACTACGCGCTGTTCGTGACGTTCTTCCCGCACCTCGTCGCCGGCCCGATCATGCGGCCGACCGAGCTCGTGCCGCAGTTCGAGACGCCGCGCCGGGCGAGCGCCGACCAGCTGTGCTTCGGCCTGGCGCTGATGACGCTCGGGCTGTTCCAGAAGGTCGTGCTCGCCGACGGCTTCCTCGCAGGTCCCGTCGAGATGGTCTACGACGGCGCCAAGCCGCCCGGCATGCTCGACGCCTGGGCCGCGACGCTCGCGTTCAGCGGGCAGATCTTCTGCGACTTCGCCGGCTACTCGACCACGGCGATCGGCGCGGCGCTGTGCCTCGGCTTCGCGCTGCCGGACAACTTCCGCTTCCCGTACGCCGCGGTCGGCTTCTCCGACTTCTGGCGGCGCTGGCACATCACGCTGTCGGCCTGGCTGCGCGACTACCTCTACATTCCGCTCGGCGGCAGCCGCCACGGCGCGGCGCGCACCTACGGCGCGCTGATGGCGACGATGCTGCTCGGCGGCCTGTGGCACGGCGCGAGCTGGACGTTCGTCGTCTGGGGCGGGCTGCACGGCGCGTACCTGGCCGCCGAACGCGCGCTGCGCGCCCGCTTCGCCGGCTGGCGCCCCGGCGGCCCGGCGCTGGTCGGGCTCGGCCTGCTGACGTTCGCGCTGGTCAACCTCGCCTGGGTGTTCTTCCGCGCCAAGACGTTCGCCGGCGCCTGGAGCGTGCTCGAGGGCATGCTCGGCGGCAACCGCGGCGCGCCGCCGATCCTGCCCGCCGTCGACCTGCTCGCGGTCGCCGTGATCGTCGGCGGCATCGTCGCGGCGCACTGGCTGATGCGGCGGCGCACGCTCGAATCGGCGATCGCGCAGGTGCCGGCGCCGGTGCTCTGTGCGGTCTGGGCCTGCCTCATGTTCGCCGTCGCGATCGAGCAGGGGAGCGGCAATGCCTTCATCTATTTCCAGTTCTGAGCGCGTGCGCAGCGAGCCGCTGCCCGGCCGGCCGGGCCTGGTGCGGCCGACCGCGGCCGACCGGCCCGGCGTCGCGCAGCCGGTGCCCGAGCGCGACGTGCCGTCCAAGCCTTGGCCGGCGATGCTCGCCGCGGCGGCGCTCGTCGCGGCGCTCGCCCTCGGCGCCTGGGAGGCGCGCATGCGCGCGGTCGGGCTCGTTCCCGGCGACGTCGGCGACTATCCGTCCGGATGGGCCGAGCAGCGCCGGCGCCTCGACGCCGGCGACGTGCCGGTCGCGATCGCGGGCGACTCGCGCATCCTCTTCGACACCGACCTGGACCGCTTCGAGCGCCTCACGGGCACGCGGCCGGTGCAGCTCGCGCTGGTCGGCACGAACGCGCGCTACATCGTCGAGGACGTCGCCCGGGCGGCGAACTTCCGCGGCCTGCTGATCGTCGGCATCGCCGACACCTCGTATTTCCGCGCCGACTTCGGCTACGGCGCCGACGCGCTGGCGCGCTATCGCTTCGAGTCGCCGTCGCAGCGCAGCGGCCGGTGGCTGCACGGCTGGCTCTCGCAGGCGCTGGCGTTCCTCGACGAGGACTATCGCCTGAGCAAGCTGGTGCATCGCCTCGACGACGGCTGGCGCGCCGGCGCCGACAGATACTACGCGGCGACCTGGAAGCTGCTCACGATGCGCCCCGACCGCGCCGCGAGGATGTGGTCGCGCATCGAGCAGCCGGGCCAGCTGCAGGAACACGCGCGCTGGTTCTGGCTGCACGGTCCGCAGCGGCCGCCGGCGAGCGACGCGCTGGTCGCCGACACGATCCGCCGCACGCGCGAGGCGGTGGCCGCGATCCGCGCGCGCGGCGGCGAGGTCGTGTTCCTGCGCCCGCCGTCCGCCGGGCCGCTGCGCGAGATGCAGGAAAGGCAGATGCCGCGCGCGCGCGGCTGGGAGCCGCTGCTGCGCGAGGCGGACGTGCGCGGCGTGCACTACCAGGACGTGCCGGCGATGCAGGGGCTGGTCATGCCGGAGTACTCGCACCTGTCGGGCGCCTGCGCCACGGTGTACACCGACGCCTACGTGCGCGCGCTCGCCGGCCTCACGCCGCGCCTGGCCCTGCGCGCCGACGCGCCGCCGCCGCTTTCGCCCGGCGACTGCGTGCCGCGGCGCTAGGGCGCGCGCGGCGCGCAGGGCGGCGCGGCCATCGCCTTCTTCAGCGCGTCGGCGAGATCGTTCATGCGGTAGGGCTTGCGCAGCACCACGGCCTTCGGCGAGGCGCCGGCGACGTCGGCGCCGGAGGCGAACACGACGCGAAGGCCGGGCAGGCGCCGCGTCGCCTCCGCCACGAGCTCGTAGCCGCTGATGTCCGGCAGGCGGATGTCGGCGATCAGCACGTCGACGGGCTCGCAGGCGAGCAGCGCCAGCGCCTCGGTGCCGCTGGCAGCGGTCAGCACGTCGTGGCCGAGGTCGCGCAGGAGGTCGGCGGTCGAGGCGCGGATCAGGCTTTCGTCGTCGACGAAGAGCACGCGCCAGCGTGCGCTCGCCGGCACCGGATCGCGCGCGTACGGCGCCGCCGCGGGCTTGAGCGCGGTCTGCTGCCCGTTCCTGAGCACGTGGCGCAGCTTGCGCGCGAGCGCCTCGCGGCTGTAGGGCTTGCTCAGCAGCTCGATGCCGGCGTCGAGCCGGCCGCCGTGCACGATCGCGTTGTCGGTGTAGCCGGAAGTGAACAGGATCGCCACGTCCGGCAGGCGCTCGCGCGCCTTGCGCGCCAGGTCGGTGCTGCGCAGCGGGCCGGGCATGACGACGTCGGTGAACAAGAGGTCGATCGGCACGCCGCTGTCGACGATCGCCAGCGCGCTCTGCGCGTCGCGCGCCTTGAGCACGCGGTAGCCGAGGTCGGCGACGATCTCGACCACGGTCTCGCGCACGTCCTCGTCGTCCTCGACGACCAGCACGGTCTCGTTGCCGCCGACCACCGGGCCGGCGTCGATCTCGACCGACACGTCCTCCGGCTCGTGCACGCGCGGCAGGTAGAGCCGCACCGTGGTGCCGTGGCCGGGCTCGCTGTAGATGCCGATGTGGCCGTCGGACTGCTTGACGAAGCCGTAGACCATGCTGAGCCCGAGGCCCGTGCCCTGGCCCTCGGGCTTGGTCGTGAAGAACGGCTCGAAGGCGTGCTCGATCACGTCGGCGGTCATGCCGCAGCCGGTGTCGCTGACCGCGAGCATGACGTACTGGCCGGCCCTGACGTCCGGGTTCAGCGCGGCGTAGGCGTCGTCGAGCACGGCGTTGCCGGCCTCGATGGTCAGCTTGCCGTGGCCGGCCATCGCGTCGCGCGCGTTGATCGCCAGGTTCAGCAGCGCGTTCTCGACCTGCGAGGGATCGACCAGCACGTTCCACAGCCCGCCCGAGACGATCGTCTCGACCTCGATGCCGTCGCCCAGCGCGCGGCGCAGCAGGTCGTCGGTGCCGCGCACGAAGCGGCCGAGGTTCACCACCTTGGGCGACAGCGGCTGGCGCCGGCCGAACGCCAGCAGCTGCGCGGCCAGCTTCGATCCGCGCGCGACGCCCGCCAGCGCGTTGCGCAGGCGCTCCTCGGCCTTCTCGCGGCCGGCGAGGTCCCGGGCGAGCAGCTGCAGGTTGCCGCCGATGACCTGCAGCAGGTTGTTGAAGTCGTGCGCGACGCCGCCGGTGAGCTTGCCCACGGCTTCCATCTTCTGCGCCTGCCGCAGCGCCTGCTCGATCGTCGCCCGCTCGCGCGCCTCCTCGCGCAGCTGCTCGTTCGCCGCGGCGAGCTCCGCCGTGCGCTCGGCGACCATGGCCTCGAGCTGCTGGTTGAGCATCTGCTGGCGCTCCTCGCTCTCGCGCAGCGCCGCCTCCGTGCGCCGGCGCTCGGCGATCTCCGCCTGCGCGGCCTGGTAGAGGCGCGCGTTGTCGATGGCGATGGCGGCCTGCGCCGCGATGCCGACGAGAAGCTGCTCGGCCGTGTCGGTGAAGACGCCGGGCTCGGGATGGCCGAGGAACAGTCCGCCGAGCACTTCGCCCGAACGCGAGACCACCGGCGCGGCGAGATAGCTGCGCACCGGCAGGTGGCCGGGCGGCATGCCGTAGTGCGGCGCGCTGCGGCCGTAGCGCGGATCGGCCAGGATGTCGTGCGCGCGGACGACGCCCTCGCCGTTGAACGTCGGCGCGAACACCGCCGTGTTGCGCGGCATCGGAAACTTCGAGAACGCCTCGCGCGGCACGCCGGACAGCGCGTACAGCGTGTAGCGCTCGCCGGCGGCGTCGACGACGTTGTAGAAGAACGAGCCGAACGCGGCGCCGGTGAGCTCGGTGGCGGCGTCGGTCACCACCTGCACCGCGCGCGCAAGGTCGAGCTCCGCGGCCACCGCGCGGCCGACCCGGTTCAGCACCTCCAGCGTGCGCGCCTGCTCGCGCAGGGCCTCGCCCATCTCGCGCCGCGTGCGGCTGAGCGCGAGCGCGCCGTCCACCCGCGCGATCAGCTCGCGCGCCGAGAGCGGCTTGGCGAGGTAGTCGTCCGCGCCGGCGTTGAGCCCCTCGACGCGCGCTTCCTCGCCGGCGCGCGCGGAGAGCACGATCACGGGCAGGTCCCGCAGCGCCGGATCGCTGCGGATCTCGCGGATCAGGCCGAAGCCGTCCAGCCGCGGCATCATGATGCCGGTCAGCACGAGGTCGGGCCGCCGCCGCCGGATCGCCTCGATCGCGGCCTGGCCGTCGGCGGCGAGCTCGCAGTCGTGGCGCGCCTGCAGCAGGCGGCAGACGTATTCGCGCATGTCCGCGTTGTCGTCGGCGATGAGCACGTGCGCGCGCGCCTCTCCGGAGGAGGGCGGGGCGGCGAGCGGCAGCGCGTCCGCGTCGATCGTCTCGCCCTGGGCCGCCTCGGGCAGCCAGCGCAGGGCTTCCTCGACGTAGGCCAGCGCGCGCCCGGTCGGCGACTCCGCCGTGCGCTCGCTGCGCACGCGCTCGGCGGGCAGGTGCGCGGTGCCGAAGCGGAGCGCGACGGTGAATTCCGTCCCGCGGTTCTCCTCGCTCGCGAACGCGATCGTGCCGCCGTGCAGCGAGACGAGCTCGTGCACGAGCGCGAGGCCGATGCCGCTGCCCTCGAACGTGCGCCCGCGGGTGCCGCCGATGCGGTGGAAGCGCTTGAACACGTGCGCCTGCTCCGCCTGCGGGATGCCGATGCCGGTGTCGCGCACGGTGAGCACGGCGCGTTCGCCCTCGCGGCGCACGGCCACGGCGATCTCGCCCTCGAGCGTGAACTTGAACGCGTTCGAGAGCAGGTTCAGGACGACCTTCTCCCACATGTCGCGATCGATGTGCACCGGCTCGCCGAGCGGCGCGCAGTCGACCCTGAGCGCGAGGCCGGCCTTCTCGGTGGCCGAGCGGAAATTGCTGGCGAGCGCCGCCGTGTACGCGGCGAGGTCGGTCGGCTCGAAGGTCGCGACCACGCGGCCGGCCTCGATGCGCGAGAAGTCGAGCAGCGTGTTGACGAGCTTGAGCAGGCGAAGGCCGTTGCGATGCGCCACGCGCGCGCGCTCGGCCAGCGGCGGATCGAGCCCGGCGCCTTCCGACAGCAGTTCCTCCAGCGGCCCGAGCATCAGCGTGAGCGGAGTGCGGAACTCGTGGCTGACGTTGGAGAAGAACGCGGTCTTGGCCTTGTCGAGCTCGGCCAGCGCCTCGGCGCGCCGGCGCTCCTCCTCGTAGGCGTCCGCGTTGGCGATCGCCGAGGCGATCTGGCCGGCGGCGAGGCCGAGGAACGCGGCATAGGCCTCGTCGTACAGCCGGCAGGGATTGAGGCCGACCACGAGCACGCCGGCGCGGCCGGTCTCGCCGCCCTGGGCGATCGGCAGCAGCGCGGCCTGGCGGGGAGGGCGGTCCCAGGCGCCTTGCGGCAGCGCGACGCCGGCGCCGTCGAGGTCCACGAGCGACGGCGCGTGGCGCGCCAGCACGTCGGCCACGTGCGGCGCGACGAACGCCGCGAGCGCCGGCGGCGCCGCGCCGAAATGCACCGGCGCGGCGCCGCGCTCCGGCTCGACGCAGACCAGCGCGAACGCGAGGTCGCGCGGATTGGTCGCCAGCGCCTCGGCGGAGCGCGCGCAGGCTTCTTCCCAGGTGCGCGCATCGGCGGTCCGCGCCGCCAGCTCGCGCAGGAGCGCGAGCTGGCGCTCGCCGATCACGCGCTGGGTGTCGTCGGTGTTGGCGCAGATGATGCCGCCGGGCCGCCCGTGGTCGTCGGGAATCGGACTGTAGGAGAACGTGTAGTAGGTCTCCTCCGGATAGCCGTTGCGCTCCATGACGAGGAGCTGCTCCTCGACGTAGGTTCCTTCGTCGCCGCGCAGCGCCGTGGCGAGCATGGGACCGATGTCCGGCCAGATCTCGCGCCAGACCTCGCGCGTCGGCCGCCCGAGCGCCCACGGGTGCTTGCCGCCGACGATCGAGCGGTAGGCGTCGTTGTAGAAGAAGACCAGGTCTTCGCCCCAGCCGATCCAGATCGGCTGGCGCGAGGTCAGCATGATCCGGATCGCGGTCTTGAGGCTGCGCGGCCAGGTTTCCGGCGCGCCCAGCGAGGTGCGCGTCCAGTCGCAGGCGCGCAGCAGGCGCCCCATCTCGCCGCCGCCGGCGAGGACGTGGAACTGGTCGTGGAGCGGGACTTCCCCTGGTGTCGTGGCGGTCATCGTGTTCGCGCGGCCAAGCAAATTGCCGGCCAAGCGGCCGAGCGGCAGGCTTCGGACCGGCGGCGCGCGATTATGCGATCTGGGAAGGCGTTTGCGCATGCGCGGCGGACCGCCGGACTTTCCTGTCCTGTCGGCAGCGCCGTTCGCACCGGTGGGCGGCGGGTGCGGGAATTTTTTTCCTCTCGACGTGCCCGGGCGTGCAAGACGCGATCGGCCATGCCGGTTGCGTCCAAATGCCATCTAGCCGGGCCCCCTGCTATTCGCTAGGGTCGGCATCGGGCCATGGGCGTCGGGACGCCGCGATGCGGGGCGCCGGCGATCGCCCGGAGGAACCGTCGACTCGGCCGGACGGGCTCGAGCCGACCCATGCTCTTCGAGGGAAGCCGCCATGCTCGATTCGTTCGATCCCGTGCTGCTCGCGCGCGTCCAGTTCGCCTTCACGGTCAGCTTCCACTTCCTCTTCCCGGCGTTCTCGATCGGCCTGGCCAGCTACCTCGCCGTGCTCGAGGCGCTCTGGCTGAAGACGCGAAGGCCGGTCTATCTCGACCTCTTCCGCTTCTGGGTGAAGATCTTCGCCGTGGCCTTCGCCATGGGCGTGGTATCCGGCATCGTCATGTCGTACCAGTTCGGCACGAACTGGGCGACGTTCTCCGACAGGGCAGGGCCGATCATCGGCCCGCTGATGGCCTATGAGGTGATGACCGCGTTCTTCCTGGAAGCGGGCTTCCTCGGCGTGATGCTGTTCGGCATGAAGCGCGTGGGGCCGGGCCTGCATTTCCTGGCGACGCTGATGGTGGCCGTCGGCACGTTCATTTCCGCGTTCTGGATCCTGAGCGCCAACAGCTGGATGCACACGCCGACCGGATACGCCGTCAACGCCGCGGGCCAGTTCGTGCCGGCCGGAAGCTGGCTCGACATCATCTTCAACCCGAGCTTTCCCTACCGCCTCGCGCATACCGTGACCGCGGCCTACCTGACCACGGCGCTCGCGGTCGGCGGCGTGGGCGCCTACCACATGCTCCGCCAGCGCCGCATCGCGGGCGCGGGCGGGCAGGCGCCGTCGCCGTCGCTGGCGGCGTCGAGGACGATGTTCTCGATGGCGATGGGCATGGTGGTCGTGGTCGCGCCGATCCAGATCCTGATCGGCGACCAGCACGGCCTCAACACGCTCGAGCACCAGCCGGCCAAGGTCATGGCGATGGAAGGGCACTACACCAGCCATCCGGACGGCGCGCCGCTGATCCTGTTCGGCATCCCGAACGCGCGCACGCGCACCGTCGACTACGCGATCGAGATTCCCAAGGCGTCGTCGCTGATCCTCAAGCACGACCTCGACGCGCCGCTGGCGGGCCTGGACACCGTGCCCGAGCACCTGCAGCCG